>TBL_comb47_HYPODRAFT_10000006_pt1 | contig 242404 bp, 190 predicted proteins | sample TroBogypolimnion_40_FD_10682 | JGI IMG/M metagenome (IMG submission 10682)
GATCATAGACGTACCCGCAGTTAGCGCAGATGTACCGGCCGGTTGTTGCTGCTGTCATTGACTACACCGCAAAATATTTAGCCTGCGGATGGTGGGCAATGATGGCGGAAGTCGTTTGTTCCGGTACCATCTGCATATTCTCCGTCAAGGAAATGCCGATCGCTGCTGGCTTCAGAAAGGCGAATAAGGGTCGGTGCGCCTCCAGATCAGGACATGACGGGTAACCGAAGCCATAGCGTGATCCTTGATAATCCTGAGTAATCGCACCATGGAGATCATCAGTCCGTTTCCCGCCTATCCCCATTTCCTGCCGCATCACCCCGTGCCAATATTCGCCCAAAGCATCGGTCACCTCAACACTGAAGCCATGGAGCAGAAGATAGTCATGGTAGGCATTCTTCTGATAGAGGCGAGCGGTTTCCTCACCGATCCTCTCGCCAATAGTAACGATGAAGAATCCTGCAATATCACCGCCCGCCATAGCTGATTTAAAATAATCGGCAATGCAAAGGTACGGCGATTCGACTTGGCGCGGAAAGGAAAAAACATGCTCTTGCCCCTCAGCCTCGACCCAAAGCGAATTTTCTTCGGAATGACACCGGAAATAGCCGTACGACACTTTGGGCTGAAGCCAGCCTTCGGCGAGCGAACGCTGCAGCAACGCCTCGTATTGAGGCCGAACGGTCCCCTGAATTAACTGCTCATACTCCCCTGCCCCCATCTTGCCGCGACGATAGCCCCAGCGGCCGCGAAAGAGCGCCTGGATATTGATCAGGGGGAAAAGAACAGAGGGGTCAATATCTTCAACATAGCGCTGCCCGATAAAGGGAGGCACAGGGACCGGATTCGACCGATCAAGGATCACGTCCTTGACCCCAGGTTTCATCGGCTTGACTGCGGTGGCGCCGTCATACCTGGTCGAGACCAGACGCCCCTCTTCGAATTCCCGCACAGCCTTCAAACCGGCAAAGGCATCGGCGCAATAGACGACCGGGCCTGGATAACTGGGAGCGCACGATTCAGCGACGAATTTAGGGGTCAAGGCAGCCCCGCCCAGCAAGATGGGTACCGTTAATCCAGCCTCGCGGTACTGAGGCATGGAATCCTGCATGACAATGGCTGATTTGACCAAAAGGCCGCTGAGCCCTATCAAATCCACCTTATATTCCTTCGCTTTTTCGATGATTGTCTCGGTCGGCACCTTGATGCCAATATTATAGACCTTGTAGCCGTTGTTGGAGAGGATGATATCCACCAAATTTTTGCCGATATCATGGACATCGCCCTGAACCGTGGCCAGAAGGATCTTGGTGGCGCTGCCACCATCGGCCCTGTCCATAAAGGGTTCCAGCAGATCCACTGACGCTCGCATCACCTCGGCCGACTGCAAGACAAAGGGTAACAGAATTTCCCCCTTGCCGAAAAGTTCGCCGACATGGCGCATGGCCGGGACTAAGATCTGGTTGATGATGTCAAGCGGCTTGAACCGCTCCCGCAGGATAGCAAGAATATCGTCTACGCCGTCTTTATCGCCGTCCATTACCCGATGAAACAGTTGTTCCTCCGGTGTCCGGGTCACGCCCTGATCTTCATCGGTGACGAGTGTCGTCTTGCCGCTGAAATGTTCGATAAACCGCATCAGCGGATCCTTGGCCCCGGCAACTTCTCTATTCTGGAGCAGATCGAGGCTGATCTGCCGATCTTCTGCTGAGATCCGTGCCAACGGCAGGATCTTGGCGGCATCGACGATGGCTGCGTCCAGGCCAACGGCCACAGCCTCGTGGAGGAAAACGGAGTTGAGGATGCGCCGAGTCTGGGGGGCAAGGCCAAAAGAAATATTACTCAGACCCAGCACCGTCAAACACCCAGGCAGTTCCGCCTTAATCCGGCGAATCCCCTCCAGGGTCTGCAGGGCCGCATCACGCAGGGTGGCATCACCGGAGCCAACCGTAAAGGTCAGGCAATCAAACAACAGGTCCTGGGGTCGCAAACCACATTTATCCACCGCAATGGCATGAATAGCCTTGGCAATCCGCAGTTTGTCGTCGCTGCTCATGGCCATGCCCTTCTCATCAATAGTCAGGGCCACAACCGCCGCCCCATATTTTTTGGCCGCCCGGCAGACGCGGCGGATATTGATGCCGCCATCCTCAAGGTTGATGGAGTTGACGATCGCCCGGCCCGGATAGAGCGCCAGGCACGCTTCGATACACTCGGGCGTGGTCGAATCGATCATCAGGGGTGCCTTCAGGGCACGCGCACACAGACGCACCATGGTCGTCAAATCTGCTTTTTCATCACGGCCAGCATAGGCGGTGCACAGATCAATGATATGGGCTCCCTTGGCCTCCTGCTCAAGCGCAATCTTGAGACAACTCTCATAATCGTCTGCAAGCAGCAACTCACGAAATTTTTTAGAGCCGTTGGCATTGGCCCGCTCGCCGATCAACAGAGGCGGAATCTCCTGCTGCAGTTCCACGGCCTGGTAGAGACTGGCAACCGAGGGTTTCATAAGCTCACCTCCCGCCTGCCAGGTTTCACTCCGGCCAGGGTCTTGACCAGTTGCCGGATATGGGCAGGAGTGGTGCCGCAGCAGCCCCCGACCACGCTGACCCCGTAGTCAATGATAAAACGTTTCATTTCGTTGGCGTACGTTTCCGGGCTGAGGGGATAGCAGGTTTTGCCGCCCAGTACTTCTGGCATCCCCTGGTTGGGAACACAGGAAATGCGGCCAGGCCAGTTACGGCTGAGGTAGCGGATATGGGATTCCATGTCCATGGGTCCGGTGGCGCAATTCAGACCAAAGGAAAAAATTGGATAGGGCTCGAAGGTGACGGCAGCAGCAGCGATATCGGTACCAACCAGCATGGTGCCGGTACGTTCGATGGTGACCGACGCCATTACCGGGATGTCCAGGCCTAAGGCTTCTAGGGTGGCAAAGCAGGTGGTCATGGCTGTCTTGATCTGGAGCAGGTCCTGGCAGGTTTCGATGATGAGCAGATCCACGCCGGCCAAGGCCAGAGCCCGAATTTGTTCTTCATGGGCTCGAGCCAAAGCCTCCACCGTTATATGACCCAACGAGGGCAGCTTGGTGCCTGGTCCGATGGATCCGGCAATGTAGGTGTTGACCTTGCCACCGATAGCCTTACGGGCGTTCTCAACCCCGGCACGGTTAATAGCCTCGATCTGGTCCTGCAGTCCATACTCCTCCAGGACAATCCGGCTGGCGCCAAAGGTGTTGGTTTCGATCACCATAGCACCAGCCGCCACAAAAGCAGCATGGAGCTCGATGATTTTTTCCGGGGCGGTCAGATTGAGCAGCTCGTTGCAGCCCTCTTTGCCTTCCCAGGCCGCTAACGGGATCTGCATTTCCTGAAGATTGGTTCCGCAGGCACCGTCAAGGATCAGCACCTCATGGTCAGATGGTCGCATTGGTCAGATTTCTCGCTTACTGGTTACTCTTTAGTTTTTACAAAAACCGCCATACACGGGGCAGTCGCCTTAATTCTTAGCCAAAACAGCGGATTTTGTTAAATCGGCCGTTCCGGTCAGGCCAATGTAAGGATGAAACACAAGATTCGCATCAAGTTTCTACCCCTCTTTGCCGAAGAAAATTTCTTTTCCCAGCACAATGTGATCAGCCGTTCCGTCATTGCCCCTCTTGTCAAACCCTTCATTTTTTTCTACAGTGAGGCCTCTTTCATTTATTCATTCCTACTGCAAGGTTGCTGCCATGCCCCCATCAATTACCGCTGTTGTCCTCGCCGCCGGCAAGGGCACCCGCATGAAATCAGCCCACGCCAAGGTGCTGCATGAAGTCTTCTTCCGGCCGATGATCCTCCATGTACTGGATGCGGTCCGCGAGGCCGCGATCGCAGACTGCGCGGTCATCGTTGGCCACCAGCGCCAGGAGGTCCTCAACGCCCTGACGGACTATCCGGTACAACCGGTGGACCAGGAGCAGCAGCTGGGGACCGGGCATGCCGTACTCTGTGCGGAATCGTCCTGCGCTCAGGCGGAACAGGTGATGATCCTCTGCGGAGATACCCCGCTTATCCAAGCTGCAACCCTGCGCGCCATGATTGCCGCGCACCAACTGCAACACGCCCCCCTCACCCTGATGACCACCCTGCTCGACCAGCCCTTCGGCTACGGCCGGATCCTCAGCAATAACCAGGGGGAGGTGCTGGCCATTGTCGAAGAAAAAGATGCCAACGAAGCCCAACGCAGCATCCGGGAAATCAATGCCGGTATCTACTTGGTCGATAAAAATTTTCTTTTCAATTCCCTGCACCAGGTCGGGACCGATAACAGCCAGGGCGAAGTCTATCTGACCGATATCGTAGCCATTGCCAACCGACAGGGGGTAGCGGTGCACAAATTCGTCCACCCCCAGGCCATCGATGTCCTGGGCGTCAATTCGCGGATCGAGCTGGCCCAGGCCCAAGCCACCCTTCAGCTCCGCCACAACCGCAGCCTGATGCTCGCCGGTGTCACCCTCTTCGCACCTGAGTCGACCCTGATTGAACCGGACTGCACCATCGGTCAGGATACCATTCTCCACGGCAATGTTCGAATCAGCGGCGGCACCACCGTGGGTAAAAACTGCCGCATCGATCGCGGCTGTGTACTCCACGCCTGTCACCTGGGCGACGGGGTCACGGTCGGGGCCAATGCGGTATTAGCACACAGTTCGATTCCGGCCAGGACGGCTATCCCGCCGCTGACCTTCCGGAACAGCGCCTGAACAACCTATTCCTTCCAGAAGGACTTTAACCCTTTCTCGATAACGGCCGACAAGGTACATTCCGCTACGGACCATCCTTTTTCGACCCTTTTCACCACCCCCTCTCCTCAAGGAGCTTCGCGGATTATGACCGATCTCAAAAAAATGTATACCACCCTGCTGGGCGATTCCTTCCCCATGGAGATGACCATCTCCTTCGGTGGCCAGACGCTGGTCTACCGGAAAAAAACCTGGAAAATCCCCATGGCCGACGGAACCGTCGATGAACGCGGCCTGCGCTACGGCGAAAATCCAGATCAGGAAGCGGCCCTGTATGAACTGGTCAATGGGAACCTGGTCCTGGGCGACTGCACCTTCATTGAACCGGGCAACGGTCTGGTCAGCGCCATCTCTGTGGCCGACATGCTCCAGGTTGGCAAGCATCCCGGCAAGATCAACCTCACCGATGTCGACAACGGCCTCAACATCATCAAATACCTAATCGATAAACCGGCAGTAGCCATCCTCAAACACAACAACCCGTGCGGCGCGGCTATCGGTTCCAGTCTCGCCGATGCCTACAACCGTGCCAACCGTTGCGACCGGATTGCTGCCTTCGGCGGGGCCGTGGTGACCAGCCGTCCCATTGATAGAGAAACGGCCGAACTGATGGCGGAAAATTATCTGGAGGTGGTCTGTGCTCCGGAGTTCGAGGAAGGGACCCTGGCGATCCTCGCCCGCCGCAAAAACCTGCGAGTGATCCGCATGGCCGGGATCTCCCGGCTGGCCGCCTTTGAGCACCACCGTTTCGTTGATTTCAAATCGTTGATCGACGGCGGCATCATTGTCCAGCAGTCAGCGGTCAACTCCATCCGCGCGGCCACAGACCTGAAACCCGCCACCGCCACCTATAAAGGGGCGACCTATGCCTGCGAGCGCCAGCCAACCGCGCGCGAAATCGAGGACATGCTGTTTGGCTGGGCGATCGAACACGGCGTGACCTCCAACTCGGTCATCTATGTCAAAGACGGCTGCACCACCGCCATTGGCGCCGGCGAACAGGACCGGGTTGGCGTCGCCGAAATCGCGGTACACAAGGCCTACGCCAAATACGCTGACATCACCTGCTTTGATGCCCACGGCCTCCCCTACGTCGATATGGTCGCGGAGGTCAACCGCGGCCAGCGGGACAAGGCCGACCAGGAAGCGATCGACGCCAAGGTACAGGCTGACCGGGCCGGGCTTCCCGGATCAGTAATGATCTCGGATGCTTTTTTCCCGTTCCGCGATGCCGCTGATGTCGGCATCCGGCAAGGGGTTACCGCCATCCTCCAGGCAGGCGGCTCAATCCGCGACTTCGAATCGATTCAAGCCTGCAACGAAGCCAAACCCCAGGTGGCGATGATGTTCACCGGGCAACGCTCCTTCAAACATTAAATCAGCCAAATCGTCAAAACAGCAGCGAGCCGGACGGATCGGTTATCCGCTCGACTCGCTGCTGGTATACCACCACCCATTCTCGTTCAGCCACTGACCGCGACCTGGGCCCGCCTCGCCTAGGGGCTTATCGGGCAGATTCCTCAACTTTTTTATTGAGAAGATGCTTCTCATAGCGTCTTCGTTCAATGCCTAGATAGAATAGAAGCGCTACAGGATAGCTGCAAAGGGCAAGTGGCAGTGCCAGGACAAGACCGCCAGCCAACAACACAATGCCGGTGTCGAGCCCTATCCCAGCGGTAAGAAAAATTGCCTCAACCAAGCCCACGTCCTGCATCTGATCGATAACCGTTTTCAAGGTTTCCCAGCTGGCCCGTCCGGGAAGCATGAGATTGCCGACCAGCCAGGCCAGATAGTACAGGGGTATATAGGTAAGAGGATTGCAGATAACCGTACAGACAAAAACAGCAGCCACCGTACTGCTTCTGGTGGCCACGGTAATCAGGAGAATCAGTACGGATTTAAGCGGCATCAAAGGCGCAATGCCAATAAATACGCCGACAGCTGTCCCCCTGGCAAGTGATGCGGGCGAGCCTTGCAGTTGTCTGAGCTTCCGGAAAAGAGTGCTGAATAAATTTTTCAAGGAGAGGCGAGGGACTCCTATCCCGATGTTTTTTCACAGAGACAAGCCCAATCGCCCGGAAGTTCCTCCGGGTCAATGCCCAATGTATGGGCAAAAGACACCAAGGCTTCAGTGGTACAATTGATGGACGAGGATCGTTTTCCGGAACAGACCTCATCCAACTCCTGCTGCAGATACAGCAACAACGCCTGGGCCGCAATCACGCGGAAATCTTCATACGAACAGCCGATCTTATCACTGAAACGGGCGAATCGATACCAATTATGGAGTGCCCTCCTGATACCGCGAAACAAAGCCCGATCGCGATTGGCTACATCGAGATCACGCTGGACTATTTCCCGGTACCGTTCCAGGACCGCATCCTGCAACGGTTGCAATTCCTCATCTGCAAGGATGAACCGGGGCCCTTCCTCATCCTCGCAGAGGTAATGCAGACTGGAATGGAGCGCCACCTCGGGAATCTCCCCGGAATGACGGACCAGGAGCCACTCTTCCTCGAGGATGTATGCACGCTCGTTGTTAATCACGGGCTTTCAGAGTCATCGTTGCCGTTATCGAGTTGAAACAGCGAACGGACCGTGTTGATCCGATCCGGCAGGCTGATACAATGGTTGTCATTTTTCAGATAATGCAGAGGGCGATACAGCATCTTGCCGGTAATTGCTGCCACCAACTTTTCTGTTCGCTCCTGGTCGTGTCCACTCAAGCCTTCAAGACGGCCCATGGTTTTTTCGACCTCAGCCCGGACAAGATCTTCAACTATGGTCCGCAGTTGGATGATGGTGGGGGTCGACTCCATATTCGCCAGCCACTTGCTGAACTTCAGTTTCTCCTCAGCGATGATCCGATAAGCCTTGACCGCCTCTTTATCTCGCTCGGATTTATTCATCTCAACAACATTGTGCAGGTCGTCGATGTCGTAGAGATAAACGTTGTCCAACTCGTTGATGGCTGGATCGAGATCACGGGGCACGGCAATATCAATAAAGAAAAGCGGGCGGTTGCGGCGTTCCCGCATCACCGGGCGAACATCTTCCTTGCGCAGAATCAGATCAGGAGCCCCTGTGGAGCTGATAATGATATCAACATGCTGCAGCTGGTCCGCCAACTCCTCCAGAGCCACGGCCTGACCGTTGAAGCAACGAGCCAGATTAACCGCCCGCTGGAGGGTTCGGTTGGCAACGATAACCGAAGCAACCCCCTGCCCTACCAGATGTTCCGCCGCCAGTTCCGCCATCTCACCGGCACCGATCAGCAGGACCTTTTTCCCGGCAAGATCGCCAAAGATTTTCCTGGCCATTTCCACGGCGGCATAACTGATCGAAACAGCACTGGCCCCGATTCGGGTTTCGGTACGGACACGCTTAGCTACGGAAAACGATTTATGAAGCAGCTTGTTTAACACCAAACCGCTGCACCGGTGTTTTGCCGCCTGCCGGTAGGCCTCCTTCAACTGCCCGAGAATTTGAGCCTCGCCGACAATCATCGAGTCAAGACTTGCAGCCACCAAGAACAGATGTTCCACAGCCTTGTCATCCAGATACTGGTAAATGTGCTGATCGAGTTCTTCTCTCGACACGCTATGGGCAAATAACCGCTCAAGAACACATGTTCTCGCCTGCTCGACATCCTGGCAGGTAAAGAGAACCTCCACCCGGTTGCAGGTGGAAAGTAAATAGTATTCCCTTAATTCCTCCAACTGCCCCAATGCACGGAGCGGCTCATCGTAACCAGCCGAAAGTGCTAGCTTTTCTCTTATTGCCAACGGCGTCGTCTTGTGATTGACGCCTAGCAGCACAATGGTATCACGAGACATAGGTGTGAACCCCTTTCAGCAGAAAGGAAACACCCCAAAGGGTAAACAGAACGGCAAGAAACGCTATGATACTGAGGATGGCCACCCGACGCCCTCGCCAACCGACGGTAAAACGTTGATGCACTGCAGCCGCATACAGAAACCAGGTGACCAGCGACCAAGTCTCCTTGGGATCCCAGTGCCAATACGCGCCCCAAGCCTGCTTTGCCCAGAGCGATCCGGTAATCAGACCGAGGGTGAGCAAGGGGAACCCCACGCTTAAGCAGTGATGGTTAAGTTTATCCAAGGCCTCCAGAGAAGGTAAACGTGAATAAAACAGTCCAAACCGTTTTGTTTTTATCTCCCGCTCCTGCAGCAGATACATGATCCCCCCGACACAGGCCAGAGCGAGAAAGCCATCGGCAATCAGGGCGATGGAGGCATGCACCGGCAACCACCAAGATTGGAGGGCAGGAGGCAGGGGTAAAATATCACGGGAGGAAAAAGTGGCCACCAGCATCAAAGCAACCACCAGGATGCTGACAAAGGTGCCTAAATTTTTGACCGTATAACGCCAGCGAAACGACAGATAACAGCAACCAAGGGACCAGGCAAAGAAAGAGACCGTCTCGTGATGGCTGGTTATGGGCGTGTGGCCGGCTTCGAAATACCGAACGATAATATTGACAGTGTGCAGCAGAAAAGCGGTTAGAAAAATCGCACGACCTATTCGGCGCACCGTTGTTTTCTTCGTCAGAAAAAATACCAGGTAGGCCGCTGCGGAGAGCAGATAGATTGCCACACTGCCCTGAAAGAGCAAAAAACTCATAGAGTCTCCTTGGTCAGTATCTCCGGATCGAGAACAACCGGCCGACCGAACACACTCTGCAGGTGTTGCTGAATCCTATCCCAACGGCGGTCGCGGAGCCAGTCGACTATATCGTCATGGAGGATCTTTTGAAACAAAAGCCTCTTTTCTTCGTGACTCAAGGCATCTTCCGCCAGAATACGGTCACGCAGCAAGGATGTAAAAGCTGTAAGCTGTGCATATTCCTCGCCGAAATCGTGCTCGAGCCGACGTTTGACCATTGCCGCGACCGCGGGGCTTTTGCCTTTGGTTGCCACGCTGAGGGTCAGATCACCCCGACGGATCGAGGCCGGTACTTGGAAATCGCAGGCTGCTGAGTTATCTGCAATATTCACCAGCAGCCCAGCAGCACGCGCATCCCGCAGCACAGCACCTTGTACTTTGGGGGTATTGGTCGCTGCGAAAACTAGAAAAGCATCTTCGAGATCGGTTCCGCTGTACGGTTTTTCTCGCCATTCAATCACCGCCTGGCTCGCCAGGTCGTGTAATGTGGTTGTAAGAGCTGGACTGACGACCCTGACACTGCCGGAACCGGCGAGTATTCCCTGAATTTTTCGTTCAGCAACACGGCCACCGCCGATAACGACGCAGAGCTTACCGGATATATTGAGGCAAACAGGATACACTGTGTGGATTTCCCGAATTTCTGATCAGTGACGTATCGAACCATCCGGACAGATGCGCTGGCAGAACGCAAAATGTCCGATCTCTAAAAGTTGCCCTTGAAGATACAGCGGCCCGACCACCGGAGAGCGCTGCCGCCTGCCGGCCATTCACCTGCGTGGTTGCAATCGGGTCATGAGAATGATTTTATCCTCATCCAGGCTCTTCAGCCTTCTTCTGGAGGCGGAAATACTATATTCCTTCTCAGCTAATTTCAGGAAGGGTTCAAGACTGCGGCGTTTAATATCGTGCGCCAGATACACGACACCTTCAGGCTTGAGAGCCTTACGCAGAACCCCGAGCAACGGTTCGAAGAACTCTTCGCGAAACAAAATCTCCGCACCAACGATGATATCATACCGAGGCATCTCAGGCGGATCCAACCAATCCAGCATGGCAAATTGCACATTATGCAGCTTGCTCGCTGCCGCGTTGATCCGCTCAAAATCAAGAATTAAATCTTCGTAATCGCTCAGAGTCACCTGGAAACCAGCCGCTGCTGCGGTGAGCCCTGGCGCACCCAGCCCTGCACCGAGTTCCAGCAAGGAGGTCTCTTCGTTGCACGGAAGTCCTACGATAAACTCCGACAAAACGATAGCAGCCTCCCAGAGCCTGATCCAGAACGGGAAGGTGGACACGTCCTTCAATGGATCCTTGCCATCGAGAATTTGCTCCAAATCAATAATTTTAAGGAGCTGGAGCCGATGCTCCCTGATTTTGAGCTGTTCAAACGCTACTTTATACCGGTCTTTAATGTTATTGTATAGTGTCAGTTCGAAAGCCGGTAACGTTTGTGGGTCCATTAAGTGTCTCGCAATTGAAAGAAGAGCCTTTGGTTATGACACAATGTCATAATGAAAGTTCCAACCATTATTCCATATAATCAGGGCGGGCTGTAAATAAAAAAGAGCGGGTCGATTCTGATCGGCCCGCTCTTAAATACAACAGCAAAACTTCAGACTATCAGCAACCTTCCAGTCCTTTTTTAGCAGCTTTCACGGTAACACTATCGCCAGCCTTCAGGCCGTCAGCCTTATCGCAGGTCACGGTGACCTTATTTCCGGCAACACTGTCAACGGTACACTTAGCCGCAAATACTGCACCCGCGCTCAACACAAAAGCCGCAACCATCACTGCTGTTACAATTTTCTTCACGGTAAATCTCCTTTATAAAGTGGGTTGTAAAAAACCAGACTAATCGCCTCTTTCCTGTGCCACAATTTAAGAAATACCATTGGGATTGTCAACAGCAATCAGACACATAAAACAGGAACGAAAAGGGCTATCAAAGCCCTGATTCGATATCTTTTTCAAGCAATCAACAGAGAGGCAAATCCCGGATATTCACTCAAGTTCTGGCTATGCGAAAAACTCTTTTTATAGGATATGCTCGAAACTCATGAACAAGAACGACTTAGTAAGCCCAGCCCCCCTTTAAAAAAAAATACCTTTTTGTTACAATGAATGAACGCCAGATTCCAAATCAAGCCTAGGCTCGAAGAACGTCCGAAATATTGAATCCCTCGAAATTCGTTGCACCTTTACAGCGTTCCGAGTAGATAGTTTTGCGTGAGTTAAACAGTGTACAAAGTTGAAGTCCTTATTATATCATTCATTCATAATAGACCATGGCCTCACGAATCTTCCTTCTGCCCACCTTTTTTTTCTTCTTGACCCTGCCGGCTATCACTTTCGCCAATGTGGTTGATCGCAACGTAGCCATCGTCAACGAAGATACAATAACCCTTTCAGAGGTAAATGAACTCGGCGCATCTTTTTTTCAAAAAATTACCGAGGGAACCCCTGCGAATCAGGTAGCCGAAGCTTTACAGCAAGCTCGCAAAACCGTGATCGACAAATTGATTGACAAAAAACTTCTGCTGCAACAGGCAAAAAAACTCAATATCCGCGTGAGTGATGAAGACGTTGAAAACGCCCTGAAAAATCTTATCGCCAACAACAAAACAACCATGGAACAGTTTCGGAAAGAAATAAGCACCATGGGAATGACCGAAAAACAATACCGGGAAGATTTACGGGAACAGATACTCAGTTCAAAACTGATCAACTATGAAATTCGATCCAAAGTGGTCATTACCGAAGATAAAATAAAAGACTACTACGACAACGCCCCCAATACCGGAAAGACAGAGGAGAGCGGAGGTTATTATATTCTCCAGATAGGTTGCGCTTGGGGAACCAATGATCAAGACGGTACAAAGATAACCCAGGCGATGGCCAAAGCCAAAGCAGAGAAGGTTCGCAACCTGGCCCTGAAAGGCGAGGATTTCAAAGCCCTGGCAAAACAATATTCTGACCTTCCGTCAGCCGCCGACGGCGGAGACCTCGGCCTCTTTCAGCAACATGAGATGGCTACCTACATGCGCGACGCTGTCGTCAATCTTAAGACTGGAGAAGTCAGCCAGATCGTTGAAACCGAAAAAGGGTATCAATTCTTTAAACTCCTTCCGAACCAAGCCGGGAAGATCGAGACCAATACCGAGACCAAAGCCCCTTACGAATCGGTCAAAGAAGGTATTCGTGAAAAATTGTACCAGCAGGCAATGGAGGTTCGATTCAAGGACTGGTTGAAGGCTATCCGTGACAAGGCCTACATCAAGATTCTTTAGAACCGTTGCGCAGGAACCCCGCACTACAATGAGCCGCTGATTACCACCTCGCGTTCCTTCGTCGGGACAACGGTTTCTATACATTTAAAGACTAGCGCCTCGTCAGCAATGAGGCCTGTGAAATTATCGCTCATGACAGCGAAAGACAAACAAGCTCCTCTTGCAGAAGAACAATATGTCGTCGGCATGCACCTGCAGAAACTACGCCAGGAAAAATTGCTGACGCTTGAAGAGGTTTCCCAGGCAACCAGGATTTCACTTGCCAACCTTCGGGCCATCGAATCGATGACGTACGAAAGGCTCCCGGCTGACGTTTTCACAAAAGGGCAGATAACCCTCTACGGTAATTTTTTAGGGCTCGACGGCCGACAGATTGCCAAACAGTTCTTTTTCGAGCGTGATGGCGATAAAGAAAAAGGCTCTTTTCTCAAGAAAAAACTAAGCAATCATTCCCTGACCCCGAAACAACTAGCTGAACCATCGCATATATCATCAGCAACTATCGCCGGCCTCCTCCTCCTCCTCATTGTTTTCTCGATTACCGGATTCTGCATGTATACCTCATGGAAGCCTTTTGCTTTCCTGACCAACCAAACGAAGAATCTCTCATCTTCGGTCATCAACACCTTTCATCCCGCCAATCCAGCTACCGGTAACCGGGCAAAAATTAAGACTCTGAACCTGACCGCCCTTTTCCTCAAAGATTCCCAGATTATTCTTTCGTTGGACAACAAAGAATCTGTCCAAAAAGTTTACACAAAAGGAACAAGCGCTCATTGGAACGCCGAAAAAAAAATAACCATAGAATTTTCGCAGCCGGACAGCGCCGAACTGCAATTAAACAACACAACCTTGCCTTTCCCGCAGGGGGTTGATGGACATTACATTCTCCGGATACCAACTGCGTCATCCACTCCATGACACTCCGCAGCACCTGCGGCATTGTTTTAAAAATATCCGAGCATGGTGAATCGGACAAACTGGTTACCTTGTACAGTTACGATCTTGGACGTGTCACCGGAATCGCCAAGGGTGCGAAGAGAAGCAGACATCGGTTTGTCAACAAACTCGAAGAGTTTTCATCCCTGCAAATCTTCTATCGCCCACCTCGCGAACCGACGGGACTCCTCTTCATCAGCGAAGCTGAATTACTTTGCGCCCATCTGTCGATCAGGAAAGACTTTCGTCGCTATATCTGTGCCATGTACATCAGTGAATTGATGCTACGATTCACCCGTGATAACGACCCCGATCCTCGACTCTATGCTCTGCTAAAATGGGCTTTCGCCTCCCTTGATTTTGACAATGCCCCTCAGAAAGTTGCGGCACTCTATCACCTTCAGCTTCTCGATGCAGCCGGCTATCGTCCAGAACTGGACAGATGCCTCAATTGCCAACAACCTGTCGGGCCTGACCGTACCTTCATATTTTTACCCGGAAACGGCTCCTTACGCTGCAGTGCGTGTCACCTCGGGCACGCTGGCCCGGGCTGTAATGACATATCGGTGCAGACCCTGAAGTTCCTCGCCAAAGCGCAGATCGCCAGCCTGGAACGGCTCAACCGGCTGCAACTGTCACAAAAAACGGTGACCGAAGCATTGGAAGCCCTCTACCACTACTCCTTCCATCTCTTGCAGCAAGACATACACTCCTGGCAGGCGATGCGCTCCCTAAACGACCCCTCCCCTCAAAATAGGCACGTCGACGGCTTGTTTGCACGGCACGGCGCACATAATGCCACGCGCTCGGAAATATAAAAAATTATGAGCAGTTATCTACTAAATTTGTTTATCCTGTTTTCAGAGAAAAATTTGACATGACGCTTGACTGTCCATGAGTTTTTATTTAATCATCCCTCTGCCTGAACCGCGTTCCTGAATATCCGAGATTGCAGGATATAGTGACTAAAGGCGGGATAATGCGCTTGCATCTTTCGGCTATTCATTCTCCTGTTTCTTTTTCCCGTGTGGTACAAAAGATTGTTTAAAATATTTTTGGTTATCATTACAGATTGTCCTAAAATTTTTCCATCACCATCCCTTGAAAAATAATTTTCTTGCAAAGAGCTGCCGCTAATCATGTTTAACATTCTCAACCTATCTTACTGATTATGAATCGTTCCAGTCTTATCATCACTTTTATCATGGGTTGCCTTGCCGTCTTACTCTGGAAAGTCGCCAATGCACCCAACATGGAGCCTCCGTGGCCCTCAACAATTCAGGGATTTTCTTTCTCCCCATTCAGGGCGGGACAATCTCCCAGTAAACAGATCTATCCGTCTGTTGAGGAAATCGACAAAGACCTGGCAGTCTTGGCTGGCAAAGTTCATGCCATCAGGGCCTACACTGTTGAAGACAATCTCGCCGAAATCCCGCGTCTCGCTGCAGCCCATGGGTTAAATGTCGTTCTCGGCGCCTGGCTCGCCAACGATGCCAAAACAAACGATGAACAGATCTCGAAACTGATCAAAGTATATCGAGAAAACCACCGTAACATCATACGTGTGATTGTCGGCAACGAAGTGCTTCTGCGCGCAGACCAGACAGTTGACCAGATGATCAACTATCTGGATACCGTGAAAAAATCCGTCTGGGCGCCGATAAGCTTGGCTGAGCCCTGGCACGTCTGGTTGCAAAACCCTAAGCTCGTTGAACATGTCGATTTCATAGCCGTCCATCTGCTTCCTTACTGGGAAGGGATTCCCGTTGATGAGGCGGTCGATTATTGTGTCATGCGTTACAACGAACTGCAGAAAGCCTACCCCAACAAACCGATTGTCATTTCCGAAGTGGGGTGGCCGAGTGGCGGCCGAATCCGCCAAAGTGCTGTTGCCAGCCCGACCAATCAAGCTAAATTTTTACGGCGCTTTCTCGATGTTGCGGAGAAAAACAAGTACACCTATTACATCATGGAGGCCTTTGACCAGATCTGGAAAAAGGATTTGGAAGGCGAAGCGGGCAGTCTATGGGGTGTCTACAACGACCAGCGGCAACCGAAATTCGAGTTCACCCAACCTGTCATCAGAATTCCACAATGGCGGGAGCTAGCAGCTATCAGCATCGCTTTAGCTGTTGTCATCCTGCTCCTTTTGTTTAGAGACAGTAAAGGATTACTCGACCGTGGCCGCGGATTTTTGGCCATCGTGGCCTACGCCATCACCACCTTTGCCGTCTGGGTCGTCTATGATTTCCAACACCAGTACATGACCGCCTCTACGCTGGTGGTCGGAATAGTCCTGCTCTTCGCCGCAACAGGTGCTATTCTCGTTATTCTGGCAGAGGCACACGAATGGGCTGAATCCCTGTGGATCCATAAATGGCGGCGCCTGCCACAAACGATTGAAGCCCTTGCCAATGATGATGCCTTGCCGATGATATCCGTCCATGTACCAGCCTATAACGAACCACCGGACATGATGATCGAGACGATCAATGCCTTGGCTGCTCTGGATTACCCAAGATTTGAGGTCTTGGTCATCGACAATAACACCAAGGATCCGGCGGTCTGGGAACCGGTGGCAGCACACTGCCAAACAATGGGCCCACGGTTCCGTTTTTTCCATGTCGCCCCGCTTGCCGGTTTCAAGGCGGGTGCCCTTAATTATGCCCTCCGAGAAACCGCTCCAGAGGCTGAAATCGTTGCGGTCATTGACAGCGATTACCTGGTGGATCCCAACTGGCTCAGGGCCTTGGCGCCACACTTTGCCGACGAAAACATGGCGATTGTCCAGGCACCTCAGGACTACAGAGATGGTGGTGAGAATACTTTTAAGGCCATGTGCAATGCCGAATACCGGGGATTTTTCCAGATAGGCATGGTAACCCGTAACGAACGCAACGCCATCATTCAGCATGGCACCATGACCATGGTCCGACGCAAGGTACTTGACGAGGTGGGGGGCTGGGCGGAATGGTGCATTACTGAGGATGCGGAACTTGGCCTGCGCATTTTCGAACAGGGTTATGACGCCTGCTATGTCCCGCACAGCTTCGGCAAAGGATTGATGCCCGACACCTTTCTCGATTACAAGAAACAGCGATTCCGCTGGGCCTACGGTTCTGTCCTCATTCTACGACATCATATGATGTCGATGCTTGGACTGGAGAAAACCAAGCTCACCCGGGGGCAGCGGTACCATTTTCTCGCTGGTTGGCTCCCCTGGTTTGCCGATGGTATCAACATGCTGTTCAACCTGTTGGCCTTGGGTTGGTCCGCGGGCATGATCTTTTTCCCGGATTACCTGTCGCCACCCCACATTGTTTTTGCGTGTCTTCCGGTAGTCCTGTTCTTCTTCAAAAGCCTGAAGATGTTTTTCCTCTACCGGAGCAGGGTAATCGCGTCGCGCCTGCAAAGCATTGCCGCCGGCCTAGCGGGACTGGCGCTCTCGCACACCATCGCACGGGCAATGCTCACAGGGTTCATTACCCGACGCATCGGTTTTTTCCGTACCCCAAAAAATGCCCAAGCCAATGCGTTTTTCAAGGCATTGGGGGATGCCCGTGAAGAACTGCTTTTCGCCCTGGCCCTCGGCTTGGCGATTACCGGCGTTTTACTGCGGAAAGATGGCGATATGCTCGATATTCGGATTTGGTCACTGGTGCTGGCGATTCAGGCAATACCCTACACGGCATCAGTCGTGGTTTCGTTAATCAGCGGTCTGCCCCGATTGCCGGCAAAACTGGTCGGCACCATGGCCCCATTACAGGGGATGAAAAACGATTAACTGGACCGGATCAGCTCAAGCAGTTCTTCAGCGCTGATTCGGGTACTAACATCCGCCCCCTCAAGGAGGGAGTTTGCCAGATCGCGTTTTTCCTGATGCAACCGGACGATCTTTTCTTCTATGGTATTGGCAGTAACCAGACGATAGACGGTGACCGGCCGCTTCTGACCGATCCGGTGCGCCCGATCAGCGGCCTGATCCTCTACAGCTGGATTCCACCAGGGATCCATGTGGATGACATAATCGGCGGCGGTCAGATTGAGTCCCAAGCCACCAGCTTTCAGGCTGATAAGGAAAAGTTCACCCTCCCCTGCCTGGAAGCTTTCGACCTGCTGTTGTCGTTCTTTAGTAGGGGTGGTACCGTCGAGATATCTATAGTCGATTCCCCGTTCATCGAGAAAGGCTCGAATCAGGGCAAGGTGCCCGGTGAATTGGCTGAAGACCAACGCTTTGTGACCGCCTCCCAGCAATTCTTCCACCACTTCCGCAAAGACCTGCAACTTGCTTGAGGGAATTTCAACTTGATCATCAACGAGCTTAGGATTACAGCAGGCACGCCGCAGACGCATGATCTCCGCTAGAATGCGCAGATGCCGCCCGGTCTTTTCACTGCTGCCTTCGATATTTTCGATGGCCTGTTGCCTGATTGCTTCGTAAAACTGCATTTCCTCCGGCTGCATTTCTACTCGCAGGGTTATCTCCGTTCTTGGCGGCAATTCTTCCAAAACCTGCGATTTGATTCGGCGCAACATAAAGGGCCGGATCAGTTTTTTAAGTGTTCGCCTCGCCTCACGGTCATGATATTTCTCAATAGGGATACCGAAGCGGCGGTTGAACTGTTTATAGGTTCCCAGTAGACCGGGATTGATGAAGACAAAAAGATTCCAGAGTTCACCAAGATGATTTTCGATGGGAGTTCCCGTGGTAAGTAAACGAAACCGCCCATCCAGACGCATAGCGGCCTTCGATCGTTTGGTGGCCGCATTCTTAATCGCCTGTGCCTCATCCAGAACAATCGTTTGCCAGCGGACCTGCGCCAACAGCTCTATCTCCTGTTGCAACAAGGTGTAACTGGTAATGAGCAGGTCGAATTTACCCAACGAAGAAACAATTTCGTCCCGATTCAGTTCAGAAAACATGTGGAAACTAAGGGTGGGAGCGAACCGGTTGATCTCCGTTTCCCAGTTCATGCAGACCGAAGTAGGGGCAACGACTAGCGTAGGCCCTTGATGGGCAAGACTCAGAATAACCGCTATCGCCTGCAACGTTTTGCCAAGCCCCATATCATCGGCCAGGCAGGCTCCGACGCCCAGATGTGCCAACCGGCTCATCCAGACGAAACCTTCTTTCTGATAATCACGCAGGTCGGCTTTCAGGGTGGACGGCACTTTCGGCGTCAAATCCTGTGCCTCAGAAATCGCTTGCAACCGCTGTCGCCACCCCTTGTCCGCATTGGTCTGCGCCTGATGCGTCAATTCTTCAAGGGCAATAGCGGCCAGGGGATGAATTTTGACCTCATTCTCACTGCCTGGTTGGCTGTTACCATAAAGGATGAGTTCTTCAAGCCGGTTACGGAATTCCTGTGTTAACGCCAGAAATTGTCCGTCCCCCATGGGAATGAAGCGACTTCGAGTTTCCCGGACTTTATCAAGCAAGGTCTTGAGCTCCATAACCTCGTCCTGATCGATCTCCAATTTCCCGGACAGCGCAAACCAATCCTGTTGGCTGGTTCGAATATTGAGATTCAACTGATTGACGCCTGCCTGCCTGCGCACCGCAAGTTTTTCTCCCTCCGGCCACTCAAGAATGACCTGATCCTTGATGCCCTCAATTTCCAGGAGGACTTGCAAGCACTCTTCCGGATCGAGCAGGTGCCACTCCCTTTTGTTCTCCTGCTCTAAATCGATGGCCAGATCAAGCATGGGGCAACTTTCTTCAATCTCCCTGGCCTTTTCCTCTTCGACCCGCAGATTCCGTTTGGTTCGCAACCGCCGGCCGTTAATCTCGGCGATGAGATTCGCCACGCCTACACCAGGTTTAAGATAGGGTCCACCCTGTGCAAAAGGACGGACAAACAATTCGATCCTGAATCCGCTCCCATAGGGAAGGATATGGATATGGATCATGGAATCGCTTTCCACGAGCTCAGCCGGCATTCCTTCACTAGGTACCTCAATAGCGGAATGAACCGTCATGAAGGAAGCAATGTTACCGATGGCGTCCAGTACCTGCCGACTAGCAGCAAGGGGCACATGCAGACCATCACGGCCGGTGATTTCTGCAACCTTTCTGTGTTCCTCAATGATCCTGATAATTCTAAAACGCGTAGGAGTCTCAGCCCAGACCGCGACGCTATCCTCTCCAATATCCTGCAAAAAATGAATAAAAAGCGAGTCACCCTTGCGCTCGACTACGAGCTCAGGTTCACCTGCTACTATTTCAACAGGTGTCTGTGGTGATCGCTGGAGAAATACAAGTGGGTGGCCGATCAGGGCAGGGAGAGCTTTACCAGGATCAAAAGCATATCCTCCATTTTTCTCTCCTCCCTCACCGACCTGATACAAGGCCGAACAAATCAGCCGATCCTGATTGGTCATATAATCAAGTTCTTTGGTCAAGAGGAGCCTGTTAAAAGCAATGATGCGCCCTTTTGTCCAGTTACCGGCTACCGCTTTTTTCTGTTCTTTTGGAATCAGTTCAAGGGTACCGTCAACATAATCAACCAGCCAGCAAAGCCGTGTCGACCTTTCTGGTTCCCTGATTCTGCTTGTTACCTCGATCAGGTTTTGCAGACTTTGCTTCCAGGAAGCATGCGGGGCAATAATATGCGTCAGATATCGACAGTTCAACTGAGATGCCAGGATCTGAGCGTTGTTTTTCATCTCCGATTGGCTGCTGTCGAGGGTTGCCAGTAACTCAGCCGATTCCATGGCGACCCAAAGATAGTTATTTTCTCGGGCCTGTTCATACAGTTTCTTTAAGATTTTCTGAAAATCGGGCGGAATCTCCACACCAATCCAATAGAGGGACAGAATGGCTACCAAAGAGGTCAGGCTTCGTTCATCGGCAACCAGATTCTCAGTGAGCGCCAACATATCGGGCATGACATCATCGGGTGAACAAATAACCGCATCAAGAAACCGAAAAGGGACTTCTTCGGCACAGCCATTACATCGTTTCAGAACAGTGTTGATCGCTTGGCGCACCCGGTCACGGTCCCCCTCCATATCTCTGGCAAGCAGTGCAAAAATACAGAACAAGCCGGTAATGCCAAGGAAAAAACAGGGCTCAGCCCCTGCGTACTGCTGTAACTGTTTCAGGTCTTCGGCAAACAGGCGAAACGCCTGCTCCGTATCACCTGCGAGAAACGCCACAGAACCAGCAAAACCAGAACCTAGAAAAGAGTCGCCATGACGGTCGATGAGCCGCCGCAAATCATCCAGACGGCCTTGAAGTAGATAACAGCTGGCAAGCAATCGGCGAAAGGGTACGCGTTCGTCGGCAGGCACTGTCAGAGCCTGTTCATCCTCAAGATAAAGAAGTATAGCGGGGAAATGATGCAACCTTTCCAAGGAATAGCGAACGACGGAATCCAAAAGAAAAAACTGGAGCGATCCGGGCAGGTCGCCGAACCATACGGGGTCAAAAGCACGAACTGCTACAAGAACTGCCGGGGGATCGGTACTGATATACCGGTGACAGCCGCTGTCGATGAAAGCTGAGGCCTCATCGAGTTTATCAAAATCCTGACTGTACACACCTATACGAAACTGCCGCATCGCTCGCCAGCACCTGGTGGGCCACTTGCCGTGCATATAATCGAACGGAGCCGTTTTTTCGACAAAGGCGGCCAGCAGAGAAAAGCGATTGAGTGAGACAGCCTGACGGGTCAGCAACTCGGCCAGGATCGGAGGGCATTGATTTTTTCCATTCAAAAAAGCTTTGCGCCGAAGGCGGGAAACCATCTCGCCTATTTCTTCTCCTCCCGGTCGCTTATCCTCGAACAGGGCAGAATCCATAGAGGCAAAACACCTCGTAAGAAACCCTGTGGAAACTGGCTCATAAATGATAGAGATCAGTTGTAACAGCAGCTGCTCTGTTGCTGGAAGAGCGAAGACGGCGAGGAGGTCATTGAAATCTCGACCTGCGGTAGTCGAGAATCCCGATTGGGGAAGACAAGAAAATTCTTTCAAAATAGTGATTGTATCCCAGCCATTACGCCTGTTGTCCTTGAGTAACGGACAGGGGGGAACCATGGAGTGCTAATCGGCAATAACAACCTATTTGGTATCCCGATAACACAGCTATAACATCTGCTGACGATCTGTACGTGCCCCACGTTACCAACGCACTGGAAACGACGGAAGGATATACATCATTGGGCACAGATATCACTGTAACATCTGCGCGTTGGTCCAAATTTTCGCTTCTTTTCTCAACTGACCGAGCCAGTCCGTCATCAGTTTATTTTTCTTAACAGTAAGCAGCTGTTGTTCAAAATTTTGGCGCTTATTTTTGTCCATCATGTCCTTGCCCAGGCGGGAATCAATGATCTGATAAACATAAAAAGCGTTGTCCACGGTGATTATCTTCTCTGGAAACACCGCCCGATCGGCTTGCGCAAAGGCCTCCTGCCGAACCTGGTCAGGAATGGAAGCCGATGTCCCAACCCTTTTCAAATATTCAGATTCCTTTCGGTCCAGGCTTGTTGGCCAGCTCTGCTTCTCCTTGACCATTTTGAGCATATCTTCCGCAGCGGTACGTGCGAGTTCAACACTCTTGACTTTTTTAAAGTCAGCAATGGCTCGATCACGAACAGCGGAGAGTTCCGGAACCACTGATTCCTTAATATCATCGACAAAAATTATGACATATCCGGTGCCGATTTCGACGATTGAACTCAACTCACCTTTTTTCAATGCGAAAACAGCCTGGAGAAAAGAACGATCGCGCACCACACTGTCCTGCGGCGGGTTACTTTGTGCAAAAAAATCCGTCCTGCTCACCGAGTGACCGCCTCCCGCACTGTACTTGGCTAGACTACCCGCTCTAATAATATCTTCGTAGGCTGTTGAAGCCTTTTTGAACGTAATCGCTTTGACGCCCTTTCTCTCTAGTTCCTGGTGAATTGCCTCTCTGACCTCACCAAGGGTTTGTGTCTTTGCAGGTATGACCTCCTCAAGCTTGATGATATGATACCCGAACGGGGTTTCTATCAGCCCACTGACCGCCCCTTTTTCCAGAGAGAAAACAGCATCTTCAAAAGGTTGCACCATTTTTCCACGGTTGAAAAATCCTAAATCGCCACCCTTACTTTTAGAAGAATCTTCAGAGTACTGGGTGGCCAGTTGAGCAAAATCCCCCTTGTTTTGAACCAGAGCCAACACCTTTTCTGCCTCATTTTTTTTGGCTGTCCTGACCTCCGGTCTTTCGTCAACTGCTACCTTGAAGAGAATATGCCGGGCACGCCGCTGTTCGGCTGTATTGTATGTAGCAGAATTTTCCTGGTAATATTTCTGCACATCATCTTCGCTGACCGCTACTTGCTTCAAATCATCGCCATAATTGAAAAAAAGATATTGCGCCTTATTTTGGGGCGGTGATTTATAGTTCTGTTTGTTAGTTGCATACCATGCCTGCAATTCATCTTCAGCGACCTTAACTTGGGATATATAATTGTCACCTCGAAAGACAGTATAGGCGAGCTTGATCTCCTGGTCGGTATAATCGATCCAATCCTGCACCTCTTTCCCGGAAATGTTGGCAAAAGACCCGATAGCGTCAACTACCCGATTAATGAGCAGATCATTTTGAATTCCGGACTCAAAAGCGTTGGGAGACAATCGGTTGCGCTCAAGCACCGCCTTATAATTCGCCAGGTCAAACTGACCATTCTTATTAAAGACGGCCATCTCCTGTATTTTCCGCTGAGTAGCCTCTTTACTGATCATGACACCAACTTTTTCGGCCCCCTGCCGCAAAAGCTCTGATTGGATCAGTTGATTAAGCACCTGTTCTTTCAAGCCAATACTTTCAAGAAAGCCCTGGGGCATCTGCCCCCCAAACTGCTGCTTGTAATTTTCAACCGCCCGTTCATAACTTTGCTGAAAATCGCGATAGGCTATCTCCTTACCATTGACAACAGCTATTGCGTTTGGATTATTCTTGAGTTTGGCACCCACACCCCAAAAAACGAAGACAATGGCAATCACCACAACGATCGCTTGAATAATGACAGACTGGGCATTTTTTCTTATAAAACTCAACATGATACACCACACTCCCTATACAGTCTTAACAGCAAGCCGCTTCACTCGAAGCGGGCATTATGTTCAATTTCTCAGCAAGTTACCAGAGAAAAATGCAATCTGGGCATTTCTAAAAAGGCCTGACTCCTCTTTCAAAAAAAACAGGGTGTTTGCTTGACAAAGCCCCCCCCCTATAGTAATAAATTGATGATTTTTTAAATTAGGATTTCATTACTCATCCATAATAAACATTTTGGCCTAGGAGGAACACATGGCAAGCATTGAGCACAAAGGAAAAAACTACGAGGTTGACGAAGACGGCTTCCTGTTGAAAGGTGCGGAAGAGTGGGACGAAAACTGGGTTGATTATGTAAAGAGCGTTGAAGGTATTGCAGATATCACCGACGAGCACCAGAAAGTTATCGACGCCCTGCAGGAATACTACAAGAAAAACGGTATTGCACCCATGGTTCGTATCCTTTCCAAAACCACCGGTTTCCCGCTGAAACGCATCTACGAACTGTTCCCCTCAGGACCAGGCAAAGGTGCTTGTAAAATGGCTGGCCTGCCTAAACCGACCGGTTGCGTTTGATCTACCGCTTCTAATCACAGCGTGTTAGTAAAGAAGGCTGCCCGCAAGGCAGCCTTCTTTTTTTCACCTTCATCTCGCAAAATCGAACATGCGCGGGACTGACGACCACCAAGTCCCAACAGCTTTAAAAAGACATCTCTAGAAAATGGGCGTGAAAACGCGTCATATCAGCACCGCAAATTCCGCAAATAAATTTCACCTCTCCAAAAATCTCGGTTGTATTTCCCTCTGGGGTAAAAGATCCATCACTGTTCTGCAGATAATGGGTCGTAACCAGGACGTTTTCGGCTATTTCAACAAATTTTGCATTATTACCGCACTGTTGACAGACAATGCGGCCTGTGGGTTCACCAGAGGGGATAGAGACTTTCTTCATAGGCTATAGGATCGAATCGCTGTCGGTTATTAAAAATGGTTTACAGCCTTCAGTATGGATGGCGCGAAAGGGAATGCAGCTGCCACCACTCAAAAAAGCTATCGTATAAAAAAAAGGCCAATCTCTCCCAACGGAGGTTCTTCGTGAGATTCGATCCGGCTGACAACAGAAAAGGGAGAACCGGAGGCGAGCCATGAAAGGAGCAAACCTGTTTGCGACTCCGTTCCTTCGAACATCACTTCAACGGTTCCATCGGGAAGATTCCTGACCCAACCGGAGAGCCCTAGCCGCACTGCCTCCCGCCTCGTATATTCGCGAAAAGCAACGCCTTGCACCTTGCCATATACTCTTGCGCTGACTCGTTTACGGTCCGTCATGATGAGTTTTTGGAGACCAACACCAGGAAATCCTCTTCCGACAGGATGACAAGGCCCAACTCCTCTGCTTTTTTCTTTTTTCCACCCGCTTTTTCCCCAGCGACAACGTCCGTAACCCGATGACTCATACTGGAGGCGACCTGACCGCCCTGCGCCTTCACCAGTTGCTTGGCTTCTTCTCTGGATACAGCGTGCAAGGTGCCGGTGAAAAGAAAAACCCGACCAGTAAGCGTCTCCTGCTTCACTGCCACGGGTTGAATAACCAACCCTGCTTGATAGAGTTGATCAACCATGTCCTGTACAACAGGGTTGGCAAAATATTCGGCGAGAGCAGTTGCCACCTGCAGCCCTATTCCGTCTATCTGGAGATACTCTTTCTCATCGGCGGCCATAAGCTGGGGCAGGTCGGCAAAATGTGCAGCCAGCGCCACGGCGGTTACCTCACCCACATGGCGGATACCCAAAGCGCTTATAAGTTGAGCAAACGGAATCGTTTTCCGGTTTTCAATAGCCGCAATGACATTACGAGCGGATTTTTCGCCCCAGCCTTCGAGTGCGGCTAGCCTCTCAGCATCCAGACGAAAAAAATCAGGCAGGTCGCGGACCAGTCCAGCGCGAACGAGATGCTCAACATTCTTTTTCCCCAAGCCTTCCAAGTCTAACCCATTTTTCCCAGCAAAATAGATCAACTTCTGCAGATGTTGCGCCGGGCAGTAAACATTGACACAGCGAAGGACCGCTTCTCCCTGAGCACGTATCAGCCGCTGACCGCACTCCGGGCATTCCGTAGGGAAAACAATCTGCCGTTCCAGGCCATTACGGTTGTCCGGAATTGCTTTGATCACCTCAGGGATAACATCACCGGCACGCTGAACCAGTACGGTATCATAGAGGTACAGATCTTTTTTAGCAATTTCATCTTGATTATGCAGGGTCGCCCGCCGGACCACCACACCATCGACCTCGACCGGTCTCAGAATAGCCACCGGCGTCACCGCCCCGGTCCTTCCCACCTGAAATTCAACAGCTTCAAGCACCGTTGTTGCTTGCGTGGCAGGGAATTTCCAGGCAACCGCCCAGCGTGGTGCTCTCGCAGTGGAGCCTAGACGCTGTTGCAACGACAAATCATCGACTTTGATCACCATACCATCAATTTCATAGTCAAGGTCATGGCGCACGGTCAATATTCGTTGATACTGTTCCTCCACCTCTTGCGAAGAGGTGCAGACCTTGATCAAAGGATTGACTGGAAACCCAAGCTGCGAGAGAATACATAAGACATTCTCTTGACTCGAAACCGCAAGATCCTCGGCGTTTCCCATTCCATAAACAAAAAAATCAAGCGGCCGCTGGGCTGTAACCCTCGAGTCCAACTGGCGCAGTGAACCGGCAGCGGCATTACGAGGATTGGCAAACAGCGCTTCGCCCTCTTCCTGCCGGAGTCGGTTGAGGAGATGAAATCCTTTTTTTGATAAAAATACCTCGCCCCTGACATTTAGCTCTTCTGGGGTCACGGCCTCCCCCATTCCGTGAAGACGCAAGGGGATAGCCTGTACAGTTTTCAACTGTGCCGTAATATCTTCACCAGCGAGGCCGTCTCCCCGAGTCGAACCAACACTCAGGACGCCCTGTCGATAGACCAGTTCTACGGCTAAGCCGTCCAGCTTCGGCTCGGTAATAAAACGGATAGGCTGATCAGACTTGAGATACCGCTGCAACTTCTCCTCAAAAGAGGCCACCTCTGCAAAATTGAAAATATTATCAAGACTGAGCATGGGCAAGGCATGCTGAACCGCAGTGAAAGCCTGTAAAGGTGCGCCACCGACACGACAACTCGGTGAATCTTGTGAAACCAATTCGGGATGTTCCGCTTCAAGTGCAAGAAGTTCCCGAAACAAAGCATCGTACTCGCCATCGGAAATAACCGGATCATCGAGCACATAATAGCGGTGCGCATGAAATCGTATCTGTTCCCGCAGTTCCACCAGACGATCTGCCGCCCCTTTATCCATCGTGCTACATATCCTCAAGCAACACGCCGCCCTTGGCAATATTCTCCCGAATCTCCTCGTCAATAAAAATGAGGATCGATTCTTTTGGCTTGCCCGCCGCCTCGGCAATGACATCAGTGACGCCTTGAGCGATCTTCTCTTTCTGTTTTTTGGTCAGCTTTCCGGCAACACGAATACTAACGTAAGGCATACGACTACCTCCACCTCTTAATTTTTAATTAACGTATCTCCCTCGCAATCGGCTCGCTCCAATAGCGCATCGACGGCACCAAAAAGCACTCATGACAACTGTCCAATCCGGCCTTTTCCAAGCCAAGGAAGCGCCAGCGACGCTGTTCCCTTTTTACAAGACAAACACATTCAACACAGGTAAAACATATCAGAATTTTGCTTGTAAGTCGATCAGGTTTACACAAAGTAAATATAGCGATCATACACGGAAGGAGCAGAGGGAAACCATGCATGTCATCGTCACCGGAGGCGCTGGGTACATCGGCAGTCATACCTGCCTGGAACTGCTGAACGCCGGTTACCAGGTTACCGTTATCGATAATCTCTGCAATTCAAGTCGAGAATCGATCAAACGGGTTGAAGATCTGGCCGGCAAATCCATCGCCTTCCATGAAGTTGATCTAGCTGACAGAAGCCGTCTGCAAGAGGTGTTTGCGCAAACCCCTGAAGTCCAAGCCGTCATCCATTTTGCCGGTTTGAAGGCGGTCGGCGAATCCGTTCAACGCCCGCTCCTCTATTATCAGAACAATCTGTATTCGACCCTGAATCTTTGTCAGGTCATGCAGGAACAGGGCGTTAAAAATATTATTTTCTCCTCGTCGGCCACGGTCTATGGTGATCCGGCCACGGTGCCCATCAGGGAGACCTTTCCCCTTTCCTGCACCAACCCCTATGGCCGCAGCAAACTGATGTCCGAAGAAATTCTCCGTGATATACACCAGGCTGATCCACAGTGGAATGTTGTTTTACTCCGCTATTTCAATCCGGTTGGTGCCCATAAAAGCGGCCGGATAGGAGAAGATCCCAACGGGATCCCCAACAATCTCGTGCCATACATCGCACAAGTGGCAGTCGGCAAATTGCAGCGACTCTCAGTGTTCGGCAACGATTATCCCACCGCCGACGGTACCGGAGTGCGCGACTACATCCATGTCGTCGACCTGGCAGTGGGCCACCTGCGGGCACTGGAAAAACTCAGGGAAAATCCGGGAATAGTTACTTATAACCTGGGGACGGGACAGGGTATTACCGTTCTCGATATGGTAAAAGCTTTTGCCTTGGCCTGTGGCAAACAGATACCGTACCGTATTACCGACCGAAGGACTGGCGATATCGCCCAGTGTTTTGCCGACCCGACCCTTGCATGGGAAGAACTTGGGTGGAAGGCCCAGTTAGGTATCCAGGAAATGTGCGAGGATACCTGGCGCTGGCAGTTGGCCAACCCACAGGGATATAAATGAAAGGGGCCAGAAAGCGAATTCAAAAAAGCAGTAGCCGCCTTCGCCTCTAACTAATATATAGTGAGGCCCTGTTCACAAATTTTGCAGACAGAAAAGAAATTTCCCAAGCCCAATCAATAACAAAGCAGGGTAACCATTTAGTGCTGATGACCCAGGACACTCTCTATTCTACAGGCGCGATCGAAGAGGATTTCGCCTTTAATGATCGGGTAGCGGAAGTATTCGATGACATGCTCAATCGATCCATTCCCTATTACCGCTCGGTGATCGATGGCATGGCACAGTTACTTGCCTGCCGGTTACCTGTAGGCTCGACACTCTATGACCTTGGTTGCTCCACCGGCACGACCCTGCTTGAGCTGACGAGACGTCTGCCCGCTATGGATTTTCGATATATTGGGATAGACAATGCCCCGGCCATGCTGGACAAAGCCCGCAAAAAGAGCACGATGTACGGCAAGACTGCAGTCCTTCAGTTCCGCCAAGACGACATCACCATTTGCCCCTTACCGGCGGCGGCTGGAATAATCTGCAACTACACCTTGCAGTTTCTTCGCCCCATCACTCGTCAGAGCTTTGTCAGGAGACTTTACGAGGCACTCCCCGAAGGGGGAGTTTTATTTCTCAGCGAAAAAACTATCTCCCATTCCAGTCGACTCAATAGAGATTTTATTGATATCTATCATACCTTCAAAAAACAGCAGGGATATTCGGAACTCGAAATCGCCGCCAAACGCGAAGCCCTGGAAAACGTTCTCATCCCCTTTTCCCTTCAAGAAAACATCACCCTGTTGCAAGACGCAGGGTTTGAGGAAATCGAGACTTTCTTCAAATGGTTTAATTTCACCGCCCTTGTTGCCCTTAAACGACAATAACATGGATCTCCTGCAACGTTTTCCAAGGGCTGATCTCGACAGGCTCGAACGCCTTCTCGAAGAAAAAACCCTTTGGATCAATCAGGACAAACAGGGATTTCTCCGTTACCGCTCCCCGTTTCAATCGGTGCAACATTTGCGGGCGTCAACCTGCGACTTCTCCGGAGACGTGGTACGGATAGGTACAGCTGCAGATTTGCATCCTGATGACCGCCAACTGGTTGACAAGGTCCTCCGTAATTTTATGCCATGGCGAAAAGGACCTTTTTCAATATTCGGCATCGACATTGATGCCGAATGGCGGAGCGAGAGAAAATGGAACCGTATCATTCCGGTATTACCTGATATGTCAGGAAAAGTCATCGCTGATATCGGCTGCAATAATGGCTATTACATGTTTCGTATGGCCGCGCATCAGCCCGAGTTTGTCCTGGGATTCGAGCCCTATGTCCAGCATCATTATACCTTCAAGACCCTGAATACCTTTGCCGGACAAACCAGACTGCAGACAGAGTTGCTCGGCATCGAACATCTCAATCTGTTCCCCGAGTGTTTTGATGTGATTTTCTGCCTGGGAATCCTCTATCACCGCCCCTCACCACTAGAAGCACTGCGTGACCTACATGCCGCTCTCAAACCCGGCGGCTGTCTGATTGTGGAATCCCAGGCTATTCCGGGAACCGAGTCGGTGGCCCTTTTTCCGGAAAATACCTATGCCAAGGTTCCCGGCACCTGGTTCGTCCCAACGGCGACTTGCCTGCACAACTGGATGGTACGGACAGGATTCCATGCCGTGGATTTTTTTTGTGACCACGCCATGAGCAGTGAAGAGCAGCGTCGAACATCCTGGATGACCTTTGAATCCTACGAAGATTTCATTGACAAGCACAACCCGGCGCTTACTATAGAAGGATATCCAGCTCCCCGCCGGGTATTCTTCAAAGCAACAAAATAACTGTGCCTGCAAAACCCTGCATCAAACAGTATCTCCGGCTGTATCACACAGCCTTACAATCTCATAACGAAAGAACCAAGGTGAGTTGATTATGAATGCAAATGACTGCACATTGTACCACGGTGGATTGAAAGGGGCAGAATCTGTCTTTGGTGAGAACGCTGAGAAATACGGCGTTCATGAGGTAATTTTCACTTTTGAAGACCACCGTCTCAACCGTGACCGCAATCCAGTCATGCTGAGCGAGGAAGATTTGCAACGAGGGGACATCAGCATGGAACTTGCTTCCAGGATGATGAACCGGACCTACTATGAAACCGAAAAAATTCGCAGGGTACTGCAAACGATCTTTCACATGGTCAACAAAGGCCACCAGGTTTTTGTTGTCGGCACCATTCTGGACGATGATTCGGTCAAGGGTGGAACCGGCTGGGCGGTTGAATTAGCAAAATTATTCAACCGTCCCCTTCATGTCTACGACCAAAGCCGCACCCAATGGTTCACCTGGAAGGAAGGTGCCTGGAAGGAAGATGCTCCAAAAATATGCTACAATACCTTTGTCGGCTCAGGAACACGATATCTCAGCGACGATGGCATAGCCGCCATCACTCAACTCTTTGCTGACAGTTACGGAGACTAAACAGCCGGAAATATTTTCGCGGCCTCATACAAAAAACCATAGATCTATGCTACATCGCGATATTCATTAATGTTTTTGCTTTAATGAATATCGCGATGTTATGATCAAAATTCGGTCCATCGCCTGACACAGGAATACATCCCGCCTCCTTCTTCGCCCCTTTGGCATCACTTGAACTCCTTACAACCTTGTCCCTGCGAAATAACACTCTCCCCGCCTTCAACGCCAGTTGATCGTCTTATTGATTCCGATTCGATGCTTGCTCTCAGTATTCGGTGATAACACCTAAAAAATCGAGTAAGGACGATATGGCAAAAAAGCAACTACTTACCTATGCAGAACTGGCTAAAAACGGCATCGAGAACATCGTCAGGGGTCGTTAATCCAACAATATCGCCCAAATAATCAAGTGCCAGCTGAACATCGACCGCCAACAGATCAACCGACGCGCCTGACTGCATCGCCTGCTCGAATTGCCGGCAGGCGTTCAGCGTCTTATGCAAAACGGAACGATGCCGGGTATTGGGCGCACACGTCATCTGCTCGCAGAGGTCGTTGCCATCGCCGATGACAGCCTGGTAAATGGCATCCTGAAGATCGTCAAGCCCATGATGGTTCTTAGCCGATATCGCGACAACCTTTTCTTTCGGAAACTCCTCAAACAAGCCCCTCAGTTGGTCCGAGGCGATAAGATCCCGCTTATTGATAACGATCAGGTGTTTTTTGCCCTGGACAGAGCGATACAGATCGCGATCACAAACTCCCATTCCGACAAACGCATCCACCAGAAACAGCACTAAATCCGCCTCACTCAGTTTCTGCCTCGCCCGTTCGATCCCCATAGCCTCCACCGGGTCCTCATGCATTCTGATTCCGGCGGTATCGACAAGGTGAACTGGAATCCCGCGGATGGCGATCTGTTCCTCAATCGTATCTCTGGTTGTTCCCGGGAGTGAATTGACCAGCGCCCTTTCCTCCTGTAAAAGGGCATTCAACAGGCTTGATTTGCCAACATTCGGTTGCCCCGCAATGACTACTTTAATACCTTCCCGGAAAACCTTACCCTGCTCGGACAGGGCAATCAGCCGGTCCAGGGGAGCTATAATCGCTGCTTGTAACTGTATACCGATCAGGGGACCATTGAATATTTCGACATCATCATCGGGGAAGTCAATAGCCACTTCCAGCAATGCCAGAATGGAAATCAATTCCTTACGAATATTTTCAAGAATATGAGAAAGTTCGCCCTGTAATTGATTGGCAGCTAACCGGGCACTTATATCGGTTTGCGCCTGCAGCAAATCAAGAACAGCCTCAGCCTGAGTCAAGTCGATCCGGCCGGCAAGAAAAGCACGCTTGGTAAATTCGCCCTTTTCGGCAGGCCGAGCCCCCAATTCGAAAATATTTCGCAGGACTTCTTGAAGAACGAGATAGGACCCGTGGCAATGGAGTTCAACGACATCTTCACGGGTATAGGTATGGGGCGCGCGCATGTAGACGGCCAAAACCTCATCCAGGACATGACCGTCACAAGCGACCACCTTGCCGTAATAGAGTTTATGGCTGGAGAAATGGGCGCGTGGTTTGTGAGGAACAAAGAGCTTGAGGAGAAGCGGGAGCGACTCCGGACCTGATATCCGAATAATGCCTATCCCCCCCATGCCTGGAGCGGTGGCGATTGCAGCTATAGTATCAGTCGCCGGATGGACGGCCACCTTGTCCTCCTCGCCGCTTTCTCGAAACCGGGCGGCGGCCCTTGCCAGGCTTATAAATCAGTACTTTCTTAAACAATCCGTCACCCACCGAACGGCTTCGCACGCCTTTGTCTTCCTGGAGTACCATATGAACGACACGACGCTCGGAAGGATTGAGCGCCGGAATTGCCTGCGTTTTCCCATCCGCCTTCACCAATTCCGCCAATTCCACAGCCCGAACCTTGAGTTCTTCAGCTCTTCTTTCGCGAAAATCACCTGCGTTCAAAGCCAACATGATTTTATCGGGTAGGTGGCGGGAGACCATCTTGCGCAGCAGGTACTGCAAACTATCAAGAATCCTCCCCTCAGGTCCGACGATATGCGCCTCATGAGGTCCCGAAATGTTGCACTGCACGGTATTCTGTTCAAAGACAACGTGGACTTCGGAAGGTAAGCCCATTAAAGTTAAGAGTCGGTACAAATCCTCCTTGATCGCCGCGATATTCTCTTCAGAGGGGGGTTCAAGTGGGGCCTCTTCCTCGAAGTCTCCAGTATCGGTCTCTGGCTCCTCGTCGGCAGAATCGAATTGCTCGAGTCGCTTATCTTCCTCCGTCTCAACGGTCACAACCTGCACGGCCTCCTCTCTCCTGTCACTAACAACTTCGAATGCAGAGGGAGCAATCACGGTATTGTCGGCGACCTTTCCCGCAGACTCTCGAGCAGAAGGATGAACTGTTTCGGATTGCTCCATCGACACCGTAGCTTTTCGCTGTACACGGATATGCGCTTTTTTCTTACAGAGACCAAAGATACCGGCCGACCCGGTCTCCAGGACCTCTATATCGAGATCCTCCCGAGAAGTACCGAGGTCTTTGCAGGCCTGTTCGATAACTTCAGAAATATCATTGCCGTAAAAATCTTTTCCTTTTGCCATGACAAACCTTCTCTGCGTCAGAGGTTCAGGCCTTATTCTGCCGATTTATAAGCTGCTGCTGAAGAATGGAAAGCAGGTTATTGATAAACCAGTAGAGTACCAGACCTGATGCAAAATTAATGAACATGAATGTAAAAATAACGGGAAGAAACTGCATGATACGCGCTTGGGTCGGATCAGCGGTGGTAGGTGTCATTTTCTGCTGTAAGTACATTGAAGACCCCATCAGCAGGGTCATGATGGGGATACCATGCAGATAGGGAATATCCATGCCTATCCAGAGCCGGTCCGGAGCAGACAGATCGTTGATCCACAACATAAAGGGTGCATGCCGCAGCTCAATGGCTCTCAGTAACACCTGATATAAGGCAAAGAAAAATGGTATTTGGATCACCATTGGTAAACAACCGCCCACCGGGTTGACCTTATAGGTCTTATAGAGGGCCATCATCTCCTGATTCATCGTGGTCGGGTCATCCTTGTACTTCTCTCGCAGTTTTGCAATTTTGGGCTGCAATTTCTGCATATTCTTCATCGATTTCATGCCCTTCTGGGTAATGGGCCAGAAAACCAGCTTGATTAATACGGTTACCAGAATAATGGCAATACCGTAATTCCCGCTGTATTGATGAAAAAAGTTAAGGAGCCAGAGCATTGGTTTGGCCAGCACATCGAACCAGCCGAAATTTACCGATTTAGCCAGTTCATGCCCGGCCTCCTGCAGAATTTGTAATTTTTCAGGACCAAAATAGACCTTGTAGTCGAACACCTGGGATCCATGAGCAGCCAGCGTCTGCAGCCCCTCAGAAATCACCGTCTGCACATACTGCTCAGATCCTTGCACCGTTACAGTCCGCACATTGCCGGTTACCGGAACCGCTGAGGCCATAAAATAGTTATCGACAAATCCGACCCAGCTTACTTTACCTTGCAGGACAACCGGCCCTTCCGATAATTTTTTCCCCTTGGTTTCTACTAGCGCCCCGTTTACATAAGCTGCCGACCCGGCAAACAAATACTTGCTGCTCTCACTGGCGTGCGCAAAAGGTTCGTTGAACAGAGATAATGCCGGAGAAACCTGCACTGATTTATCGGTCAGGTTTTCAACTTTATACTCGATACCAATCAGGTAATTGTTACTATGAAAGGTCAGGGTCCGGACAATTCTGATGCCATCGGCAAGCGATGCCGTCATGACGAGAGTAGCGGCATCCTGTTGAGCGGTCAGAGAAACCCCTGCCTTGTCGGTTTTGAAAGTGGGCAAGGTGGCGGATCCGCCATTGTCGAGAGAAAAAAGCACCGGCAGATTCGCTGGATCCTTCCCAGAAACAAGCTGCATAGGACCGGAGTCCTTTTCCATCTTGGTACGATACTGCTTCAAAACAAAACTTTTGAAGCCCCCGCCTTGCTCCTTGATCACCGCCGTGTAGAGCGGTGTATCAACGGTGATATCCTTAGCATTCGGATCAACAGAAACCGACGGTGGGGTTTTGGCCGCAGAAGTTGCAGCGGCCGGCAGGGGAGCCGTCTTGTTGCCTGGAGAATCGTTTACCTGTTGTTGCTGGGCCTGAGGCACTCCCGCAGGCTGCTGCTGAACTGGTTTTGCGAAAAAATATTGATAGCCAACCAAAATGAGAAACGAAAGAACAATGGCCAGAAAGGCCCTGTATAGGTCCATGATAAATACCTTTAGAAACCCCTGCTACTGCAGTGGTGTTAACAGGATAAAATCGGTTACTTGTAAAAAGGGTGTCATTTTACCGGATCATACCCTCCCCGGGAAAAGGGATGGCAACGCAATATCCGCCATAAAGCTAGTAGAATTCCGCGAACTGCACCGTATTTTTCGACAGCTTCAATTGCGTATTGGGAGCACGAGGGAACGAAACGGCAGGCAGGTGGAAAAAGTGGGGAAATAAAATACTGATAACCCTTGAATACCATGATCAAGCATATCCTGGACGTTTTCAGCCATGATGTACATCTGCGAACGCTGCTAGTGGCGGATTCCGCATGGTGATTGCTCAAGGATGCTGCCTCCCGCCTATTTCTAACCGCTGATTACCCGTGCCACACTGGTTTGCATATCGACCAGGCTGTTGATGGTAAATTCAGGCCGGACAGTAAAAACGACATCGCAAGACGCTGGAAACAGGTCTCGATTCAGACGGAACACCTCCCGTATCAACCGTTTGATCCTGTTGCGCCGCACTGCATCACCAATTTTTCGATGCACACTAATTCCCAGCCGATTGTAACTTTCTGCGTTCGCCATGAATATCATGGCAAACCCATTACCTCGGCACCGCTGACCAAGCCGATAAACGCTCTGAAACTCTCTCGTTGTCCTGAGCAGGTGAATTTTAGGCAGAGTCAAACGTTTCAACAGGCTCAGCAGGCCAACTGTTTACGCCCTTTCGCTCTTCTTCTCTTGATGACAGCCTGACCAGCGCGGGTCTTCATACGGACGCGAAACCCATGGGTACGGGATCGTTTGGTATTACTGGGCTGAAAAGTTCTTTTGCTCATAATACAATTCCTTGATTGAATATAATCAGTTTAATAGAGATGTTCAGGTGGAGTCAGCTCCACTGTTTGACAGTTTTCCGCTTGCCTTGAGGCTGCGAGTAAACAATGCATCGCAGTCGGATAGGGATATTCAGGGACAATAGCGGCAGCTTCAAGCCAACAATTCACTTTTCAAAAAGGACTATTTTAATCATAGAGAGCCAAATTTGTCAAATTATTTCACCCGAAGAAGGAAAATGCATGCGACATCCCCTCAGGAGTCAATCAACTCGCCCCCGCCCCCGGCTCCGCGTTGAGGGGATAAAGGTATCGATTATCCATCCAATTTTTCGCTGGCGAGCAAATACAATTTATCAGTTCGCCCCCATGAGGGTTGCATAAATAACCCAATAACTCTATATTATTTTCCCTTGATAGATGATTCAATACCCCCATGCACTCAAACTACCTTTCCGCTGACACTCTACCGCGCGCCTGTGCGCCACTCGTAAGCGACCATGATTGATTTTGACATCGCCATAATAGGTGCGGGACATGCCGGCTGCGAAGCGGCCCTGGCCGCAGCCCGCATGGGTTGCCGCACACTGGTCTGCATCATCAACGCCGACACGATTGGCGCGATGTCCTGCAACCCCGCCATTGGCGGCCTGGCCAAAGGACATCTCGTCAAAGAAATCGATGCCCTTGGCGGTGAAATGGCAAAAAATATCGATGCCACCGGCATCCAGTTCCGCAGGCTCAACACCAGTAAAGGCCCCGCCGTTCGATCTTCACGGGCCCAGGCGGATCGGTTGCTGTATCGACTTCGCATGAAACACACTCTGGAGAATCAGCACAACCTGGCGATTCGTCAAGCTGTAGTCGATGAAATCCTGGTAGAAAACGGCAAGGTCGTCGGGTTGCGCACCTCGCTGGATGAACATATCCGGGTCAAGGCTATAGTGGTGGCAACCGGCACCTTCCTCAACGGACTGATCCATATTGGCCTAAAACAGTTCCCGGCCGGCCGCATGGGAGATTCACCATCGACCAAGCTTGCCCAGTGGTTCGCCGCCTCAGGATTGGTCACGGGCCGCATGAAAACAGGCACAACGCCTCGCCTGGACGGCAACACCATTGACTACTCCCAACTGGAAGCCCAATACACCGATGAACCGCCCGCTCTCTTTTCCTTCTCCTCCAAGGGCGAGCCTCCGCTGCCCCAAAAGCCCTGCTACATCACCTACACCAACGAGCGGACCCACGAAATCATCCGGAACTCCATCCATCAATCGCCGATGTATGCGGGTATCATCCAGGGAATAGGGGCCAGATATTGTCCGTCGATCGAGGACAAGGTCATGCGTTTTCCCGAGAAAATCCGGCACCAGGTTTTCCTGGAACCTGAAGGATTGGACACTATCGAGGTCTATCCCAACGGCATCCCCACCAGCCTGCCCCTTGCCACCCAGATTGATATGGTCCATTCCATCCCCGGCCTTGAAAAAGCACGCATTATTCGGCCCGGATACGCTATCGAATACGATTATGTCGACCCCTTGGAGCTTAAGCCTTCACTCGAAACCAAAAAGATCAGCGGCCTTTTTCTCGCGGGCCAGATCAACGGTACCTCCGGTTACGAAGAGGCGGCCGGCCAGGGCCTGATGGCGGCGATCAACAGCGTCCAGTATGCGCGCGGTGCGGAACCGCTCATTCTGGATCGCTCACAGGCCTACCTCGGCGTGCTCATTGATGATCTTGTCACCTTGGGCACCAAGGAACCCTACCGGCTCTTCACCTCCCGGGCGGAATACCGCCTCCTATTGCGTGAAGACAATGCGGATAGACGGCTCAGGGCGATCGGCTATCGCATCGGGCTGGTGGACGAGCAAACCTGGCACAATTTTCAAGAAAAGGAACGCTGCATTACAGAAACGATCCGTCAGCTACACGAAATCCGAGTCAAACCGCTCCCCTCAATCAACGCCTTTCTGACGGAACTCGGTTCAACCCCTCTCAGCCAGGCCATGACGCTGGCTGAGTTGCTCAAGCGCCCCGAAATCAGACTGCACCATCTTGTTGACATAGCGCAACAAAGCGACCAGCCCTTGCCCTTCTCCCCAGAGATCATGGCCGTTCACGACGAAATCGAACTGCAGATTAAATACGCCGGCTACATTAAGCGGCAGGAGGAGCAGATCGATCGATTCAAAAAACTGGAACGTATCGAACTTCCGCCAAAAATGATCTACAAAGGGTTGCCGGGATTATCCAACGAAGTTGTCGAAAAACTGACCAAAATACAGCCCCGATCCCTAGGACAGGCCTCGCGGATTTCAGGTGTTACCCCGGCGGCACTGTCCGTCCTCCAGGTGCACCTGAAGCGACTTGGAATTCTCTAAGCCAGGACACTATGCTTGAATATCCGACAATCAACCCGGTTCTCTTATCCCTTGGCCCGTTGCAGATACGCTGGTATGGGCTCATGTACGTCATTGGCTTCAGCGCTGCCTACCAATTGGTGGTCTATCAGGCCAAAAAGTTTGGCTGGACCCGGATGCTGCAACAGATCGACAATCTGAATCTGACACTGATCATTGGGCTCATTCTCGGCGGGCGTCTTGGGTATGTGTTCTTTTACAATCCAACCTACTATCTTGCCCACCCCTTGGAAATCCCGGCGACCTGGTCAGGCGGCATGTCTTTCCACGGCGCATGCTTGGGTACACTTTTGGCGGGATTTTTTTTCTGCCGTCGTAACAACCTGAATTTCTGGAAGGCGGCGGATCTCTTTGCCGTCACCGTACCAATCGGCCTCTTTTTCGGCCGCTTGGGCAACTTTATCAACGGCGAACTCTACGGCAGGATTACAGATGTTCCCTGGGGCATGATATTTCCCGACGGCGGTCCTCTCCCTCGACACCCTTCCCAACTCTATGAAGCGGTATTCGAGGGACTGGTCCTGTTCCTTCTCCTATGGACGCTGAAGGCAAAGCCCTGGAAACAACCGAGCCCCCCCCTGTGGCAGCACGGGACGCTGCTCGCTCTCTTTCTCTTGGCCTATGGTTTCTTCAGATTTCTGGTGGAATTTGTCCGTGAACCGGATCCGCAAATCGGTTTCGTTTTCCTGAGATTTTCGATGGGGCAACTGCTCTGCCTACTCATGATAGGCGCGGGTGGAGCGCTGTGGCTCTGGCGCAAAACAGTGCAAACGGAGACATCTCCCGCCGGGCAACGCCGCTCTCGCCACACACGATAGCAAGGTGCCAGCCGCTGCAATCACCAGTGACGACCGGTCCTTTCAGGACGAGGCGCTAGAGTTTTTACTTCACAGGGTTCTTGGCCTCTCCCATAATATGCTAAGTGGTTTCATCCCCCCGCATCATTGAAAGACGACACTGACCGGACAATGATCGGAACCGGTTACCTCATCGTGAATGGCTGCACTGAGAACCCTGTCGCTGCTGGCTCCATCAACGACAAAATAATCAATCCTCCAACCGATGTTCTTTGCCCGGGCATTAAAGCGGTAGCTCCACCAAGTGTAGCACCCGGGTGACTGATCAAATTTTCGGAATGTATCGACATACCCGGCTGCAATAATTTCGTCCATCCAGGCTCGCTCCTGTTCAGAAAAACCAGGATTTTTAACATTTGCCTTAGGATTGGCGAGATCGATCTCCTTATGGGCCACGTTCAGGTCACCACACAACACCACAGATTTCTCCTTGCGCAGACGATCCAAAAAAACGAGCAAGGCCCGATTGAAAGCCAGCTTAAAGGCTAATCGCTTCAATTCGGGCTGTGCGTTGGGAGAGTAGATGTTGACGAAGTAAAAATCCGGAAACTCAAGGGTGAGCACCCGCCCTTCGTTATCAAACTCCGGACAATCCAGCCCGTATAGAACTCTGAGAGGGGTGAGCTTGCTCAAAATAGCGGTTCCCGCATATCCTTTTTTTTGGGCGGGGTGCCAAAAGGCCTGGTATCCCGGAATCACCTTGAGTTCATCGGGCAACTGCTCCGGCTGAATTTTGATCTCCTGCAGGGCGCAAACATCAGCATCAATATCTCGAAGCACCTCAAGAAAGCCATTTTTTAATGCAGCCCTGATCCCGTTGACATTCCAGGAAACAAATTTCCTCGTTTTTGTAGTTTGCACAGTTGCCCTCTTCTGCGTTTTACGTGGAGTCACCCCTATTTTTGGGCACAAAGCCGTAATGACACAACGGTCACAATGTGGGTACTGCGGTCGGCATGTGCCCTGACCAAAGGCCACCAAAATCGAATTAATACGAGTCCAATATTGCTCCGGTAATTGCTGCCGCAAGACCATTTCGGTCTGTAACGGCGTCGTCGTCTGCACGTATCCCCAGATATTCATGATGCGATGCACATGCGTATCTACGCATATCGCCGGTTTATTAAAGGCCACCGCAACTACGAGATTTGCGGTTTTGCGCCCCACACCCGGTAAATTGAGCAGGGCTTCAATATCATGAGGGACGATACCACCAAACTGTTCGTTGAGGACCGTGGGTAATTCATTAAGAAACTTTGCTTTATTGCGATAAAAGCCGACAGGATAAATAATCTTTTCCAGATCAGGAACTGTCAGTTGCGACAGTTCGTTAACATTGCCGACACGGGCAAACAACCGCCGAGAGGCTGTTGCTGTCACCTCATCCTTGGTCCGGGCGGAAAGGATGGTCGCGACCAGCACCTTAAACGGATCGCGCGTCTGGGCAGCTATTAAGTCGACGACCGGAACCTGGTAGCCCCTGACTTCACGCTCCAGAATTGAAATAATCTCATCAATGGGAAACGTCATGCGGCTTCACAGGTAGCACAAATGTCGATAAGAAAAGGCAATCAGGCAGAGAGGACAGCCTCATGGAGATGTCGCCTATAAGATAAACAAGGGAAGGGGGAACAATTCTATCACAATTCCTCGGAAATAAACGGCATGGCCGCTGCAATACAGGTGCTTCCCATGAGCAGCATGAATAATCTGTCCAGCCCCAAGGCAATCCCTGCGGTGGCACCGACCGAAGCCAGATCCGTTAGAAATTTTTCCGGCATAGCCGCATCCTTGCCGGCAGCCCGCAGCCTCTCGATTTCCAGGGAAAAACGATACCGCTGCTCTTGAGGATCTACCAATTCGGAAAAACCATTCGCCAGTTCTAAGCCGGCTATATACAACTCAAAGCGTTCCGCCACTTGGGGATTCTTCGAGTTGCGACGGGCAAGCGAACCCAGCTCGACGGGATAATCGTAGAGAAAAACGGGACGGTCCTGACCGAGGTGCGGCTCGACTTCGGTAACCAAAACCTCGTCAAAGGTGCCGTGTGCCAGCACTTCGCCCACATCGACGCCGGCATGGCACCGAAAGGCGTCCGCCACTGTCAAGCGCTCCCAGGGAGCGGTCAAGGAGACCCTTCCGCCACCCCAACTGAGCTGCCCCTCGATATCAAGACCCGGCATCTGCGGAAAAATACGGCACAGCGAGGAAATCAAGGCCTCGCATTCCAGCATCAAATCAAAATAATCCCAGCCGCTATGATACCACTCCAGCATAGTGAATTCCGGCTGGTGTACCCTCCCGGCTTCCTCTTTACGAAAACAATGGCAGATCTGGAAAATTTGTGCACAGCCCCTGGCTAGGAGCCTTTTCATGCACAGCTCGGGAGAAGTCTGCAGTAACCAGTTTTCACTGGCGAAGGGAACAAGATTGGACTCAGGAAGCAGTACCGGGAGCCGGATAGGAGTATCGACTTCAAGATAGGCCCGTTCAATGAAAAACGAACGGATAGCCTGCAGCAGATCCGAACGCTGCTGCAGGCCCAGGGCTGTTAGCATATCCCCTTACTCTTTAACCCGAGTGATATAAGCCCCTGTCCGGGTATCAATCTGGATTTTATCGCCCTGTTCGACAAAAGGAGGGACATTGAGTTGAAATCCGGTCTGCACTGTTACCGGCTTGGTATCCGTTCCCGAGGTGTCGCCCTTGGCCCAAGGATCGGCAACGGTCACCTCCAGATTGACAAAGGTGGGCAGGGTGACGTCAATGGGCCGATCACCGAAAAACAGCACCTGCACTTCCATGTTGTCGATCAGGAAATTAAGATTGTCTTCCAACTGGTCTTTGGTCAGAAAAATCTGTTCGAAAGAGACCGTGTCCATGAAATGGTATTCATTATCCTGTGCATACAGAAACTGCATGTTCCGCTCTTCCAGATTCGGTCGTTCGAACTTGTCGTTGGAACGGTAGGTCTGGGTAAACTGGATCCCGGTTATCATGTTGCGCATCTTGGTCCGGTAGAGCGCCTGACCTTTCCCTGGTTTTGAAAAATCAAATTCTGTAACAATATAGGGTTCGCCATCAATCTGAATCTTCAACCCTTTCCGCAAATCAGAAGCTGTAAACATAGATTAGTCCTTAACTCTTTATTTATCGGTAAATTTGAAGCGAAATATGTTACGTTAAAGCCTTGTTTTTTGCAACAGCTTCCTGCGCATTCCGCAAAATTACGAACTGCAGCCACGGTCTTTTATTGTTTTCAACAAACAATTTCTATACATTGAGCACAATCTCCTCAACCATAACCCAGGGTGCCATGCATGTTGATCAGAGCAGGGGTGCTTTCAGACACGCACCTGATCCGACCAGACGCCTTTTTTCGAAAACAGATTAAACAATGTTTCCATGCCTGTGATGTCATCATCCATGCTGGCGACCTTACCGATCTGTCGGTACTGGAGGTATTCCATGGCAAAACTATTTACGCGGTTCACGGCAATATGTGCGACGGTCGAGTCCGATCGTGCCACCCGCAACAGCTGGTGTTCACACTCAACCGGTTCACAATCGGCCTCACCCATGGCGCCCAGTTAGGGCCTGATATCGAAACCGCACTCTGGAATCTCTTCCCTGAGGCTGACTGCATGATCTACGGCCATACCCATAGACCGACCTGCCATCACTATGGCAAAACCCTTTTTCTCAATCCAGGTAGCTTCCAAGCGACCAGCCGCTACGGCGCCCCGGGCACCTATGCCATCCTTGAGGCCGACAATGAACTCCGCGTTAATCTTTTCGAAATCCCCGCTGCCTCATGAATAATCCGTTAAAAATAACCCCCATGCTCCAACAATACCTGGAGATAAAGGAACAATATCCAGGGACTATACTCTTTTACCGCATGGGTGATTTCTACGAAATGTTCTTCGATGATGCTGTTATCGCCGCAAAGGTGCTCAGTATCACGCTGACATCCCGAAGTCACAAAGATGACGCCAACAGAATCCCGATGTGCGGCATACCGTTCCATGCGGTGACAGGATATCTCGGCAAAATGATCAAAGCGGGTTACCGCGTCGCCATCTGCGAACAAATCGAGGATCCCAAAGAGGCCAAAGGCATTGTCAAACGCGAGGTTATTCGCGTAGTCTCCCCCGGGGTCACCACCGATGATCAACTCCTTGATGCCAAGACGGATTGTTATGTCTGCGCCCTCTCGATCAGTCGAAAATCTGCAAAGGAGCACCTAGCGGGCCTGGCCTTTCTTGATATTTCAACCGGCCGCTTTCAGATCAGCGAAGTGACCTTTCCGCCGCTGGATCCCGCTCCTCTTGTCGATGAGTTTACCCGCCTGCGCCCTGCGGAACTCCTCCTGTCTCAATCGGATATGGAACACTATGCCGACCTGACCAAACTCCTCACAATGCAGTTGGGCAAACTCTGCCTCACCGCGCGCCCCGATTTTCATTTCGAGACAGCGATGGCAAAGACAACGCTGACCGAACATTTCCACACCACCAATCTGGCCGGTTTTGGCTGTGAAGCGTACACTACGGCAACCAACGCAGCTGGCGCCCTGATGCTCTACCTGCGGGAAACGCAAAAATCCGAGCTTGCCCACATCAAACAGATCAGCCCTCTGAATAATACCGTCTCCCTGATCATTGATGATGCCTCCCGCCGCAATCTCGAGCTCACCGAAACCCTGATCGGTGGCCAGAGAGAAGGCTCCCTCCTGGCGATTCTCGACCTTACGGCCACACCCATGGGTGCACGTCTGCTGCGCAGATGGCTGCTTTTTCCTCTGCAGGACCGCAAAAGCATCCTGGTCCGACTTGACTGTGTCGAGGATCTGATCAGCAAAACCGAAATCAAAAATAACATGCGGGCGTTACTCGATTCAGTGTACGACATTGAGCGATTGTGCAGCCGCCTGGTGCTTGGCCATGGTAACGCCAGGGACATGAGCGCCATCAAAACGTCGCTTGCGCAATTACCGGCATTGCATCAAATGTTGTCGGAGTGCTCTTCCCAGCTGTTGCGAGCCATGACTGAAGAACTCGATACGTTAGCCGATCTACACGCACTTATCGACCGTGCCATTCGCGATGACGCACCGATCTCTCTGCGGGAGGGCAGACTGATTCGAGAAGGCTTCAACGCTGAACTGGATTACCTTATCCTGCTGCTCCGCGATGGAAAAAAAATGATCCTCGACCTGGAAAGCAGAGAACGCGAACGTTCCGGCATTGCCAAGTTAAAAGTCGGCTACAATAAGGTCTTCGGCTATTATTTTGAGATCAGCCGCAGTCAATCCATTGAAATTCCCGACTATTTCATCCGCAAACAAACGCTGGTCAATGCCGAGCGTTTTATTACCCCTGACCTCAAGGAACTGGAGGACTCCATTACGAACGCCCAGGAAAGACGGCTCGAGTTAGAATACGCTCTTTTTCTCGAAATCCGGGCAGAACTGGCCGATCATAATCAACGTCTTCTGAAGACCGCAAGTCAGCTCGCCCAAATCGACGTCCTCGCCTGTCTTGCCGAGATTGCCACACGCTACCGCTACTGCAGGCCGCTGATCAATACGACCAGGAATATCACCATCACGGAAGGACGGCATCCGGTCATAGAGCGTACGCTAGAACCAGGAAGGTTTGTCCCCAACGATGTCCATTTGGATCAAGAGACCAATGAACTGCTGATTATCACCGGACCCAACATGGCTGGTAAATCCACCGTCCTTCGCCAGACAGCGCTGATCGTTCTCATGGCGCACATCGGCAGTTTCGTGCCAGCCGAATCCGCCGACATCTGTATTGTGGACCGCATTTTTACCCGCGTCGGCGCCATGGATGATCTACGAAGGGGGCAGTCGACCTTTATGGTAGAAATGAATGAAACCGCCAATATTTTGAATAATGCCACAGAAAACAGCCTGGTCATTCTCGACGAAATAGGGCGAGGAACATCAACCTATGACGGACTGGCCATTGCCTGGGCGGTCGCCGAAGAGTTGGCCCAGAAAAATGACGTCGGTATCAAAACACTGTTTGCCACCCATTACCACGAACTGACCGATTTGGCGGCCACCAGCGCAAAAATCCAAAATTACTCAATCGCTGTCAAAGAGTGGAATGAGTCCATCATTTTCCTGCACAAGTTGGTCAAAGGAGCAACCAATCGCAGTTATGGTATTCAAGTGGCCTCACTTGCCGGTGTCCCGGATCACGTCATCTCCCGTGCGTATGAGATCCTCAAAAATATTGAATTAGGGGAATTCAATCTCCAGGGGCAACCGAAGCTCGCTGCCGGAAAAAAAGCCACCAACCGTGCGCCCAGTCAAATGCCTCTTTTCTCCCCGCCTGTTACGCCCCTGATCAAACTGCTCTCTAACGTCAACCTTGATGAGATAACCCCTAAACAAGCGCTCGACATTCTTTACCAAGCCAGACACCTCATCGAAAAAACGAATTGTTAACTGGTTACAAAGTTGTCCAAAACCATATTCACCCCCATTCTCCCCTTGCCTAATGAACACCTGGTTAAAATTTTTGAATCACTCAACTCCCCGCCGTTAAATGATTCCCGGAAATATTTGCGATGCACGTGCAGGAAAGTTCAATTTCTTTTACCTATTACGCCAAATACGGTATAGTTAACGACAAACTCAGCAGCGTCTGAGCGTCGACTTTTTCATTTATTCGAACATCCGTATATTTCGCCGATTTATTTTATATATTCCTTTCGTCGCCATGCAAGCTTTCCATTCACCGACATCAATGCACATCTCCGCGCGACACTACGGGTTGACTTTACTCTTGACTGTTGCCCTTGGATTTTCTTACGCTTTCCCAGTGAACCTGGCAGCAGAAACCACAGCAGCATCCTTTGATCAATTGAACGACCAGGGCTTTGAGCAGCAGTACAAATCTGCAAACAACTATTTTTTGCAACTCGAACGCGACAGCACGTTAGGAAGGGATCGCGGCAACTGGCTTAATGGCGTGAAAAATTTCCGAAGGATTCATCTCGCCCAAAAGAAAGCGCTTCTCGGTCCTTCCAGCCTATATATGATGGCCAAGATGCATCGTCGAATGTATGATCAGTTTAAAATCCCCATTGACTTAGATAACGCTATTGATCAGTTCATAGAAGTTGCCACCCTCTATCCGGGGCATTCGCTAGCCGATGACGCGCTGTTTGCTGCGGCGGAGAGTTCTCTTCTCGGAAAAGGGAAAGAGCAACAAGCAGAAAAGTGGTATCGTAAGATTATAGACGTCTATCCGAAAAGTGACTATTATGAAAAGGCTTTAGCTCGGATTAAAGAACAAAAAGAGAAACCTAAAGGGCCATCGGTCGAAGTTCCCTCCACTCCTACAGCGTCAAAAGATCTTGTCCCTATCCTTCCAGTAAAATACTGGTCATCTACGGACTATACGCGTATTGTCATTCAAACATCTTCCCCCATTTCGTATACTGCAAGTTTACTGGAAAAAGATGGCGATCGACCACGAAGACTCTATGTCGATTTAGCCCAGAGTTCTATTCCACAGAAAAATAGCCATCCTGTTCAGGTTCAGGATAGCCTGCTCAAACAAATCCAACCCAGCCAATTGGACAGCAATACCGTCCGGGTCGCCCTCGACATCGAATCTCTTTCCGAATACAAAATATTTAGCCTGAATGACCCCTTCAGAGTTGTCATAGATGTGTATGGCAGTGCACCATCACATAAGGTGGAACAGACCACCAAAAAGTTCTCCCCTCCTTTACAACAGGTGGAAGAACCAAAAAAAGATCAGCCTGTCGCGCTCCAACCAAGCACCGAGAAACCGGTGATCAGCCTTGAAGATCAAAAGAAAAAAAGTCCCCACGCAGAAGCCCAAAAAAAATCGACAAGTCGCGATAAAATTTCGCTGGCTCAACAGTTAGGATTAGGCGTACGCAAGATCGTTATCGATCCGGGCCATGGCGGCAAAGATCCGGGTGCGATGGCGTTTAACCTCAAGGAAAAGGACATTGTCTTAAAAGTATCGAAGAAAATAGCGAAAACCCTCAAGGCAACCTATCGATACGAGGTGGTCCTGACCAGAACAACAGATGTCTATATCCCGCTAGAAGAACGAACAGCCTTCGCCAATACTCAACACAGTGATCTCTTTATTTCTATTCATGTTAATGCTCATCCTGACAAAACTATAGGCGGCATTGAAACATATTTCCTGAACCTCGCAACAAATGCCGATGCGATGCGCGTAGCCGCACTTGAGAATGCCACGTCAACGCATAATATTAGCGAACTACAAAATATTTTAACGAATTTGATGAAAAATTCAAAAATTGACGAGTCGTCGCGACTGGCTCAATTTGTACAGACGAATCTCGTTTTGGGAGTTGAAAAGTATAAAACCCGCGATCTCGGCGTTAAGCAGGCACCCTTTTATGTCCTGATAGGCGCAGAAATGCCTGCCATTCTTACAGAGATTTCATTTATAACTAACCCGCAAGAAGCAAAGTTATTACAAAACGACTATTATTTGAATAAAATTGCCGAACAGATTGCAGCCGGCATCGCCGCATATGTTGATCATCACCATACCGCAGCCGTAAAATTCTAACTGCTCGGTAATAAACTTATCAGTTTTGACTGACCGTTTCGTCGGAACACCGATTAGAAAAAATAGAAGGATCAAGCCAGCTTAAAGAGACGGGCGAGAAACAACTATTCTTATATATAAAAAAAAAGCCGCCTTATTAAGGCGGCTCGTGACAAGCTTATTATATGACAGAATGCCGGAATTCTCAGTGGCGAGACAGCTCAGCTACTCTGAGCCGGGCCATTGCTCGCTGTAAAGCGGCTTCAGCCCTAACCCTATTTACTCTCTCGACAGCCTGCTGTGCTTGTAGCAACCGCTTTTCAGCACGTTCTTTTGCACGCATTGCCCGACTAACATCAATATCCTTTCCGAACTCAGCACTTTCTACCAGAAAGGTAATTTTGTTATTTGATACTTCAGAAAAGCCGCCGCTCACCATTAAAAACTTTGTGAGTTTATCCTTTTTGAAACTCAGTGCACCCGTTTTAATCGTGCTCAAAAAAGGAGCATGATTAGCAAGTACACCAAACTCGCCTCCAACACCAGGTGCTGTGACGATATCTACTTCTTCACTCACCACCGGACCGGTCGGTGTTACAACTTCAAGATGTATTTGCGCCATTGCTCTTACCTCGCTTCAGCGTGAAAGAAAGTTATGCTTTAGCTTTTTGTGCAGCGGCTTTCTCGACAGCTTCATCAATGCCCCCTACCATATAAAAGGCAGACTCTGGGAGATCATCATGCTTGCCATCCAGAATTTCTTTAAAGCCACGAACCGTATCTGCAACTTTACAGTATTTTCCAGGAGATCCGGTAAAGCCCTCAGCTACAAAGAACGGTTGCGAAAGAAATCGCTGAACCTTACGAGCACGAGTAACCGTCAACTGATCCTCTTCTGACAGTTCGTCCATACCAAGAATGGCGATGATATCCTGCAGCTCTTTATATTTCTGCAGAGAGACCTGAACACCCCGAGCTGTGAGATAATGCTCCTGTCCGACGACGTTCGGATCAAGAATACGTGAGGTGGAATCCAGCGGATCAACTGCAGGATAAATACCGAGCTCTGCAATCTGCCGGGAGAGAACAACTGTTCCATCCAAGTGGGCAAAGGTGGTAGCAGGAGCGGGGTCAGTCAGGTCGTCTGCAGGTACATAAACACACTGCACGGCCGTAATAGAACCTTTGGTGGTTGAGGTAATTCTTTCCTGCAATGCGCCAAGATCGGTTGCAAGAGTCGGTTGATAACCAACAGCAGAAGGAATACGACCAAGAAGCGCTGATACTTCTGAACCAGCTTGGGTGAAACGGAAAATATTGTCGACGAAAAACAAGACGTCCTGTCCTTCTTCATCACGAAAGTATTCTGCTGCGGTCAACCCGGTCAAGGCGACACGAGAACGCGCACCTGGAGGCTCGGTCATCTGACCATAAACAAGCGCAGCTTTGGGAAGAACGCCTGATTCTTTCATCTCATTATACAGATCGTTGCCTTCACGGGTTCGTTCACCGACACCGCAGAAAACAGAAATACCACCATGTTGCATGGCAATATTGTTAACCATTTCCATCATAATAACGGTTTTGCCGCAACCCGCGCCGCCGAAAAGGCCCATCTTGCCACCGCGAGGAAAGGGTACCAGTAAATCGATAACCTTGATGCCGGTTTCAAGAACGTTTACCTCAGTGTCCTGTTCGGTAAACAAAGGGGCAGGCCGATGAATAGCCATAGTTTTTTCAGAGGAAATGGGCCCCAAACCGTCAACCGGACGTCCAACGACATTCATAATACGGCCAAGTGCGGGAGCACCGACGGGTATGGTTATAGGCCCCCCAGAATCACGTGCTGCCATACCACGAACGAGTCCATCGGTCTGGTCCATGGCAACAGTACGAACAACATTGTCACCCAGATGCTGCGCTACCTCACAGACAAGGTTGTCAGCATCATCGTTGATTTGTGGGTTAGTTATATGCAACGCATTTAAAATTTCAGGTAGATTGCCCGGCTCAAATTCTACGTCAACTACCGGCCCAATAACCTGTATGATTTTCCCTACTCGTGCCTCACTCATTTGAAATGGCCTCCTCTATCCTATTAATACCCGTTGGTATGGTTATCCTTTTAGTGCCTCGGCACCACCGACGATGTCCATCAATTCGCCGGTAACGGCAGCCTGACGGGCTTTATTGTACAATCTGGTAAGATCTTTAATCATATCCTTGCAGGCCCGAGTCGCATTATCCATCGCGGTCATACGGGCAGCATGTTCACTGGCACTGACTTCAAGCATTGCACGGTAGACCTGAACATTAAGAAACAATGGAAGTAAAACCTCCATGATTTCTTCAGGATCAGGTTCATACGTGTACGATCCGCTAACCTCACCCTTATTCTGTTTTCCACCTTCGTCGCTGGCGATTGGTTTGATTGGCAGCAACTCGGCCTTTTCAGGCTTCTGAACGGCCACAGAATAAAATCTTCCGTAAACGACATCCACCTGATCGCTCTCACCATTAAGAAAAGCTTCAGTGATGTTTTGTGAAATTTCCCGGGCGTTAAACATTTGAAAAGCGCCCATTATATCGTTAAAGGAAGCTCGGAGCTTGCCAGATTTCTTAAAGGCTTGTGTTCCTTTTTTGCCAACAGTGACGAAGCTCACCTTCTTTCCTGAAGCCTCATACTGTTTTTTGAGTCTCTCCGCAGTTTTGATGATATTTGCGTTAAAGCTACCACAAAGCCCACGATCTGAGGTGACGACGACTATTTCCACTGATTTAACGTCTCTAACCTCCATCAATGGCAGATCGCTGCTCTCCATTCCACTGGACAAATCCCGCATTGCCTCAACGAACTTACTGGCATAGGGTCGGAATGATATCATCTTTTCCTGAGAACCGCGTAACTTCGCAGATGCGACCATATTCATCGCTTTGGTTATCTGCGCAGTTTTCTTTACACCGCTGATTTTATCCTTAACATCCTTTAATCCAGGCATGAGAATCTATCCTTGTGTTAATTCAGGCCTTTGGTAGCCTTGAAGGTTTCACCAAAGGATGCCAGTGTCTTCTTCATTTTCTCTTCCAATTCAGAAGAAATAGCTTGCTTCTCACGAAGTTCTTCAAAGATGCGCGGCTCGTTGGCCTCAATATAACCAAAGAGTTCTTTTTCGTAATCAGCAAGGGTGTTCACGGGAAACTTATCAAGGAAGCCTTTGGTTCCAGCAAAAATAATCGTGACCTGCTTTTCCATCGGCAACGGTTGATATTGTGGTTGTTTTAAGATCTCCACCAATCGCTCTCCACGAGTCAACTGAGCCTGTGTAGCGGCGTCAAGATCGGAACCAAATCCAGCAAAAGCTGCGAGTTCTCGATACTGAGCAAGGTCGAGGCGAAGCGTTCCGGCGACTTGTTTCATCGCTTTTACCTGGGCGGCACCACCGACACGGGATACGGAAAGTCCAACGTTAATGGCGGGACGGACACCGGCAAAAAAGAGACTGGGCTCAAGGTAGACCTGACCATCAGTGATCGAAATTACGTTTGTCGGAATAAAGGCAGACACGTCGCCAGCTTGGGTTTCAATGATCGGCAACGCCGTCAAGGAACCCGCTCCCAGAGCATCACTCAATTTAGCCGCACGCTCTAGCAACCGCGAATGGTTGAAAAAGATATCACCAGGATAGGCTTCACGTCCTGGTGGACGACGGAGCAGAAGGGAAAGCTCACGATAGGAAACAGCCTGTTTGGAAAGATCATCATAAATGATCAAAGCATGTTGCCCATTGTCGCGCCAATATTCGCCCATTGCACACCCGGCAAAAGCCGAAATATATTGCATAGGCGCCGGATCGGAAGCGCAGGCGGCAACGACCGTGGTATATTCCATAGCGCCGTGTTTTCGCAAATTCTCGACAACTAAAGCTACTGTCGATTTTTTCTGGCCAATGGCGACATAAATACAATGAACATCGGTATTCTTTTGGGCAATAATAGCATCAACACAAAGGGCGGTTTTTCCAATCTGCCGGTCACCAATGATCAATTCCCGCTGGCCTTTACCAACCGGAGTCATAGCGTCAACAGCTTTGGCTCCTGTGTAGCAAGGTTCATGCACACCCTTTCTGGCGATAACACCAGGTGCAATAACCTCCATTTTTCGGGATTCCTTGGCATTGATCGGTCCTTTGCCATCAATAGGCTGACCGATACCATCGACAACCCGGCCTTCCATCTCCGGCCCGACAGAGACCATGGCAATTTTACCGGTTCGTTTAACGATATCCCCTTCTTTGATATAGCGTACATCACCGAGGACCGCGCAACCTACGTTATCTGCCTCAAGGTTCAGCGCCAGCCCAAAGATGTTGCCGGGAAACTCGAGGAGTTCCATGGCCTGACAGTTTTCAACACCATACACACGGGCAATACCGTCACCAACCGAAAGAACAGTTCCGGTTTCCTTCAGGTCGATATCTTTTTTATAGCCAGCGATTTGATCTTTAATGATCTGGCTAATTTCTTCGGCTTTGATCTGCATTGACTATTCTCTCCCCTTGATAGATTCCTTCAATCCATGAAGTTGCGTCTTTATACTTCCGTCCAGCACCAAGTCACCGACCTTGGCAATTATGCCGCCTATAATGGACGGATCAACCTGGGTTTCAAGTATAACTCTTTTACCTGTTAATTTTTCCAATGTGGCTTGAATTTTATCCAGCAGCGCATTCTCAAGTGCAACGGCAGAAACGATGGAACCGTGGCTAATGTTCTGATCCGTATCTACCATCACCTGCATTTCATGTGCAATATCAGGTAAAATGTCAGCTCTTTTTTTCTCAATCAAAAGATTGAGAAAACTGGTCATAATCGCATCGGCTTGAGCAGATTCCGCAATTTTCGCCATCACCTTCTGCCGCACTTCAAGCGGATACAACGGATTGGAGACAGCATCTCCTAATCCGGCAACACTTTCATCATACAGTGCAGCTATGTCACTGAGCATAGCACTGTATTCTTCAGTTTTTTCTTGCTCTTTCCCCAGAGAGAAAAGCGCCTTCGCATATCGACGGGCTAATATCGTGTGTCTCACTGTACCGCACCCACTCTTTCAAGATATTGTTCGGTAATAGCAATCTGATCCGCGGAGGTCAAGTTGCGGACGATCAACTCTTCAGCCATTGCAGCTGCCTGTTCAGCAACCTCTCCACGAAGCAGCCGTTTAGCATCTTCCAGCTCGGCCTGAACGGCTGCCTCTGCCTGACGCTTGATATCTTCTGCAGCTCTTTCAGCATCAGCGAGAATTCGTTCCTTTTCGTTTTGCGCTTGGGCAATAGCTTTTTGCACGATCAGTTCCATCTCTTTTTCCATGCCGGCAAGCTTTGCCTCGAATTCCTTATAGGACTTCTCAGCCTCATCACGTCTGATAGAGAGATCGTCTAAATCTTCTTTGATTTGCTGCTGGCGACCACTCAATCCGGCACCAATCGGCTTGGCCAAAAATTTCACCAAGAGCACAATCAGGGCGAGGAAGTTAACCGTACGCCAAAACAGATCTTTCAATTTGGCAGGCGCCAAGGAACCTCCGTGCGCCTCACCGTGCCCCTCACTTTTTGCTGCAGTGGCGCCATGGCCGACGACTGCAGGTGCATCAGCGGGGACAGACGAGACGGAAGCCTGCGGTGCCGCATGTCCCGCTCCTGCATTTGCCTCGATCTTCACTTCGCGGTGCCCAGATCCAGCCGGTGCGTCAGCCGCTGAAGCAAATGCCAGCGGTACCGCTCCGATCAAAATCGCCAGAAATAACGACTGTAAAAAAGTTGCGATGCGTACTCTCATGCGTCCAAACTCCTTCCAAGAATCTTTCCTGCCATTGCCTGAGCGAACCCAGCGGTATTGCCTTGAAGTTCTTTTCTGGCCACCTCAATTTGAGACCTAAGATCGGCGAGCTGCTTTTCCTTGACGCTATCCGATTCCTTGCGAATGACCGCCAGCTTCTCTGCTCCAGCAGATTGGGCCTGAGCGCGTGCACCATCCAGGGCTTTCTTGGCCTTGTTGCTGGCTTCTCTCATTTTTTGGTTCAATTCATCCTGTCGTTGGCGAGCGTTCTGCTCAAACTGAGCGACTTCGCCATTCAAGGACTCGATCCTCTGCGTCCTTTTCTCTAAGATGCCGAGCACAGGCTTGTACAGAATAGCATTGAGAACGAGCATCAATACAACCATGTTGACAATGTGCATTGCCAGCGTAACATCAATAGAAATCATACTAACTACCCCTCATCACTGAAAATATGGCAATACTTCATCAAACCAAGTGAATGGCGGTTCATCTACCGCTCCGGATAACTACTGAAAAATGCACCGACTGTCAAATCTTTTTAAATTAAATTTATAGGATTTTTCAGTTATACTTGCTGCTGTTCTAAAAAGGTGAAGAAACAATAAATGGTTGCATGTTCCTTAGCGTTAGACTTGAAATGGCATTATTATCCTTAGGATGTCTCTGACGAGCCCCCTCATTGACAGCACCTTTCCTCATAGATTCCTTACCATTTCCGCCTCAATTTATTCCGGTCTTGCTACCTTTGAGCCAATCTATCAGCATCTCCATCCCGTGCCCTGTTGATACCAACTGCCGATAACCAAGGATTTCTTGGGCCTTCTTATGACTGAACCAGTGTGATTTAGCCAACTGATTAGCGACAAATCTTGTCATTTTGGGTTCTCCTCGTGCTCTCAATAGAGCATGGATTACTTCCAGCCCCAAACCCGCACAGTAGGCGCCGATAAAAGGGACCTTCCGAGACACCGTCGGTATGCCCATCCGGGCAAACAACCCATTAATCCATTGCCACAGATTGACAGGCTCATCCTGACCGATAAAAAAAGCCTGGCCCGCACCACTGCCGCTGGCACGGAGATTATCTGCCGCCAGGATATGGGCATGCACGACATTGTCGATATAGGTGATATCGACTCGATTCGCTCCGTTGCCAATGATTTTCAAAGTCCCATTTTTCCCCCGCTCCAGCAATCGCGGCACGAGATGTTGATCCCCTGGTCCCCAGACGAGATGAGGCCTGATAGCAATGGTATGCAGGCTGTTCGATTGGGCCTGCAGCACATCTTTTTCCGCCTGAATTTTGCTGGCGGCGTAGTGACACAGGGGCTTGATCGCATAGGGTGCGGTTTCGTCAACCCCTTCCAGACTGTTCCGATCAAACACCACCGAAGGGGTCGAGGTGTAGACCAGATGATGCACCCCCTGCTTCCGGCAGGCGGCAATGACATTGGCCGTACCGGTCACATTGATCGAATAATAGGCCTCTTTCGGGCCCCAGATACCGGCCTTGGCGGCCACATGAAAGACCGTATCACTTCCGGCCAGCGCCCGCTCAAGGAAGGCCAAGTCACGAATATCGCCCTGGCAGCACTGAACCCCAAGGGCCGCCAGTTCCGGATAGTGGTTGCGCCCGACCACTGCAACCCCGACGCCGCGCCTGACAAGCTCCCGAACCAAGGCCTTGCCGATAAACCCGCCACCTCCAGTTACCAGTACATTTTCCATGCTTCATGCCTTTGCAACTAAGCAAATATTTACATCAAAATCACGCCTACTCCCGTTATGCCCTTCCCTTCGAACTGAACGGAGTCCCTACTTATCACCCGGAGGGCAACTGCAATCTTTTGCAGGCCCAATCCGCCAATTTTTCCCGAAAAATCTTGGCATTATGGCGAATATCCACGGGAAATTCCGGGTGTACCAAAAACAGATCGATATCCTCGGTCAGCTTGTTGGCCTGGCCCAGCAGGCGGAGTTCGTCAAAAAAACGGTCCTGATCGTTGATCGATACTAGCGGTTCGACCACCATTACCGGTTGCTGTTTTCCCCGCTCACCGAGGCCGACCAGAGCGGAGCGCCGCACCCGGGGGTGTTCATTGAAAATCGCCTCGCAGGGGATTGTATACAGTACGCCTTTGGCCGTCAGAACCCGATGCGCCTTGCGCCCGCAGAACCATAATCGCTGTTGGTCATCAAGATACCCCATATCCCCCATCCGATGCCAGAAAGCCTGCCCGTCGGCAATCTTCGCCTGCCGGTTCTCCCGATCATTGTTGGCATAGGTCCTGGTCACCACCGGCCCCTGGACCACAATTTCACCGATGCTCCCCGGTGGCAGCTCAACCACCTCCGACCAAGTGGGCAGGGGCCCGTCAACCGGCGCAATGATACGGATGTCCATTCCGGGTAGGGCACGACCGACGCAGGCGCCCTTACCTGTGCGGGTCAGCGGCCAGGTCTGCTGCACGATTTCCTCGCCTTCAATCGAGGCGACCGGCAAGCTCTCGGTGGCGCCATAGGGGGTAAAAATCCGGCCATCCGCCGGCAGAATCCGTCGGACGCGCTCAACCAGTTCCCCTGGTACCGGGGCTCCGGCCATCAACACCTTTCGGACCGGCAGCACGATCCCCTTGTCCAGGCAATAGCGGCTGACCACATTCCAGATGGCTGGCGACCCGAAGGAATAGGTCACCTTATGGCGCATCAGGGTGCCAACAAATTTTTCCGGATCGACCCGGGCCGGACGGGTTGGATCCATATCGGGGAGCACCGCCGTAGCGCCCAAGGCGGTGGCGAACAGACCGAAAAGCGGGAATCCGGGCTGATCGACATCACCTGGCCCAATTCCGTAGTAATCACGAATCAAACCCAACTGGGCATGAAAAATGCCGTGGGTGTATACCACCCCTTTGGGAGGACCGGTGGAGCCGGTGGTGAAGATAATCGCCGCCGGGTCGGTCTCTTTGGCTTGGTACCTGTGGGGGGAAGTCTCAAGCCGCTTGGAGGGGCTGAACCGGCTGCCGAAACATAACGGCGAGCGGCCAACACAAAGACGCTTGCGGACCGTGGCAAAGGGCGCCCGGAAGATATGGCTGAATACAATCGCCTGGGGAATGCCGATCAGGATATCCGGCCGGACATTGCCGATACAACGCAGCAGATTTCTGTACCCCATTCCGGGATCAATCAGGATGACGACCGCCCCCAGTTGAAAAAGGGCAAAGGTGAGACAGATGAATTCCAGGGAAGGTCGCACCATCAGCATGACCCGGTCGCCTTGCACTACCCCGACTTTATGCAGGGCCGCGGCAAAGCCCTCGCTGCGCTGGCTGAGTTCGGCAAACGACCACTCATGCCAGTGCCGGCCCTGCTTAGCAACCAGAGCCAGTTGCGATCCTTGGGTTGCAGCCACCCGGCGCAGGGCATCGGCAATATTATAATCCTTCATGGCTCAGTCTGCCGTGCGGGCGAGGAACCCTGCAATAAGCGGCTGGATGTCAGCCAACTCGTCCTCCAACACATAATGGCCGGCCTCAGGGAAATAATGCGCTTCAGCCCGGGGAAAGCGGCGACGCCACTCCTCGAAAAAAGTATCGTTAAAGCAAAAATCGCGCCCGCCCCAGCAAAGCAGCATCGGGCAATGTTGGAGGCGGGGCAGCGACTCTTCAATCCCAACCAGCGTTTGCCAGGAGGGATGCTGCGCATCCATCGGGATATCTTCGACAAAGCGATGCACTGCGATCCGGTTGCTCCAGTTGTTATAGGGGGCGAGAAATCCTGCGGCAATTTCAGGGCGCATCGGACGGGTCACCGCCATAAAGGTGGCGGCGCGGGCAAAACCGTTCAAACCGCGCACCAACAAACTGCCCAAAACCGGCCAGCGGCAGATGGCGATCCGCAGGGGGAGCCGGGGCGACCTGAAGGCTGCGGTGTTAAGAACCACCACTCCGGCAACACGCTCTGGATGCCGACCCGCCCAGCCCATACCTATAGCGCCCCCCCAGTCATGAACAACCAGGATGCAGCGCTCAACGCCCAGTGCCTCCAGCAAACGCTCGAGGTTATCGACATGGTTCTTCAGCCGGTACGGGTAATCCGTTGGTTTGTCGGAAAAGCCGCAACCTAGATGATCAGGGACAATGCAACGATAGCGGTCGCGCAGACCACTAACTAGATTGCGATAGAGGTAGGACCAAGAGGGGTTGCCGTGTACCATGACCACTGCGGGCCCCTGGCCTTCATCCAGATAGGCCAGGCTATGGCCCTCAATCTCGAGCCTACAGGGCTGAAAGGGATACTCGGCCAGGTCGGCGGGCATTACCAGTCAACCCCCAGCATGAGCGAATTGATCCCGGAACCGATGCCCAGAATCGCAGCCCGTTGTCCGGGCATCAGGGCAGACTGCTCAATGCCCATGGCCATGGTGATGGGGGCGGAAACCGAACCGACATTGCCCAGCAGCGGCAGGGTCTCGAAATTTTTCTGCGGATCGAGCTCCAGGGTTTCAAAGAGTAATTGAGCGTGGGCCTTGCCCACCTGATGGCAAAAGAAGCGGTCGATGGAGTCTTTCTGCCAATCAAGCTCTTGGCCAAAGGACTGCCAACAGGCACTGGCGGTCTCAATCCCTTTTTCTAAAAGTTGCTCGGAATCCGTGGCCATCAGCGTTCCCTGTCCGGCATCCTGCCCGCCCTGGCAGAGGTCGTTGTGCACGGTATTGGCCCGGCAAGCCCCCCCCCGCAGGTAATGACCACTGTCCTTATAGTGCCGCGAGGTCATCACCAGGGCCACTGCCCCGGAACCGATCGTCAGGGAGGCAAACAACGGCTTGATCGATTTTCTGGTGAGAGAGGGATCGGTAAGCAGATGGGTGAGGGTGGAGGCAATCAGATCTTCGGCGGTTTCGCCCGCCACCAGCAGCCCGGCCTGGACCTGCCCCAATTCGAGCATATTGGCGAGCATGAGCATGCCGTCGAGAAAACCCAGGCAAGCATTGGAGATATCAAAAAGCAGACAGGACGGAGGCAAGCCAAGGGACCGATGGACAAAGGAGGCGGTTGCCGGCTCCATCATATCGCGGCTCACCGAGGTGAACAGCAAACACTCCAGATCACTGACCGGCACCCCGGCCCTGGCAATGGCCAGCCCTCCGGCCGCCGCCGCACCGGTGCTCGGCCGCGTTCCAGCCTCCCACAGGCGCCGTGTTTTGATCCCGGTCATCAATTCTAGCCGGCCAGCGGGCAGCTTCAACCGCTCATACAGGGGGTGCAACCGTTCTTCAATAGCGGTCGAAGACAAAATGACCGGCGGCAAAACATAGCCGAAATCGTGCAGGCAGACATTGCTATACCGCATCAGGCAACCAGCGCTCCTCGCATTCTCTCACATCCTTCCGGACTGGCCGATTGCCAAGGCAGACGCCGCATTGCCGCCATAAACATCAATCCACCGCCTTGCCAACGATACCAGCATCGAAATAATTCATCCCCATACCAGCATCCACCACCAGACATTGGCCGTTCATCCCCGAGGATCGCGATGAGAGCAAGAAAGCCGCTACATTGGCCGCCTCCTCGGTCTGCACCGCTTTTTTACGCAGGGTAGCCTTTTCCGCAAACAGATAGCTTTCGATATACCCTGGGATTCCGGCAGACGCCGAGGTTTTGAGCAATCCAGGACAGACCGCGTTGAACCTTATCTCGGAAAAGGAGGAAAAACTTTTGGCGAGAAAACAGAGCGAACTCTCCAGAGCCGCCTTGACCGGACCCATATAGCCGTAATTCTCGGCAGCCATGCGGGTGGAGGAGATGGAGATCGTCACCAGCGAGGCCTGCTTGGCCAGCAGGTCTTTAAAATGGTTGGCAATAGCGATGAAGGAAAAGCAGGAGATATCCATAGCCTGAAGGAAATCCTTTTTCGGGGTTTGATGAAAGGGACGCATTCCTTCCGCATAATTGGCATAGGCAATGGAATGGACGATGCCATCGATGGGACCGGATATCCGGCGGCCGATTTCATCTCGAACCCGGATAATATTGTCTTCCTCTTCGACATCGCAGAGGAAAATTGGACTAGCGGGAAAAAGCTTAGCCGCCGTTTCCGCCCGCTGTTGACTCCTGACCACAAGAATCACCTCGGCGCCAGCCTCGACCAGCACTCGACCGATGCTGCAAGCCACCGATTTTTTGTTGGCCAGGCCAAAAACCACAACCCTGCTGCCGTCAAGACCGAGAAAATCCACCTATGCCCCCTTCTGCGCGCAGGCAAACTCCACCTGGACCGCCACTTTACCACCCACCCGGACCTTGCCTTTTAACAACCAAGCCGGACCTATCCGTTCCACCAAAGCCGCCGAAATCTCCAGGGTGTCGCCCGGACGAACCTCGCGTTTGAATTTCGCCCCCATTATCCGGGTCAGCACCGGCACCGAATGCTCAGCACCCGCAGCCATCGACGGGTCGTGGCACATCAGTTCACCTATCAACAGAGCCCCGGCCTGAAACACCGCCTCACAGAGCAAAACCCCTGGCATCAACGGATATTCGGGATAATGTCCCTGAAAGAGCTCCAAATCCTCTGGCACCACCTTTTCCGCGCGGATAGTCTCCCCGGTTAGTTCCAGTACCCGGTCGAGCCAAAGAAAGGGCGGACGATGCGGAATTCGATTCAGGATAAATTCGTCGGCCACGGGATGCCTCACAAGCCGCCGGTGATCTCCAGCACCGCCCCATTGATGTAGGCTGCACCTTCACCACACAGAAACAGCACGGCCGCCGCCACCTCGGCCGGAGTTCCGAAGCGGCCCGCAGGCACCATCTTCTTGTATTCCTTGATCTGCGCCTCGGGCAGATCGTCGATGAAATCGGTGCTGATGAAACCAGGCGACACGCAATTCACCGTGATCTTCCGTTTGGCCACCTCTTTGGAAAGGGATTTCATCAGACCGATCTGACCCGCCTTGGAGGCGGCATAGTTGCTCTGTCCGGAAAAGCCAAGATGGCCCATGGGCGAGGTGATAAAAACGATGCGGCCGTATTTCTGCTTCATCATCAAGGGCACCGCAAACTTCGACAGAATGTAGCCGCCGGTCAGATTGACATCGATGACCCGCCGCCAATCCTCCTCCTTCATCATGGCCAGAACCGCGTCCCTGCGGATGCCAGCGTTATTCACCAGGATATCCAGGGTCTCGAGATCTTCTTCCAGTTCCGCAAAGAGATCGGCTGCCGCCTGGTAGTCACTGACATCCAAGTGCCGCAACTGCAAGCGTGGCCCGTAGTGGGTATTCGCACCGGCAAAGGCATCGGCCGCCTGGTGATTACCGCCGTAGAGACCAACCACAGTTGCCCCCTGAGCCAGCAGTGCCTCGGTGATCGCCTTGCCGATGCCGCGGGTCGCGCCGCTCACCACAGCTTTTTTCCCTTCAAATTCGAGCATGTCCCCTCACCTTCTTTTATAGCTGTTTTGGCATCAAGCAACACAGCACCGGATACCAACGAACAACAGCCCCAAAGGTCAATCACGATGCAGCAGGCCAATGGGGATGCGTCTAACTCCTTAAATATCCGTCGACATCGTTGGCAACAATAACGCCGTAGTTGATCGCTCCCAACCAGCCGCTCATGATGATGCCGACACTGCCGACATGAAAGAGCCCGCCGATCTGCTTGTGCAGCGAACGGGAGATGTCGAGCCCCTCAAACTTGGTGCCGAACGAAGTCCCCTTGGTGTGCAGGGTGTAGCGGTGAAAGGTCCGGGGCGTGGCCGACTCGATCGTATCCACTTTGGCGCGGACACCGGGGACATAACGCTCCAGATCTGCAAAACAGCGCTCGACCATGGCCTCTTTGGCAAAACGGTAGGATTCCGGTGACAATTTGGCCCAGTCGTCGTAATTGGCGTTCATGGAAGCCACGATGGTATAGTCGGGCGCAACCTGGGGTCGGGTCTTGGGATAATAGACCGAAAAGGTGCGGCTTTGGGTATCCATCCGCCGCATCTCTTCAGAGGAAAACTCAGCCGCCGTCGAGGTGAACAGGAGGTCACCGATATCCCCGATGGATTCCCCTTTGCGGATACCGAAATAGACCTGACAGCTTGAGTTGTTCACCTCCACCTGACTGAACCGGTCGAGAAAATCATCGGCAAACGCTTCCCGGCCCACCAGATTGTCGATGGTGTTGGTGATGCCCGCATTGGAAATCACGGCCGTGGCCCTAATTTCGCGACCATTGACCACCACCCCGACAGCGACGCCATTTTCGACCAGAATACGGTTAACCCGAGCTCCGGTGCAGAGAGCCACCCTCTTTTTCAACAACTCCTCTGCCATCAACCCGATAAGCTTGTCGGTTCCGCCCTCAAAGGTGAACACGCCCCGATTCATAAAATTGGAAAAAACGATACCGTAGGTGATAGCCGGTTCATCCAGGGTTGAGCCATTGGCATAGGTAATCGGTTCCATCAGCAGGCGGTGAATATCGCTGCGGTTGGGGAAAAATTGCGCGAACAGCTCTCGGGTAGTCAGCCTTTGGTCATCATAGAAGTTCATGGCGCCGACCGTGGCAAAGAACTCCGTCACCACGTTTTCACGGACCCCGAATCGCTCCCGGAGGATGCGGATAAAATCGTCCTTGCTGAAGGTGGTTGTCAAAGAAAATTGCGGGTTATCAAAGACAATCTGCTTCAATTGGACGATGGAATCACGGATCGCCCGGCCCCAATATTTTTTGCAGGTCTTGACCATGCCGTAGGGGAAACCGTGCAAAGAGACGTCAAAGATATGGCCGCCCCGCTTGAACCAAGTGGCCAGCCCCCCTAGCTGGATGTGATGTTCCAAGAGCAGCACGGTATGCCCCGCTTCCGCCAATCGGTTGGCGCAGGTCATACCGCCGAGACCGGAACCGATCACGATCACATCGTATTGGGGCTGGATCGTATCCAGCTGCGTGTATTGCATCGCTATCGATCTCTGCTCATTGGAGGAGATGACGGTTAACCACGGTGATGCCACTCAGCATGGCCCCGACAATCCCTAGATACCCCTGATCCGTGCCGGCAATGAACAGATTGGGCCAGGGGGTCAGGCCATCCTTGATCTTGACCGCACTGCCATAAACCGCCCCTTGGGCCTTACGGGTAAAGCGCTCAATGGTCACCGGCGTAAAGCTGTCCTGATATACAATGGACTGCTGATAATTCCCAATGATTTCCTCGCTGGCCTTGACAGCGGCCGCTGTCCACCGTTGTTTCATGAGGTCGTAGGCTTCGGGTGAGAGTTGTTTCCACAAGGGAAAACTAGCGGCATTGGTCACTCGGATCTGCAGCAAATCAGCGGGCGTCTGCCCTACAAAATTTTCAGGAAAGCAGATAACCCCCCAGCTGGTATCGAGATAGTCGTCCGGCCGCTGATACTGCAGCACCGGTTCGGTATGATAAAAAATGATGGTGCGATCACGGCTGAGATCAGCGGCGTGCTGGCGCGGCAGCAGACTGATGGTTTCCATAAAACTCATCCGCCCGCTATAGCGTTCCATGTCCGCATCCCAACCGGACAAGCGGATGGTTTCGGGGATACCGGCCGTGGACAGCACGGCATCCGCGGTCAGCACTTCGCCACTCGTAAGCCGTACCCCCTGCACCCTTCCTTCTCGGGCCATTATTTCAGTAACCGGACAGCGGTAGCGCAACTCCCCGCCAAACCCCCGGTACTGCAGGACCAACAGGTCGAGGAATTCCCGCATGGTCCCAGCCGGCCGAAAAAAACCTTCTTCGAAGACGGCGCGGAACATAATGACAAACTGCCCCAGATCCATGTCATGTTCTTCGGCATTACCATAGACCATGAGCGGCAGGAGCAGCATCTCTTCCAGTCGCGCATCCTGGAGATGTTCCGCGAGGAATTGACGAGCAGAACGCCAGGGGCTGGGGGCAAAGGGATCGGAGGTCTCTATGATCTTTCTGAGCTGTCGAAACCCATCGATGCAGGCAGGAAACTCGCGCGAGATGGCCTCTTCCAGCACTTCAGGATTATTTGAAAAAAGAAGGGATCGCCCGGAAAAACGGATCTCGGAACCGATCTGTTCCTGGAGGACGAATTGTTTACGGGAGAGGTACAGTTGGCGGAAAAGCCGGTTAAGCGGGGCATGTTTATCACCGGGTGCCGCACAGTTGGTCATTGCGTGCAAACCCGTTTCGAGCAAGTGGCCGTGCCGGATATAGTAGGAATTGAGCCCGCCCGGGAGGGCGTGTTGTTCGAGGATCAGCGTCTTTTTGCCAAAACGTGCAGCGCGAATCCCTGCCGCAATTCCCGACAGACCGCCTCCAATGATAATGAGTTGATAATCAGCCATGTGCGCATAATAAACCCGGCGGACTTACGGAACCTCACTCTCGTCGGCGGTTTTCCTGGTCAGAGAATCAGACGTTTTTCAATTTTGGTTCCAAATAGTTGACACAACTGGCCAAGGTGGCGAGCTGCGGGTACTCCTCTTCCGGAATCTGCAATTTATACCGTTTACGCAGTTCCATGACAATATCAAGAAAATCCATGGAATCCAGATCCAGCTGATCCCGCAGGGGCGCATCGGCATCAAGATTGGCAAAATCAGCTTCTTCGTCAATATCTTCTATGATTTCAAGGATAACGTCCTTGATTTCGTCACGGGTCATACCTTACGTTCCTCTATATAAAAACAAACAAGTCGTGCACATTTCGGCGAAGTTGAGAGAAATACCACACACGTCCTCACTTCGCCACAAATCTCTCGACAATGACCACGGAATTTGTGCCCAACATGCCAAACGAATTATTGAGAATGGCATCGACTTGGTCCAGTTGCTTGGGAATACCCGTCACCAGACCGGGAAGGGCGCATTCCGGATCAAGGTTATCCACGTTGATGGTGGGATGGACCTGATGATCGGTAAATGAGGGCAGGTTGCCGGCGAGTTCGAGGACGCCGGCTGCCCCCATGGCATGCCCGATGCTGGATTTGGTATTGTTGATCCAGGTATGGGGACACTCGGCAAACGTTTCGCGGATGGCGTTACATTCCTCGATGTCCCCCTGCTTGGTGCCGGTGGCGTGGGCATTGAGGATGGTGATGTCGGACGGCTGCAGGTCAGCCCGCCGCAGTGCCAGCTCCATGCATTGCCGTTGTCGGGGGCCATAGGGCAGGACAAAATCCTTGGCATCCGAGTTCATGGCATAGCCGGTGATCTCCCCATAAATCTTAGCACCCCGCACCAAGGCCCGGTCCAGTCGTTCTAGGGTAAAAATGCAACCGCCTTCGGAAATGACAATGCCGTTGCGGTCCCGGTCAAACGGACGGCTGGCCTTGGCGGGGTCAATATGCTCGGCAAGCGCCCCCTGGGCGCGGAAGCTGGCGAAGATGCCGAACGACCCGACACACTCCGAGATGCCGCCGCAAAGCGCCAGATCAACCTCGCCCAACCGCAGCATCTGCACGCCCTGGATCAGGGCGGCATTGCCGGCGGCGCAGGCCGCGCCGATGACGTAGTGGGGGCCGGTGAGCCCGAGATTCATGGTAATTTCACCGGCAGGATTATTCAGTACGGTCCGGGGGTTATGGTGATGGGTCCAGTAGTTGACATCGTTATTATACTGACCGATGTTGTAGACCTCATTCTCCGTTTCCACGGTGCCGTGCTCGGTCAGGCCGATGTAGACCCCGGTGGCAGCCCGATCATATTCAGAGAAATCGATGCCTGCATCGATCAGCGCCTCATTGGCGCAGTAGACGCTGATGCAGCCGGCACGGGTGCCACGGCTGTTTTCCCGTTTCTTCCGGTACCGGGTTTCGGCAAACTCGCAGATCCCGGCCGGATAAGTCCCCATGTAGCGGAGATCGATAGTGGTGATCCCGCTTGTTCCGGCTAACAGGTTGGCGCGGAAATCGGTTAGAGTGGCAGCACCAGGCGCAGCCAGGCCGACACCGGTGATGACGATCCTTTGGCTTTCGATTGATTGTTGCATACGGTCAGGCCACGGGTTGACGATTGGTTGTGCTCGGAATACTGCCTGATGCAAGCTCCTGAACAATGCCAATCACTTTCCCCACCGCCTCATCCAGTTTATCAGGCATGGTGCCGCCTGCTTGGGCCATATCCGGTCGTCCGCCGCCCTTGCCGCCGACGATCGCTGCCACCCGGTTGATCAGGTCGCCGGCCTTAACCCTGCCGGTACACTCCTTGCTGACCATGGCCAAAAGCGCCGCCTTCCCTTCAAATTCACCGCCCAAAACAATGATGCCGCTGGGCATCTTGTCGCGGATTTTATCGCCGATTTCCCGCAGGGTTTTGGGCGAGTCAAGCGGTACCCTGCTGACAACCACCCGCATCCCCTCAACGTCAACACTTGCGGCCAGCAACTGATCGAGATCAGACAAGGCCATGGAGGCATTAAGGGTGGCGACCTGCTTTTCCAACTCCTTTTGCTTTTTCAACAACCCCTGGATTTTCTCCACGGCACCATCGATCGGCCCTGAAATGGCGGCACTGATTGCCGCCGTCTGCCTGGCCATCTCCTGCACCCAATGAACAGCGCCGACACCGGTCACGGCTTCTATCCGGCGCACGCCCGAGGCTATTCCGGTCTCCATGACGATCTTAAAAAAACCGATATCCCCGGTCATCCGGGTATGGGTGCCGCCGCACAGTTCCTTGCTGAATGCACCGATAGTGACCACCCGGACTTCGTCTCCGTATTTCTCACCAAAAAGGGCCGTCGCACCTTCAGAAATAGCCTGGTCACGCCCAAGCAGGGTCGTGGACACCAGTATATTTTTCCGAATCTTACTATTGACCAGCTGCTCGATAGTGAAAATTTCGCCCAGGGTAAGGGGCGAAAAATGGGTGAAGTCAAACCGCAAACGGTTATGATCAACCGCCGAGCCAGCCTGCTTGACATGGTCCCCCAACACCTTTCGCATTGCTGCCTGCAACAGATGGGTGGCGGTATGGTTGCGGGCGGTATCAGTCCGCCGATCAGCCACGGTCATTTCCACTCTTGTGCCGGTTGTCAGTGTTCCTTGGACCAACTGCCCTTGATGGAGGATCAGCCTCTCGACCGGGACCAGGGTCTGCTCGACCATGAAGCGGCCGCCCGGCCAGGTAATTTCGCCCTGATCGCCAGCTTGCCCGCCGGATTCCGCATAAAACGGTGTCTGACTGCAAAACAGACGCAAGGTTTCTCCCGTGTGCGCCTCGGCAACCAACTGCCCCGCCTGATTGACGATACCCTCCACCGCGGCGATGCCCTGCGTTGTCGTATATCCAATGAATTCTGCCTTTTTCCCCTGCGTTGCCAGCTCAATGATCCCGGCCTCGAGGTGATCGACATCGCTGCCTTTCCACGATTTCCTCGACTGTTCACGCTGCTGCTCCATAGCCTTGGCAAAGCCCGGCTCATCAAAGGAGACCCCCTTTTCGATGGCGATATCGCGAACGATATCCACCGGAAAGCCGTAGGTGTCATAGAGCTTGAAGATAAAATCGCCCTGGATGGAAGCCTGCGCGCCTTGTTCCTTTTTAAGACGATAAATTTCGTGGTCGAGTTTTTGCAAACCGTGGTCCAGGGTTTCGCCGAAACGCTGCTCTTCGTTGGTCACCACCTTGGCCAGCAGCTCCCGGGTTTCGCCCAGATGGGGATAGGCCGCATGCATCATTTCGGTCACCAGAGCACAAATTCCCGGAAAGAACGAGGTCAACCCCAGCGCCCGGCCATAGCGAATGGCCCGGCGCATGATGCGGCGCAGAACATAGCCCCGCCCTTCATTGGAAGGCAGGACGCCATCAGCCACCAGAAAAGTGGTGGCCCGGGCATGGTCTGCAATGACTCGCATGGAGATATCGTCTGCCGAATTTTGATGATATTTTTTTCCCGCCAAGGCAGCAATAGCCTCGATAATCGGCGAGAACAGATCGCAATCAAAATTATTGGTTTTGCCCTGCAAGACCGCGGCCACCCGCTCAAGCCCCATGCCGGTATCGATCGACGGCTTAGGCAGGGGAGTCATTGTGCCGGTTTCATCCCGGTAAAACTGCATGAACACCAAATTCCACAGTTCCAGAAATCGATCGCAATCGCAACCCAGGGCGCATTCTGGACGGCCGCAACCCACCTCAGCCCCTTGATCGATATGAATCTCCGAACAAGGACCGCAGGGACCGGTATCGCCCATGGCCCAAAAATTATCCTTTTCCCCCAGCCGGACGATTCGGCCCTTGGGCAGGCCGTCCACCTGTTCCCAAAGTGCATAGGCCTCGTCATCGTCTTTATAAACGGAAACCCAGAGCTTGGTCGGATCCAGCCCCAGCTTGACAGTGAGAAACTCCCAGGCAAAGGCAATGGCGTCTTTCTTGAAGTAATCACCAAAAGAAAAGTTCCCCAGCATTTCAAAAAAAGTGTGATGCCGCGCCGTGTACCCGACATTCTCGAGATCGTTATGTTTGCCGCCCGCCCTGACACTGCATTGCGCGGTGGTCGCTCGTGCGTAGGACCGTGTATCCTCACCCATGAACACCTTTTTGAACTGCACCATACCTGAATTGACAAACAACAAGGTGGGATCGTCAAGGGGAACTAATGATGATGTGGCAACCCTGGTGTGGCCTTTGCTCTCAAAATATTCAAGAAAACATTTTCTAATTTCGTTACCGGTCATTGCGTTTTGATAGCGTTAATTTTTTTGGGGATGTGGACCGCAGCCGAGACTTGAAGACCTCTCTGCAACAACTTTTGCCCAATTTTTCAGGAATTGTGCAACAAAAAACTGCACTCATAAAGCCTGAAGGAAAAATATTTTATGATACCATGAAATAATAGGTTGCAAAGAAAAAAACAATCCATCGGTTTCCTGATAACAAAGCAGGCGGAATGCGATAGCATCCCGCCTGCTTATTTCCCAGCTTTATCCGACCTTCTTCAGGTCAGAAATCCGCTCAACAGAAGAACAAAAGGTTGATTCACTCCGTTCCCGTGCCGCCCATCTGTTTCTTGGTGTCAACCAGTTGCTCGACCACCGAAGGATCCGCCAGGGTTGAGGTGTCGCCGAAATCTTTAAAATCATTGGCAGCAATCTTGCGCAGAATCCTCCGCATGATCTTGCCGGAACGAGTTTTCGGCAATCCCGGTGCCCATTGAATCACCTCTGGGGTGGCAATGGGCCCGATCTCGGTGCGAACATGCTTGCGGAGTTCTGCCCGCAGTTCCTCGCTCTCCTCGGCCCACGACATCAGCGTAACATAGGCAAAAATGGCCTGCCCTTTGATCGGATGCGGCATCCCAACTGCTGCGGCCTCGGCCACCGCCTCATGGGAAACCAGGGCGGATTCAATCTCCGCTGTTCCCAGACGATGCCCGGAGACGTTGATAACGTCGTCGAGCCGTCCCATAATCCAGAAATAGCCGTCTTCATCCTTACGGGCGCCATCTTCGGGGTCGTAGGTATCGGGATAGCGGTTAAAGTAGGCCTTCTTGTAGCGTTCCGGATTACCGAAGACGCCACGCAGCATACCAGGCCACGGCTTGCGGATGACCAGATGCCCCCCCTCGTTGGGACCGGCCTCTTTGCCCTCTTCATTGTAAATCGCGGCGTCGATACCCGGTAACGGTAAGGTGGCCGAACCTGGCTTCAGGGGCGTCACGTAGGGAAGTGCCGAGATCATGATGCCGCCGGTTTCGGTCTGCCACCAGGTGTCGACAATCGGTAGCTTCTCTTTCCCGATATTGATGTAATACCACATCCAGGCCTCGGGATTGATAGGCTCGCCCACTGACCCGAGAATCCGCAGACTGGACATATCATGCAGCTGGGTGGGTGCAACCCCTTCCCGCATCAATGCCCTGATTGCGGTCGGCGCGGTGTAAAAAATATTGACTTTGAATTTTTCGATTATCTTCCAGAACCGGTCCGGCGCCGGGTAATTGGGGATACCTTCGAACATGAGCGTGGTTGCACCCAACCCCAATGGACCGTAGAGGATATAGCTGTGGCCGGTAATCCAACCGAGGTCTGCCGTACACCAGTAGACATCGTCATCCTTAAGATCAAAGACCCACTGACTGGTGTGCATGGCATACGTCAGATAACCGCCGGTGGTATGCACCACGCCCTTAGGCTTGCCGGTGGAGCCGGAGGTGTAGAGAATGAACAGCAGATCCTCGGCATCCATGGATTCAGGTGCACAGGTTGAGGTGATATCTGAGGCATTCACTTCCTTATGCCACCAGCAGTCGCGGCCCTCCTTCATGTCAATCTCGTTACCGGCCCGGCGCACCACCACGCAGGTTTCCACACAGGAGCTGCCCTCCATGGCAAGATCGGCATTGGGCTTGAGCGGAATAGCCTTACCACCCCGCAAAACAGCATCAGCGGTGATCAAAATCTTGGCATGACAATCTTCGATACGGCTCTGCAGGGCAATAGCCGAAAAACCGCCAAAAACCACAGAATGCACAGCACCGAGCCGCGCGCAGGCCAGCAAGGCTATGGCCAGTTCGGGCACCATCGGCAGGTAGATAGCCACCCGATCACCCTTTTTCACACCCTTCTTTTTCAAGACATTGGCAAAACGACAGACTTCGTCGTACAGCATCTGGTAGGTGTAGACCTTGACATCTTCTTCAGGCTCTCCCTGCCAGATGATTGCCGCCTTATTACGTCGGCCATCGGTCAGATGCCGGTCCAGACAGTTGGCGGAAACATTAAGTTTGCCTCCCTGGAACCACTTGATTTCAGGAATGGAAAAATCGTATTCCAACACGGTGTCCCATTTCTTATCCCAGGTGACCAATTCCTCGGCACGTTTGGCCCAAAAACCTTCCGGGTCTTCCATGGAGTGCGCATAGGCCTTCTTGTACTCCTCCATCGATTTCACCCAGGCCTGATCGCGCCCTTGCACCGGTGGCTGAAAAACCTTTCCTTCGGCCAACAAACTGGTGATTTTATCTTCCATTGCACTCATAGAATCCCCCTCAACTAAAATAAATCACAAAACAGTGCTGTAGGCTGGCATTCAAACGAATGCCAGCGTCTTCCTTTTCTGGTGCCCTCCCAGGCACGACACGGGCCCCGACAAAGTCTGGACATGACGCTCATTTGCAGTATGTACAGTAGATTTTTAAAAAAATAAAACGATTCCCGACCACCAAAGCAGCCAACCTGCATTTTCTTGAATAAAAGCCCAATACCGATGAAATACCACCGCACATATTGCACATATTGCATACATCCACGCATACTAACGGAAAAGTCCATTTTCCATGGCACCCATACAAAAGGCTGCTGATTATGGCTAAAGGCCTGCACTGTTATCTGCAATAGCAGGTCCTTCTTTTTATATAGGAACAGGAGGTTGACGTCAGGTGATTTAGCAATTAATAATTTAATTATATTATTAAATATAAACCCCGGTAAAACCAGGTTGCAACTATCCCCGGAACCACAAACAATGGTTCATCCAGCTGGAGCGGGTTTGCCCCCACGTACCATTGTTTTCTACCTCACCCCCAAAAGGAGCCTCTATGATCATCACAGACTGGATTCACGCCATCGCCGGTTTTTTCATCCTGCTCAGCTTGACGCTCGGTGTCGACTGCCCAGGCAATCCGCTGTTCATCAGCCGCTACTGGCTCTATTTCACCGCTTTTGTCGGCGCCAACCTGCTCCAGTTCGGATTCACCAAATTCTGCCCGCTTGGCCTGATCCTGAAAAAACTGGGGGTTCCGGAATCCAGATAATCGTGGCACCAAGCCTGAACAATCATGCCGAGGGCAGCGCGTTACCAGCCATCAAGGATGTTTTTTCTTAACGGCCTGACGATACAGTCGGGGCACGCACAGCAAGGTTACCAGCAGCAAGCCCAGCCCCAGATACCAGGGGAAACAGGCAATGGCATCTTTGAAGGCTTGATCTTCGACAAGAGAGACAGGCCATGCAGGGTGCATCGCCGCCTGCCCACTTCTGAAGTGCTGAATGAGCCCGGCGAAAACGATGCCGATAAAACCGTAGGCCGCGTTAAAGGCAAGCCCCTTGAAACTCAGCACAGTGGCCCGTTGATGCGACTCGGTTATCTCGTTAAGATAATGGCTGGTGAAATAGCTCGTTACCATCATACCGATAAACACCGCCATCATCGGCAGCAGGCCCAGATACGGCATAAATAGGGTCAACAAAAAAAGAACCACTAGCAAGAAGCCGCTCAGCACCAGTACATTCTTCCCCGGCGAAAACCGCTCGGTCATTATCCGGGCAATCCTCGGCACGAACAGCCCCAGGACTGCTACTGCCGACCCCAGGAGGCCGAAACTGGCCTCCGGCAAATGAATCAACCGATAGTATTGACTGGTGAGCGTTACAATCATGCGCAGGGTATGATCAAAGGTCATGGCGAACAGGATGATAGCCAGGGCAAAAGGCGTACGAAGTATCCAGCCTCCTGCCTGCAGGGTGACACGGGACATCTCCCATAACGAGGCGGCATGCCGCTGCAGGCCAGGCTGCTCTTGATTTCCGAGGGGGTCTTGCATCTTCAGGGTGGTCACCAGCGCCAACAGGCTGAACAGCAGGGTCAGATACACAGGATAACGCATGCTCATCTGCTGATTGACACCACCCGCCAACCCCATCCACCCGAGCACACGGTTGACCAAATCGGGATCATAGACAACGGCCCCCAGGGTCATGGCAAAGATATAGCCGATATTCTGGGCACGCATCTGCAGTTCAAGCACCTTAGGCCAGTCTTTGGCCAGCCCCTGCGCCACCAGGGTGTCGTAGGCCAGAGCCTCATCAGCGCCGCTGGCCAGGGCCTCGGCGAGACCGCTAAAAATCCGGTTAGCCAGGAAAGCACCGAAAACAACCTGTTGATTACCGAGGGGCACAAAGGCGAGCAGAGACATCTCCGCGATCATCAGAAGCGTGGTGGCGACCAGCAACCGTTTTCTGCCGATGATGTCGGCCAGGGCACCGGAGGGTACCTCCGCCAGCACATTGGTGAAGGCCCACACCGTATTAAGCAGGGCGAACTGCTCCAAGGTCAAGCCGAAATCAAGAAAAAGAATGGTGAAAACGGGATAATAAAAGCGAGCGTTGAAAAATACCCGAAACGCCACGAACAGACGGATATTGAGCAGGGAATACGGCGAGACCGGTGGTAGTGGCAATACCGTTGCGGATGTTCCGACAAGGGCAGCTCCCCCCGTCGACTCGTTTGCTGTCGTCATAATACACACCCGCTCTATTGAAAAAAAAAGTGGTTCATCGCTCAGGGTCGCGCTGCCAGCAGGGAAAGAACGCAAGCGCCCCCTCAATAACGCCCTCACTCTTCCGAAGAATTCGAGTCCGCGACGAGATGAGCTTGTATGTGCGGCACAAGCTCTGTATATTCCCCGGTAAATATGTTGGGGGATTTGCCCTACACTGCCGATCAGCGTCACGCTGTCGCCCCAGACCGCTGACAATTAAAAGATTGTCTCAATTTTTACCACTGTTTAAAGAATACATCGGGTTAAGCATACATGCATCGAGTTTGCAATCACCAAAGCACCACCAAGCAGTATCTCAGCACGGCGCTCCAGCCACTGCGCAGAGTCTCCAGCTCTCCACAACCCGAGGTTTACGCACCTCACGCCACCGATTGCTGATGTCATGTTAAAACCTGCCGACTCCCCCCAGGACATCCCGTCCAGCACCGTGACGGTCTGCCCCGATTGCAGCCTTATCCTGCAATCCATTGAACCGCAACCGCACCAGGTGGCCGTCTGTCCGCGCTGCGCACACCAGTTGCACCGTTACAAACATAACCCTATCCAAAAAGCCCTGGTCTTGAGCCTGACCGGTCTCCTGCTCTACCTGCCGGCCACCTTGCTACCGTTACTCACGTTTTCGGTCCTTGGCATCGACACCCACAGTTCGATCGTGCAGGCATGTTGGAGCCTGTTTGACCAAGAGCAGTATGTCATGGGTGTTACCGTGGCGCTGACCACCCTGATCTTCCCGCTACTGGTCCTTTCCGGTCTGCTGCTCATCACCCTGGGACTGACCCGGCAATGGCAGGCGGCATGGATGCCCCGCTTTTTTCGGATATATCACCATCTGACGGAGTGGGCGATGACCGATGTTTTTCTCGTCGGCGTGCTGATCACCATTGTCAAGATGTCGCACACGGCAGTCGTCACCCTCAATCCAGGCTTTTTCTGCTTTATCGGACTGGTGCTCACCACCATTATTGCCCAGACGGTAATCGACCGCCAGCTCTTCTGGTCACTGATGGAAAAAAGCCAGGAGCCCTTACCACACGAGCTGTCGGCGAAGGCGATGCCAACGGCAGAGTCGGTGGCAATTGATGATTTCCTTCTCTGCCATAGCTGCCACAAACTGCTGCCTGCGGATTACACCGCCACGACCGGCCTCGACCACTGCCCGCGTTGCGGCCACTCGCTGCACCCAAGAAAAGAAAACAGCATCAATCGCACCTGGGCCCTGATTCTCACCGCCTGTATCCTCACTATCCCGGCGAACCTGTTGCCGATCATGGAAGTCGAACATTTCGGCGTCCCCGACCGTTCCACCATCATGGACGGCATCCTCTATTTTTTCAGGGAAGGTTCCTACGGCATCGGCGTGGTCATCCTCATCGCCTCGATCCTGGTGCCCCTGTTTAAGATCATCGGTTTGGCCATCATTCTTCTTTCCATCCATTTCCGCTGGCGGAGCTGGCTGCGCCACAAGGCCATCATGTTCCGTTATATCGAATTCATCGGCCGCTGGTCGATGCTCGATATCTTTGTCATCACCCTGCTCTGCTCCCTGACGCAATTCGGTTTTCTTTCCACCATCAGTGCCGCCCCGGCGGCCTTCTATTTTACCGGCGTCGTCCTCTCAACCATGTTCGCGGCACTAAGCTTTGATCCCAGACTTCTCTGGGACGCGGTTGCCGTTGCCCCGCACCAACAAGAAACCCATGGATAAACCTGTCATTCATAAACCCGTCATTCGTAAACGCCACAGCCTTTCCCCCATCTGGATTCTGCCGCTGGTCGCCCTGTGTATCGGCGGCTGGCTGCTCTATACGAACGTCAAGGAAGCCGGTATCGAAATCACCGTGCATTTCAAAGACGCCACCGGCATTACTCCAGGCAAGACCAAGGTCATTGTCAAAGGCATTCCGGTCGGCACCGTCAAACGGCTGGCAATTGACGACGGCATGCAGGGGGTCAACCTGATCATCACCATGGAACGCCAGACCCGGAGCGCCCTGGTCGAAGACACGGCCTTCTGGATCGTCAAACCCGAAGTTTCGGCTGGTCGGATCAGCGGCCTGGACACCCTGTTCGGAGGCGCGTACATCAGTGTCCGCAAGGGGAGTTCCACCAATTCGACCACCCGTTTCGAGGGACTGGCCGAACAACCGCCGCTGGACATTACCACCCCGGGCCTCCATGTCACCCTGGAAACCAATACCCTGTACTCGCTGCAACGGGGTTCCAATATTTATGCAAAAAATCTACAGATAGGCTACCTGGAGGACTACGCCCTCCAGGAAAACGGCAAAATCCTGCTCAAGGCCTATATTGAGCCCCGATATACCCACCTGATCCATACCGGCACCCGATTCTGGAACGCCAGCGGCCTCAGCCTCACTGGTGACGTCCAGAGCGGCCTGACCGTCAACGTCGGGTCGCTGGCCTCGCTCATCTACGGCGGCATCACTTGCGCCACCCCCCCTTCCCTGGAAAAAACTGCACTAGCGGACAACACCAGCACCTTCAACCTCTACAAAGACTTTGAGGATGCCGAATACGGCATCAACATGACCTTGCAACTGGCCTCGGGCGACGGGATCGTCGCGGGCAAGACCAAAGTGATGTATCGAGGGATGAAAAGCGGCGTGGTCAAGAGTATCGATATCAATGATGACAAGTTTCACTCCGTCACCGCCACCGTTCTCCTTGACCCGAGGGCCGAGATGATCCTGAAAGAGCGCACCCGGTTCTGGGTCATTCGCCCCCAAGTACAGATCACCGGCGTCAAAAATCTGGAGACGCTCCTCACCGGGTCGTATATCACCTTTGAAATCGGCGAAGGCAAACACCAGGACCATTTCGCCGAAGAAACAGGGCCTATGCCCGCATCAACCATTCGTCCCGGCGTCAACTATACGCTCATTGCCCCTGACAGCGGCGGCCTGGCAGTTGGGGCGCCGGTGCTCTACAAACAGATCGCCGTCGGCGAGATCACCAACATCACCCTCAATCCCAAAGGGGATAGTGTGCTCATTCGCCTGATTTTGCACCATCCATATGGCGGATTGATCAATAAAAAAACCGTGTTCTGGAACTCGGGCGGTGTCAAAATCGATGCCAGTCTTTCTCGACTCCAAGTTAATCTCGGTTCGGTCCAATCCCTGCTGGCCGGTGGGGTAGCCTTTGCCAATCCGCCGCCCAAGGACCGTACTCCCATCCCCCCGGCCGAGGCGGAGAGCACCTTTAAACTGCAAACGTCCTATGGCGAAGCAGTCAAAGCCGTACCGGAACTGGAGATCAAAGGCTTACGGCTGCAACTGCTCACAACCAAAGCACCGCCGCTGACCATCGGTGCGCCAATACTGTATAACAATATCAAGGTGGGCGAAATTCTTGGTTTTGATCTGGCCAAAAACCGGCGGGATACGGTCATCCAAATTCTGATCAAAGATGGCTACCGGGATCTGGCGACCAGTACTTCCCGCTTCTATACCTTCTCCGGCATCAAGGTCAACGCCTCCCTGCAGGGCGTCAACCTGGAAACCGCGCCCTTCGATGCCCTGCTCAATGGCGGCATCTCCTTTTTTACCGGCGCCAAAGGCGACCCGATCCGACCGGAACAGACCTTCCCACTCTACGGGACGCTCCAGGAGGCCGTCAATGCCGATGCCCTGCGCCTGACCCTGCATTTCAGCAACGGCGAGGGCATTACCAAGAACACCGAGATCAGGTATCAAGGCATCAGTATCGGCAAGGTGACTGAGCTCAACCTCGACCCTGCCACCGGAGAGGTCCGCGGAGAGGCCTGCGTGCCCCGGGAAATGGCCCGGCTTTTCCACAAGGAGACGGCGCTCCGCCTGGTTAAGCCTGAGGTGAGTCTCTCCGGCGTTCGCCATCTCGAAACCATGATCTCCGGGGCTTATATCGATGTCCGGGTCGGATCTGGACAAGCGCACACCGACTTCACGGTTCTGGCCCTGGCTGCCGATACCACCCAGCCTGCGACCGGACTTAATATCGTTCTGGAAACTTCGACCCTTGGCTCGCTGAAACAAGGCAGTCCACTGTACTATCGGCAGGTCAAAGTCGGCCAGATCACCGGCTTTCAACTATCGCCCACGGCGCAGGCAGTCTGGCTCACCGCCAATATTGAACCAGCCTATACCCGACTGATCTACACCGGTACCAAATTCTGGAATGCAAGCGGCGTCAAGGTCAGCGGCGGCGTCCTCAGCGGCATGACCGTCAGCACCGAGTCCATGGAAGCACTGCTCACCGGCGGCGTTGCCCTGGCAACCCCCGATGATGGGGAAATAGGGACGCCAGCCGCTCCTGGCAATCTTTTCCCGCTTGCCGACAAGGTCAAGGACGAATGGCTCAAATGGCAGCCGCAGCTGCCGGTGCCAACGGGGAACCATAAGGAAAAAAAGGCGGCATCCGTGCCAAAAAAAGATTCTTGAGTTTCAGGGGACTGCAACGGGGAATACGAGTATGAAAAAAATAGAGTACCGAGAACAAGCGCTGAAGATTCTGCCGTGGGTTTGTGGTAAATGCGGCCGTGATTTTTCCGGCAAAAAACTGCGCGAACTGACGGTTCATCACAAAGACCATAATTTCAAAAACAACCCGCCCGACGGCAGCAACTGGGAGTTGCTGTGCATCTATTGCCACGACAATGAACACTCCCGCGACCTGGACGCCGAATGGCTGCCCACTGAGGATGCAGATAGGCACAAAGGACCAACGACCACCCACAACCCCTTCGCGAAACTCGCCCACCTGTTGCGTACGCCTGGCTCTCCTGAAAAAAAGGACGAAACAGACCAATAGCATCCAGCGCTGCAATGGCCAGAAGGCGCGACCGGATTTGCGAAAATCCCAACCCCACTTCTCCCCTAGATGCACCAGGGCAACCAGTTGCCGCTCTTCAGCAACCCGCCGCTCGTCGACCTGACCGCCATGCTATTGGGCAATTCCTGCAAATGCAGCAACAGCACCGCCTCAGATTCCTCATGCAATGCCTGGCACCTTGCATGCAACCGCGCGTCAATGCCTCTCTTGCCCTTTCTGCTGCTGAAACAGATGTTGGCTGGTCAGCGACAGGAGAATAGCAAAAACCATGGCTGCAGCACCAAGAAGGACGTTGTAATAGACCGGCGCGATCAGGGCGATGCGGATCATCAAAGTCGAGAGGGCGTAGCCTGAGTTGCGAAAGATCATCTTGGCTGAAGGATGAAAACACTGGGAGACCAGGACAATGAGGATATCGGTGAGGATCAGCTGGGTGTAAAAACCGTGCAGGAAATCCGGATGTTCCACCCCCAGGAGGGACAGATACGCCGAATAACCGCCCATGAAGATAAACGAAACCAGCAGCATGAGGGAAATCGCCTTTTTCGAGGCGACAAAGCCAAACAAATCCATGTGGCGGCCATCCTCTTCGCTCCGTTTCTGAATCTTGTAATAGACCCCCAGGAGGACGAAGACCAGCAGCGCGCCGAAACCGCTGGCCAGGATATGTAGCACCTTGTCCTCGTTGCCCAGGTAGGTAAGGGGCTCGGAAAAATACGATAATTCTTTGAAGGCGTTCCGGATGAGGATCAGGGAGAGAATCTCGAACTGCTTGCCCAGCGACCGGGAAAAAGAACAGGGCAGGACAAAGATCAGGCTGATCACCTCCAGGATGAGGATGACGGTGAAGGCGGCATGCACCGCAAAAAAATGATTTTTGGACACAATTGCAGCTAGGCCTGCGGGCAGAAAGCCCTGCCGGTTCAGTTCAATAACGGCCAGGCAGCACAGGAACAAAAAAACCAGCCCAACCGAAATCTTGCGGTACAGCCGTTCATGCTCGTAAAAAGCTTGAAGCGGATCAAACAGATAGGTGATCCGGGCAAAGAGTGTATCCATTGTCTTCCTTTCTTTGGCAATTATATTTTGTAAACCGACGCCCCCCCTTCAGCGGGGTCGAAAAAAGCGAAGCCGGTTGGCATTGGTGACTACCGTCACCGAGGAAAGCGCCATGGCGGCGCTGGCGAACATGGGCTCCAGCAGCCAGCCGGTGAGAGGATACAACAGACCTGCGGCCAACGGGATGCCGATAACGTTATAGACGAAGGCGCCAAACAAATTCTGCTTGATGTTGCGGATGGTGGCAGTGGAAATGGCGATGGCGGTGGCGACCAGCAAGAGGGAATCGCCAGCCAGGGTGATATCGGCATTCTCGATAGCCACATCGGTACCGCTGCCCAGCGCAAAGCCAGTATCCGCCTGAGCCAGGGCCGGGGCGTCATTAACGCCGTCGCCAACCATGCCAACCTTATGCCCCTGCTGCTGCAGGGCTTGGATCACCTGCAGTTTTTCCTCGGGCAGAATTTCGCTGTGGACCTCCACAATCCCCAACTCCCGAGCCACAGCCATAGCCGTTGCCCGGTTATCGCCGCTGCACATGACCACGACTATCCCCAACCGCTGCAAGGCCTGGATGGCTGCCGCCGAATCCTTGCGCACCGGATCTTTCAGAATCAACAATCCCAACACCTGGTTGTCCCCACCCAGCCAGACCGGCGTCCCCCCCTGGGCAGCCTGCTGCGCAGCCTCGACTTGCAAACCGGCGGGGAGCGTCAGCCCTTGTTCCTCGATGAAATGATCATTACCCAGCAAATACCGAACCCCCTCCCGTTCCGCCTGCACCCCCCGACCGGGGATGGCGACAAAATTCTCCAGGGAGAAGAGTGGTTCTCCGCTCCGTTGCTGCGCCGCCAGGACCGCCTCGGCCAGCGGGTGTTCGGAGCCGCTCTCCAGGCTGGCCGCCCATTGCAGGACTTCGTTTTCGCTGAAAGGGGCCATCGGCAGGATCGACGTCACTGTTGGCTGCCCCTCGGTCAGGGTACCGGTCTTGTCGACCACCACATGGGTCAGGGTGGAAGCGGTCTGCAGGGCGTCGCTGTTTTTGATCAGGACATTACTGGCAGCCGCCCGGCTGGTGCCGACCATGATGGCGATCGGCGTGGCCAGCCCAAGGGCGCAGGGGCAGGCAATGACCAGTACCGCGATAGCGGCGGTCAGGGCAAAGGCCAGACGGGGTTCCGGGGCCAGGGCCAGCCAAATGCCAAAAGTCGCCAGGCTGATGAGGATGACCACCGGTACAAAAACCGCGGCAATCCGGTCGACCAGGCGGCCAATCGGCGGCTTGCTCAGTTGGGCCGTCTTGACCATACGGATAATCCGAGCCAGAGTGGTATCGTCGCCCAGGCGGGTCACTTTGAGGACAAAAGAGCCGGAACGGTTCATGGTGCCGCCGGTAACCGTATCGCCGACCTGGCGCGCAACCGCCATCGGCTCGCCGGTCAGCATCGATTCGTCGATCGTGGTCCGCCCTTCGACAATCACGCCGTCGATAGGGATCTTTTCTCCGGGCCGCACCCGCACCTGATCGTCGACCCGCAATAGGGAGACCGGGATTTCAACCTGCCCAGCCGCCCGAAGAACCCAGGCAGTCCTGGCCCGGAGACCGACCAAGGAGCTAATCGCCTCACTGGTGGTCCGCTTGGCCCTGGTTTCCAGGGCGTGCCCGAGCTGGAGAAAGGCGAGGATCATCACCGAGGCATCAAGATAGAGGTGGTTACCGCCTCCTGGAATAAAATCCGGATCGGCAATGACCAGTGCCGAGCTCAGCCAGGCAGCCCCGGTTCCGAGGGCCACGAGCGTATCCATGTTGGCGGACCAATGCCGCGCCTGCTTCCAGGCACCGACAAAATAGTTGCGACCGCTGAAAACCATGGTGAGCAGGCAGAGCAGGGCCATCCCTGCCCAGAATAATCGCCCCGCATGCACATGCGGGAAGAATCCGGACATATGACCGGCCATGATACCAAAGCCCACCATGGCCGCAACAATAGCCCGCTGCCAGGAACGCCTGATTTCTTTGCGGGTCTCCACCGCCTGCTGGAGAGAGGGATCGGCATAGGCCTCCTCCAGCACGGCCTGGTAGCCGACGTCGATGAGGCGAAGCAGTACATCGGCCGGGTGCTGTCGGGTCGACAAGCGCAGGCGGCCCTCCTCGATCCGCACTTGCATTGCCGCGTCCTGCCCCTGCAAAATATCGTGGATCTGCTCCAGATCAGCAGTTTGCGGATGCGGCAGAAGTCTGATAAAAAAGGTGTCTGTTGCGGCCCGCGCCAGCAGGGACGCCCCATACCCCTGCGCAAGAATTCCCTGCACGACCTGCTCAGGGTCACCGCCTTGCACCTGTGCTTTGCTCTCGACCAGATTCACTGCGGCGCTGAGCACTCCCGGCACGTGCAGAATCGCCTGTTCTACGCGGCTGACACAACTAGCGCAGTGCATACCCAACAAGTTGATCTCGTACATATCGCTGGCGGCCAGGTGTTCTTCGGCAAGGACGGTCGTTGCATAACCGGTGGCCGTAACGGCCGCTACGACGGCAACCGGATCGCCGCCCACCACACTCGCGCTTTTCTCGACCAGATTGACGGAGGCAGTGGTGACGCCCTCCACCGCCAGAATTGCCTGTTCCACCCTGTTGACGCAACTGGCGCAGCTCATATCGGCGATCCGCAGGGTATACCCTTGGGCCGGATGGGTGGATTTCCCGCGCGGCTCAAGGGCGACCGGTTCCGGCAGCGGGCAGGTTGGTTCGTCAAACCCTTGCCGCAACGAAGCCGGGTAGCCGGCGGCGGTCACCGCCTGGATCACCGCCTCGGGTTCCCCGCCGCTGATCGTCAGCGTCCCGGCGGCCAAATCCACCCGCGCAGCAACCACACCTTCAGCCGCCATGGCCGCAGTCACCACCCGCTGCTGGCAGTGTTCGCAGCTCATCTCGCCGACGTTAAAGCAATACGAAGGGAGACCGGTTGCGGGTAAGGATTCAAAAGGTTTATTCATGGTCGGAGGTCACGAAGTCAAAGAGATCTAAATCCGGTGCAGCACAAATCAAGACGAGGCGGCGCCGGGTCGTCTACCACTACTGTAGGTCGCCCTGCCCGGTTCATAAAGGCAGAATATGCACTTCTTCCCGCAGCGGAAAATTGCCCTCGATCAGCAGACCATGGCGACCATCGATGGCAATCGGTGCACCGAAAGTGATGCGGGAGCCATTGATGTCGGCATATTCGCCGGTCTCGTAGACCTGCATATCGCGGCAGCCAACCACGCAGGTCTTCTCCAGCCGGGTCGCCACCACTGAGGCATGCGAGGTCTGCCCACCGCGAGAGGTCACCAGCCCGTCGGCCATCGAGATCTCGCGGATATCCTCGGGCACCGTATCCTGACGGATGAGAATCAGGGATACCCCCGGCTCATCGCGCCGCAGCTGGAGGATATTCTCCTCGTTGAACACCGCCTTGCCCGACAGCGCCGAACCGGAAACCCCGATGCCCTTGGCCAGGATCGCCTTGTGAGCCAGATCAGAGTCGACAAAGACATTGAGATGCTCTTTCTTCTTAATGGTGATCATGTCTCTGGTCTGGAGGATGAAAAGTTGCTCCGGCTCAGGGCCCTCGAAGGTGAATTCGATCTCCTGCGGATCCCATTCTTTCGTATACACCAGCTCCCGGCTGATGCTGAGCAACTGCTGATACACTTTGGGAAAGAGCCGCTCCAGGCTCTTGTCCTCGTCCCGGCCGTCGATTTCCGCCTGCTCCACCGAGATCGGGTAACTGGTGACCAGGCCGGAGACGATATCCTCGCCCTGATCGCCGGGGGCATAATCGCCCCACAGGGCCACCCGCCGCACTTTACGGTAGGGATGGGCGGTAAAAAGCACGCCGCTGCCCGCCTGGGCACTGAGGTTGCCGTAGACCATGGCCTGAACAATGACGGCGGTCCCCCAATCGTCGGAGACCCGCATCAGGTGCCGGTACTCTCTGGCATTGGGGAGATGCCAGGAATCGAACACCATATCCACGGCGCCGATCAGTTGCAGCCAGGGGTCTTCCGGCATGCCAAAACCGCGCTTGCGCACCGCCTGCTGGTAGTTGAGGGCCAGCTGCCGCATCTGTTCCGGCGAGAAATCCTTTTTATAGAGCACCTGATGCCGTTGTTTATGATCATTCATCAAGGCCTGGAAATCCTCGCGCTCCATGTCGTTGGTCATGCCCCAGGACTGGAGAAAACGCCGAAAATTATCCCAGGCGAAATATTTCGATTCCGGATGGATGGCGACATACTCCTCCACCAGCTCTTCGTTCGCGCCGACATTGTGGATGGTGGACATGATCCCCGGCATGGAAATGGCAGAACCGGACCGGACCGAAAGCAACAGGGGCCTGTCCGGTGAACCGAAGATCAGGCCGGTCAGTTGCTCAATGCCGGTAATAGCGGCCCGCACCCGGCGCATAAACTCATCTCGGGCCCGGTCAAATTTGCGCACCGCCTGATAACAGCGAAAAATCTCGGTGGTAATGATGAAGGCCGGGGGCACCGGCATCTTATCCCGCGACAGCACCATCAAGTTGAATCCCTTGTTGCCGAGATGGATGAGGTTATGGGTACGCAGGTTTTCGTCGTGCAGGCTGCTGATTGCCTTTTCCGGATTATAGGTCATCAGCAGATCCAGGGTCTTTTCATCCAGGAGGTCCTTCTGGGCCTCAAGCGTCCGGATGACCTTACCGATGAAATTGTCGAGGTGCTGCAGGCCGAGGGTGGTGGAGATCAGATCGCGAAAGAACATCTCAGAGAGCCGCAGGACGTTCTCCGGCATATTTTTCTCATCCCAGGAGCCATGATACTTGGGCAACAGGTTATCCTTGCCGATCTGCGGCACAATGATGGAAAGGTTGTTCTGGTGGATATTGGTGTAATAGGCATAGATGATATCTTTCACCCCCTCGGAAAGGCCGCGCATGATATCGAGATGCTGGGTGTAGGAAAAGCGCTTGATGCCGATGGAGGAGGCCAGGAGACTGATGTAGGTGTCCAGGCGGCGACTGGAGATACCGTCGACCTCCAAGGCTCGGGAGAACAGCCGCAGACACTTGAGGATGCGGATGAAGGTCACCTGGGTGATAAACGAGAGATTGACCGTGTCGAACAGCCGTTCCAGGTAGACATTGGCCAGACTCTCCAGCCGGAAGGTCAGGCCGAGGGCATCGAACTTGCGCTCGCTGTAGCGACCGTAGACCGAGGGGATATCGACGGCGATATGCCGTTTGTAATAGATTTCTTCCTTGGGTTCAAATTTTTCGGCGCTGAGAATCACCCCGCGCAGATGCTCCAGCTGATCAAGCAGGGCCTCCAGGCAATGAAAAGGATCGTTTGCCTCTAAAACGGGGAACAACTGCGCCAGTTCCGGAAAGCCCGCCCCAATGGCCTGATGCAACTGGATATGGATCTCGGGCAGGCTGAGGTTGTATTTGAGGTGCAGCAGCTTGTACATCCGAACCAGCAGGGAAAACCGTCGCCGTTCCGGCTCCGTAAGATCCTGCTGAGCGTCAAGGAACTGTTGCCGTTCGTCATCGGGCCACGCCAGAAGCTGCGCCATCCGGGTAAAACGCAGCTCCTTTTTGATCCGGATGGCCAGCGCATGCTGTTCATCAACATAGGGCCCGGAGGTCTGGACCTGATGCAGCACTTCATCAGGCAGATACTCGCGAAGCAAAATAGGGTCGAGGGTGATCCAGAAGGTGAAGATCGCCTCGATAAAGCCGACAATCAGGTTGCTCGACTCGACATGGGCCTGCTTACGGAGAAAATGGACAAGCGGATCGCGCCGTTTATGGATTTCGTCCAGTTCGGTGGAAACATCGCGCAGCTCCCCCTCGGCGCCGATCTCGTTGAAAAACACCGGCATCAGCTTGGTGAACTGTTTGGCCAGGTTGTAGATCGGACCGATGGGATGATTGAGCAACTCGGTGATATCGCGTTGAAAGAGATCGGTATCACGGACACAGGTGCCGGAGAGACGGAGATTGATGATCAGGGCCGAGAACAGGGTGGAGCACCACTTGGGCTCCTGGCCGATGAGATCGAGCCAGACGCGGATATTGGTGAGGTGGGCCGGGTTGGCGATGGGCTGCCAGTCTTCATCCACGCCCCGGACATTGGCGAACTGGAAGCCGAAACGCACCGCCTCCCAGAGGAAGGCCTCGACCAGTCGCGAATTGCTTCGTTTAAAGACCTCGTTGCCGATCACCTGGATGCATTGCAGCGAGGTGTGCGGGTAGCGGCGGACATTGGCCTTGAGCAGATGGAAGGTGGTGATGAAAAACTGCTCGATCTCCTCAAAGGTCTGCTTACGGATCAACTGCACCAGAGAGCGATTGATCTCTCGCAGGGTCTCTTCGTGGATCAGCGACAACCCCTTGGTGTCCATGATCCGGAAGAGAAAGAGCAGCTTGCGGTTTTCCACGAAATGGGCTTCGGTGCCGCTGGCCGGATCGGCGACCATTTTGACGGGGATATCCTTATAGAGGCGGACGATATCCATATGGTTGGGCAGGGTGACGATCACTTCCAGCCCGGCCTGGTAATCGCCTTCGAAATCGATATCTTCCAGGGTCTGCAAACACTCACGGATCCGCTGGTGGGAGACGGACATCAGCAGTTGCTGGCCTTGCCATTCCCGGCAATAATTGCCGCATTGCTTCTCAAACCAGGGCAGCGGATCTTCCTCGCTGAGCCAATACTGATAGTTCCGCCGGAGAATGGTCCGCATCAGCAGGGCAAGATTTTGAAAATCAAAGGATTGCTCCGGATGCTGCCGGCGCAGGGCGATCATCTGCATCGCCATTTTTCGCACCGGGTGGTGGCCCTGGACCATGGACAGCATCACCTGCGGTTCAACGACATCCAACTCATTCAATTGATGAAAGAATCGCGACAAATCCCGTTCGAAGCGAAACAGGGCCGCCCCCTCCAGCGATTGAATCAGCTTGTCAGCATAAGCCAGCATGGCCTCCATGATCCGCTGCAGCAGTTGATCGTTACGGCAAGAATCCTTGAGGGCGTCGAAGAAGATGCCCATAAAGAGCGAAAACGCTTCGGGACCACGCTCATGGTCGCGATAATGGCTGAGATTCTTCAAGGCAAAGGCCCGCAACTCGGGAATAATCAGCTTCCAGTTGTGATACGGATGACTGATTTCGTAGAGCAGGGCTTCAAGTTTCACTGACAACCCCTGAAAACGGCTAACGATCTCCTGCAACGGAGTGTACAGGGGATTGATCACCACCGGACCAGCGGTTTCCCGCAGGTTGGCCTTAAGTGCATCAGAGGCTAGGGGCAGCGGCGGACATGGATCAACAGGCATGGGTAACCTCAAGAAAGGAGAAGAAGAATTCAGGACCACATCTTTTATTACTGTAAATGCGTTTTCTTCGATTGTCAGTAGGAGTTTTTCGAGAGGTTGGAACGATGGCCGCGAATCGTTTACGGAGAAAGACAAGTTCCTCCTTGGAAATTAGGAGGGCTGTTGCTAATGTGCCCCTGCAGGAAAAAAGGAAATCTCTTTTGCAGGCCCCACCCTCTGCAGGAACATACTGTCTTTCGTGAATAACGATCATGAACCGCTATACCCTCACCATCATCCTCCTCTGCTGCAGCAATGTCTTCATGACTTTTGCCTGGTACGGCCATCTCAAAAGCATGTCGCACAAGCCCTGGATCATCGCCGCCCTCATCAGTTGGGGTATCGCGCTGCTGGAATACCTGCTGCAGGTTCCGGCTAACCGCATCGGCCATAATGTCATGTCCGTGGGCCAACTGAAAATCCTGCAGGAGGTCATCACCCTTTCCGTCTTTGTGCCCTTTTCGATCCTCTATCTCAAGGAAAAGATGACGCTCGATTATCTCTGGGCCGGACTCTGTCTCCTGGGTGCGGTCTTCTTTCTCTTTCGCGGCAAACTGATGGGGGCCTAGTCATTCCCCAGGCGAACCAACCCAAACTACCAGCCGGTCGAGACACCATGCACAGCACCACCCCTGCCACGACACCGTTCTGCTTTGGCCTCGACCTCCCGGATTGGGCGGTTGCCGAACTGCAACAGATGCCGGAGCATCTGCCGAGCCTGCAGTCGAGAATGGCGGCAGTGATCCGATTCGCCCGCCTCAATTTTCTCCGGCAGACCGGCGGCCCCTTTGCGGCTGGGGTCTTTGAACGCGACTCAGGCCGGCTGATCGTCATCGGGGTTAATCGGGTCCTGCCGCTCAGCTGCTCCTCGGCCCATGCCGAGGTGATGGCCCTGAGTCTGGCCCAGCAGCAATTGGGGGTCTATGACCTCGGCGGTCCCGGCCTGCCGGCTCATCAGCTGGTGGTCAACTGGAGCCCCTGCGTCATGTGTTTTGGCGCTGTGCTCTGGTCCGGTATCCGCTCCCTGGTGATCGCCGGGGCCGGACCGGAACTGGAGCAGATCACCGGCTTTGATGAAGGCCCGATGCCGCCCGAGTGGCGGCTGGAGTTGGCCAAACGCGGCATTGCCCTGACCGAGGATATCCTGCGGGAGGAAGCCCTGGCAGACTTCAGAGTCTTTGCCGCCAGCCAGCCGATAGTGTATAACGCCCGTCAAGGGGAAGTGCGGTGACCAATAATTTCCGCTGACAAATTGATATTTTCTTCATAGAGACACTGGTTTTTTCCATAATTCCGGCTATTATGGTTCCAATCTTTTATCAACTTTTTTTTCTATAACCGACAGTATCCAATTATGCGCAAAGGCATCTTCCTCGGCCTGATAACGACCGATATCGTTTATTACGTACCGCATCACCCCTACCATAACCAGAAAATGAAGGCGGAGCGGCAACAGTCCTTTGCCGGCGGGCCAGCCACGAATGCCGCGGTCGCCTTTGCCGCCTTTGGCAATAAGGCCTCGCTGATCAGCGGACTTGGTGGCCATATCCTTGCCCGTGTGGCCAAAAAGGATCTCGTCGATCATCAGGTTCTGTTGATCGACGGCTCCGACCAACCCAAACGGCCGCCGATTCTTTCAGCCATCATGGTTGACCTGTCCAGCGGCGAACGCTGTATCGTCAGCTCCAACACCGATTTTCGCAATCTCCGACAGGACGCCATCAACGAGTCGATTCTGGAGGATGCCGATATCCTCATGCTCGACGGCTACTACCTGCCGCAGGCGATACAAATGGCACAATGGGCAAGGCTGCGGCACATTCCGGTTGTCCTTGATGGCGGCAGTTGGAAGGAAGGGTTGGAAACGCTCTTGCCTTTCGTAGATCATGCGGTTTGCTCAAATGTTTTTGCCCCTCCAGGATGCACCGATTCGACCAGCGTGATCGCTTACCTCCACAGCATTGGCATCGAGAACATCGCTATCACCCAGGATAACGAACCGATCATCGCCCATTGCCAAGGCGAAACCACCGAAATACCTGTGATGCCGATCAAACCGGTTGACACCCTGGGTGCAGGCGATATTTTTCACGGTGCGTTCTGCCACTACATCCTGCACCATGATTTTCTTGCCAGCCTTGAACGGGCCGGCGAGATCGCCAGCATGTCCTGCACCTCGCTGGGCACCAGGGCCTGGATCGAGCAGGAAAAATTCGTCTGACCGCAAAACAGCGGCCCCATTGGGGCATTGCATGCAACGGTTCATCGCTGGCGAAAGGGAATCTGACAGTAATCGATACCTCGCTTGGGAATGATGCCGTTTTTTTCCAAAAACATCTTCAGGGAATTCATTGAGATATTGATATTCGCTGTCGGACCGAGGAAAAGATGGTCCATGGCAAGCGGTGTATCGCCCAGACCGATGTTGAACTCGATGTACGGTACCAGCATGGCGTGCCCTTCCCGGAACAGGATCGGGGCCTCGGCATTGTTGGCGATAACCGGAGACACGATCCGCCACTCCTTTTCCTCACGAAACGAAGGGTGTTTTAATATGGCTGCAATCCGCAGCAGATCGGTTTCCATCGTGGCAAAGGCCTCACGGTAGCGCACAGACCGCTCTGCCGCTGCCTTTTCCCCACCCGCCTGTCGCCCTGCCAGCATTTCCACCGCATCCACCACCTGCCGGATCAGCATTCGCTGCCGGCCAGGCTCATAGATACATTTGCCGATCATGAACTGCTGTTTTTCAGCGCATCTCAAAATATAATCCGGGCAGAAACCAAGACTGACGCCCTTGCCCGGAGTGCTGTACCCCCGCCACTGACTGAGCAGATTGCCCTGCGAACGGAAAGAGGCGCCGAACAGCATATGGCCGCTGGTGATGCGATGCGACACCCAATCAACAAACTGTGCCAGCAGGTTGGGGTTCGGATGGCCGCTGTCAATCCGTTCCCGCACCTCTGTATGGATCAGATCGGCTGTATGCCGCAACTCTGCAGAATCGTTCATATAGCGGATGTCGCTGGCCCACAGTGACCGACTTTTGACGATGCCCAGCAGTCCGGTGAAGGTGGTGTAATGATAGAGCACCCCCTGCGGGACGTCGGCATACAACTCCTTGTTTAATAGTTCGATCTCCTTCATCACTCTCCCTGCTCCCGTCTTCGGGCGAGGTACAGGCCTCCCTCCCGAGCTGCTAAATCATTGTTGAGTTTTACCCCTGCATCTGGTAAACAGATATTCACGATAACATGCCGGAATTGAGGCATTTACCACCTTTATCGCCCTGCTTGGACTCATTTCTGGATCCGGCGCGTAGAGCGTCAGCGGCCAGAAAGCAAGCGCTTATCGCTGCGAAGGTTGCACGGCTCCTGATAGGCCCCACCCCAAATTCCACCTTGGTACCATATCCGATGTACAGAAATTTCAAAATAGTCCCTCAGATCATTTTCGGCCGCGGCTCCTTCAACCAATTAGGGGATATCCTTGCGGCCAAACGGGTTGCCCCGGAATCCTACATGGTTTTTGTCCTTGATGATGTTTTCAAGGGCCGCGAACTGGAAAAACGGCTGCCGCTGCACAAGGGTGACCTGGTGCTCCTGGTCAATGTCGAGGATGAGCCGAAAACCGACTACATCGATTACCTGACCGCCCAGGTCCGGGCCAACAACCTGCGCAAACCGGACGGCATTATCGGCCTCGGCGGTGGTTCCACCATGGATATCGCCAAGGCGGTTGCACTCATGCTCAACAACCCCGGAACAGCCGCCGATTACCAGGGCTGGGACCTGATCAAGAATCCAGCTGTCTACCATGTGGCCGTGCCCACCCTTTCCGGCACCGGCGCGGAAATCTCCCGGACCACGGTGCTGACCGGGCCGGTGAAAAAACTGGGGATCAACTCCGACTACACCCTCTACGACCAGATCCTGCTCGACCCGGAGCTGATCAAGGATGTGCCGAAAGATCAATGGTTCTACACCGGGATGGACTGCTACATCCATGACGTCGAATCGCTGGAAGGCACCTATCTCAACGAATTCAGCCGTGCCTACGGCGAAAAATCGATCGAACTCTGCCGCCAGGTCTTCCTTGAGGATCACCCCGACAAAGACGACAAGCTGATGATGGCCTCCTATTTCGGCGGCATGAGCATCGCCTACTCGCAGGTGGGTGCCTGTCATGCTCTGTCCTACGGCCTTTCTTTCGTGCTCGGCACCCACCACGGCATCGGCTGCTGCATCACCTTCGACTATCTCGAAGATGTCTATCCGCAAGGCGTGAAGGAATTCCGCCAGATGATGGCCAAGCACAACATCACGCTGCCGCGCAACCTCACCAAAGGCCTCGACGAGCAATCACTGGAAACCATGACGACCGTGGCCTTGGGGCTGGCACCGCTCTGGGAAAACTGTTTCGGCAAGGACTGGCAGAGCATCATGACCCGAGATCGCGTCCTGGAACTTTTCCGGAAGATGTGACAGGGGCACAGGGGAGCTTGCAGGGGCGGTTTATAGACGACCTAAAAGCGGTAGAAGTGACACGTCGCATCAATGGGGTAAAATCGGTCACCAATAGCTTGCGGCTTACATGATCGTGCATCGGCGTCCAAACTGTCCCTGTGGTATCGGCCTCCACCCGCAGTCAATAGATTCACTTCGTTTTTGAGGCGGGGCTCCCAACAGGGGGAGCACCGCCCATCTCCATGACAATAGCAACGACGCCCCTCCGTAACCGTCACTTCCGCACAGACGAAATTCCCCAAAGACAGGCGGGGTGCATTGCCTGCACCCTTTCAGAACCAGGGCCGCATATCAGATAGCAGCAATTTGCTCGAGATAATAGTCGTAATCGCCCTCGAAAATCCGCATCTGGCCGTGGTCGATTTCAAAGACCCGGTTGACCAGGCTGCGGAGAAAATGGCGGTCGTGGCTGACCATGATCAGGGTGCCGGTGAACTGCTGCAGGGCGATAAGCAGCACCTCGCGGGATTGGATGTCGAGGTGGTTGGTGGGTTCGTCGAGGATGAGGAAGTTGAGCGGCCGAGCCAGCAGCATGGCCAGGATGACGCGGCTCTTTTCGCCCCCGGAGAGGAGCTTGATCTTTTTATCGACATCATCACCCTGGAATAGAAAAGCGGCGCAGAGGTTGCGCACCGCCCCGACATTGGCTTGCGGCATAGCCTCCTGCACGGTCGAGGCGACGGTTTGGTCGCCATCGAGCAGTTCCATCGAATGTTGACTGAAGTACCCGGTATAGACATTGGCGCCAAGCGTCGCGCTGCCGGTGGTCGCCTCCACCGATCCTGCCAGCACCTTAAGCAGGGTCGATTTACCTGCCCCGTTCCTCCCCGTCAAGGCGATCTTTTCCTGCCGCCGGATCATGCCGGAGATGCCTGAAAAGACCCGCCGCGTGGTGCCGTCCGGCTGAAGCCAGACCTTGGCGAGGTTATCCAGCCGCGCCACATCATCACCGCTGCGGGGCGGCTCGAAAAATTCGAAGGAAATAGTGCGCTGTTCCGGCGGCAACTGGATCCGCTCGATCTTCTCCAGCTTTTTGATCCGGGACTGGACCTGAGCGGCATGGGACACCCGAGCCCCGAAGCGGGCGATAAAATCCTCCTCCTTGGCCAGCATCTCCTGCTGCCGCCGGAAACTGGCCAACAGCTGTTCGCGCCGGATTTCCCGTTCGCGCACATAAAAATCGTAGTTACCGCTGTAAGTGGTCACGGCCTGATTAGCCACCTCGACAATCCGGCTGACCACCCGGTTCATGAATTCGCGATCATGGCAGGTCATCAGCAGCGCCCCTTTGAACTCGTTCACCAACCACTCCTCCAGCCAGACGATGGATTCGACATCAAGGTGGTTGGTCGGTTCGTCCAGCAGCAGGACATCCGGATTGACAGTAAGAATTCCGGCCAGGGCGATCCGCATCTTCCAACCGCCGCTGAAAGACTCGACCGGCTGCAAGTAGCGGTCGCTGCCGATGCCCAACCCGGTGAGTACGGCCTGAGCACGATTTTCCAGGTCATAGCCGCCCCGGTGCTCAAACTCCTCGGTAGCGTTGCCGTACCGCTCCAACAGGGCTGCCATCTCGTCCTCTGCCATCGGGGTCGCCATGGCAGCCTCCATGGCCCGGATCTCCTCGCCCAGTGCCGTTATTGCGTGGGCAGCCGCCATGACCTCGGCAAGCGCCGAACGCCCGGACATCTCCCCCACATCCTGAGAAAAATACCCGATCGCTGTCCGTTTACCGCAGGAAATTTCTCCTTTATCAGGTGCCTCCTGACCAGTAATGAGCCGAAACAAAGTGGTCTTACCCGCCCCGTTGGGGCCGACCAGTCCGGTACGGGCGGCAGGGAGGATCTGCATGGAGGCATCACGGAAAAGAATCCTCGATCCGTGTTGTTTACTGATATTGGTCAGATGGATCATGGCAACTCACAGAAAAAGAGATTGTGCAAAACGGTTGACGGGCTGCTTTCATAATGGCAAACGGCAATTCCCGCACAAAAAAAGCCGGAACATAGCCAGGAAAAAGAAAGCCTGCAAGGGGCAGCTGGTATTTTCCCTGTCCGGGCCATCAGGCGTGTGGGTCCGATGCAAACCGCCACCTGTAGGTGCAGCGACGGCACAGCTGCTCGACCAGCCGTTGATGGCCGAACCCTTCATGCATTCGCCGGGCGCGGGAACCGCCCAGAATTGCCGCCAAGGGCTCTTGGAGAATATTGCCCAGGGCGAGCAGACCCTCCGCATCCAGGCAGCAGGGCACCACCGTGCCATCAACCAGGACAGCGAGATGATCGCGCAGGCCGCGACAGTAGCCGTGCAAGCCACGATCCGGGGCGGAAGGGTGCGGCCAGTCGAATTGCTGTTCCGGATTGAGAAAGACCCTGGGGGCCAGGAGAATGCCGCGCGCGGCTTCGAGATCCTCGGCACCCATTGCGGCCACGCCAAAAGCCAAACTCAACCGCGCAAGGAGCCAGTCGTTCCAAGAATAAGATTCCTCGTTGTTGCCGTTTGGCAGATTCCATAACCGCAGACTGATATATAAGGGGGTGGAACGGCTTGCCTCCCTGGCAAAACGCACTATTTCCTCCAGATACCGATCAGCGTCCTGTTGATCCACCTGGGCCAGGCTATGGAGGGAAATGTTGACCTGCCGCAAAGCCGGCGCCGAGAGCAGGGTCGCCCGATGCTGGTCCAGCAGAGTACCGTTGGTGGTCAGGTTGACCCTAAGGCCAAAATGATGGGCGATTGCTAGCAACTCCGCGAAATCGGGATGGAGCAGTGGCTCCCCGAGGACATGGAGGGATATGAACCCGGTATATCCCTTGATTTTCTCCAGTATCTCTGCAAACACCACCGTACTCATGAACCTCTTGGGCCTGTTGGTGTGCTGGCAGAAACTGCAGGCCAGATTGCAGCAGTTGGTTACTTCGATGTAGATTTTCTTAAACGTGATCACATCCCCATCCTTGGGCGCAAGAGATGCTGAGTGCATCTGTGCAGCCCCCCTTGACACCAGCACACCCATTATTGCTTAAACATCAAACTAACGAACATTGATTCATTCAACCAGGCACACTCATGATCTACTATCAAGGCCCGCAACATATTGTCGTATCACTTGACAGCTTTATCAAATTGATGCGAGCCGCCGAATCGGTTGCCACAAGGGTACACCAGCAATTGCCGCCCATAGTCTGACCATCGGCCTGTTGGCGTGCACGAGGCCCTCTACCATCTCGAACCGATGTGCCAGCGACAGCTTGCTCAGGAAATCCTGAAAAGCTCGGGCAACATGACCATGGTGTGATCGACAATCTGGGGAAACGCAACCTGCGTTGTACGGATGCGCGACGTTCAGGACCGGCGTACTTTTACCATTCGGCGAACCCCAGAAGGCGAGCGGCTCATCGCTACAATTTTCCTAGATCAGGCCCCAAAAGTGACCGCAGAAGATATGACCGCTAGCGACGGCGTATTGATCGGCGGCCCGGTGCACATCAGCAGCATGGATTGGCAGGTCAAGAAGATGATTGATACCGTCTGCTCCGGCCTGTAAATGCAGAACAAGATGAATGGCAAGGCGGTTGGCGCCGAGGTTCTCGCCCTGACCAAACGGCACGCCGTACATGTGATCCAGCCAGACGCTCGTTTTACACCTGCCTACCGATCACCGCATCGGGGGCAATAGTGCCATACCCCGCCTCAGATAAACTGTTGCATCAGGGCATCGCTTACCTGATCAACATTGGCCGGCGTGGCCATAAACTGCTCGACATACCCCAGTGCCTGCTGTCGGAGCCGGGGATCATGGCAGTCATCAAGCCGCCTGAAAATACCGGTCCGCCGGCCGATCTGATAGAGGACCTGCTCTTCCGGATCCATGGCAAGAAAGCGGGGGATCACGGCCAGCATCCGTTCCCGGTCATCGGGCAGGACACCCTCAATCTCTTCGAACAGATTGAGGATATGATCGCTTTTCACCCGACTGGTGATGCCTGCAAGTGATTGCAGGAAGAGCTGCAGCTCTTCGGCAATTTCCCGGTCACCCATTTTCGCAAAAGCACCGTTTGCCACCTCACCGGCCAGCTCGATGGAATCCGGAATGGCCAAAGTCCGCAGCCGGATGAAATCCGGATTGATTTGATTGAGGGCATCCGCGCTTTCCACGGCATGTTCCCGTGAGAGCTCCCGACCACCAAGGCCGGGCATAAAATATTCCGACAATTCCATGCCGGCCCGCTTCACTTTACAACCGGCCCGGATATGGGTCTGCTTGTCTGCCCCTTTTTTTATCCGGGCAAGAATGCGATCAGATCCTGATTCCAGGCCGATGTGAATGCGATTCAGACCGGCAGCTGCTATGCGGGTAAGATCATTGTCACTGATGCGGGCGATAGTCTGCGAGCGGGCGTAGGAGGTAATCCGTTCAATGCCGGGGAAGGCTGCCTTGAGGTGCTGAAGAATGGTGACCAAATGGTCGGGCTTGATGATCAGACTGTTCGAATCCTGAAGAAAAACCGATCTACCACCCGCCTGTAGCCAGTTACGGGCCGCGTGCCAGGCCATCTGCTGGCTCCAGTCCATCTCACCGAGCGAGGGCAGACTGCCGACTCCCGCATTCGATGCGGCCGACCGCGACTGCAGGAGTTCAACGTAATGGCGGACCGTGTCGATATCGTGCAGCACATGCGCCACCGGCCGCTGGCTGAACCGTTCGTCCTTATACAGACCGCAGAAGGTACAGCGGTTCCAGGGGCAATTTCGGGTGACCCGGATGAGCAGGCTGCCGCTTTCACTAGGCGGCCGGATCGGCCCTTGTTCAAATCCCTGGTACGGGTCAACGGCTGGCATCGGGAATTTTGAGCCTCGCTCTAATGATGACGGAAGCCAGCTTGTTGTACAGCACAAGGGGCTGGCTTCTTTCATCTATTGAAGATACCGATTCGGGACGTGCTCGATTCTAAGAGTTTCACACTGATCAAGTTGGCGATTCGACTGCGGCTCTTTTCCGGCAAATGGAGAATAAGACAGCCCATATAGAAACGTCTCAATTCCGTCTTGTTGGCATAAATCCAGCGAATCTCCAAGGGAATCTGCTCGTCACAAACAGGACCGGTACGATGGGTCAGAGAGTTGAGAATGAGTTGATCACCGACATCGAAGCCGTAATCCCCCATAAAAGTCAGGTGCAGACCACCTAAGCTCAAATCAAGCACCGATGCGACCAACGGCTCTGTTGCTGTTGCCTGTTCAGCAGGGGAAAACTGACAATTCGTTTCCTCTAAGGTATCAAAATAGACTCGAATGTGCCGACGGCGTTCCACAAAATCAATGTCCATCATCCCTCCCTTGATTCGACAACTTTAGTCGTATAAAATTTCAGCGACAACATTTCGTTAGTTACGCGTACCGCATTCCTGTCGCCTGTCGAGCGAAGAAACGCCTCTTGTCTTGGTAGGTAATTACCCAAGTAAATCTTTTTCCGCGAGAAAAACTCTCAAGACTGCGAAGGGCAGGAAAACTGACTTTCCGAACAGTATAAATAATACCTGCATCCTCTGAAAACAGGTTGAAAAAAACGATATTAATACCAATATTATATAGAGTACGTAATACTAGTGCGGTTATCACAGTGACACTATCAAGTTGCCCCGACATTGGTCTCCTCCGAAGATTGCCTTCCCAGGATAGAATTTGTTATAAGGAAAGTATGGAGTCTCTATTCAAAATCGAGGCCGCTGTGGCGACCATTATCACCTCGCAAACTGTCCCCGAAGTGCTCGTTCTTAAACGAAAAACAAATCCTAACGATCCGTGGTCAGGGCACTATGCCTTCCCTGGAGGTCACCGTGAGGACAGCGACTCGTCCCTGCTGGCAACCTGTATCCGGGAGACCTATGAAGAGTGCGGCATTCAACTCTCTGCCCGCAACCTGATCAAGCAATATCCTGTTCGCAAGGCCGGCAATCACCTCAATCATTGCGTCCCGGTCACTACCTTCTTATTCGAACTCACCGAGCAACCGGCAATCAGGCTACAGACCTCGGAAATCAGCTGCCATGAATGGCTCGAACTTGAATATATCTCCAACAAAGGGAACATTATGAATCGGCCGATGAGTCCACGTTGCCCGGAAACCCTGTTTCCTTGCATCCCCGCCACCGCAGGATTTGTCTGGGGCTTCACCTATGAGACCCTGATGATGGTGATTGCCGACCGGTACCCAACCATCCCCTGAAAAACAACAACATTGCAAAGAGTTACGCTGGAAGGCAAAGAGCGCTTGACTTTTCCCCCATTGGCCTGTATCAATAACGGCGGATTTGAAAGGGGTTTTGTTTTTTTGGTCGGGGTGCTTAAAAATTCTGCCAGTTGCTGCAGTCTCTCAGATGCGTGCTCTCATTCCACAACACGCATCCTGCCTGGATGCCCGGACCCTTCTAAGCACTCCTGATTTTCATCTCCGCCAACGCATCAGGTTCCATACCAAGCACATTCCTTCTTGATCGACATTTCTTGTAAAGGAATCGCATTACAACGTTACGGTAGGTTGCCATTTTTTTGGTCTACTAATTGTTAAGGTTAAACAGCAAGGAGAAAACAAATGAAAGCACCAGTACGTGTAGCAGTAACCGGAGCTGCCGGCCAGATCAGCTATTCCCTCATTTTCCGCATCGCCAGCGGCAGCATGCTCGGACCTGATCAGCCTGTCATCCTCCAGCTTCTGGAAATTCCCCCGGCAATGGGCGCCCTTCAGGGCGTGCTGATGGAGCTCAACGACTGTGCCTTCCCGCTGGTTGCAGGCGTGATCGCCACCGATGATCCCAATGTTGCCTTCAAGGACATCGATTTCGGTCTCCTGGTTGGTTCCAGACCACGTGGTCCGGGTATGGAGCGTTCCGATCTGCTCAACGCCAACGCCGCCATCTTCGAAGTACAGGGCAAAGCGCTGAGCGACAACGCCAAGCCCACCGTCAAGGTCCTGGTTGTCGGCAACCCTGCCAACACCAACGCCCTGATCCTGTCAAAGAACGCTCCGAAAATCAACCCGCGCCAAATCACCGCTATGATGCGTTTGGACCACAACCGGGCCATGTCCCAGATCGCCGAGAAAACCGGCACCCACTCCACCAAAGTGGAGAAAGTGGTTGTCTGGGGTAACCATTCCGCTACCCAGTATCCGGACATCAGCTATGCCACCGTTGACGGCAAGGCTGTCAAAGCACAGGTCAGCGACGAATGGAACAAGAATGACTTCATCCCGGTCGTTCAGCAGCGCGGCGCTGCCATCATCAAGGCTCGTGGCGCTTCCTCCGCCGCATCTGCCGCATCTGCCGCAGTTGACCACATGAGAAGCTGGGCCCTGGGCAGCAATGGCCAGTGGGTCAGCATGGGCGTCTACAGCGCCGGCAACCCTTACGGCGTTGACCAGGATCTGATGTTCGCCTTCCCTATCACCACCGAAGGCGGCGAATGGAAGATCGTTGAGGGTCTGGAAATCAGCGCCTTCAGCCGCGAGATGATCAAAAAGACCGAAGCAGAGCTGGTCAGCGAGAGAACCGCTGTTGCCGATCGCATCAAATAATTTTTTCCCACCGCAGTTGTCTTTCAAGGGGTGCTCTTTGAGCACCCCTTTTTTTATGTCCCGCGCTCTGCTGTCTTGACAGACGGTTACACCTGCAGCTACGCTCATTCATTCCATAATGAATACTACCAAGGAGCCAACAGTTGGAACCCAATTCTTCCGTAACCATCCAAGAAACCATAAAGGCTGGCCGAATCGTTGAGGCCAGAACGCTTCTGACTCTACATGAGAGTACTCTTTCCGAAGAAGAACGGAGCGCTTTTGACCAGGAGATAGACCGACTTCATGACGAGGCGAACGCACTGATCGTCAAAGCCGAAGCCATGGAGAACGAGGGCAGAGCCGAAGAGGCAAAGGCCTTATACGAAGCCGTATCCATCTTCGCGACCGATTTTCCAGGTATACAGAGTCATGTCAAACGAATAGAAGAGTCCCTTTTTCTGACGAGGGCCGTTAAAAGAAGGAGCCGACGGATTCGAGAATCCATGCCGCTTGGACAACGGGTCCCCCTAAAAAAACAATCTTCCCGACCACTTGGCGCAATCCTGGCGACAGGGATCATTGCCCTCATCCTGTCCCTCTTTTTTTTGAAAAACCACTTTCCAGGTTCGACGCCCAAAAAAATCGAGCAAGAGACTTCGGTACAAATTGCGTCAGTACAACCGATCCCTGCACCGGAAAAAGCCCCGCCTCTGGAGCCAACTGAACCCAAAGTGGAGCAACCGGTAGTATCCGAACCGGTTACCCTGCCGGAGGTCAAAGAACCGCAAGCCGTAGCGTCCATACCGGTTCAACCGACAGGTACCGCCAACCAAACGGCCGAGTCCTCCCCGAGCAACGAAAAGAAGCAAAACGATGCGGAATGGTACACGGTGCAACGCGGAGATTCGCTCAGCCTCATTGCTGAACGAAAGTTGTGTTCTCGTGATGCCTGGAAAAAAATATATGAACTCAACAGGAAGCAAGTTGCCGATCCGAATCAACTGCATCCGGGGATGGTGTTGGAACTCAAAGGGACACAGAGCCGCTGTCGTTCGACACTATAAATCGGGGAATCTATCCAAACCGACTAAAGCGCATCCCTACCAAAAGAGGCCGCTGAACAAAAATCCATCTTCTGTCCTGTGTCGGGATGGTCGAATTGCAGCCAGGTCGCATGCAGCAACAGCGGCTGCTCATCAGGCCCCCCGGAGCCATAGAGACGGTCGCCCACGATGGGACAGCCAAGCCCCAACAGATGGCTGGCATGCAGTCTGAGCTGATGGGTCCGGCCGGTCAAAGGCGTGAACTCTACCAGAGTCCGCCCCTCCCGGACATCGATCTTCCGCCACCGGCTAACGCCTTGTTTTCCCTGTATGGGATCATACACCTGATACGGCCGGCGCGCCGGGTCAAGCCGGAACGACAGAGTGATTTCGCCGGCATCCCCGGGGACAATGCCGTCGAGCAGGGCCACATACTTTTTGGCCACCCGGCGCTCGGCAAACTGTATGGACAGGTGGCGATGGGCCTCTCGGGTCAGCCCCAGGACCATCAAACCGGAGGTGTCCATGTCCAGACGATGGGCAGCCGGCTGTTCGATGCACCAGGGCAGAATCTGCTGCAATCTACTGACCACCGAATCCTGTTTTTCAGGGCCTCGTCCCGGAACCGCCAGCAATCCCCCCGGCTTCTCGATAACCGCCAGGGAGCTATCCTGATAGTGGATCTGTAGTGGCAGAGGATTGATCATGATGCTTGCAACCCGCACAGCATAAACCCCAAGATCGGTTGGCACTTGGAGGCGCAAGCCCTATAAAATCGGCCATGCTGCCTGGTGGACGAGGTGTTGCTCCCGCCCCAATAAAACTCGGCCAGGGCCTCCGGTATCAATCCATGCGTAGCGGCATGGTGCAGCAGTTTCGGCCCGCAACAGTCGGCCGTACCCGACGGCGGCGCGCCTGTACCGATGAAGGCAGCGGTAAGCGGCAGCGTGTCGCCGCGAAAATTGACCAACCGATAGAGGTTGTGAATATCGCGCATCAGGTGCTGCGCCAGCGTCCGCCGCTGCACGAGCAACTGCCGGTGAGCACTTGATTCCCTGGGAAAAGCGCTCATTTCCCTGCCGAGACGTTTGATTTCCTGCTCAGGGACCAGAATAAGATTCTTGAAAGCGGTGGTGTCAAAAACCGGCCCCACCCAGCCGTCCACATGCCACAGACCGTTATATTGCCCGGAAAAAGCCTGCAGCACCACCCCGCGCCCCTGATCGTCACGACAGGACAGCATCCCGAACATTTTGCCCCCTGCCTCGCTGAACAGATCGTTGGTCGAGCAGCGGGGATCCGCCATTGCTTCGGGTACTGCAAAATCGATCCGCCGATACCGACGCAACTGATCCATCAACTGCAGGCAGGCCTGCCTGGCCTGCCCCAGAGGCAGACTATGCCTGACCCCGCAGCGCTCGCACCAGCCGCCGCTGGGTGCCAGGGGCAGTCTTGCCGTGTCTTCGACGGTTGTTGACAATTCAGACGGCATAGATACAAGAACGCAATGCGACTCCTCTATTTTCGGAACAACCAGAAAAGAATCCAAACGACCAAGCTGACCAGAACGGAGCTGGAGAGAGGAAGATACAGCCGGAAATGTTCCCTGGCTATCACGATATCACCAGGCAGACGTCCAAGCGGAAGTGTACGCAGCCAAGGCCACAGCAAGCCCACAGCAATACAACCGACACCTACAAGAACGAGCGTTTTGCTCATACCTTTTGCTCCGACTTATGCATAGGGAGAGTATCCTGGCTCACCAACACCCCGAAGAAGACCAAGGCACAGGCCATCCCCTGCCAAAAGGTCAACTGTTCCCCCAGGATCAGAAAGCCCAGCAAAATGGAAAAGACCGGGATAAGGTTGACAAAGGCGGCAGCCTGGCTGGCCGGAATACGGCTGATACCAAAATTATACAGACCATAAGCGCCGACGCTGACCACCGTTCCCAGGTAGAGCACCATGCACAGACCGCCTGCAGGTAGGGGTGAAGCCTGCACCTTGGGCAGTAGCAGGGCCGGTAAAAAAAAGAGGGCACCGACAACGGCCTGGAGACCGGTCAGAAAAAAAGGATGGAGTTCTTTACTTAACCGTTTCATTAGAATAGTATATCCCGCTGCACAAATCATGGCCATGAATTCGAGGAAATTGCCCCAAGCGGGGTGTGGAGCCTGCAGGGTGTCCTTACCACCCAGACCGAGCCACAGGGCACCTGCGGCAGCAATAAAAAAGCCAACGATGGTCCGAAGGGAAACTCGTTCGCCCAGAAACAATCCGGAGGTCACAGCGACCAGCAACGGCAGCATAGTGGTTATCATTGCGGCCTGGGAGGCGCTGGTACAGACGAGTGCCGCCGATTCAAAGAGAAAATAGAGACAGGGTTCGCACAGACACATTGCCAGAATCGGCACAACGTGATGCCGACGCAACCCCATCCTGGCAAAAGAACGAAAAAAAGGAAGAAAACAGAGTGATGCAATCACCATCCGCCCCAAGACAACGGACAGGGGGTGCATCTCCTGAAAACTATATTTCATTGCCACGAAAGAGCTGCCCCAGAGTACCATGGCCAATACCAGTGCCATAAACGGAAGCATTCTTTGCAAACCACCAGATACCATCAACCCACTATTCACACTATGCAAGATCACACACTCTATAACCGGATTAACCGGCACTGTACCCACCGCCTGCTGTTCCTCGTCACCCTTATGATCCTTCTGGCGGGCTCAATCCCGCCTGCCCAAGGAGCAACTTTTCAACCGGACGAGGTCAGCTCGCAGCAAACCATCAGCCAATACCAGAATATTCCCGGTTTGACCAGCCAACAGATAGAGTATGGGAAATCGGCAATATCCAAAATGCCCTATAATGCCCAGCGTATCCTTCGCAAAATATGCGCCATGCAAGGGGTGAATTTCGCTTCTGCAAAAGAAGTCATTGAACTGCTCGGCCGGGAACGTTTTAACTTTGAACAGGTCCAGGCCTTCGAGGCCCTGAGCAATCCCGGCACCCTGGACATCAAACTCGGCATCTCCGGATTAACGGCCGTCAAAACACTCAGCTACGAGTCCAGCCGCTCATTCCGCAGTTATCTCGGCGTGCAGGGGGTTACCGCCGGTGGCGCGATCAACTCGATCTCGCTGCTCAACAATCTGGACGATGTCAACAACCGGGCAGCGCAAGCCTTCTTCGCCATCAAAGGCATGAAGGTCGATCAGGCCCTGAAAGGCCTGCCCTATATGATGCGCCTCAGGGATAATCAAGCCAAAGCCGCCGAAACCTTTGCCAAGATCCCGGGCATGGACACCGAAACCATGCTCGACGCACTGGAACTGATCCAGAAGTTACACCAAGACGATGCCTGGAACGCCTCTTGCCTGTTCACTAACAAAGCGCTTGCCGGCAAAGACGCCTGGAACTGGTTGGTCAGCTATTTTGCCCTACCCACCGATATCCAGGAAACACAATATGACAAGTTAAACAGTCAACAAAAATCCATACTGCTGCAAGGCCTCTATGACGGCGGCACCGAACTGATTTGGAAAATCAATAACCTCCATGACGTCACCGATCAATATGGCTACCAAATCTCCGATGCGACGCTGAACAGTTACTCGATGAAACAGCTGCAGGCGAAATTTGATCAACTTCCGCCCCTAGTGCGGACCAAATTCGGCAACCAATTTTACGGGGCGAGCAAAGGGCAGGCCATTGGCATATTGAAGACGGCGACCTCGGCCGGCCGGGTGCAAACCGTTCGCGACCTTGCCACCGCCAATGTGTATGCCATTATGGCCCAGGGCAGCGAACTCTACGATTCCTCGTTCCGTGATGTTTCGGTTCCCGTGATCCAGAGTCGTATTGCCAGTAAACATCAAGGCGATCTGCTCGCGTTTCTCAGAGCTATTGACCCGGAAAACCGGCTTGTCTCGGATTTTATTGTCAGTTGTGCCCAAAAGGGCAAACTCACCGCCTTCTTCCCCGCGGACGGCAAAAAGCAGAAAGAAATCCTCAATCTGGTGGCCAATTCCGCCTTTCGCAATGAGGATGCCATCCTGCTGTTCTCGGCAACCCTGACCCCTCTGCTCAACGTACTCGAGCCCGATGCGCGCACCTATCTCCTCACCCTCATGGCCCAAAAGTCCGAGAGTGACAACATGGCCTTTGCCAAGCTGATCAATGTTATCCTGCAATATTATTTGCAGACCTATCCGGAACTGCTCGGCCCGGCGGACCGCAATCTGATCAGTCGTTTGATTGTCCGGCATGGCGCGGTTAATCTGGAACAGTACCAGCTGACCCCATTCAGCGAATGGAAGCAGGATGGCCGCATTGGCTCGGTGTCCATGTTTCACCCCGATGATGACGGCAGACAATCGTTTGTGTCCAATGCCAACCTGCTCGTGAAAAACGGTTACCGACTGGTCTCTTCGCAACAATATACCATCACCAAAATGACGCCCGCCTTTGACCAGGAGATTCAGCGATGGAGCACCTCCGGTTATCCCGCCCTTTTCCAGGCCATGCGCGACCGACATTTTGCCGTCGCCTTTACCAAAAAGATTGGTGACGTGACCATCGTGCACACCCAGTTCGTCTATTCCGATAAGGAACATCAGATGGAGATGCTCAACCGTTTCATCCACTCCAAGGACGAGATGCTGGCCCAACGGGGCCACAGCTACTGGCGTTCGGAGCAGATCGTTGAACCTCTGACCCAGTTGCTTGAGGATAAAAAAGTTACGGAGAGCGATTTACGGGGAAAACAACGCTTCCTCAGCCTCGGCTCCTGTGGTGGCGTGAAAGCCTATACCAATCTGACCCGGTTGTTCTCGGGATCGGTCGATATCCTCGCCACCATCGGCACAGGTCTGGCTCTGATTAACGATCCCTACAACATGATGTTCTTCGAGATCGTCGCCAACAATGCCTCTTCCATTACCTGGAAGACCGTGGCCCAACGATCGGCTTCTATCTTCCAGAACGGACGAGGGCAGGACTATCTCCAACCCGGTTCCCTGACTGCCATTCTCCATAAAATCCTGGACGAGACGCAACATACTCAAGGCACTGCAACACGAAATCAGGCTGAACGGCCTCGGAGCTGAAACCGGCTATGCCGATATACACCCGTGAAACCCTGCCCACGCTGCTTGCCCAACCGGCAGCTGGCGATTCACAGGTCTTCTTGTTGTTTGGCGATCGCTATCTCTGCCAGAATACCGTGGAACAGCTCGAGAAGATACTGCTGCAGGACATGGGTGGGGCTGTCCACCCTATTGACGGGGATCAGGAGGATATGGCCGCCACCATTGCCCGGCTCCGCAGTTTTAGCCTGCTGCCCGGTCGGCAGCTCTACCGGGTGACGGACACCCGGCTGTTTCTCTCCAAGCAAGTCGCGAAAAGCCTCTGGGAAAAGGCGCTCAAGGCGCATACTGACAGCAAGACCGAGCAGGCAGGCCGCGCCCTGAGGACGTTCATCAAAAGCAGCGGTCTCGATCCGCACTCCCGTGATAATGATCTGGAAGCAATGGCGCCGACCGAGTGGCAGCAGTGTTTTGGTTTCGCCAAACCTGCAGGCGATTTGAGCTGGATCCGCACCTATCTCGCTATCGATCAGAGTCGGGGTGGCGAGGGCTCGTCGCCGGCATCTTCGACGGACCCCGCGGAGATGTTGAGCAACGCCCTAGCCGCTGGTCTCCCGAAAAACAACATCCTCATCCTGTTGGCAGAAGAAGTCGACAAACGAAAGAAGCTGTTCAAGTTGCTCAAAGACGAGCAGACGGTGATCGACCTGAGTGTGGAAACCGGGGCAGGGGCAAAAGCCCAAAAAGAACAGAAGGCGGTCCTGCAGGAACTGATGCAGCAAACACTCAGAGAGCACAACAAAACCATAGCCCCAGGACTCGCCGAACTTCTGTTGGAACGGGTGGGTTTCCACCCTGTGGCCCTGGTCATGGAACTGCGCAAAGTAATGCTCTACATCGGCGAGCGCCGGCAGATCACCCGTGAAGATCTCGACCTTCTGGTCGGCCGCACCCGCCAGGAAGCCCTTTTCGAACTCACCACCGCTATTACCCGACGTGACCGGGAGCAAGCGCTGGCCCTTGGCGATCGATTACAAGAAAACGGCATCCATCCCTTGGCCGTTGTAGCAACCCTGCGCAATTTTGTCCGTGGCCTGCTCCTGTTCCGCGCCCTGCAGGAACAACCCGATATGCAGTTCCAACCAACGATGTCCGCCGCCAGCTTCCAGCAGAACTGCCTACCGCGCCTCAAAGAGCGCGCGCAGTGGAAAAAAGAATTGAGCACGCATCCTTTTGCCCTCTACATGCAGTTCAAAGCGGCTGCGAACTACACATTGCCGGTGCTCTCCGGTTGGATGAAGCTCCTGCTGGCTGCCGAATTCCGCCTCAAGGGTTCCCCCATTGCCGCAGCAACCGTCCTGCAGCACCTGATCCTGGCCATGCTCACCATGGATTCGGCAAAAGTATAAACAAGAGCGGATCCGCCCACCCTTGCAAAATCACCAGCGGGTATTAAAATACTCTATATGAATTATTCTTTTACGCAGAGCCCTTTGCGCAAAAGGTGCTACCTGAGCAGGTAACCAGTGACCTTTCTATGTGGGGATATCGTCTTGCAAAAAAATGAAGAACGATTTGGCCGGCTGAGAAGTAGGCTTTCCCCCTGTTGAGTTGAGCGTATGGCGAAAGAAGATTCCATAGTACAAGAAAAAGTTGAGACGACCGACCGGACATCGTTACAGGAGCCACCACTCTACAAAGTGCTGCTCCACAATGACGATTACACCACCATGGATTTTGTGGTTATGATCCTGCAGATGGTGTTCCAAAAGGATATTGATGAAGCAACCCGGATAATGCTCAATGTGCACCATCAGGGAGTCGGAATAGCCGGTGTTTTTACTCTTGAAGTCGGAGAAACAAAGGTGGCTATCGTTCACCAAATGGCCAAACAAAATCAATTTCCGCTGAAGTGCTCGCTGGAAAAAGAGCGTTGAAAACTTGAGGTTCGTTCCGGATGCCGTTCCATCCGGAGGAGAAGGGAATTCTTTCTATCCCTATAGAGGTACGAGATTATGTTGAGTAAAGAGTTGGAAATCGCGCTGATCAAGGCGATAAAGGAAGCGAAGAATCATCGGCACGAGTACGTCACCGTCGAACATATGCTTTACGGTTTGCTCCATGACGATCTCACCCGGCACATCATCGATAAATGCGGCGGCAACAACCAGAATATCAAAGACCGTCTGGAACGTTTCTTTGAAACCGGCATGCCCGTCTTGAAGGACAGCGATAGTGAACCGGCACAGACCGTTGCGTTCAACCGGGTTTTGCAGCGGGCGGTGAGCCATGTGCAAAGTTGCGGAAAAAAACAGGTGGATACCGGCGATGTGCTGGTCTCAATTTTCACCGAACCAGACTCCCATGCCGTCTATTTTCTCGGTAGCGAAGGCGTTGGCCGCCTGGAAGTGGTGGAGTATATTTCACACAGCCTGCCCGAATATCTGCAGAGTGAACCGCTCCGGCAAGCACCTCCGGGCCAGCAGCAAAAGAAGAAACAAGAAAAACCTACCGATGCGCTCGACGAATTCACTGTCAATTTCGCCAAGCGGGCAGAAGAAGGGAAGATCGATCCGCTGATCGGACGGGATAAAGAACTGTACCGGATGATGCAGGTCCTGTGCAGACGGAAAAAGAACAATCCGCTCCTGGTCGGAGAACCCGGTGTCGGCAAAACAGCCATGGCCGAGGGCTTGGCCCTACGGATTCATGAAGACAGCGTCGCCCGTAAAGAAGCGCATCCGGATCCGAAAAAGTTAATCCCCGATCTGCTCCAGGATTCCGAAATCTACATGCTCGATCTTGGCATTCTAGTGGCAGGCACCAAATACCGAGGTGATTTCGAAAAGCGGTTGAAAGAGGTGGTGGCTGCCATCGAGAAAAAAGAGAAAGCCATCCTGTTTATCGACGAGATGCATACCATCATCGGCGCCGGTGCCACCAGCGGCGGCTCCATGGACGCCTCCAACCTGCTCAAGCCCGCGCTGCAGGCCGGTACCATCCGCTGTATCGGTTCAACCACCTACGAGGAGTATAAAAACCACATCGAAAAAGACCGGGCGCTGTCGCGGCGTTTCCAAAAAATCGATATCGACGAACCCTCGGTTGCCGACACCTGCCAAATCCTGCACGGGCTCCAGTCACGGTATGAGGAGCATCACCACATCCGCTACGCTAAAACCGCAATCGAGGCAATGGCGGAACTGGCACACCGCCATATCAACGATCGATTCCTGCCCGATAAGGCCATTGATATCATGGATGAAGTCGGTGCCTTCTTCCGACTGACCGGGAAAACCGGACAGACCATCGGCGTCCGCGATGTGGAACAGATTGTCTCAAAAATTGCCAGGGTTCCAGTCAACAGCAAGGCGGGTGGCGACAGCGACACCCGTGCCCTGCTGCACCTGGGAGACAAGCTCAAGACTGTAATTTTCGGCCAAGACGAGGCGCTTGATGCCTTGGTTAAAGCCGTCAAGCGTTCGCGTGCCGGTCTCAGCAACCCGCTGTCGCCTACCGGCTCTTTCCTCTTCGCTGGTCCCACCGGCGTCGGCAAGACGGAGGTCGCTCGGCAGTTGGCTGCTGCCCTTTCGGTCAATTTCGAACGTTTCGACATGAGCGAATACATGGAGAAACATGCGGTCGCCCGGCTGATCGGCGCACCTCCCGGCTATATCGGTTTTGATCAGGGCGGACTGCTGACCGATGCGATCCGCAAGCATCCGTATTCCGTGCTTTTGCTCGACGAAATCGAGAAGGCGCACCCGGATGTCTTTTCCATCCTCCTCCAGGTCATGGACCATTCCACGCTCACCGACAACTCCGGCCGCCGCGCTGATTTTCGCAACGTCATCCTGATTATGACCACCAACGCCGGAGCTCGTGAAATGAGCGAACGCACCATCGGTTTTCTCGGGGACTCAAAGGGCAAGGAACAAAAAGCGATCAAAAATCTCTTTTCTCCAGAATTCCGCAATCGCCTTGACGCAACGATCAGCTTCGCGCCGCTGGAAATCGAGACGGTGGAAAAAGTGGTCGACAAGATATTGCGGGAACTGCAACAGCAACTTGCCGATAAGAAAGTACAAATCTCGCTGACGGCTGCCGCTCGCTCCTGGCTGGCTAAAGAAGGTTACGAACCAGCTTTTGGCGCTCGTCCTCTGCGACGGCTGATGATGAAGGAAATTGGTGATATCCTCACCGAGGAGATACTTTTTGGAACCCTCAACAAGGGCGGCAAAGTCAAAATAGGCCGAAAGAACAATAAAACTATTTTCACCTACCTATAATTACAATAAAAATAACGAGTACGGGGCGAGCATTTGACAACAGGGGCCTGAAAGAGAGCCGTTTTCATTCTCAACGACGCATTGATGAAACTTTATAACAAGCCCCTGCCCTCTTACACCAGTGAGCTTTTGTCCGTTCCCCACGGCATGTTCTGCTGTGGAGGCGGTAGCAGCACCGAACCTTTCGCCTCCCTCAACCTCAGTTACCATGTCGGTGATCAGGGCGAGCAGGTGGCCGCCAACCGTTCTCGCGCTCTTGCCGCCCTGCAGCTCAACCAACTGGTTGCCGTCAAACAGACCCACTCCGATCAGGTGCTGGTGGTTGACCAAGCCCACGTTGCGGTTGAATTGGAGGGTTACGACGCTATGATTTCAACCCTGCCGGGGACCGGCCTGCTGATTCAACAAGCCGATTGCCAGGCGATCCTGCTCTCGGCACCGCAGCAGGGAGTTATTGCCGCAATCCACTGCGGCTGGCGCGGCAGTGTGCTCGATATCATCGGCAAAACAATTCGATGCCTCCAGGAAAGCCATGACGTAGCCCCCACCAACCTGCTGGCCGTCATCAGCCCGTCGCTCGGTCCATGCTGTGCCGAGTTCATCAATTATCACCGGGAATTGCCAACCTGGATGCACGCTTTTCAAGTACAGCCGCGCTATTTCGATTTCTGGTCAATCAGTCGCCATCAGTTGCTTAAGGCGGGATTGCTCCCGGAACACATCGACAGCGCCGCCCTCTGCACCTGCTGTAACCAGCAGTTCTTTTCCTATCGCCGAGCGACAAAGAGGGGAAACGGGGTGACCGGTCGGCACGGATCAATCATCGGCCTGCCGGAGCAACGAGCGGCTCAGCGGTAAAAAATCCAGCAAGTACGATTGGCAGAATGCCACAAGGATTCCCCCGCCGAAGCGAAGCGCAACGCAACCGCTCAAGACGAGCCGCACGCCTGCTCAGAATTCAAAATCACAGACCAGGGGGGCATGGTCTGAATAGGTAACGGTGGGGATATGGAAATGAACGACCTTAAGCTCAGGGCTGTGGAGGATGAAATCAAGCTCTCGTTTCGGCGCCCGGCTGGGATGTGAAGGTTTTCTCTCAGGGTTGGCACTGACCAGACCGGTAGCGCCGAGGAAAAGTTCGAGTTCCCGCATGCCCCAAAGCACATTAAAATCCCCTGCCAGAATCGTCGGGCGATCCACCTCGCGGATCAACTTGTACAAACGTTCGAGCTGATACTGCCGATTACGGTACGTAAGGGACAAATGCACCAAAAAAATGGTCACCCGTTCGGTGCAGACCTGTATAATCAGTCGTTTCATCCCCTCGTCAAAGTAATGAAAACGGTGACTGATTATCGGCATTTTAGTGAGAACGGCATTGCCCTGCGTCCTGAGCAGCGGCAACCTTTGCGCCATCGAAGCCGAGCCATACTTGCTTTCAATCACGTGGTGATACCCAAGCTGTTCGGCAATCATTTCCGCCTGACAATGCTGGCCCGTACGAAAGGAACCGCCGTCAACCTCCACCAGACCCATGATATCCGGCTGAACCGATTTGATGAACTCGAGGATTTTATCGAAATTGTGCCGAGACCGCCGCAGATAACCCGCATAGGGAAAGGGAAAATGAAAACGGCCGCCAATGCCGGCAGCGTAACGGATATTGTAGAGCAAAAACCGCAAAGAGCATCCTCCTGACCCTCTAATAACGTTGCCGCCGCAGGCCGAACACGCCCTGCGGCTTACTGCTGAACGCCGGATTAACTCCGCCGCCTCTGCCTCTGGCTTTTGATTCGCTACCGCTCTCCTGAACTCCGTTCACGACTTCAAGGACCTCTGCTGTATGCCGCTCGGCTACAAAGCGCTCCGCCTTGATCGCTTCGACTCCCTGCGATTCGAGATAGAGGTCATAAAACCTGGAACAGTCGTTATAATAGCTTTTTTTCTTCAACCAGTGGGGATCATCACCCTGAGTCCGGGCATGATGGAAGGTCGAAAGATTAATCAGCAGGGTGGTCATGGATTCTTTGGCCATGCGTTGCACGTTGAACGGCTCTCCGAAGTATCGGTCGACGTCGTCCCGGATAGTGCGCGACAAGCTGTTAAAGGCCTGCCCCCGCACATTGGTTTCTGGCAGATTGAAACGCTGACAGGCCCATGGCAGCAACAGAGCGGCAAGCAAAACAGATTCAGGTATTTTTACAGGTTCCGCCGCATCCGTTCTGACGTGGAGACGGTCCAACACAGTGAAAATACGCAGGAGATCCTGCCGCACCTTATCGCCACGATCCCCTTGCAGGTATTCTTCGTACAGAGGAAACAACGCCAACCAGATTGATGAGCTCATGCAGAGCTCGGCCCAGGCACGACTCGCACCGGATCGCAGATCCTTGATTATTTCGTCGCGAATACGCGAAGGGGGGCAGAGATGCAGTTTATCCCGATGCTGCTGAAGGGCGGCGAAGGTTTCCGCCTCGATAGCAAAACCGGTTCGAGCCGCATGGCGAATAACCCGCATTATCCGGACCGGATCCCTGATAAACCGTCGGTCTGGGGCACCGACCATCCGAATAATTCCCCGATCAAGATCTTGAACACCATCAATATAATCGATGATGGTATGATTTTCGATTTCGTAAAAGAGGGCATTTATGGTGAGGTCGCGCCGGAAGGCATCGTCTTCCAGGGTACCGAAGGTGTTATTCGACGCCAGCAACTGTTCTTCGCTATTGATGTCGAATTCGCTCCGCGAGCGCAGGGTCGACACCTCGACGATTTTATCGCCCCTGAAAAAAACCTGCACTAGGCGAAAACGACGGCCAATGGTCCGGCTGTTGCGAAACAGCTGTCGCAGCTGGCCGGGCCGGGCATCGGTGGAAATATCGAAATCTTTGGGAGTACGACCGAGATAGAGGTCCCGAACCCCTCCCCCTACCAGGTACCCCTTAAACCCGGCATCGCGCAGACGATAGAGCACCTTGAGCGCCTCACGGTCGAGCTGCTGTTCGCGTATGGGGTGACCGGATTCAGGAATGACCGTGGCTACAACTGTCGTTCCTTCTTCCTGGCTGAAAACCTGAGCCTGCGGTTCAACTGTCATAGGGCGCGCTTGATAAAAAAGGATAAAAATTCATCACGGGAAAAATCAGTACCCCCATGGACTCAGGCTTGAGCGATCTTTTCCTTGTATACCGATTCCGCCGCCGTGACAAACCTGTTAAAGATCTCCTGTACGGAGAGAATCTCCTTCATTCTAAAGGTATTAGCGCCGGAAAAGACCAGTCCGTTTTCCACATCACCTTTCAAGGCAGCGGTCAGCCGCTCACTGATGCAATATTTATAGTTGCATTTCTTAAGGCATTTAAAACGACACTTTTCGGCCGAAATATCTGCTCCACTGAGCATCTTTTCGACAAAGGGCGTCTTGACCGCACGACCCGGCATGCCAACCGGCGAGGTGACCAGGACGATATCCTCCTCATTGGCCTTGAGGTAGGCATCTTTAAATTCCTGGGACACGGAACATTCCTTACTCAGGACAAAACGGGAGGCGATCTGCACGCCATCGGCCCCGTAGCGGTCCATCATCTCAGCCATCTCGAAACCGTTGGTAATACCGCCAGCAGCGATCAACGGGATTTTAGACACCACTTTACGGATCGAAGGAAAGAGATCACGCAGTGATATATCCGTCCCCAAGTGGCCGCCAGCCTCGGCCGCCTCGACAATAACTGCCGCGGCCCCCAGTTTCTCAGCCAGCGTGGCCAAGCCTGGCGAGGAGACGATTGAGACAATGGGAATATTATGGGCCTTGCCGATCTTGAAAACGTCCCTGGAAAAACCGGCGCCAGTGATGATCATGTCGGCCCCGGCTTCAATAGAAGCCATCACCAGCTCATAAAAGTCCTTCATGGCATACATGATATTGACGGCGATAACCCCCTTGGTGGCTTTTTTGGCCTTGCGGATATCCTCCTGCAGTTCCGGCACAGGAATACCGGAGCCGCCAATGGTGCCGATACCACCGCATTCAGCTACCGGTATGGCCAGGGCGGAAGTTGATACCCGGATGGACATACCGCCCTGGATGATGGGGATTTTTGCTATAAGTGAGCCTATTTTTAGTTCTGGCAGTTTCATTCAACCCTCTTGGTAATTTTGTTACAGTGCAAACGAAAAACATCGGGGAATACTCCCTGCCCCCAAAAAGATGTGCATAATTGGAACATGAAAGAATGCCGAGCTCCCGTCCGTTTGTCAAGCATGGCGACTAGCCCTGAAAAACAGCGGCACAATTTAAACATACATAAAAACTATTCTACCACAAAGAAGCCACATCGGCTTGACTTTTCACCGGTTTTACGATTACATTCTTGTTTTTTATTAGCATTTAGATTGTTACATGGGAGGCTCAGATGCCGCCTATGGATAAATAGGAGTTTTCCTTGAAAATTCAAGCTGTCAATGGCTTTAAAGACATCCTTCCGGGCAGTGTGATCCGGTGGCATCATATCGAGCAGTGCGCCCGTGACATTTTCGAGCGCTTCGGCATGCAGGAGATCCGCATGCCGCTCATGGAAAAGACAGAGCTGTTTGTCCGCTCTATCGGCGAAGCCACAGATGTGGTGGAAAAAGAGATGTACACCTTTGCCGACAAAGGCATCACCATGCGGCCGGAGGCCACCGCCTCGATCATGCGGGCCTTCATCGAACATGGCCTGCACGTGCAGCAACCGGTACAGCGACTCTACACTATCGGCCCGATGTTCCGCCATGAACGACCGCAAAAAGGGCGGCTCCGTCAGTTCCACCAACTGGACGCCGAAATTATCGGCGCAGTCGAACCGCGCATTGATGCGGAACTGATTGCCATGGGCCAGATGCTGCTGGACGAGCTCGGCCTCACCACCAGCCTGGAGATCAACTCGCTGGGCTGCCCGGTGTGCCGCCCTCCGTTCAAGGCACGGCTGATCGCCTATCTCGAGCAATCGATCGACTACCTCTGCGACGATTGCAAACGCCGAACCCATACCAATCCCCTGCGGGTTCTGGATTGCAAGAAACCAGCCTGCAGGGCTTTGGTGCAGGAGGCCCCTTCCATGCTTGAGGCCCTCTGCCCCGAGTGTGATCAACATTTCCGTGAGGTGCAGGAGACCTTGCAGGCCCTGCAGATACCCTTTCGGCTCAACCGTTTCATGGTCCGCGGCCTCGATTACTACACCCGCACCACCTTCGAGTTCCTCACCACCGACCTTGGCGCTCAAGCCGCGGTGGGTGCGGGCGGCCGATACGACGGCCTGATCGAGCAGCTGGGCGGGCCACCGCTGTCCGGCATTGGTTTCGCCATGGGGATGGAGCGGATTGCCCTACTGATGGAGCAGGACACCGAAAGCAAACTGCCTGGTGCGACAATGGACATCTGCCTCGCGGCCCTAGGCAACGAGACACTCGGCCCCTGCAGCCTGCTGGCCCATCTCCTGCGCAAACAAGGCGTCAAGGCCGCAATCGACTACAGCGGTCGCAGCCTCAAGGCGCAACTCAAGCAGGCAGGCCGGGTCAATGCCCGCTTCACCCTGATTGTCGGCGTTGACGAATGGGCCCGGCAGGAAGGTATCCTCAGGAACATGGCTACTCAGGAGCAGCAGCCGTTTGCCCTGTCAGGAACCCCGGAACAGCAGAGCTTGCGCCTGATGCAGCTCCTGCAAACAACGACCCAATAACAGCACTGCCCACCGGCGACTTCACACCATATCTAAACGGACACCCGTCGCCGGCACCGCTTTTTCCAGATCCGCCCAAGGTAGATCTGCCCTTTATTTGGAGAACTGACATGGAATCAATGGGAGCGCTTCGGCGCACACACACCTGCAACGACCTTGGCCTCGATTTCCTGGACCAAGAAATCATCCTCATGGGTTGGGTGCTCCGCCGCCGCGATCATGGCGGCGTGATTTTTATTGACCTGCGCGACCGCTGGGGCATTACCCAGGTTGTGTTCAACCCGGAAATCAACGAAGAAATCCATGCCAAAGCGCATCAACTGCGCAGCGAGTGGGTCATCGCCGTACGCGGCCGGGTGGTGCGACGGCCGGGCTCCATGGAAAACGCAAAACTCAAGACTGGGGCCATCGAGATCCTGGTTGACGAACTGCGCATCCTCAACACCAGCGAGACCCCGCCCTTCCCTCTGGACGAGGACATTGAGGTCTCCGACTCGCTCCGCCTGCAATATCGCTACCTTGACCTGCGACGCCCGGAAATCGCGAAGAATCTCGTTCTCCGTCATCTGGCCCTGCAAACCGTGCGCACCTATCTCAATGACAACAATTTTCTTGAGATCGAGACCCCGATGCTCACCCGCTCCACCCCGGAAGGGGCACGGGATTACCTGGTGCCGAGCCGGGTCAATGCCGGTAAATTTTTCGCCCTGCCCCAATCGCCACAGCTGTTCAAGCAGATCCTGATGATTGCGGGCATGGATCGCTATTATCAGATCGTCAAGTGCTTCCGCGACGAGGATCTCCGGGCCGATCGTCAACCCGAATTCACCCAGATCGATATGGAGTTGAGCTTCATCACCGAGGCCGAAATCATCACCATCGTTGAAGGCATGATCAAAACCCTGTTCAAGGCCACCAAGGACATTGATCTGCAACCGCCCTTCCCCCAGATGACCTACGACGAAGCCATCCGCCGCTTTGGCACCGACCGGCCCGACGTCCGTTTTGGCCTGGAACTGGTTGACCTGACCGAGGCCTTGCGGGGCTGCGGTTTCAAGGTCTTCAACACGGTCATTGAAAAAGGTGGGGTGATCAAGGCGATCAACGCCAAGGGCTGCGGCAGTTTCTCTCGAAAAGAGCTGGATGATCTGACCGAGTTTGCCGGTCGTTTCGGGGCCCGCGGCATGGCCTGGATTAAGGTCAAAGAGGATGAATGGCAGTCGCCGATCACTAAATTTTTCAGCGCAGAAGAGATCAAGGCTATGGCAACGGCCCTCGACGCCCAGCCCGGCGACCTCATCCTGTTTGGGGCGGACAAGGCCAAAACCGTGCATCAGGTCCTCTCGGAACTCCGGCTGGAGCTGTCCCGACGCCTCGGCCTGGTGGCCGAAGGCAGCTTCAACTTCCTCTGGGTCACCGACTTCCCCTTGCTCGAGTACGACGAGGAGCAAAAACGCTACACCGCCGTACACCACCCCTTCACCGCCCCCAACGAAGACCAGCTGGCCCTGCTCGAGACCAATCCTGGCGAAGTCAAAAGCCGTGCCTACGACCTGGTCCTCAACGGCACGGAGATCGGCGGCGGTTCCATCCGTATCCACAGCCCAGCCATGCAGAAAACCGTGTTCAAGGCCCTGGGTATCGAAGCCGAAGAGGCCCAGGAGAAATTCGGCTTTCTACTGCGCGCCCTTGAGCTTGGCGCCCCGCCCCACGGCGGCATCGCCTTTGGCGTCGACCGCTTGATGATGCTCCTCACCGGATCGCCCTCCATCCGTGACGTCATCGCCTTTCCCAAAACCCAGAAGGCAACCTGTCCGCTCACGGATGCCCCCTCCTCGGTGGCGCGCAAGCAACTGACCGAACTGCACCTGCGTCCGGACTGGAAAGAAAAAGAGTAATCGCCGAAGAAAACACGCTGCAGCAAAGGATACAGGAGCAGCTGCTTAACGCTGCTCCTGCCAGACCCCGTCTATCAGCAGCTCGTGGGGCCGAAAAGCGTTTTTATAACTCATGCGGGAATGGCCGTCGATCCAGTAGCCAAGATAGAGGTAGTCAATCTGCCGGGATGCACAGATGTGATTCATGGTGAGGATGTTCAAGGTACCGGGACTGCGCCAGCTCTGGAGCGGATCGAAGTAGAAATAGACCGCATTCAGCCAGGATGGCGCGCCATCGACCACAGCCACGCCGATCAGCTGGTCGCCGACCCGATAGCGGATCTCAAAACAGCGACTGATGGTGGTGATGAAAAATCCGGAATAGTAGCTTTCGGCATTACTGCGCCCCTCGGGGAAGCGGGTCGAGAGAAAACGCTGCAGCAAAGCCAGATTCTCCCGTGACATGGTCAAAGGGGCTATTTCGACCGCGACATCCTGATTTTTCTTCCAGACACGCCGCTGATTCCGGTTCAGCTGAAACCGATCGGGACGCATCCGTATCGGCACACACAAACGGCACTCCGGACAACGCATGGTATACATGCAGTTGCCGTTGCGCCGATAGCCGTAGGCAAGAAACTCGCCCATGGAATCATCATCAAGCCGACTGAACATCGCCTGATGATAGACAGCTTGCCATTCCATTCCATAAGGACACTCGTCAACGGTGTTGACAAAAAACCGATCAAGGTCCCTGATAAACCGTGGCGGAACATCCTGACGGGCCCCCTCGTTTCCTGTCACCCGGCACCGCCCCCGCTACACCAGCCCCTGATCGAGCATGGCGTTCGCGACCTTGATAAAACCGGCGATATTGGCCCCGGCCAGATAATCGCCCTCCAGACCATAGGCAGCCGCAGCCTCAAGACAGGTGCGGTGAATATCTTTCATGATCAGTTGAAGCCGCCTATCCACTTCCTCGCGCGGCCAGCTGATTCGGGTGGAATCTTGGGCCATCTCCAGTCCAGAAACGGTGACCCCTCCAGCATTAACCGCCTTTGCCGGTCCGTAGAGGATGCGGTGCTCCTTGAAAATATCGACAGCCTCCGGGGTTGAGGGCATGTTCGCCCCTTCGCAGACCAGATGCACACCGCCATCAACCAGATGTTGCGCATCCCTGGCATTGATCTCGTTATGGGTGGCACCCGGTACGGCACAATCAGCCTTATGCCGCCACAAGGGATTATAGCCGAGAGCGGGATCGGCCGCGATATAGATCGACCGTGGATATCGCTCGCTGTATTCACGGATGCGTCCCCTGCGGACATTCTTGAGTTCCTTGATATACGCCAATTTGCCGGCGTCTATGCCGTCTTCATCAAAAATAGAGCCCGAAGAATCCGACATGGTCAGAACCTTGCCGCCCAGCTGCAGCATCTTTTCAGCAGTGTACTGGGCGACGTTACCGGACCCGGACAGCAGACAGCGCTTCCCCTCCATGGTTTCCCCACGAAGACCGAGCATTTCCGAGGAAAAATAAACCACACCGTAGCCGGTGGCCTCAGGCCTGATCAGACTGCCGCCCCAGCCAAGGCCCTTGCCGGTAAGCACGCCGGTAAATTTATTGCGCAACTTTTTATACATCCCGAAAAGATAGCCGATTTCCCGGGCACCGACGCCGATATCTCCCGCCGGTACATCCGTATCCTCACCGATATGACGGAACAATTCGGCCATGAAGGCTTGACAGAACCGCATAACCTCGGCGTCGGAACGTCCTTTGGGGTCAAAATCGGCTCCGCCCTTAGCCCCCCCCAGAGGCAGCGTGGTCAAGCTGTTTTTAAACACCTGTTCAAAGGCCAAAAACTTAATAATTGAAAGATTGACCGAGGGATGAAAACGGAGCCCGCCCTTGTACGGTCCAATAGCAGAATTCATTTCCACCCGGTAGCCACGGTTGACATGGACTGCTCCCATATCGTCCATCCAGGGCACCCGGAACATAATCATCCGCTCCGGCTCGACTATCCGCGCCAGGATCGCCTGTTGCCCATACTCCGGATGGCGCTCCAGGACAGGCCTGATACTTAATAAAAATTCGCGGATCGCCTGATGGAACTCTTTCTGCTCCGGGTCCCGATGGACGATGGCTGCAAGGATATCTTCCAAAACCTACTCCCTCTTTATTCCTGTTTCAGATACTCATCAGTTTCGCCCCGAAAAAGGGGCATAGCATTCAATCCTGCGGATGAAAAAATTCCGCCACCACGGCCGGATAATGACCGAGGTCTTCGGGCGTGTTGACGTTACGCCAGCAAGGACGCAAAGACAACGGCGGCTGTGGGGTTATAATCCCAGGGGCTGCCTGCAGGCGATTCATCCGTCGATACCCGGCAGCGGCCATCTCTTCCAGCAGAGGGCGACAGGCGCGGTCATAATAGGCGAGCAGAGGCTCGATCCGTCCGTCCCCCGCCAGTTCGGGCATGACCGCCAGCACCCCGGGCCGCCGACAATCGAGCAACCACTGCAGGGCCGCCTCCTGCATATCCGGCAGATCGCAGGCCACCACCAGCCAGGAAACCTGGGGATACCCACGAAAAGCAGCGAGAATACCGGCAAGCGGTCCGGAAAGGCCAGCAACATCGTCGACCCGGGCCACGCCCGCAAGAGACGCGGGCAAGTCACCAGCCCCGGAGATCACCACTCGTTCAACCTTCTGCCGCAACATTGCCACCGTCTGCTCGATCCAGGCCAGACCCTTTTCGTCGAGCAGGTGTTTCGGCGCCCCCATGCGACGGCTCCGGCCGCCGATCAGCACACAGCCCCAGACCGGGGCGTTCTCATCCTCGTTTTCTGCGATCATAGCCAATCCGAGTGCGGAGCAAAGAGACCAGTCGCCGCACCGCGTCGTAGCAACTCCCGCACGGCGTGCAACCCTTCCTCGCCGAGATTTTTTGAATAGTGATTGACGTACAGGCCGATATGGCTGCGCATCACCTCCGAATCCATCTCCTGGGCATGCGCCTGGATATAGTCCCAACCTTCTTCGGGATGGGCATCCGCCCAGCGGATACTCGCGGCAATCGCGGCATCGATCTCTTCGCGGTCGGCCGGGGCGAGTGTTCGCTTGGCGGCAATACACCCCAGGGGGATCGGCAGGCCGGTCGTCTGCTCCCACCACTGACCAAGATCCTGCACGCAGTGCAATCCGAACTGCTGGTAGGTGAACCGGCTTTCGTGAATGATGACCCCGCCATCGACCGCGCCGCTGGCAACGGCCGCCATAATCTGATCAAACCGCATGACTACCAGATGACGGCAATCCGGTTGATAGAGGCGCAGTAAAAGCGCTGCGGTCGTGCAGGTGCCGGGGATGGCAATCTTCCAGTCAGCGATGCTGGCTGCCTTGTCTTTCGTACCGGTAATCAGCAAAGGGCCGCAGCCCCGTCCCAGCGCCGCTCCGGCATGCAGCAGGGCATAGCGATCGAGCACATGCCCCAAGGCATGACAAGAGAGCTTGGTCACATCCAACCGCCCCTGCACGGCCCAATCATTCAACGTTTCCACATCCTCGAGCAGCGGTTCGGCAAAGGCCACCTGTGCCAAAGGCACCTTGCCGTGCACCAGTGCATTAAAAATATAGGTATCATTGGGGCAGGGCGAAAATCCGAGAGTCAACAGGTTATTTTCAAGCATGCAGCAATCCTTTCACGACGAGCGCAGCCGCCTCGCCGCAGCGGGCACAGGCCTTCTTTAATTGCCAGTTCTGCAGATTGCGATCCTCAACCAGGTTAGAAATACAGCGCAGCTCGAGCAAAGGCAGCGTGAACTGCTGACAGACCCGGGCCACCGCGGCTCCCTCCATATTTTCACAGAGGGCCTGGTGCTGCCGGGCCAGCAAGACGCCACGCTGCCGGGAACCGCTGACGCAACTCACCGTGACAAAGGAACCGCGTTTAGAGGCCACATTGCTGTTTCTGAGGAGGGTTTCCGCCTGGGCCAGCAGAGGACTGTCCAGGCTGAACGAATCCAGGATGGCCAAGGATTCGCCTCGCAAGGGTTCCACCGTATCACCATAACAAATGCCGAGATCACCCAACACTTCGCGTTCCGCCAGACAGATATCGAGCAGATCCGCGCCTTCCTGATCCCGGCAATACGCTCCGCCTACCCCAAAATTAATGACGCCCTGAAACGGAGTGGCAGTTTTCGCCAGATAGACGGCAACCTGCACGGCGGCCTCAACCGGGCCAATACCGGTGAGCAGTTGTGCGCACGGCACTGCCGGCGAACAAGCCTGAAGGAAGGCCTCCATTTCAAAAGCGGTTGCGGCAGTGACCAGATACATAGCGTTGCGACAAAAGGATGATTTGCTGAAAAAATTAGTAACAGGGTAGTTGAGATCAGTCCCGGATTAGATCTCACCATGGGGTCTTGCACGCGATTGCAGCTCTGAACGGTCTGCAGATGTACCTCGGGTGACACACTTCACACAAGACTTTCGTGGCAATGTAAGGTAGGTTAGCCTGCTTTGCAAGAAAATCACCCCTGCTTATCCCCAAACGCCCTCTTCTCATGACCGATTACAGCCATTGTCTGGAAGATTATGATTACGATCTTCCGCCGGAACGAATAGCCCAGTTTCCGGCACCACAACGTGATCACTCCCGTCTGCTCGTCCTTGACACCGGCACGAACGAACTCGTTCACCACCAGTTTGCCGATATCATCGACTATCTGCGCGCCGAAGACCTCCTGGTCATCAATACCACCAAGGTTTTCCCTGCACGCCTGCTCGGGCACAAGCAGACCGGCGGCAAGGTTGAACTCTTCCTTCTGGCCTTTCCCCGTCTCGCAACCAGCTCAAACATGCCCGCCCCCTGGCAGGAAGCCACGGTATCCGCGCTGATCAAGAGTTCCAAACGACCTAAGCCCGGCTCCCTGCTCCATTTTAGCAAAGATCTCAAAGCCCGTGTCGAGAGTTTCAGCGAGGACGGCAAGGCACAGGTAACCCTGCAATACAACCAGCAGGATGGCCACTCGCTGGAGGCCCTGCTGGAGGCCCACGGCCAGATGCCGCTGCCGCCCTACATCAGTCGGCCGCACGGCAATTCTAGCGAGGACTTGCACCGGTACCAAACTCGTTACGCCCGCCACACCGGATCCGTGGCCGCACCCACGGCTGGTCTGCATTTCAGCGACGAACTGCTCGCAAAGATTGCTGCCAAGGGGGTGGCTATAGCCAACATCGTGCTCCATGTCGGCTACGGCACCTTTGCACCGGTCCGGACAGAAGACATCCGCGACCATGTCATCCACCGGGAAGTTGTGGAGATATCGGCAGCGACAGCGGAAAAGATCAACCAGGTCAGGGCAACGGGCGGCAGGATCTGGGCCGTAGGGACAACCACGGTACGAACCCTTGAATTTGCCGCTGACGAACAGGGTCAGATGCAGCCCCTCACCGGTGAATGCGATCTCTTCATCTATCCCGGATTTCAATTCAGAGTGGTGGACAACATGATCACCAACTTTCATTTACCGAAATCATCGTTACTCTTCCTGGTTTCGGCCCTGGCTGGCAGACAAAAAATCCTGGACGCCTACAGGGAGGCGGTTGCCGGCGCCTACCGTTTCTTCTCCTATGGCGATGCCATGGCCATAATCACCAGGCCGTAACCCCGAAAAAACACCATCGCCCAGCCACCAAACACCTTTCAAAAATAAAAAACCCGGCACGAGGCCGGGTTTGCAGACTGACTGAGTATTGAGAGAATCAGGTTGCCGCTGCCGGACACCCGCAGCATGCCCCTCCGCCGCCCTGACAAGGAGAAGAGACTGCGGCATCCTTGCTCACAGCCGCTGGACTCCCTGAAGCGCACTTGCCGTTTGAAGAACCGCTGTAACCGTCTGTGTACCAACCACTGCCTTTCAACTGAAAGGAACTCATGGAAATCAGCTTGCGCACCTCACCACCACATTCCGGACAGACCGTCAGAGGTCCATCGGCGATACGCTGCTGAACCTCGAAGACCTTGTCGCACCCACCACATTCGTACTCATATACCGGCATGGCACCACTCCATAACTTTGAATATATAAAAGGTTTCAAAACTTCTACCGAAACATCAATCAATACAAATTTAATGTTTCCTTTCCCCCCTGTCAACTCCCATGGCGGCAGGAATAATCCAAACGTGTAATAACCAGCCCCGCCCGTTCGCGGAAGGGCGGACGACACCAGTAATATTTCCAGGTCACCCGCTTCCTAATTTAATGTTGCCCACACTAACCCCGGACGGATGGAGTTGCTCATTATTTTTCAATTTAATGGAAGCTTTGTTGAACCTATTGTCGTTTCGTCGACAGGTTCTATTATAATTCCCATGCGTTCATAGATGGGACGCACTTTTTCTCTGATTTGCGGGAGGTAACGCGCGAAAACCATTGCCCCGACCAGGCAACCGATGCCACCGATCAGCAAGGTATCCCGAGGGCCGATAAAACCTGCCATTGAACCGGCACCAAGACTGCCAAACGGCGCCACCCCCATGAACGCTACAGCAAAAAAGCTCATAACCCTGCCACGTTTATCTTCCTCCAAAATTGTCTGTAGAACCGTGTTGCAGGAAGCGACCAGCGTCATAGCCCCAAATCCTGCCAAGGTCATTGCCGCCAGCGATAAAATAAAATTACTGGAAAGGGCAAAAGTGACAATCCCGGCAGAAAACAAGATTGTTGCGGTCACAATTATACGGCCAAGCCCAAGGACGCTTTTACGGGAAGCGAGATACAGCGTACCGACCAAGGCGCCGCTGCCTGCCGCAGTCATCAGAAAGCCAAAGGTATGCACGCCACCATGCAAAATTTCTTTTGCAAAGACAGGGACCAATACGGAATAAGGCATTCCCATGAGGCTGACCAAGGCAATCAGCAGCAATATGCTTCTGATGGGGCCAAACTTATACGCATACAGAATACCTTCATTGAGTTCCTGGAGGATGTTACGCTTGGAGCGGCGACCATTCATGTCGTTAGGAATACGCATAGCCACAATTGCCACAATGACCGCCAGATAGCTGATGGCATTCAGTAAAAAGCAGAAACCTTCCCCCACAGAGGCCACAAGCAATCCTGCAATGGAAGGGCCGATGAGCCGTGCTCCGTTTACCATGGAGGAATTAAGGGCAATAGCGTTTCCCAAGTCTTCCCTATTTTCAACCATCTCAACGACAAAGGATTGGCGGATAGGGATGTCAAATGCGTTGACAATGCCCAAGACCAGGCTCAGGAGGATAATATGCCACACTTGCACTAACCCCGCCAGGACGACAAACGCAAGAAAGGCTGCCTGCAACATGGCCAGGGTCTGGGTCGCAATTAGGAGACGCCGCCTATCCCAGCGGTCAGCGAGCACACCGGCAAAAAGGGAGATAAAGATAGTCGGAATTTGGCCAGTGAAGCCGACAACGCCGAGGAGCATGGCCGATCCCGTCAGGCGATAAACAAGCCAGCTCATGGCAACTTGTTGCATCCACGTCCCTATAAGGGATACACTTTGCCCTGCGACGAATAGGCGGTAATTCCTGGAACGTAAAGCACGGAGAAGATGGCGAAGGGGTGCCCCCTTTTCTTCTTTTTTGCCAGTTTCACTCATAAAGTGTGGGTCACAGTTCAATATTTAAGGAAAGCAAAATCAGTTCTTAAAGGTAGGCCAGTCAAACATGACGTGGCCATACGAATACACCGCAATATCGAAAACACTTCAAGTGCTTTTCCGAGATGTTTTCTGGGGGGAGAGATTGATACTCCGAAGTTTCCATCCACGCCCCGCGTCAGGGGCGATTCTCGACCCGTATCCATAGTAAATATACCAATCGATTTTTACGGCAGGTTCCGCAAGCACCGGCCCCAGGCTGCTTTTTCCGCCTCATTTCCCCACCTGTATTGCTCTCAAAACCTGAAATCCCAGCGCAAGCCCTCCAGCTTTTACTGGTTGCGAACGGTTCGCGGGCGCATTCAGAAAATTAAAAGACCTTCCTGATCCACGTTTTTTTGGGCACCGACATGCTCCACCCGGTTTTACCACGAGGCTCCAAGAGGGTATAAACGAAGACTGTCGGCATCTATATCTATCTCATCTATGAGCTGCTGGCGAATCCTTACTCTGACGGTCCCATCTCTCCGAACACAACAAAACCAAGACTCATTCATCTCAGCCTGCACCTGTATTGTTTCATATGATTGGATTGTCGGGGTAGGGATATGATCGCGGTGGCAACATTCGACACACAATCGAACATAGTGTCGCTCCATAATCTCCTGTTTATCCAAATATAATCATCCTTGTTCCCGTCCATATGCACCATCTCAATGAGCAAATCGACAACCACAGCAAGCAGCAGATAGGCAATGATGTATCCCATGTTCTTTTCCTCCTGATGAAAAAGGGTTTGGTGTTTCTCATGCCTGCACGTTACTCTAGGTGGTCGGTCAAATAGCGACCGACCAGAAATAATATTTTCCGGGTCACTCGCTTTGTTGTTCCGAACGGATGTGAGGAATCTTGAGAAGGCTCCACAGAATGTATTCCAGACGCACTTTCATTGGGTCAACCGATAAAAGGATACGAAAAACGCACTCTGAAAATAAAAGCCAGCTTGATAGTGAACTGGTTCGAGTATTCAAAACGCTAGATTCCAGCCCGCGCTGGAATGACGGGAAATAATACATTTCTTTTTTAATGCGAGACGGTCAACAATGGCAAAATACAAACCCCAGCATGCGCGCCTGCTGTTCATCGACAAGCAAATCCGGGAAAAACGGTTTCCCAACTGTTCAACGTTGGCTGAAGAGTGGGAAGTCAGCATCCGCACCATCCAGCGCGATCTCGACTACCTCCGCTATGAGCTGAATGCCCCCCTGGAGTATTCGGCCAAACATCGCGGTTACTGCTACACCGAGGAGCAGTACCAGCTGCCAGCCATCAACATCCGGGAAAGCGATCTGTTCGCCATCTACCTGGCCGACAAACTACTGGGCCAGTACGAAGGCACCCCCATCTATGACAGCCTGCGATCCGTATTCAGCAAAATAGAGGATTCTCTGCCGGAAAAGGTGGCGACCAAGCCGGGCAACGATCAATCCCTGTTCACCGTTTTCGCCCCGTTTTCAACCGTCATCCTGCCCGAAGTGTTTGCAACGGTACTTGATTGCCTGCGGACCTCGACCCGCCTGGAGATCGAATACCGGAGACCCGGCGCGGCTGCGGTGCGACGGCAGATCGATCCCTATCACGGCGTGCGGTTTGAAGGGGATTGGTATGTAGTCGGCTACTGCCATTTGCGGTGCGAGATTCGGACCTTCAGCCTGGCCAGGATGGCCACCGCCAAGAAACGCAAAGAACGATTTGTCGTGCCCGAAGATTTCGACTTCAGGCGACTCTCCGCCAGTCAATTCGGTATTCACTGGGGCACTGGGGAAGTCGAGGTGAAGATACGGTTTACCAGTGGCGCTGCGGCCTACGTCCGGGAACGGCAATGGCATCCCTCCCAGACCCTTGAAGACTCTCCGGATGGTTCTCTCGTCTTGTCGCTGACAGTCAACCATCTTCTGGAGCTGCAACGATGGATTTTGTCATGGGGGGCAATGGCGCAGGTGCTGGAGCCGCCATCGCTGGTCGAGGAGGTCCGGAATACGGTACAGGGCATGGCTGGTTTTTACCTGAAGGGGTAACCGGATCATGGCCCTCTGCTCTCGGGGAAAAGAGTCTGGGCCACTATAGGCGGCACCCTTCCAGTAACAGGTTGATGATTGTAACGAGCTCAGTTTTAAGCCGCTAGAACCGAGCGCAATTTTGCACCCGGCATGCCAATGATTTTCGTATTGAATGACCTCTCATTGCTTGATACTCTTAATCGTCAAAAAAAAATCCAATCAACCCAAAAGGAGACAGCACTATGATAAAGAAGCAAAGTTTAACAATGATCATCTCTCTGCTTTTAGGTCTACTCATTCACCTCCCGGCCTTGGCGGCTGACGAGGCCTATGGCCCCCAGAAGGTCGTATATCACTTCAACACCAATAATCCCCAAACCAATAACGGAGGGTTGAAAAACATCCAGAACCATCTCAACGCCGTGCCCAAAGGGCAATTGACGGCGGTGGCCTTGGTCAATTCAGCCGGTTGGGAGATGGTGGGCAAGGCCAAGGCTGACCCCAAACAGGTGGAGCGGATGAAGGCGCTCATCGACCAGGGGGTGATCTTTAAAATGTGCAGAAACACGCTCAATGACAACAACCTTGACCCCGCGACCGACTTGGCTATTCCCATGACGGTGGTACCGGCCGGAGTAGCCGAGTTGACCAAGCTGCAAATGGCGGGATACGCCTACATCAAGCCTTAAGTACATAAGGCTGACGGTGATAGGCTTCTTCACCATCCGCCACGCTCTCTTAAAGAAAAGGCCTTCTCGATCCCCCCGGTTGGCTTCGGTTGGCTGGGGATTTTTTTATTTCAGCGAACAGATACTAATCAGGAAGCAAAACGATGAATGAATTAAAACCATGCCCTTTTTGCGGTGGACGTGCAATATTGCTCGGAGGTCCGAAGATGGAAGAACTTTGTACAATATGGTGCGCCGGTTGCCAAATACACGTAGAAGGAGGGTTTGACTCAGTCTACTTAATCGAAAGGTGGAACAGAAGGGTCGAAATTCAAGAACAACTTAATTATATGAAGTGATGTCAATGACCTGCCCTGCCCCCCAAACTATCCCCAAATAGCTTTTGACACAGCTCACCCATGAGCCGTATTGTGGATTTTCACCAAGACGGGGCAGCAGGACCCCGCCCTTTCGCTGCTAATCACTTCAGAAACCAAAAATATTGATACATTAACTACCCTTATTATATATATCTTTACTCTATTGCCTCTTTCTATAAAATTTCGCAAAGTAACCTCCAACCAAAATGGAAACACTACCGGAGAAATTTATAATGAATGAGATAAAAAAGAAAAAATCAGGCAATTTTTCCCCAAGAGAAAAAGAATGGTATCAATATGTGGCCGACTGTCTACTCCTAGACATGTGTCCTAATTGTGGAAACGACATCTTTATTACCGAAGAAATTATTGCCAAGGGGGCTGGAAAAACAATCTTTTCCGAGTGTTCAACCTGCGATTGGAAAAACTATGACATCCATGAGCCCGACCTCTGAAATCACGGAAACATTACATACAAGGTTTATTTTCAAGAGTAAGCACAGACATGAAAACACCACAAAGAGAAAAACGAAGGAAATCGAGGAGTAACTACCATGCTTAAGATGAAATGGTTGGATTCATATAATACAGGCGTTGAGTTATTTGACAAGGAGCACCATAAGATTATTGAACTCATCAATACCATGCTTGCTGCTATTACAGAGAAGAGTGAGAAAGAAATATTTGTTAACATTTGTGATGATATCATCGCTTACACTGAATACCATTTTGCACATGAAGAGAAGGCTATGACATTGGTAAATTATCCTGGAATTAAAGAACACATTGCCGATCACAAATGGTTAAAGCAAGAAGCTGAAAGATTTAAGGTAATTATTATAAATAATTTCCCCGAAGGAACAAAGGATATGCTTATTTTTCTGCGCCAATGGCTAATTGATCATATCCAAATTGTAGATAAACAATACAGCGCATATCTCATAGACATGGATACATGATATCATCAGAATCGCACCAGGGGGTTCTTTGCGGTACCCGGTCAGTACCTCCATTTCTAAAAAGAAAGGTGGCGTGTCTACCTTGAGTCGGGAGCTCGACTTCCCGGCACATCGTGTTGAAAAATAAATCAGCAAGCTGAATGGGAAAATCGGGCACATTATCTATAACAGGAAGACATTCGAGCCTGCTGGCATGGACTACTAGCCAGAGATCACCCTACATGGAACAGCGTAATCGTCTTAAAATTGCCGCTTAAAGCAACACCTTCTGCACGACAGGCAGATCTCCCCCTTGCCTTACTTTCAAAAAAACTACTCGACTGCATCATAGCCGTGTCCCCGCTGACTTGCGGTCAGCCAGCTGCTCCTATCGGGTTGGCTTCCGCACCAAGCTGTCGTGTTAGTGGACATGAAAAAAATATTCTATTAGTCCTCTTCGCCTCAATCCATGCATCCCACGCAGCTGTAAGCGTAAAGAGGCACAGGTCTGGAGGCGAACAGAAGGTTACAGTGCAGTATGTGCATGTGAACGAAGGCGGCCAGGCTATCGTTGGCAATGTTAAGCAACACAGGGGGGAGGGGTGAAATGGAAAGAATCAATGACCCCATGGGGAGGTGTTTGTGGGGCAAAAACGCGAGCAGGTGGCGTATACGGACAATCTGCAATGAGCAATGGACGATGCCGGTATCACGGTGGGCTGAGTCCGTCAGGAAAGGAACACGGTTCGTATGTACACAGCTACTATACCAAGGAGGCTATAGCGTCCCGGAAGAGACTGTCAAATCTCCTGCGAGATATTAAAGACCACATAGGCAGAATGTAATAAGCGAGTCTCTGTAATGCCGGGGGGCCCATCCAGCCGGTTAAGCATCACGTGAATTACCAGCCTCGATGTGTAACTCTAGCTATGGACTTTTTGAAACTGCTTGACCAGCAACGCGAATAGAAAATTATGTGTTCAGGAATAAAAAAAAACATCATCGGCCTGCTTGACCCTACTTGACGGCAAATCTCAAATTGAGACAAATCTCCTGAAGAATAATACATTTGAATCCCTGGCGTCATATGCAAAACGGCATGGGGTAACGAAGCAGACCGTGTCCCTATGGAATAAGCGCGGCTGGATTGTACTTGAGGGGGCCAAAGTGGATGCTGAGGCCAGCAATGCCAGGGTGAGAAAATACAGAGATACTTACTCACCAAATGCCCGGCGAGGAAAGCCGACAGTTTTCCCCGGTATTACTCCTGAATGACGATACCCCGGAAGTTGCCGCCGCCCGGATCGTGTCCAGTGGTGTGAATATGCCCTCTGACGAGGCGCACCAGATGCGGCTGATTATGAGGCAAAGCTGCTTGAACTTGAATACGATCTAAAGACAGGGTTCCTCGTTCCTATCGGGCCAGTGGGCGAAAAGGTCGGGAAAGCCTACGCAAGATTACGAACCCGATTACTTGCGCCCCCTTCCGAGCGGGCCCCGCAACTCCACCGGCTGAAAACCGTCGAAGAGGTGCACGCAGTGATGCAGGATATCATTCATTGAGGCGCTGGAAGAATTAATGATAGATGAACTGTAAACTACCCCCAAAAACGGTTCTCTGGATGTTCCCTACAGATAACACTCCACTAATATTGCCAGTTAGCCCTGGAGCGTATTTCTGCTCTAATTATCGGAAATGTTTTCACTCCAGTTTTTTCTCCAGCGGGCGGGGCAAAAATAAAAAGCAGTTTGTCAGCGTCCAAGGAAGCGGACTTTATAGAAAGTAATGATAGATTGTCCTTCCATGCTTGGGTGGAACCTTTCTTCATTCTTTCCTCCGCTTCGATGGAAATAATAAAAATCTTGCACTTCGGACACCCAAAATATTTTCGTTTTTTGTCGTCTACTAGACGGTATCGAGCTGAACGCTGACAAAGGGGACAGTCCTCGTTTAAATGTTCCATGGTCGTAATTCTTCCGCACTGAGAGTCTTTTGAAGAGGATATTTATTTTGATGAAAAGATAGCAATGTATAATTATCTGTCAATCGTCCGAGACCTTCTGGCCTTTCTCTGGCTCGCACTTTAAAGCCAGAGTGACTCGAAAAGAAAATTGACAACGATGCCGCGTACAAGGAAGTGAAAAAAGATTGAAACACCGTCAATCCCGTGCTGGGGAAGGGTAGTCGGCAACGGGCTCGTTAACCACGTCTGATCGAAAATTTGACAGGCGACACCATGCCCCCCTCAAGGAAGAACCTTTTCTATTGGGAGGCAACAGGCTTAAGGGCAAAAAAAAGGCTCGCAAGAACCCAGAGGAAATTCCGGGGAGGCGAGTCTGTCATAAGGAACCGCTTTAATGGCCGATCAGATGGCGGGAGCTTGTTTTTTGTGTCCGGTCACTATCGTCAGGAAGCGAACCTCGTTGAAGAGGATAACTCATCCTCTTATCTTAATAACTAGATATCAAACCCCTGTCTGTCAATCTGCCATCAGGTATTATTTGCCCCTGGTTGGCTCGGCGGCCCGAGAGGGTTATTGATTTTAAAGAGGTTTATGGCGAAGAATCTTGGATGCATGAAGTCCATTAATATATTCAGCCGATTTCTCATCGATATCAACGAATTGGATTCCAGTTAGGTATCGCTCCCCTATTTTGGAGGTATGCTTAACCAACGCCTTAGAAATAATCTTCACTTTACCGAGGAAAAAACCGACTTTTAGAGGAAGGTTAATCTCAAGTAATATAGGAACGCTCAGGGAGAGTCCGCCTTTGCTGATATCACGTAAACGACCGGTGTAGTTTCCCTTTGCCGTGGCTATCGTAACGATAATGTCTTTTATTTCGAACAGCTCGAAAATATCTTCATCGATTAAACGGATACAAGAGCGTCTGCCAAGAGTGGATTCAGGCTTGAATTCCCAGTCCACCCCGACCCCTTCCAGCGAGGGGATATCATTCCAGGAAGTCTTACTCTTCATAAATTGACGTATAGAGGCCGTTGATATATCCAGCAGATTCGGAATCGAGATCAATAAATTCGCCCCCCGTTGTGTATTGCTCCTGTCCCTCCTGCTCTTCTGTTTTGTGGGAATACTTAACCTCAGCTATAGAAATGATCTTCACGGGACCGAGATAGAAACCCACCCTCAGTAGTTTTCCTGTTTCAAGCGATACAGGCAGTTGCATGGCTAGTCCACCTGCGCCGATATCAAGTAATCGACCTGTGTAGGTATGGTTAACCGTGACGACTTTGACAAGAATCTTGCCTACTACAAATATCCTTGGAATATCTTGGTTTTTTATGCGGACGAAGGCTCTTCTGCCAAGAGAGGCTTTGGGTTTAAATTCCCGTTCCACTCCCACCCCATCCAATGAGGGAATGTCATCCCAGTCAAATATCTTTTTCATGCGCAGTAATGTTATCGTGCTGACTGTATTAGGATTACCCGGCTTGAAGCCAGTTCAATCCTTCATTGCATTTCCATTCGTCAATAATTGTACCCTGGAAACACTACCACCTTTTATGCGTGATTGTTGTTTCGCATGAAATTAAATAACAGACAGAAGGGGTGGTCCGCGGGCAACGAGCGCTTGAGGGGAATATGGCGAGATGAATCGTGAAGGGAGGACAAATGTTACCCATTCCCAGGAGGAACAGGGGATGGACAGGTGAGGAGTAGACGCACTTGAGGCTAGATAATCATCGATCGCGCATACAATACGAGAAGTAGTATTATCATTGGTATTGGCTGTTGAGTGTTCATTAGGGGGCTGAACAACATGGTGCAACAATGCCGCCTGCCCAATTATGAGCAACATTGCTAAGCAGGCGGTGTGCCAACTTGTTCGTGAAAAAATCATAGAGGGGGAAACGTAGAGAAAAGATTTATTCCGGAATAACTGTTCAGCACGGTTACCAGATTCCGATAAATCGAAATATAAACCAAAAAATACGCAACTGGGAAGATTTTTTTTGGTTCACAAGATTTTCTATGTGGTTCCCCCTGGGGGTATGGTTTAACGGCTCTGCCTTTTTTCCAGTTCCAAATGCAGGTGGAATGAATTTCTGTGCAATGGCAAAAAGAAAGGCCCACCTTTTTACCTGAGCAAACACTCAGAGGCGGACCCTTTTGAAGAGGACAATTCATCCTCTTGTCTTAAGAATAAATCTCAACCTACCGTCTGTCAATCTCACATAAGATTTTTCTCCTGGGTTGGCTAGTTGGGTGAGGCTTTACATCCCGCCCCTCGTTTAATTACAAATTGGTAATCGGTCGCTATTGAATTACTGTTAATTACAGTCTTTCTCCCCTGAGCCAGAGGCACCTCATTCTCTGGATAATCATAAATACATTCTATATTTCAATACGTTACACTGGATAACGATGCAATTCGATAAAGTGGTCCCGGTTTTGCTGAATGATATTCGACTTTAAACAATGGTGTTGCCCAAACAGGACAATTCACAGGACGGTGAGATTATGAAGAAAATAGTATTGGCAGGGCTGACATCAGGTGTGATTGCGCTAAGCTCCGCTGGGATTTTAAACGCGACAACAATATTCTCAGACAACTTTGAAGCCGACAATACTGGCCTAAATAAAAACAACTTTATCAACTGGAGCGTAACGAAGGGTACTGTTGATTTAATAGGGATAGGCACCGATTGGAACTGGTTCCCAGCGAATGGCAAATATGTCGACTTAGACGGCTCAACATCTTTCGCGGGGGTGTTGGCATCAAATACTTCTTTTAATCCAGGAAATTACACTGTTACATTTGGCCTGGCTGGCTCTCAACGAGGAGACACAAATACAGTTACTGTAACATTAGGGAACTGGACGGAAGTCATCACTCTCGGAAGCAGTGCTCCCTTTGCAACGTTCACCCAAACATTCACGACCACGGGCGGGGTATTAAGTTTCCATAATTGGGGCGGCGATAACATAGGCATTCTCTTGGACAATGTTTCCGTTTCCACAGCGGGCAATCCCGTTCCTGAGTCAGCCACCATGCTCCTTTTTGGAACTGGCATAGCCGGTCTGGCTGCTGTTTGTAGAAGGAAAATGAAAGAATAATTTTTGTAGCTCTATCTACTGGATCAAGGATGGGTAACCATGAATACGCAATCATTTAAAGTTGTGATTCTCACAGCGGAGTTTATTCTGGCTATTTGCTCTGGGCAAGCTTCAGCTGTCCAGTTCACTGCAAGCCAGATGGACTCAACACATTGGGATTACACTCTTACATATGATAGTGAAGACAACTATTCGATTTTTCAAAACCAAACAACCATCACTCTAACTGGGCTATATGGAGTGGTCAGCGCAACAGGGCCGACTTCCACTTCTTTTCCAGACAGTACAATAAGTAATGTAAACCTCGCTTGGACTCCTCAGGTGCTGAACAATGGGACTGAGGTTCAGTGGACACACATCGGGCCCGGTACAGGGAATTTCTCAATCCCAATGTATGTATATGGATTTGACATCATTGCCAACGATGCGGTAAATGGTTCAGCGCAACTTGCTACAAGTGGGTTCGCCTTGGATAAGATAAACACTCCCAATAGTCGCGATATTCTCGGAATGGTCAATGGGCCAGCTCGCCCATTTCCAATCCCCGAACCAGCAACTATGCTTCTCTTTGGAACTGGCATTACTGGTCTGGCTGGAATCGCTAGAAGAAAAAGAAGTTAATAAATTTTCATGCCATATCGGAATCAAGAGGCAGGGCTTCACGGCGCTGCCTTTTTTGTTTCAAGAGGTGGTTTCTAGCTCAACAATGGCAACAACCTCATATTTTTTCATCCGCAGCCGCCTTGCCGCCCGAATCTTCCTTCCGGCGCCCCAGCACCACGATGTTTGCAATGTAAACTTGGACTGCTTTATCTTTCTGGTTCAGGGTGGCAACCCTAATCTTAACGATCCCCTGTCCTGGCCTGGACCGAGAGGGACGTATTTCAAGGATTTCTATCTTGATACGCAACTCATCCCCTGGACGCACCGGACGCGGCCAGCGCAGTTCATCCATACTTGCACCGACGAAACCGCCTGCTGGATCGAACTCGCTTTCAACCAATAACCGCATAGTAAGCGCCGCGGTATGCCAGCCGCTCGCGGCTAATCCTCGAAATATTGTCTCGCGTGCGGCTTGTTCGTTGAGATGAAAAGGCTGGGGATCAAATTCAGTTGCGAAGCGTTTAATATCTTCCGCATCAATCCGGAGACATCCCGAACCAAAATGCTGCCCTACCGCCAAATCTTCCAGAAAAAGTTTCGTCATATTTTTATTTCAAAGGTAGCACCGGGGTAGCACTAAATAAAAAAGCACCTAACCGAAAACGGATAAGTGCTTGATATCATGGTGGGCCGTCGCGGATTCGAACCGCGGACCAATTGATTAAGAGTCAACTGCTCTACCAGCTGAGCTAACGGCCCAAATCGAAATGATAAGGGAGAAAGACGTACAACGCTGCCTAAAAACGACGCGCTGCGAGCGCATCTATTAGCACACCCTCGCGGAGGCGTCAAGAGGAAGCTCAGTCTAAATTCTGCCAACGCTAAAGCTGGCAAGGGCCTCACACGGTCCCTCTATCCCCATTGGTGAAAAGCATTGGATTTTGCCTTGACTTTATGGGTTGTTACCCTACCTTCAAGAGACATTGATATTACTTAAGCAAGAGGAGAACCTTATTTTCATGGAAAATGTGGAGCCACCGCCGGCAAACCCGGCGTCTTCTGATGAAGAGCCCCCTAGTAAGTCGTTATTTGAAAAGTTAAAGTCAGCCCTCGGTTTCCGTGGCGCACCCGACACAACCGCAGAACTTGAACATGAGATCCAGGAATTGCTCGAAGAGGGCGAAGAACAGGGCCTGATCTCCGTTCACGAGGAACGGTTAATCAATTCCATTTTTGATTTCCGGGAAACCATGGCCTCGGAGATCATGACGCCCTCGGCAGAAATGATCTGCGCGGAACAAAATACCTCGGTGGCCGAACTGATGCGGCTGATCATTGAGGAGGGCTATACCCGCATTCCTATCTATCAGGGCAATCCTGACCAGATTGTCGGCATTCTGCACGCCAAAGATCTATTGCGCATCTGTGCCTGTGGGCCGGAAGTAAAAAATGACCTCAAGGATTTCTTAAATCCAGCCACTTTTATCCCCGAATCAAAACCAATCACCGAACTGCTGCGCGAGTTTCAGCTGAAAAAGATCCACATGGCTATTGTGGTCGATGAATTCGGCGGAGTACGGGGACTGGTCACCCTTGAGGATGTCATCGAAGAAATTGTCGGCGAGATCGATGACGAGCACGACGTTGCCGAGAGCGAACTGCGGGTAGTGGATGACCGCACGGTCATCGTTGATGCCAAAATCGATATTGAAGAGGCGGAAGCCCATTTCAACCTGACCCTGCCGAAGGGCCCCTATGAGTCGGTGGGCGGATTTCTTCTGCACCGTTTAGGTAAAGTGCCATCTGTCGGTGTAGTCGTACAGGAGGGGGCGTTGTCGTTCAAGGTCGTCGGGGCTGACCAGCGGCGCATCAAAACTGTCAGGATTGTCCGAACCGATGAATCGAATGTCCAGAATTGAAGGTAAGGGGCGGTTGCTCCTTCCCGCAATGGCCACCGCCGCCCTCCTCTCTTTAGCCATGCCCGGCCACACGGGTTGGTGGCCCCTGCTGTTTGTCGCCTTGGTACCGCTGCTGCTGGCAATGATGCAGACAACTCCGGGCCGGAGCGCCTGGATGGGATTTGCCTGCGGGCTGTTGTACAACATCGCCCTCCTCTATTGGATTCTGATTGTGCTGGGCCGATATGGCGGACTGCCCTGGTGGATTTCCCTGCCGGCGCTGGTTCTCCTTGCTGCCTACATGGCCTGTTTTCCGGCGGCCTTCGCCTTCCTGCTCAGTCTGTTGGCGGGCCGGTACCGGCAGCGGGAACGCGGGGTGGCCCTGCTGGTCTGGGGCGCGCCGGTACTCTGGGTCGGACTCGATTACCTGCGCAGCATCTTTCTGAGCGGATTCCCCTGGATGGATCTCGGTTACGGCCTCTTCAGCCAACCCCTGCTGATTCAGGCCGCCGATCTCGGCGGGCATCACCTCCTCACCTTCAGCCTCGTCCTCTGCAACAGCCTGGTCGTGGGGATGATCAACCACCAGCGCCGCGATGCCCGCGGGCACAACCGTCTGGACAGGCCTCTCCTGCTGCTGGCCTATTTCTTTTTCGTGGCCATCGGCGGCTATTCGGTTCTCCGCTATCAGGAGGTGGCAGGCAGCATCGCCAAGTCCCAGCAGGCCCAGGTCGCAGTGGTCCAAGGCAATATTAATCAGGCGATCAAGTGGTCGGCGGCAACCAAGGAAGCCACGGTTTCCCAGTATCTCAGGCTCTCGCAAACGGTTCTCCAGGATGCAAAAACCCAATTGGTGGTGTGGCCGGAGACGGCCCTGCCCTTCTATCCGCAACGTGATCCCCTGGCAGACAAGGTGGTCGATTTCACCACAACGAACAACACCTGGCTGCTGACCGGGGCCCCGCTCTACACCCTCACCCCAAAAAAAGAGGGGAGTGATCTGGTCCGGTATTATAATGGCGCCCTGCTGATCGGGCCTTCCGGCAAGATCGGCGGCCAGCATAGCAAACAGCATCTGGTACCCTTTGGTGAGTATGTGCCGCTGCGTCGCTACCTGCCCTTCCTCGAACCGCTGGTGGTCAGTATCGGTGATTTCACCCCTGGAACCTCTGCGGAGCCGCTTGTGCTGGGGCCGATGAAACTGGGCCTGCTGATTTGCTACGAATCGATTTTTCCGGAGATTGCCAGGGAAACTGTGGTTCGCGGCGCCAACCTCCTGGTCAACCTCACCAACGACGCCTGGTACGGCAAATCGAGCGCCCCTTATCAATCTATGGCCATGGCGGTCCTGCGGGCGGTGGAGACCAAACGGTCGCTGATTCGCGCTGCCAATACCGGGATCAGCGGTTTCGTTGATCCTTTGGGGCGGATAACCGCGCAGACGACCATCTTCACCGAAGCCGCCCTTACCGCCCAGATACCGATGCTCGATCAGGCCACCGTGTTCAGTCGGCAGGGCCATTGGTTCGGGGCTGCCTGCTGCCTGCTGATTCCGCTGCTGCTGATCTTTCGGAGACGCCGCGTGATCTAAAAATGAGGTCTTTTCCTGCAAGGAAACGGCCGGAGGTCACGGTTTTCAACCCCTATCCCGCCTTTCTCCCTTGAGACTTGCCGCATTTCTGTTTACTATAGATTCTTTTCTTCAGGCCGAATCGGCCAGGCTCAGCCGCGCAATCGGCAACAGTCGTTTATCATCCAGCGAATTACGATCCGACCGTGGGCCGGCTCTGCCGCTCAATGGCAGGATCGTCGCTTTTTTTATGAGATTACAGTGAGGTATACCATGGCCGACGTTACCGAATCAGCGGAATCAAAACAGTTACTCGAGAGCCTCAAGGGCAGAATGCTGGTGCTCAAGGAGCATCTTTGACTTAGATGGCAAAATAGAACAGGTTGAACTGCTGGAGCGGCAGACCGTCAGTCCTAACTTCTGGGACAACCAGAATGAGGCGAAGCGGGTGCAGCGCCAGCTCGGCCAGCTGCAGGATCTGATCGGCGTCTGGCAGAAAAATTTCGGCGATCTCGAAGATACCGAGATGATGCTCGACATGGCCAAAGAAGAAAATGACGAGGACTCCTATCAGGAGGTGGTCGCCAGTCTGAGCAATCTGCGCAACCGCATCGATCTGGTTGAGCTGGAGTGCATGTTCAGCGGCGACCATGACGCCAGCAACGCCATCCTCACCATCCACGCCGGGGCCGGCGGTACCGAAGCCCAGGACTGGGTGGGCATCCTGCTGCGCATGTACCTGCGCTGGGCGGAAAACAAAGGCTTCAAGGCCGATATCCTCGATCTCCTGCCCGGCGACGAGGCAGGCACCAAAAGCGTCACCATCATGGTCAAGGGCAAGCACGCCTACGGCTATCTGCGCTCGGAGATCGGCATCCACCGGCTGGTGCGAATCTCGCCCTTTGACGCCAGCGGCCGTCGGCACACCTCGTTTGCCTCGGTGATGGTCCTGCCGGAGCTGGACGACGACGTCGCCATCGAAATCAACGACAAGGATATCCGTATCGATACCTACCGAGCCAGCGGTTCGGGCGGTCAGCACGTCAACAAGACCGATTCCGCTATCCGCATCACCCATTTCCCTTCCGGAATCGTGGTCCAGTGTCAGAACGAGCGCTCTCAGCATAGTAATAAGGAAACGGCCATGAAAATGCTGATGTCTCGGCTGTTTGAACGGGAAAAGGAAGAGAAGCTCCGCAACCAGGAAAACCTGCAGGGCGATAAAAAAGAGATCGCCTGGGGCAGCCAGATCCGCTCCTATGTGTTGCAGCCCTATCGGCTGATCAAGGACCATCGCACCAACACCGAGGAGGGCAATGTCGATGCGGTCCTCGACGGCCGCCTTGACAGCTTCATCAAGGCCTACCTCCTCTGGCAGCCTTGAGGCCGGCAGAGGTGGCGCATATGGAACCCAACATTCGGGAGCAACAGGAGGAGCGGGAAAAACAAACGCTGTCTCCCTATGCCTGCCTGAGCAGCCAGTCCAGGGGGCGATTTTCCAGAGAACATGAGGAGCAGTGCAACCTGCGCACCGCCTTCCAGCGCGATCGGGACCGGATCATCCATTCCAAGACCTTCCGGCGGCTCAAGCACAAAACCCAGGTCTTTCTCGCCCCGGCGGGCGACCATTACCGCACCCGCTTGACCCATGTCCTGGAGGTGTCGCAGATCGCCCGCAGCATGGCGGTCTGCCTGCGGCTCAACGAGTATCTGACCGAGGCCATTGCCCTGGGCCACGATCTCGGCCACACCCCCTTCGGCCATGCTGGCGAATTCAGCCTCAACCTGCTCCATCCCAAGGGGTTCAAACACTTCCGCCAGAGTCTGCGCATCGTCGATTTCCTCGAAAATGACGGCAAGGGTTTGAATCTCACCTGGGAGGTGCGCAACGGCATCCTCAAGCATTCCAAGGGGTACGGCGAAATCCTGCCCGAGGAGACGGCCGAGCTCGCCGCCACCCTGGAGGGGCAACTGGTCAGGGTGGCAGATATCATGGCCTATGTCAACCACGACATGGACGATGCCCTGCGCGCCGACATGCTCAAGCCTTCCGACCTGCCCCGTAACCTGCGGGATGTGCTCGGCGACCGATCCTCGCAGCGGATCAACGCCATGGTCGGCGATCTGGTCTATACCACGCTGGAGCGCAATGACGGCCGCCTTCACCTGAGCAACCGAATGAACGACACCATCACCGAGCTGCGCGGTTATCTCTATGACAACGTCTATCGCAACTGCCGGGTTCACAATGAATTTGAAAAGGCCCAGCGCGTCATCCGCGACCTCTACGGATTTTTCCTGCAGCATGAGTTCCCGGACAACGGTATCGCCTCCTGTCTGTTGCGCCATCCGGTGCAGTCCGTTCAGGAGGAGCAGCAACGCCATCGTCAGGTCTGCGATTTCATCGCCGGCATGACCGACCGCTATGCCCTGGCGCTTTATGCCCAGATTTTCATGCCCAAACCCTGGTCCGTGCTTTGATTACGTGACAACGCCTCGCTGCCAACCGCACCGCAACCCATGAAGGAGAGTCGGATGCACTCCTTGCACCGTTTCGCTCAACAACCTGAACCGTTCCTATGAAAGATACAGAAATAAACAGCCCCGAAAAATATGACCTCCCCAAAGGCTATGAGTTCGCCGAGGTGGAACAGCGTTGGTACACCCACTGGCTCGAGCAGAAGACCTTTGCCGCCGGCATGGAGGAGGGCAAGCCCTCTTTTTCCATCGTCATCCCGCCGCCCAATGTCACCGGGGTGCTGCATATCGGCCATGCCCTCAACAACACCCTGCAGGATCTGCTCATCCGCTACCACCGGATGAAAGGGGACAATACCCTCTGGGTGCCGGGCACCGACCACGCCGGCATCGCCACCCAGAACGTGGTTGAGCGCCAGCTGGCCACCGAAAAGCTGACCCGCCATGATCTGGGTCGGGAGAAATTCATCGAGCGGGTCTGGGCCTGGCGGGAAGAAAAAGGCGGCACCATCATCAACCAGCTGAAGCGGATGGGCGCCTCCTGCGACTGGGAACGGGAACGGTTCACCATGGATGAGGGGCTGTCCACAGCAGTCCGCGAGGTCTTTGTCCGCCTGTACAAGGAAGGGCTGATCTACAAGGGCGACTATATCGTCAACTGGTGCCCACGCTGCCATACCGCGCTGGCTGATGACGAAGTTGAGCACGACCCGACCGACGGCAAGCTCTACCATATCCGCTACCCTTATGCCGACGGATCCGGATCGCTAGTGGTGGCCACCACCCGGCCCGAGACCATGCTCGGCGACACGGCGGTGGCGGTCCATCCCGACGACGAGCGGTATCAGCACCTCAAGGCCATTGGCATTACCCTGCCGCTCACCGGCCGCACGATCCCGGTGGTCTTCGATCACCATGTCCAGCGCGAATTCGGCACCGGCGCGCTGAAGGTCACCCCGGCCCATGACCGCGACGACTACGAGATCGGCCTGCGCCACAACCTGGATCGGATCAAGGTGATGGACGATCACGGGGTGATGAACGAGGCCGCGGGCAGTTACGCCGGTCTCGACCGCTTCGCCTGCCGGAAACAGATCGTCAAGGACCTGGAAGAGCAGGGCTTTCTCGACAAGATCGAACCCTATCAACATGCGGTGGGCAAATGCTACCGCTGCGCCACCGTGGTCGAGCCCACCACCTCCAAGCAGTGGTTCGTCTCGGTTCGCCCCCTGGCCGACAAGGCTGTGGCTGCGGTTCAGCAGGGCCGAATCAAAATCTATCCCAACACCTGGGACCGCACCTTCTACGCCTGGATGGAGAACATCCGCGACTGGTGCATCTCCCGCCAGATCTGGTGGGGCCATCGCATTCCGGCCTGGACCTGCGGGGCCTGCGGCGAGGTGATTGTCGAGGTGCAAGATCCCGACACCTGTTCCGCCTGCGGCAGTGCCGATCTCCACCAGGAGCATGATGTCCTCGACACCTGGTTCAGCTCAGCCCTCTGGCCCTTTTCCACCCTCGGCTGGCCGGAAAAAACCAGGGAGCTGGACTTTTTCTACCCGACCTCGGTACTGATCACCAGTTTCGACATCCTCTTTTTCTGGGTGGCGCGGATGATGATGATGGGGCTCCACATTATGGATGAGGTTCCCTTTCACGATGTCTATCTCCATGCCCTGGTCCGCGACAAGCATGGCAAGAAGATGTCCAAGTCCACGGGCAATGTCATTGATCCCCTGGTGACCATCGCCCAGTATGGCACCGACGCCTTCCGCTTCACCCTGACCGCCCTGGCGGCCCAAGGCCGGGAGATTCGCATGGACGAAGAGCGAATCGACGGCTATCGGCGCTTCATCAACAAGCTGTGGAACGCGGCCCGCTTCGCCCAGATGCATCTCAAGGAGACAGACCCGGGCATTACCGCCCTGACCGCGGACCCCAAGGCGCTGGGTCTCGCCCACCGCTGGATTCTCAGCCGGGTCAATGCCACCATCATCGCAGTGCGAGCAGCGCTGGACGGCTACAACTTCAACGAGGTGGCCTCGGCGAATTATCAGTTTGTCTGGCATGAATTCTGCGACTGGTACCTGGAGTGGATCAAGGCCGACCTGTTCAGCCAGGATGTTCAGGCCCAGCAGCAGGCCAAGGCGGTGCTGCTCACCGTGCTGGAGCAGGTTCTCAAACTGATGCATCCGATCACCCCTTTCGTCACCGAGGAGATCTGGGGCCAGCTGCCCGGAAACCGCAGTTCGATCATGGTTGAACCCTTCCCAGAACCAATGGCCTCCTGGGTCGATACGGAGGCGGAGGGCGTGATGAATCTGCTGATGGGAATCATCTCCGGCCTGCGCACCATCCGTACCGAGGCCGAAGTCCACCCCAGCGCCAAGATCGAGGCGACCCTGATTTGCCCGGATACAGCCAAACGGCTGCTGCTGACCACCTATGCACCCGGCATCCAGGCCATGGTCAAGGCGAACCTGCAGATCGAGGCAGCCGGCATAGTTCCCGATGACGCTGTGCATGCCCTGGTGCAGGATGTCGAACTGGTGGTGCCGCTCAAGGGTTTGATCGATGTGGCTGGAGAGCTGGAAAAACTGGCCAAAGAGCAGGCCCGTCTGGAAAAGGAATTAGAGCGAATTGCCGGCAAACTGGCCAATGAAAAATTCATGAGCAACGCCCCGGAGGCGGTGGTGGCCAAGGAACGGGACAAGGCTGCCGAATTCCAAGCCCATCTGGCGAAAACCATCGAGTCAACCGAGCGGTTGCGGAAACTCTGCTGATATGGATACTTTTTTATTGGATAACGCCCTCCGGACCTTCCTTGCCGAGGACCTGGAGCACGGCGACATCACCACCGAGGCTATTTTCACCCCGCAAGACCGGGCGCAGGCCTGTTTCATGGCCCGCCAGCCCATGACGGTCGTCGGCATGGAGACGGTTGCAGCCCGAGTGTTTGCGCTGCTCGACTCGCAGGTTGTCTGTACCGGGGCCATAGCCGACGGCAGCCGGGTTGAGGCGGGCACCGAACTGCTGCGCTTAAGCGGCGCGACCCGAACCCTGCTGCGGGGCGAACGGGTGGCACTCAACCTGGTGCAGCGGCTGTGCGGCATCGCCACCCTGACCGCGTCCTTTGTCGAGGCCGTGCAGGGGCTGGCAGTGAAAATCGTCGACACCCGCAAGACCACGCCGGGTCTGCGCATGCTGGAGAAATACGCGGTCCGGGCCGGCGGCGGCCACAACCACCGCTACTCCTTAAGCGACGGGGTGCTGATCAAGGATAACCACATCGCGGCCTGCGGCTCGATCACGGAAGCGGTGCAGCGGGTGCGGCTCCAGGTGCCCCATACCATCAATGTCGAGGTCGAAACCGATACCCTCGTTCAGGTGGAGGAGTGCCTGGCCTGCAAGGTCGGGGTGATCATGCTCGACAATATGGATCTGGCCACCATGCGCCAGGCCGTGGCCCTGATCAACGGGCGGGCCCTGGTCGAGGCCTCGGGGGGCGTTAACCTGGCTACCGTGCGGGGGATCGCTGAGACCGGGGTGGATATTATCTCGGTCGGTGCCCTGACCCATTCGGCCAAGGCCTGCGATATCGGCATGGATTGGAGAAGCTGACCGGGTCCTGCTGCGACCTGCCCCCAATTGCCAATGCGACCGCAAAGAGAAACACAGGAGAGCGTATCATGAACAAACGGCTCTTTGTCGCCATCGATCCGCCGCCGGAGGTTCGGGAGCAATTGACAACACTCTGTTGCGGCCTGCCCGATGCCCGCTGGACCCCGCCGGAACAGCTACATCTCACCCTCTGCTTCATTGGCGAGGTCAACGGCGCAGCCTTCCTTGACATCAAAGAGGCCCTAGCTGAAATTAAGTCCGCCCCCTTTGCCCTGCGCCTGCGAGGCGTCGGTTTCTTCCCACCACGCGGCCAGCCTCGCGTGGTCTGGGCCGGGGTCGAAACCAGTGAGCCCTTGGCGGTCCTCCAGCGCAAGATCACAACCCGACTCTTTTCCCTCGGCCTGGAGCCCGAAAACCGAAAATTCGCCCCGCACCTCACCCTGGCACGGCTGCACCAGACCCCGGCCGCAAAGGTTGGCCGGTATTTGGAGACGCATGGCTTATTCGCATCTGCGGAATTTGTGGTATCTCAATTCCTGCTCTATGCGAGCGTGCTAGGGCGCAAAGGAGCTAGCCACGCTATTGAACAAGGGTATGGGCTCGAGGGTGGTCCAGGCCCGTGAGAGATGAAGGTTAGCAGGTTAATGAGAATCAAAGCTCCGGCAAATGCAAACAAAGCGGTTTCCGTTATTACGGATGTCGAACGTTGAATAATCCACCATTTTCATATGGTATTTTATCTGAATTTCGAAAAAACGGAATTAGACAGCTAGACTACTGGATATTTTGGAGGCTTACAGAGGGCGAACAGGCTCAGTCCGCAGGGTTACCGCCTGTAACTTTTTGATATTTAAATATTTTTTTCCACCACGGCGGGTTCGGCAATAGTGGCATTGTCTGTGCATGACGAATTGCAAGAAAACTTAATTGAAATTGATTTTGCAAGGCTATTTATAAAATAATAAATCGGGGTTTGTCCCCCTAATCATCCTGCACTGCACTCTATACTGCAGTTCCTTAAAATTCATACTTAGAGGGGGAAAAATGAAGAAACAATTATTGAAAAGTGTGTTGATGATGGTGGCAGGAATTGGATTGTTGGCTGGAAGTGCGATGGCAGATGATTGCCAGCCTGGTCAATGTTCACCGGGTTCTGTAACATTTGACATCACTAATATAAATTTTACCAATGTTACGGGAGCCACCGACGGCGTTCTAACATGGGGCCTTACTGCAGGTGCACCATTATCATTTGTACTTACCCAAGGGCAAATTAATAATTTTGTGTATGGAACGTTTAATGCGACTGATTTCCCAATCAGCAAGGATGAGGGAAAAGAAAATAACGACAAATTCACAACTAACTTCACAATTGCCCCCCCAGCGTTAGGCAATAATGCATCAGGAAATGCTAGTGTTGATGCTACTTATGATAGGAATAGTGACGGTTCTATGGCTATCAATTTTAACAATAGTTGGCATACCCTTTTGCTTGCTAATGGCCTGAAATATGAATGGCGATTGAATGATCTCAATGGGATTTCAGGGAATGGCGACTACGACCTTACCGCTGAAATTAAACTGGACTGTGCAGCAAATCCTGTCCCGGAACCCACCACCATGTTGCTGTTTGGTTCCGGCCTCCTTGGCCTGGCCGGATTTGCTCGGCGCAAAGTTCAATAAACGTCGCACGCATTTCCTGAAAAACGGAAAAAAGGCAGGGCCATTTGGCTCTGCCTTTTTTTATTGCCTCCCTTGACCTTGCCCCGCATCAGGTACATACTCGGAAGTCAGCAGTCACAAAAAACCACAGACTACGTTCAAGCCCACACAAGCATCTCGCGCTGTCCCCTGTAAAAATGATCCGTGCAAAAAACAACTCCTTAATTTTTTACAATTTAATAACAACTTTTCCTCTCTTGCGGTCATTTTTTCCTTTTTTTTGGAAAAAAACCACACTGTGGCACACATACGATAAACGCAAAAAAATAAAACAATGCAACATTAAGGTATTAAATATCTCATGATAAACATTCTCTTCTAGGAACAGCTCTTGCTATATATCGAGTAAGAATTATTGTCATGTTTAGGCATGAAATAATAGAACCAGAACTTTTTCTCAGGAGGAAACCATGAAAAAGTTACTCTTAGGAATATGCGCAATACTGTTGCTGCCGGGGGCGCAGGCCCTTGCCACTCCCTTTTTAACCAATGGCAGCGTGGTCTCTTCAACAATAACAATCGGTGCTGATACATGGGATGTGACCAATCTGCATCAATCCGGTGATCTTTGGAATGGAGGAGTAGGGGGGTATTCGTACAACGGGAGCGGTTTCAACTTCACCGGTTATTATCTGGGGACGTTTACCGGCCAGGGGAACCTGGGCAATACCAGCGATACAACCTTAGACACGTTGGCGAGCTATTATTTAGGCACCCCGGTTGATCCCAACTATTACTCGACAGGCGGATCGTCCGGCCCATTGACCATAACAACTGATTCAGGCGGCCAAAGCGGGACATGGACCACGACCAATCCTGGCCCGGCAGTTGACGTATCATTTTATGCCGTCAAAGCCGGCAATTATTTCGCTTTGTATCTGGTTGACCCCGCACTGGATTCCGGACTGTGGACAACCGCCCATATCCTGGTTGGCAATGGCGAAACACCCAGCATATCGCATCTGGACGTTTTAACCGATCCCGGCGCTCCTGTTCCCGAACCAGCCACCATGCTGCTCTTTGGTACCGGTTTAGCTGGGTTGGCAGGGATAGCACGGAGGAAAACGCACCAGAAATAATATAAAATCTTCCTGAAAAATTGAAAAGGCAAGGCGGAGCCAAACGGCTCTGCTTTTTTTGTTTCGGCCCCTTGACCTCGCCGCCGCCATCAGGTACATACCTGGGAGTCAGCAGTCATAAAAAAAAGCGGCCTCAGGTTTCCCTGGGGCCGCTTGTGCGTGCTGGAGGCGACGAGCGGATTTGAACCGCTGAATAATGGTTTTGCAGACCACTGCCTTACCACTTGGCTACGTCGCCTGAATATGTGCGGCAAGATATACCATAGATTTTATTTTTGACAAGGAGAAATCAACTCATGGGAACCACGCTCGCGGCCCTGATTCAGGACAACGAGGAAGGGTTGCAGGAGCTGCAGGAACGGATCGGCTACCAATTCCGCGACCTGCAACTGCTGCAACTCTCTCTCGTCCACAGCTCTTTTGCTTTTGAACGGCTCGATGATGGCCGGCACAACGAAACCCAGGAATTTCTCGGTGATGCGGTCCTCGACCTCACCGTGGGTTTTATTCTTTTCACTCGTTTTCCGGAGATGCGGGAAGGCAAGCTGACCCGCATCCGTTCAGCCCTGGTCAACGAATACGGGCTGGCCGACCGGGCTCGGGAGCTCGACCTGGGTAAACATCTGCTGCTGGGCAAAGGGGAGAACGCTTCCAACGGCCGCGACAAATCCTCCATTCTTTCCTGCGCCTATGAGGCCCTGATCGGCGCCCTGTTTCTCGACGGCGGCTACGACCAGGCCCTGGCCTTTGTCCGCCGCTTTTTCGAGCCCCATATCGACGCGCACCAGGACCAGTTGGTCAGCGCCGATGCCAAGAGCAGCCTCCAGGAGCTGCTGCAGGAAAAATTCAACGAAGGGCCGGAATATGTACTGATAGGTGAGGACGGCCCAGCCCATGCCCGGCTCTTTTCCATTGCCGTCAACTTTCAGGGCACGGAACTGGGCAGCGGCCAAGCCTCCAGCAAAAAAGAGGCGGAACAGCAGGCGGCCCGCGCCGCCCTTGCCCATCTGCGGCAGGAAGAAGGCTGAAAACAGCCGCATGCCCCTAGTCATCCCGATCTTTATCCCCCATGAGGGCTGCCCTCATGCCTGCATCTTCTGCAATCAGCACAGCATCAGCGGCCAGGGGGCCGCACCGGTCACACCCCAGGATGTTCACGAGACCATCACCACCTGGCTGGACCGACGCCGATCCGGAAATCAGGACCAGGTCCAGGTAGCCTTTTACGGTGGCAGCTTTTCCGGGCTGCCCACAGAACGGCAGACCGAACTGCTGGGCGCCGTGCAGCCTTTTCTTGACCAGTGTCAGGTGCAGACCATCCGTCTTTCCACCCGGCCCGATTATATCGATCGCGAACGGCTCGACCTCCTGGTCCGGCACCGGGTCGGGATCATCGAGCTAGGGGCTCAGTCCTGCGACGACCGGGTGCTGCAGCAGTCCGGACGCGGCCATAGCAGCGCCGCCATTGGAGCCGCTGCCCGTCTCATCAAAGAATCCGGCATCCGTCTGGGCATCCAGCTGATGCTCGGCCTGCCCGGTGACCGGTTCCAGACCCTGCGCCGCACGGTGCAGGCGGTCATCCAATTGCAACCCGATTTTGTCCGGCTTTATCCGGTGCTGGTCCTGCGGGGCAGCGGCCTGGAGCCCTTGTACCACCGGGGAGGATACCAACCACTTTCCCTCGGCAAGGCCGTGGTCCTGACGGCCTACATGAAAAAACGGTTTGACGATCAGGGAACTCAGGTGGTACGGATGGGCCTGCAACCGACCGTCGAACTGGAACGAGCCCTGGTGGCCGGCCCCTATCACCCGGCCTTTGGCCATCTGGTCGACTCGCGCCTGATGCTCAACCAGGTACGGCAAACTCTGGCCGCCATACCTGCAACGGACAAGGTTACCTTGGTGATCGCCGAGCGCGACCAATCGGTTTTCCGGGGCATCCGTTCCGCCAACATGCACCGCCTGCAGCAGCTGGGCCTGCTGGCGCGTTTTGCCCTGCGCACCGATCCCGAACAGCCGCGCCAGACCTTGCGAGTGGTTCCGGTGGAGCGGCACGCGACTTTTCGGTTGTAGTTTTTTCCTCTGTAGTCTGGTAGTCTTGGCTGACGAAGAAGGAAAAATACGCCAACCGGTTGGGCCTGTACAACCCGCGCCCCACTGACGAACCATCGACAGCCGATACCGCTACAGACGCATCCCCTAACAACTACACAGCCTCCCAATCCATGCTCAGCATCAACGATCTCAGCCTGCAATACGGCAGTAAACACATCTTCCGCAATGTTTCGGCGCAGATCCATTCCGGCGACCGGGTCGGCCTTGCCGGAGTCAACGGCTCGGGTAAGTCCACCCTGCTCAAAATCATGTGCGGCCAGCACGACGTTGATCCGGGTATTGTCAGTCGCGCCGGATGGTTTTCCGTGGCCTATCTGCCCCAGGAGGTCAGTATCGATCTGGGCAGCCGCACTCTTTTTTCCGAGGCGGAGTCCGCCTTTAACGATGTCCTCGCCCAACAGGAGCAACTGGAGCGGATCGGCGAACAACTGGCCGTCCTTGACCCCGACAGCCCGGAGATCGAAGGGTTGCTCACCCAGCAGGGGGACCTGCAGCAGGCCCTTGACGGCTGCGATGTCTTTCGCATCCGGCCGCAGATCGAGCGCGTCCTGTTCGGCCTGGGCTTTTCCGCAGCCGATCTCGACCGGGAGGTGTTAAGCTTTTCCGGTGGCTGGATCATGCGCCTGCTCCTGGCCAAACTACTGTTGAAAAAACCTTCCCTGCTCCTCCTGGACGAACCGACCAACCACCTCGACCTGGATTCCCTCACCTGGCTGGAGGATTTTCTCCAGCAGTACCAGGGGGCGATGATCATCATCTCCCATGACCGGTCCTTCCTCGACCGGGTGACCTCCATCACCTGGGAGCTGAGCCTCGGTAAACTGACCGTGTATCGTGGCAACTATTCCCATTATCTGGTGGAAAAGGTGCTGCGGCTGGAACTAGAACGGTCGGCCTATGACAATCAGCAGGCCATGATTCGCCAGAGCGAACAGTTCATCACCCGCTTCCGCTCTAAATCAACCAAGTCCCGCCAGGTGCAGAGCCGGGTTAAGCAGTTGGATAAACTGGAGCGGATTGAGCTGTCGGAGACCGACCGCGCCATTCGTTTCACCTTTCCGCCTGCTGCCCCGTCCGGTCGCGACATCCTCACCCTTGAGGGGGTGCACAAGCGCTACCACGACAAAACGATCTTCGACAATGTCAGCTTCTCCTTGCAGCGGGGCGACAAGCTGGGCGTAGTCGGGGTCAACGGCGCCGGCAAAACCACCCTGCTCAAGATTATGGCCGGCGTCGAACCGGCCGAGGGGCTGATCAAGCCGGGCCACAATGCCATCCTCTCCTATTTCGGCCAGCATCAGGCCCAGGAACTCCCCGGCGAACTGACCATCCTGGACACGGTCTATCATACGGCGGTGGACATGACCGTCACCCAGGTCCGCTCGCTGCTCGGCGCCTTTCTCTTTACCGGCGACGAGGTCGAAAAAAAGGTGCAGCTGCTGTCGGGCGGCGAAAAATCGCGGGTGGCGCTGGCCAAAATGCTGGTACGGCCCGCCAATCTGATGCTGCTTGATGAGCCGACCAACCATCTCGACATGAGCTCCCAGGAAATTCTCCAGGAGGCCCTGGCCCAGTACGAAGGCACAATCATTGTCGTCTCCCACAACCGCTTTTTTGTGAACTCCTTTGTCAACAAGGTGCTGGAGATCAGGGGCGGCAAGGCCACCATCTTCGAAGGCAATATTGACGATTATCTCGAACGGCGGCGCCTGGAAGACCCCGGCCCAGAGGCAAAGGCGGCGAAGAACCAGCCGGCGGCAGGCCATCCCGATGGCAGTGATGAGGGACTGAGTGTCGACCGCAAAGAGCAACGTAAGCAGCGGGCCCTGGAACGGCAGGCCTTGAACCGAAAACTCGGCCCCTGGAAAAAGAAAAGTGATGAGGCTGAGCAGGAGATCGAGAAGCAGGAACGGCGCAAAGCGGAACTCGTTGCCCTGATGGCCGATCCCGACTTGTACAGTGATCAGGAACGCTGGACCGCCACCAGCAAAGAATACGGCCAGGTGGAGCGGTCGCTGGAGCGAGCTTTCCAGAAATGGGAAGAGGCGCAGCAGGCCATGGAAACCCTTGAAAAAGATGCGTGACGCAGCAGGTGGAGAGGCTGCAGGCGTTCACTAACGCTTTATAGAATCGCAAAAAATCAAATCCTGTCATTTCGACGAGCAAAGCGACGAGAAATCCCTCATGCTTCTAGATTTCTCACTCCGTTCGAATTGACATAACGAATATGTTTCTACTTTTTGCAAAACCATTACGCCTATGCGGAGAACAACAATGAAAAAAATTGTGGGGATCATCCTTTGTCTTGTCGCTGTCGGCAGTGCCGGGGCGTATTTCTTGATGCAGAAAAAAGGCGCGGCAGCCGGTCAGTATGCCCGCTACCTGCCCCAGGATGCGGTGGCCACCGTCAGCCTCACCCATCTCAACACCATCACCGATACCTTTGCCGCCACCCCCGTAGGCCGTTTTGTGGCCAAAGACACCATGCATGCCATCATGCAGGAGATGCGGGTCGAGCAGAAAAACAGGGCCGCCTATGACCAGATGTATGACAGCATCGCCCAGATTATGAACAATCCTGCCTTCCGCACGGTGTTCGGCGACGATGCCACCGTGGCCGTACTGTCGCCTGATCAGCAGGCCCTGGTTCAGGATCCGGTGAGCGCCTTACGCGCATCCCTGGTTGTTGTTGCCATGACTCCGGCCTCCGGTGCGCTTGACCTGTTCAGTCGTCTGGTGACGAGCAGCACCATCACCAAAGAGACCATCGACGGGCTCCAACTGACCAAGATTGTGATTGATCAAAAACAGACCGTCTACGGCTCTACCGATGGGCAGACCGTGCTGCTAGCTTACGCCCCTGCTGCCATCAAGACCTGCATGGCAGCCCGCAAGGCGGAAAATGGGCTGGATACTGCAGCCGCCTTCAAAGAGGCGACCGCCTTCTGGCGCCCCTATCCTCTGGAGAAAACCTACAGCCGGGTCTTTCTCAACACCACCAGACTGACTGAGCTCATGAAGACCTCGACCAACCCCGAGGTCAAGCAGAGCAGCGAGCTGCTGCAGGGAGTGGAGTCGATGTACTCCCTTACCTTCACGACCGACCGGGGCCTGGAAAGCAGAGCCCGCACCAGGTACCATTACGATCAGCTCAACCCCCTGGTGAAGAGTGCGATCGACTCGGCATCAACGACCAACCAATCCCTGCACCTGCTGCAGGAGCAGTCCCTGGCCTACAACTGGGCCTCATCGCTGCGGGTTAAGATGCTCATGAACTCCTTATCCCCTCAGAAACAGGGAAATCAACAGGCTGAGACCGCGGTGCGCGAGACCTTCGGCGTTTCCCTGGATGAACTGGATCGGGCCGTTGGCCCGCAATACGGCGGTGTCCTCAATGATATCGTCAACACCGGCCTCTTCCCGGTGCCGAAGATGACGCTTTTCCTGGGAATTCGTGACCGAAAAATCGCCGAAACCGCCTTAAACGGCCTGCGCCGGAAAATCAATGCCTATGGCCTGGCCAGCGAGGAACAAGAGGTGGTAGCGGGCAGCACCATCTATTCCTGGCCGGTCCTGCCCGGCGATGCGGCCCAACCGGCGATGGTGCTCACGGATTCCATGTTCTACCTGGCCAGCGGCAAGCAACCCCTGAAGGATATCCTCACCGACAAAGCGCCCACCCATACCCTGGCGGCCCCGGTAGCGGAAAAGCTCGGCCCTGAACTGAGCGCTCGGGTCGGCCGGGCCAATTTCGGCAGCGCGGTAATCTACCCGGAACGAATGTCCCGTAAGGCCGGCGACATGCTCGACTGGCTGGCCGGCATTCTGGCCACGACTAAAAACATTTCCATTTCCAGGCTCAGCCAGGAGTGGCGGCAGCTGATGCAATCGACCGAATTGATCGCCATCACCACCGAACTGACCAAGGAACAGGCGGACTGGATCATGACCCTGAGAATGATGCCAACACCACCTCCCGGAAAAACAGCGCAATAACCGCTGCCCAGACAGCTGCGCCACCGCGCATTAACGAGCGGCAGACGGTCTTTATTCTTGCCTGGCAGTGCTGGTGCGCAGCGCAGCGAGGTGAGGACCCACGAGAAGGTGAACAAGGGGCCAATAGTGGGAAAAAGCACTTGCCTAACCGGTTGCATTCAAGGTAAGGATGCACGCTGATATAGCGATTGGCGCAGGTTGAGCTGCGAAAGGTTACTGGCGGTTGGCTGCGAGAACCGGGGCGTTGTCCGGCTCTTCGATTTTTCAAATTGCAACCAAAATGCAACCTTTCGACGAAGCCGCTTTTGCGGGTGAACATAAGGGGGATGACGTGGGTTTTGATAAAGCAACAGATCTATGGCTTTCCGGTAATGAGGCGATAGCCCTCGGTGCCTGGGAGGCTGGAGTCACAGTGGCCTCGGGCTACCCGGGGACGCCGTCAACAGAAATCATGGGCAACCTAGCCCGATACGAAGGCGTCTATGCCGAATGGGCCCCCAACGAAAAGGTGGGACTGGAGGTCGCCATCGGTGCTTGCTTTGCCGGTGCCAGGGCGCTCGCCACCATGAAGCATGTCGGCCTCAATGTGGCGGCGGACCCATTGTTCACCTCGGCCTATACCGGGGTGCGCGGCGGTCTGGTGATCCTCAATGCGGATGATCCGCAGATGCACAGCTCCCAGAACGAACAGGACAACCGCAACTACGCCTTTGCCGCCAAACTGCCCCTGCTGGAGCCCTCCGATCCGGCCGAAGCCAAGGAGATGATGCCGCTGGCTTATGCCTTAAGCGAGCAGCTGGACACCCCGGTGATTATTCGCATCACCACCCGTATCGCCCATGTCAAGGGCGTGGTGAAGAAGGGGACGCGCTGCGAGGTGCCGGAGGCGACCATAGAAAAAATGCCGGCCAAACTGGTTATGCTGCCCGGCAACGCCCGGGTACGGCGGGTAGCGGTGGAAAAACGGATGGCGGCAGCCCGTGAGCTGGCGGAAACCATGCCGGAAAACCGCATCGAGCCGGGAACCGGACCCCGCGGCTTTATCACCTCAGGGGTTCCCTACAATTACGTCAAGGAAGCCTTTCCCACGGCGCCGGTTCTCAAACTGGGCATGGTCTGGCCCCTGCCGGAAAAAATGATCCGCGAGTTTGCCGCCACGGTTTCGGAACTGATCGTGGTCGAAGAGCTTGACCCCTTCATCGAGACCCATCTCAAGGCCATGGGCATCGCCTGCCACGGGAAAGATATCATCCCCAATCAGGGCGAGCTGAACACGTTCATCGTCCGTAAAGCCGTGGATCCCGGTTCGATCGGTGAACTGTTCGCGCCCATTGATTTGCCGATGCGGCCACCCAACATGTGCGCCGGCTGCCCGCATCGCGGCCTGTTCTACGGCCTCTCAAGGATGAAGAATATTTTTATCTCCGGCGATATCGGCTGCTATACCCTGGGCTTTCTGCCCCCCCTTTCCGCCATGGACGCCTGCGTCTGCATGGGCGCATCGATCACCATGGCCCACGGTATGACCAAGGCCCTAGGCAAGAGCGGCGAAGGCCGGATCGTGGCCGTCCTCGGTGATTCCACCTTCATGCATTCGGGCATGACCGGCCTGCTCAACACGGTCTACAATAATTCCTATGCCACGGTGATTATTCTCGACAACCGCACGACGGCCATGACCGGCCATCAGGATAACCCGGCCTCCGGGCGGACCATTCTCGGCGATCCCGCCCCGGCCCTGGACCTGGAGCAGTTGTGCCGGGCCCTTGGGGTCAAACGGGTCGTGGTGGTCAACCCCCACGATGTCGAAGCGACTCGCAAAGTGCTGAAAGAGGAGATCGAGTCACCTGAACCTTCCGTCATCATCAGCCGCGCCCCCTGCGTGCTCATCCCGGAAGAGGCAAAACGCAAAAAACCAGTCTATTTCACCAATCTCGACAACTGTACCGGCTGTTCTCTCTGTGTACAGATGGGCTGTCCGGCGATCAGCTGGACGCCGCTCACTCCGGAAGAGGCTGTAGCGCGCGGCTACCGCGAAAAACAGAAAGGATTTGCCCGGATCGCCGAAAACCAGTGCGCCGGCTGCGGCCAATGCGCCGCGGTCTGTAAATTTGAAGCGATCACCAGAAGGGAGGAGCAGTGATGAAACAGAGCGGTAATATTCTCTTTTCCGGTGTCGGCGGGCAAGGTATCCTGCTGGCGAGCGAGCTGACCGCCCATGCCCAGCTGGCGGCCGGCTTTGATGTCAAAAAAAGCGAAGTCCATGGCATGGCCCAGCGCGGCGGTTCGGTGGAGGCGCATCTCCGCTATGGGGAAAAGGTCTATTCCCCACTGATCGAACTCGGCACCGCTGACATCCTGGTGGCTTTCGAGATCCTGGAGGCGGTCCGCTACCTGCCCTATCTGCACAAGGACAGTGCGGTGGTAGTCAACACCCAGAAAATCCTGCCGCCGTCCGTGGCCCTGGGCAAGGCGACCTATCCGGAAAATATCCTTGATGAACTGAAAAATCGTCAGATCAAGGTGGTTGCCCTTGATGCCTTTGCGGTGGCCGAGTCGGTGGGCGAACCCCGCACCGCCAATGTCGCCATGGTGGGGGCCATGTCCAATTTTCTTGCAGTCGATCCCGAGGTTTTCCTCCAAGTGATTGATGCCACGGTGAAAATGCAATTCCGCGAGGTTAATAAAAAGGCGTTCGCCGCCGGCCGGGCTGCGGTCTACGCCTGAGCACGGTACCCATAGAACCAGAAGAGGTGGAGCGATGATTTGGGTGGAAGAAATTGAGACATTGCCACGGTCCGGGCTGGAATCAATCCAGCTCAAACGGTTGCAGGCCTTGGTCCATCGTGTCTATAACACGGTGCAGCCCTACCGGGCGAAGATGGACGCGGCCGGGATCAAACCGGCTGATATCCAGAGCTTGACGGATCTGCGCAAATTGCCCTTCACCACCAAAGACGACCTGCGCGACAACTATCCCTTTGGGCTTTTTGCTACCCCCATGGACGATGTCATCCGGGTGCACGCCTCCTCAGGTACCACTGGCAAATCGACGGTGGTCGGGTATACAGCAGCCGATATCGACCTCTGGGCCTCAGTTATGGCCCGCTGCCTAACCATGGCCGGAGTGACCCGAGGCGACATGGTCCACAACGCCTATGGGTACGGCCTGTTTACCGGCGGCTTGGGGGCCCATTACGGTATCGAGGCCCTGGGAGCCACGGTTATTCCCGTATCGGGAGGCAATTCCAAACGACAGATCACAATCATGCGCGATTTCGGCTCCACCGTGCTGCTCTCTACCCCCTCCTATGCTCTCAACCTTGCCGATGCCATGGCCGATGTCGGGGTCTCGCCCGATGAGCTCAAGCTGCGGGTCGGTATCCACGGGGCTGAACCCTGGAGCCAGAACATGCGGGAAGAGGTCGAGCGTAAACTGGGCATCAGGGCGGTCGATATCTACGGTTTGTCCGAAATCATCGGTCCCGGGGTCGCGATGGAATGCCTCCACTCTGAGCACGGTATGCACATCCTGGAAGATAATTTCCTACCGGAAATCATTGATCCGGATACGTTCGAAACGCTGCCGTATGGTGAAACCGGAGAGCTGGTGTTCACCACCCTGACCAAGGAGGCCTTTCCGCTGATCCGCTACCGGACCAAGGACATCTCCCGACTGTTCATTGAACCCTGCGGTTGCGGCCGCACCCTGATCCGCATGGAAAAAGTGACCGGCCGTACCGATGACATGCTAATCATCCGCGGCGTCAATGTCTTCCCTTCCCAGGTGGAGCATGTCCTCGTCGGTATCGAAGGGGTTGAGCCCCACTACCAGATCGAAGTCACCCGGGAGGGCAATCTTGACGTCATGGCCGTGCTGGTCGAGGTCAGCGAACATATCTTCTCTGATGAAATCAAGGTGTTGGAAAATCTCAGTAAAAAAATCCAGTCGGAGATCAAGGATATGCTGGGCGTCACCTGCAAAGTGAAACTGGTGGAACCGCGTTCCATTCAGCGTTCGGAAGGCAAAGCCCAGCGGGTGATCGATAAACGGAAACTGTAAGGCAAACAAACCGGGTCCGGCGATGGGTGAGCGGCCCCATCGGCAGGCAGGTGCTGATGTTTTTTTATTCAAACCTGGAGAGTCTCATGCGTGTAGAACAAATTGCGGTTTTTCTGGAGAATAAATCCGGCCGACTGGCTGAAATCACCAGGATTCTAGCTGAGAACGATATCAATATCCGGGCGCTTTCCGTGGCCGATACCGCTGATTTCGGTATCCTGCGGCTTATTGTCGACAAGGTCGACCGCGCCAAAGAGGTGCTGCGCGCCGGCGGGTTCACTGTCGGCAAAACCAATGTGGTTGCCGTCGAGGTGCCGGATCGCTCCGGTGGTCTCGCCGGGGTGCTGCAAGCGGTCACCGTCGCCGGATTGAACGTCGAATACATGTATGCCTTTGTTAATAAAAGCGGGTCAAATGCTGTCTTGATTTTTCGTTTCGATGCAATGGACAAAGCCATTGAGGTGCTGCAGCAGAATGGGTTCACCCTGTTGACCGGTGAGGCGATCTGCGCTTTATAAAAGGCGAAAAGAAAAAACCCTGCCGTAGCTGACCGGCAGGGTTTGATTTATTCATTCATGTCGAAAAGGGGGAAACATGAAAAGGGGTGTCAAACAAATCGTATTGGGCGGCGCTGCCAGCTTTCTGCTGCTGGCTTCATCGTTGCTTTCCGCGCAGGCGGGAACCATCAAGGTGGGCGCCATCTTCGCGGTGACCGGTCCGGCCTCTTTCCTGGGTGGCCCGGAGGCCAGAAGCGCAGAGATGGTGGTTGAAAAAATCAATAAGGCTGGCGGCATCAACGGCGACACGCTTGAACTGATTATCAAAGATTCAGCCGGCAGTTCTGAAAAGGCGGTTTCTTTTGCCAAACAGCTGATTGAGGAAGAAAAAGTTGTGGCGATCATTGGGCCTTCCACCTCTGGCGAATCCATGGCGGTTAAGAAAATAGCCGAGGAGGGGAAGACGCTGCTCATTTCCTGCGCCGCTGCCGAGGTGATCGTCGATCCGGTGGCTAGTTATGTCTTTAAAACACCCCAAAAGGACAGCTTTGCCGCCCAAAAAATATTTGAGGCGATGCAACGGCTGAAGATCAATACCATCGCCATTGCTGCCGGTAACGACGGCTTTGGCAAAGCCGGTAAAGATCAGCTGGAAAAAATGGCCCCCGCCTTTGGCATCAAGGTGGTGGCAGCCGAAACCTACGACAGTAAGGCGACTGATCTGAGCGCCTTGGTCGCCAAGCTGAAGGCCGATTCTGCCATTCAGGCGGTGATCAACTGGTCGGTTGTTCCTGCCCAGGCCATTATCGCCAAGAATATGCGGCAGGCTGGCTGGCAGGTACCGCTGTTCCAGAGTCATGGGTTTGGCAATATCAAATACGCCGAAGCCGCCGGGGCTGCCGCCGAGGGTATTATCTTTCCTTGCGGCCGTCTGCTGGTCGTCGACTCTCTTGCCGCTGCCAATCCCCAGAAGGCCCTGTTGATCCAGTATAAAACCGAATATGAGGCCAAATACCACGAAGACGCTTCCGCCTTTGGCGGTTATGGCTACGATGCCATCAACATCGTGGCAGCGGCTATCAAGCAAGGGGGAAATGATCGGGCCAAGGTGCGCAATGCGGTGGAAGGACTGACCAAGTTCCCCGGAGTCGGCGGAATCTTTTCGTTCACCCCGCAGGACCACAACGGTCTTGATATCGACTCCTTTGCCATGCTGACGGTGAAAGACGGAAAATTCATTCCCTATCAGGGGCAATAAGGTGCTGTATGGCGGGGATCGTCAACGACCCGCCATACCCTGTTCTTACGCATGAGTCTGGATCTTTTTTTTCAATACCTGTTTGCCGGCATTACCTATGGCGCCATCTACGCCGTTGTCGCCATAGGGTTCAATATCATCTACAACGCCACCGGTATCATCAATTTTGCCCAAGGCGAATTTGTGATGCTCGGTGGCATGATCTCCATCTCCCTGCTGCCGTTCATGCCTATGCCCTTGGCGATTACAGCGGCGGTGGCGATTACCATGGCGATCGGCGCCCTGATTGAAATCCTGTTTATCCGTTGGCTGGAAAGCCCCTCTGTTCTGCGGATGGTCATTATCACCATCGGCATCTCCATTCTGCTACGTGAATCGGCCCTGCATGTCTGGGGCGAATCCATCCGCAGCCTGCCCTATTTTTACGGTAACGAAATTACCACTTTTTCGTTGGGCAGCGTCCATCTTTCGCCGCAGGTGCTCTGGGTCATTGCCGCCTGTTCGGTGATGGTCGGCGGTTTGAACCTTTTTTTCAAGAGTACACCGATAGGCCGGGAGATGCGTGCCTGCGCCGCCAACAGAACCGCCGCCATCCTCTGCGGCATCAACACCCGCAACATGGTGACGCTGTCTTTCATGCTCAGCGCCGGTATCGGTGCCCTGGCCGGATGCGTGATGTCGCCGATCACCTATACCCAATACGACTCGGGGACGTCTCTAGCGATCAAAGGCTTTACGGTGGCGATTCTTGGCGGGCTCGGAAATTCCATGGCAGCGGTCGCGGCCGGCATCCTGCTGGGCATCCTGGAAGCCTTTTCCGTTTCCGTGGTGCCACTCGCTTTCCAAGACGCCATCTCCATCACCATTCTCCTGATTATCCTCTTTGTCAGACCCCACGGCCTGTTCGGCTCCAGTGAGGCGGCACGGCTGAAAGATTTCTGATGAAAAAACGGAAGCCCCTGGCCTTAGCCGCACTCTGCCTGCTGGTAGTGTGCATCCATCTGGTTACCATCCTGACCGGGTCTCAGTTTTATCTGACTCAATTGACCATGGCCGCCTATTACGGCCTGGTAATCATCGGCCTCGGCACCCTGATGGGCTATGCCGGGCAGATCTCGCTGGGCCATGCCGGGTTTTTCGCTATTGGCGGTTACCTTTCCGCCTCCCTGACCACCCGGAATCTGGCTTCGCTGCAGGGAACCTGGCCGGTCAAAGGGTTGGACAGCCTGCACATGCTGAAAATCGCGCAGGATCTCTCCGGCGAGCAGCTGATTACCGTAGCGCCCTGGGCAGCCTGTTGCTGCGCCGTGGCCGCGGCGGCCCTGATCGCCCTGGTTATCGGCATCCCGGTCCTCAAGCTCAAGGGGCACTATCTGGCCATGGCCACCCTGGGATTCGGGACGATTATCTACCGGATCCTACTGGCCTCCCCCTATTTCGGCGAAGCGGACGGCATTTCCGAGGTCCCTGGATTTACCCTGCTGCCAGCCATGGGTACCTTTCACCCGATCATGGTCAGCGGCGCGGCAAATCTGCGCGTCGCCAACTACTACCTGGCCTGGGGCGTATTGATTCTCGGTATGGGCCTGCTGCTCAATCTGATCGGCTCCCGGGTCGGCAGGGCCTTGCGGTCGTTACACAGTTCGGAAGAGGCGGCCGAGGCCGCCGGTATCGACACCAGCAGGTTCAAGCTCCACGTCTTTGTCCTCAGTGCGGTCTACGCCGCCATTGGCGGAGTGCTGCTCACCCATTTCAACGGCGGCATCGGCCCGAGCGAGGCCTCGGTGATGAAGTCGGTACGCTACGTGGCCCTGGTGGCGGTGGGCGGCATGACGAATCTCTGGGGCACCCTGATCATGGGGGTGGGCCTGACCTTTCTTTCCCTGCGCGGGGTCTTCGGCACCTTTGACGACGCGGTCTTTGGCATGATCCTGATCTTTGTCATGCTCTTTGCCCCAGACGGTATTCTCAGCCTGCGGTTGCAACAGCTGCGCAAAGCGATTTTTTCAGGAGGCCGTCCATGAGCACAGGCCGCGAAATCGTCGTCGGTAACACGGGAGGGGTTGTGGCCGGTGACGCCATGCTTGAGCTGCAATCGGTCCATAAACGATTCGGCGGCCTGCATGCGGTCAACGATGTCAGTTTTCGGGTGGAGCCTGGGTGTATCAAGGCCGTGATCGGTCCCAATGGAGCAGGCAAAACCACACTGTTCAATCTCATTGCCGGTAACCTTCCGGTCAGCACCGGCACCATCCATTTTCAAGGGCAGGAGATCCAAGGGAAAAAGCCGTATCAGATAGCCCAGTTCGGCCTGGCGCGAACCTTCCAGAATATCAAACTGTTCCACGGCATGACCGCTCTGGAGTGCGTCATGGTGGGACGGCATGTGCAAAGCCGTGCCGGTTTCTTCTCCGGCATGTTTTCGCTGCCCTCGGCCTGGAAGGAAGAACGAGCAATTCGCGCCGCCTCCATGGAACTGTTGGAGCTGATGCAGATTGCCGATTATGCCGACGTCGAAGCGACCAGTCTCGCCTTCGGGCAGCAACGGGCCGTGGAGATGGCGAGGGCCTTGGCCGCCGAACCCAAGCTGCTGCTGCTTGATGAGCCGGCAGCGGGATTGAACATCTACGAGACCGCAGAGGTTGCCCGCCTCATCTGCCGGATCAGGGATATGGGGATCACGGTACTGCTGGTCGAACACGATATGTCACTGGTCATGGACATCTCCGACGAGATTGTGGTCCTCAGTTTCGGCAAAAAGCTCGCTGAGGATGCCCCGCTCAACATCCAGAATAATGCCGAGGTGATTAAAATCTATCTGGGGGAAGACGATGCGATTACAGCCTGATGTGCGGGTATCGGCAACAGCCCTCCAGCAGATGGAACCTGCGCTATGCTGAAAATCCGCAACCTGGATGCCGCTTACGGCAAATTACGGGTCCTGAAAAACATCTCTCTCCATGTCGACCATGGCGAGATCGTGACCATGATCGGTGCCAACGGGGCAGGCAAGACCACCCTGCTGCATACCATCATCGGCCTGATCAAACCGACGAAAGGGGAAATCAGTTTTCTGGGCACGCCCTGCACCAAGGCAACGGTTGGCAGCATTGTGGCTTCCGGCTGCGCCCTTGTGCCTGAAGGGCGCCAAGTCTTTGCGCCAATGTCGGTTGAGGAAAATCTGCTGCTCGGCGGCTATGTTCTCCAGCGGCAGCAAGGAAGAGCGGCTGTTCACAAAGAACTCGAGCATCAATACGAACTGTTTCCCATCCTGCGGGAACGGAGGCGACAGTTGGCCGGAACGCTTTCGGGCGGCGAACAACAGATGCTGGCCATGGGCAGAGCACTGATGTCCCGGCCGCGGCTAGTGATGATGGATGAACCTTCCACCGGCTTGGCCCCGCTGATCGTCCGCGATATTTTTCAGATCATCCGCAGGCTCCGCCAGGAGGGCAATACGGTACTGCTGATTGAACAAAATGCCAAGGCCGCCCTAGGCATCGCCGACCGCGGCTATGTCCTTGAGGTCGGCAAGGTAATCCTCCAGGGACCGGCTGCTGATCTACTCGCCAATGCCGATGTGCAGCGGGCCTATCTCGGCCGGGAAAAGATCACCTAACGAAAGGTTGCTTAGGCTGTAGTCTTTTAAGGTAACAGACGAACAGGCTCAACCTCTACAGACTCATAACCACACGGTAAGAACGTATGTATTGGGAACCGGAAAGAGAATGCATGGCAAGGGAGGATCTGGAGCAGCTCCAGTTGGAGCGGCTGCAGTCGACATTGTACCGGGTAGGTACACATGTCCCCTTTTATAAAAAGAAATTTGACCAGCTCAAGTTCAACTATGACGACATCCGCAGCCTGGACGACCTGCGACGGCTGCCGTTTACCGTCAAACAGGACCTACGCGACAATTATCCCTACGGGTTGTTCGCCGTCCCTCTGCGTGAAGTGGTCCGGGTCCATTCTTCATCCGGCACCTCGGGCAGTGCGACCGTGGTGGGCTACACCCGCAACGATATCAAGACCTGGTCGAACCTGGTCGCCCGGGTGATCACCGCTGCCGGGGTCACGAAGAACGATGTCATCCAGATCGCCTTTGGCTACGGCCTATTTACCGGCGGTTTCGGCCTCCATTACGGGGCGGAGCTGATCGGAGCCTCCGTGATTCCGATCTCCGCTGGCAACACCAAACGCCAGATCCAAATCATGCAGGATTTCAAAACCACAGCCCTGGTCTGCACCCCCTCCTATGCCCTGGTCCTGGCCGATGCTATGATGGAGATGGGCATCAACCCCAATGGATTGTCCTTGCGTTACGGACTGTTCGGCGGTGAACCCTGGTCCGAGGCTATGCGTCAGGATATCCACCAGAAACTCGGGATCATCGCTACCGACAACTACGGCCTGTCCGAGGTTATGGGGCCGGGGGTTTCCGGCGAATGCCAGGAATGCAACGGTCTCCATATCAATGAAGATCATTTTATCCTTGAGATCCTTGACCCCATTACCCTGGAACCGGTGGCCGAGGGGGAGATCGGAGAACTGGTGATCACCACCCTGACCAAAGAGGCCTTCCCCATGATCCGTTATCGGACCAGGGATCTGACCCGGTTCATCCCCGAACCCTGCCCCTGTGGCCGCACCCTGAAGAAGATGCAGCGAGTGATGGGGCGGACGGACGACATGCTGATTATCAAGGGCGTCAATGTCTTCCCGATTCAGATTGAGCATGTGCTGTTTGAAGTCGAAGGCATAGAACCGCACTATCAGATCATTGTGGAGCGAGAAAACCATGCTGATAAGATAACGGTGCTGGTCGAGGTGATGGAATCTATCTTTTTTGATGAGATGAAGAAACAGCGCATGATGGTCGATCATATAAAAAACCGTCTCGCCTCCGAACTGGGTGTCAGCGTCGACGTCAAACTGGTGGAAGAGAAATCACTGGAACGGTCCATGGGCAAGGCGAAACGGGTCATCGACCGAAGGCAACTGTAAAAACCGGCGATGGGTCACGAAATTTATGGACACAAAGCGCGGAAGGGTGATTAAGTTACAATAACAATTGTCAGTACAGAAACTGTCTTTTTCTAAGCTGGCAGCGGGACGACCGGAGAATGCACAGATGCACCAGTCGAGACCAAGCCCGCACAAAAAAGTATGCAATAATTTGCGATCACGAGGGGTCGGAGAAGAGAAAATCTTTGTCGATCCGTGGTCGTTTCCCCTGTTACCTCAAGTACCTCAACTGAAGGAGAATTGTATGAAATTGTATGCGTCTTGCCTGCTTGTCCTTCTGCTCACCGCAGGACCGGCTTTTGCTGCTGATCAGCCGGCTGAGTTGAAAACGGATGAGCAGAAACTGAGTTACGCCATGGGTCTCGATCTAGGCGAGTATTTTAAGAGCCTGGAAGACAAATTTGACCTGGGCGTGCTGCAGCTGGGCATCAATGACGGGTATAACGGCAATAAACCGCTGCTTACCGTCGACGAGGCGGCCGCCATTCAGCAGTCATTCGCCAAACGTCAGCAGGAAAAACAGATTCAGAAAACCCTGGCCATGGTCCAGAAAAACCGTAAAGCCGCTGAAGAATTCCAGAAGGCGAATAAGGTGAAGGAAGGGGTGGTTGAGACCAAATCAGGCCTGCAGTACAAAATAGTAAAAAAGGGCAAAGGGGCCAAACCGGCACCGACAGATACCGTCAAGGTGCAGTATACAGGGACGCTGCTTGATGGGAAGGAATTCGACAGCTCGTATAAACGCAACGAACCCGCTGTGTTCCAGGTAAACCAGGTGATCGCCGGCTGGCAGGAAGCCATGCCGCTCATGGAGGTCGGAGCGACCTATGAGTTGTATATTCCGCCGGACCTCGCTTATGGTGATCGCGGAGCACCACCTGTTATTGAGCCGGGCTCCATGTTGATTTTCCAGGTTGAACTGCTCGAGATTCAGCAGCCCCCCAAGGACAAGGAAAAAGAGAAGAAAAAATAACACGCCGCAGCCCTTGGTACTACGGGTTGCACCGCTCAATTTTGGAGGGGCGTTGTTGCTCGGCTGGATTCCGGGATAACTCTTGATACTCTAGTCTGTTGTAGGAGGTATAGTGATGGGCAAGGATAAGAAAAAGAAAGTCAAGGATACCTGTTGCGAAGGCTACATCAAGAAAGGAAAAAGGTGCAGTAACTGCCCTGATCAGGACAAAGAAAAATCGAAAGATAAGGATAAGAAGAAGGATAAGAAGAAAGACAAGAAGAAATAATTGCCTGTTTTCTTATAATGTTCTATGCCGGACGTCGCGTTGCGATGTCCGGCATTTTTTTTGTGCTCTGTTCGCTGCGGTTTACCGGGAGGGCACCTTGCCCAAGGTTGCCTGCAGCCCTTCGAGAAGCACGCATCGGCCTAACGGTATGATCCGGCAGGGGAAGCTGGCGATAAAAAGAGGATTGTCGCAGAGGCCGCCGGAAAGATACAGCTCTTCCGGTTCATTGGCAAAACGGTGGGCATTGTGGGCAATGCCCCGAACAAACTTGGCCACCGCCTCAGTCTCGGAGGCACCGGAGACCACCGCATCAAAGATATGGCTCATGCCGAGGACGCCGCAGGTGATGGAAAAACCGGTGGCCGGAACGGGCATGGTGGCATAGTCAAGCCGGTAGTAGGCGGAGAGGAGTTCAATAGTAAAGCCCATTGAGGCGCCGCATTCTGCATTCCAGCCCATGTCCACTACCTTGCCCTCGTGAAAGCGGACAAATTTAATGTCGCGACTGCCGCAGTCAAGGAGAACAAAATCAGGACGGTTGACCAGCTGTTGCCCCCCTCGAGCCAGGGCGGTCAATTCATTTATGCTTTTTCTACTCCTACGGGCTGCGTTGTGACCGGTCGCCAAATCGGCGCAGAACGAACGATCGAGCTCGCGGGTGGCGACGATCCGAGCGGGACGACGGTCTTCCGTATCAAGAATCTTGCAGTATGAGGTGCCGAAGTCGGCAAGCAGCATCAGTCGATACTCCGGAGGTCTGACTCGATGCCGGAAAGCTCTAGAAAAGCCTCGATTTTTGCGCGGGTGGAGCTGCCCGCGGTAACGTCGCAGTCGATGGCAATGCCCCTGGGATGCTTGGCCGCCAGATGTTTGGCAAGCGCTGCTTTGGCACAGAAGGATTGTGAGAAAAAAACGGTGGGTATGTCCGGATCAAAGACACGCTCCAGGTCTAAACTGGCAGGGGTTTTATTCTCCATGCACCGGGTCCAGCCAAAGATATGGGTCGTATCCGGGAAGAGGGTCAGCAAAGAGAAATCCCTGGGTGGCACCCCCCAGAAGCCGCATTGCGGCTCACACCGGACTCGCACCGGATACGGCTGTGCTGATTGCACTCCTTTGGTGATCAGCCTGAATTTTTCCAAGAGAGGCAGCCGGCTGGTACACAGCGGATAACCGAAGGCGTGGACATCCTGATTACGGGTACGGATGACCGGCACGGACAGCATGTCATCCAGCACCTCGGCGGTGTGCAGGGCACAATCACATTTTCCGGGCCCGACATCGACATAAACGCGATCCAGAGACAGATGCATGCAGTTGAGCACCACGGTACGCAGGATGGCGCAGTACACCCGCGGGATACGGGAGGCGCTCTGGTCTAAGGATGCCTGAACTTGCGGTTCGTCAAGATCGATAAAGGTGTCGCCCGCTCGAGTGATCTCCTCAATAACCGCCAGGGGGGGGACGCCGACAATTCCTATCCGCTGATTCACTACGTGTCCTCACGCACCAGCAGCATAATACCGAGGCATCCGATGACCAGATGGATGGAGATGGCTGCTGTCAGGGGATTGAGATAACTGGCCTTGGCCAAGGATTGCAAAGTGGTATAGGCACCCCAGCAGACAAAGGCCAGGCCGCAGCTGACCGGTATGGCTAGTGACAAATCGCGCCCCCATTTTCTGTACACCAGCAGAAGCATCGGCAACCCCAGGAGCAGCAGGGGCAGACCGAGAAAAGTGTAGGATATTCTGCCGTAAAAATCAGCCCAGGCCTTATTGCGTTCCTCCGCTGATTTTGCATGTCTGGTTTCCTGATACAGTTCAAACAGCGAAAGCTCCATAGTATGATAGGCCGGCACGAAAAAGTCACTGGGCATTTCAGGGAAGGTGAAATTCTGCTCCTTGAACACCTGATTCGCAAATCTCGTATTGCCGGCCGCTTCTTGCTTCTGCCCGTTATACAGGGTCCAAATTCCTTTATTCCAATCGGTCGATTGTGCAACGATCAGTTTGTTCAGTTGGTATTCCTTGTTCCAACCCGTATAGGAGAAAAAATTAAAGGAACTCTTGTGGGGATCGGTACGGGCAAAGGAATAGAAGCCGTCCTGACCTCGATAGTAGTAACGACCGTTGCGATAAATTCCCAACGGCACCTTGCCCTTCACCTCTTTGTGCCAGATCCTGTTGGTAGCCGCAACGGTCTTTGGCAGCACCATTTGCGTCATGGCAAGGAACAACAGGACGCAGGCCACAGCCGCCCCGATAATGGGGGTTGTGATTTTCTTTAAGGGGATACCGCATGCCTTGAGGGCGATAAGTTCATTGCTGTGATTGAGAACACCCAAAGTGACAACACCGGCCAACAGGATACAGACCGGGCTCATCATGTCGAGGATAAAGGGAATGTTGTACAGAAAAAATTGAGCGATCAGGCCGATGGATTTGCCTTTTTCAAGGAAGCTGTCGATCTTCTCGAAAAAATCGATGAGTAGATAGATGCTGATAAAACTGGCCATGATCATCCCGAGATTACGGATGAAGCTCGAGAGGATGTAACGGTAAAGGAGTATCACTGGGGATTATTGTCAATACATGGATAGATAGGGTTTGCTCCGACAGCGCTGGCCGGACAAGTACGGTGTGCCGGTTTTTAACACGTGGAGAATGCGGTAGTTTCTTTCAAAAAGTAGTAATCCCTGTGCCTCGTTCAGTCAAGGACTACCATCGTTCAGCGGCGTGCACGGTGCCTCGCCCCCCGTCCCGTTCACATCTGATTTTGTTCTTTATCCTCCGTTGGCTTGACAAGTCAACCCTCTGCAACAGAGGCTTCTTCGCGTTATTGTTCCAGCAAAATATTCCGGGAAGACGGCGCTTGCTATTTTTTCTGCCTCTGTGGTAATGTACGTCTTTCTGCTGATTCGTTTTTTGTAATCTGATTCAGACACTACAGAGGAATTTCTTACCTGAAGCATCTGTTCTCCAAGTACCTGGTTCCCCCGCGTCGAGACTGTCGTTTAAGGAAAGGCATTGAACAGATTGCCGTTCGGTTTCGGCGGATAAGATTCTTTATCACTGCGTTCGCTTCAAAGACGGCAGTGCTTTTTCATCCCCTTTGTCTATGCAGAAACGACTTGAGAAAATTGCTGACAACAACATAACGCGCAGCGCTAGTAAAAATTCAGCATTGGCTCGGCTGAACGGTTTGTGGGCCATCTTCGAGCGGAGCGATACCGTGCTGATCGTTATCAGTGCCGATCCGGACGCGATTGCTTCAGCCATGGCTCTCAAACGTATTCTCAGCTACCGGGTGCATAGCGTCGCTATCGGGTATCCTAATGAAATCCGGCGGCTCAACAACATGACCATGGTCGAGCGCCTGAAAATCCCCATTGAACGGCTCCACACCCTGCCGGTAAAGGAGTTCACCAAAAAAATTCTTCTCGATTCCCAGCCCAACCACCTCGCCTGTTTTGAAAAAATGACCTTCAATGCGGTTATCGATCATCACCCGGTCACCACGGGCTGGGATGCGGCCTTCATTGATATCCGCCCCGAATACGGGGCCGTGGCCTCTATCATGGTGGAATACCTTCGAGCCGCTGGCATAAAACCGTCTGTTGCCTTGGCCACCGCCCTGTTCTACGGCATCAAGGTGGATACCCAGAATTTCCAGAAACAGAACATGCAGGTAGCTGACAGCATCTGTTTCCGGTACCTGTTCAATATTGCCAACCTCAATCTGGTGCGGAAATTCGAGCTCACCGAGTTGCGCCGCTCTGAACTGCGTTATTTCCGAACCGCCTTAAATGAAGTCAAGGCAACGAATCGGCGCGCCTATGTGCACCTCGGCAAGGTGAGCACACCCGATATCCTGGTGATTATCGCCGATTTCTACAATCGGGTTGAAGGCTTCGACTGGGTCATTGTCTCCGGCGTTCACGGGGAGAAGCTGGTGGTTATTTTTCGCTGCGACGGTTACCGAAAAAATGCCGGAAAACTGGCCAAAAGTACTTTCGGCCAATTCGGTCCCGCAGGCGGACACAAGGAAGCAGCACGGGCAGAATCGCCTTTGAAAAACCTGCCGTTACGTGAAAATCAAGAATTCACCACCAAAACCCTCATTCGACTTGTCACCCAGCATATCAAAGCGCCTGCCTCTCCCGTCAAGAAAATTCCACCGGCACCCCGGAACCCCTAAGTCCCTTGGTTCTACGAGATATTGCTTGCACCATTAGGGGGTTATGCAATAGTATGCGTTCTAGTCTTCCTTCTCTCTTTGGCGTCCTGCGGCAAGGCACTATTTTCTAAAAAGGACGCCGGTAATCCATCTGCACGGTGTTCTATGCATAGACCCTCGACTTTGGCGATGATCCTGGCAGGTGGCCGCGTCGATGAACTGGGTGTCCTCACCCACTACAGGCCGAAATCAGCAGTCCCCTTCGGCGGTTTTGCCCGAGTCATAGACTTTCCCCTTTCCAATCTTCTCCACTCCGGCATAGAACGCATTGCCATCCTCAGCCAATACCGGTCCTACTCATTAATCAACCACATCGGTACAGGCGCCGCCTGGGATATGATTGGTCGGAACCGGGGCATTTCCATCCTGCCACCTTTCAAGGATTATGAGAATCCCCACTGGTACCGTGGATCCGCCGATGCTGTCTATCAAAATCTCGATTATATTCGGTATTATGGCCCTTCCGTGATTCTGATTCTCTCCGGTGACCACATCTATCAGATGGATTACCGAGAAATGATCCGCTACCATAACGAGCACGATGTCGACCTAACCGCTGCCTTTATCGAGGTGCCTCTGGAATCGGCCTCCCGTTTTGGCGTGGCGGAAATCGCTGTTGGTGACAGCGATGGCGGCAGGATGCTCTCCTATGAGGAAAAACCTGCTTCTCCCAAAAGCAAATGGGCCTCGCTCACAGTTTTCTGCTTCCGGCCCTCTGTGCTCTCCGAAGTGCTGAAAAAAAATCAGGAAGACCATTCCTATGAGTTTGGCCGTGATATTATCCCGATGATGATGCGAGAAAACTACAAGGTGCATGGCTACAAATTCAGAGGCTACTGGGGATACACCAAAACCATTGATGAATATTGGCAGACCTCCATGGATCTGCTGGGTCCGGAACCGAAAATCGACATGGAGGCCTGGGGTATCCGCACCAATCTGGCCCACCGCAGTATTGCCGACCGGCAACCCATCAAAATCGGGGCAGACGGTAACATTCAGAACTCCATGGCCTACAATGGCTGCATCATCGAGGGCACAGTGCGCAACTCGATCCTCTTCCCCGGAGTTCACGTCATGGCCGGGGCCGAGATCAACGACTCCATTCTCTTTTTTGATAATATCGTCCACCAGGGAGTTCGTCTCAACCGGGTGGTCAGTGATGTGAACACCGTTTTCAACAAGGATGTGCGAGTGGGTGCCCCCCAATGTGACAAATTGAATCGTGTCAGTGTGATTGGGTGGAACAACAGCATACCGGAAGGATTCAGCATAGGGTGCGGCTGTACAGTCGCCCCGCGAATACCGGCAGAGAAGTGGCCGGAAAGGCATCTTGAAGATGGGGAGGAGCTGAAATGAGAGAAGGTGGCGATGCCCTTGTGCTCCTCCTGGCCGGCGGTATCGGTAGCCGATTGAATCTCCTGGTGGGACACCGGGCGAAACCGGCAGTACCGTTTGGCGGGATTTACCGGATTATCGATTTCAGCCTGTCCAATGTCATGAACTCCGGCCTGACCAGGGTCGGGGTGCTGACCCAGTATAAGCCGCTTTCGCTCATGGCCCATATTGGCAACGGAGAGGCCTGGGATTTCACTGGCCGAACACGGGGCATCAAGATCCTGCCGCCACGTACCGGTGAGCAAGATTCAGATTGGTATAAGGGGACAGCGGATGCGATTCGACAAAATATCGATTTCATCCTCGCCAATCCCTCCGAACAAGTAGTGATTTTATCCGGCGACCATATTTACCACATGGATTTCGACGCGATGCTCTCCTACCACCAGTACAAAAAGGCGGATATCACTATCGGCATGATGGTCGTGCCCAAACGCGATATTCACCAGTTCGGCGCAGGAATCGTCAACACTGAAAACCGGATTATCGATTGGGAGGAGAAACCTGCAGTCCCCCGCACCAATCTTGCATCCATGGGCATTTATGTTTTCGATACCAAGTATTTGTTGCGCACCCTGGGGCATGACCGGCGGGAAGCGGATTTCGGCATGCACATCCTGCCCCGGGCTATCAACGAGGACAGGGTCTATGCCTATCCTTTCTACGGCTACTGGCGTGATGTCGGGACCATCCAGGCCTATTGGGAGACCAATATGGATATTATCCGCGAGAATTCTGGTATCTCGCCGGAAAAATGGGGAATACGCCCCAACCCCGAATGCGGCCATCGTTCCATGGATCGCGCCCCCGCCAACTTTCAGACCGGTTGCCAGGTCACGTCGTCGATGATCTCATCAGGTTGCATTATAGAGGGCACGGTGATTAATTCCGTGCTGTCGCCGGGAGTGCGGGTGAAAAAAGGGGCGGTGGTGACCAATTCGGTTCTCTTTGATGACACCCTTATCGAAGAAAACGCGGTGGTTGACCTGGCAATCTGCGATAAAGGTGTTCATATTGGTACCGGTACCGTGGTGGGATATGGCGAGAACATGATCTTGCCCAATAAAAAGTTCCCCAAACATTTGTATACCGGCATCTCCTTGATCGGCAAGGAGGCCACAATTCCGGCCGGGGTGCGAATCGGCCGCAATTGCATCGTCAACTTCGGCTATAATGACGATACCTTCAACGGGCAATCCTTTTTGGCCGATGGCGAATCGGCCTGAGTCGGATTAATCAGTTTGCGGGCAGAGGGGGACTCCCCCTCCCCGTATCGGTCTCAAACCACGGGCACCTTATCTTCTCTGATGTTGTTCTTCCTGCCCATCCTGAGTACGCCCATGCTGTTGGCGTGTACGTCCCGACCGGTTGCCCACTCCTCCTTGTGACTGGTGCTGTTGTGTTTGCATCTGAGACGATTGCGGTGATCTCGATCTTTGCCCCTGCAACTGCGACCGGTTCTGTTGCAGTTGCGTATTTCGAGACGGATGCAGTGACTGCTGCTGGGAGCGTATACCGGGAGCGCTCCCGTTCTGCCTCTCCCAATGCCGATTCTGTTCCCAACTTCTCCAGTTCTGATGCAGTTGCTGATGCGAAATTCGTTGATGATCCCATTGACGCCCGTGCCATCGATGATCCCTGTAATCATTCCTCCAGCTGGAGGGTATACCCCGGTAAAAGGAGGGAACATTTCGATAGTAGGCCCAACCTGAATCATAGCTCCGCGAACGATACCAATGGCCTCCCCATGGACGCCACCACCAACCACTGTAGAAGAAGATGTCCTCGGCCAGATCAGGGGCGACGTAGACATTCGATCCAGGTAGCACGACCAGTTCTGGCGGCGCTGCAAATACTATGGGCGGAGGCAGGCCAATACTCACATTGATAAACGCTCTCGCCATTGTTGGCGATGGCACGGCACATAGTAGCGCCCAAAGCAATGCTCCCGAAAGTATCTTTCTCATTTTGTTACCTCCTCTCTGTATGATTGTCTGTTCTTCCTGTAACAATATACTTCAAATAACCAATAGCATGATTCCCCATACGAGTGCAAGAACTCCACTGATCGACTGTAACGGACGCGTTTCACGCCTCCTTGCAAGAGATCCCAACACAATTGAATAATTAACATTCCCCTTGGACAAATAAATAAGCACTGGATGTTCGTTGACCCTATCGACCAACAGCAGCAAGTAGAGAACTCACTCCCCATCCAGGTTCCCCCAAAACGGCCTTGGGACAACGCTCTCATCAGAAGACTCGCTTTGCGTGCTCTAGAGCAATGCAATATGCAGACTATTATGCTAAACTTTTTCACAGAGAAGCTATCCTGGCAAATTGCCGACATTGACATCAGACAACAAAGGGAAGCCATCTGCAAACTCTTCAGCCATGAGCCGGGACCGGAATACCAATGCCAAAAACCCCGCGGGACCTTTCCGCAGAGGATCTTCATCTTGCCTTCACCTTAGCCTGTCGCGCACAAACAGAGGGGCACCTTGAAGAGGCTCGGGAGCAATACCTGCTTTTGCTGCACTATCTGCCGGAAGCATCCATTCTTCACTACAATATCGGCCTGGTGTACTACACGCTCCAGGATTTCAGCCAGGCGTTACATGAGTTTTCCCTGGCATTGGCCTGCGGGCCTAAAGATGCCGACACCCTCTTTAATCTGGCCCTCTGTCAGAAAAAAACCGGAGATTGCCAGGCCGCCATTGCTACCTACCAGCAGATTCTGGGGACCACCCCGGATCATACCGACTGTTTGTACAATCTCGCCGGATGTCATCAATATCTCCATGATGAAGACCAGGCAATCACCTGCTATCACCGGGTTCTGGCGGTAGATGCCAAATATCTGCCGGCTGCCAACAATCTGGCCTACCTCTATCACCGTGCGGGCAATGTCGCTCAGGCAGTCGTCTACTATAATCAGGTCCTGATCTTGCGGCCTGAAGACGATTCGGCCCGATACATGCTCGCTTCGCTTATGGGCACCCCGCTTGACCATGCCCCGGAGTCCTATATTCGAAGTTTTTTCAACACCTATGCCGAAGGCTTTGAGCAAAGCCTGGTAGCAGAATTGGGATATGCCACCCCCCAGGAGCTGTATGCGTGTTTCCGGAAGTGTCCAGGCCATAAGACCTCGTACGACCATGGCCTTGATCTCGGCTGTGGCACTGGGCTCAGCGGTGTTCCTTTCATGCAGGCTGTCACGATCCTTGACGGCGTGGATCTTTCCAGGAACATGCTTTCCCAGGCCGCTCGAAAGGGTTGCTATACCAGCCTCTACCCGGACAGCATCCTCCATCACCTGCAGGCAACCATCGACACCTATGATTTTTTTCTCGCCACCGATGTGTTCATCTATGTCGGTGATTTGCAAGAGCTGTTCACTGCCACCCATGCCGTTGCACGCCCGGCAGCACTCTTCTGTTTTTCCACAGAAAATCTGAATACTGGAGACTACCAATTACGGCAAACTGGAAGATTTGCCTATTCCCGTGCCTATGTGCACAAAATCGCGACTTCCACGGGATGGAGCATGCTGGCTTTGGAGAAGACCAGGCTGCGTAAGGAAAGGGATTCCTGGATTGCGGGGGATCTCTGGATTTTTCAGCTTGATACGCCAAGCGATCACCTCCATGTTCAGTAATTTTCGATCAGGTCACCTTGCCCTCAGGGCTTACCTGATTGGAAGAAAAGTGGAAACGAAAGAAGAGCCAAAGAAAAAATAAATACCCACCCTTACGTCATGGACCGCAGTGCTCTTGGGGGGGGGACCTAAAGGAACCAACCAATTCGAATGATACGCACCGTTCTGACGGTGGTGATGGCTGTATTTTTGTGCACAGCCGGGGCGATAAAAGCCCCAGCAACCTGATCATCACCATGATGGTCCCCAGGCGCCACCGAGGCTGCGCAGAAAACGGGGGCCGAACAACTGATGCGCAAGGCACTGTTGAAAATCTGACCTCCCGAGTAAAGTGAGCGTATTGCACTGAAAGGATTATATGATTGAATCAAGTTATACGATCAAACCCATCGGGGTCATACGCTCCGACTTGGCCAATCGAGAGACCGCACCGCACCAGGGAGAGGAAGGCGCACCGGATGCCTGGCTTGAATTGCATCCGACCATTGCCGAAGGGCTTGAAGGTATTGCTGTGGGCGATGAAATTATTGTAATCACCTGGCTGCACCACGCGAATCGCAACACATTGCAGGTACATCCACGCCGGGATACAACCAGGCCTCTGACGGGCGTCTTTGCGACACGATCTCCCGACAGACCAAATCCACTGGGCCTACACCGGGTCACGGTTCTGAATATTGACGGAAATAGATTGCAAGTAGGACCGCTGGAAGCGATCGACGGCACGCCGGTCGTCGATATCAAATCAGCACTTAGACCAACAACCGACTCAGAGTGACCGTCTTAAAACAATGTCGAGATCCAAAATAATTCTGACCCCCTGTTTTTTTTCTCATTTATGATAAAATTATAAAAAAACTCTAGCACTCGAGGCGGCGAGGCAAAAACACATGGAAAAGAAAACAAGTTGGGATGACATACCATCGTTAGATGGGCTGAGCGTAGAATGGGAATACAAACCAGAAACCGCCCTCGGCAAAAGAGCCTTTGTCCGCCTAAACACTGAAGATATCGTCGGGCTCTTTGCAGTAAAAGAAATTTTCGTCAAAATCGCCACTGCTCAACAAACCCACACAGGCCGCCTGCTTGATATCAGCAAAGGCGGGCTCTCATTGAGACTTCCGGTGTTTCTTGAAGAAAACCTTCCCGTGAAGGTCGGATTTTTCCTTGGCACGGTTAAAGTCATTTCTAAGGCCACAATCCGGCATACCCGCAAAGTAGATACACAGTATACGACGGGAATCGAATTCGTTGATCTCAACAAGGAATCAGCTGAATTCATCGGCGGGCTCTATGCATCAAAAATCCTCCACCACACCAGCTGAGCAACGCAGAGCGCCACGCCACAGTCCGCCAGGGCCATGATGGCCGTCAAGGGTGCTCTTGGTTCCTGCGCAGAACAAACGCGACTACCGACACCCCTTTGCACACCATTTGCTCAATCTAACCGACATCGTTATATTTTCATTGTAAATCAGGGGGGCTAGCTTTAACTGCATTGTGCATTAACATAAAAATCTCAGCGCATACCATTTCAGATTCGTAACCTATTGTCGAACGCTTTCTCTACAGATTTGTCCCAGGTTTTGCTAAAGACAGCGAGGGCCTGTTCGACTTTACATTGCGCAAATGAAGGCCTATACTTTTTCCATAAGTTTTCTGACAAACTGTTCCCATTCTCTTTTTTGATTGTCTATCGCCTCATTTTCATGACAGGTACTCTCCTCGCTCTAAAGGGCTTAACCTGATCATGGGGAATTGCTCATCCTCCTTTCCAGAGGGCCCCATTGTTATGCCAGCACCACGGACACTTTTTTTATTGCTCCTCTTCATTCTACTGATTCAATGTGCGCCGACTCTCCTTTATGCCAACAAAGCACAAGGTCCGGAAAATCTCGAGACGCTCGTTGCCTTAGCCGTGGCCAACAATCCCGAGGTCAAAGCCTCGGCGGAACGCTGGCAGGTCACCGTTGAGAGGGCCCGCCAGGCAGGCGCCCTTGAAGATCCGATGATGATGATGCGCGTTCAGAACGCCCTGATCCGCGATCCCTTAAATTTCAGACGCGAGACCATGACGGCCAAAGTGATCGGCATCAGCCAGAAACTCCCCTTTTACGGCAAGCGCGATCTCATGCGGGAGGAGGCCGGATTCGAGGCCGAGGCAGAGCGTTGGGTCGTTGCGGAACGGCGCATCGAATTACAACGGATGGTCAAGGAGGCCTGGTACCAGATCTACCTGATCGATCGATCCCTGGAAACGGTTGCCGGCACCGTCACCCTGCTCGATGATTTGACCCGTCTGGCGGAATCGATGTACGGGGTCGGCAAGACCGGCCAGCAGGAAATCTTCCAGGCGCAGCTGGAGCGGTCGAAGATGGAGGAGATGCGCATAGGCCTGGAGCAGAAACGGCGCTCCCTAGCCGCCACCCTCAATACCCTGGCCTACCGCCCGGCGGAGACCGCTATTCCCGTGATTGCCAAGATCGCCCTGCCACCGGTTGCACTCTCGGCAGCCGAGCTTGAGAGCCTGGCGCTGGCGCATCGCCCGGCACTGAAGGCCCTGCAAGCGCGGATTGACAAAACCACGGTGAGTTCCAAGCTGGCTGAAAAAGAAATCCTCCCCGATGTCACCATTTCCCTGGAATACATGCAGCGGGAACCCGCCATGGACACTCCGGGGGATGACATGTACGGGGCGCAATTGTCCTTCAACCTCCCGATTCAACAGGACCGGCGTCATGCCAAGGTTGCCGAAGCCCAGGCGGAGAAGCGGATGGCCATCCAGGAATTGGCGGTGCAGCACAACAAAATCCAGCTGGCAATCAGCGATGGCCTGGCCCAACTGGAACGCAGTCGCAAATTGACCCGGCTCTACGAGCAGGGTATCCTTGCCCAGGCCAACAGTGCGGTGGAGTCGGCCATGGCCGCGTACCGGACCAACAAAATAAAATTTTCCGAGGTGATGGCCAGCCGCATAGCCCTGTTCAACTTCGAGCGCGAATACCATGGGGCGGTGACTGATCACCAGATGCAGCTGGCAGTGCTCGAAGGCGTTGTCGGCACCTCCTTGCCAGCAACACCGTAAACAACACCGCAACCGACCACTATGGATGACGGCAAATCGGATTTTTGAGGAATCGAATGAAAGGAACAACGAGCTGGAAGGCAATAGCGTTGGTCATCAGCCTTGCCCTGGCCCTCGGTAGCGGCTACCTGATGGGTACCCGCCATCACGATCATGAGCACGAAACGCCGGTCCCTGAACAAGGGCAGACTGCGGCCAAGGTCCAGTATACCTGCTCCATGCACCCGTTCATCATCCGCGATGCCCCTGGTGCCTGCCCGATCTGCGGCATGGCACTGACCCCGGTCAAAACAGACAAAAAGGGGGCCGCTGCAGAAAACGGGGTCACCAAATGGCGCTCCCCCATGGATCCGACCTACGTGCGCGATGCGCCCGGAAAGGACGCTATGGGCCATGATCTGGTGCCTATCCAGGAAGGGGGGGCGGCCGCAGGAGAAATCAGCATTGACCCGGTAACCATCCAGAACATGGGGGTTCGCACCGAAAAGGCTGAAAAACGCAAGCTGCAGCGGACCATCCGCACCGTTGGCCTCGTCACCTCGGTGGAAGGGCGGCAGTTCTCGGTCAATGCCAAAATCGAGGGCTGGGTCGAACGGCTGATGGTCAATCAGCAGGGGCAACAGGTAAAAAAGGGGCAGCCGCTGATGGAGATCTACAGCCCCGAATTGGTAGCCGCCCAACAGGAATATCTGCTGGCCGTAAAAAACAAGAGGCAACTGGCTGCCAGTCCTTACCCTGAGATTGCGGGCGGCGCCGACCGTCTGCTCGAAGCAGCACGCACCCGTCTGCGCTACTGGGATATCAGCCCAGACCAGATCCAGGCCCTGGAGCGCTCCGGCCAGGTACGGAAAACCTTGACGCTGTACAGCGAACATGAAGGGGTCGTGACCAGCAAAAAGGTGTTGGAGGGAATGCGGATCATGGCGGGCGAGGAGCTGCTGCAGATCACCGATCTGGCCAAGGTCTGGGTCAACGCGGACATCTATGAGTACGAATTGCCCTGGGTCAAGCTGGGCCAGACAGCGCGGGTGGAGCTGCCCTTTGCGAAGGGCCAGGTGATTGACGGTTCGATCACCTATCTGTATCCCTACCTGGAGAATGAAACCCGGACGGTCAAAGCCCGGATTGAACTGGCCAATCCCGGATTTACACTGAAGCCGGCCATGTATGCCAATGTCAGCATTGCCGCCGAGATGGTTGCCGACGCCCTGGCCATTCCGGTGACGGCGGTCCTCAATTCCGGCAAGGGGCAGACGGTCTTCGTCGCCCTGGGCAGCGGCAAATTTGAACCCCGGGCCGTGCAGAGTGGCGTTCGCGACGATACCGGCCAGATCCAGATCCTCTCGGGCTTAAGCGAGGGGGACGAAGTGGTGGTTTCCGCGCAATTCATGCTCGACTCGGAAAGCAGGCTGCGTGAGGCCCTGGACAAGATGACCGGGCAGAAAAAAGAGGCGACCGCACCTGCCCCTCCGAAACCCGGCGGCCCACCTTCCGAGAAAAAGGCCGATGCTAAGGCCCTGGACGACCTGTTCAAATGAGACACCTCTTACAACTGATCCCGGAGAGCAGGCATGCTTGAAACCATCATCGCCTGGTCGCTGCGCAACAAGTTCCTGGTGATCCTGGCCACCCTTTTTGTGGTGATTTCAGGCGTGTATTCCCTGCAGAAGACCCCGGTGGATGCCATTCCCGACCTGTCGGATGTCCAGGTGATTATTTACACCAAATATCCGGGCCAGGCACCTCAGGTGGTGGAAGACCAGGTGACCTATCCACTGACCACCCGCATGCTCTCGGTGCCTGGTGCCAAGGTGGTGCGTGGTTACTCCTTTTTCGGTTCCTCCTTTGTCTATATTATTTTCGAGGACGGCACCGACATCTACTGGGCCCGCTCCCGGGTCCTTGAATACCTCAGTACCATCTCGGGTAATCTGCCCCAAGGGGTGACCCCGACTCTGGGTCCGGATGCCACCGGCGTCGGCTGGATCTACGAATATACGCTTGAGAGCAATCGGCACAATCTCCAGGAACTGCGCTCCATTCAGGATTGGTTTCTGCGCTATGAGCTGACCTCGGTCGAGGGGGTCTCGGAAGTGGCGAGCCTGGGCGGCTTTGTCAAGCAGTACCAGGTGGCAGTGGACCCCAACAAGCTGCGCGCCTACAACATCCCGATCACCGACGTGATGATGGCCATCAAACGGGCCAACCTCGATGTCGGCGGGGGCTCCATCGAGATGGGCGAGACCGAATTTGTGGTCCGCAGTCAGGGGTATATTCGCTCGCTGGCCGATCTCGGCAATATCGTGGTGATGAGTACCAAAGAGGGCACGCCGGTTTTGGTGAAGAATCTGGCGGAAGTCCGTCTCGGCCCGGAGATGCGCCGTGGCGTGGCTGAATGGGACGGTCAGGGGGAGACGGTCGGCGGCATCATTGTTATGCGCTTTGGCGAGAATGCCCTTGCCACCATCGAGCGGGTCAAGGCCAAGCTGGAGAGTCTCAAAGCGGGCCTGCCTGAAGGGGTCACCATCAAAACGGCCTATGATCGCGCCGGACTGATTGAACGGGCGGTCACCACCCTCAAGGAAAAACTGCTGGAGGAATCCATCGTTGTTGCCGTGGTGGCGCTCCTCTTTCTCGGCCATCTCCCGAGCGCCCTGGTGGCCATCTGCACCCTGCCGGTGGCGATCCTCCTGGCCTTTGTGATTATGCACGCCCAAGGGATCAACGCCAATATCATGAGCCTGGGCGGCATTGCCATTGCCATCGGCGCGATGATCGATGCCGCGATTATCATGATCGAGAATGCCCACAAGCATTTGGAACGTGATCGCGGCCGCAAACCCCACTGGCAGATCATCCTTGATGCCGCCAGCGAAGTCGGGCCGACCCTTTTTTATTCGCTGCTGGTGATCACCGTCTCCTTCGCGCCGGTCTTCACCCTTACCGAGCAGTCCGGCCGCCTGTTCAAACCGCTGGCCTTTACCAAGACCTACTCCATGGCCGCCGCAGCCCTGCTTTCGATCACCCTGGTGCCGGTGCTCATGGGCTGGTTCATCCGCGGCAATATCAAGGCGGAGTCGGCTAACCCCCTCAATCGCCTCCTCATCCGCCTCTACCATCCGGTGGTTGATTGGGTACTCCGCTGGCGCACCCTGACCCTGCTGCTGGCCGTGACGGCCATGCTCTCCACGGCCTGGCCACTGACTCAAATGGGCTCGGAATTCATGCCGCCCCTCTATGAGGGCGATCTCCTCTACATGCCGACCACCTTGCCGGGACTGTCGGTGACCAAGGCCAAGGAGATCCTCCAGCAGACCGACCGGATTATCCGCCAGTTCCCCGAGGTGGAACATGTCTTCGGCAAGATCGGACGGGCCGAGACCGCCACCGACCCTGCCCCGATGATGATGATCGAAACCACCATCATGCTCAAACCCGAAAGCGAGTGGCGACGTGTGCCGGGCATGCGTTTCTATTCCGCCTGGCCCGGAGCGTTGGAATGGATCAAGGCCCCCCTGCGCCGTCTCTGGCCGGAAGAACGGACCATGACCGTGGACCAGTTGATCGACCGCCTCAACAGTGCCATCCAGTTCCCCGGCCTGACCAATGCCTGGACCATGCCGATCAAGACCCGGATCGACATGCTCTCCACCGGGATCAAAACGCCGGTCGGAATCAAGGTCATGGGCAATGATCTTGAGACCTTGAGCCGAATCGGCGAGGAAGTCGAAGCCCTAGTCCGTTCCCTGCCCGGGACGCTCAGTGCCATCGCCGAACGGGCAGTGGGCGGCAGCTATCTCGATATCCGGATCGACCGCAACAAGGCGGCCCGTTACGGCATCAATGTCGGCGCCATCCAGGAGATTATCCAGACTGCGGTGGGCGGCATGGCGGTCACCGAAACGGTCGAGGGGCTGGAACGCTATTCGGTCAATGTCCGCTACGACCGGGATTTCCGCAGTGATCCAGACGCGTTGCGGAGTGTGTTGGTGCCGGGAAGTGGCGGTCGGCAAATTCCCCTTGAGCAGCTGGCCGAGATTTCGATCAGCAATGCCCCGGACAGCATTAAAAGCGAGAACGGCCGTCGTACCGCCTGGGTCTACGTCGATATCAAGGGCGTGGACATCGGCACCTATGTCGATTCAGCCCGCAAGGCCGTGGCCGCGCACATCAAACTGCCGCCCGGCTATAATATCGTCTGGAGCGGCCAGTTCGAATACATGGAAAAGGCAAAGGCGCGGCTCATGGTGATCATCCCCCTGACCGTGCTTATTATCTTCGTCATCATTTACCTGAGCACCAACAGCTTCATCAAGACCGGCATCGTTTTTCTCGCCGTGCCTTTTTCCCTGGTCGGCGCCTTCTGGTTCCTGTACCTGTTGGGCTACAACACCTCGATCGCGGTCTGGGTGGGGATCATTGCCCTGGCTGGGCTCGATGCGGAGACCGGAGTGGTGATGCTGCTCTATCTCGATCTCGCCTATAAACTGTGGGGGGATCAAGGACGCATGCAGACCCGCGGCGACCTGGTCCAGGCCATCCATCACGGTGCGGTCAAACGCATCCGGCCCAAGATCATGACCATCGCGGTTATTATCGCCGGCCTTATTCCCATCATGTGGAGCCACGGAGCCGGGGCGGATGTGATGAAACGGATTGCCGCCCCGATGGTCGGCGGCGTGGTCACCTCAGGGCTCATGGAACTGCTGGTCTACCCGGTCATTTTTTACCTCTGGCGCGGCCGACGGCTTGATCGCAGTCCAATCGCCAGTTCAGAAGAACCTATACATGAAAACAACCGACACCAACCTTCCTCGTTTTGAGGATGCACCCAAGGAGAATCAACTATGAAACGTACACTCATTACGTATGCCGTCCTGTCCCTTTTAAGCGTACCCGCGTTCACTCTTGCCGAGACCGCCAGCGAGCACAGCGGCCATAATATGATGGAACACCAAGGCGCCATGCCAACGATGAATACCCAGACGATCATGCTGGGCGACGAACAAACGGTTGAGGGCGTCAAGGGCATGGCCCATATCAAGGATGTCGGGGCCATGATGGCCAAGATGGGCAAAAAGGAGAATTATCACTTCATGATGATGTTCAGTGATGCCAAGACCGGAGCACCGATAAACGAGGGCACCGTGGCCGTGAAAATCGTTGATCCGAAAACCGGGCAGGCTGGAGCAGCGATACCGCTGATGGGCATGAGCGGTCATTTCGGAGCTGACGTCACCCTGCCAACCAAGGGCGACTATCAGTTTCAGGTCGGCAGCAAACTGGCGGACGGCACCAAACGCCAGTTCACCTTTAAATACTCCTACAAGTAAGCGCCATCGCCACGTACGGCTGGCTCGGCCACCCTGTTCTCCCAGGAGGACAGGGTATCCTCTTTTATTGTGAAACGTCTTTCCAGGTTGATGCGATTTCTACAAAACGTGACTGACACTTCACAAATGCCGCAATCACCATCGGGTCAAAGTGAGTACCCGATCCGTTCAATATCATTTTCTCAGCCTCTTGGTAACTAAAAGCAGATTTGTAGGGCCGGACGGTGGTGAGCGCATCATACACATCGGCAACAGCCATGATTCGAGCCGAAAGAGGGATTGCCTCGCCAACAAGTTGGGCAGGATAGCCACTTCCATCCCATTTTTCATGGTGATAATGGGCAATCTCTAAGGCGACCTGAAAAAAACCACTATCATCTGATGTATACTGTTGCGCTTGTTCAAGCATATTCGCGCCTCTTTTTGCGTGGCTTTTCATTACTTCAAATTCTTCAACGGTCAGTTTACCCGGTTTCAGCAATATATGATCGGGTATGGCGATCTTGCCTATATCATGCAGGGGGGCCGACTTGAAGAGCTTTTCCATGTAATCTGGAGTTAAAATATTTTTGAATATGTGCAGTGTTGCAAGTTCCTGCGCAAGCACTTTAACGAACTCTTGGGTCCTTTTGATGTGCCACCCCGTACATTCATCTCTAAACTCTGCAAGAGAGACCATAACCATGATGGAAGCCTCTTGCAGTCGATTGATCCGGGTCAGTTTCTTCTGCACCTCCATTTCCAGCCATCCGGTTTTATCTTCAAGAAGTTTTTGATATTCTCGGTTTTGCAGATGTGCACGCAGTCGCGCCAGTACGATGGGTGGACTGATCGGCTTGGATATGAAATCAACCGCTCCGAGGTTGAGTCCGTGTTCTTCATCCTGGATGCTGTTTTTTGCTGTCAGAAAAAGGATGGGAATATAGGCGGTTTCTTCAATGGCTTTAAGTTTTTCGCAAACCGTCCACCCATCTATATTCGGCATCATTACATCCAGCAGAATGGCATCTGGCAACGGCTTGACCTGAGCGAGTTCGATCGCCTTGGCACCGCTGTTGGCCACCCGGATGTCGTAAGAGGGTTTAAGGAGGTTCGCCAGAAGGCTAAGGTTAGCTGGTGTGTCATCGACAATCAGGACAAGTGGTTTCATCGGTCAGTTCCAGTGTTAAAATATTCAAGAGCACGGGTAAAATCAAACTGCTGGAGCGCCTTGCTGATGTGCTCCAGATCCGCAGGGGAAAAACGATTTCCCAGCAAATGGCTGTTGTTCTCCCATAATTCAATGGCTACAAAATCCCCTTTGCCGAGATGGTCGGTAAATGCTTCAAGCCATGCCGCATCCACTACCAAGCCTTTGTCCGGCACCCCTTTCATCTCGGATTCTGGAGCCTCGGTATTCAGACCTTCATGAACATGTAATCCTTGAATTGCCATCTCGGGATCGATTTGTATGGATTGTCGCATTGCTTGCAAAGAATTTCGGACAAGGTAAGGGGTGTTTTTCCTGATTGCGCGCAAGAGGGACTGCCACAGATGTATGGGATCAAAGGGTACGTTAATGAAGCCGTTCATGCCGATCTGGAAGCACTTTTCTTTTTCAAAAGTCATTACCCGAGTACTCAGGGCGATGATGGGAAGCAGATCGAATTTCCTGTCCTTCCGGATAATCTCCGTGGCTTCGTACCCATCCATGACTGGCATCTGCAGATCCATCAGCACCGCCCCATAGGTTTCAGGCGGGAGACTCTGGAGTTTCTTCACTGCCAGTTCGCCATTCTCAGCAATATCGACCACCACTCCTGCTCTGGCTAGCGCGTTGCTTGCCACCTTGCGATTAACAGGGTGATCCTCCACCAGAAGAACCCGGACCCCCTTGAGTTCGTCAAAATTTTCCACGCTGCTTCGACGTTCCCTGAGTGGGTTCTCCCCAACGAGTGCTCTGGCAAAAGGAATCTCCACCGTGAAACAGCTCCCTTGGCTAAGCTGACTCTTTACTTCGATCGTTCCCCCCATGAGTGCAACGAGCTTACCCGTGATCGCCAAACCAAGCCCCGTGCCCCCGTATTCGCGAGTTATGGAGGCATCAGCTTGCATAAACTTTTCAAAAAGTCGAGCTACTTGTTCATCGCTCATTCCGATGCCGCTGTCTTCTATGGTGAAGACAACGCAGGTGGCGTTCTCCTTGTGGGAAGAGGCAACGCCAAATCGGACAAACCCCTTTTGGGTAAACTTCGTGGCATTGGACAACAGATTGGTCAAGACTTGGCGCAGGCGCAGCGCATCACCCAGGAGCAAAGGTGCATCCAGCGCCAACACTGCATCCTGATTCTCATATTGAAACTCTAGCGATTTCACATCCAATGTTGGCTTCAACATCTGTATACACTCGTTCAGTGTATCTCTGAGCACAAAAGGAACTCGCTCCAGTGTCATCTTGCCCGCTTCGACTTTGGAAAAATCCAAAATATCGTTGATGATCGCCAAAAGTGATTCGGCGGCATGGTGGAGATACGTGAGCTGCTCTCTCTGGTTGGGCGCAAGATCACTCTGGAGAACGAGGTACGACATCCCAATGATGGCATTCATCGGTGTGCGGATCTCATGGCTCATGTTGGCGAGGAATTGGCTCTTGGCAAGGTTTGCGGCTTCCGCTGTTTCGCGGGCCTGCTCAAGTTTATGCTCGTATTGCTTGCGCTCGGTGATATCGCGCAAAATTCCCACTGCATGCCAGGCACCATACAGAAAGACCGCCGACAGAGACAATGATATGGCAATTTCCTGATTATCTTTCCGTTTGGCGAATAATTCTAGTGTCTTACCTACGGCATTGCCCTGGCCTGTGCGCAGGAACTCAGGGAATCCCGCACGATAGGCGGCAAGATAGCGTTCAGGGACTATCAGGTTATGGAGATCCTGACCGAGAGCTTCCTCGGCCAGGTACCCCAGGATCTGCTCAGCCGCAGGATTCCAATAGGAGATAGCGCCGAGAGGATTGATCATCAGGATGGCGTCATTGGCGGAATGGGTGATGCTGCGCAGTTGCACTTCGCTTACCTCGGCGGTCTCCTTGGCAACGGTCAGTTCGTTAACCCGTTCCGCAATAACCCGGGACATAATATTAAATGCAGCGCCCAATCTACCGACATCATCGTCCCCTTCAGGAACGGGAGAGGGTGACAAGTTGCCGGAAGCCACCTCTAAGCTGGCCTGCGTGAGCGCCTTCATGTGCCGGGTTAGCCAGAAACCTAAGAACAACAAGAGAAGAGAGGAAAGGAGAATTTCAATGGCGGCTATGCCGACGCCCTGAACAAACAACGTTTGCCTGGCATGAACAATTTGAGAAAGGTTAATGCCGAAATGGAGCTCGCCCAGTGATTGATGCTGGAATTCGATGGGTACGATTACATCATAACGAGGGGCGGTATTGTTCTCAAACAAAGAAAAATCCTTGCTCGGCTCTGGCAACGGCATGTCTGTCGACCAGCCGTTTGCGACGAGACGATGGCCGTAGCGGTCCACGACCACGATATAATCCAGGCTGCCCTTTGCCTGGCTTTCGTCGACAACCGCCTGCATCGTCGCGTAGTCTCGCGCAGCGAGGGGAGCGGTCAGAGCCGCTATCAGTACCGGGCTGAACTGTTGAGCTTGCGCCTGTACCTGGTTCGACATGGCACTATGCAAAAGACGGATGCTGTTTATGATCAGGACGGTCAGCATCAATGCTTCTAATCCGATAGCCAGAATAAGAAGGCGGCCCCGGACGGTCTTCCAAGGGGACATTCGTTTCATTTCACGTTGCCGATCAATTTTCTGGTTTCATCAACATACATGTCCATGTCTTCCATCTCGGTTGGTTTGAGCGGCCGATACCCTTCCAGTTTGTTATTCTCAAAATATTTCTTTGCCTCCGGCGTCGCTGCAAAGGCCCAGAGCGCGTTGTCGATTTCCTTTTGCATGGCAGTCCGGCGGCTGTTGAGCATGTACACACGTCCCGCCATGGGCTTGCTCTCGACAAGAATCCGTAACTGATCACGCACGTCCGGATTGAGTTTTTGATAATTTGCCAGCGATGTAAAGCATGCGTCGGCATCTCCTGAAATGACTAACTGAGCCACGCTGTCCGAGGCGCTGATATACCTAATCGATTTAGGGGTCACCTTGTTATCAGCGAGCCAGTGCTGTCCCCACAGCGTGACTAATGAGGCAGCGCTTAATCCGAGAACATCTTTCTCTTTCAGGTCGGCGGGTTCTCTTATCGTCCCATTAGCCAGTACCAGCGCTACCGCTTTGAAGTCAGCCTTATAGGTCAGCAGTGGGGTGTATTGTGCGTCCTTCTGGAAGAGACGGGCTTGATGGCCGGTGGTAATGGCAATGTCGAACTCTTGTGCCAGGCCTCGCTGAGCAAATATGTCAAAGTTGGGCGCGGTCACAATTTCGACCGGCACGCCAAAGGTCTTCTCCAGATACAGACGCAAAGGTGCATACATTTCCAGGATGACGCGGGGGCTGGTGTGCGGGGCAACGCCGATAACAAAAACATCACCGGTGGGCGCAGCAATGCCGGTTGACATCAGCAGTAGCGACATCATCATGACGGCGCATAGTCTTTTCATAGGGTATCCTTATATTTTTTATGAACTATTTTTATTTTATAACATTTGTCAACAAGCCTTGCAGCCGGTTGATCCGGGTGACGTTGCAGCCTCTCTATTTATTGCCATCCAGTCATGTCTCCTCATGTGGTTCGGTCATTTTGACAGTGACATATTCAAGAGCACGGGCAAAATCAAACTGCTGGAGTGCCCTGCTGATCTGTTCTACATCAACGGGGGAGAAATAATCTCCCATCATGTGTTTGTGGGTCTCCCATAATTCGACGGCTACAAAATCCCCAGTAGCCAGATGGGCGGTAAACGCTTCAAGCCAGGCCTCATCCACCACCGGTCCGCCATTTGCAGACACCTTCTCTTCTGGTTTTGTTGCAGTGCCAATAGCATGAACATACCTCCCCAGTGCCTCCAGAAGGGAGGAGTAAGGTTCCCAAATAGCCAGGATTTGCGAGCTGGGATCAGCACCAATTTTGAAGGTCTCCTCGATGGATGCCATGGCATCCTGCATCTTTTTCGCACCGATGGCACCGAAGGCGCCCCTGAGCTTATGTGCGTAGGCGTGACCTCGCTGGTTATCCCCCTGTTTGGCGAATTCCAGGAGTTCCTCACAGCCAGATGCAAAATTTTCCAGAACATCTTCAAGCACCTTCAGATAAAGACTGTGGTCTCCGCCCGCCCTTTTAATACCTTCACTAAGAATCACGCCGTTGATATCAATTTCCAGGCCAGTCTGCACGGGTTCCAAAGATGGAACAGCCTGGGGCGGTTCATCCTTCCCCATAGCACGCAGAAGTGTGCGCCACAAATGCTCTGGATCAAAAGGTTTGTTGATATAGCCGTTTATTCCAATCTGATTGCAGCGATCTTGTTCAAAACTCATGACATGAGCGCTCAGGGCAATGATCGGCAGCGTGTCAAATTTCGGGTCGGCCCGAATGATTTTAGCGGTTTCATAACCATCCAGCACCGGCATCTGCAGATCCATCAGCACTGCGCCAAAGGTGCCAGGCGGGAGGCTTTGGAGTTTTTGCACAGCCTCCTCACCATTCTCGGCAATGTCGGTTACGACCCCTTGCATTGCCAGCAGCTCCACGGCCAGCAGGCGGTTGACGGGATTGTCCTCGACCAGCAGCACCCGCATTCCCCGAAGTGCCTCATGATGCTCGACTCTTTGTCGACATCCCTTGTATGAGCTTCGCCCCATCAGCGCCCTTGCAAACGGGATCTCCACTGTAAAACAGCTCCCCTGATTAGGTTGACTCTCGACATTGATTTGTCCACCCATGAGAGACACAAGCCTCGAAGCAATCGCCATCCCCAACCCTGTCCCCCCGTACTTGCGGGTAGTAGAGGCGTCGGCTTGAGAGAATTCCTCGAAAAGCCGGGGCATCTGCTCACTGCTCATCCCTATGCCGCTGTCCTCTACGGTAAAGATGACCCGGATACGATCCGGGTCACTGGAAGAAGAAACATCGAAGCGTATAAAACCCTTTTCTGTAAATTTGATGGCATTGGAGAGCAGATTGGTGAGTACCTGGCGCAGTCGTAACGCATCACCTATGAGTAATGGTGCCTCTTGCATAACTATTCGGTCATGCTCAATATAGTGAAATTCAAGGCGTTTCTCCTCTAGTTTCGGCTTGAGCAGATGTATGACTTCATTCAGTGTATCTCTGAGAACGAAAGGTGCCTGTTCCAGTGTTATTTTACCGGCTTCTACTTTGGAGAAATCCAAAATTTCATTGATGATACCCAGAAGAGATTCGGCCGCTGTGTGGAGGTAGGTGACCTGCTCTCTCTGATTGGCCGTGAGATCACTCTGGAGAACCAGGTAAGACATACCGATGATGGCATTCATCGGAGTGCGAATCTCGTGGCTCATGTTGGCGAGAAATTGTGATTTGGCCGTAGAGGCGGCTTCGGCCAAAGCAAGCGAGTCTTGCATGTCACGCAGGTAGCAACGAATGCCTGCAATCAGGAGAATGAGGGTCGCGCCTGATACAAAAACCAAAAGGGTGAATTGCCATTTTATCGTAGGTAACTGTTCCGCCTCTCGTATCGCGGTGTAGGTGAAAACAGTATAGCCATCGCTGCTTTGTTGGCTCTGTGACAACATATAAAAGCTGCTGTTTCCGGGCAGACTGATTGTCGAATACGAAGTGGATTCTTCCCTGAAATTGCCGATTTTCAATACAGGGAAGTCGTTGCGCTTGTATCGATTGTCACGGGCATCGGCAGACATGCGAAAAATCGGGGCGTCGACCAGGGCGTGATGTTCGAGCGTCGTATCGCTGGAAAGAATGATCACGCCTGCCTCATCGACTACAAAGCAGTTGAACTGCCGAATCCATTGGGAGAATTTAGGGATATCGATTTTAACGACCACCGTGCCGATCACGTTTTCCCCGTCCCGTATGGGCGCGGAAAAAAATAAACCGGGAATGTTAGTTTGGCGGCCGACCGCGTATTGTCTGCCTAGCTGACCGTTTATTGCGCTCTTGAAGTATTCGCGATCAGAATAGTTGATCCCGACAAACGACTCAGCAGTGTCATAATTGCTGCTTGCGATACAGTCGCCACTGGGAGCCAGAACCCAGATAACATTGACATCCAGATTTACTTGCTGGCCTGCCAGATGATGGTTGAGCTCCATCAATCCAATCTCGGAATTAAGAAATGAAATTTTGTTTTCCGGAGCGTGTATTTTTTCGAGTGCTTGAGAATCAAATGAATGCAGGGCTGAGATGACCACCATATTATCGGCGATGGTCGCAGGCATGACCCGGAGAAATGCCATAGAGCGGTCAATGTGGTACGTAACTGCGGCCGCAGTCTGATTCAGCTCTCTGGAATGATGCTGAAGATCGGCTGCAAAACGTTTTTCGGTAAAAAATGAAACAACGAAATAGGAAACAAGGAACCATACGCTCAAAGATATAAGGAGCAAAACAGCCGAACCAGGGTTCAGAAGTATTCTCTTTAACACCATGAACTTTTCTGACAATTCTCTGGAAGTTAAGGGGGGATCTCCACCTGCAAGATTTCGTTTCAAAGATGTTGCTCCGAGAAAATTTGAAATGTTTTCAAAAATTGTGCGCACCTGATTTTTAATGGGTATGCACCAAATGTAGCGATCATGCATTCCTTTCTGGCAAATGCTGCTCAATAAGAGTGTGGCAGATTTGAATGGTTCGTTGTTTCAACTAAATACATGCGCCCAGATAATTAACCCGACACAAAAAAATGTTATTTCAATAAGAAGTTAATCAAATACATCGTCGATTTACAAGGTCTTGCCTCAAAAGATGAAGTGTTAACGTCTACGAAACCAGATCTTTTCAGGAAGCAGTAAAGAGGGGGTGGCCGGGAGGAGACTCGAATCATCAGGGCAGTGAGGTCAACTCGATCAAACGGTCTAAGGAAAGGCACGCGGAACAATAACAGCAAGCAATGGTGCTTGGATATCTTTGGCAGGCTTGTAACAAGTCCGATTCGACTTCAGGAATAATTATCATAGTCGCGCTGCCGGTCTCGATACGGAAAATAGTAACAAATTCTTTTGCCCGGCATGCACTCATCCCGGTTCATTTCTCCTGACATGACAGACTCCGGTGAGGATACGCTGTTCGCAAGGAAAATATCTATTCCGCAGCCGTAGGGCCACATGGACCAGGGCTATCAGCACCGGCACCTCGACCAGAGGGCCGATCACTGCGGCAAAAGCCTCCCCCGAATTAATGCCGAACACGGCAATGGCCACCGCAATGGCCAGTTCAAAATTATTGGACGCCGCAGTAAAACTTAAGGTAACCGTCTGTTCATAGGTAGCTCCGGCGCGCATCGAAAGCATAAAAGAGACCGCAAACATCACCAGAAAATAGATAGTCAAGGGCAAGGCGATGCGCAGGACGTCAAAGGGCAGCTGCACAATGTATTCACCCTTGAGCGAAAACATCACCAGGATGGTGAAGAGCAAAAAAATCAAGGTGAGCGGGCTGATGCGCGGGATGAAGATCGTTTCATACCATTGTCTGCCTCTAAGCCTGAGGCCGACGAACCGGGTCAACATGCCGGCAATAAAGGGAATGCCAAGGTAGATGAACACCGACTGAGCGATCTCACCGATGGAAACATCGACCACCGCGCCGGTCAGGCCGAACCAGCGAGGAACGACGGTGATGAAGATCCAGGCGTAAAGGGGAAAAAAAAGTACCTGAAAAATAGAATTGAAGGCCACCAGGCCGGCGCAGTATTCGGTATCGCCCTCCGCCAGGTCGTTCCAGACGATGACCATGGCAATGCAGCGCGCCAGACCGATGAGAATGAGGCCAACCATATAGTGATGCTGGCCGGACAGCAAGGTGATCGCCAGCACAAACATCAGCACCGGGCCGATTACCCAGTTCTGCACCAGCGAGAGCAGCAACACCCTGCCGTTGCGGAAGACCTGCCCCAATTCCTCATACTTGACCTTGGCCAGGGGCGGATACATCATCATGATCAGGCCCACTGCAATTGGCATGTTGGTGGTACCCGCCTGAAAGGTATTGATGACATCCTGAATAGGTGGATAGACGGAACCGAGCAGGACCCCGGCGAACATGGCCAGGAAGATCCACAGGGTGAGGAACCGGTCGAGAAAACTGAGTTGTTTGGGTTGCTGATTCATGGCGCTTCCTTTGCTGGCCGAGTGAGAGAAGAAGAAAAGCTGCAACAACTCTAAATTAATCCGCCTACGCGGATGAGTCAATCCTCAATATGATTCAACAGATTGGCGGCGTGGAGGGGTCAAATTTTGGTGAGGGCCACTGGGCAAAAAAAACGCGGGCTACCCTTGCCGGCAACCCGCGTTCTGCTTCATTCGATGCAATTGCTGTTTACACTTTGACCAGTTTCACCTTGGTGTCGTAAAAGGAGACGCTGCCGCCCACCTTGTCGATCATGCAGGTGTTTTTCAGATGCGGATCGATCCACATGGCGGCATTGGCTTGGATGCCTGCGGCCCTGCGCTTGTCGCCCTTGACCACCTTGCCGTCGATGGTGACGTCCACCGCCCCCGAGTCCCAATGGCCATGGCCATTGGTGAAGGTGATCACCCCGGGACGAATGGTTTCCGTGACCTGCACCTTGCCGATCATCGGTTTCTTCGTGCCGTTTTGCAGGTCATAGACCCCCTCCGGATTGGTTGCCGACACCACCTGCACCTTGTCACCCGTTTTCACCCCCAGCTTCTTCGCATCGCTGGTGTGGAGAATAATGGCATTCTCCGGCATGAGATCAGTGAGATACGGCATGGTGATGGTACGGGCCTTGGTGGCGCGGACATCCTTTTGGGTGATGAGGTGGAGCGGATAGCCGTCGCTGAGCGCCTTGGGTTCATTGCCCAAGGTGTCGGCCACCGGCACGTAACGGGCCGCGCCGTAAAAGGATTTACCGGTAAAAGCGTCCTTGCAACCGGCGGTCTTTTCCTGATAAAGATTGATCAGCTTGCCGTACTTGTTAGCCGCCTGGTCACCCTTGTAGCTGGCGGCCTGGGTATCGAAACGGCCGCCGCGATTGAGCACGGTCACTACCTTGGGCCAGGCAGCTCCGGCTATCTTCTGCCAGCGGGCGGCGTCAAAGACATTCTTGGGTAAGTGCCGCCGCGCGGTTAGGAACAGGTCGATCTCCTCCTGGGAGGCATCCGCCACCGGTTCCTTGCGGTCCAGGGCGATATTGGCCACCATGCGGATATAAAAATCATCCGGCCGACTGAAGTCCTGGCCCTCGCCAAAGCCATTCGTGCCGAACCCCTTAAGGCCGAGCTTTTCCGCGAGTGCCAGCCAGAAGGTCTCGTAGGAGAGCGGCTGCTCCTGGCCGAAAACGGTCACCACCTCATTGGGAGAGGCGATAACGGGTTGGCGCACTGGCTGGGTCCGAACCGGCATGTTGGGGTGGGACCCCTGGAATTCCCAGCGCTCCAGATAGTGGAGATCCGGGATGATGTAATCGGCATACATCGAGGTTGGCCCGATCACGATGTCGTTGGCAATATACAGGGGCAGTTGTTCCAGATTCACCAAAGCGGCAATCTGCGTCTGCCCTGCCGGCAGGGAGTAGGTGGGAGCCCCCATATAGGAGAATACCACCTTGGCCTGGTAGGGATAGCCGTCGGCGATGGAGGGCAGGATTTCCTCGTAGATATCGGAGGAAAGCGGCCACCAGTTCCGTTTCGCCGGATAGGACTCCTTGCCCTTGAACAGGGTGGATTCCTCATATTTCATATCATGGCGGATGATTGAGGTGCCGAAGGTCTTGACCCCCTTGGGACCAATCTTTTTGAAATTAAACGGCTGCTTGTCAGTGGCGGTGCCATCGATATTGAAGCTGGAGGCAACGATCATCCCTCCTTTCCAATCAAAATTGCCAATCAGCAGATTGAGGTTCATGCAGGAGGCAATGGTGTAAAAACCGTTGGTGTGCTGAGCAGGGCCACGGTGCATATCAACACAGGCTTTTTTGCCGTGACTGGTGAATTCCTTAGCAATAGCTTCGATGGTGGCAGCGTCCGTGCCGCAGAGAGCGGCATACTCGACAATGGTTTTTTCCTTTGCCACCTCTAGCATCAACTGCAGGCCGCTCTTGACCGGCACATCTTTGCCCTCCCCGTCCTTGAACACGGTAGCAACGAACAACTCGCCACTCACCCCCTCTTTCTCGTCATTGGGATCAAAGGCCACCGGCTTGCCGTCCTTAATGGCCACCAAGTATTCGAAATCGAACTCCTTGCCGTCCTTGTCGGTGCGCTTTTCCGCCGCTTTCAGCCCGATCTCCTGGGCGCGGAGAAACTTGCCGGGCTTGCCGTCCTTATCCACCTTGATCAGCCAGGCACCGTTGCTCCAGGTTTGTTCCTTGATCCCGTTGGCTGCGGCCTTGTTGCAGCAGGCGAGATAATTGGCGTCGAATTTCTTGTTTTCCAGGATCCAGCGGGTCATGCCCATGGCAAAAGCAGCGTCGGTGCCTGGCAATACAGGCACCCAGCGCTGGGCCTTGGAGGCCAGCTTGGTACAACGCGGGTCGAGCACGGTCATCTTCAGTTCGCCATCTACCATCCGTTGAGTCATCCGCAAAGCGCGGTTAGTGGGGCCGTAGTTGGCGTCAAAGAGATTGGCACCGACGAAAAGGATGTACTCGCTGTTCTCCTGGTCAGCCTGCCAGTAAAATTTCTGGCCATCTTTGAAACTGTTGCCCACATACTGCTCGCTCATGGCTTTGCTGGCAAAGTAGAGCGATCCCTGGCAAACGGTGGTGTGGCCATGGGTATTGTTTGTGCCAAAGACGCTATAGAAAGCGGCGGAAAAGTTAGACCGACCGTTTTTCTTACGCCCCCAGAAATAGACGAACTGGTTATTCTTCGGCCCAAAGTCCGGATGCTCAGGGTCGATCAGCACGTTCAAGTTGGCGGCATGCTTGGTCTTGAATTCCACAATTGCCTGAGCGCGTTCCTCAGGTTTTTTCTTGCGCAGTGCTGCGGCATCCTTACCCATCTCCTCGAACAGCTTGCTGTCGGTTAGCGCGTAGAGATCCTTCAACCCTGTCACCTGGCGTTCTCCTTCTCCGGGGATATTTGCAAACAACTTGCCGCCGCCCACGATTTCCTCAATAGCCTGGTTGAAAGGGATACTCTGCCACTTGTTCTCGCCCCGCTTGCCGGCCCGTTTCAGCACCCTGGTCACCCGATAGGGATCATAGGCACCCTGGTGACCGGCCTGTCCCTTGGGACACAGTCCGGCATCCACCTTGACAGCGTTGACTGGCGTCTCTTTCATTTCGAGGTGGGGATGGAGATTAAACGGGTTGTAGGGGTTACCGTCAATCTTGACTGCCACGCCATCAAGGATTTTCACCTTAATGCCGCACCCGGTATTGCAGTTGAGGCAGGAGGTGTAGAGCGTATTTTCCGCCTTGAGGAGTTCATAGGCTTGCACTTGAGTCAATTCTCCAGCCTCGACCCGGGCAATGAGATCGCGGGCAAAATCAAACTGGGTGGCCACAAGAGCGCCGCAGCCGGCCAAAGCCGATGTTTTCAGAAAATCGCGGCGGGATACGCCGGTTGTCTTGTTATTTGCCATAGAGTACCTCCAGCTTTTCAGTGGCGACGTAATAAACGCGTGGCGCCGTTCCCTTCCCCGGTTTGAGCACCTGGATCTTGTTGGCCTTCTTCACTTTGGCGACAAGACTCTCGGGATCGTTTTCATCCCCGAAGTAGCCGGCCCTGCCAATACAGGTGGTGATGCAGGTGGGCAGTTGACCGACAGCCAGCCGATGCACGCAAAAATGACATTTACGGGCAGTGCCGACGGGTTGGTTTTTACCGGAACGCGGCCAGGGTTTGCCGTATTCGTAACTGGCCATGGTCTCGTATTTCTGGACGGCCGGGGTGCCGTCGCCATGAAAGCGCCCGTCATCCATAGTCCGGGCAGTATAGGGGCAAGCCGGAACACAGGCGCCGCAGCCGATACATTGCTCATAATTAATATAAACGACTCCGGCGCCAACACCGGTTGTCTCCTTCCAAGTGGCGCCCTCCTTGCCCTTAACCGGGCAAGCCGCAACGCAGGGCGGCTTATCGCACTGCATGCAGGGACGGGGAAGGAAGGTTCGGGAAACCTTGGGATATGTACCTTGCTCATACTCAAAGACCGGCCGGTAGAACATTGCGGGCGGCAGTTTGTTCTCGGAAACGCAACCAACAGTACATGCATGACAACCGACACATTTGCGCAGGTCAATCAGCATGGCCCATCGACGGTTCTTGTCGGGCTTCGCCAGCGCCCGTTCGAGATCTTTCTGCATCACAACTAAAATATCTTCGCTGTGCATTCCATACCTCCTGTTCGTTCGCTAGGATTATTGCTGATGACAGCTCTTGCAGTTGTCTTTGACACTGAATGCCACCTTGCCGTTATGGCAGGCCCCACAGGATTGCCCCTTTGCCATCCCTTTCATACTGATGGCCTTGTGTTGCTTGACATTTTTGTAGAGTTTCGAGTGGCATTCCACACATTTCAGCCCGGCCGCATCCACGTGGGCAGCATGACTGAAGAGCACCGCTCCCCCCTTGTTTTTCATAGTGACATCACCGCCGCCGACACCGGCAAAGGCAACACCTGCGCACAGCAAAACTAGTACTGCAGTTAGAGCCAATCTCATGGTCACCTCCCTAGAAAAAGTTTATCAACTTAATTATTATATCCGCATAAGCAGATATTACAAGGAAGTGCATGAAGATAGTACAATGGAGTCTTCAGTTACAATTGACGACCTTGAAATAATTCGTTATTTTAGGCAAATGCAAACGACTTCCGAAATTTACAAATCCCTGGCGGATGAGACCAGATTGCGTCTTTTAGTGCTTTTACAGGGACAATCCGAATACTGCGTATGCGATCTGATGCATGCCCTGGACATGCCGCAGTCCACCGTTTCCCGCCATCTGGCGTATCTCAAAAAGAACCACTGGGTGCAGGATCGACGCGGCGGTGTCTGGATGTACTATTCAATGAAGAAGGAACTGGACCCTTTTCTGCGAGCCCAGCTGGTTCTCATCATCAGTACATTGGCAGGAACGGAAACCTGTCGCGCTGACCAGGAACGCCTTGCCTCGTATCTTAAGACCAAGGACGCCGGTGCTTGTGGTTAAATGCACGGGTCCATATGCGTTCAGGAATCCATACTCTCTGGATTCGCCAGAGTATCATGAACGGGTCTGTCGGTTACCGATACGGTTGTAAACAATCAGCCTGCCAGAACCGGCCAGGCTTTGCATTTTCGGTGCAGTTTCAATAAAAAGCTCCAAGCCTTCTCATCTCCCGCCAGAGGTGCCGCCATGAGCAAAAGCCAGCCTCAATCCTCGCAGCAATCAAATACCTTGCCGCAGACGCCTCTGCAGCGGCTCTTACGTTACAGCTTGGCCGTAGTGGCTGTAGTGGCGGCGATGGGGGCACGGCTGGCACTGACGGCATGGGTCGGCCCTGAATTGCCCCCTTACATCACGTTTTTCCCGGCGATCATGGTGGTGGCATTGCTGACCGGACTCGGACCTGGCCTGCTGGCCACCGCGTTGGTGGCACTGTCAGCGGCCTACTGGATTCTACCACCAAACGGAATCAGCATCACTTCCCCCGTTGACCGCCTGGGACTTGTGATTTTCATCAGTATGGGTCTGGGCATGAGCGTGCTCGCCGAACTCTACCAGCGCCAGAAACGCAAGGCTGCCGCCTATCAATGCGAGGTGGCGTTACGCGACACCAAGGCGCGGCTGGCAACATTCGCGGAAGCGACCTTTGAAGGCATCGTCGAAAGCGAAGCGGGTCGAATTGTGGACTGCAACGAACAATTTGCCCTAATATCAGGGTATCCCGTGGCCGAATTAAGGGGAATGGAGATTGCCGATCTCATCGACCCCGAAGACCGGGATCGAGTCCTAACGAATATTCGCCAGCAGCAGGAATCGATTACTGAACACGCTATGCTTCGCAAGGACGGCACGCGGATCGTCGTCGAAGTGCACGGCCGGTTGATATCTCCAGAAACCAGGACACGTTTTAGTGCAATCCGCGACATCACCGAGCGCAAGCAGGCGGAACAGGCGGCACGACAGACGAAAGAGGAGTGGGAACGCACCTTCAACAGCGTGCCGGACTTGATTGCAATCTTGCAACGATCAACACCGAATCGTGCGCGTCAATCAGGCAATGGCAGAGCGGCTGAACTGCACGCCCGAAGATTGCATCGGCCTGACCTGTTACTCCTGTGTGCATGGCTTGACCGAGCCACCACCGTCCTGTCCGCACGCCCAGACACTGAAAGACGGAAGGACACATACGGCCGAGGTGCACGAGGATCACCTGGGCGGCGACTTCCTCGTTACCACTTCCCCTCTGCACGACACGACAGGAAGGCTGATCGGCACGGTCCACGTTGCCCGCGACATTACCGAGAATAAACGCAGGGAGGCTCAGTTTCAGAGGCTCAATCGGACGCTTACGGCTCTTACCCGCAGCAGCGAGGCCATGCTGCGCGCCACGGAAGAAGCAGCATATCTGCAGACAGTCTGCGAGATTATCGAGGAGAACTGCGGACACGCCATGGTCTGGATCGGTTACGCCGAAAACGATATTGGCAAGACCGTCCGCCCCGTAGCCTACTCCGGTTTCGATGCTGGATACCTCGAGACGCTGAAGATCACCTGGACAGACACTGAGCGTGGCTGCGGCCCAACAGGCACAGCCATCCGTTCTGGCCGAACGAGCACCTGCCGAAGTATGCTGACCGATCCCCTCTTCGCCCCATGGCGCGAGGAGGCGCTCAAACGGGGATATGCCTCGTCCATCGCCCTGCCGCTGAATACGGAAGAGCGATGCTTCGGCGCCATCACCATTTATAGCAGCCAACCAAACGCCTTCACTGAAGAGGAGGTGATGCTGTTAACGGAACTGGCCGACAATCTCGCCTACGGAATAATGGCATTACGGCTGCGCATAGAACGTGCCAGGGTAGAGGAGTCGTTACGCAAGAGCCAGAGCCTCCTTGACGCTACCCAACGGTTGGCCAAGATCGGTGGTTGGGATTACGACGTCGTCAACGGCCAGATCACCTGGACAGACTCGTTGTACCGGCTCTACGGTGTAACGCCGAACACCTTTGACCCTAACGACTTTCCGCAAGCGAGGGAGGTCTTCCTTCCCGACGACCGGGAACGGATCAAACAGGCGTTTAAAGATTTAGTGAAAAAGGGGATCGCATATGATCTTGAACTCGATTTCACCTCGGCGGATGGACGGCGGCTCTGGGTACGTTTCATGGGGCAACCTGAACTCCGCGACGGGCGGGTGGTCCGTGTATTCGGCAACATCATGGACATTACCGAACTGCATGAGGCGCGTGCGACCATCGAGGAGGCGAACCGGGACTTGGAGGCACGTGTGGCCGAGCGCACGGTCGAACTGAAAAACGCGAATGCTGAGATGCTTCGTGAGATGGAAAACCGGCTGCGTCTGGAAAAATCCCTGCGCGAAAGCGAAACACGTTGGCGCACCCTGGTCGACACAACCGCGGATTTTATCTATAGCCTGGATCGGGACAGCCGTTACCTAGCAGCCAATCGTGCCATCTGCGAAGCGTTCAGCCTGACAGAAGAACAAATCGTCGGCAAAGGTTACACCGAGATAGGGATTTCCGAGGCTCTGGCCCTCGAATGGAAAAAGTTGGATCAACAGGTACTCCATGGTGAACGTGTGCGGACCGAGACCGTGATCCCCCTGCCCGGACACGGCCCTCGCACTTACGACGTTGTCCTCTACCCCATTATTGGCCCGAATGACACGATCACCGGTTTTACAGGCATCAGCCGGGACATCACCGAACAGCGCAAAGCAAGAGAACAGTTGATCCAGGCACAAAAGATGGAGGCTATAGGGCTGCTCGCCGGGGGGGTCGCCCATGATTTCGCCAACATGCTGAGCGTGATCATGGGGAATGCGGAATTGGCCTTAATGAAAATCGATGCTGATCATCCGTTCTATCACCCCTTTGCCAATATCATGGGGGCAGCGCAACGTTCAACTGACCTTACCCGCCAACTCCTGACCTTCGCCCGCAAACAGACCATATCGCCCAAGGTCTTGGATCTGAACAGCACTGTCTCCGGAATGCTGAAGATGCTGCAACGGCTGATCGGTGAAGATATCCAGATCATCTGGAAACCGGCTGCCAATCTCTGGCCGATCAAGATCGACCCCTCCCAGATCGACCAAATCCTCGCGAACCTTTCCGTTAACGCTCGGGATGCCATTGCCGGGGTAGGCGCCCTCATCATTGAAACGGAAAACATCCCCGCGGACGAGGCCTTTTGTACCGCGCATCCTGATGCCACTCCCGGACCATTTGTGCGGCTCACTGTTCGTGACAACGGAAGCGGCATGGACCAAGAAACCGCCAAACATATTTTCGAGCCGTTCTTTACCACCAAAGCCCCCGGAAAAGGCACTGGACTGGGACTAGCAACAATATACGGCATTGTGCAACAAAACCGGGGCATCATCCACGTCGACAGTGAGCTCGGCCAAGGCACGACCTTCAACATCTATTTCCACCGCTTTGCGGGAGCCGGCAAAGAGGAAACAGACGCACCAGACGAAGAACTTCCCAAAGGCCACGGCGAGACCATCTTGGTGGTTGAGGATGAGCCGACAGTCCTGAACCTAGCAAAGGAAACTCTCGAAATGCTGGGCTACCACGTACTTGCTGCCAATACACCGAAAGAGGCACTGGCATTGGTGAAAAACGATCGCAGCGAGATACAGCTGTTGCTCACTGATGTGGTGATGCCCGAGATGAACGGGCGAGAACTTTCCAAACAGATTCTGGCCCTCAAGCCCAAGATGCCCTGCCTGTTCATGTCCGGATACAACGCCGATATCATCAGCCACCGCAGTGAATTGGATAAAGGCGTCCAGTTGATCACCAAACCGCTGCGAATAAAAGCACTGGCGTTCGCTCTCCAGGCAGCACTTGAGCAGAAACAAGGCTAACCGTAGATTCGGGACGGCAACAGACTTCAGCGCTCTCCCACGTCTCCGCTCCCTGCAGGGAGGCAGGCTGCAGAATCACTTCGAAAAACGGTAAGAGAACACGCCCAAAACATTCGTTCAAATACAACTCTGGCCGTTACCTATTGCGAGACCATACCCAATCCCAGGGAAAACTTTTTTACAACTCGTTGAATATGTGCTATTCATCACGGTTCGACTGCGAAATTTCAGCCGCTCCCCCTCGTGATCCCAATCACTGGCCCTGGAAGTCTCGAACTGTGCAGGTCTCTATCCATTTTTTTACCAATCAGGAATACAGAATGAGCACACCCCATACATCGAGATCTCGAGCGGTTTTCATTTTTGCCCTCCTCGTTTTCCTTCTTTTCATATCAAACTGCTATGCCCTCGATCTTTCACAAGAGGAAAAGGATTACCTGCGCACAAAAGAGACCATTGTCTTTGTCAGCCAGACACGATACCCGCCATTTGAATTCATAGATGAAAACCGGCAGCACGAAGGCATGATGCTCGATATCGTCCGCTGGATAGCGGTGGAAGCGGGCTTTCAACCGCAGTTTTTGGACATGACGTTCCAGCAGGCACAAGAAGCGGTTCTGTCAGGAAACGCTGATATACTCACCAGCCTTTTCCATAGTGAAAAGAGACAGGAAAAATTCGAATTTACCGACACCCTTTTTAACGTACCTGCTTCAATTTTTGTTGATGCACAACGCACCGATATAAAAGATCTCACCGATCTGAACGGCAAAATCATTGCTATCCAAAAAGGGGACTATGCCAAGGAGTTCCTGGAATCCCAGAATATATCTTTTCACAGAGTCGACACCCTGGATTTTGCCGAGGCTATCGATACCGTCAGAGCAGGGAAAGCTGATGCCGTCATCGGGGATGAACAAATCGTCCTCTACCATCTGTTCAGCAACCGATTGACTGATCATGTCAAAAAAGTTAGCCCCCCCCTCTATATCGGCAAAAACTGAATGGCGGCGAACAAAGGCAACGCCATGCTCATCAATATTCTCAATAAAGGTATCCATCAGGCCCGAAAATCCGGAGTACTGGATAAAATCAGCAAAAAATGGCTGGGAACAAAATTCGGTCCACAACCATCGTTTTTAGAACAGTATCTCTGGCCGATGTCCGTTGCAGCCGGAAGCCTTCTCATCTTATCCCTGGGTGTGTGGGGGTGGAATGTCAGGCTGCGCACCCTGGTCCGAAAGAAAACTGCGGAGATTGCTCACAGTGAGGAAGCCTTACGAGAAAGCGAGGAGAAATTCCGCTCGATCTTTAACAACTCATTGGATGGTATTGTGTATGCCACGCCGGATGGCCGTATAATCGCCGCCAACCCCTCTGTGTGCGAAATGCTGGGTTGGTCGGAACAGGAGCTTTGCGAAGGTGGCAGAAATCTTATTGTGGATGCGACCGATCCAAGACTGCTCAAGGCGATTGAGGAGCCAACACGGTCAGGGCGCTTCAGGGGAGAGATTAATCATAAACGAAAGGATGGCACGATCTTTCCCGTTGAAATATCCAAGACCCTCTTCTCGCTCGCTAATGGGGCAATGAGGACAAGTCTCATTTTCAGGGACATCAGCACACGCAAGCAAGCTGAAGAGTCACGCCGACGTGAACACACCTTCCGGGACACCATCATAGATAACGTTACCGAAGGTCTCTGCGTCTGCCATGAAACCACGGAATACCCCTTTGTGCGGTTTACCATCTGGAATAACCAGATGACCAACATCACGGGGTATACCATGGAGGAAATCAACCGTCGGGGTTGGTATCAGACCCTCTATCTCGACCCCGAGCTGCAAGCAAGGGCAATGGAGCGCATGAAGCAGATGCGGCAAGAGGAAAATCTTCGCGCCGAGGAATGGGAAATCACCCGTGCCGATGGGATGCAGCGCGTTTTGAATATCTCGACCTCGAGTGTTGAGTCTGATGATGGCCAGATACATGTTTTGGCACTTATGCATGACATCACCGAACGTAAGGCGGCAGAGGAAAAACTTAACAAAATCATGCGGGAGCAACAAATCATTCTGGATAACGCCAACATTGGCATTTCCCTGGTGGTTGATAGAAAGCAGGTATGGGTAAACCGAAAATCCGTTGAGATGTTTCAATATAAAAAAGAGGAAATTGAAGGGCAGCCAACCCGGAAATTGTATTCCTCTCAGGAAGCGTATGAGCGATTAGGCAGGGATGCCTACCCTGTCCTGGCACAGGGAGGTACATACGAGACTGAACAGCAATTGATACGGCGAGACGGTACCCCCATCTGGATTAAATATAACGGCAAGGCCATTGATGCATCTGATCTGTCAATGGGAACTATCTGGCTGTTGGAAGACGTCACCGAGCAAAAGAGGATTGAAGAGGAACGCAAGCAATGGGAACGACAACAGCAGCAAATCCAAAAGGCTGACAGCCTGAACCGCATGGCCGGGGCCATCGCTCACCATTACAACAATATGCTCGGAGCGGTGATGGGAAACCTGGAAATGGCGATGGAAGACCTGCCGCAGCAAGGGGAAGCCTTTACGCATCTGTCCGCCGCCCTTCAGGCGACCTCAAAAGCAGCGGAGGTAAGCGGCCTGATGCTGACCTACCTCGGGCAGGCGATTACCAAACTGGATCTGCTGGATCTCTCCGATGTCTGCAGCCAAACCCTTCCGGCGCTCAGGATCATCGTGAAGGAAAAAATCGTGCTCGACACCGATGTCCCCTCGCCAGGACCAGCCATTAACGCCAATGCGAACCAGATACAACGAATACTGAAAAACCTAGTCGCCAATGCCTCAGAGGCCATTGGCGACCGCCAGGGAACCATTCACCTGCAGGTCAAGACGGTTGCCCTGGCAGACATCCCCACCGCGCACCGCTTCCCCATTGACTGGAAACCCGAGGACAACGCCTTTGCCTGCCTAGAAGTGAAAGACTCAGGCTCCGGGATATCCGACGAGGAAATCGAACATATTTTCGACCCATTTTTCTCCAGCAAATTCACAGGCCGAGGCTTAGGCCTGCCGGTGGTTCTGGGGATCCTGCGAACTCATCGCGGGGTGGTAACCGTGGAGAGCGATCCGGACCGGGGCAGCGCTTTTAGAGTCTTCTTCCCGTTGTCTGCGGAACAAATCCCTTTCCGGGCCGAAGATGCGGCCCACGACTTGAACATGGCAGGGAGTGGCACTGTGCTTCTGGTCGAAGACGAGGATATTGTGTGTGAGATGACCAGTGCCATGCTCATGCGATTGGGTTTTACGGTGCGGGTTGCACAGGACGGCATCGAGGCTGTAGAGACGTTCCGGCAGTACCAGGATGAAATCCAAATCGTCCTGTGCGATCTGACAATGCCGCGCATGGACGGCTGGGAGACATTGGCGGCACTGCGTGCCCTAGTACCACACATCCCGATCATCCTAACCAGCGGCTACGATGAGGCGCATGTTATGCAGGACGAACGACCGGAACGACCACAGGCATTTTTACAAAAACCTTTCAATAAGCAGGAGTTGCAGAACGCTCTCGAGAGAGCGTTCAAGTCTTCAGTGCATTGATCAAGACCTGGTTTCCAGCTTACGGTCTGCCGCAATGACACCTTTTTCGACCTTTACATGAGACGCTACTTTTCATAAATATCGTTGAACGAGGTTTCATCATCGATCGGCTCGAGGTGGGTCGTCACCAGCACATCTCCCAGGGCTGCATGGAGATCGCCCTCAAAATCTTCCGCCATATGATGGGCATCGTGAACGGTCCAGTCACCCGGTACAAGCATGTGCACGGAGATAAACCGACGCGAGGCTGCCTGCCGGGTGCGCAAGGCATGGAAGGCCACTTTTCTCTCCCGGTAGGCAGCCATCACGCCTTCAATCAACGCTCGTTCTTCCTCCGGCAGCACCACATCCATCAACCCATCCACCGAGCGCCGCACTAAGTTTGTCCCGGTCCAGACGATATTGGCACTGACCAGCAGGGCCACAATCGGGTCTAGCACGGTCCATCCTGTCAGCGCCACCAAGCCTACTCCGCCGATGACCCCGACAGAAGTCCAGACATCGGTCATCAGGTGCTGAGAATCCGCCTCAAGGGTGATGGAATGATGCTGTTGGCCAGCTTTCATTAAAATCCGCGCCACCGCAAAATTCACGGCCGAGGCGCCAACGGAGACCAAAAGCCCCAGCCCCACCTGCTCCAGTGGCCGCGGATGGAGCATACGCTCAATGGCGGTGTAGGCAATCCCTATGGCAGCCACTACTATGAGCATGCCTTCTACAGCGCTGGAAAAATATTCCGCCTTGCTGTGGCCAAAGGCATGTTTTTCATCCGCAGCCTGAGCCGCAAGGGTCAACATGCACAGCGCCATCACCGCCCCGACCAGATTGACCACAGATTCAAGCGCATCGGAAAGCAGACCGACGGACCCGGTCAGCTGATAGGCAAGCAATTTCAGCAACAGGGTGACAGCGCCCGCAGCGATCGAAAGCCACGCAAAACGAGTCAATGAGGCCCGGTTAAATGGAATTTTTTGGTCGAGTTGCATAGGATTCCCCTGGCTCGCGGCTACCCCTCGCTGTCGGGTTCTGTCATATAGCGGGAGAGATAGAGGGATTGCAGCACAATGAACACCACGGTTAGGCCGAGCATGCCAAAGAGCTTGAAGTTGACCCAGGTGTCGCGGTCGAAATAGCTCATGACATACAGATTCGTCCCACCCATGATCAGAAAAAAGAGCACCCAGAGGAGATTCAGACGTCGCCAGACCGGTTGCGGCAGGGTCAGGTTGCTCACCAGCACCCGCTCGATGGCGGTCTGCTGACCCCAAAAATGGCTGACCAGAAAAGCCGCGCCGAAAAGCCAGTTGATGACGGTCGGCTTCCACTTGATGAACTGCTCGTCGTGGAGATAGAGGGTGAGGCCGCCGAAGACGATGATAACCACCAGGGTGACCAACTGCATGGGCACCACCGTGCGGGTCTTAAACCAGGAGATGGCAATCTGCAGGAAGGTGGCTCCAATGGCGACCGCGGTGGCGACATAGATATCGAACAGTTTGTAGGCGATGAAGAAAAACAGGATCGGGAAAAAGTCAAAAAGAAGTTTCATGGGTGTAATGGCGAGTCTGATGCGTCGAAGATGCCAGATAGTGCTGGCCTTTCGGCTGATTGGCGGCAATGTCGGTGATGGGCGTTATGGCAATCACGAGGCCACAGTTGATTAGGAATCGCTTTTCTGGTGGGGGCTACTCAGGTGAACCAAGAGAATACAAAAGAGTCTGGATAAAGGGCACGAAAATCCCAGAAAAAAAGATTTTACTCTATCATCTGCCGCTGGACAATAAAAATTCCGCAAGCTGTTTCAGCATTCCGGTTTAGGCACCTGCCTGTGGCGCCTGAACAGGAGGGAACCCGCAGCGCAGCGCTTGCCAGGCGGTCTTGTGGCACCCCGCCCTTTCCGGCTGAAAAGAATTGACGGATCACGCACTTCCCGCATATCATTTAAAGAAGGAGAATTGCATTATGACCGGGAGTAAAAAAACCATTCAGAAGCAAAAGAAGCCAACCGCAACACTCGCTCAGCCGGACGAGCCGCCTGTACACTATTGCCCGATCATCGGCATAGGTGCCTCCGCCGGGGGGTTGGCGGCTTTTGAAGCCTTCTTTTCCAGGATTCCGGCGGACAAGAATCCCGGCATGGCTTTTGTTCTGGTGCAGCATCTGGCGCCGGATCACAAAAGCATCCTCACTGATCTCATCCGCCATTATACCAGCATGCAGGTTTTCGAGGTAACGGATGGGATGGTCGTCAAACCGAACTGTATCTACATCATTCCACCCAACCGTGATATAGCCTTGCTCAATGGTACGCTCCAATTAATGGAGCCTTCGGCGCCGCGTGGTCAGCGTCTCCCTATTGACTTTTTTTTCCGCTCCCTGGCCCAGGACCAACACGAACGGGCTATCGGCATCGTGCTTTCGGGTACCGGCAGTGATGGCACCCTGGGCGTACGGGCCATCAAGGGCGAAGGCGGCATGGTCATGGCCCAGAACCCGGAGTCTACCGAATACGACGGCATGCCGCGGAGCGCCATCGCTACAGGGCTGGTGGATTACGAACTCCCACCCGCCGAGATGTTTGCCCATATCCAGGCCTATGCAGCCCATGCCTTTGGCAAGCCGCCAAAGGCCGCCACGGCCTCGTCGCTTAAAGCAGAGGATATGTTGAAAAAGATTTTCATCCTGTTGCGCGCCCAGACCAGTCACGACTTTTCCCAATACAAGCCCAGCACCATCCATCGGCGCATCGAACGGCGCATGGCTATCCACCAGATCGAAACAATGCATGGGTACGTGAAATTCATGCAGCAGACGCCGACCGAGGTGGAAGCACTCTTTCGCGACCTCTTGATCGGTGTAACTAATTTTTTCCGCGATCCAGAGGCCTTCCAAGCGCTTGAGGAACAGGTCATCCCCAAACTCTTTGCCGACAAATCCGCAGACGCCGTCATTCGCGTCTGGGTTCCCGGCTGCTCCACTGGCGAGGAAGCCTACTCGATTGCCATCCTCCTGCAGGAGTACCTGGATGCCAGGAAACAGAATTTCAAGGTGCAGGTCTTTGCCACCGACATTGACACCCGGGCGATTGGCACAGCCCGGGTGGGCCTCTATCCAGCCAGCATCGCCACCGATATTTCGCCGGAGCGATTGGCTCGTTATTTCGCCAGTCAGCCCGACACCACAGCCTACCGAATTCATAAAAGCATCCGTGATCTACTGATTTTTTCCGAGCAGGACGTGATCAAAGACCCGCCTTTCTCCAAAATCGACCTCATCAGCTGCCGCAATCTCTTGATTTACATGGGGGGAGCATTGCAGAAGAAGCTGATCCACCTCTTCCACTATGCCTTGAACCAGGAGGGTTTTTTGTTTTTGGGCACCTCGGAGACGGTGGGTGATGCGGGCGAACAGTTTGCCCTGCTGGACCGCAAAGCAAAGGTGTACCAGCGAAAAAGCGATATGCACAGCACGCAGCGTACCGCTTTGAACCGCTCTCTGGCCACCATAACGACGCTGGATACGGTGGCGCCCCTCCGGCCCTCTGCAAACCGGGCAGTACCCGAAAAAATTTCACTCCGCGAGCTGACCGAGCAAGCCCTGTTGCAGCAGGTTGCCCCAGCCGCTGCGCTCGTCAACAGGCTCGGCGACATCCTCTATCTGCACGGTCGGACCGGGATGTATTTGGAACCAACCCCTGGCGAGGCCGGGATCAACAACATGCTGAAAATGGCCCGCGAAGGATTGCGGCGAGAACTGACCATGGCCCTGCACAACGCCGCAAGGGAAAAGAAGATTGTGCGTCGTCCAGGCCTGCAGGTTAAGACGAACGGCGACTTCACCTCCGTCAACCTCACCGTCAGCCCGGTGGCCAACCCCACAGGGCATCCCGAAGAATTTCTTTTCCTGGTCGTCCTAGAAGAAACACACACTTTCGACATCGCACAGGCGCAGCCGGCAGCCTTGCCAACCGCCGCCAGCGGTGATGGCCCCAACGCCGTGGCCGATGCGCGTATCGAGGCGCTCAGGCAAGCGCTGCATGCTAAGGAGGAATACCTCCAGGCCACCACCGAGGAGTTGGAGACCTCCAACGAAGAGCTTAAATCCTCGAACGAGGAGATGCAATCGGTCAACGAAGAACTGCAATCCACCAACGAAGAGCTGGAAACCTCGAAAGAAGAACTCCAATCGATCAACGAGGAGCTGGCCACGGTCAACGCCGAACTGCAAGGCAAGGTGGTGGATCTGTCACGCGCCAACAACGACATGAACAATCTGCTGGCTGGTACCGGAATCGGCACCGTCTTTGTGGATCACGGGATGCGCATCCTGCGCTTCACCCCCACCGCCACTCGCATCATCAACCTTATCCCCAGTGATATAGGACGTCCCGTGGGGCACCTCGCCTCCAATCTGGTGGGTTACGACAACCTGCTGGCAGACACCCAGGCGGTGTTGCAGACCCTGGAACCGCGCAAGGTAGAAGTGCAGAGCGCTGAGGGTAGGTGGTACACCATGCGTATCCGCCCCTACCGCACCCTCGACAACGTGATTGAGGGCGCGGTGATCACGTTTGAGGATACCACGGAACTGAAAGAAGCACAGGTCGCGCTGAGCCGCTTGGCCGTGGTCGTCCATGACGCGCACGATGCCGTCACGGTTCAGGACCTGGAAGGCCGAATCCTGTCCTGGAACCCAGCGGCAATGCGGATATACGGATGGAGCGAGGCAGAGGCGCTGACCATGAACATCCGTGATCTTATCCCGGAAGGATCGCAAGCAGAAACGTTAGCTGCGGTACAGAAATTGAGCCGGGCTGAAATGCTCGAACCGTACCACTCGCAACGAATCGCCAAAGATGGCGGCGTCGTGAAGGTATGGATAACCGCCACGGCTCTGGTGAATAATGTCGGGCAGATATACGCCATCGCCACCACGGAACGAGCAGAAGGATTACCTGCTGCAGGAGGTGCCTCACCATGACCGGTCGAGCGAAGAAATCCAAGCAAGCCCTTGCTGCAACGAAGGCGACCGACTTGGTTCTGGCGCGCCAGACTCTGCGCCTGCAGGCCGAAGAGTTGGCCCGGAAGAAATCATGGGTGTCGTTGGAAGAAATCGGCACCATGTCGCCTGAAGCAATCCAGCAGATGCTCCATGAACTGCTGGTCCACCGGATTGAACTGGAAATCCAGAACGAGGAGTTACGTCGAACCCAGGCCGACCTGGATGCCACCCGGGCGCGCTATTTCGATCTCTACGACCTGGCCCCGATGGGCTACCTGACCATCGACGCTAACGGGCTGATTAAGGAAGCCAACCTCGCGGCCGCAACCCTACTGGGTGTGCCCAGAGGAGCCCTGGCCAAGCAGCCGCTCTCCCGCTTTATTCTCAAGGAAGACCAAGACGTCTATTACCTGCTCTGCAAACAACGCGACAGCAACACACCACGTCAGTGCGAGCTGCGGCTGGTACAACAGGATGGCACCCTCTTGTGGGTGCACCTGGTGGCCTCTGGCACGCAACAGGGGAAAGATGAAAATGAGTCGCTGCTGGCGTTAAGCGACATTACGGAACACAAACAGCTGGAACAGGCTTTGCGGGAAAGCGGAGTACGATTCCGCAGATTGCTACGAGATGTTCCCGCCGTGGCGGTCCGGGGATATGGACCGGATGGCACCACCCAATACTGGAATTATGCGTCCGAGCAGTTATACGGATACAGTGCGGAAGAGGTGTTGGGACGGAATCAGTTGGATTTGATCATACCTCCTGAAATGCGGGAAAAGGTAGAGCTGGCGATGCACCAGATGGCCACAACGGGGCGACCGATCCCGGCTGCCGAATTGACCCTGATACGAAAGGATGGCTCACACATCACTGTTTTTTCGAGCCATACCATTGTCCAACTCCCCGGACAACTGCCGGAATTGTTTTGCATCGACATTGACCTCACCGAGCGCAAACGAGCCGAGGAAGCCTTGCGCGAAAGCGAAGAGCGGTATCGGCTCTTGTTTGAATCGGCATCTGAAGCGCTTTTCCTGATCGACCCCGAGACGAGCATAATCGTCGAAGCCAACAAAACCGCGTCAGATCTCTATGGCTTCAACCGCAATGAGTTCCTCGCCAAGAAGTGCATGGAGCTCTCGGCAGCACCTCAGGCCACATGCCAAACCATCGCCGAAGTGCAGGCCGTCCACAATGGGCTCGTCAATATTCCGCTGTGTTATCATCGCAAAAAGGACGGCTCTGTCTTTCCAGTCGAGATGACGGCTCGGCCGGTGCCCTGGAAAAGCCATCAGGTCATCCTGGTTACAGTCCGCAACATTACCAAACGTACGCAGGCGGAGGAGGCACTCAGACAGAGCGAACTGCTGCGAACCGAGGTTCAGGAGGCAGCCAACGCCCAACTCAGGGAACAGGCCGAGAATCTTGCTTCCATTTACACTGCCTTAGACAGCATCGGGTTGATTGTTTGCGAACTGGGAGAAGGCGACGGCCGCATCAAGATATTCAACGCCGGAGCGGAGAAAATGTTCGGCTATCGGGCGGACGAGGCCATCGGCAACTCGATATCTCTGATCTATCCACCGGAATTGACGAATATTATCCCTGGAAGGGTCGAGAGATTCAGCAAAGGGAAGTCGATGCATTCCTTTGACATGGTCCTGGTCCGTAAATCGGGTGAACGTTTTCACGCGGTCATTTCCTTGCATCCATTTGACGCGCAGGAAGGGCGGTTCCGGAAGGTAGTGGGGGTGTTCCGCGACATTTCCGAACTGGTCCTGGCGCAGGAGCAACTGAAGGCAGTAAATAATACGCTGGAACGGCGGGTTGAACAACGGACTCTGGAACTGCAGGAAACCCAGAAACAGTATCTCCATGCGGAAAAACTCTCAGCGATCGGCAAGCTGTCGGCTTCCATCGCCCATGAATTTAACAACCCACTTCAGGGTATCATGTCCATTCTGAAAGGGTTGAAAAAAAGAGCGATACTGGAACAAGAAGACAAGGAGTTGCTGGACGCTGCCATCAGTGAGAGTGACCGGATCAAAGATTTAATCCGCAGTCTCCAGGAATTCAACCGCCCTTCTTCCGGCCGCAAAGTGGCCATGGATGTGCACAAATCCCTTGATGCCATGCTCCTGCTGAATAAGAGTGATTTCAAGAACAAACGGATTTCGGTGGTGCTCAATTATGCGGAACGGCTGCCGCAAATCTTCGCGGTTCCTGACCAGATCAAACAGGTTTTCCTCAATCTGCTGACCAATGCAGCAGATGCCTGCCTTCAGTCCGGCGGAGTCATTACGATCAGCACCTGGCAGGAAAACGATACGATTGGGGTGGCGATTCATGATACCGGCATCGGTATTAAACCCGAAGAAATGGCGTATATCTTTCAGCCCTTCTACACGACCAAACCCGCAGTCAAGGGAACCGGCCTGGGTTTATCGGTCAGCTATGGGATCATCAAACACCATCAGGGGGAAATCCGGGTTGCAAGCCAGCCTGGAGGAGGCACCACCTTCACCGTCCTGCTCCCTATCAAAAACGATTGCGATGCCACACCTGCAACCCTCAGGTAACCTGCCACATCGCCTCACCTTGTTACGCTCGCCAAATTTGGCGGCAACCATGGGGATAGTGAAACCGAATGGAAAATAAGCGCCAGCTCAAGACATCTATTCTCTTTGTCGATGATGAAGAAGTCATTCGGAAATCGTTTACCCGAGAACTCCTGATGGAGCATTTCGCGGTCACTGCGGTTGCCAGTGGCAGTGAAGCGATCAGCGCCCTGGAGGGCACGCTGTACGATGTGGTGATTACCGATCTGATGATGCCCGACATTGACGGCTTAGGTGTCCTCAAGGCCGTAAAAAAACAGACTCCGCAAACCAGCGTCATCATCCTCACCGGCTACGGTGATATGCGTTCAGCCATTGACGCCCTGCGCCTTGGAGCCGATGATTTCGCCCTGAAGCCCTGTGAAATCGAGGAATTGGTTTTCAGAATCCGGCGATGCCTGGAAAAGCGAAGCCTGCTGCAAATGCTGTCGTCGCAGAACCAGCTCCTGGAAGAAGAAATTTCTCGTCGTCGCCTGATCGAAGCACAGCTGCTCGAAAGCGATAATCGATTTCGTCTAGCGTTGGATGCCTCGTCCAATGGTGTCTGGGACCGCAACGTCCTCACCGGCGAGGTCTATTTTGGTGAAAATTGGCATCGTACGCTGGGATATGACGATACCAAAGCCATTAACGATATCGAATCCTTTGAAAAACTGCTGCACCCCGAGGACCGGGACAGAGTGCTGGCCCTGCGGGAGGCGCATGCCAGCGGGCAGACTCCCCATTACGAGACCGAATTCCGGATGCGCAACAAAACCGGCGACTGGCAGTGGATTCTGTCCAGGGGGCAGGCCGTTGCCAGGGATGCGCAGGGTCGGGCCCTGAGAATCATTGGCACCCATACCGACATTACCCGGTTAAAGGCGGTAGAAAACGAATTGCAACGCGCTCACACTGAGCTGGAACAGCGAGTGCAGGAACGAACCTCCGAGTTGTACCAGGCAAACATCGCCCTGACGGTCTTGCTAAAAAAACGGGAGGACGATCAAAAAACCATGGGTGAGCAGGTGCTCGCCAATGCTGGCTATCTGGTCACCCCTTTTCTCGCTCGACTCAAGGAAAGCGGCCTGACCGAGCCGCAGCAGGTGCTGGCAGAGATTATCCAGACCAACATCAACGAATTGACCGCCCCCTTTGCCAATACTTTTTCCACCAAACTGGTTCGGCTCACCCCTGCGGAAATCCAGGTCGCCAATCTGGTTAAGTTGGGCAAGAGGACCAAGGAAATCGCCGACATCCTGCACCTCTCGCCAGGGACGATCAGTATTCATCGCAAGAATATCAGGAAAAAGCTTGAGATGACCCACCAGAAAACCAACCTGCAAACCATGCTTGCCATGAATCAATAGCCATTAAGCGGTCTGACCGAGTCCTCCGGAACCAGTTCGTATTACTGTGAATTAAAGAGCATCGGCCCAGCGCGCCGCCATCGATAGAATAGATTTCCTATCCATTCCGTCTTGCATCTTACCCCATTGTTTATTCCCCGACCATCTGGTCATATTGTTCTCATCGTACCGCCTCTCAGCGCCTTGTCTTCATGAAATTGGCGATCATTTGCGGGCGCCTTGTTGGCCTTCCTATTGACCCAGCGTAACCTTGAGGTGCAACATGGATATGGAACAACTTGAGGGAAAGAAAAGAAGTATCGAGATGCGACTTGGCTGGAAGGCGAAGCAAGAACTAATTCGGTCGATCCAAGAAAAACAGGGTGACGCCCCCTGCTTTCAAACTGGCAAGGAATACTGTGATCAATATGATTGCTGTTGGCGCAGGGACTGTCAGCCATAACAAAAGCAGGCAAGACGCCTGCACCATCGGGGCGAGGCCAGGCAGCAGACAGAGACAGAAATTCACGGCATCGGCTAAGGAATAATCTATGGACAACCACAACACCATGAAGCGGAAATCAATACTGCTTGTTGATGATGAGCAAGTCATATTGAACAGTCTTTCCAGAGAACTGGCAAGCGCTGATCATAATTTAGACGTGAGCGTGGCGACGAGCGGAGAAGAGGCAATCGCCAAGATCAACGATGGCTGCTTCGACCTGGTGCTGACCGACCTAATGATGCCGGGAGTCGATGGCTTTCAGGTTTTGAAAGCATGCAAGCAGAAGGATGCCCAGACCATCGTCATTATTTTAACCGGGTATGCGGATCTCAATTCCGCCGTGGATGCGCTCCGGCTCTATGCGGATGATTTTTTGCAGAAACCATACGACACCGATGAGCTGCTGTATCGAATGGCCAACTGTTTCGTCAAACAAGACCTGCAAAGGAAACTGGCTTTCTATGAAAACATCCTGCCGGTCTGTAGTTACTGCAAAAAAATACGTGCCGATCAACGGGAAGAATATGGCAAAGGCAACTGGTACAGCATGGAAGAATATTTCGATACCGTGAAAAAAATGCGCATTTCCCATGGATGCTGCCCCGATTGCTTCGCCCGGCAGATGCAGAACTTCAGCCCCGGCACAACCGGCTCACCAGATTCCTAGTGACCGGCAACTCGACCGAGGAGAGGAGGAACCACGGGGCAACCCTGTGACCTCAAAATGTATATTTTGCATATCCATTCCATCTTAAAAAAAGCTCTATTTGCAACACGTCAACAACGATGTAATTTTTTGATGTATTTTTTAAATAGATTCGGATTGGCGCTGTTTTCATGGCCATAGAGTCCTGAAAAGAAACGAACAGGTTAGCAACCGCTTCTTGGCACCAACTTTTAAATCATAGGGGAAAAAACATATGCTCAACATTCGACGAATTATCGTACCCATTGATTTTCAAAGGCATACCGAAGACATAACTGAATTCGCCATCAACATGGCAAAAAAAATGGATGCAATACCAACCTTCGTTCACGTGGTTGAATACTTTGCAAAGGTTGCCAGCTATTCTGACCTTTACCCCGTTTCCTTTATTGAAGTCGATACAGAGCTTTTTGATCATGCCCAGAAAAAGATGACCGCACTGCTCGAACAATACAAAGCCAGCTGTCCTGGATGCGCCGGGGTTGTGCTCAGAGGGGGGGCGGCGGAGACCATCGTTGCCTTTGGCAAAGAACAGCAAGCCGACCTGATTATCATGGGTACGCACGGTGCCCACGGCATTGAGAAAATCTTGTTGGGCAGTGTGGCGGAACGGGTGCTGAAGAACGCCTCCTGCCCCATCCTGATCTTCAACCCGTACAAAGGCGACAGAGGGTTTTAGATCGACCCACCGATCAATACTGCGGTGCACCCCTAGAAGTATCCCCATAGCAAAGGCTGCGGCCGTACAGCAGCCGCAGACGCTCCGACGGAACGCTCTATTCCACTGCATAAACACATAATGGAGGTTGTCATAGTGAAAATGAAAAACATAAGGGAAATAGCCGAGAAGATGCACTTAAAACCCGGCACGATGAACAAGCAGGATCTGATTCGATCCATTCAGGAGAAAGAAGGCAATACCCCTTGCTTTAAAATGGAACAACCTTTCTGTGGACAATACGATTGCTGTTGGCGCAGTGACTGTAAACCGGGGGATATGAAAGAAATGCTCGAAACCTGTTAGGTCTCACGGATTTTCGGCGCCACGGACCTATTTTCTGTCTTGATCGAGACTAATTATGCCAAAGGGACTCTCATGAACGACAAAAATGACAAAAAGAAAGAAGAGCAGAAACACGAGGTGCAAAGAATACCTTCTCGCGGCATGGCCTCGCCTTTCGAGAGGTTTGATCTCCTCTCGGACTCCAACTTCTTCAAAGAGATGGACCGGGTTTTCGATGAGTACCTCCCGCGCCGATGGTGGCACCAGTTTCGCACAGGCGGGCCGGGAACAAACGCCTCCCATCATCTCTCCTCCTTTCAGGGCAAAACACCCTGTATCGATGTCATCGAAAAGGAAGGCGAATTCCTGATCAAGGCGGAGCTGCCGGGGGTGGACAAAAAAGACATCAATATCACCATCACCAACAATATCCTGACCCTTGAGGCCAGTATGAGCAAGGAGGAGAAGGAGGAAAAAGCCGAATATTACCGACAGGAGATCTGCCGCGGTTCCTACCGGCGCACGTTCGAATTGCCGGCAGCTGTCAAGGAAAGCGAAGCCAAGGCCTCCTTCAAAAACGGTGTTCTGGAATTGACCCTCCCGAAAACCGAGAAGACCAAACGGTCGACGATCAAAGTGGAGTAGTCCAGACGGTCAGCAGGCAGCACACTTCTACTGAAACCAAGAGAATGGACCGCCTTTTTTCCTCTCCGGGAATGCAAGGTTGATTGCGCGGCGGCGGTCCGCGGTCTGCTTGTCCGTTCGGGCAGGCAGATCGTTTTTTGCGGCTACAGGCTGCAGCACGACAGATATCATTACTCATCTTAAGCGGAAAACAGGCCACGAATGATCAAAAAAAATAACGGGTGCAACCAGGCGGCAACAAACATGGGAGCGCTGGCGGCGGAGATGGTTTGGGAAGGGCTGGGGCAATCGCCGGAAAATATCGACACCCTCATCCCCGAAGAGATCCGGCTGAGGTTCCACCAGCTGTACATCAACCAGATCGAACTGGAGATGCAAAACGAGACGCTGCGTGAGGCCAACGGCGAGCTGGAAAGCGCCCGGGCACGCTACTTCGATCTCTACGAGCAGGCCCCGGTCAGCTATTGTATCCTCTCCGAGGCAGGCCTGATTCTGGAAGCCAACCTGACCGCCGCGACCCTGCTGGGTGTGTCCCGTGATGCGTTGACCAGGCAACCGCTTGCCCAATTCATCCATCAAAACGATCAGGACATCTACGCCTTACACCGTCAACAATACCTCGATACCGGTGGGGCATCCGGGTGCGAGCTCCGGATGGTAAAACACGACAATACCGTATTCTGGGCACACCTGGCGGCTGCCGCTGCACAGCAAAGCGGCCGCGCCTCCGAGTACCGTGTGGTGATAAACGACATCAGCAAACGCAAACGAACCGAGGCGGCCCTGAGGCAAAGCGAACAGAACGCGACAGAGGCAAAAAACCTGCTAAAGCTGGTCCTGGACACCATTCCGGTGCGGCTCTTCTGGAAAAATCTCAACTCGGTATTCCTGGGGTGCAACACCTTATTTGCCCAGGATGCGGGCTATCAGATACCGGAGGAGTTAATCGGCCTTGACGATTACCACATGGGGTGGAAGGAACAGGCGGCAATGTATCGCCAGGATGACTTTGAAGTCATGAACTCCGGTAAGCCAAAATTGCGTTATGAAGAAATTCAAACGACACCCGACGGCAAGCAGATATGGCTGGCCACCTCCAAGGTACCTATTAGGGATACCGATGACAACATAATCGGTATCTTAGGGACCTACGAGGATATAACCCAGCGCAAATGGGCGGAGGAAGAACTGCTCAAGGCCCAGAAGCTTGAATCCCTGGGGTTGATCGCCGGTGGCATTGCCCATGACTTCAACAACATCCTTATGGTTATCCTGGGCAATATCTCTTTTGCGAGAATGCTGCTCTCACCTCAGGATAAAGCCTATAAGCGCCTGGTAACCGCTGAAACAGCTTCTCTGCAGGCTAAAAATTTGACCCGGAAATTCCTCACCTTTTCCAAAGGTGGCGCCCCTGTCAAAAATTCAATTTCCGCAGCACATCTGATCAAGAATTATGGCCGTTTTGCCTTGAATGGAACAAAATCGACCTGTGCCTACACCCTTCCCGATGACCTCTGGAAGATTGATGCCGACGAAGGGCAGATCGGCCAGGTTATCACCAACGTTTTGATCAACGCCCACCAGTCCATGCAGGATGGCGGCACCATCAGGGTTGTCTGCAGGAATGTGGTGGTCACCGAAAACCCTAATTTGCCGCTACGACCCGGCAACTACCTGGAAATATCCATTCAGGACCAAGGCGACGGGATACCGGAAGAATATCTTGATAAAGTTTTCGACCCCTATTTCACGACCAAAACAACAGGCCATGGGCTCGGGCTCGCCTCGGCCTACTCTATAATGAAAAAACATGAGGGGTATATCGTTGCGGAATCAGCCGTGGGCTCGGGTACAACCGTTACCCTCTTCATCCCGGCTCTCGCTTCTCAGGTGACACAAACCAAAAGAGATGAACCCGAAATACTGGCCGGCGAGGGCAAGATACTCCTCATGGATGACGACCCTATGATTCTCCAGACAGTAGCTGACGCTCTTGAGGAGCTGGGCTATCAAGTTGCACTGGCATGCGACGGGCAAGGTGCCATTGGCATGTACGCTGACGCCCGCCAATCGGCACAGCCTTTTGACCTTGTTATTATGGATTTGACCATTCCTGGAGGCCTGGGCGGCAGAGAAGCAATCCAAAAACTGCTGGAGATCGACCCCGAAGCCAGGGTGATCGTTTCAAGCGGGTACTGCGATGACCCGGTCATGGCTGATTATAAAGACTATGGCTTCAGTGGAGTGATCGCAAAACCGTATTGCTTGACCGAGTTGAGTAAACAGATGCAGCTGGTTCTCCACGATTGATTGCAGCTGGTTCCCACGCTCTGCGTGAGAACCAGGAAATGCATGCGGCCTCCTCACCAGATGCCTCCGATGGCACTGATCAAAGCGATACTGCTGCTGTACTGACTGCTTTTGACATTCCACAGGGTGTTCTCAGCAAGAATACGGGTGTTTTGTGCAGACAGTACATTCAGGTAACCGACAGTTCCGGCCCGATACTGATTGAGAACGATAGTTTCCGCCTGCACGGCTGAAGAGAGTGCGGCCTGCTGCAACTCGGCCTCCTGTGCCAGCAGACTCTGGGCAGACAAGTTATCCTCAACCGCTTGCAGGGCAGCCAGCACGGTCTGGCGGTAACTGGCCACGCTGACATCATAGGCGGCAATCGCCTGGTCGGTCTGGGCTCGGCGCAGGCCGCCATCAAACAGCGACAGGGCCAATTGCGGCCCTACTGACCAGATCTGGTTGGGCGCATTGATCCAATTGGCAAAGCTGGCGCCACGATACCCGCCACTGGCGGACAGGGTCAGGTTGGGGAAAAAAGCAGCGGTCGCCACCCCTATCTGGGCGTTGGCCTGGGCCATGTTCCGTTCAGCAGCGGCAATATCCGGTCGTCGCTCCAACAGGGTGGACGGCAGCCCGGCAGGGATCTGCGGCAGGTGCGGCACCAATTGGGTCGGTTGCAGGGCGAAACTGGCGGGCGCCAGTCCCAAGCTAGCAGCAATCGCGTGCTCCAGTTGCGTCCGGCTCAACTGTTTTTGCACCCGCTGCGCCTGGGCGGTCTTCAATTGACTTTCCGCCAGGGCGATGTTCGCTTGAGAAACGACACCAGCGTTGTACTGATTGCGGGTAAGGATAAAAGTTTGCTGCAAGGTGTTTTCGCTGTCCTGCAACTGGCGCAGTTGCTGATCCGTAACCACCAGCTGCAGATAGGCGGTAGTCAACTGGGCCTGGATGCTGAGACGGATGGCGGCTAACTGAGCGGCGGTAGCCGCCTGCCTCGCCTCGCCAGCCTCTATAGCTCGACGCACCCCCCCCCAGACATCCGCTTCCCAGCTGGCACTGGCATCAAGCGTATACTGGGTGCTGACCCCCGCGCCAGGGGTGAGGACGCCACGAGTGGTTGCTGCCGAGGCGGAGAGCGACGGCAAAAGGCCAGCCTCGGCCTGACGCAGCAGGGACTGGCTTTGGCGATATTGCGCTTCGGCCTGGGTAATAGAGGGGTTTTGCCGGTTGAGCAACTCCATGAGACGGTCCAGCTCTTTATCCCCGAATATCGTCCACCACGGGCCGCGCGGACTGTCATCCATGGGCCGCGCGGTTTGCCATTGGCCGCTTTCTTTATACTGAGCCGGTATATCGATCTGCGGTTTTTTATAATCCGGTCCCACGGCGCAACTCGCGAGCCCGAAACTGACAAGGCAGGCCATGAGCGCCATCCGAAGCGTTGCTCTGTTCATGTTGATCATTCCTTATAAGCTCCAGCCAGGCCAGAGTGCGGGGTGTTGCGCCTCTTCCGGCACCAAAGGCGAAAACGGTCCAGGTACAGATACACCAGGGGCGTGGTGTAGAGCGTCAGCAACTGGCTGAGCAGCAGGCCCCCGACAATAGAAATACCCAAGGGGGTGCGCATCTCGGCACCGTCGCCTCGACCCAACGCCAGCGGCAACGCCCCGAACAGGGCCGCCATTGTAGTCATCATAATCGGGCGAAAACGCAACAGGCAGGCCTGCAGAATGGCCTGTTCCGGTGCCAGTTGCTGGTCGCGCTCGGCGCTGATGGCAAAATCAATCATCATGATTGCATTCTTTTTGACGATGCCGATCAAGAGCAGCACGCCGATCAGGGCGATGACATTGAATTCACTGCCGCAGACCAGCAACGCCAGCAAGGCGCCGACCCCGGCGGAAGGCAGGGTTGAGATAATAGTCACCGGATGCACGACGTTTTCATACAGCATCCCGAGTACAATATACACCGCAATCAATGCGGCCAGGATCAACAGTGGCTGGCTGTCCAGCGAGGCCTGGAAGGTCTTGGCGCTGCCCTGGAAACTGCCTTGGATGGAGCTGGGGAGACCGATGCCGCGCAAGGCCGTATTGATGGCACCGGTGGCATCTGACAGCGACACTTTCGGCGGCAGATTGAAAGAGATGGTCGTGGCTGCAAACTGGCTCTGATGGTTGACTGACAAGGGTGTATTCGTCGGCCCCCAGCTGGCAAATGCCGACAGGGGAGTGACCAGTCCGTCCGGTGTCTGCAGATAGATCGTCTGCAACGACACAGGGTCCTGCCAATACTGCGGTGCGACTTCCATGACGACCCGGTACTGGTTGAGTGCGTTGTAGATGGTCGAAACCTGACGTTGGCCAAAGGCATCGTAGAGTACCGCATCCACTTGACGTTGGGTCAATCCTAGACGTGCCATGGTCTCGCGATCGAAGACCAGCATGGTTTGCAGACCCTTCACTTCCTGGTCGCTGTTGACGTCGGCCAGCATCGGCAGCGACACCAGCGCCTGCTGCACCTTGGGCGCCCACGACTGCAACTCGGCCAGATCATCACCCTGCAGGGTGTACTGGTATTGAGCGTTGCTGGCCCGCCCGCCTATACGGATGTCCTGCACTGACTGCAAAAACAAGGTAGCCCCCGCCTCCTTGCCCAGCGTTTTCCTGAGCCGCGCAATCACCTGGTCGGCACTATCCTTCCTATCCGCCAAAGGTTTAAGGCTAACGAACATGCGGGCAGTATTCCGCTGTCCCCCTCCGGTAAAGCCCATGGCTTTGTCGACCGCTGGATCCTTGCCGACCACATCGATGAAATGTTGCAGTTTCTGCTGCATGGCCTGAAAAGAGATGCTCTGGTCCGCACGGATCATGCCGGTGAGGCGCCCCGTATCCTGCTGCGGGAAAAATCCTTTCGGGACGATGATATACAGATAGACGTTGAGGCCAATGGTGGCGGCCAGCATCAGCATCATCAACCGGCCATGACCGAGCGCCCAGCCAAGCGAGCGACGATAGCCCTCCAGCATGCCCGCAAACATTCGTTCGCTCGCACGAAACAGCGGACCTGGGGGCTTCTCCCCATGCGGTTGCAGCCAGCGGGCGCACAACATCGGCGTGGTGGTGAGTGAGACCACCAGTGAAACGAGGATGGCCACAGACAGGGTAATGGCAAATTCGCGAAACAGGCGACCGATGATGCCGCCCATGAAGAGGATAGGAATGAACACCGCAATCAGCGAGATGCTCATCGAGAGGACGGTGAACCCGACTTCGCGTGCGCCCTGCAGGGAGGCTTGCAGCGGCTTCATGCCGTTTTCGATATGGCGCGAGATGTTTTCCAAAACGACGATGGTATCGTCCACCACGAAACCGGTGGCAATGGTCAGCGCCATCAAGCTCAAGTTATTGAGTGAGAAACCGGCCAGATACATGACGGCGAAAGTCCCCACCAGCGAGACCGGAACGGTAATAGCCGGGATGGCGGTTGCCCGGCCATTACGCAGGAACACGAAGACCACCAGGATCACCAGCACGGTGGAGATGAACAGCGAACGCTCGACCTCGCGCAGTGAGGCGCGAATGGTCGGGCTTCGATCCAGGACAACCTGCATTTTAATGGCAGCCGGGATGGCGGCCTGCAATTGCGGCAGCAGTGCCTTGACCCTATCTACGGTTCCGATGATGTTGGCCCCGGGCTGACGGAAGAGGATGAGCATCACCGCGGGTTGCCCGCCCACCAAGCCGGCGTTGCGAAGATCCACCACCGAATCTTTGACCTCGGCGACATCGGTGAGCCGCAGAGCCGCGCCATCCTTGTACCCGATGATCAAGGGTGCATAATCACGCGCCTGGCGGGCCTGATCATTGGCCTGCACCTGCCAGTGATATTGGTCGTTTTCCAGAAACCCCTTGGGCCGATTGGCATTGGTGCTGGTGATGGCGGTACGCACTGTTTCCAGGCCAATGCCGTAGTGGTTGAGCTGCATCGGGTTGAGTTCGACCCGCACCGCCGGCTGTGCGCCCCCGCCGACATTGATGTTACCGATCCCCTCCACTTGGGCTAATTTCTGGCCCAGAATGGTATCGGCCACGTCAAACATCTGGCCGCGGGTCAGTGAGTCCGAGGTCAGGCCAAGGATCATGATCGGCGCATCCGCGGGATTGACCTTGCGATAGGTGGGGTTGGACGGCATGCCGGAGGGCAGCAGCGAACGGGCCGCATTGATGGCGGCCTGGACATCGCGGGCCGCCCCGTTGATGTCGCGATTCAGGTCAAACTGGAGCGTTATCTGGGTGGAGCCCAGCGAACTTGCGGAGGTGATTTCACTGACTCCGGCAATCCGGCCCAGGGACCGTTCAAGCGGGGTCGCCACAGTCGCGGCCATGGTTTCCGGACTGGCACCGGGCAATCCGGCCGAGACCGAAATAGTGGGGAAGTCCACCTGCGGCAGCGGGGAGACCGGCAGCAGTTTAAACGCCAACGCACCCGCCAGCAGAATCGCCAGCGTTAACAGGGTGGTGGCGACCGGACGATGAATGAACGGCGCCGACGGAATCATAGTTCCGCCTGCTCGCTCGACACCGGCAGCTGTCTGTGGCCGAAACGACGAGCCATCCGGTCAAAGGCCAGATAAATCACCGGGGTTGTAAACAGGGTCAACACCTGGCTGAGCAGCAGCCCACCCACCATGGTAATACCCAACGGCTCACGCAACTCCGATCCCATGCCGCCGCCCAGCATCAGGGGCAAGGCTGCCAGCAAGGCCGCCATGGTGGTCATCAGGATGGGCCTGAAACGGAGCAGACAGGCCTGGAAGATGGCATCGCGTGGGTTCATTCCCATTTCACGCTCAGCTTCCAGCGCAAAATCGATCATCATAATGGCATTCTTTTTGACAATGCCAATCAGGAGGATAATGCCGATAATGGCAATAACGCTGAGGTCGGTGCCGGACAACAGCAGCGCCAGCAGGGCACCGATACCCGCCGACGGCAGCGTCGACAGGATGGTGATGGGATGAATATAGCTCTCGTAGAGCACACCCAGCACAATGTACATGGTGATAATGGCCGCCAGGATCAGCCAGAGGGTATTGCTGAGCGAAGATTTGAAAGCCATGGCTGCACCCTGAAAACGGGTCTCCAGGCTGGCGGGCAGGCCGAGTTCCTGCTCAGCCGTATAGATGGCGTCCACCGCTTCTCCCAGCGAGGCCGCACGAGCCACGTTGAAGGACACGGTGGCGGTCGGAAACTGGCCCAGATGGTTGATGGTGAGCGCGGTGAAATGTTGTTCTATACTGGCCACGGTATCCAGCGGTACAGGGGTGCCGTTGGTGGTGGGCAGATAGATTTCCTTGAGCGAGAGAGGCCCTTGCTGGTGCTGCGGAGCCACTTCCAGGACCACCCGATACTGGTTGGTCTGGGTGAAGATGGTAGAAATCAGCCGCTGGCCAAAGGCATCGTAGAGGGCATTGTCAATGGCGGCAATGGTAATCCCCAAGCGGGCGGCAGCATCACGGTTAATGTTGATATACGCCTGCAACCCCTTATCCTGCAGATCGCTGGTGACGTCGGCAAGCTGCGGCAGACGTTGCAGGTGTTCCACCAATCTGGGTACCCAGATCGATAACTCATCGGGATTGGTGGTCTGTACACTGAACTGGTACTGCGTGCGGCTGAGACGGGAGTCTATGGTCAGATCCTGAACCGGCTGCAGATACAGCGACATGCCGGGTTCTTCCTGAGCCCGCTTTTGCAGGCGGGCCAGGACGGTGCGGATATCGTCACGCTGATTCTTGGGCTTCAGGGTGATTAACAGCCGACCGCTGTTGAGCGAGGCATTGCTGCCGTCCACGCCGATGAAGGAGGACAGGCTCTCCACCGCCGGATCCTGCAGCAATTTTCCGGCCAACGCTTCCTGCTGACGCGCCATAGCACCAAACGAGATGGATTGCGCCGCCTCGCTGACCCCCTGAATGGCATTGGTGTCCTGCAAAGGAAAAAAGCCTTTGGGCACCAGCACATAGAGCAGCACCGTCAGCACCAGGGTGCTCATCGCCACCACCAGGGTCAGCTTTTGATGGTTGAGGACCCAGGTCAGCAGCCGACCGTAACGGGCAATCAGGCGGTCGAACATCTGGCCACTGGCATGGTAGAATCGCCCCTGTTTGGCCTCCGGTACATGTTTGAGCAGGCGGGCGCACATCATGGGGGTAAGCGTCAGCGAGATCAGCGCGGAAATCAGGATGGACACAGCCAGGGTAATGGCGAATTCGCGGAACAGCCGACCGATGACATCGCCCATGAACAGGAGCGGAATCAGCACCGCAATCAGGGAAAGCGTCAGCGAAATGATGGTGAAGCCTATCTGCTGGGAGCCTTTGAGCGCCGCGGCCAGGGGCTCCTCGCCTTCCTCAATATAGCGGGCGATATTCTCGATCATGACGATGGCGTCATCCACCACGAAACCGGTGGCAATGGTCAGGGCCATCAGGGTCAGGTTGTTGATGGAAAAGTTGATCAGGTACATCACGCCAAAGGTGCCGACCAGCGAGAGCGGCACCGCCACTGCGGGAATGACGGTGGCCGAGAGATTGCGCAGGAAGACGAAAATAACCATTACCACCAGCGCAATCGACAGGATCAATTCAAATTCAACATCCTCCACCGAGGCGCGGATGGTGACGGTGCGATCGCTCAGCAATTTGACCTCCACAGCTCCGGGCAGAGTGGCCTTGAGCTGCGGCAGCAATGCCTTAATGCGATCGGTTACTTGAATGACATTGGCACCGGGTTGGCGCTGGATATTCAAAATCACCGACGGCGTGGTGCCGGCCCAGGCAGCCAGCCGGATATTTTCTGCAGAGTCCACCACCGCAGCGATGTCGCCGAGCCGCACCGGGGCCCCAGAACGGTAGGCAATAATCAAATCATGATACTCACCTGCCGACTTCAGCTGATCATTGCCGTCAATGGTGGAGGCCTGCGCAGGCCCGTCAAAGCTGCCCTTGGGTTGATTGACGTTGGCGCTGCCGATCGCGTTGCGCACGTCTTCCAGCGTCAGCCCCAGCGCCGCCAGCGCTCGCGGATTGGCCTGGATACGGACCGCAGGACGCTGGCCGCCGCTAATGCTGACCAAGCCGACACCGGGCAGCTGCGACAGTTTTTGCGCCAGTCGGGTATCGACCAGATCTTCCAGTTTGGTCAGCGGTAAAGTCGTCGAGCTGACCGCGAGGGCTATAATGGGCGTGTCAGCGGGATTGACCTTGTTGTAGATCGGAGGACTGGGCAGGTCGGTCGGCAACAGGTTGCCGGCGGCATTGATAGCGGCCTGCACTTCCTGCTCGGCGACATCCAGGCTTAGTTCCAGACTGAATTGGAGGGTGATCACCGAAGCACCGCCGGAACTGCTTGAGGACATCTGCGCCAAGCCCGGCATTTGGCCAAACTGACGCTCGAGCGGGGCGGTAATGGAGGAGGTAATGACTTCCGGACTGGCGCCCGGGTAGAGGGTGACCACCTGAATGGTCGGATAATCGACCTCCGGGAGCGCCGCCACCGGCAACATGCGCCAGGCCACCAGACCGCTCAGCAAGAGCGCCAACATCAGCAGGGTGGTCGCCACCGGCCGCAGGATAAACAGACGAGAAGGGTTCATGCTGTATCCAGGTGCTTACTTGGCAGTGTCGCCGGTGCGTTTACCTGGATCGCCGCCACTACCATTGCGGTCACGGCGCTGGTCTTTGCCAGAGGAGGGGTCGGCGGCAGTACGGTCAATCACTTCGATCTTGGCGCCGTCGCGTAGTTTGTCCAGGCCATCGACCACCACGCGCTGCCCTGGTTGCAATCCTTGCGTGACGACAGTGTTGTCCCCGGATACGAATCCGGTGGCGATTTGCGCAATACTGACAGTTTGCTCAGTATCGACGGTGTAGACATAACTGCCGACTTTGCCCAGTTGGACAGCGGCCGTCGGGATGGTAAGCGCATTTGCTTGCGTTCCAAGCTGCAGATGCACATTCACAAACTGATTGGGAAACAGCTGTGACGGCTCGTTGGCAAACCTGGCTTTCAGGTTCACCGTACCGGTACCGGGATTGAGCTGGTTGTCGATGGCCAGGAGTGTCCCTTCAGCCAATCTGTTGCGATTGTCACGGTCCCAGACGGTCACTTTAAGCTGGTTCGTAACCGTTCTGGCCTGCAGCACCTGACCAAGACTGGTTTCCGGAACGGCAAACACCACATTGATCGGCTGCACCTGCGTTATCACCACCAAGCCGCTGGTGTCACTGGCATGGACGATATTACCGGGGTCGACCAGACGCAGCCCCACGCGGCCGCTGACGGGGGCTGTAATACGGCTGTAACTGAGCTGGAGCTGCGCATTGTCAACGGCGCCTTGATCCAGCTTGACGGTACCTTCGTACTGCTGCACCAACGCCTTCTGGGTGTCGACCTGCTGCTTGGCAATGGAGTCTTGCGCCTGCAGCTGCTGATAGCGAACCAAGTCGAGTTCGGCGTTCTTCAACAGGGCTTGATCACGCAACAACTGGCCCTGCACCTGGGTCAGTGCGGCCTGGTAGGGACGCGGATCCAACTCGGCCAGCAGTTGGCCCTGCTTAACTAGCTCTCCTTCGACAAAATGTATCTTGTCCAACTGGCCGTCAACCCGGCTGCGCACCGTCACCGTGTTGGTGGCCGTGACCGTCCCCAGTGCCGTCAACTCCACCGCGACATCCTGTTTCTGCACGGTCGCCACAGCGACCGCAACAGGCATGTCGCCCTTGCGTTTCTGCGCTTTTGCACTACCGGAAGACGAGTGGGAGACCCACCAGAATCCTGCTATCGTTGCAGCTAATGCCAATAAGAGAGATAAGTTGCGGAGAGTACCTCGTTGCACGGTCTTGGTGTCGGACATAATGAATTTTCGAGAATAGATTTTTATCCAGCTTGAGCACCCGGCATTGCCCCCGCCGAAAGTGGCACCTTGAGATGTCCTTCACCCCTGAACGAGCCCCCCAATGCACAGCGGCAAAGTGAACGCCCTTGTTTCACTCTCACCGTAATAGGCATACGGTTGCGTGAGCCACACGATCAAGAGTCACTCCTGCAGAAACCCCAGCCTGAGGAGATCTAGGCAAAATCGAGCAAAAGACGGACGATCAACAAGATCTTCGCGGCCTGACCTCTCAAGGACAGCCAGGTATTGTCTCGCTAACCGTCACGCCTTTTCCGCTATCAGCCTTTTACTGCTGCTGCAACTCCCATTGCCCGTAATCATTCCGACAAGCCGTGCTGAAGGTTCTTTCCCGCTTCCCGTCGATAACCGCATCAATTTCAGCCTTCCTGCAGACGCGATTGGTGGTCGGATTCTGATAGGATGGCTGCGGGGTGACGGCATATTGGTTGCCGTTATCCGGATTCACCCAGGACGAACGTTGGTTGGACGGCCCCCTCTCATAGGTTCGATTGAGCTGGTCCCGATCGTATTTATCCATTTCATTGCCGATCGCATAGCCAAGCGCGCCGCCCACAGCCGCACCGATCAAGGTCCCTGCTGCGTTATGACCGATCGCTTGACCGATAAGGGCGCCGCCCGCCGCCCCACCCAGTGCTCCGGTTTGCGCCTTGTTGGCACACGAGGAAAGCGCCAGCAGAAAAAGAAGGGCCACAATACTGAGATGTTTCATGATGTTTTTCCTTGTTTAAATTACATTTATTTCAGGGAATAAAATGGCTCATCCCTGGACTGCTTTGCCGTTGCAGACAGTTCGACGCGTCAACGCGGCGGATATTGGCACGGCCCGACCGTGTATTCCCTTACAGGCTGGCCATATTGGTCCAGCAGCGTTCGTCCATACCCGTCCAACACATAGCGCTCCCAACGGCACATACCTGGGGGAACGCTTGGCGGGGCGGCATAGACCGCTGGTGGTGGCGCGGCATAGACCACTCGTTGAGGTGGCGGCTGCAGGGCCACCGCAGTTATTGCCGAACCAACCACGAGACCGCTTAACCCCCAGAGCAAACCATCATTGTGATAATAGCCATGATGAGAATACCAGCACATCCCCTCTGATGGCACCATTGACATTGCCATAACCCCAACTATAAGAGCAAAAATTGTTTTTTTAACCATTGCATCACCTGTTTTTTTGTTTTTTTTGGAAAGGTCGACATGTCTCATCCTCTATCATCAGAGAGACCATGCCTTTTTCGCAGAACCATGTTGCCATCCTACTTTACTCAATTCAGCGGAGGTCCTCAATTGAGTAATCCGAAAGAATGAGGAAGAAGGTTTTAAGATATTTCTTACAAGCATTTGCCATGCCAAATGCCAAGCCAGCAATAGACTGCTTTCATTTCATATTTCAGGAGACAAACCCTTTCATAAGCGAGGAACGATCCCCTCACCTCAAAACTCTGTTTGCATTATACCCCCTATTCAATCGGTATAGAACTCTGGTTTTTAAATGTTCACGATTTTCTCTGCAGCACCACGTCTCTATCGAGATTCTACTTCAAGGGAAACCCATAGGTTACAGGAAGAGATCCGTTGACGCTGACTGGGTATTTTTTACGCACGCCGAGATACGCCTGATCAAACTGAGAAAAAACCAGTTGTCTATTGTTTAGCTTCAGTTATTAATTAATAAGCAGCCCTCCGCCTAATTACAAAAACAATCCACCGACTCTAAATGGATATTTTTTACGCACCACGTTTTTTGAAGGGTATACCACCACTAACCTCAATTCAGGGTAAGGGTATTGACAAACCGTTTGCCAACATCAATATGAAGATACCTATATGACATTTTCTGCCTCCTGATCAATTTGAACCATACGCCAGGCTTCCGTGATGGCTTTGTCCAGAGGCATAGAAGCTCCGTTGACGCTCAAAAGAGGGAACGCCGTCCTGGCCGCGATGGTAGAAGCCTTGCGCCGTGGTCCTAATATTGCACCCAGTTGGTAGTTTCCAGATGCGACATAACCCCGTAGCGACTGTCGCATTTCCTTATTCAGCCAGGCCCCATAACTACCATTTCCTTGTTACTTCCCGCACTTAATTTTGCTGAATTACGGGGACATTCCCACTGATATATATTTTCGCCATACTCAAGAACTCTGACAGGTGCCCATGACAACGAATGGTTTGACCGTAGCAATTCAGCTGAATAGACGTCTCGTTGCGAGCAAGGTCAGATATCTGCTCCTCAACCGTTATACCGCATTTCTTCTTAGTGTGTACGCGTTCTCTCTAACCGTCAGCCTTTTAGGCGGGATGGGCGGCATGGTGCAGATTACTGAGGAAAATAACCTTCTCTTAGCAAAAGAGTACTCCGAGCTGACGCTGCTCTTTTATCTCTACTGCTACTTCAACATTATTTTACGGCCATCGCGTTGGCAGGCGTTGTTGGCCGCGGTCCCTTTGCTCCTCACCTACCTCGCACAAGATGTCTATTATTTGATGTACAGCAATGTTTTTCGGATTGTTGAGATGGCATCAATCTCGGAGCTGTTCAAAGTTCTTTCCCTCAAAATCATAGCACTGCTCGCTGTTATGGTTATTCCTCCCCTGGGATACTTTCTCTGGTCCATCAATTACCGAAAAGGGGTGGCCATTGTTGCAGGGATGCTGCCGTTGCTGCTGCTGATCGGTGCCGCAGAAAAATATCCGGAAAAATACATCGCTTCTTTTGAGAAGACAGGAGGGAAAATAGTCCTCTGGGACGATGCGAGCAGTGTGGAGATGAATGGCCGCTTCATGATGCTCCTCTACCGGGAGGCGGAGCGTAAAATCTCGCAAAAAAAAACCGAGATGTTCCGCGATCGCCCTCAATACGAACAAAAAGCGCAGCAACAAGCGGGTTGGATACGCACCAACAGCAACCGTCGGAACGTCCATCTGGTGGTTATGGAGAGTTTTCTCGATCCCACCTTGTACCAGGGGGCCAGCTACACGAGAGATCCGTTTCATCCGAGTTTCAAAAAACTGTTTGGCAACAAAATGGGATTGTCGGTCTCTCCCGTTGTTGGAGGAAGAACCTCCCAAGCAGAATTCGAGGTCCTTTGCGGTGTTCCCGCTTTTGAAGAATTGGTAGGGGTCGAATTCAACAGCTTCACCGGAGCTCCGGCCTATTGCTTGCCTGGAACGCTCGAGCTCGCCGGATATCGCACCATCGCCTCAAACGCTTATAATCCAAGTTTTTTTAATACACCAAACGCCTATAAAGGGATTGGATTTGAAAAAATTTATTTTCCGAAAGAGTATGTAGGGGAAGGCAGCACCTATATCACCACCGGCGATGCTTCCAAGGAAGCGGACTTTATGTTTGACGGAGATTTATTTGCGCAGAATCTACATTTCATTTCTCCCTTGCTTCGGGATAAAGATGGTCCGCCGCTGTTCAACTATGTCCTGACTATTTACGGCCATGTGCCGCATATCATAGATGAAAAAAAACGGCCCCTTGTGTTGAAAATGGTTTCCTCCTTCAAGGATGCGCAGCTGGAACGATCGGCCAACCAATTTTTTTATCGATCTCAGGCGGTGGCGGATTATGTCGGTCACCTGCTCGAACTTGACGAAAAGAGTCTGATTATATTGGTGAGCGACCATGTCCCGCCGGGACAATTCGGCAAAACCAGCTATGAAAAATTGCGGTATTTAAATAACAAGAAAGATAGCATTCATATGAACCGGATCCTGATCATCGAAGACGGCAAGGTAAAAAAATACGCCACCATCCATCATTACGACGTACCCTCGGTAATACTCAATTATATCACAGAGGGGGCCTATTGCCGAGAACACCACTGCGGCTTTATGGAAAACAAGTTGCTCGACGATCGGCAAGAGCGACATGACGATTATATGCGTTTGATGGCACATGCAACCGAGTGAAATTGCCAGCAGGTGAACCTATTTCAAAATGAACGCATGCATGCCGTGTCATTTCGACCAACGGGAAAAATCTCTTGCTCCAAAGGGTGAGATTTCTCGCTATCGCTCGAAATGACAAAACAAAATGTTTTGTTCCGTTCTTGAACCCCCAGGGCGCAGAAAAGGATCTTGTCATTTTGCAAGGTGGGCAGCAGCGTTCTTCGTTCCTCATTCCGGCAACTGTTCCGGTGTCGATTTTTTAGCTTGAAAATGCTTCGTTTCTTGCGGATGGGTTTCGATGTAGCGATCCCGGGCGTTACGCAAATTTTCGAGGTGCTGCTCGATGACCTTCCCGTTTAATTCAACACCAAAATCGCTCGGTTCCGTGGACGAATCAGGAGAAAATAATTTGGTAAGAATTTTCTCCCCCACCCCACTGCGATAATGCGATTGTTCCCAGTAATATTGCATAGTCTTCTTCCCCGTCTTCTGGGGGATGGCCTCTGTGGTAATGCTGTTAAAACCGGAAAAATCAACCAGGCGGATGTCACAGCCCTGCTGCCTGCGCGCATCGATTAATGCCACCAAGGCTCGCTCCCAATTCTCTCTATCCTCCCATTGAGGGACATGCTGCAACTCTGACAACGCATGATTCGGTTGAATAAAAATCCGAAAAACTGTGCCGTATTGACAAAATTCAAGGGTCCCTTGAGCCACCTGTTCCATGGAAATGGCATAATCGGGAGGATCCGCTTTCGATCCATTTTTCATGGCCTTTGCAAAGGCTTCAGCCGCACCGCCTTCAGCGCTCATGATAGATTCCAAACACTGCTCAGATTTTTGCCCGTAACTGGCCAATATTGGCAGGCAGGTCTGTTCGGATAGGCCCGCTAAGATTTTCACGGCATCCCTGGTCATATCCAGAGCAAGAGAACGTTTTACATTTAACAGGGTCCGCCAGAGAGGATAGAATGGCCAAGTGGCCATTAACGATCTGTTGAAATCGGTATTGCCTTTCACATCGGCAAAGAGCCAGCCGTATTCAACCCCCCAGACGACGATTTCAGGGCGATGAAAGATGCTCGTATGCTTGAGCAGATCGACAGCATCGTCCGGCGTCCCCCCACTCAGGGCAAGATTAAAAACCCTTTTCCCCTTAAACAATTCGAAGTTAGTCGGCAGGCCGATTTCCGCTCGCGAACTGCCGATATACACGATTTCCGGCTGATACCGATAGGCGGCGTACGTTTTGGCCCACGGAACAATCTTCTGTTGTGCCGGGCTAAGCCTGTGCAGTAACGCCGTATCCCATTGGTGAATGTAATAGGGGTCAACCGCATAATTCATGGCGACCACTGCTGTCACTAAGCACAACGCGGTAACCGTAACCGTCCAGCAATATGCACGAAAATTGATTGCACCGGATGAAAGAGGCATGATTACTCAGAATTGCGCATAGATGAAATCCTTTGTTTGCTCCATAGTGAGCAGACAGAGTACCAAAAGAACGCCTACAGCCACCCCCCACCGAATGTTGGGAACCCAGCGTACTTGAAGAATTGAAAAAGAATCAGGCGTATTTGCAAAACGACTGTCCAGATACAGGATAAGCTCATTGGTATTGGGCAGATAAAAGGCAATGAATGCGCCAAGGGCAAGAACCGTATATTCGAGGAACTGTAGGTCAGTACCCAGAGAAAAACCATTCATCCCGCCCAATCCCGCCAACACCTTGAATGCGGAGGTGACGTTTGGCGCTCGAAAAAAACACCATGCGATCATCACGGCCAGAAAGGTCAATGATCTGTTGCTAAACGCAGCAAGGCGGCTTGTTGATTCGGCCTTATGACGCCTTAAGCTTTGCCACCCGTGTTGTATACAGAGATACAAACCATGCAGACCGCCCCAGATAACAAAGGTCCAGTTGGCACCATGCCATAATCCGCCCAGCAGCATGGTCACGATGAGGTTGCGATAGCGGGCCACCTGTCCGTTTCGATTGCCACCGAGAGGAATATAGAGGTAATTACGAAGAAATCTCGAAAGAGAAATATGCCATCGCAACCAGAAATCACTGACGCTGGAGGCCTTGTACGGTGAATTGAAGTTAAAGGGAATTTGAAAACCGAAAAGGCGTGAGACACCGATAGCCATATCGGAATACCCTGAAAAATCAAAATAGAGCTGCAGGGTATAGGCAAACAGGCCCAGCCACGCCTGGAGGAATTGCGGGCTGTCGGTAAAAGCGACATCAACCAGCGGCACCAGATTATCCGCAATCAGCAATTTTTTGGCTGCTCCAAAGACAAAAAGGGTTACGCCAACGGCAAAATTAGTTGCAGTCGGACGATAATTATTTTTGTCAGCGAATTGCGGCAGCATGTCCTTGTGATGCAGGATTGGACCGGCAACAATATAAGGGAAATAGGAGACAAGCAGGAGGTACGTATCGAGATGGAGTGCCCGTATCTTGCCCTGATAGGCATCAACCAGCAGTGCTATCTGGGTGAAGGTGAAAAAGGAGATACCCATCGGCAGGAGCAGCGTCAGTAGCGACATCTCTTTACCGGCAAGGCCATTGATGGTCGCAATGAAAAAATTCGCATACTTGAAGTAGCCGAGCATAAGGAGGTTGAAAACCAGAGCCGCCGTCAGCCAGATTTTCCGCCTCCGCACCTGCTCCACCGCGAGGATTCGGGAGCAGGCAGCGTAGTTGAGCAGCATGGAAGTGAGCAGGATTGGAAGATAACGATAATCCCAGGACACATAGTAACACAAGGAAGCAAACAGCAGCCAGTAGGCAGCCCACTGCTCATTTTTGCGCCCAAGGATAAAAAACAGCGCGAGAACGATTGGCAAAAAAAGGAAAAGGAATACATACGAATTAAAGACCATGAATCACCTTGTGATAAAAAGCAGGATGAAAGGGTGCTTTGTGCCCCCGTTTACATGGTGATTCCGCAAACAGGTTTAACGAGGATGTAAAACAAATTTCGAAGATGGTCAACCGGTCGATATGGCAAATTTTCCCCGAAAAAAGGTTGAGGTCGCTGTCCGCAGGTGCCGGAGCAAACGTGTCTCCGACTAGCGAAGGCGCAGCATGGCAGCTCGTCCTCTCGGCAGGCTCTGGAAAGTCGTCATCCGTGGGTTCGCCCTTGAGAAGGTTAGGGCACAAATATTTCATCATTCACCTGCATCAGAAAAATCAGAAACCGACAATTTTGTTCTGCACAATTTGCACAGCATGCATCATACCCACACTGCATATCATTTTGATTCCATGGCATTTGTTCACAAAATCCCTTGACCATATCTCGCCAAATCGTATACTAAATGGAGTGCCTGCTGGGGTTCATGATTGCAATCCACCAACTCGCCAAAAGCCAGAAAGCTCCATAATTAGATAGACTCAAACAGTACAGGAGTTAGCAGTAGCACCGAGTCACTTGCACTTCCAAGGGCATGAACGCTGGCCCTGGTCTCAAGCCAAGGTTGCCGTATTCGAGCAACGGGCATTGTCCAGTAGGGTTCTCTTGGGTTAGCAATTTCCGCTAAGGAGCGGCGAATATGTCATTTATTGTCCCTGAAAATGTCTTGTTAGCGTCCCTTAAATGTACGGATAATTATTCTTGCCTCGAACCTCATCGAAATGGTGACAAGCCGATATGTACAGTGGACTATGCGTTCGGAGAAAATTTGATGTTTATCGAGGCATTAAATCCAGAGCATTGTCCGTATCGAATTTCGTTTGGGCAAACGCACATCTGCTCATGTCCTCTGCATTATTTCATTCATACGAATTGCGTCAATAGGCATCAACAATGCCAATTGCACGATTAAGCAATAACGTATTATCAGGAATTTATGAAATATCTTTTGCGCGACACTGAGTATCCAGGTACCCTGGCATCAATTAGAGCTTGTCAATCGCATCCCTTTTCATGCTGCCGGAGACGTGCTGGTAGGTTTTGAGTGTCAGGTCGGTTTTTTTATGTCCAAGGATCTTCGACACTGATTCCAGATCAGCACCCATAGATAGCAACTTACTCGCCGCCATGTGCCGGAGATCATAAAGCCGCAGTCGCCGCGCGAGCCCGGCACGTTTCTTAGCCGTTTCCCAACTTCCCCGAATCGATGTTCCGACACTCCCTCCGCCGTAGTTAACAATGTAACCAGCGCGCCCAAGCTTCTCCACGTCCTCGTCTTGCCATTGTCGTAAAAGGTCGTAATCTTGATGGCCATCGGTATCTCTCGCACAAGCAGTCCGCCCTTCGATGCCGAGGTGATAATGATAGCGATAGTGCGATTACAGAAATGGACGTGCTGGAAGGTAAGAGTGAACATTTCGACAGCTCCCGAACGGAGTCCATTGAATAGGCCAGGAGTGTGGAACGTTTCAGATGCGGCGGGGATAGTGAAGGATAGCGTCAAATTCTTCCTGATTCGGAGGCCAGATACGTTCTGGGGCATCACGTGGGAGCTGAAAACCGTATGCCGGATTCAAAATTATCAGTCCGCGCTTAACAGCCATATTCATGACCGCTTTGTTATAGCGGAGGGATTGCCTGATTGTGATGGATTTGATGCCGCGTTTATGCTGATCAGCAACGAATTGATCGATGGCCTGGTGCGTGAGATCGTGCGCTTGCAGGGCGCCGATGGCCGGTACTATTTACCCTGCTCAATTTGTATTTGAGAGATAGACGAGTCGAGGCCATCATGTGTCCAGCTCTCGCTTCCATGTAGGCATCAGTAAGTGTCGAAAATAGAGGGTGGTTGCCTGTTTCGCTACCCCACCTATGCCAAGTCTTGTTTTGGCCTTACGTTCGCTTTCTTCACCGCGACCGAAATATTCCTTGGTCTTCTTTGGATGATTGGGGATTGTTCCGGAAGGGAACTAACAGATACAGCGGCCATCGGGGAGTTGGTGAACACTCATGGGTTTAAAGTTTGTCTCCCGTGACCCAGTGAGGATGGTCGAAAAATATTCCCGCAACGTTTATCGGCACATCCATTATTCCAGTGTTTATTGAATCCTGACATTTCACTGGTGCAAAAATTATTTTTACCGAAAAAAAGCATTTCCACGGTTCAATCTTCCAAAAGCATTTTGTGATATAAACAAAAAAAGCAGAATCGATTTTAATCGAACCGGCATCCTCGAGCTTGAAACTATCTGGGTTTTGAATAATCTTATTGATTGCGATAGCATTTGCTATGGCATGAGTGAAGTTGTCTATTCGCGCTTTCTTCTTTTTCAGATAAATTTGATCAAATCTCAAATTTCCTTGCCCGTTAAACTCAGTTTCACGTCCCCCATATCGTCCCACCGCGCCATATCACCGCCCCTACAGTGCTAATCATTTTAAAGTTTGCGACCACCTCATTGGGATACCTAGCCTTGTCGGGGTTGTACGTAAACATGCAGTTGAGCGGCATAGTAGGTCCGTACATCTTCAGGATATCGGTGCCGACTCCGCCATTAACCTGATCAGCTGTATCCAGGGAACTCCCCGGAGTAGTCGCAAATTCACCAATAATGGTGCCATTGCTATTTGTACCAGGAACGTTATCCGTACCAGTAGTAAGCGACCTGTTTTACGGTTAGGTTAAGCAGCTGTGATAAAAAATTAATGCTACTTACAGTCCATTTATTGCACAGAAACCACAAAGACCCTTTTTCTAATGGCAAGCCATTCTGGTTGGCCATCGACATTGATATTATATTTTTATGTAAAACCAGCCCGTTGACAAACATTTTGCGAATCAATTGAACTGCGATCCACCTCGGCGCAAACTTCCCTCACCCTCTCCGTTCCACTTTCGGGACAAACTCGCGAGTACTAAAATCGCCGGGGCTGACCGGAGTTAACTTTATTTCGCATGGCGTTACGTTGATCGTTGGTGATTTCTTGTCGATTCGTCGTAACGATTCGTTTTCAAGGCGGACCTGTGCCTCTTGAAGCCCAGGCAGTTCGACGGTTAAGGCTATCTTGTCTAACTGCAGAAGGTCAATCACGACTCCGGCGTCAAAAAATATGCGTAACGCCCGCGTCAAGAAATCAGCCTTCGCTTTCAATTCCAGGGTCTCGATGCGGGCGACGGTCGACTTGGCCACTTCCATTTTGTCGGCAAACTCCTGCTGACCCCAGCCGAGTGCGCTGCGTGCCGATCGTAAGGCGATAGCAATTTTTACATTTTCAAATGATATTTCCATTGTGTCGTCAATTTATTTACGCTACTATTAGTCCATAATATTTACAGTAGCAGTATATCGAGGAGGGGTGGAGAGATGGTGCAATTTCAACTTCCGTCACAGTATGTCAAAATTACGATCTGTCCGCAAGTCAAAAATATAATAGAAAATCTTTATACAAAAAGCATAGGCATCAGGCTCGAAGTCCCTATTTATGGAGGAAAATCAGCAAGTGAGGAGAGGAGTAAAAACCTCAACCTTAACCCCCATAGCCTATACAGCAAAATATCATAGAAATAATTGAATATCGCTTAGAAATACCAGGAGGAAATATTTGAGCGTAAACATTTTTGAACCCTAGCAAGATCAACGTTCACCGCGTGGTGCGGCATCATAAACCATTATAATAAAGGAGTAAAATTTGAAAAAAATCACCGAAAAATTTTTAGAAGATTTTAAAGATGAAAACGACGATAAACCAGAAGTCCGTGCGGTAGCAGAGTTCGTTCCATACTGCCCAACAGCTGAAGTCACAAAAGCTATTGAAGATTTTAATGAAAAGATGCGAGAGGCTATCGCAGTCAGCCCGCTTGACTGGCCAAAAGGAAGAATCCTTGAGTATGTTGTAGAATTCGCTGTCGTCCCAAAATCGATCAAGGCAACCTTTAGTCAAAATTAAAAAGAATTGCAGGCGGCGTTCATCGTCGCCTGCTGTCAATGGAGGAGTACCACAATGGGTTTAATTGATAAATTGAAGTCTGATAAAATAATTGAAGAAATTGTCCATTACGAATGCCATAGCTCTGGTAATCAAGGGCGTGTTTTTGATGATGCTTGTACTATTTCTGGTAGGAACAACGAAATAAAAAAAGGTCCCCCTATTCCCATAATGGCAGATGATATACAACAGCCATTATGTTTAAAGGAATTGATTCAACAGGAAATCAAAGAAAATCGGAATATTGCTGGGCTTGCTAATTCGAGAAAAGAAGTGACAAAACTGCAAGAAGAGCAATCCGTTGCGTATGCCTTAATTCAACTCCGATACCAAATGATTTTTAAAAATATAATACAACTTCCGGAAGGACATGGGGTCGATACACCATTACCTCAGAAAATCTTCCCAGATTGGGCGGATCGCTATATCTCAGCAATTGCCCATTCACTTCAAGTCCCAATTGAGGCTGTTGCCCCGGCTTTAATAGCGGCTATGCTGATTGGAGCCCGAGGGAACTATACTGTCGAGGTCAAAAGTGGCTATCAAGAGGCTCTTACTGGCTATATTGTTGTCGTGTCTCCATCTGGAGGCAGAAAAAGTGCTATTGTCGACCGTTTCCGTAAGCCTTTTAATGAGAATGAGACTACTCGCCAGATTGATTTCGACGCAAATGCAGCAAGCCGAAAAAGTTATATTGAAGCTATGGTTGCCATCAAGAGAAGGGTCAAAGCAAAAACAATAAAAAAACAGGATCTCGAATCATCGAATGGAATAAAAATTGCCGCGAAACAACTTAGTGAAAAAATAGAGATTATAGAACGAGAGACTACGCAACAATTGAAAACCCGCCCCAAGCTACTCATTGACAGTCCAACTTCAAAAGAATTGTCTATAGAGATGGCACGGCAAGGCGAAGCGATTGGCATATTTGAGGCGGAGGGTGGAATTTGGAAGCATCGTGTTCGACCTTCTGAAGACAATATCTATTTGAAGGGATTCACCATGGAGCCTTTCGGCGATGAAACTACCGCAGGCTCAGTCAACATGCGGCGACCATGTCTTTCAATCTGTACATATGTGCAGGGATTTGTAGCAGAAAAATTATACTCAAATGATGCACTAAAATGTGATGGATTGCTACCCCGAATCTTACCTGTTTTCGTGTCCAATAATCATGGATACTAATCCAAGAGATGTTTCGGATGAGCTAGATAAGATATATACAGACAAAATCCGTTCTCTCCTTAGTATTCAGCGCCCTACGGGACAAGAAGGTGAACGAACCTTTTATGTCCTAAAGTTAACCGACGAGGCACGGAAGGCGCGGCAGGACTATGCAACCTGGATAACAGAAAGTATAAAGGCAGGATTTTTCAAGGATTTTGAAGCCTTTGGTGAAAAATTGGCTGGGCACGCGGTCAGGCTGGCCGGTGCTCTCCATTTGCTCAAATACGATGTTCCACATGACCACAAAATCGATGAAGCGACTATGAACGCTGGCGTTGCCTTGGCGGAATATTTCGCCAAGCATGCTATTGTTGCTTTCGACAAGAGTCACCTGCAAGGTATTAAATATGCTAAAAAAATTCTCAAATGGATGGATCGCCACAGGAAAGTACAATTCACTGAGCGGGACGCTCAACGGGGTGTCGGCCACTGTGAAATAGTAGACATCAGAGCTGGGATGGATATGCTTGAACAATATGGGTATATTGGACGTTATTGGACCATAAATAAAACCTACTGCATAGTGAATCCCAATTATATATCTACTGGGTATCCGCTTAATTCAAGTTCATACAACATGCAGAGGTAGTTGAAATTTTCAGGAGACAAAGTTTAGCCGTGTCACAAAATGGCTCCGAGATCCAGGGTCGATACCGGCAGCATGAATATTGATATGTTGCAGGTGCTGGGGCAATTTAACTGTCTTGGTCTTTCTTGTTTTTCGGAGCTCATAGGTTTATTCTCCGTCATGGTTAATTGGCATGACCAGAAGGGGAGTTGTCGATTTCGGCTCTCTTTCAAACGGGATAGCAACTGCTTCATCAGTGACAAAGTCGCCAGTTCCCGGACCACGCTAATTTACGGGCACAGAACACCAATGGCGATACGGCAACCTCGCTCCGGTTGACGTTTTTAATAATAATCAACTTCGAAATATCGACCGAATGAAGTTTGATCAGTGTAGACAGTGTTGACAGTCAACGCTGTCTACACTGTCTACGTGAGGAGGGCACGCCTTTCTCACCTTATCTTATTTGACACTTGGACTCACTTGGCGGTGGAGTAATATTTACTGACCTAAAGGATGCAACAGATGATCCCAGCACAAAATCTTCCGAAACTTAGGAAGAGAAGAAGTCATGACTTGACCAGACCAGACTTTTCTGTAACGCATTAAATTCCATCGATTTTAAACAGAGGAGGACATCATGCCTGAAGATTTGAACCAAGAAGTAGAGCAAGCAAAAACCGAGTTGTTATTACCCGCAATGGCTGATGATACAGACGTAGATCATGAGCTGGTGGATAACGCCGTAAAGCAAATCAAGATCTTGTTTTTCAAGAACTTTGCAACCGCAATGATAGAGGTTGGAGAATACCTCATCAAAGAATTCTTTGATGAGGATCACGACCGTGTCAAGAAAAAGAAACCGAAAAAAGGGTCGTCCTTTATAGAGGTTATAAATAAGTTAAAAGTTAACGGAGAGAAAAATCCTTCGAAATCTTGGCTTTATAACGCGATAAACCTTGTTGTCGACAGTGCAGTTTTAACTGATTTCCATTCGTATGGAAAGCTGCCTCTTAGCAGCAAAATAATGTTGTTACGTGTAAAAGATGCCACTGAGAAAAAAAAGCTAGCACAGAGGGCAGTTAACGACAACCTCAGCGTCAGCCAGTTAGGCGAAATAATCAATCAGAGTAAAAAGCCTCAAAATAAAAGTTTGCAGCGTTTTCTCAAAAATGAAAAATTCATTAATGAAGCTAACATCGAGGATATTTTCACTCAATTCGATTTTCAAAAACTTTCGGACAAGAAATTAGTTAAAGCTAAAAAAACCATTGAGTTGGAGATGTTAGAGTTAGAAGAAATGATCAAAGCTAAGTCTGCGGTGTTAGTAAAATATCAACAGATTGAAAGCAAGCTTGAGAGTTTTACCAAGAAGGGTAAAGAGAAATCGATTGTCCCTAAGCGTCCAAGTTTGACTTCTTTTAAGCGTTGAATATTGACCACCTTTGCTTTGTTATAGAAGACTATAACGCAGATTCGGGTCAAAAGGGGTCGCCGTCAGGCTTCAAAGAACAAAAGGACCAACTTTGATTTCAGCCGGTTATCTCTCCGTAAATGTTAATGGGGTTTGAGTGGTTGCGTAAAGCCGGTGCCGTTGAGGCTTTTCTTCCAATTCTTGGATTTTAGAGATCGAGTTTCGATTTCACGACTAAATACAACCATCCACGTATAGAGCATGAGTGCCTGAAAGCATCTCTGCTCAGTGCGTTTAACTACGCCCTGAGCAAGGGTGTGTATTGCATTTTGATTTGGTGCATTCTAGGGACATTTCAAATATATATTACCATATTGATATATCATCACTCAATCCTCTGCCAACCCTAGCCTAAGGAGAATGTATTACACATTGAATCAAGAAGACGGCCTGTGGCCGTGTAATGATGTAAAATCAGCAAATGATCGCTTTATATTTTGAGTGCTGGACAGTATCCGCTCGAAGCGAATAAGCTTTTCAGTAATCCCAGTTCTTCATTCCTACGGAGGCACCATGGAAACTAAAAAAAACGGAAGATTCATGCAATTATTCATTTAGCAGCGATGACTGCCGGAGGTATTGGATCAGGTTTCGCGCAAATCCCTGGATCTGACATGCCGATCCTTATGGCCTTACAAACAGCGATGATTATTGCGATCGCGACTGAATACGATTGTACCATCACGAAAGCTAATGCCAAAAGCATGTTACTGACATTGCCTGCTGGCTATGGCGGCCGAGCATTATCGCAATATCTGATCGGCTGGATACCTATATATGGTAACACTATCAATGCAAGCACCGCAATGGCGATAACAGAAACAATCGGCTGGGCAGCAAATGCCTATTTTGCAAAGGACGAAAACAAACAACAGCCACCTTTACTCTCCTGACCTGTCCCAATTCCCCTGTTCATTAACGACCGTTTTTGAACACCTCGAAAATCCCCCTGAAATTCTGTTCAGAAATTAGCCTCTATCTTATTGAACATGGGAAGGGATACCTACGTCTAAAATCTAGCGAGGAATAGTATGGCAATCTTTGTTTACGGCCATGTTGCGTATTCCGGTTGAATCAGGCCACCATTCCGGCGGGAAAAAGACCACCGTTCCGATGGGAAAAAGGCCAGCATTCCGATTCGATTGCGGGCACCATTCCGACGAAAAAGGCCAGTGCCTAAAAAGAGAATAGTCGCGGGGT
>TBL_comb47_HYPODRAFT_10000007_pt1 | contig 241487 bp, 213 predicted proteins | sample TroBogypolimnion_40_FD_10682 | JGI IMG/M metagenome (IMG submission 10682)
CATCGGCAACCGGGTCGTCACTGCCCAGGATGGCGACATCACCGGCAATCTGCGCGCGAAAAATATTCATCTTGGCGCCGGTATAGGCGGCAAGCGAGCCATGCCGGTCAAGATGATCAGGCGAGATATTGAGCAGCAGACCGATATCCGGACGAAAATCTCCGGCCAGATCGAGCTGAAAACTGGATAGTTCAAGGACGACCACCCCATACGGCCCCGGATCGGCAAAATAATCCAACAGCGGTGTGCCGATATTGCCGCCAACAAAGGGCACTTTACCGGCAGCCTGCAGCAAGGCCCCGATTAGACTGGTGACCGTCGTCTTGCCGTTGGAGCCGGTCACGGCAATCACCGGTACCTGGTACTGACCTGCGGCCAAGGCCAGTTCTCCCTGGACCGGTATCCCTTGTTCTCGGGCCAGCTTAAGGATCGGCAGATCCAGCGGCACTCCCGGTCCGGGAATAAGAACGTCAGCACCGGCAAGAAAGGAAGCACGGTGGCCACCTGTTTCAAGGCGGACCTGTGCGTCCTGAAGGAATTGCAGGATTTGCGGATCGATCTGGTCGATGTTGCATCGGTCCGAAACTGCGACCCGGACCCCGCGGCTCAACAGATACTTGACCGTGGACAGCCCTGCCGTCCCCAGCCCGATCACCACTGCCTGCATTCCGCTCTTCAGCTGCATGTTCTATCGTAATTTTAAAGTTGCCAGGGCCACAAGGCCGAGGATAATAGAAACGATCCAGAACCGCACCACGACCTTCGGTTCCAACCAACCTTTCTTCTCGAAATGGTGATGAAACGGGGCCATGAGAAAGATCCGCTTGCCGCCGCTCATCTTGAAATAACCAACCTGGAGGATAACGGAAACCGCCTCCATCACAAAAATACCGCCAACAATGGCCAACAAAAATTCCTGCTTAGTAATGATCGAAATGACTCCCAGGGTCCCCCCCAGGGAAAGCGACCCGACATCGCCCATAAAGATCTCTGCCGGGTAGCAGTTGAACCAGAGAAACCCTAGGCAGGCACCGACAATGGCACCACAAAAAATGGTAACCTCACCGGCCCCTGGGACAAAAGGGATCTGCAGATAACTGGCCACCACCGCGTTACCGGCAACATAGGAGAATATAAGATAGGTTGAGGCGGTGATCACAATCGGCCCTGCCGCCAGGCCGTCCAGACCGTCGGTCAGATTGACGGCGTTGGAGGCCCCAACAATGACCACGACCGCAAACGGCAAATACCACCATCCCAGATCAGGGTGAAAGCTCTTGAAAAACGGTAGGCTGAGCATGCCGTCATAGCCGGGGGTCAACAGGAGGAACAGACCAACCAGAGAGGCCCCGAACACCTGCAGGGCCAGTTTGCCCCTGGCGCTCAATCCCCGTGAAGTGCCTTTGCTGATTTTCTTGAAATCATCCAGCGAACCGATACCACCAAAAAACAGGCTGATGCCGATCAGTAGCCAGATTAAGCCACTACGCAGATTGGTCCACAGAAGGGCGGAGACCGTCATGGCAAAGAGGATCAGCACCCCGCCCATGGTCGGCACCCCTTGTTTGGAAAAGTGGGTCTCCGGGCCATCATCCCTGATCACCTGGCCGATCTGTCTTTTTTGCAGCCAGACGATGAACTTTGGCCCGATGATCACCAGAATGAGAAACGCGGTCACCGCACTGCCGATCGAGCGGAAAGTGATGTAACGGAAGACATTGAGCCAGCTCAATTCCGTATGAAATGGATAGAGAAAATTATAAAACATGGTTCCGTTACACGCTCAGATTATCGTTTTTTAAACGCTGTTCGAGTTCCTCGATGAGGCGCTCCATGCGCATCCCCCGTGATCCCTTGACCAGCAGCCAGTCGCCGCTGTTCAGCCTACCGTCCTTCAGCATCTGGCAGAGCCAATCGGCGATTGCCCGCGGGTCAGGGAAAACCTGGACATCGGCCGGCTGCATCCCAGCATCTAAAGCAGCCTGGGCCAAGATTGTGGCCTGAGCCCCGGTGACCGCCAGACGGTCATACCCAAGGGCCGCCACGAGCGTGCCGATCTCGCGATGCAAGGCCTCCGAGGCAGACCCAAGTTCTAGCATATCACCCAAGGCGGCGACATGCCGGCAACCTTTACCAAAGGCGGCCACTGCGCGCAAACCGGCCGCCATGGAGGCGGGGTTGGCATTATAGGCATCGTTGACCAACCGCAATCCTCCGGGCAACACGGAGACGACCAGTCGTTTATCAACAGCCGCGTACCCCTGCAACCCCTTGACAATAGTTGCCGGATCGATCCCAGCAGCATGCGCAATAGCAGCGGCGGCAGCGCAGTTGGAGACATTGTGGCTGCCGTGGACCGGCACGGTAATGCGGGAGCACCACAGGCCGATATGCAGGGTGAAGCGCATACCGCGCTCACCCAAATTCTCCTGCCGAGTGACCCGAATCAACGGATGGTGCCTGCGTCCGGCAGCAGTCACTGCAAAACCGACCTGTTGGCCTCCGAATTGCCTTGCCAACCGCAGGACATGGGGATCGTCGCAGTTAACCACCCGCACAGCCTCGGGACGCATTCCGACAAACAACTCGCCCTTGGCGGCCGCTACGCCTTCAATGCTGCCGAGCCCCAGTAAATGAGCCGGATGAACATTATTGATGCAACCGATATCAGGGTCCGCAATAGCGGCCAGGCGAGCAATTTCTCCGGGGGCATTCATTCCCATTTCGAGAATGGCCAACCGATGGCCCGCTTCCAGCGGCAGGAGGGAAAGAGGAAGGCCCACCAGGTTGTTGAAATTCCCTTTGGTTTTCAAAAGCGGTTCGATCCCCACACGGGTCCCAAGCAAGGCCTGGGCAAAGATCCCGGCGGTCATCTCCTTGACTGTGGTTTTCCCTGAACTCCCGGTAATGGCTGCCACCTTGACCTTGGGCGCCAACAGACGGCGGCGGTAGGCGGCCAGCTGCCCAAGGGCCTGCAAGGTATCGGCGACCTGGATATACAGTACCTGCGCCTCGAGCCGCTGTGGCATCCGCTCGGCGATGACAACAGCAGCGCCCTGCGCCACGACAGCATCGATGTAGGCATGGCCGTCAAAGGTCTCTCCGTTCAAGGCGACAAAGACATCGCCGCGCTGCAGATTGCGTGAATCGGTCGAAATCTGCCCAAACAGATCCCGCTGCCTTCCGGCAACAACCTTGCCGCCGGTGGCGGCCACTAGGTGACGCTCGTTCCACCGCAACAGCCCGTTCGCAACTTCGAGACGGTCATCAAAAAAATGCTTCTCCGTACCGATGATCTGATAATCCTCATGCCCCTTGCCGGCCACCAGGACGCTGTCACCAGGCTTGGCCAAGCTACAGGCTATGGCAATAGCCATCTTCCGATCATTGATTACCGTATAGCCGTCTAGCGGCTGGTCGGCGGTCAACAACTCCGACACAGAGCAAAGCTGTTTACCGCTGGCCGCAACCCCTTCGACAATGGCGTTGATGATGACTTCCGGTTCTTCGGTTCTAGGATTGTCGGAGCTAACGATGACGACATCGGCACATCGCCCGGCAATCTTCCCCATCAACGGTCGTTTACCCCTATCCCGATCGCCGCCGCAGCCAAAAACGCAGATGAGCCGACGAGGGGCCAACCCTTTCAAGGTCTTCAGAACAGTTTCAAGGGCATCGGGGGTGTGAGCATAATCGACAAAAGCCGCCGGCCCTGAAGCCTTGCCTTCACCGGGCAGCACCACGCGTTCCAGCCGGCCGGGAACACGACCGACCGCAGCCAAACCCTCGCGGATGCGCACACCCGACAAACCCAGCCCCAAACCGACACCAGCGGCGGCCAGGACATTCAACACATTGTAGCCTCCGGTTAGCGACGATACGAATGCCGCCTCTTCTTCCTTGAGGCGCAGAGAGCAACGGAATCCCTCCAGCGTCTGCGACAGGTTGCTAGCGGCCACCTCGCACTGACCCGACAGACCGCAGCGAATGAGCGGATGGTCAATTACGGATTGGGCCAGCATACCGCTCCAGTCTGCACCTTCTGCGGGCTCGGTGACAACAACGACAGCCACACCATGGGGCTTGAGATGGTGCTGGAACAGTTGTTTCTTGGCCTCGAAATACTGTTCCATACTTACATGATAGTCGAGATGGTCACGGCTGAGATTGGTAAACAGGGCGACGTCAAAGCAGGTGCGCCCCAGCCGTTTCTGCTGCAGCGCGTGAGAAGAAACTTCCATGACCACATGGGTCACCTGATTATCCGCCATGGTTCTGAGCAGTTTTTGCAGGGTCACCGGGTCGGGTGTGGTGAGAGGCGCATCCTGAAGAACGTGCAGACCATCGTGCCCGTGGTAGCGGTAATTGACCGTGCCAATCACCCCAGGACGACAACCGGCTGCAAGCAGCATTCCCTCCAGTAACCAGGTGCAGGTGGTTTTGCCATTGGTCCCGGTGATCCCGATCAACTGGAGTTGCTCGGCAGGACGGCCATACCACGCCGCTGCCAGTTCACTAATTGCCTCATGACTGTCCCGGACCACGATGGTCGGAACGGCGAACTCCTCAAGCCCCTCTTTCGTATCAAGGACGACCGCCAGACAGCCTCTTGTAATTGCTTCCGAAATGTAGGCATGACCATCAACCTTTTCCCCACAGACAGCGACGAAAATGCTGCCAGGGATAACCTTTCTGGAATCGGAGGTGACAGCGGTAACGGTCTGGCGGAGGAGCGACGTGGACGTCCGCACCGTTTCAAGAGGCGCTATACCCTTTATGAGTTCAGAAAAAGTGATCATAATCACTACGCGATTATTTAGAATCCAAGGTCAGAATGCACTCATCCACGCCTGCCAATGGTTGCCCGGGAAGTGGATACTGGGCAATAATGCGGCCGCTGCCGCTGACCCGCACCTTCATCTTGAACGGTTTGAGCTGTTGCAACCCCTTGCGAAGGCTCAAACCTTTAACGAGCGGCATGATGGCCACCTGTTCCTTCACCTTTCCGGAAACCTCACGATAATTCAGCCGTTTACTGATAAAAAACTGACGAAAATTTTCCGGATTTCTCCCAGGCGGTTTTTCCGGCGACACCTCGACCGGTTGTTCTTTTACAAACAGTGCAAGCAAATCCTTGCCCAATCCTTCCAATGCCGTTTTCTTGAGACTTTTCTCGGAAGGCATCGGATAGAGGTGATCTTGTTCAATAGCCATCAACAACAAAAATTTAGGCTGCTTAGCCGGTGCCAATCCAACAAAGAACTCTTGAATAGAATACTTGGAAAAAGTTTTCTCTTTCAATAACTGGAGCTGGCCGGCCGTGAAGACAACGACATTTTCCTGCTCCATCACCCATTTAGAAAACAGTTCACGCCTGATTTTAACGCTGAGGGCCGGATCGAGCACATGACTTTTCTGGGTAGCCTCACTACTGCGGCAATATCGCTTGGCCGTTGCATGATCGTATATGGAATCGACCACATACGGTGTATTCCTCCAGCCGCCATTGACCAGACTTGCCAGGGTCACGCCCACCTGCACTCCGGTTACCGAGGGGGCCACTCCCGGTTGTTCCGGGGCGCTTGGCCCGGACTCCCAATTGCCGAAAACTGAACCGTACAGTTGAATCTGCTTGCCAAAAGTGTCGAGCATCTCGGTCGTAAAACCATAATCCCGGGCAGCCACTGTCTCAGGGAGCAAACCTGCACCGTCCACCCCCTCCCGTTCAATAGCCGCTGCTCTGGCAAGGATGGGACGAATGAGTTCCTTGTCGAGAACATGGTTGTAAATCCGGTTCACTCTATTGCTTTCATTCGCCTTCCAAAAATAATTGGGGTTAAAAGAAGGCTGATTCACCAGGGCTAGAATACGGCCGCTCCCCGGCTCAATCACCAGCCCCATACCTTTCTCCGCCCCCTGTGCTGCAAGATATTCGCGGAATCGGCTCTCCAATTGTTTCTGCACATCAAGATCCAAGGTGAGAATAAGATCCGTTGAGGCCCCACCCAGGCTCTCTTTCCCCTGAAAATCAATATCCGGTATATTATTGGGCCTGAACGTCCCCCCCTGCAGCACTGTATTGTATTTCCCTTCAACCCCTGCCAGTCCGACGCCGTCACCCATGAATCCCAACACATGTGATGCAGCGGTATGGCCCGGATAGAACCTTGTCTCAACTGCCTTGCAATAGACTCCTTTGAGTTGCAGTGCATTGATCTGGGCCGCCTGTTTTTCATCAAGATTTTCAGCTAGTTCCATATAACGCTGTGAACTCTTCAACCGCTTCTCGATGCTCTCAGGTTTCTCACCGGTATACTGCGCCAAAGCCTCCACGACCTTGCGCTGGTCGCTCACCTCCTCCGGCTGGACAGACAGGGAATACAATCGATACGATACCGCTAGTTCGTTGAGCTTCCGGTCGTAAATTGTGCCCCTTAAAACGACTTCAGCGGGCGTTTGGCCCGCTGAAAGAGTTGAAATTTTGCCGACAGCAGACTGTATCACTCTGCCGATATCCTGGAGGGAGGGGGGGCATCTATACAGAACGATGCCAGCCGCTGTCAGCAAAATAACAAGGAAGAAAAGGGGGTAAGACCATCGCTTTTTATTTTTTTTTGATTTGAGAGATTTTGCCATCACATAGCTACATCCGATGCACCTGTCCTTTTTCAGGTTCAAACAGATTCAGCTTTGCCCCGGCATGCGATGCAATCTGTGTTTTTGATGCCAATTGCGCCCGAGTGGCCAGCAACCGCACGTTCTCGTTACCAATAACGCTGTTCTTACTCTGCAGCTGTATAACTCTGGCCTTCGTATTCACTATCTGCCCATGGAAAAATTGGGTTATCGCCAACCCCGCTACCAAAGCAATGACAACCATAATTGCCATTACCTTTTTTACTTCTGGGGAGATTGTTATGTTGGCCAGAAACACTTTTCGCCGTCCAGCCTTGAGGGATGCCTGCTGCAGCTTATAACTTCTAATGTTGACATTTGACGCCATGCCCAGTGCTCCTCTTTCTTGTTTATACACCTTAGCAACCGCCCTCAGTTGACGTTCAAACCCTCATTGCAACCCGAAGCTTGGCACTCCTCGCCCTCGGATTCTCTTGCATTTCCGCTGGAGTTGGTTTAATCGGCCGCTTGGTCAGCACTGCATAAGCCGGATTTTGGAGGAAGGCTTGCTTCACCATTCGATCTTCGAGAGAATGAAAAGTAATGATGCAGACCCTGGCTCCTTTGGCCAGAACCTCCGGCGCTACGGTCAACAGCTTCGTCAAATTATCCAGCTCACCGTTAACGGCAATCCGCAAAGCCTGAAACACTTTGGTAGCGACATGCACTTTGGGCGGATGATATTTCCTGGGAACTGCGGCTGCTACGATAGCCGCCAGCCTGCCCGTGGTTACGATCGGCTCATCAAACCGGGCCTCGACCAGAAAACGGGCGATCCGCCTTGCCTGGCGTTCCTCACCGTAATGATAAAAGATGTCCGCCAACTGCTCCTCGGACAACTGCGCTACCAGCATAGCGGCGGTCCTTGGCCCCCGCCTGTCCATGCGCATGTCGAGAACATTGTCTGCTCGAAAACTGAATCCTCGCTCCGCTTGATCAAGCTGCAACGAGGAGACGCCGAGATCGGCGATCAGCCCGTCAACACTTGCTACACTCAGTTGCTCGAGCTCCGGCAACAGAGCCGCATATGAGGCGCGCACGATCTGCAGCCGGTCAGCATATCCGGATAATCGCTCGCCTGCCTTGACGGCGGCATCTTCATCCCATTCAAAACCGATAACCCGGCCCCCTGGGGCCGTTTTTTCCAGGATCGCCTGGGTATGCCCACCCAACCCCAGCGTTCCGTCAACATACAGGCCATCGCTCTTTGGCTGCAGCCATTCGAGCACCTCGTTCTGAAGCACCGGGATATGGATTGCCGAATGGTTCAGCGGCATACAGCACACTATAAATTACAGAATTCCAAGAGCGGAGAGTCCGACATTGAACTCCTCAAATGTTTCACGGGTATGCCTGGTTTCTTTCTCCCATGCAATTTTATCCCATATCTCAAAGTGTTGCAGCATGCCAACCAAGACAACATCCTTATCAATGCCCAAGTCGGTCCTCAGGGTCGGGGGGAGAAGTATACGCCCCTGTTTATCCAAAGGGCACTCAGTGACCCCGGCAATGAGATAGCGGACAAACTTACCGAAATTCGGCTGCATCCTGCCCTGATCAAGCAGTTTTTCTTCCAGAGCCTCCCACTCGAGGACCGGATAGGCACGGAGACACTGCTGCCAATTGGTCACGATCAGCGTTTCGGAATCATACTGTTCCCGGAGTACATCACGGAACCGGGTAGGTATATTCAAACGCCCCTTAGGATCGAGACTATGTTCCGAGCGACTCCGAAACCGTTGCACAATGCTCCTTTTTTCTCTGCCCTGGTTTACACTGGGCAAGCACTCCATTCTCAACCGCTTTAAACCACTTTACACCACTCTATGTCTCATTAGTATACGAACCTGGCAAGAGAGTCAAGAAAAAATACAGCCGAATAACGGGACAACACGATAATCGCACAACCTTGGCAATAAACGATTGTGCACACAGTTGCGGCCAGATAGCAACACCACGCTGCCGCTGGCAGATAGTCCGACACCCCTTGCAACCGGGGTACTTATTAGGACCGACCACAGACGGTCGCCAAGCAACGGAATTCGGAAAGCCGAGAGAATTGCGATCTTTTCCAAGAGGGGGCAAACTATACCGTACGAAGAAAGGCTGAAGTAAAAAACGAAGCGGGATATTTCCGAAGCGAGGAGGGGGAAAAGAATAATTCAGATTTTTTTTACAGGCTCATCAAAGAGACCGGGCTGCTGCAAGGGATTGAGACGGACCGGCACGTCAAAATGTTCATAAGCGGCGGTGGTGGCAACACGCCCCCGGGGGGTGCGGAGCAAAAATCCGGACTGGATGAGGAACGGTTCATACACATCTTCCAAGGTGTTTTTTTCCTCACACACCGCAGTCGACAAGGTCTCGATGCCGATGGGCCCCCCCTGGAATTTCTCGATCAGGGTCAGCAGGATTCTCCGGTCCATCTCATCCAGACCAAGCCGGTCAACCCTGAGCATGTTCAGAGCCTCATCTGCCACACCTTGGGAAATACCCGCGTGCCCGCCCACTTCAGAGTAATCACGAACCCGCCGCAGCAACCGGTTGGCAATACGGGGGGTTCCCCTTGATCGCCGTCCCAGTTCCATGGCTCCCTCGGTGTCGATCTTGATATTAAACAGCCGTGCCGAACGTTGCACAATAGTGACCAACTCCTCAGGGCTGTAAAAATCAAGCCGCAGGATAACGCCGAAGCGGTCGCGCAACGGCGGCGTCAGCAGACCGGTCCGGGTGGTTGCACCAATCAGGGTAAAACGCGGCAGATCCATCTTCACGGATCGCGCTCCGGGTCCCTGACCGATAACCAGATCAAGCTGAAAATCCTCCATGGCCGGATAGAGAATTTCCTCCACGACGTGATTCAGCCGATGAATCTCGTCGATAAAAAGGACGTCACCAGCCTGCAGACTGGTGAGAATGGCAGCAAGATCGCCAGCCCGTTCAATGACCGGCCCGGAGGTGACCTTGATGTTTGCGCCCATTTCGTTGGCTATGATATAAGCGAGGGTGGTCTTGCCTAAGCCGGGAAAGCCGTGAAAAAGAACATGATCCAGGGGTTCACCACGTTGCAGAGCAGCCTGGATAAAAACCCGCAGGCTTTGCTTCACCTGCTCCTGGCCGATATAGTCGTCCAACCGGCGTGGTCGGATCTCAATCCCGGGCTGGATATCCTCCTGTTGGGTCTGTCCGGTTACCAGACGCTTCCCGTTCATATTTTCTTCGTGCTTCATCTCGCCAGAGCCCCATGATGCCGCATCGTACACAACATACGCTCCCCCTATTTCCCCGCCAGAGACTGAAGCGCCAAACGAATCAGCTCTTCAACCTTGGGCAGACCGGTTACTTCGGGAAATTGCTGCTGAACGGCTCGCAGTGCCTGCCAGGCCGTATATTGCGGATAACCGAGATTAACCAGAGCGGATACGGCATCTGCGACGACATTACTATCAGAGATGGCGACAGCTATACCGCCACTGTCCTCAACCATAACCACACCACCAAAACCGCCGACCTTTTCCGCCAACTCCATACAGAGCCGCTGAGCCGTCTTTTTCCCTACCCCTGGCAGGGCTGTCAGCCGGGGAAGATCCTTCACCGTGATGGCTCGGCACAACTCTTCCACCCCTATCCCCGAAAGAATGGCCAGGGCCAATTTGGGCCCGATGCCGGAAACAGTAACAAGAAGCAGAAACAACTCCTTTTCTTCCCGTTCATTGAAGCCATAAAGAGTAATCGCATCCTCACGGACAACGGTCTGCACAAACAAAAAGGAGGAGCCGCCTATTTCCGCCAGAGCGTCATAGGTCCGCGCCGATATAAACAATTCATAACCAACGCCGTTGACATCCAAAATGACAGAGGCGGGCGTCTTGGCAAAGACAAGGCCGTTCAGGGTCGCGATCATCGATAATCGGATTTAGGTGACGGAGTTGATCCAGAGATAGGATGCCTCCAGATAACAATCATGGGCGCCCCCCCCGATGAAAAGCAGCATGGTGTGCATGACAGATGGCAACGGCCAAGGCGTCGGCAGCGTCCTGCGAAGGGATGGAGTCAAGTTCGAGCAAGGCGCGCACCATGTGCTGCACCTGCCCTTTTTCGGCCTGACCGTACCCAGCCACCGCCTGCTTGACCTTGCGGGCGGTGTAATCGAAGACAGCCAGATTGTTGTGCAGGGCAGCAACCACGGCCGCGCCCCGGGCATGGCCAAGCTTGAGGGCTGAACGCGGGTTACGGTCGATGAAAATATCTTCGACCGCAGCCGCTTCAGGATTATGAATGGTGATCACCTCACACAGATCCTGAAAAATGGTCAGCAATCTCCTGGAAAAATCGGGTTCCCCGGCGGTGTGGATCGTGCCGCAAGCGACAAAACCAATCTCATGGCCATTGGTTGCAATCACCCCGTAGCCGGTAACTCGGGACCCCGGATCAATACCAAGAATACGCATCCAACAGGCCGTGTGCATCCATTAGGAAAGCAGGTCCATAAGTTCATCGGCAATGTCAAAGTTGGCGTGCACCTTCTGGACATCGTCGTGATCCTCAAGATTTTCAAGCAGCCGTAGCAGGGAGCGAGCCGTTTTTTCCTCGGTCACCTCAATGCTGTTTTGCGGCACCATCGACAGGGTGGCCTCGGCGAACTTGACATTGCCCTTCTCCAGGCGCTCAACGACATCATTGAAGGCTTCCGGAGCGGTCACGATCTGGAAGGAATCCTCTTCCTCCACCACATCTTCCGCACCCGCCTCCAGGGCGAGATCCATCAGCTGTTCTTCGTTGACACCCTCTTTATCCACCGAGATGGTGCCTTTTTTGTCGAACATGTAGCCAACACAGCCAGACTCGCCAAGATTACCGCCACTCTTCGCAAAAAAATGGCGAATATCGGCCACGGTTCGATTCTTGTTATCGGTCATGGTCTCGACCAGAATCGCAACACCGCCCGGGCCATAGCCTTCATACAGGATCTCTTCATAGACGGCACCGTCAAGGTCGCCGGTCCCTTTTTTGATGGCCCGATCAATATTCTCCTTGGGCATATTCTCACCCTTGGCAGCAGTGACGGCACTCCGCAAACGAGGATTACCCTCCGGGTCACCTCCACCCATCCGGGCGGCGATGGTGATTTCCTTGATCAGTTTGGTAAAAATCGCACCGCGCTTGGCGTCATTGGCCCCTTTCTTGCGCTTGATCGTGCTCCACTTTGAATGTCCCGACACGGTCTGACTCCTTTCAGTAAATAATGTCGTAAAGCCTGCTTATGCAGAAAAATTCAACCCGCCCGACGGAATCCACGCCCCAGAACAAAGACTTCTCGGCTTTCCGTACGTGAGCTTTTGGGTTTCACCACCTTGACAGTTGCAAACAACGGCTTGCATGCTTGCAGAAATTCGGGAAAATCTTCCCCTTGGAAAACCTTGCAGTACAAGGTTCCGTTTTCATGCAGGAATAATGCGGCCAACTCGAGAACTCGCCGCGCCAACTGCAATGATTGCTGGTGATCGGCATATTGGCTGCCAGTAGTATGGGGCGCCATATCGCTGAGCACCACATGGAAACCCGGCCAGTTTTTCTTGAGAAAATCGACAAATTCCTCCGAATACACATCATAACAGAGCCAGTGGATTTCGGCATGGGGTTTTTGAACAACGAGGTTGGTACGCTGCAGATCGGCCGCGACAACCATTCCACGCTCACCAAGGATTTTCGCGGCATACAGGCTCCAGCTGCCGGGATGGCACCCCAGGTCGAGTACCCGTTGCCCTCCTTTCAAAAACTTGTATTTGAGCTGAGCCTCTTCCAGCTTGTACACGGACCGCGCCGGATAGTTCTCTTTTTTCGCCTTTCTAAAATAGTAATCCTGCTCATCACGCATCACGCACCCCTTCTTCCTGCCGGTCGCAACCGGCTTGTTCAGCTATAAATGATTGTGCAAGACGCAGTGCCCCGGCCAGATCGGTCACTGTCCCTTCCATCCGCGCCTCTTCGATCGCACCAAGAATTTCCTTGAAAATCGACCCGGGCTTAAGATGGAGGGTCGCAATAAGATCGTTGCCGGTAAGCAGCGGCGGACCGGACCGAACCGGCTCGACATGCTCGCATCGGACTTTTTCCAAATGACCATACAGCTCAACCAGTTCCCCTTCCATCCCCTCAATCCGCTCTATCCCCTGACCGGCTAGGGCATCCGCCATACTGAGGAGGAAAAGACCCAGCAGTTCGCCCCCGGCCTTTCTGATCATCCTGATGCTGGCCCGCAAGGTCAGGTTGCCGCTGCGGGCCACATTGGCAAGATGGAATGGCCGCATATGGCCGGCAATCAGATGCGCCACCCGCTCCGTGTCCTCATTGCTCCAGCGCAGCCGCTGGGCAACGACGCGAAACATTTCCGCCCCGACCAGGTCATGATTGTAAAAGGTGATCCGCCCGCCCTTCTCGTCATTAATGGCGAAGGTCGCAGGTTTACCAAGATCGTGCAGCAAGGCGGCCCATTTCAAACGCAGCACTTGACGCTCCCCTGCCAGATACACGACCAACGCCTCCGGGCACTCCGGAAAATAGTCCGCAGGAGCAGCGACAATCCGCTCCATCTGGTGCAGGGTCTCGAGGTTATGTTGCCAGACATCAAGGTGGTGGCTCTTGGGTTGGACCAAACCCGCACCGGCCGCCAGTTCGGGGATGACTTCCCACAGCAACCCGGTCTCGGCCATGGCGGCAAAGGCCTCAAAGCCGCCCGTTGACGCCATGATCAAATCCAATTCATGAGCTCTACGCTCGGGTGCCGAGGCGGCCAGCAGATGGCGGTGCTGCCGCACCAGCTCCAGGGTCGCCGCATCGATTACAAAGCCAAGGCCTGCGGCAAAACGGAAAACCCGTAACAGGCGGAGCGGATCGCTCGTGAAACTCGCAGGGTTGGCCGCCCGGATCCGTCCCCGCTCCAGATCCTCGCGCCCGCCCGTGGAATCGAGGATTGCAACCGCACTCTCGCCCGCCCTACCCGGATCTGCCAGCAGCGGATCGATCCGGAGGCCCATCGCGTTGACCGTCAGGTCCCTCCGGGTCAATTCATCAAGAATAGTGGCTGCGCCTTGCCGAAAAGAAGAGATGTCGATGATCGTTTTTTGACTGACCACGCGGGCCGCATCCTCATCACGCCCCAACACCACGTACGCCCCACCAGTCATTGCGGCAAGTTTTTCGGCCCAAATTTTCGCCCCAGCCGAGACGGTGATATCAATATCCACGGACGTCATCCCCAGCAGCAGATCACGCACGATGCCGCCGGCCAGGTAGACCTCCCCCCCCAGTTCCCGTAGCAAACTGGCCAAACAACGCTGCAGCCATGGTGGCAGAACAGCCAAAATCTGCGAACCCCTCAAGGTCTCGGGTATCTGCCGCACAGGCATTAAATCCGCCACTGCTGGCAATCTGTATCTGCCAATGGGGCAAAAATGCCGCTGGTGACCGTGGTTCCCTTGTCGATGGTCACTTCAGCCTCCGCAGGCGCGCCCTCGATCTTTTTACCGTAGCGAACCACGATTCCGGCCAGCCTGCGAAGGACATCCGCCTCCCGATCAGAACCTGCCACTTTCTGCCGGGCATACCGCAAAAGGCCTAGCGGACCGGGCCGTACCGGCATCCACAACAGCCAGTCGTCCGGGCCGCGCAGGGCCTCTATCTGGCGATTCTCCCGCTCATCGCGACCAATAATAAACCAGACATCGTCTTCGAGTTTAAACTGCCGACCGATAACCAGCAGCTTGATGTCGTCAACGGTGCGCTGCTGCTCGGCAAAGGAGAAGAGACCGTTGTAGTAATGCTTGATCCTCGGGGCCAGATTGAGATCGGTAAGCATGCAGCCGCCCGCAGGGGTTGGATACTCGGTGATGCCCAGCCGAGTGGCCAGCAACTTCTGTTGCCGCCGGCTCCGTCCGGAAAAGGCATACAATTGCTCCCTATCGACCAACCCTTCCTGCTCTGCGCGGGTTGGTGGCATCAGTTTGGCGCACAGCGGCCGCAGCAGGATGTCGATGCAGCCGGAATCACGCTCAATGACTCGGAGGGTATCCCGCCGCTGCGACATCGGCCGTTGCCCCAGTACCTCCCCGGTGAACAGAAAAGAGGCGCCATACGCTGCCATGAGCTCGCGGGCGCGGGTCAGCATCAGGATCTTGCAGTCGATACAGGGATTGAAATGCTTGCCAAAACCATGCGCCGGATTCTCCAGCAAGCGCAGATAGCCGACGCTGACATCGATTAGCTCAACCTCCAGACCATATTTTTGGTGCATTGCCGCGACATACTCGTCACGGCGGTCCAGCAGGTCGCTGTCAAAAAAAGGGGTGACAAATTTTAGGGCAAGAACCCGCACCCCTTGATCGGCAATGACCCGACAGGCTAGAATCGAATCCAGGCCACCGGAGAACAGGCCCAACGCTACCCGCTTATTCATGCCGTTCTTCTCTTGGCCCTGCGTTCAATCAACTCTCCGGCAAAGGCCAACGTCTGGGCCGTCGGCTTCTCGCCCCCAAGCATCCGTGCCAGTTCATCGACCTGCTGCTCTCTTCCCAGAGGAGTTATCACCGTCCGGGTACGGCCGTCCTCAACCTGTTTTTCCACCTTGAAATGGAGGTCGGCACAGGCGGCAATCTGCGGCAGATGGGTGATGCAGAATACCTGGTGATGCCCGGCCAATTCGCTGATTTTCTCGGCCACGGCCTCGGCCGCCTGACCGCCGATCCCCGCATCGACCTCGTCAAAAATGACAGTATCCACCTGATCGCGACGGGCCAGCAGGCATTTCATCGCCAGCATCAGCCGTGACAGTTCGCCGCCGGAGACAATCTTGGCCAGCGGTTTGGCCGGTTCGCCGGGGTTGGCGGAGAAAAGAAATTCCACATTGTCGCGACCAGTGCTGTGCATCCCATCCATACCAACGCCCTCTGGCTCGGTCACAGCCACCTGAAAAACGGCACGTGGAAAACTAAGCGAAGCCAGCTCTTTTTCCATACTGGCCGCTAGTTTTTTCGCCATCTCCCGGCGGGCCTGGGTCAGTTCGGCAGCCTTGAGCAGGACCTCGGTGGCGATCGCCTCCACCCGGACTTCCGTCTGCGCGATTTGCTGCTCAAGACTCTCCAGGAGGGTGAGATTGGCCTCGGCGGTTTCAGCAAAGGCAATCACCTCGGCAAGGGTCGGCCCGTATTTCCGCTGCAGCTGCTTCAGGTCGGTCAGTCGCCCGGAGATGGCATCGAGCCGCGAAGGATCCATAGGGATCTCGTCGAAATATTGCTGCACCCTGACCGCTAGATCTTCCAGCTCGAAACCAACAGATCCAATCCGCTCGGCCAGAGGCCCGAGCCCCGCATCAAGCGCTGCCGCCTGCATCATGTTTTTCCTGATTTCGGCAAGCGCCCCGGTAACAGTGCCCGACAAGGAGCGATTGCTGGCGCCAACGAGTCGGGTCAGCGCATCCGAGGCCTTCAGCTGTTCGCGCTCCCGCAACAGTTGCTCATCCTCACCCGGTACCAGCTGGCACTTCCGGATTTCCTCGAGCTGAAACCTGAGAAAGTCGCGGTGCTGCTCCTTATCCTGCTCTTTCTCCTGCAGCTGCCGCAACTCCGAGGCAGCCTGCTGCCAACTGCGGAACAGCTTGGCATACTGCTGCCGCAACCCCCAAAATTCGCCATAACTGTCCAGATAATCGAGATGATTGCGGGCATTGAGCAACTGCTGGTGGTCATGCTGGCTGGCGATGTTGATCAGGCCGGCGGTCAGCTCACCCGCCAGCCGGGTGGTGACCGACTGATCATTGATGTAGACCTTGGATCGCCCTTCCCGAGTCAGGACTCTGCGAACGATGCAGGTGGCGCCATCCTGCAATGAGTGCTCGGCAAGCAGGGTGTTTATCTCAACATGATCCGGCCGGATGGCAAAAACAGCCTCAATGCCGGCCTGGTCGCAGTCGTTGCGCACCCAGGACGCTGTGCCCCGGCCGCCGGTGAGCAAATTGATGGCCTGGAGGATGATGGATTTACCCGCTCCGGTCTCGCCGGTCAAGACGATCAGCCCGGTTTTCTGGGTCGAAAGGTCAAGATGCAGTGTATCGATCAGCGCCAGATTATGTACACGAAGTTCCTGCAACATGGTTGTTTCGTTATCGAAGAGAGGGGGCAGAAGAGGCGACATTCCCCTTGACGCCCAGGGGTTAAAAATATATCGTATTGAAGATACATATAAAATTTAAAGGTCCGGAGGGGCTACATGACGGAACCTCTACAACTCAGTGCCAGCCTGGAAGATTACATCGAGGCCATTTATCATATCATCACCGAGAAACAGGTGGCCCGGGGCAAAGACATTTCTACCCGACTTGCCGTAAGGGGGGCATCGGTCACGGAAGCATTGCAAGCTTTGTCCCAAAAAGGATTGATTAACTACGCCCCTTATAAAGTCATCACCATGACCACGGCAGGACGAGTGGCCGCAGAGGATGTCATCCGTCGCCACAACGCCCTCAAACAGTTTTTCACCGATGTCCTTGCTATTGAAGAACCCCTTGCCGAACAAGGCGCTTGCCGGATCGAGCATACCGCGCCCCGAAAGATCATCAATCGGATGGTTGATTTTATCAACTTCCTGGAAATACATCCCCATGGCGGCAAAGATCTGATCCGAGGGTTTGCCAACTTCTGCCAGGAAAACCCGACCCGTATCAGTGGCGCCTCCAGCATCTCCCCTTGCGTGTACGGACAGGAAGAAAAAAACAGCGCCTGAACCGGAACAACAGCCCGAAATCGGCACGTTGTTCAAACTTCTCAACGCATCAAAGAATTAAGCGCCGCTACTCTTTACCGAAACTGCAGACCGGATACTGGCAGTGTTGACAGTTGCGGCAAAGTCCACCATGACCCATGGCTGCCAACTCATCCCTCCCGATGGTTTCGCCGGTTAGAATACGCGGCAGCACCAGGTCCAACACCGTAATACGATGAAACATGCCACAGGCGGGCAGGCCGAGTACCGGCACCTGGCCAATCCGGCCGACCAGAAACATAGCGCCCGGCAGGACCGGCGTTCCATACACAAGAGACTCGGCCCCGGCTTCTTTGATGCCCTGACGGGTGACATCATCCGGATCGACCGACATGCCGCCGGAGGTGACAATCAATTCCGCCCCGGCTGCAAGACACTTATGGATTTCCGCCGCAATCAACTGCGGATCATCCGGGGCAAACCCCACTGAGACGACCCCAGAGCCCAGTTGCGACAGCTTATCTCGCAAAACCTGCTCGAATTTATCTTCAATACGCCCGTAAAAAACCTCGCTGCCGGTGATCACCAAACCTGCCTTGACCTTGCGCAACGGCAGCACCTTTACGACCGTTTCTCCACCCGTAGCAATGGCCACGGCCCGATCGACCAACTGCCGTTGGCCCACGAGGGGAATCAAGCGGGCAGCGGCAATCTGCTCACCTTTACGAACCGGTGTATTATTCTGCAGGGTGGCGCACATCACCTCGCCCAGCAGATTGAACTGCAACAATACCTCTCGATTGATTTTGAGCAGACCATCCACCGCGGCCTTGATGCTGACCTTGCCCTCTACAATTTCCGACGAATACTCCGTACCCGTTCCTGCCAAGGCCTCGGCCAGCAGCAGCGCCGCCTCGTTCTCATGAATCTCATCGGCGGTCAGCTGCAGAACATAGATATGTTCCTTGCCAAGTCGGCGGAGGTGTTCGACATCTTCAGGCCGGATGACATGTCCTTTTCTAAAGGCGCATCCCTTGAATTCATCCTTAACGATCTCGGTAATATCATGGGGTAGGACCATGCCCACCGCCTCTGCTACCGGAACCGTTTGCCTCAACAATACATCAGCCATAACCATCACACTTGTACCGACCACCCGGCCTGCCGGGAGATCACCCTATTATTGAACACTCAACAAGCTTACCTTAAGACGTAATACTATATTCCATGAAAGCATGCAGCCAGAACCCACAGGCCGATTACCGCATATCTGCCGTATGAATAGTACCACAAGTATCCCCCAACGACATCTTCAATCCAGTGCCCTCCCTCAACAGCCTTTACCGACCCAGGGCGATACGGTACAATGCCACATTGTATAGTCAGGAGTTTTGCCGGAAACGGCCCCCCCCTGCCTCCCAACCGCACAACGATCAGTCAGAACCAGCAAAGGACTGACGGATCAATGCCGTGTCAACAAAAACGAGCGTAAACCGCTCACGGAAAACTGATCATGATCAAAAAAGAACTACTAGACATTCTGGCCTGTCCGCAATGCAAGGGGCCAGTGGAGTTGAATGCAGAGCAAAACAGCATCATCTGCAGAAATTGCCGACTACTCTATGAGATTCGCAACGATATCCCGATTATGCTGATCGACGAAGCCAAGCCGCTTGCCGAAACCTGACACCACCAAAATCTCAATGGGCCTGGCGAGATCTGAGATCTCGCCAGGCCCATTTCTCACCCTACCGACTCTTTACGGCGTGATCCCCAGTTCCCGCTCCTTGGCAGCAATCGCCAGCCTGGTCTTCACCACCGTATCGGACACCAGGCTGATCGAATCGATCCCCTGCTCGACCAGAAAGGTAGCAAATTCCGGGAAATCCGATGGGGCCTGCCCACAGATACCGATCTTGCGCCCGCGCCGCTTGGCGGTGGCGATCACCATCTTGATCAGGGTTTTGACCGCCTCGTTGCGTTCGTCGTAAATATGGGAAACCAGGTCGGAATCGCGGTCCAGCCCCAGGGTCAACTGGGTCAGATCATTGGAACCGATAGAGAAACCGTCAAAGACATCGCAAAAGGCATCTGCCGAGATGACGTTGGAGGGAATCTCACACATCACATAGACCTCCAACCCGTTTTCTCCCTGCACCAAGCCGAATTCCCGCAGCACCTCGATCACCTTCTTCCCCTCTTCCGGGGTGCGGCAAAACGGCACCATCAATTTGATATTATTGAGCCCCATGTCGTTGCGCGCTTTCAGCAGGGCCTTGCACTCCAGTTCAAAGGCGGCCTTGTAACGTGGGTCATAATACCGGGATGCGCCCCGCCAACCGATCATCGGATTGGATTCTTCCGGCTCGTAGAGATGCCCACCTATCAGATTGGCATATTCGTTGGATTTGAAATCAGAGAGACGGACGATGACATCCTTAGGATAAAAACCAGCGGCAATCCGGCCGACCCCTTCCGCCAGTTTATCAATGAAATACTGGCGCTTATCCGTATAGGCCGAAGTTTTATGGTTGATCTCCTCGATGATATCAAAAATTTCATCGTCATCCACGGCCTGCTCGCGCAACTGTTCGTAATTGTACAGGGCCAGCGGGTGGATACCGATGTGCGAATTGATAATAAATTCTTCCCTCGCCAGCCCGACCCCTTCATTGGGTAGCTGCCCCTCAAGAAAAGCCTTTTCCGGCATACCGACATTCATCATGATCTTGGTTCGCGTGGCCGGAATATTGTCAAGATCCAGGGTCTCAATGACGAATTTGAGATTGCCCTCATAGATATGGCCGGTTTCACCTTCGACGCAGGACACCGTGACCTGTTGCCCGTCTTTGATCATCTTGGTACCATCCTCCGTGCCGATGACACAGGGGATACCTAACTCCCGTGAGATAATTGCCGCATGACAGGTCCGGCCGCCTCGGTTGGTCACGATGGCGCCGGCAATCTTCATGATCGGCTCCCAATCGGGATCAGTCATATCAGTGACCAGAACTTCGCCCGCCTTAAAATCGTGCATCTGACTAACGGTCTGCAGGAGCCGGACCGTACCCTGGCCGATTTTGGCACCGACCGCCTGACCGCTGGCCAACAGCGTCCCCTTCTCCTTGAGCACATAGGTTTCAATCACCTTCTGACTGGCTTGAGAGTGTACGGTTTCCGGTCTGGCTTGGACAATAAACAGTTTGCCGGTGCCCACGGTCGTGCCATCGCCATCTTTGGCCCACTCGATATCCATGGGCCGATCATAATGGTCCTCGATAATGCAGGCCCAGCGCGCCAGCTGCAGAATCTCGTCGTCACTCAAAATGTAGGAACCACGCTCCTGCTCGGTGGTATCAACGTTTCTGACGGGTTCCTTGGCACCGGGGGTGTTGTCGTAGATCATTTTGATCTCCTTGGTCCCCACCCGCTTGCCGACAATCGGTCGTTTCCCCTCTTTGAGCGTCGGTTTAAAAATATAATACTCGTCGGGGTTGACTGCACCCTGAACAACATTTTCCCCCAGCCCCCAGGCCCCGGTCAAAAAAACCGCATCCTTAAACCCGGATTCCGTATCGATGGAGAACATGACCCCAGAGCAGGCAGAGTCGGAACGCACCATCTTCTGCACCACAATCGACAGGTAGACGTCAAACTGGCCAAAGCCCTTGTCATGACGGTAGGAAATGGCGCGATCGGTGAACAGAGAAGCAAAGCACCGTTTACAGGCGTCGATCAGAGCCTCCGGACCACGGATATTGAGATAGGTGTCCTGCTGCCCGGCAAAGGAGGCGTCCGGCAGGTCCTCGGCGGTGGCGGACGAGCGAACCGCCACATCCACACCCTGGCCGTAATCAGCCTCCATCCGGTTATAGGCACCGATAATTTCCTGGCGCAAATTGGCCGGGAATTCGGCGTTGCGGATGATGTCCCGCGCCTTGGCCCCACGCTCCTGGAGATTGCGCAGGTCATGCGTGTCAAGGCCGGCAAGCGCCGTTTCGATGGCAGCACCGATACCCGCCTCTTTCAGAAGATAACGATAGGCATAGGCGGTGATGGCATACCCGTTGGGTACATCCACCCCCTTAGAGGTCAATTTTTGGTGCATTTCACCGAGGGAGGCGTTCTTGCCGCCAACCATGGGCACATCTTCGATACCAATATCGTCAAACCAGAGAATGAGTGCTTTTTCGTGTTGGTTTTCCATCTGTTACTCCCTTGTGAAATGAAACCGTCAGCCGAGCTACGGCCTGTCGTCAAACAATCCGTTTCCAACAACTGTCGCGTTTATCTATAGAGAAATGATCTTAAAAAAAAATACCCAACCGGTCAACCGAAACGTCGGACGCCCCCCTTTTCACTGCCGATTGAACCGACGAGCACAACAGGGTGAATTCTTGCCAATTGTTTTGCAAGGGGCTATACTGATGTAATGTTGTCATTTTTTCAACGTTGCCTGACCACTTGAAACGATACGGAGCGGACATGACCATCGAAAAAGAAATCGAATTGATTACCAGCCGGAATACGGTGGAAGACAATCATAAAGGAAGCAACTACTTCGATGCAATCAAACTGCTCGTCACCGGACGGAGCGCAGCAACGGACGCGACCACGCGGCAACAATGGCAAGACGGCATTAACCACATCTACCGTCTGGTTGAGAACGAAATCCTGACCAATACCAGACTGCCCCAGCACACGATCAAATTCGGCACCTCCGGTTGGCGCGGCACCCTGGGCAAAGACCTTTTCGTCCATTCCGTGGCCGCAGTCACTGCCGCCATCCTCAGTCTCTACCGGGAAGCTGCGGGAAGTAAGGATCTCCGCGAAGCTCTTGGTGTCAATACTTTTGCAGAAATGCAGCAGCGCGGCTGCGTGGTGGGCTTCGACAACCGCTTCGGCGGCCCCCTGCTGGCCCTAGCCGCGGTCAATGTCCTCGCGGCCAATGGGGTCACCGTCTTTTACGCCGGCGAGGCGACCACAGGTGCGCTGTCCGCCTCAGTGCTGATCCGCAAGGCCGCTTTTTCCATCAACCTGACTCCGAGCCACAACCCCATGGAGTACGGCGGCTTCAAATATAACGCTGCCGATGCCGGCCCCGCCGCCCCGATCCTCACCGATGCCATCACCCGGCTGGCAGGGGAGTATGTGCAGCTGGATGTCGTGCCCTTCATTCCTCCTGGACTCAACTTGCAAAAGGCGCTGGCTGATTTGCCGGGCATTGTTGCTGAGAACGCCCTGCTCAGCTGGCAGCAACTGGTGCGAAACAACGTTGCGCTCCATGGCATCGAGTATGACCAACTGCTGGCCAACTTAGCTGCCAGTGAGGACGTTATTGTCTGTGTCGATGCGATGCATGGTGCTTCCCGGCAGTATCTCGGCCGCCTGCTCAACAATCCACCCGCTGAACGGCTCGTCCTGTTGCGCAATGCCCAGGATCCGACATTCGGCGGCATAGCCCCGGAGCCGTCATCCGTCAACATGCAGCCGGTCATCGCCACCTTGGCCGCTCGAAGCGAACCCCTGAAAATAGGCGCGATCATCGATCCGGATGGCGACCGCATCCGTTTCACCGACGGCAGCGTCGAAATCTCCATGAACCAGTTCGGCGCCATGGCCTATCATTTCCTCCACGAGATCAAGCACAAAAAGGGCATGGTGGCCAAGACCGTGGCCTCCAGCAATTTTGCCAATGCCGTGGCCAAACAACTGCATGAAGAAGTCTTTGAACCTAAGGTGGGCTTCAAGGAATTCAAACCGGTGATCAATAAGGCTTTGGTCTATTTCGAAGAATCAGACGGCATTTCCATCATCGGCCACACCCCGGAAAAAGACGCTTTTATCGGCCTGATCCTGGCCCTTGACATGACCCTGACCCTGCAAAAACCACTCGGAGAGTATCTCAACGAAATAGAAGCAACCTATGGTCACTACTATCCGGACCGCGATGGTGTGGCGGTTTCTCAACAGGGGCCGACATTACTACAGACACTGAATAAGCTGGAAAAATTCACGGTCGGCTCTCAGGTGCGGGTGGGAGCACGCGAGAAATCCATCAACGAGGTTATCGATATCGACGGCCGCAAAATGATTTTTGATGACGGTTCCTGGATTATGATCCGCCCCTCCGGCACTGAGCCCAAGGTCCGGTTTTATGTTGAGGCCAGGAGCAGCGAGGAAACCGCACTACTGGTAAAAAGTGCGAAATCGATGCTTGCCGAAATAGGACTCCTGCCATAATGTAAACAGTCAAACTGTTGGCCCTTTGCCGATTGAAAAACAAAAAGGCAGGGCCGAATATTGAAAAACATCAGCATAGAGAATTGATCATGTGGGAATATACCGATATAGTACAAGAACATTTCATTAATCCGAAAAATGTCGGCGAAATTGACGGTGCCGACGGCGTCGGCAATGTTGGCTCCATCGCCTGCGGCGACGCCCTGCGGTTGACGATCAAGGTCGACGAAAACCAGGTGATCACCGACGCCAAATTCAAGACCTTTGGCTGCGCCTCAGCTATCGCCTCCTCCTCTATGCTCACCGAAATGCTCAAGGGCATGAAACTGGAAGAGGCCAAAAAACTGACCAACGACGACATCGCCAAGGCGCTCGGCGGCCTGCCCAAAGAAAAAATGCACTGCTCGGTGATGGGACGCGAGGCCTTGGAAGCCGCGATCGCCGACTACACCGGGGCCATCCTTCCCATGGCCCAGGGCGAAGTGGTTTGCGAATGCTTTGGGGTCACCGACCTTGAGATCATCCGGGCCGTGAAGGAAAACTCGCTCAAATCGGTGGAAGAAATCACCAATTTCACCAAGGCCGGTGGCGGCTGCGGTAAATGCGAAGGCCGGCTGCGGGAACTCCTGGCAGAAACCGTTGAGGGAATTCAGCCCCAGCTTGTTGGCGCCAAAAAAATAAAACGTATGACCTCCCTGGAAAAGATTAAAAAGATCGAGGAGGTTATTGAACGCGAAATCAAGCCGACCCTGAAAAAAGATGGCGGCGACATTCAATTGATTGATGTTGACGGCGACTTTGTCACGGTCTCACTGCGGGGCTCGTGCGCTGGCTGTCATTCGTCGCGGACGACCCTGAAGGAATATGTAGAGAAAAAACTGCGCGAACAGGTACTCGAGAGCCTGATCGTTGAGGAGGACAAATAATGGCCGGTTCCACCGAGAAGGTCATCTACATGGACAACAACGCCACCACCCGGATTGCCCCCGAGGTGCTTGACGCCATGATGCCCTATCTGACCGAGTATTATGGCAACCCCTCGTCCATGCACACCTTCGGCGGCCAGGTCGGCCAAGCTATTCATCAGGCCCGGCAGGCCATTGCCGACCTGATCGGAGCGGTGCCTGATGAAATCGTCTTCACCAGCTGCGGCACGGAAAGCGATTCAACCGCCATTCTCTCCGCTCTCCAGACCTTTCCGGAAAAAAACCACGTGGTGACTACCAGGGTTGAACACCCTGCCGTGAAAAATCTCTGTGACAACCTGGAAATCTTCACCGGCCGCAAGTACCATACTACCCGACTGCAGGTCGACGCGGACGGCACCCTGGATCTGCAAAACTTCAAGGACAGTCTCACCGATGACACTGCCATTGTCAGTGTGATGTGGGCCAACAATGAAACCGGCGTTATTTTCCCGGTCGAGGCAATGGCAAAAATCGCCAAGGAGCGTGGCATCCTCTTCCATACCGATGCGGTGCAGGCCGTTGGCAAAATCCCGATCAACCTCAAAGAAACAGCGATCGATTTCCTCTCCATATCCGGCCACAAACTCCACGCCCCCAAGGGAGTGGGTGTGCTGTATGTCAGCAAAGGCACGCCTTTTGTCCCCTTTTTAAAGGGTGGTCATCAGGAGCACGGCCGTCGCGGCGGCACGGAAAACGTCGCCTCCATCATCGGTTTGGGCAAGGCCTGCGAACTAGCCGCGGCCCACATGGCAGAAGAAAACACCAGGGTGCGGACGCTCCGTGACAAGTTGGAAAAAGGTCTGTTAACCACCATCCCCAAAGCACTGCTCAACGGTCATCCGGAGCAGCGTTTACCCAATACCGCCAACGTCAGTTTCGAGTATGTGGAGGGCGAGGCCATCTTGTTGCACATGAATCAGTTCAACATCTGTGCGTCTTCCGGCTCAGCCTGCACCTCAGGTTCTCTCGAGCCCTCGCATGTCCTCCGGGCCATGGGCGTGCCCTTCACGGCAGCGCATGGTTCCATTCGCTTCAGCCTGTCGGTTTATAATACCGAAGAAGAAGTGGATTTTGTCCTCGAAAAAATGCCGGCGATCATTGCCAAGCTGAGGGCCATGTCGCCTTTCTGGGAAGAAAACAAGTAAGTTATCGCTATTGCTGGCGCCGCACTTGACCAAGCGGCGCCCTCCTTTTTCACTTTGCCCAGTTGGCGGTTTGCCCATGCGAATAATCAAGCCTAGCTTCACCATTCTTGATGAACTTGACCAGCAGAGCCTCCCGGTCCGCATCGAATATTGCGGACGTATCTGCTACAAAAGTGAACATCGGATTGACAGAGAGTCGGCCATCCCCTTTGTCAGAAAAATGGCTGAGCATGGCCATAACTCCGTGCTGGAGATGGGTGTGGTCACCCTGATCGTTACCTGTTCGACGCCGGAACCGATCAATAATCTTTTTTTCTGCCAACCCAGATTTCTGCAGATTGACCGGTTGAGCGCCCATCGACTGCTCGTTACCGGTTCAATCAGGGCCTTCCGCGAGATGCTGCTTTTATATCCCACCGACCCCATCTCCAGGACCATCACCCTTTTTCTGGCCGACCGTCATCCCTATTTTTTCGAAACCCTCTTGAACGATGCGGGGGGAGAAATTTCATCCGATATTTCCGTCGAAAAAATGGGGCTCAAAGAAATAGAACAGCTCGATTCGACCCAATGCGCCAAGCACCGCTATTTGGCGGTTAAATTCATTGTCAACCGGGCCGTCACCCATGAACTGGTCCGCCATCGGCCTTGCACCTTTCTTCAAGAAAGCCAGCGGTATTGCCGGTATTCCGATGACAAATTCGGCAACGAGGTCACCTTTATCAAGCCCATGTTTTTCGACGAACAGAGTGCGGAATTTGCAATCTGGAAGCAGGCGATGGAGGCGATGGAACAACAATATTTTCGCCTCCTCGAGACCTCAACGGCGCAAGCGGCCCGAACAGTACTGCCCAACTCCTGTAAAACGGAGATCATTGTCTATGCAAACCTGCTCGAATGGCAGCACATCCTACTACTCCGCACATCCAAAGCTGCAGAGCCATCAATGCGCGAGGTCATGATCCCGTTACAGCAGGAACTGCAGAAACGCTATCCGACTCTCTTCCCCTGACGGATTTAGTGCCCTGACTACTCATAGCACTTGGGCTTTCCTGCCGACTTCCCAGAGGCCAACGAATTCCAAATGCGGAATAAGGCTTCTGGCCAGCAAAGAATGATCACGCAAAAAAGTTTTGTTCTTTTGAACGGTTTCGTCTGTTATAGTACAATCAATGAAAAATAGTCTTCTATCAGAGAATTATCTCAGGCGAATCTAGGCCCCCACCATACACGACTATGGCTATAAATCCCGGACAACAACTAGCTGACGCTAATAAAGGCTTGACGAAAAGGACGGTCAAGGACCAGTCTGGTGCTGGCAAGCTGAAGATCGGCGAATTATTGAGCAAAGCCGGATACATAACCGCAACACAATTCGAGGAAGCTAAAGCTGTTCAGAAAAAAACCGGTGAACGATTAGGACGCATTCTGCTGGAAACTGGCGCGATTGAGCGGGACACCATCGCCAACTTTCTCAGTAGGATGCACCACTACACCTTGGTTGTGGTCGAACAGGAAGCGCCGAGCCGGGAAGCACTCAATCTTGTCCCCTACGAAACAGCCAAGCGTTTCCTCGCCTTTCCCCTGCGTCTTGCCGGCAATACCCTGCAGATCACCATGGCGGAACCCACCGATTCCTTGGAAGTCGAGCAACTGCAGGATATTGTCCAAAAGAGCCTCACCGTCTGCGTTTCGACCGCCAAGGATATCATTGAGGCTTATAAAAAATACTACCAAATCAGCGACGAAGAATATCAATCCTTCTTTAAATACGAACCAGACCACGAGGACGACAGTGTCACACAAGTCGAAGACTTCGGCGCTCTAGTTTCCGATGCCGCCGAAGATTTCGAAATTGAAAGTAGTGGTGCCGATGACGGTGCCTTTGAACAGTTTTCCGCCTCGGATGCGCCTATTATCAAACTGGTGAACGGTATCCTGGTCAAGGCTGTACAGGAAGGGGTCAGCGATATCCATATCGAGCCGTTTGAAAAAACCATGCAGGTCCGGTACCGTAAAGATGGCGCGCTGTTCAAATCGATGAACCTGCCCCTGACCATCAAAAATGCCATGGCCGCCCGAATGAAAATTCTGGCGGGCCTCAATATCACCGAACGCCGGGTGCCCCAGGATGGCCGCATAAAAATCCGTCTTGGCCGCAACAGAGCGGTCGATTTCCGTGTCTCCACCCTGCCGCTTCTGCATGGCGAGGGTATTGTTCTGCGTATTCTTGATAAAGATTCCCTCAATGTCGACCTGACCAAACTCGGATTCACCGAGTCAACCTTTGCTACGCTGAAACGCTGCCTCAACCGTCCTCAAGGGCTCCTGCTGGTTACCGGTCCAACCGGATCGGGAAAAACCGTTACCCTTTACTCCGCCCTGAACTCGCTCAACACCGAAGACATAAAAATCCTCACCGCAGAAGATCCTGTGGAGTTCAACTTCAAGGGTATCAACCAGGTCCACGTCAATGCCGAAGTCGGTATGACCTTCGCCGCCGCCCTGAAAGCCTTTCTTAGGCAAGATCCCGATATCATCATGGTTGGCGAGATCCGCGATATTGAGACCGCCGAGATTGCCATGAAAGCCGCGATGACCGGCCACCTGGTTTTCTCAACCCTGCATACCAACGACTCCCCCGCCACGGTCAGCCGCATGGTGGATATCGGCATCCCTGCCTACATCCTGGCATCCTCACTGACGATGGTCCTTTCCCAGCGCCTTGCTAGAAAATTGTGCCTCAAATGCAAGACGCCAACCCAATATGACCATCATACCCTGCTCAGCGTTGGTTTCAAAGAGAGCGAGCTTGACGACCTGAATCTGTTCAAGGCAAAAGGTTGCCCGGCGTGCAACGGCCTGGGATACAAGGGCCGAGTCGGTTTTTTCGAACTCATGGAGGTGACCGAGGTGGTGGCCCAGGCGATCCAGGCAGAGGTGTCAGAGGAGCAACTCCGCAAAATAGCCACCCAGGAAGGCATGTTCACCCTGCGAGAAGCGGGCCTGCAAAAAGCGAGGGAGGGAGTAACCAGCCTGGAAGAGGTCTTGAAACGCACCGTAGCCCACGAAGAAAGTCTCCCTGCCTATTTGGTCAATCCTGATGTGGAAGAATACGAAGACGGTGACGTTATTCTTCAGGAGGGCAATAAAGACAAAGATTTCTTCAAATTGGTCAGGGGTAAAGTTGCCGTTCTCCGTTCTGGTAAAAAGATAGCGGAAATAACAGAACCGGGAGAATACTTCGGTGAGATGGCCGCTATTATTGAAGAACCGCGTTCGGCATCGATCATTGCCGCAGGTCGCTGCACCGTTAAAAGGTATCCCGGCAACAAGCTTGGAGAACTCATCGAAAAGTACCCTGAAGTCTCCAAATATCTGTTCAGAACCCTGGTGGAACGGCTCCATAAAACCGACCGCATCGTGGTGCAGCTCGCCAGCGCCGCTAAAGCTCGTCCACCCCAGGTTGTCCGCCAAGCATGAACAAGATTTCCGTTTATATTATCGCCTATAACGAAGCCGATAAAATCCGGTCGGCTATCAATTCGGTGCTCTGGGCCGATGAAATTGTCGTCGCTGATTCGCAAAGCCAGGATAATACCGTTGCCATTGCCGAGGAACTCGGAGCACGGGTCGTGCAGATAGCCTTCCGCGGATTTGGCGATCTCCGCAACCAAGCGATGGCGGCCTGTACCCACGACTGGATCTTCTCGCTCGATGCTGACGAACGCTGCACACCGGAATCACGGGACGAGATGCTCGCCAGCCTCCAGGACCCCAAAGCCGATGCCTACTATATTCCACGCAGAAATTTTTTTATGGGCCGATGGATGCGGTATTCCGGCTTCTATCCCGATTACCGTCAGCCACAGCTCTTTAAGAAGGGGACATTGGTGTTTAAAAACGATCCGGTGCATGAGGAGTTTGCGATCGTTTCAGAACGTCCAGTAGCGTACCTGCACCATCCGATATGGCAGTTTCCTTTTAAAAGGCTGGAGGAGATCGTACACAAGGCCAATAAATACTCCACCCTCGGAGCTGAGAAATTGGCACAGAGGGGACGAAAAGGTTCTATGCGGACAGCATTGATGCGCGGCCTCTGGTCTTTTTTCCACATGTACATCCTCAAACGTGGCATTCTGGACGGCTGGCCAGGGTTTGTCATTGCACTCGGCAACTTTGAAGGAACCTTCTATAAATACGCCAAGTTGCATGAACTCCAGGCCAACTGGCTCCCGCCGCCTTCACCGCCCTTGTATGGTCATGTAGCCAGAAACGTGCCTCATAATCCTGCCAGTGGGGATCACTCCACCATTACACCATAGGAAGACCCATAGTTATGCTGGACAATCAGCTCTCTATAATTATCACCACCTACAAGGCTCTAGATTACCTCAAGTTGTGTGTTGATTCTTTGCTGACCAACAACCGATGTCAAAACCAGATTGTCATCTATGCCGATGGATCCGAGGATGCGACACATGAGTACCTGCAAACACTTGCAAACCATCCAAACGTAAAATTTCGTTATGAGAAGGAAAACGTTGGCATCACCAAAGCATTAAATCGTGCTGCCCTGATGGCCGACAATCCGTACCTTTACTTCGTCAACGATGACATGGTCTTTGCGCCTGGGTTTGACGAAGTACTGTTGCGGCACGCAAGGCCCGATCGAGTCCTGACCGGAGCAATGATTGAACCCGAACGTCCCAACCAGCGCCTCGGTAAAATGCAGATTAAGAGAAACTTTGGGGCAGTGGCCGCTGCATTCGATAGAGCTGCTTTTGATCAGGAAGCACCAACCCTGGGAGAAGACCACCTATTCCCGGGGGTAGCGTATCCGTTTATGATTGCAAAAGATCTGTATTGGCAAGTAGGGGCGATTGACGAACGCTTTTCTGGCCCCTGCCATGACCCGGATTTATTCTTTAGGCTTACCCTCGCGGGCGCCGAAATGTTGCGAGTCCGGGATTCATTGTGCTACCACTTTAGCGGGAGAAGCCTACGGTTCGAAGGCGATCAGGAAGTAGTCTCAGCTAACTGGATCCGAGCCGAAACCGATGCGCAAATTGCGTTTCTGTGGAAATGGGGGGAACGGCCACCGCGAGATCGGTTAGGTGTCGTGCCCAGGCCGGGGGTAACAGAGCAGCCGGATGGCCCTTGGTCACTCTGGAGAAGGTGCTATATTACATTCCATGCTTGGCGTTATCGCACAAAAGCAGATTCGCGGTTGCAGAAACTGAGCAAGATGGGTTTGTTAATCGAGTCACAATAACCCCCTTGGACATCCATTGACCGCACTCCCCCCGACTCCGCAAGTTGGTTGAGGTCATAGACCTTTTCTCGATCCATGATCGGATCGTCAACTCGCCAATCGAAGAAAAGTCAACACGTCAAATAATGCGCTATCGTTGAAAAAAGATACACGCACCAATAAGACGCATTGTCGCGCATACCATGCTTTTCAATTCATACGAATTCATCTTTGTTTATCTGCCGGTTGTTTTTTTCGGCTTCTTTTTCATTGCGCCACGCAATTATCGATTGGCCGCTCTCTGGCTGGCTGGCGCATCAATGTTCTTCTATGGCTGGTGGAACCCTAAATTTGTCAGCCTCCTTTTTGCCTCAATCCTCTTCAATTACAGTGCCGGTTACCTGATTGGCCAAGCGCGGCTCGCCAGCCAGTCGAAAAGCATTCTGTTCGGAGCGATTATCGTCAACCTGGCACTCCTTGCCGTCTTCAAGTATTTGAATTTCTTCATCCATGAAATTAACGACATGGGAGGCTCCGTTACCCAGGTCAATATCGTTCTCCCTCTAGGCATATCCTTCTTCACCTTCACTCAGCTGGCCTTTTTGGTAGATGTCTACCGCGGCATCGCTCGTGAGTACAATTTCATCCACTACTTGTTGTTTGTAACGTGGTTCCCGCATTTAATCGCCGGCCCGGTATTGCATCACAAACAGATGATGCCGCAGTTTGCTCAATCAGCGACCTACCGGATCAATACCGAATCTATTGCCATCGGCCTTACCCTTTTCTCACTGGGCCTGTTTAAAAAAGTGATACTCGCCGACAACCTCTCCATCTATGCCAACGAAATATTTAATGTGGCCGCGGAGGGGGGCCACCCCTTGCTCATTGAGGCATGGATCGGCGCACTCGCCTACACCCTGCAGCTGTATTTTGATTTCTCCGGCTACTCCGACATGGCCATCGGCCTCTCGCGCATTTTTAATATCAACTTACCTCTCAATTTCGATTCCCCCTATAAGGCCGCCAGCATCATCGACTTCTGGCGTCGCTGGCACATGACCCTCTCTATTTTTCTTCGCGATTACCTCTACATACCTCTGGGGGGCAATCGCAAAGGGCCATGGCGCCGTCACGTAAATATCATGGCCACCATGCTGCTAGGTGGCCTATGGCATGGCGCGGGGTGGAATTTCGTGCTTTGGGGCGGCTTGCACGGTGGCTACTTGCTCATCAATCATGGCTGGCGCAGCCTTGCTAGCCGCAATTGCAGCGTCGCCAAGAATATTTCGCATCATGCCGGGGTGTTGCTGACGTTCATCGCCGTCATAATCGCCTGGGTGCCGTTTCGAGCCACGCATTTTGAAGGAACATTACGCATGCTGGAAGGCATGGCGGGAATCAATGGAATACCGTTACCGACTGCCCTCGAGCCCTTTCTCTCACCCTGGCTCGGTCAATCCACCACGTTTGCCGACCTGCGATGTGGAACCCTCAGTCTGGACAAGGCCCTCATTTGGATCACCTCTGGGTTGCTCATCGTCTGGACACTACCCAACACCCAACAATGGCTGGTCAATTATTCCCCTGCTTGGAACACGGTTGTTAGCTCATCTTCTCGGCTTGCATGGCGCCCCAACCGATCATTCGCGGTCATAATGGGCCTGCTTTTTGCGGTATCAGTGCTAGCCTTTAAGAAAAACAGTCCTTTTCTGTACTTTCGATTCTAGCAATGCCGTTCATTAAATATTTCATGCTGACCGGCGTGCTACCGGTTTTCTTGTTATTTTTCATTGGTCTTTATATTCAGCCTGTATCCGGTGATCTCACCAGACTGGGAAACCTATCGGAACGCGATTTTGGCTGGAATGCAATGCAGCACCAACTCACAATCAAAGAAAGTCTTCAGGCCCAGCAACCCAAGGTAGTGGTCATTGGAGATTCATTTTCGGTTAGAAATATTTGGCAGTCTATTGCCGCAGACTATGCCTCGCTTACGTTCATGACATTTGACTGGGAAGTTTTTTCTAATAATACAGATTGCCTCGAACAATGGCTATCGGCTTTAAAGGATGCCTATCCAAACTGTAAGTTTGTCGTTATTGAAACAATTGAAAGAGATTTTTTAGGGCGGTTCAATTCAAAGGATAAGACATGCGATACCAAAAGCAAAAGACCTGTTATAGTACAACAGGGGTACACCGATTCAGTACGTAGTTTTTACCTAAGGGATGCAATGCCTGACCCCATATATGCCGTGAAAAGCATTTACAACAGCTTGCATGCATTTAAAAAAATCGAGAAGAAAAAAGACGTTTTCGTTGCGCCACTGACCAAAACAGGGCTTTTCTCAAATAAACGATCTGACCTGATCCTCTATTACGAAAACGACACCTTGAAAAAAAATTGGGGGAAAGATGAGGTGCGGGAGGCCGTAGCTAAAGCGGGCCGCATGCAGCATCTGGCGGCGGACAAGGGCATGACGTTAATCTTTGCAGTCGTTCCCGACAAGTCGACAACCTATGCCAGCTATTTCAAATACCCTCAGTTTGCGGCTCCACCTCCTGATATATGGGCCGAACTTAACAGTCAGCGGGTAAACCAAGTCGATTTGCGACAGGTCCTGCTGCAAGCGGTCGACTCGAATCAAGACCTCTACCTGCCGAACGACACCCATCTTGGCAGCACAGGATACGTTCTGATGGCAAAGGCAATATCAGATCGCCTCAAAGTATTCGACCCATGACTTTGAGGTATTGCCTGACATTGCAAAGGTGTTAGCCGAACAACATTGAATCCCGCCCACAATCGGCATGTTTCACTTCTCAAGAGGATTACTATGAGTTTTTTTCAACACGACCGAGCTTTGGTTGAAAGCGAACAGATTGGAACCGGTACTCGTATCTGGGCCCTAACACATATTCTTGCCGGGGCGAGTGTCGGTAAGGATTGCAATATTTGTGATCATGTTTTCATCGAAAACGATGTGGTTATTGGCGACAGTGTCACCGTCAAATGTGGTGTACAACTCTGGGATGGCCTGAGGATTGAGGACAGGGTGTTTATTGGCCCGAATGCAACGTTCACGAATGATAGGTTCCCGCGTAGCAAACAATATCTCGAAGAATATCCTCAGACACTTCTTCGAGAAGGCGCTTCAATTGGTGCGAACGCAACCATCCTCGCCGGAGTGACCATTGGCAGACATGCAATGGTGGGTGCCGGTGCCGTGGTCACTAAAGATGTCCCCCCGAACGCCATTGTGGTTGGCAATCCTGCCCGAATTACCGGATACGTTTCATCGGTACAACGCACAACTGGCCCAGAAACTCAAGAAAAAGTAGAGCTGGCCAAGGAACCAAGCAAAGTTGCAGGTGTTCAACTGGTGGAATTGCCTTTCATTCCGGATCTTCGCGGCTCTCTATCCTTTGCGGAGGTAGGACAAAAATTGCCTTTTACGCCGAAACGATATTTTATCGTCTTCGATGTGAAGAGTAAGGAAGTTCGAGGCGAGCATGCTCATCGTCGGCTCGCTCAATTTCTCGTTTGTGTAAAGGGAAGTTGTTCGGTGGTTGTGGACGATGGTAAAAACAGGGAAGAATATCAACTTGATCAACCGAATTTAGGCATTTACTTACCGCCGATGATCTGGGGGATTCAATACAAATATAGTCTCGATGCGGTCCTTTTGGTACTCGCTTCTGATATTTATGATCCCGAGGATTACGTTCGGGATTATGATGAATTCCTTTCCTTGGTAGGCAAACAATGATCATACCATTTCTCGATCTTAAAACGCCTTATCTTGAACTCAAAGATGAACTCGATGCAGCCTATCATCGCGTCATGGAGTCCGGTTGGTACATCCTCGGTAAAGAAGTCGAGGCTTTTGAAGCGGAATTTGCCGCCTACTGCGAAACGGCATATTGCATCGGGGTTGCCAACGGTCTCGACGCCCTGCGTCTCATTCTTCAGGCCTATGGAATCGGACCGGGGGATGAGGTTATTGTCCCCGCCAACACCTACATCGCCACCTGGCTGGCAGTGACCCATACTGGCGCCAAGCCCGTCCCCGTCGAACCTGTCGAAATTACTTACAATATAGACCCTAAACGGATCGAATCGGCGATCACTGTTAAAACCAAAGCGATAATGGTCGTACATCTTTATGGACAGACGGCCGATATGGACCCAATCAACACCTTGGCAAAAAAATACGGACTCAAGGTCATTGAGGATTGTGCCCAAGCGCATGGAGCGAAATACAAGGGGCGTCGAGCAGGAGGCCTCTCTGATGCTGCCGGGTTTAGCTTCTATCCCGGCAAGAACCTCGGTGCATTTGGCGATGGCGGGGCGGTGACGACGAACGACCCGGCGTTGGCTGAGCGCATCCGGGTCTTGCGCAATTACGGTTCTGAGATCAAATATAACAATGAGATTGTCGGCTTCAATTCCCGGCTTGATGAGCTCCAAGCAGCGTTTCTTCGGGCAAAGTTGACCAAAATCGATGCATGGAATAAACGGCGCAGTCAGGTTGCCAATCATTATCTCCAGACACTGAGCGAACACAAGCAGTTAACCCTCCCGTTTGTCCCCGACTGGGTCGAACCGGTCTGGCATCTCTTCATCATTCGCCATGAACAACGTGATGTCCTCCAAAAAGCTCTCGCCTTAGCAGGGATCGGCACGATGATTCACTATCCGATCCCACCACACCGTCAGCCAGCCTATGCCGATCTTCATTTGCACGCAGGCGATTTCCCAATTTCCGAGCGAGTGGCAACAGAGGTACTCAGCTTACCGATGGGGCCCCACTTGACTGAGATTGACCTGAAAACCGTAATCGCAGAGGTGTCTCGTGCTGCTGACCAAAATTAAATCTTGCCTGCTTGGCAGTTTTTTACGCCTTTTTCAAATACCGAGGATACTCCTGTTTCGGATCCTTTCTAACTGCAAGGTCTTCGGGCGACCTTATCTGATGCAACCCGTACAGTTGATCGGCAAAGGAGAAATTCATTTTAATGGCCGCGTGACCATAGGGGTTTTCCCTTCACCATATTTTCTTAACGGATATGGGTATATCGAGGCAAGAAATCCTGGAGCGAGGGTAACAATCGGTACCGGCACCTGGATAAACAACAATTTTGTTGCAATCAGTGATTGCATACAAGAATCACTATAGGCAAAAATGTTATTATCGGTACTTGTGTCGAAATTTACGACAGTAATTTTCACGGGTTGGAAGCAAATCGAAGACACATCAGCTGCCCCGAGGAAGCGGCCGAAGTGTTTATTGAAGACAATGTATTTATAGGATCAAATGTAACCATACTCAAAGGAGTTACTATCGGCCAAGATTCGGTCATTGCGAATGGCTCGCTTGTCACTAAGAGTATTCCGTCAGGTGTTGTGGCCGGCGGAAGTCCGGCCACAGTTCTCAAACAAATAAGTGGCAATGCCTAAAACTCAATGGCCTGGTGTATCCTTCAATTTCAGGCTCTCTTCTTATTTCCCGTGCAACAGGCTCTTCGCCTTGGCAAAGGCTTGAAAAACATCTGGAAATATTGCATGCATACCGAATCTAAACCGCTTTGCAAAACTGATGTTTGGGGTTTTAAAAAAAAGTGAAATTTTTTCTCTCATATCTGCAGAAGTAAGAATCTGGTAGCCATAAGAACTCGTTTGCTGTGCCTGCTGTATGCGAGGGAGGACCTTTGCAAAAAATCCTATTATTTTTGCATCCCCCAACATCTGATCGGCTTCAATCAAGCTGCGTTGACACGACTTCGCCAATTCTTGGTATTTATATGTTTTTTTCCCGTGTTCTTGTTTTTGAGATATACCGCCACGACGATGCCTTACCAAGGGCTTGCCCAGCCGTACAGCACCGCTCATTAATAACGACCTGAAAACAAGGCATTGATCCTCACCTGACAACTTCGGATTCAATGGATTGGCGAGCAGTAAGCTCCGAGTCATCATGTGGCTGGCCCCATAAAATATGGGACGCTTAATAAACCATTTATCAACATTCCATTCTTCTAGCTTATCGATTTTTTTAATGTCAAGAATGGAGCCATCTTCTAACATGTCATAAACATCGGTACCTACCAAGTCACAAGAACGCTTCTGGGCAAAATAAAATTTCACACATTCACTGCATCTATTGTTCAGTGAGATATCATCTCCTGCAGCCGTAAAAATCAACTCGCCTGTCGAACATTTAAAGGCCTTATTCAAATTCCCAATTATCCCGAGATTTGCAAAATTTTTATTCAGAATAATTTTTTTATTTCCTGTATATGACTGTATTGTTTTTGTTACCACTTCCCAAGTAGCATCTGTCGAACAGTCATCACTAATAACAATCTCAAGATCTTCGTAATCTTGATTAAGTACACTTACCAAGGCATCATAAATATATTTCTCCTGATTGTATGTCAGAAGGATCAATGAAGCAGTCATTTTCATTTCTTAGACCTTCAACAGACACCGAGGGGGAGTGATAAGCTCTGTTCCACTGAGGTACTGGTCGATCCCCCTTTCGCACCACTGGAGTTGCTTCTCAATGGTTTTCTTGAGAATACCGTCGTTGACGGTCAACCTGTTCCGCGCATTCACCGGGTGCCAGAGGTGATACCCTAAGGCATAAAATTTCACGTTTTGCCTCTTTATACCATAATTCATAAGGCGAGCCGCGAACTCGGAATCCTCTCTGCCCCAGCCTACGAAATCCTCATTGAATCCGTTAACACTGATCGCATCCTGTTTCCAAAAAGCACAATTGCACGTTTTGATGCCACGCAACCCCGCACTTTTAAAAGAAAAAAGCCGCGCCAGCAAGACCGACCGCAAACAATTTTTCTTATTTTCGACCCCCATTGCAAAAAATGGCAACCTCAGGTGACCGCTTTTTAGGGCTGTAGCGGACAATTCCTGGCCGAGCAGCACTCGCCCCCCCTGGACAAAATGACCGGGATTAGCGAAGGCGCGGTGATCCGCAATGAAGTGGGGCTCCAACATAATATCGCCGTCAATTAAAATAATGTAATCGCCCTTGGTTATAGCGATAGCCTTGTTTCTGCTGCTGGCCAAACGGAACCCCTTGTCTTCCTGCCAGGAATGGACCACGGGGATGGATGAGGTCTCGCCGAATCGCTGCACCAAATCTGCCGTATCGGATTGCGAACCATCATCCGCCACTATGATTTCCATTGGCAGGAGAGTCTGAGTCAACACGCTCTGCAACGAAAGCTGCAGTGCCTCTTTCCAGTTATAGGTGGTGATGATCAAACTGATCTGCATGGCATCTCTTTAGCTGAATCAGCGCCCTATAAACGCCATAACTTTTTCGCAAACCATTGCAACGGTGATACCTTGCATGCAACTCAGGTGATCACAAAATCTTTTCCGGCAAGAGAGACAGTCAAGCCCTTCCGCCCGGATTACAGACTTGTTGACCCGATACGGACCGACACGCTCGGGATGGGTTGGCCCGAACAGGGCGACCACCGGTGTCCCAGTCATAGCCGCCATGTGCATGGGCCCGGTATCCAGGCCAACATAGACCGATGCCCTTTTCATCAACGCCACCGATTCCGTCAGGCTCAAACAGCCAGCGGCAATCGCCGTCTGTCCGTGCATTTGTTCTGTGATCCCGTCGATGTAGGCAAGATCGCTGCCACTGCCGCCGAACACGGCCCGGACCCCGGCGGCTTGTAGTTGATCGCACAGTTCACTCCATCTCGATGATATCCAGAATTTCGACTGCCATCGAGCGGTGGGGTTGACATAAACAAATCGGTCGTCTTTGCCAATCCCTGCACCGGCTAAAAAACTATCGACCCGAATTTCGTCAGCCTGACTCGAACAAAGATAGAAATCAGCCGAACTGGCCTCGCATCCAAGGAACGTGCAAAACAGCAGATTCTTATCAACCGCATGCACCGTATCTTGAGGGATCGCAATCAGGTGCTGCTGAAAATGGGTATTCAACTCCCGCGCATCGCCAAATCCCACCCGTACGCCTCCTGGGTTCATAAGGGTAAAAAGGCCGCTGCGGAAGGAGGCATGGAGATCGAGAACCACATCATAGGGATTAGCATGAAATGCGGTTCGTAATGCATGCAGGACACCCAGGGTTGCTGCAAAAGCTCGGCAATAGGCGAAACGTCCTGAATCCGGGTCGCTCGTCGAAGGGATATGGATAGGGTAAACAACGTCCACAGAAGGGTCGTGAGCGACCAAGGAAGAGAATCCTTGTTCTACAATCCAACCAATATGGCAGGAGGGAAAATAGCGTTTAAGAGCATGGATGACTGGAAGTGCGTGGATGATGTCACCAAGGGAACTCTGTTTAATGACCAAAATTCGCTTGCCGTTCAGATCCATAAGAAGTCGCCCGGTTGCTGCTGATCTGCTAGAATCTGTTGCACTGGCCTCAACCATCTTCGCCACAAAGACCATGATTGCTTTGCATCAGCTTATTACCATGCCGGCCTCAACAAGACTCGCCACGCAGAACCGTGGCTGCTTCCTGTGGACCAAGCGCAATAAGAGCCTGCCAATTGATCGTATATTTAGAGAGGACCCCACTAAACAGGGAAAAAAGAAAACCGGAGCTATAAGTATTCAGGTACGAGTCGGTTATCATAATCACTAGAAAAAACAGAGGAAAGGCCAGCCGAATCCGCTGCCAACCGTCCCTTGTCTGCCAAGCCTGATAAAACTGGACCCCAAAAAGACCGAGCAGGCTGAGCAGACCAAACAAACCGAGCTGTACGGCAATAAAGATATACTGATTATGCGGGTTGTCGGTCGATGGTATCTGAGGCGACGCCTGGAGGTTAATTCGGGAATAAGCCGAGTTAAAATTACCTGTCCCTACCCCGAACCAGGGTGAGTGCCTGATGATCTCCCAAGAATTCTTCCAAAAAAGCAATCGCAGGCCAACGGGGGTGTCAGGGTCCTTTTCAAAAGTCATTATTTGCTGTTGCACCAGGCCAATCCTACCCTGAAATACAGGACTCAGCCGGTAGGCCGCAGTAAAGACCAGCGGCAGCAGAATAAGGGTCAGCAAGGCGGCCTTAAGTACGTTCCTGCGAAAGTACTGCAAAAGGAGCAAGGCCGTAAGTATGAAAAACACCAAGTGGCCCGCACGCCCTATCGTAATGAATATATTGAAAATCATCAAGACGGCGAGTGCCATAATCGCCCAGCGCGCCAGTCCCTTCATCCCACCCCAGAGCAACTGATGGAGAAGAAGGTAGGTGGCAAAAGCCAGCATCGGAGTAAAGACGATGTGATTGCGTATTATGGTTAAATGCCCCAGAGAGGCAAGACCAACGTAATGGAGCAGATCAAACCTAGCAAAATCGATCAGCAACATGGTGACCGTAACCCCGGCGATAAAGCCCGCAACATACCGCCAGCGCTGCTCCCAACAGATAGCTGTCAGAAAAATCGGCAACAGTAGGATCTGCCACCGTTTCCTGATAGCCTCCAAACCGTCAGGTAGAGAGTCGGTCCAGCATAATCCAATCAGCATAACACCAAAAAAAACAAAAACGGCTATACAGATTGGGCTACCAATGATTTCGTTCCATTTTTCGCGAAATCCGCCCTCAAGCAACCAACAGACCATAATAAGAATGGCAGTCACCGTGATGGCCGAGGTCGAGAGGGGCAGGCTGAAGGCGAGCAGCATCAGCAGCCAGGAGTTGACCCTGCGCATCTGTTGTTGGAATGCTTTCATCGGGACCGCATCAGTGACGCATCAGTGAACGGCATTGTACAGGGAGCTGTATTCCCCTTCGATATCAAGCAGTTGGGCATGAGTTCCTTCCTCGACCAGTTGCCCATCCTTGAGAACAATGATCCGATCCGCATTTTTAATCGTAGACAGCCGATGGGCGATAACGATAGTAGTTCGATTCTGCATCAGATTTTCCAGAGCCCGCTGCACTTCACGTTCCGATTCGGTATCCAAAGAAGAGGTCGCCTCGTCGAGAATAAGGATCGGCGCATCCTTGAGCAGAGCCCTGGCAATGGATATCCGCTGCTGCTGCCCGCCGGAAAGCCGGGCTCCGGATTCGCCGATGACGGTATCAAACCCCTGGGGAAGTTCCATGATGAAATCCAGGGCAAAGGCTGCCCGGGCAGCTTCGATGATTTCCTGTTCCGGGCAATCGTTGCGGCCATAGGCAATATTATTGCGAACAGTATCGTTGAAGAGAATGGTTTGCTGGGTAACCAACGCCAACTGCCTGCGGAGCGAAGGCAAGGTAAACCGGCGAACGTCAACATCATCAATGAGCAACGAGCCTTGGCTGATCTCGTAGAAACGGGGAATCAGGTTGGCGAGGGTCGTCTTGCCGCTGCCGCTCGGCCCTACCACGGCCAGAACCTCGCCCCGGTTCACTCGAAGGTTGAGATGCTTGATCACCGGTGAATTATCTTCATAACTGAAGCTGACATCCGAAAGCACGATGCTGCGGTTGAACGGAGGCATCTCGATGGCATCCGGTGCCTCCCGGATATCTGGACGAATATCAAGCAACGCGAAGATCCTCGTAGCCGACGCCAGTCCACTCTGCAGAGTGGAATTAATCTGACTGACACCCTTAACCGGTTCATACAGCATGATGAGCGCGGTGAGAAAGGACATGAATGTGCCTGGAGTGGAATGCCCCTGCAGGACCTGGACGCCACCGAACCAGATGATCAGGGCCATGCCGATACCGCCAAGGAATTCCATCAGGGGGTGGGAGAGACAGCGGTATTTGGTCTCCGCCATGAGAATATCCATGAGGCGTTGCATCTTTCCGGCGAAACGCTGCTTTTCAAACCCTTCCATGCAGAAGGCCTTAACAATCCGCACCCCGGCGATGGTTTCATGCAACTGACTGGTAGCCTCGCCGAGGTTGGTTTGGTAGTTGGTGCTGATTCGCCTAAATTTCTTACCGAAAATAATGATGGGCACAGCGGCCATAGGTAAAAAAATCAACGAAACCGTGGCAAGTCGCCAATCCATGTAAAAGATGACCCCGAGGAGACCGATCACGGTAAAAAAATCCCGGAGAAGATGAATGAGGGCGTGCGACACCGATCCTTGCAGCATACTGACATCATTGATTATCCTCGATATCAGCTCACCAGTGGGTGTCTTGTGAAAAAAACTCAACGACAGGTCATTGAGATGGGCATATATTTGGTTGCGGAGATCCCGGATAACACTCTGCCCCGTCTTCTCCAAAAGGTAGGAATACGTAAAATAAAAGATACCTTTAACAAGAAATACCAGCAACAGTCCCAGCGGCAGCAGATTGAGCAACCTTCCGTCATGTTTATAAAAAATTTCATCCAACAACGGTTTTACCATATAGGCCTGGAGGGCGTTGAACCCACCGACGACGATCATTGCCGCCATAGCAATCACCAACTTGGAGGCATATGGCCTGAGAACAACTACAACCCTTTTATATATTTCGTTATTATTCATGCAAAAAGAGAAAAAATTAATTTTTTATGCAAAAGCTGTCAGGAAGATTTGACCTGCCCAGGTGCCTGAAGCGGAAAAAAGACCGATCTCCTTGCCATACAGCTATACGGTCTTACGTACCAGCTTGAAAAACCCACGCTCTACTGAAATCACAGGAAGGAAATACTTCCAATACCGCTGCCGAAGAAAAGAACCAATCAGATTAACCATTGGGGTGACAACTTCGCTCTCGCCCCAGCCTGGTCTCCATTTTCTCGACTTTTTCGTCCTGCCGTGGATGCTGACCGTTGGAGTCCCCAGGCAGGAAGCGAGATGGGCACCACCTGAATCATTACCAATGAAATAACCGGATTCATAAATAAATCCAGCGCAATCGGCAATATCGGCGAACCCCCGTAAGGGAAAGTCATCGTTGATGATCGGTTGCCATAGAACCAATTCCTTTGCGCTCATGATAAAAAATATATCGAACCCGGCCACCGCCAGCCGATGGGCAAGTTGAAGGAATCGCTCTGGGAGCCAATTTTTATGAACCTCTGCACTGGTCGGATGGATGCACACTCGGTTTGAAAATCGACGCCGTACAAATCCATCGGGAGCAACGATGCCATTGTCGGCAGTTGGGTTGTCAGTTGCAAAAAATCGACAGCTGATAGCCATCAAATTTTCTACCATGGTACGATCATTATGACACATCTGTTCGTAAGACACCCAGCGGTCAAGAGTCTGCTGACTCAGTGGTAGCGCTGGCAAGTGCGTCGATATAATCCGGTCGTATCCGGCTAGCTCGACCTCCATCAGCTCGGAAGCAAGCAACGGCACTATACGGTGATGGGGAAACCAGGCCGCCAGAGGAATGAGTACATTACTGTATATAGTCGTTTGGTACCCGCAGCGAAGGGCGTTTTGGGCAAAAACCATTTCTATCAGGCTATCTCCCAGGCCTACGCCGCCCAAAACTGCCACCGAACCACCGGTCACTGGTTCACGATCCATATCGTACTGCGACCATATCCTGCAATAATAGAACTAATCGGAACACGCCCGGCTCCTTATCCGCCTTGCTCACCGACCACGCCCTCCCCGTAACACCCTGAATAAAACTCAACAGTTACCCCAACAAAAGCCCTTACCAGGGCTATCTTTCAGCGCCATCATTACCCTATTTCACGAAAGGATACCAGCATAGTTGCCGGAAAAAACGGCGGGGAGATCGCCCCGTCCGCTGAGCAGGGCCGTCACCTCGGCGCATTCTTTTTTCAGTTGCCCCTGGCTGACATCAACAACAAAATAATCAAGACCGGTCTTCGTGAGTTCACCCGCAAACTGAAGCAGGGAAAATGCCGCATGAGGCCGGACATACAAAACATCGTCACCACGATCCAGATAAAATCGTTCACCGCGCGAACTGACCAGGCTCCGCTGTCCCTGAAAATGCGGGGCATCCAACCGGGCGGTAAAAAGCGGGGGCCGGCCATAGAGCTGGAGCCCCACTTGCATTCGCGTTCCCTCTCCCCGTGCTCGCGCAAAACTGGAAAAATGAGTTAAGGCGGCAGCCAGGGTCTGCTGGTCGATTTCTAGAGAAAACTGCATGCCGGCCATCCCTTGTGCGGCCCAAGCCTGCATGGCCGGACTGTTTAACACATTACAGGTAGAATCACCATAGAGCTTGACCCTATCCGTGGAGGGCAAGCGCCCATCGGTCGTAAACAGCGCGGTCTGGGCAAGATGACTGATCTGAAACTGAGTTGCCCCCTGTTGCTGCAGCTGTGTAATCGCCTCTTGATACCATGTGAGCTGCTCTTCGCTGATTATGGGTGGCAAGGCCCATATCAGAGGTGTCTGCCGGGTATTTTTTCTTGGCCGAGACTGAAGATACTGCGCCATATTTGACTTGTTAAGATCAATTATTACCTTGGCGATCTTAAAAGGATAGCGTTGCCCGAGTGCCTCCAGAGAATGAACCCGGATCCACCACTCTGGTGACGACGATTCACTTGGGCGGGATCTGCCTTTTTTTTGTGGCCCGGACAGCGGTACCCCTGTAACAGCATTGGCCCTCTCCACCGGCAGGGAAAGGGCTGTCATCATCTTGTCCACGGTCGACGAATCCAGTGGTGGAAGCGGCGACGTTGCGGCACTCCGCAGCAACGTTGATTTCTGTTTTTCGAAACGACTGCTGACATCAACCCGAAAGAGCACGCCATGAAAGGATTTGCGCAGGCTTCCTGGCTCGATGCCGGTGAGGGCAATGGCCACCGTTTGTCCCGGTCGCCCCTGTTCGATTTTCCGGCCATTTGCCTCCATGGATCGCAACGTAAAACTCTTGCGATCACCGGTTCGCTCATCATACAAGCGGAGCCGATCACCAACGCTCAACGCGACCTGCAGCATCACCTGAAGACTAGCTGGTGCTACCGGCCATTTGCCTTTCGGTTCATCGACCCGGATAACCTTACCGATCACCTCGCCGGTACTGCCCGAGAGCCGGGGAACAATAAGTTCTCCCTCCCGACCGGTGATGAAAAATCCGGAGGAGCGTTTCCGCCCCATGGCGTCTTCAAGGCACCGACGAGCGGCCTCAAGCATCCCTTGGCGCTGCTCCGGTCTAGCGTCGAGGGCATCGAGGGCCAGACGATAGGCGCGCACGGTGTTGCGGACATATTCCACTGATTTGAGCCGTCCTTCTATTTTCAGACAGACGACCCCGGCTGTCCTTGCCGCAGCGAGATGGTCGATGCCACTGAGATCGTTCATGGAGAACAGATAGCCACCCCCTTTCCCAAAATTTGCAGTGACCTTTCGCTTCCCGGAAGGTAGCCAGTCATAGCGGCGACGGCAGGGCTGCACGCATTGCCCCCTGAGACTCGATTTACCGCCATGGAGGCTGGAAAACCGACACAGCCCGGAATAGCTGAAGCACATGGCGCCGTGGATAAAAATCTCAAGGGCAACATCACTGCGCCGATTGATGGTCCCTATCTCTTCAAGACTGAGTTCGCGCGCCAGGACAATCCGACGAAACCCCATCGTTTGCAGATAGTTGACGGCCTTTGAATTATTAACCGTCATCAGAGTGGAAGCGTGGACGGTGAAATCCGGAAAAAAACGCCGGACCAGATACAAAATCCCCAAATCCTGAATAATTAAGGCATCCGGTCCGATTTTGAACAACGTGGCCAGTGTTTCCAGAGCCAAGCGGACTTCACTCTCCTTCATCAAACTATTCATGGCCACGTAGAGTTTTTTCCCCTTACCGTGGGCGAACCTGACCATGGCCGCAATCTCGCTAAAGGAAAAATCTCTGGCCAATGCCCGGGCATTCAGACCAGGAGCGCCGATATACACCGCATCGGCCCCCTCCTGCAGGGCGGCCTCAAAGGCCGGCAGGGTCCCGGCCGGGGCAAGCAATTCCATTTGCAAAGGGTGAATAGATAACGGTGCGGTGGGTGTCATACGCTATGATCCGGGATGTCTGCGTCAATGCCATTGCCCCGGCAAAAGGCCATAGCGAAAGCGAAGACATGGAGGCTCAACTTGAGCTTATTCAGTGGGGGAACAAAGGACCAGAGGGTAGTCAAGGGGCGGGAGCGGCAGAATGAAGTAGAAATTATTCCCCTCGGGGGTCGGCTCATAGCCAACGCGACCGCCATGCATCTCAACGACATGACGGATAAACGACAGCCCATGACCGGTTCCGGGGATCCCCAGACTTTCGTTGCCGCGGATCCCTTCAAGAAACAACTTATTACCTTGTTCTGCCGACATATTCGGGCCGGTGGTAAAAACATTAAACTTTATCCCCTTCTGGCCTGGTCGCGGAGAATCTTCTACTATCTCACGGCCATAAGCCATCGCTTTCCGCGGACTCCCCGAATGATCAATAATCTCCTTGGTGTACTTGGCGGCGTTGGAAAAAAGATTAGCATAAACCTGAGCCAGCAACCCAATATCAACCAAGATTGAGAACTCCTCCTCATGCATATTCTGCGGTCTGTCCACACTGACCTTGGCAGCCCGCAATCGGCTGGCATAGTGATCTAACTGCGGAATGATGACCTCTTTTTCAACGAAACAGCGTTTGGGGTGCAGGACCAGATGCCCCCGTTCAAAATGCTCACGACGAAACAGGCTTTCGATAAAAAGACTCATGTTGGCGTGGTGTTTGACAATTTCCTGATAATCAATGAGCAGATCATCTTGTAGCACCTTCAATTTCTCGCTGCACTGCGCACACTGCGCCGATGGTTGCTCCTGACCCAACGCCCCAGTTATTTCCCGGCGCAGGTCGTCAATCATCCCAATCTTCTTTTTCAATTGATTGAACAAGTGCTTGAAATACATATTGGGCACTATGACATTGTGTTCGATATCGATCACCAGTGTATTGATGAACTTCAATCGTTCAATGTTCTGGCGGACGATCAACCTGTTATCGAGATTATAGCCAATCCGGTTGGCGTATTTGATAAAGAAAAATTTATCGGTTTCGGAAAGTCCTTCTCGCCGCCGCACTTCATACAAACCCAAGGTGCGCCCACCTCCACACAAACCTCGCAGGTCATTCCACAACTTTGCCTGCCGCTGTTCCTGATCACGACTACCATTTTCGTTCTGATGAAAGGGCTGCTTACTGAAAATAGGCACCATGTACGACCCCGCCAATTCACACGGTACATCGTGCATCTGGATCGGATAACGGGCAGGTTCCGGCTCGGTCAGCACCCCCCGTTCACTGGAACATACCAGGTGTAATCCTTTGTCCGCTCCCTGACAGAGATAGAGTGCACTGGCAACCCCCACCAGTGCCAACGGGACAGAAACGCAGATTCGGTAAAAATCATCCAGCGAATCGTATTCCTGGGCCAGATCGAAAAAAGCCTTGAGAAAATCGTTACGGCCCTGAGAAAAGTTATATTTTTCATAACTTTCCGCCTTCTCGCGGATGCGACGGCAGACAGCTTCCAGGTCCGAAGGAATAAGTGGGGTGGCCGATTGTTCAGTCATAGGACAAACCGAAGCCGTACTCTTTCTTTTTCAGTGAAAGTTCCAGTACCAAACCCGCCGGCAATCCCGGCATCATCGTTTAGAGAGAACCACCGCATCACGATGCTCTTTTTCATTCAAGAGCACATCAACCCGTTCCTTAGGGGTCACAGCAACAACCATGCCGACATAATCGGGTTGAATCGGCAACTCCCTGCCTCCACGATCAATCAGTACCGCCAATTGAATCGACAGAGGCCGGCCGTAATCCATGATGGCATCCATAGCCGCGCGGGTGGTTCTTCCGGTAAAGATGACATCATCCACCAGAACGACCAATTTATTTTCCAATAAAAAGCCAATATCGGATTTTTTCACGACCGGATTTTGGGAGATGAGACTCCAGTCATCCCGATACAGGGTAATGTCCAAATTACCCGAAGGCAGAATGACCTTTTCCCGTTCCTCGATCTTTTGTTTGATCCGCTGCGCCAGAAACACGCCACCGGTATGAATGCCAATGATCGAGAGATTGGCCACGCCATGATTCCGTTCAACAATCTCCAGGCTGATGCGGTCGAGACTGCGGTCGATATCCCTGTCGATCATAATGGTTCGAGCTGTCATAGGTTCACACCCTGTTCCAGAAGTATTCGATTCCTTTTGCATCCACCAGATTGATTGCCTCCGGAAAGGCCTCACATTCCACCGTGAAAACCTTGGCAGCGATCTCGTCCGGGGTATCGCTGTCCTCTATCGCAACACACCGTTGCAACACGATCGGCCCCGCGTCGTAGGCCTCATTGGCAAAATGGACCGTGCAGCCGCTCACCGTACACCCGCGGGCCTTCACCGCCTCATGCACATGATGCCCATAGAAACCAGCACCGCAAAAAGAGGGAATGAGCGCAGGATGAATATTGAGCACAGCCTGACGCAAGGTCTCGGGAGGGGTATACAACTTCAGATAACCGGCCAAGGCGATAAGATCGACATCATAGTCAGCCAGTATCCTGTTGATTTCCGCATTATTCGCTGCGTGAAAGGCCGGATATCCATACCGCTGGGCCTTTGCAAGCCCTAAGGCCTGGGGCACATTGGCTATCACCACCTGGATTTCAGCCCGCAGGTTGCCAGTCTCGATCCGCGCATGAAAATTATCAAGCGTCCTGCCGCTGCCGGAAAGCAGCACCGCCAGTTTACGCATGATCGCCAGCCCCTGAAAAATAGGGGTCGGTCACCGGATCAACGGTACGCAGCCACTGAGCGATGGCGGTATCGTAGGTGGAGGTCAGCTCAAAGACCTTGCGAGCGAGCTGAAAACGGGTAACAAGCGTAGTGTTGCCGTGAGCTCGCAGCTCAGCAAGCACCTGCGGGTAATCAGCCGGATCGATAATCACGGTAACATCATGGAAATTTTTAGCGGCAGCCCTCAACAGCGTCGGCCCGCCGATATCTATATTTTCTATAGCATCAACAAGGGTGCACCCGGGAACCGCCACGGTCTTGGCAAAGGCATAGAGGTTGACCGCAAGGATATCAATGGGTTTGATGCCTTGATCACGGCACTGCCGCTGGTGATCCGCATTATCGCGCTGGTTGAGGATACCGCCGTGGACCAGCGGATGTAGGGTTTTCACCCTGCCGTCGAGCATTTCAGGAAATCCGGTAAAATCGGATACGTCCGTTACTTTTATCCCGCTCCCCCGCAATTTCAGGGCTGTGCCGCCGGTGGAGAGGATCTCTATCCCCATGGCGGCAAGCGCCCCGGCAAAATCCTCACACCCTGATTTATCGGTCAGGCTGATCAGCGCCCGCTCCACTCTTCTCATGCTCTCTCCTACTCTTTTTTCAAAAATTGACGAATTTTCCGCCGTTCATGTTTATCCGGCCGGTGCTCAGGGCGACTCGCCTGCAGGTTCATCGCCTTCCGTTCCACCTGCACCTGCTCGCGTCTGGTCAAAGATGCTTCTGTTTCCTGGTAGAGCGTACGGGCTGCCGCCGCCGGTCCGCGCTGCTCGCTCAAAACAAGAACACTGATCGTGTATTCAACAAATCCTTGCCTGATAACCAGCAGATCGCCAACTTGCAGGGTTCTGGCTGGTTTAATTTTGTGACCGTTGAGCGCGACATGACCACCGCCCACAGCCTTGGCCGCCAATGACCGGGTCTTAAAAAACCGGGCCGCCCAAAGCCATTTATCGATTCGCACATTGTCCATGTTCAAAATATTCCGCACCTTTTATCAGGTCAAAATACCACATTTCTCCGGAACGATCAAACAAAGATGACGCGCCACCTCCTGCCCCCTTGCGACGCACCGCAAACCGGTTCATCCTGCCCTGAGTACCGAAGGAAGTTGCCGATACTAAGAAAATCGGGTAAGGGGGCGGTATCGTTTCTTTGCAGATAGTGAAATCATGTCCTTACAGGCCGTTGGCATCAACAATTTCACCTGCCCCGTACGCATTCTTGAAAAAGGGGGCGGAGTGCAGCAAACCGTGGCCACAGTCAACCTGCTGGCCCATATGCCACAGGACCGACTGGAATCCTGCGTCAACGTGATGACCGCCCTGTTGGCGGAGTATCTACCGGATATCCACGCCGGCCTCTTCCCCACCCTGCTGATAGGGGTTCGCGAACAGTTGCAGGCTAGCGAGGCTCGGCTGGAAATGACCTTTCCCTATTTCATCGCTAAAAAGGCACCGGTCTCCGGCACGGTCAGCCTCATGGAATACCAGTGCTCGTTCACTGCCTCTTCCCAAACCAGCGGTGAACCTATCCTCACTGTCGTGGTCCCGGTCACCACCCTCTGCCCCTGCTCAAAAGAGATCAGCGCCACCGGGGCCCATAACCAACGGGCCGAGGTCACCTTGACGGTCCGGCCCATGACGCTGGTCTGGCTGGAAGATCTGATCACCCTCGTTGAAGGTTGCGGTTCCTCAGAAGTGTATGCCCTGCTCAAACGACCCGATGAAAAATATGTGACCGAAAAAGCCTATGCCCATCCAATGTTTGTCGAGGATGTCGCCCGCAAGGTAGCGCAACAGGTTCTCAATCGTGCCGACATCGCCTGGTTCTCCGTGGGCGTCGAAAGTTTTGAATCCATCCACAAGCATAATGCCTATGCCTTTGTCGACAGCAACGACCTGGAGCAGAGTCCTCCCGCACACTAACCGGCTTCAACCGGATACCTATCGCTTGCCAAGACCGCCCAGGCAGAGATACTTCATCTCCAGATACTCCTCAATCCCGTACTTTGAACCCTCTCGACCGATCCCCGACTCCTTGATCCCGCCAAACGGTGCGGCCTCGGATGACATCCTGCCGGTATTGATGCCGACCATACCATACTCCAGGGCCTCGGCAGTTCGCCAGATTCGGCCAATGTCCCGGCTGTAGAAATAGGAGGCCAGCCCAAAAGGCGTATTGTTGGCCAGAGCTACGGCCTCGCTGTCCTCCTTGAACATAAAGAGCGGCGCTACCGGTCCGAACGTCTCATCTTTCGCGATCAGCATCTCGGCGGTAGCGTCAAGGAGAACCGTCGGTTCAAAAAAGAAGCCGGTCGATCCCAACCGGTTACCACCACAGGCGATGCGGGCGCCCCTGGCGACGGCATCGCGGACCTGCTCCTCCACTTTAAGAATGGCGTTGAGATCGATCAATGGCCCTTGCTGCACCCCTTCCTCAAAACCGTTCCCGACCTTCAATTGCCGCACCGCTGCCACCAGTTTGGCGGCAAAACGGTCATAGACCCCCTCCTGCACGATAAACCTGTTGGCGCAGACGCAGGTCTGCCCAGAATTCCGGTATTTTGACGCAATCGCACCTCGAACCGCCTCATCGAGATCAGCATCGTCAAAAACAATGAAAGGCGCATGCCCCCCAAGTTCCAAAGAAATCTTTTTCACTGTGGCCGCACAATCACGCATCAGAATTTTTCCGACTTCGGTCGAACCGGTAAAACTGAGTTTGCGGACCAGAGGATTAGCGGTCATTGCCGCGCCGATCACGGTAGCCTGGCCAGTCACCACGTTGAAGACGCCGCGAGGGATACCTGCCTGCTCGGCGAGCCAGGCCAGCGCCAGAGCAGAAAAAGGTGTCTGGCTCGCTGGCTTGACCACCACCGGGCAACCGGCGGCCAGAGCCGGCGCTGCCTTGCGGGCAATCATGGCTGAGGGGAAATTCCATGGCGTGATCGCAGCGCAGACCCCGACCGGTTCCTTGAGGACAATGATCCGCTTGCCCTTCTGCCCCATGGGAATGGTATCGCCATAGACCCGCTTGGCCTCTTCGGCGAACCATTCGATGTAACCGGCGCCATGAAGAATTTCTTCTTTCGCTTCGGCCAGGGGTTTCCCCTGTTCTGCCGTCATGATAACTGCCAAATCTTCCTGGTGGGCAACAAGCAGATCATACCACCGGCGCAGCAGGCGAGCCCGTTCCTTGGCAGTCATTTCCCGCCATGCCGGCCAGGCATGATGGGCAGCGGTAATGACCGCAGCTATTTCTTCCCGGCCAAGCGCGGGAACCGAGCCGATCCGGTTGCCATTGGATGGATCGAATACTGGCATCCAGACCCCGTCCGCACTCTCAATCCATCTACCGTCTGCATAACACTGAGAGCGTAACAGCTCTTGATTACATAATTTCATTGCTCTTTCTTCACGAGTTCGCCAAAAAAGCAGGCAGCCACCACCTAAGAGACCTTTGTAGCCGACTGGTTCGATATTTAATTTTATGAATATTTCCGGCTATGGTACCATGCTAAAAACGGTGCCATCATACACCGGAGCATCTGTTTTTTCATCCCTGATAAAAAGCCAACCGACAAGAGACTAGGCCTCCATGAGCATCGAACACCGTAGATCCGAACGCATTATCGACTACCTGCCCCTTGAAGTGCATGCGATAAGTGGCAGCGACGGCCAGCCCATCGCCGGTCCCTTTTCCGGGAGCATTATAGACATTTCCACCCACGGCGCCTGCCTGCTTATGACCCAGGTCTTCCACAACGGCTTTCACCTCTTCTATTCCACCCGCGACACCAATAACACCGTGCTGCAATTAACGATCAATCACCCGCCAGACATCGACAATTACGTCCTTACCGCCGTCCCTATCTGGCTAGACCTCTTCCGGCAGGAGGAGATAAGGGCGTTCAAAATGGGAATCGAATTTACGAACAATCAGGAAGGAAACCAGATGAAGGAACTGCAATACGCTCTTCAAAAAAATCAGAAAAAAAGGGGCCGTTGGTGGATGCAGCACTACAAAAATTGGGGAAGAAATAGTTAACTGCGACCGTTGGTGGCCGAAGCATCCCGCCACGCGGCGAGCCCTCTATTGTTTTTCGCCATCAATGCAAAAAACCAGGGTCCTGTTTTCTACCCCTCGAAGCTGCATCTCCCCCATTTCCTTGATCTCGAACCAGTTGTCGATATCCCGCCGCACCGCTTCAGTGAGATAAATTTGGCAGGATGAAGATTCCGATGCCAGCCGCTGGGCGATGTTGACCTCATTGCCGATCACCGTATAATCCAGCCGTCTAGCCGAACCAATGTTGCCCAGGAAAACGGTGCCGCAGGTTACAGCAATACCCAAATCGACCCACTTGAAGTCCTGGTAACGCTCGCTCCATTGATCCCTAAGGGTCGTAAATTTTTCCCTGATTGCCCAAGCAGCCCGTGCCGCTGCCAGGTTCGGCTGATCCAGCTTGACCGGCGCCCCGAAAACAGCGAGGACCGCGTCTCCCATGAATTTATCAACCGTTCCTCTATGCTGAAAAACCTCTTCGGTGAAGAATTGGAAAAATGCATTGAGGAACGAACGGAGCGCCTGCAAGTCCAAGTGCTGAACTAAGCGCGTAAAATTTCTAATATCGGCAAACAGGATGGTCACATCCTTGATTTCCCCGAGCCCCATTAGATCGGAATTCTGCGCCAAGAGCAGTTCGGCGACTTCGGGAGCCACATACTGCTCAAACAGGGTCCGCATCCGCGTGGTCTCTGCCAACTGGTGCAGAGTGCGCACATTCTCAAGGGCGATAGCGGCCTGACTACAAATAATGTTGAGCATCTCGTTATCGGCATCGGAGAAACGTTCATCCGTCTCTTTCTGGCTGATATTGAGCACACCGATAATCCGCTTACGAATCCGGAGCGGGAAGGAGATCGCCGAGACAATATCCGGTTGCTGCAGCAAGGGGGAAAAGATGGACGTTTCCTGATCTTCCTTGTTTAGGATAACCGGCTTTCCCTGCTGGAATACCCAGCCAGCGATCTGATCGCCGGGCTGCAGTCGGATCGATTGCACCAATCCGGGATCCATGCCACGGGCGGCAGCGATATGGAGGCAACCTTCCTGGGCGTTATACAGCATCACCGAAGTATGGCTGGCCCCTGTCTGGCGATCCACCGCATCGAGCAATCCATCCAGTATCTCTTGCTCCGTGGACGCCGCAAGAAACTGCTCGCCAAGGCTGTACAAAGGGATGAGGGTCCGTAGTCGGGTGTTTTCCTGCTGCAGACGGAATCTTTCCATGGCCTGCTTGACGACCCCAGTTAAATAGGTCGTATTGACCGGCAGTTGCACGAGCCCGGAGAAACCGGCTTCCAGGGCCCCTTGAAGCATGCCGGTATCAGCGGAAGCGGACAGCAGAACACCAGCCAGGCCGGGTTGGACGGTTCCGAGTTCGGCAAACATCTGACGCCCATCGATGGCGGGTGGATCATCCACAATCAAGACGAGGCAAACGCTCTGGTTGCGGCATATCATCATCGCTTCCTGCCCTGCCTGACAGCGAATCACCCGTAACCGTGACAGGGCCGAAATAATAGTGTCGGCCTGTGCGTCATCAGTGGTAAGCAGTAAAATAGAAGATTTCATACCGTCTCTCGTGCAGGGAATTCTGAACATTTCCTAGTGTAGGGTACCATTATGATAGAGGCAAGGCAAGAAATAGGCTTAATGCGTGTCCCAATGGGCCTCGCCCTTCTATCCATTTCCCTTTCCATGGGGTATAATCGTTCATGCCTGAAAAAAAACTACAGCATAGTCCGCTCGCCGAACGGATGCGTCCGACACGACTGGATGATTTCGTGGGCCAAGAGCACCTGGTCGGCCAGGGGAAATTTCTTAAACAGCTGATCGACAGCGGTAGAATCCCATCCCTGCTCTTCTGGGGGCCTCCTGGATCAGGAAAAACAACGCTCGCCTCCATTCTCGCCCACGCTATCTCAGCCAACTTTGTCTTTTTTTCAGCGGTTCTCTCCGGAGTGAAAGAAATACGGCAGATTGTGGACCAGGCACGAGTGTTCCAGGAAAAAAATACCACCCCAACTATCCTTTTCGTCGATGAGATCCATCGGTTCAATAAAAGCCAGCAGGATGCTTTTCTCCCCCACGTTGAAAACGGCCTTTTAACCTTGATCGGGGCCACAACAGAAAATCCCTCATTCGAGATCACCGCCCCGCTGCTTTCTCGCTGTCAGGTCCTGCTGCTCGTCCCCCTGCAGCAGGAGGATCTCAAGCGGGTTATTCAACGAGCGCTTACCGATACGACTGCCGGCCTGGGCGCCTCTAATCTGGCCATTGAGGAACAGGCACTGGCACTGCTCGCCGATGCTGCGGACGGTGATTGCCGCAGAGCCCTTAATCATCTGGAAACCGCTGTCTCACTCACCCTGGATATGCTGCGACAGCAACCACAAGCAACGGATAAAGATCGGCTCATTACAACCGCCTGTGTGCAGGAAACCTTGCAACAAAAAACGCTGCGTTACGATGCCAGCGGTGAGGAACATTACAACCTTATCTCAGCTCTGCACAAGAGCCTACGCGACAGCGACCCGGACGGCTCGGTCTACTGGCTGAGCAGAATGCTGGCCAGCGGTGAAGACCCTTTGTATTTAGCCCGACGAATGATTCGTTTTGCCTCCGAGGATATCGGCAATGCCGATCCGCAGGCCCTCCAAGTAGCACTCAATTGTCGGGAAGCCTATCATATGCTGGGGTCGCCGGAAGGTGAACTGGCGCTGATCCAGGCCGCCGCCTATCTGGCCACAGCCCCCAAAAGCAACGCCATCTATGTCGGCGCCCAGAAGGTCAGGGCTGACATCAACCGTACCGGCTCCCTGCCCGTACCCTTGCATCTGCGTAACGCGCCGACGACGCTTATGAAAGATTTCGGCTATGGCCGCGGCTACCAGTATGCCCACGATGACCGGGACGGGTTGGTCCGCCAGGAGCATCTCCCGCCTGAATTGACAAACAGCATTTACTATGAGCCAACCAACCGCGGTTTCGAAGCCGTGATCAAGGATCGACTCACCAAATGGAAACAGATACTCAAACAACGAGCCCAACACCATGAACAACAAACACGGAAAAAGTAAACTGGTACTATTGCTGACCCTTCTCGCCTTGGTATGCCTGGCGCCATTTGCCGGAAAAACGGCTGAAGCGGCAGGGTTACGGCTGATCTATTCAAACGACAACCTGGGCGAACTCGATGGCTGCGGCTGAGGCTCCAGCAAATTGGGCGGTCTGTCCAAAAAAGCATTTTTGATCAAGGGATTGATAGCGGAGCCCGGAAAACCGGCGCTAATCGTTAACGGCGGCAACCTCCTTTTTAAAACGGATACGCTCGAGCCGAATACTCGTGACGCGGCGAAAATTGCAGCGGATGGCATCATGCAGGCGACCCGCACGATGGGCGGAACAATGGCCGGTGTCGGCACCAGGGATCTTGCAGCGGGCATTGCATTTCTCCAGCAATACCAGAAGCCTCCTGCCTTCACCTGGCTCTCCCTCAACCTCATCGATCCCGTCACCCGCAAGCCACTGTTCACGCCGGTATTATTACGGGAGGTGGGCGGGCTAAAAATTGCCGTGCTGGCCATCACCAATCATGCCGCCTTGCAGAATAAGGCGGGCGATTTCCAGGTAGCGACCTGGCAGGAGACCTTGCCCAACGCCCTAGCCAGCCTACGGCAGACTGCCGATATCATCGTGCTCCTGTCCAATTATGATCTTGCTGAAAATCAAGCAATCGCCAGAGCCTGCACCGCCATCGACCTCATCCTCCAGACCGGGCACGCTGTCGGCAACATGAGCCCTCTCCTGATCAACCAGACCCTTATCGCCCAGGCTGAGATCCGGGGAAAATACCTCGGCGTGTTGGATATCGACTGGAATGGTCATGGAAGATGGAGCGAGAGGAACGCACCCCAGGCGCCACTGAAAAGCGAGCAACAATCGTCCACCTATGCCAATCGTTTCATCGCCCTCAAGTTGTCGATATCCAACGATCCCGGGGTTGAGGCATTGATACAACAAACCCAGCAAAGGATCGATAAACTGCCCAAAGAACTGCCGCGGTAAAAACTGACAAAAAAAAAGGCCGCCCAAAGGCGGCCTTTTCCACATGCATTAAGTGCTCATTAACAGCCAAAAGCCTTCTGCAGATTAGGGATGGTCTGTTTTTTGCGGCTCATCATGCCATCGATCCACATGGAGTTGTTGGCAAGTTTGCCACCAAAAGCAGCTTCAATCATAGCAGGATCATCGGAAATAACCATCAGGTCGGTTCCTTCTTTGACAACATCGGTGAGCATCAACAGCACGGAATGACGCTCGCCGCCTTTTTGATCTTTCATAGCGTTCAAAAGCGCGTCGCGCATATCGGCAACTTGCTCCAAAGTGGCAAGCTCTAACTGGCCAACACCAACCTTCTTGCCCTTCATATCGAAATCTTTGTAATCCCGATGCAACAGATCCATGGGAGGAACGCCGGCAACCGCGCTCTTGGCTTTCAGCATTTCCATGAAAATTTCATCGGTGTTGGTGACACCGGCGATAGCTGCCAATTCTTTTACAGCTTTCTTGTCAGCTGGGGTACAGGTAGGGGATTTGAAATTAACGGTATCGCTAAGGATCGCGGAAAGCATAATACCGGCAACCTTAGGAGCAACAGCCACACCATCCAGATCGTACATAATTTTGAGAACGGTACAGGTGCAGCCAACCGGTTGATTGAAGAAATAAATCGGCTGATTGGTGGTAACATCACCGATTTTGTGATGATCAACGATAGCCACGACATCGTTGGCGGTGAGGTTATCCGGAGCCTGTGCCAGATCACTGTGATCGACCAGAGCAACTTTCTTGCCAGCGGCGTCGGTCATGATCTCAGGGGCGGCAAAGCCAAAACGTTTGAGAACGGTTTCTGTTTCAGGATTCAGTTTTCCCTGCATAACGGGAATATAATCCTCACCTTTGGCTTTCATCAACTCAGCAAAGGCGATTGCGGCGGTTACAGAATCGGTGTCCGGACTTTTGTGGCCAAAAACATAAACAGACATAGCGTAATACCTCCCAAAACTTGATAAATGACACATAAATATGTGCGCTTCTCTTCTCTTCCAGACCTTTCAAAGGCCGGGAACAATAAAATTGATCGACATTATAACGTTCATTTATAAGCGTCAAGCAGAAAAAGGATAAGTGGCCTAGCGCCACTGGTTCTTCTTCAAAAAACAAAGGGATCGACTCAGTCGACCCCTTTGGCTTATCTCTATTTTACCCACTCTGGTTTAATCGCGACTGCCCCCGAAAAATCGCAACAGCATCAGAAACAGATTGATGAAATCAAGATACAGGGCAAGAGCGCCGATGATTGATCCTTTACGGATAGCAGCTTCCCCCTGCTGCATGATGCCCTCTTCTCCAATATTTTTTATTTTCTGCACATCGTAGGCGGTCAGGCCAACAAAAACCAGGACACCGATGGCAGAAATAGCCCAGTACAGGACAGAGCTTTGCAAAAAGATATTGACGACAGAGGCGAGAAGAATACCGATCAAGCCCATGAACATGAACGATCCCACGCCGGAAAGATCCCGTTTTGTAACCATACCGTACACTGCCATGGCACCGAACATTCCCGCGGTCACTAAAAAGGTACCGGCAATGGAGGCATGGGTGTAGGCCAAAAATATGGTAGACAGCGTTAGTCCGTTCAGGATCGAGTAGCCAAGGAATAAACCCGTGGCAGTCCCCGGTTGCAGCTTTTCAATCCGAGCCGACAGGAAAAAAACCAGCCCGAGTTCGGCCAGCACCAGAATGAGAAAAAGCGGGCTGGAAACAAGGGCCCTGACTATTCCAGATTCGGCCGTCACATAGGCCACTCCTCCGGTAACCGCCAGCCCTATGGCCATCCAGTTAAACACCTTGGCGAGAAAGACGGTCGAAGCTTCCTGTCTCGCCTGTGCTAAGGTTATGTTGCGTGCTCCTATCTGCGTTTGCATGACGGCGTTCTCCTTCTTTTTTCTGAATGACTCGATTGATTGCAACTCTCTCATAGTAACCATTCTGCCGGGGAAGGCAAGACCAGCGCCCTCCACTCAGAAAAAATCAGCCCCCAATTCCCTCCGCAGCATCCCGACGGGGGATTTCAATTTCTGATCCGAACAAATGCCATTCCTGTGCAGAGAAAGCTGTAGAGCCGAGTATGTTTTCATCATGAACATTATGAGAAAACCGTATACTATGTATCCATGAATGATATCAAATACGCCTTATACAAAAAGGGCCCATTGAGAAGTCATAACCGTGTTGCACCTGCCAACCTTGCCAGCGCGTGGGCATGATGGAAAAAAGAAACAGGTCTAAAAAGAACGAGCTCTCCTTTCTTGGGGATTCCTTGTCCGCAATCTATTCGACAAAAAAGTGGAAAAATCAGTGGCGATTGTTCCGCCTTGCCCAGGATTGGCCAGCGATCGTTGGCACAGAAGTTGCTCGGCTGACGGCACCTGCTTTTTTTCGTCAGGATGTTCTCTGGATCTTCGTGCAGGATTCTGCCTACATGCAGCACATGCAATTCATTAAACTTGACCTGATGGCCCGGGTGAACAGAATCATGATTGAACAGCCGGCTATCGATATCCGCTGGATGCTGCAGCCGGAAATCCTGCCGGTGCCAGAGCGGCACACGCCCGAACCGCATCCCGTTGATCCCGAGCAGGAACGATCATTTCGCGGCATGACCGAAAGTGTCGCCAACCAGGAATGCCGGAAAGCGCTCCAGCGTCTATGGCGAACCTTTGCTTCCCACTCTAAATAGAAACAGAAGATTTGCGCAGAAGTTAGCTGCAGCTGCATGGAGCCTGCGGGATGGTTCATTTACTTTCCTGATCGGCTCGACAATTTGCCTCCTTTCCATAAATTATTGCGCGCCAGGGCGCTTATTTTGCTCTTTGCCCTGAAATAGGCTATGTTGCCCACTGTAGACATCTTCGACATCTCCGGTCCTCTGAAACACTTCAATGAACAGCATGAATATCCTCGAATTAATAGGCAACACGCCTCTGGTTGAATTACGTCGGCTCAATCCTGCCGCCGAAACGGTCCAACTCCTTGGAAAACTCGAATCACGCAATCCCGGCGGTTCGGTCAAGGATCGGGTCGCCCTGTCCATGGTTGAAGCCGCGGAAAAAAACGGCGAACTGACCCACGATAAAATCTTGTTGGAAGCAACCAGCGGCAATACCGGCATCGGCATGGCCATGGTGTGCGCGGCCAAACAATACCGCTGCCAGCTGATCATGCCGGAATCGGCCTCAATCGAAAGAAGGCTGATCATGCAGGCTTATGGCGCGGAAATCATCCTGACCCCGGCTAAACGTGCCACTGACGGTGCCATCGAAAAGGCGTATGCCTTGGCCCGGGAGTATCCAGAACGGTATTTCCTGGCCGATCAGTTCAACAATCCGGCCAACTGGCAGGCGCACTACAAATCCACGGCACCGGAGATCTGGGAGCAGACCAACGGCCAGGTCACCGACATCATCGTCACCCTGGGAACCTCGGGTACCGCCATGGGCATTTCACGATGGTTCCGAGATCATCATCCGGAAGTCCGGGTGATCGCGGTAGAGCCGTATCTCGGCCATAAAATCCAGGGCCTTAAAAACATGAAGGAGTCCTATCGGCCAGGCATTTTCGACAAAAGCCTGCCCTCTGCGATTGTCAACGTCGCCGATGAAGACGCCTTCAGCACCGTCCGTCGCCTCGCGGCCGAAGAAGGCATTTTTGCAGGGATGAGTGGTGGCGCTGCCATGTTTGCGGCCATCGAAAGGGCGAAAGAGATACCTGCGGGTTGCATTGTCACCATTTTACCGGATGGCGGCGAGCGCTACCTGAGCACCTCGCTGTTCGTACAAAAAGAAAAGGTACAGGAAAAGACTTCCCAGTTACGCTTTTTCAACACCATCACCCGGAAAAAAGAGGTGTTCCAGCCGATCCATGATAAACGGGTCACCCTCTACGCCTGTGGCCCAACTGCCTTTGAATCGCCCAATCTTGCCCACTGCCGCCGGTTCATCGTTGCCGATCTCATCAACCGCTATCTGCACTGTTGCGGCTACGCGGTTGCGTCCTACATGAATTTCACCGATCTCGACGACAACACCATCGCCGGAGCCATCAAGGCCAATGCCAATCTGAAGGATTTCACCGACAAATATATCAACGAGTTCATGCAGGCGGCTGAGATCCTCAACGTAGAGAAGGCCACGGGTTATCCACTGGCCTCCGAGCACGTCGGCGACATGATCGAGATTACCCATGACCTGATCCATAAGGGCTATGCCTATGAAAAGCATGGCTCGATTTATTTTGACATCTCCAAGTTCAAGAAATACGGCCAGTTGTCCGGTATCGACCTGAGCAAGATCAAGCTCGGGCAAACAGTTGATCTCGATAACTATGAGAAAGACAATCCGCGCGATTTCACTCTGCTCAAGCGCTCGACCCTGGCGGAATTAAAAAAAGGTATTTTCTTTGAAACCGACTGGGGCAATATCCGACCCGGCTGGCATATTGAATGTTCGGCGATGTCGACCAAGTACCTGGGGGAGACCATCGACATCCATACCGCCAGCCAGGATCTGATGTTCCCGCATCACGAAAACGAAATCGCTATTGCCGAGGCCCTTACCGGTAAAACCCTGGCAAATTACTGGATGCATTCCGGACAGCTCTTGAAGGACGGTCGCAAAATGGCGGATGCAACCGGCAACGTGGTGACCCTGCAGGAGGTGCTGGATAAAGGCTACTGCGGCCGGGAACTCCGTTTCATGCTGCTGGGCGTTCATTACCGTAAGCCCTTGTTGTTTTCCTACAAGCGCCTTAATACCGCCCAAACGGCATTGAAGCGGATTGACGAATACACCTGCAAGCTCCTCTGCCTGCCCGCCGGTTTGCCCCACCCCGAGGTGGCTTCGTATGTATCCGAACTGGAAAAGCGATTCAGTGATGCCATGAACGACGACCTCAATATCTCTGGGGCGATCGGGGCGCTGTTCAATTTCATCAAACAGACCAATCCCATTGTCCAGTTACGGAACCTTGACCAGGATCAGAAAAACGATGTGTTTGAAGTCCTGCGGATGATCAATACGGTACTTGGTGTTCTCCGGCTCGAGCATTGTCCCCTGACCCCTGAAATCGATCGGCTTATCCGGCAACGGGAGCGGGCCCGACAGCTCAAGGACTGGACCTCTGCCGATTCAGCCAGGGATGAGTTGTTGCGCAAAGGGGTTACTATTCACGATACGGCGGCAGGACCGATCTGGGAACAAACTGACGAGGGCGCGTAGTGACCGGCGAGGATTTTCTCGGTTTACGCTCTGCTGCGGGACCTTCTATAATTCTTGCGTTCTCAACGGTTCCTCGGTACATTGCCTGCAAAAACATGCGCCAGTAGCTCAGCTGGATAGAGCAACTGCCTTCTAAGCCGTAGGTCGCAGGTTCGAATCCTGCCTGGCGCACCATAAAAAAAATAGGAGTTAGGCCACATAGGCTTAACTCCTTTTTCGTTAGCGCTACCCCATCGCTAACCTCAAACAGTTTATAGTGGTCCCAAAAATTTCGACAATATGGTAAGGACGAAGGCATATAGTCAAAAAAAGATATTTTTTTCCCACTCGTGATCACAGGGAGAGCAAAATCAGTGAGCACCCATCAAGCAGATCGATTCATCTATGTTGTCGGCGAACAACAGCGCGCCATTATTCCAGAAAGTGCAGAGACGTTCTCCTTCACCCAGCACAACATGCAACAAATCGACACGAGAGAACTCGCATCGGTGGTAGCCAATGTTTTCGCCAAAGGACATTTTTTCCCTGGTCCCGACGAAGCGCTTACCTCTGTCATTCATGAATTAACCAGCAGAGCGGACGTTTTCAAAAGCGCATCATCCCACCAAGCAATTAACGGGCGATGCACACTCATCACCGCATTCAAACGTCTAGATGGAGAGATTTCCGTTCAAGTAGCGGCCACGGTTCCTGTTGAACCGGGCACACTGAACCTGGAGGAACCAGACAGCTTTCATGCATTTTTATTGGAAATCCTGCCCGAATTCCAGCAGGCCTTCACTAAGGAAGCCTATGCTCCCGATTCAAAACTCATTAATATTATTAAAGAAACAACACTATACCACATAAACAAAAAACTTCATTGAACCGCTCGACCTCATGTAATTAAGGCAGGCGACCTTGCCCACATTCTATTTTTCGATATCATCAATGTTGACCAGAGTTGCTCTTCTTGGCAAGATGGCGGTTGCTCTGTTGATACTAAAAAACGCACATGCTGGCCGCGTTCCCAGGGCACACAAAACCCGGTTCCCCGGACATCAGACCCTGATTATAGTTAAAAACCCTGGCAACTACCTGCCTTTATCGTATTTTTCTTTTTTTTACACACCCCTATGGATAACAAACAAAAATACAATGTGATTTTTGCGGTTTTTGCCGTCTTCGGCATCCTGATCATTCACGAAATGTGGGTCGAGCAACAGAGCATCAAGGCGGTTCCTTACAGCCAGCTTGAAACACTTCTTCAGCAGGGCAAGGTTGGGGAATTGACCATCCGGGAAAAATTCATAACCGGTGAACTGAAGGAAGCCGACGAAACCGGCAAGAAAATCATTGTGGCCAATCGGGTTGATCCCGGTCTTGCGGAACAGCTTTCGAAATACAATGTGCCGTTCACTCAGGTATATGAAAGCAAATTTTTAGCAACCCTTCTTTCCTGGATCATTCCGGCTCTCGTCTTTTTTGGCATCTGGGCTGTAATCATGCGGAAATTTGGCGACAAACAGGGTTTGGGCGGCGGTTTCATGAGCATAGGCAAATCCAAAGCCAAGGTCTACGTGGAACATCAGACCGGCGTCACTTTCGAAGATGTCGCCGGGGTTGAAGAAAGCAAGGCCGAGTTACAGGAGATTGTCGATTTCCTCAAAGCACCCGATGATTACGGCAAGCTCGGAGCGCGGATGCCCAAGGGAGTTCTCCTCGTCGGCCCTCCAGGAACGGGAAAAACCCTGCTGGCCAGAGCGGTGGCCGGGGAGGCCAGTGTCCCCTTCTTCTCGATCAGCGGTTCGGAATTTGTCGAAATGTTTGTGGGCGTCGGTGCCGCCCGCGTGCGGGATCTCTTCGATCAAGCAAGAAAATCGGCTCCAGCGATCATCTTTATCGATGAACTCGACGCCTTGGGGCGGGCTCGCAGCGCAGCCGGATTGGGGGGCAACGACGAAAGGGAGCAGACCCTCAATCAATTATTGGTCGAACTGGATGGTTTCGACCCGTCCAGCGGTCTCGTACTTCTGGCCGCCACCAACCGCCCGGAAGTGCTCGACCCTGCCCTGCTGCGGGCCGGTCGCTTCGATCGGCAGGTGCTGGTTGACAGGCCTGACAAACTTGGCCGCATCGCCATTCTCGAAGTACATATGAAAAAGATCCAAATGGGAATCGATGTTGTCGCCAGTCAGGTGGCTGACCTGACCACCGGTTTTTCCGGGGCAGATCTTGCCAATCTGGTCAACGAGGCGGCGTTACTGGCGACCCGCCGTAAGGCCACGCAAGTCGAAATGGTTGATTTTACCCAGGCGATTGAACGGATCGTTGCGGGCTTAGAGAAGAAAAATCGGCTGCTCAACCCTAGAGAACGGGAGATTGTCGCCTATCATGAAATCGGCCACGCTTTGGCGGCTCTAGCCATTCCAGGTACCGATCCTGTTTATAAAATATCAATCATTCCTAGAGGGATAGGGGCGCTGGGCTATACCCTGCAACGACCGACGGAAGACCGTTTCCTTATGACCAAAGAAGAACTTGAGCATAAAATAGCGGTACTGCTGGGCGGCCGGGCGGCGGAAAAACTCATTTTCAACCACCTTTCTACCGGGGCCTCCGACGATATCGCCAGGGCGACGGATATTGCCCGGAACATGGTCACCCGCTATGGCATGGACCCGGAAATCGGCTTTGTGGTCTATGAAGAAAATCATCCAACTTTTATGGGCCCGCAAGGCCCGGGCGTCAGCGGTTGCATGATCAGTGACAGCACCGCCCAGCAGATCGACGCTTCTGTGCGGAAAATTATTGACGATACCTTTGCCGTGACCTTCAGAATCATGGATAACAACCGGGCGGTCCTGGAGCGGTGCGCCAAGGCGCTTTTGGAAAAAGAAACACTCTTGGAAAAAGAGCTGGTCGAATTAACCAGTGATTTGCAGCGATAAGCCGAAAGGCACGGTGCGACCGAGAGATTTGCCTTAGCTGCGGAATCTGCTCTGCCTCTCTCAGAGGATAGGTTACCCTGCCATCGCTTTAGACAGAAAGGTTAAGAGGTCCGCAATACCGTGTTCAACAAAAAAGGGCGGCCCTTTACGGGACGCCCTTTGTGCTAATCCGTTAAACCGACCGGATCAATATCTGCTTAGATAATTGTCCAGTTCCCAATCAGTGACAGCAGTACGGAATGAATCCCATTCCTTCTCCTTACCTTCAACATATTTTCCGAGGATATGTGCACCAAGGGAATCCTTGGCAATCGGATTGGCTTGAAGTACCTGAATGGCTTCCTGAAGATTTGCCGGCAGGCTGGCAATTCCGGCCTCCTCTTTCTCAGCAGGAGTCATCTCGAAAATATCGACATTGACCGATGGCGGCACCGCCAAGTTGTTCTTGATGCCGTCCAGACCTGAATTCAACATCATGGCGAAGGCCAGATACGGATTGCAGGTGGGATCCGGGCAACGCACCTCGGTGCGGGTTCCCATGCCGCGGGAGGCGGGGATTCGGATGAGGGCGGAGCGGTTTGAAGCAGACCAGGCCACATAGACCGGTGCTTCATAACCTGAAACCAAACGTTTATAAGAATTGACCAGCGGATTGGTTATAGCGCAGAAGCCCCGGGCGTTTTTCATGATCCCAGCAATGTACTTATAACAAACATCGCTCAACTGCAGCGGACCTTTCTCATCAAAAAAAGCATTGGTTCCGTCGAGCTTGAACAAAGACTGATTGGTGTGCATACCTGAGCCGTTGATGCCAAAAACCGGCTTAGGCATAAAGGTAGCATGCAGGCCGAATTCAGCAGCGATCGAGCGGATAACCCATTTGAAGGTGATAGTGTTGTCGGCAGCGGTGAGCGCATCAGCATATTTGAAATTGATCTCATGCTGTCCCTCGGCAACTTCGTGATGGGAAGCCTCGATCTCGAAGCCCATGGCCTCAAGAGTGTGGATGATCTTGCGGCGGCAATCGATGCCGGCATCATCGGGTTCTACATCAAAATATCCGGTTACATCGTCAGTAATGGTGGTGGCGCAACCATCTTCGTCCCGTCTAAAAAGAAAAAATTCGCATTCAGTCCCGACGTTCATGGTATAGCCGAGTTTTTTGGCGTCTGCTAGCACCCGTTTGAGGTTGTTGCGCGGACAGCCGACAAAGGGGGTGCCGTCTGGTTTGTACACATCACAGATAATACGGGCCGCATTACAACCGTCTTTTTCACGCCAAGGCAGAACCACAAAAGTATCGTAATCCGGTTTGAGGTACATGTCGGACTCATTGATCCGGACGAAGCCCTCAATGGAGGAACCGTCAAACATGATCTGTCCGTCCAGCGCTTTTTCGATCTGGCTTTTGGGAATGGCGATATTTTTCATGAATCCGAAAATATCAACAAACTGAAGACGGAAGAAATTCACATTCTTCTCTTTGATAATTTTCATTATTTCGTCACGTGTCATAACTCCTCTCCTTGTCCTTTGTGGATTCTGATTACCAACGAACTTCAGCCAGGGTCAGCGGGTGCTGGAGGGTCGGCTGGGTTTGCAGTGCTCCATAAGCCAACCGGTCAACCATGGTATCCAGCTAAAAACGGCAAACACGGCTCTGGACCTGATTTGTGTATAATCTTGAACATTGAAAAGATCAACACACGAACACAGAATCAACAGACACTGGACGAGAGTTGTACAAGCAGATCAACCACCAATATGGGGTTTGGGTGCGGCTCACGGCCTGGCCCTAGCTATCGAGCTGGACGGGTGCCGCCGGCAGATTCGGCTTACGTCTTGCGGGAAAAAAAAAGGCCGCCCCCTGCCGGGAGCGGCCTTGAACACGTATGCGAGCAATCCGGGATCAGCGGATAAACAGCATCTCCTGGTAGGAGGGCAGCGGCCACAGATCGTCAGCCACCACGGACTCCAGGGTGTCGGCGTAGCCGCGCACCGCCAGCATGGCGGGCAGCACCTTCTCGCACATGTACTTGGCGTGGGCCAGGGTGTCGCCGCCCTCGTGGGCCAGGAGCTTCTCGAGCTTGTCTACCTCGGTCTGCATAGAACGCAGCTTGGTGGTGACGTCCTCGAGGGTGGCCATCTTGAAGTCGTGGCCGATAGCCTTCATGCTGGCGCAGGTCTCGGCCAGCTGGCCCTGGTAGCGCATGGCGGCCGGGAAGATCACGGTGCGGGCCATGCGGATCACCAGATTGGCCTCGGTGAAGATGGTCTTGACGTACTGTTCCAGGTAGATCTCCTGGCGGCTCTTCAATTCGGCCTCGGAGAGAACACCGTACTTGGTGAAGAGCGCGATGGTCTCCTTGGAGGTAAGCACGGGCAGGGCCTCGGGGGTGGTCTTCAGGTTGGACAGTCCACGCTTAGCCGCTTCCTTGTGCCAGGCCTCGGAGTAGCCGTCGCCGTTGAAGATCACGGCATCGTGCTCCTTCATGATCTTCTGCAGCAGCTTCTGCACGCCTTCGTTGAATTGGGTCTTGTTCACTTTGCCCAACTTCTCCAGTTCGGTTGCCACGTAATCGAGGGATTCCGCCATCATCGTGTTCAGGGCCACCTGGGCGCCGGCGATGGAGTGGGAGGAGCCCACGGCGCGGAACTCGAAGCGGTTGCCGGTGAAGGCAAACGGGCTGGTGCGGTTGCGGTCGCCTGGATCCATGGGCAGCGGCGGCAGGGTATCGACACCGATGTTCATGACGCCTTTCGTCTTGGATCCCTTGATCTCGCCCTTCTTGATCTGCTCGAACACGTCGGTGAGCTGCTCACCCAGGTAGGCGCTCATGATGGCCGGCGGGGCCTCGTTGGCGCCCAGACGGTGGTCGTTGGAGGCAGAAGCCACGGTGGCGCGCAGCAGGGAGCCGTGCTTATGCAGGGCGCGGATGGCGGCGGCGCAGAACACCAGGAACTGGGCGTTGGAGTGGGGGGTGTCGCCCGGATCGAGGAGGCAGCCCAGCTCCGCGTTGCCCAGGGAGTAGTTGAGGTGCTTGCCGGAGCCGTTGATACCAGCAAAGGGCTTCTCGTGCAGCAGGCAAATCATGCCGTAGCGCTTGGCAACGGAGCGCAGGGTGGTCATGACCAGCTGGTTGTGGTCGGTGGCCAGATTGCCGGATTCGTAGATAGGGGCGATTTCAAACTGGGCGGGGGCCACTTCGTTGTGGCGGGTCTTGACCGGTACACCCAGCTTGAAAAGCTCACGCTCGACTTCCATCATGAAGGAGAGCACACGGCGGTTGATTACGCCAAAGTACTGGTCCTCGAACTCCTGGCCCTTGGCGGAGGGTGCGCCGAAGAGGGTGCGGCCGGCGATGAGCAGGTCGGGACGGGAGAAGACGAAGTTGCGGTCGACCAGGAAGTATTCCTGCTCGGGGCCTGCGTAGGAGCCGATGGGCAGTTTGGTGTTGACGCCGAAGAGACCCAGCACGCGCTTGGCCTGCTTGTTCAAGGCCTGGAGAGAGCGCAGCAGCGGCGTCTTCTTGTCGAGGGCCTCTCCGGTCCAAGAGACAAAGGCGGTGGGGATGCAGAGGAAGGTACCGTTGGGGTTCTCAAGGATGTAGGCCGGGCTGGTGACGTCCCAGGCGGTATAGCCGCGAGCTTCGAAGGTGGCACGCAGTCCGCCGGAGGGGAAGCTGGATGCGTCGGGCTCGCCCTGAATGAGCATCTTGCCGGAGAACTCGGCCATGGCACCGCCGTCGCCGTCGGGAACCAGGAAGGCATCGTGTTTTTCGGCGGTGAGGCCGGTCAGGGGATAGAAGACATGGGTGAAGTGGGTAGCCCCCTTCTCGATCGCCCAGTCCTTCATGGCGTTGGCGACCACGTCGGCAAGGGAGGCATCAAGTTTCTCACCGAAGTCGATGGTTTTCTTTAACGACTTGTAGACAGGTTTGGGCAGACGTTCCTTCATGACCTTGTCACTGAAGACGTTCGATCCAAACAAATCGGTGGGTTTGGTTTCGCTGAAATTCAGGGGGGCATGGGATGGCTGGTAGTTGATGATTGCCGAAATGGCGTTCAGACGGGCCTGGATTCCACTCATAGTGCACGCTCCATAATGGGTTGAAGATGATGATTACTACAGCTTCGAAGTTGGTAGTTTGTTGATTGATGAAAAACCCGGCCGTTGCCGGATACTGTTGCTCCTACGTGTGGCGCGGCGGGCCTGCGGTTTCAGGTTCCGCCTCCTCCGCACCGATGATGTGCATAAGGGTCATGCGCACCTTCTCCACCGCAGCCGGCTCGGTCAGCTTGCCGTCAGCGGTGGTCTTGACATAAAATACGTCGATCAACTGTTCCACCTCGGTAGCAATGCGGGCCCGATGGATGGTCAGACCGAAATCGGCCAGGGTCTGGGTCAGCTGGTACAAAGTTCCCCGGCTGTCGCCGCCATAGACATCGACCAGCGTATACTGCTGCGAGGTCTGATTGTCGATTATAACCTTGCGCTCCAGCTGCTGCACCTGACGGACCTGTCCATAGGTCTGCGGCTGCATTTTCTGGTAGAGTTGATAGCCAACATCAAGGCGATAATTAATCGCCAGATTCAAATCCCGCTCCACGGTCTGCCAATTCAGTTCTTCGAATGTCCGACTCGCGGCTGGAACAACCTCAATGACATCGACCACGGTGCCGTCCGGCCAAGTAAAGATCTGCGCTGACAATACCGTGAGGTTATGGAGAGCCAGCACTCCGCAGAATTTAGCAAGCAACCCGACCTTGTCCCTCCCCATGATCAACAGGGACCAGGAACGCTCGCCCGATTCCGGAAAAAGTAAAATCTGCTGCTGCAAACGGGCGGCCTGCTCCCTGTGAATGCGGAGATGTCCGAGAACCGCATCCAGGCTGAAACTCAACAGGTAATCAGCGGGCAGGTTATCAATCTCTATCCGCACCGGCTGTCCGTCCAGTTTCACCAGCAACTGTTCCCGCAGCCAGCTTACGCCCTGCTCTTCCCCCTCCTGCTCATCATGCTCAAGATGACAATCCGCACCCAGGCAGGCTTTGAGACTCAGATACAACTCGGAAAGCAGGCTCGATTTCCAGTCCGACCAAGCCGACGGCCCCGTTGCCTTAGAATCGGCAATGGTCAGCAGGTAGAGCATAATCAGACGTTGATTGTCACCGATCAGATCCGCAGCCTGACGGATGAACTCACGGTCGCTAAAATCTCGACGCATCGCATTTTCAGGCAGGAACAGGTGATAGCGGATGAGAAACGCGAGCGTTTCACAGGCGCTCCCCGACAACTGCAACCGCCTCCCGATCTCGGCCACCATTTTCGCCCCCAGCACTGAATGGTCGGCCTGCTTGCCTTTGCCGATATCGTGGAGCAGGGCAGCCAGATAGAGAACTTCAATCTCTTGGATCTCGATCTCGGCAAACAACTCCACCATGCTCTTCCTCAGCAGGGTCAGTTCGGCTACAGTCTGCAACTGGTGCCGGTCAACGGTGTACAGATGATACAAATCATGCTGCGCCAGTGATTCTACCCCCGCGAATTCAGGGATATACCGAGGCAATAAACCGGTGGCCAGCATGGTTTCCAGCACCGAAAAAATGTCGTCCGTCTGGGTCAGCAGTTCAAGAAACACGTTGGCCACTCTCTTCGATGATCGAAAATGGTCATCCACCAGATGCAAGTGGCTGGTCACGATCTGTCGGGTGCGGTGATGCAATGGCAACCCCATTCTCCCGGCCTGAAGGAAAAGCCGCATGAGCAGATAGGGTCGCTCCCCCAGATCCTCTATTGCCGCCAATCGTATGGTGCCGCCACGGAGGACGATGGAGCGTTCAAGTTGCTGCTCGGTGCCCAAACCGGCCGTGAGCCCCAGAATCTCCTGAACATGTTCAAAGAACAGGTCGGTAACGACAGAAACCGTCTGCAGATGACTGTAGACATCCCGCATGAAATGCTCAACTCCGAGCATTCCCCCCTGGTCCTTGTAATCAAAAGATTCGGCCATCTCTTGCTGCAGTTCAAAGATCAGATGGTCGCTTTTTCTGCGGCAGAGCAGGTGCAGGCGATTCCTGATCTTAGCCAGCATGGACCAGGAATTTTCAAAGGCCTGGCGGTTTGCGGCCTCCAGCATGCCAGAGGCCTCAATAGCCTCCAGATCCTGAAGACCGAAGACACCTTTGGCTACCCAAAGCATTGCCTGGATATCACGTAAACCACCTTTGCCTTCCTTAATATGGGGTTCGAGCAGATAGGTATGGCTGCCGTATTTCTGCCATCGCTCCAACTTGAAGGCTTCCATGGTCCGGGCAAATTCATGGCGCCGACCGTCAAAAATCTTTTTGGTATAGCGTGCCAACAATTCATCAAAAAGTGCTTGGGATCCCGCAAGCAGTCGGGCATCCAGCAATGCTACCTGGAAATGAAAATCCTCTAGGGCAAACTGCACAGCATCTTTGACGCCGCGCACACTTTGGCCGACCTCAAACCCTTCATCCCACAGTGGGTAGAGGAGAGATTCCGACACTGCCTGCATTGATTTTTTTGACCACCAATCATGCAACAGCAACAGATCGATATCCGAATACGGAAAAAACTCCTGACGTCCATACCCGCCCAATGCGATAACGGCTATAGACCCTCTCGCTCCCTGCACTGCCGGCGAGTTGTTGAATTGGTTAACAATGAAATTGTCCACCAATTCAGCGCAACGCTGTTGTATTTCTTGGCCGCTGAGCCCCTGAAGCCGTGCTTCTTCAGCAAGAACTTCCTGCTGCGCTCGCAGCGTTGCCGCCATTAAACGGCCTCGCTGCCGGTCTCCCCGGTCCGGACTCGAATAACCCTTTCCACGGGCATCACGAAAATTTTGCCGTCACCGATCTTACCGGTTCTCGCGACCTTAGTAATCGTATCGATCACCTGATCGACCTGTTCGGCCTCAATGATGACCTCTAACTTGATCTTGGGTATAAAATCGACCACATACTCGGCACCGCGATAAATTTCGGTATGCCCTTTCTGCCGTCCGTATCCCTTGACCTCGGTAACCGTCATCCCTTTGATGCCGAGAGCATTCAATGCATCCTTTACCTCATCGAGCTTAAAGGGTTTGATGATAGCCTCAATTTTTTTCATGGTTCTGTCCTCATTAAAATCCCGTTCGACCCAAGCCGATCATTTCCAATAGAAGATTCGATGTAAAGATTTTGGCGGCTACAGTTGAGATAAACAAAAATGTGTCCGTAATTAATTGTACGCCGTTTCCGAATGCTCCGTATAATCAAGCCCCTGGTGTTCAGCCTCTTCGCTGATCCGGAGCCCCATGATGACATCCGTTACCTTAAGAATGATCCAGCTGACCACAAAAGCATAGACGCAAACTACACCAACACCGATTAACTGTGAGACCAACTGGGCGCTGTTACCAGCCAGCAACCCATCGACGCCAGCGGGATTCACTGCTTTGGAAGCAAAAACCCCGAGAAGGATGGTTCCGGTTACACCGCCCACACCGTGAATGCCAACCACATCAAGGGAATCGTCGAACTTGAATCTGCTTTTCAGATTAACCGCAAGGTAACAGACAACACCTGCGATCAATCCTATAACAATCGCTGCATTCGGTCCAACAAAACCTGCCGCCGGGGTAATGGTCGCAAGCCCGGCAATGGCCCCGGATGCGGCGCCGAGGGTTGTCGGCTTACCCAATTTCACCCATTCCATCACCGTCCACATCGCCATCCCAGACATTCCGGCCAGATGGGTGGCAACAAAAGCTGTCGCAGCTACCTCATTAGCAGCCAATGCACTGCCGCCGTTAAAGCCGAACCAGCCGAACCAGAGCAAACCGGTACCCAGCATGGTCATGGGCAAATTATGCGGCATAAAGTTGGTATGCCCGTATCCCTTGCGCGGGCCGATGACCAAGACCGCGGCCAGAGCAGCTGCCCCGCAGGTTGCATGCACCACCAGACCACCAGCAAAATCCTGCACGCCCAGCTTTGCCAACCAACCGCCGCTGCCCCAAATCCAATGGCAGACCGGGTTATAGACAAGGACCGCCCAGAGCAGACTGAACACGACAAAAGACGGGAAACGTACGCGTTCGGCAAAAGCACCAGCGATCAGTGCCGGAGTAATCACGGCAAACATGCATTGGTAAATCATGAATACCGTCTGCGGAATCGTCGTTGCATAGGTAGCACTAGGTGCCGTGGTCACCCCTTTCAGGGCCACCCAAGACAAATCACCGATCAGGCCATGAACATCAGGGCCAAACGACATGGAATACCCGATATAGACCCATTCAAGCGAAACAAGCGAGATCAGTATAAGGCTTTGCATGATAGTGCCCAGCGCATTTTTACTCCGCACCATTCCTGCGTAAAACAAAGCCAGCCCTGGCGTCATGAGCAATACGAGTCCTGCAGCTGCCAAAATGAACGCCGTGTCTGCACCGTTGATCATCCCTCCCTCCCTTGTTATCTTGTTACATTATTGTTATAAAATTTTCACAATTGTAACAAAGGGGAAAAAAATAATCAAGCGGCTGCGCGCCTCTTTCTCAATTTATCAAATATCAAATTATCCGCCCGATACAGGGAAGCACATGGCCCTTAACGCCCCCAATGCATCACATAATCATCTTTGGGGACATATCTTAACCAGCAACGCATGGGCACCATGATCAACAACGGATGATGCCGAAAAACACGGCCGTGCATAATACAATCAATCCAGCTCCTCTATTTCAAAAAAGGTGCCAGTAAAAGAAAAAATAACGCAACCACCTTAAAGAAAAAAGAAAAAAGAAAAATATTCGCCAAATAACATCCTCGACGCCCCTACATACTTGTCACATCAGAGGATAGAATAAACAAAAATGTCCCCCCCACATCTGTGCCACGTTATTTGACAAATCAGCATGCGAACTGTACAATTTTTCGATAAGGCAATTAAAGCTGAGATGTTGCATACTCTTGTGTTATTAAAATCCGTATACAGCGTCCACGGCTGCAGCAACCAAAAAGAAAAAAGCCGTTTGCCTGCAAAGCACTGAACGCTTTAATATTCCGTAAATTATTTATCATCCAAGGCAACAGCATGACCATTGAACGCAGACGCTATATTAGACCAGAAGCCTTGAATTTACTTGATTATCTTGTAGTTGACGAACAAGGTAGACAAGGAGAGTATTCCATGGCAAGGACCCTGAATATCAGCAAAGGCGGGATTTTGATGGAAACGCATATACCGCTGCCCCTAGGACAGCAGGTTATGATTACATTGGGATTAGAAGATCAGTTGATTGATGTGATGGGAAGAATCGTCTACGTGACCAGTTCCTCAGGTCGTCACCAGAATGGGATTGAATTTTTTCATGTCTCCGACAGCGACAAACGCATACTCGATCGTTATGTGACAGCGTTCCACAATCTCTATGTTGGAGACACTGCCAATCGTTCCATACCTTCTGCCGGAGACTGAGTTTCCGGCAGAAGCTCTCGAACTTTTTCCGTTCGTATTGATGGACTATTCCTGAAGACGACCGTATTCGTCATCAAAGCGGACAATATCATCCTCGCCCAGATAACTGCCGATCTGCACCTCAATAAGCTCCAGGGGAATCACCCCAGGATTCTCCAAGCGATGGATCGTACCGCAAGAGATGTAGGTTGCCTCGTCTTCCTTGAGCAAGATTGACTGCTCCCCGTTCTGGACCCTGGCCGTTCCCGAGACGACGACCCAATGCTCGTGACGATGGTGGTGCATCTGCAGGGAAAGCCGCCCCCCCGGTTTGACCGTGATTCGTTTGATCTGAAAACGATCCTGCATCTCCAGCGTCGTATAACTCCCCCAGGGCCGGTATACGGTTCTGTGAATATGGAACTCCCCCCTTTTTTCTTTTTTCAGCCTAGTGACGATCGTTTTGACATCCTGAGAGCGATCCATGGGTGCAACCAACACCGCATCGGCCGTTTCCACCACCATGGTATCCCGGAGACCAATGGCGGTCACCAAGGTGTGTTCGGAACGGATCAGTGAGTTGTGAACATCCTCAAGCATGACATCGCCACTGACCACGTTTCCTTGGTCGTCTTTGGCAGCGACCTCCCAGAGCGCCCGCCACGAACCGATATCACTCCAACCGATGTCGGCTTCGACCACAGCAGCTTTGGTGGTTTTCTCCATCAGTGCGTAATCAATCGAATCCGAAGGGCAGGCGGCCATGGCATCACGGTTGAAACGGAAAAACAGACCATCCGGTTTCCCTTTGCCGACCGCCTCGGTCATGCACTCGACAATCTTGGGGGTATACCGCTGCATCTCAGCCAGCAGCACCTCTGCGGTAAAAGCGAACATGCCGCTGTTCCACATATAATTGCCCCTGGCCAGATACTGTTGGGCTGTCGCCAAATCAGGTTTTTCCACAAAGCTCTCAACCTGCGTCCCTTGACCACGGGCGATGTAGCCATATCCTGTTTCCGGATGATCGGGCACAATACCAAAGGTGACGATATGTCCCTGCTCTGCAAGGGTGACTGCCTCGCTGACTGTTTGGGCGAATGCCTCGGTGTTGGCGATCAGATGATCAGCCGGGAGTACCAACAGCACATCCCCTCCCCGGCCCTGATTGATCACGTAGGCAGCTGCACCGCAAATAGCGGGGGCTGTATTTTTGCCAAAAGGCTCAAGCAAAATATGAAAATCGGCAAAAAGATGCAGATCCTCAACTTGGCTCTTGGTCAGGAACCGGTGTTCCTCGCCGACCACTATGATGGGGGCCACCACATTCTCAAGGGCAGCTATCCGCTGCACGGTCGTCTGTAACAGCGAAAATTCGCCGGTTAGACTGATTACCTGTTTCGGGTAGAGTTCCCGCGAAAGCGGCCAAAGCCGGGAACCGGTCCCGCCAGCCAGTATGATGGGTTGAATTGCCACCAGGTTACCTCATGTATTTGTGTGGTTGGATGAAACCGATTGGTTTAATAAAATTCACGATCTAATCAGCTGCAGCAGCTCTTCGGTCATTCGCCGCAGGAGTCCTTCATCACCTCGGGTCTCGATATTCAGCCGCAATACCGGCTCCGTGTTGGACCTGCGCAGATTAAAGCGATACTCTGGATATTCGATGGAAATGCCGTCAGTGGTGTCTTTGGCGCCATCGGCATAGTGCTGTTCAATCCGGGCGATGATCGCATCAGGATCCCCCACCTTTGAATTGATCTCGCCACTCACCGGGTAGGCGGCCATTCGTTCATCGCAGAGCGCTGAAAGTTTTTGTCCGGAGAGGCACATTAATCGACACACCAGCAGCCAGGGCAACATACCCGAATCACAATACCCGAAATCGCGGAAATAATGGTGGGCCGACATCTCGCCACCGTAGACCGCGTCCAGGGTCCGCATGCGTTCCTTGATAAAGGCATGGCCGGTACGGGTCATGACCGGCATCCCGCCGGCACCCGACACCATTTCCTGAGTATTCCAAGTCAGGCGAGGATCGTGGAGAATCGTTGCCCCCGGATGCTGCTGGAGCAGAGCCACAGCCAGCAGGCCGACGATGTAATACCCTTCGATAAAACGACCGTTTTCGTCATAAAAAAAACAACGGTCAAAATCACCGTCCCAGGCAATACCCAAATCGGCATGGTGCTCGCGGACGGCCCGGGCCGTGGCCTCCCGCTTTTCTGGAAGCAGGGGATTGGGCACACCGTTGGGAAAGCGGCCATCGGGCTCATGCTGCATGCGAATGAACTCGAAAGGCAGATGCGGTGCCAATAGATCGATGATCGCCCCGGCACAACCATTGCCGCTATTGACCACCAGCCTCATTGGCCGCATGCTGCTGCAATCGATCGTGGCCAGGAGATGGTCGATATAGGCACCTTTATCAGCAACCCGGGTACAGGTTCCCGGGTGCATTATTTTTTGCGCACACAAGGCTTGGTACCATGCAGCATCCCCGGCCATGGCAGCAATCTCGAGCAAACCGTTATCACCCGAAACCGGTCGGGCGTCACGCTGCACAATCTTCATGCCGTTATATTCTGCGGGGTTGTGACTAGCGGTAATCATGATGCCGCCCTCTACCCCTGTTGCAGCTCCGCTGAAAACAGCATGATAGACCTCTTCTGTGCCGCAGAGTCCGATATCGACAACCTCAACACCTTGGGCGAGCAGCCCCGTAATAATCGTATCGGCGATAGCTGGGCTGGTCAGACGCATGTCGCGACCGATGACCATTTTGCGCACGGTACAGTGCTGGGCAAAGGCCAAGGCTATCCGCAAGGCAATATGGTGATCGAACTCTTCCGGAATTTTACCGCGGACATCATAGGCAGTGAAGCATCGTAACGAAGCCGTCATAGTAGTTTTCGTCCTAACCGTGGTGTGTTGGAAAAAAAACCCAGCGTCCCGCAAACATCTGCCACAAGAAGCCGAGGTCTGAGCGGGCAGAGGTTACGGTTGCCCCGTTTTCTGCTGCTCTGATTTCTTCTGTTCAGTTTTCTCAGACTTCTGTCCAGATTTTACGGACAAAAGGTCGGTAAGTATGGCTGGTTCCTTCTGTAAAAAATATTTGCGCAGCCGGGGGTCGTCAATGAACGACTGCAACAACTCGGCCCCCTGTTTCAGATAGGGGGACGAGTAGGACTTGCGCAACAACTGGTTGGTCGTCGACATGCTGGAGGCCAGAAACATATAAAGCAACGAGGCTAACACCGCAGCCTTAACCCCACCAAGAATCAATCCGGAAAACCGATCCAGCCAGCCAAGCAGGGTAATCTGCATGACACGGTGCAGCACCTTGCCAATCATGGTGAAGACAAAGGCCGCGACCAGAAAAATGATGGCAAAGCTGACCAGAAAGGTCAATTTCGGATTATCAACAAAGCGCTCGGTAAAAGGCAGAATCCTGGCCGCATACTGGCCGGCGAGATAGTAACTCCCCACCAAGGCAAAAAAAGCGGCCAGCTGGCGCATGAACCCTATCCACAGCCCCCTGACCAGAAAAAACAGGAAAATAAAGGCGACCACCAGGTCAAAATAGGTCAAATCATTGAATGTCGGCATATTCGCTCGATTATGTTAAACTACGTTGAAACTGTCCTGTGAACTTTGCCAGCCAGCCCCTGCTTGAGAGAGCTGGCCCCTCCGCCTTAGAGCCATGAACAAAACAATTATACCGGATCCATCGGTTATGACAAGGATTTGTCCGGGACTGATCCCCCAGGACTGCCAAGGCCTGTTTGCCAACATGGAGGCTCTCGCTGCCCGTTTCGCCTCTCTGGCACCCGAAAGCGGCCACCTGTCACTCCTCGACCTGGCACGACTGCGCCCGTTGCTGGAGCAGGAAGCTGGGCTCCGGTTTTTGACCTCCCTGCTCTCGCCAGCTGAAGCCCGTCTCTTTGCCGGCTTCACCTACCCCAAACGCCGACTGGAGTGGCTGGGCGGCCGGCTGGCAGCCAAACATTGCCTCGGCAGACTGTCGCCGTCCGCCCAAACGGCCCAATCGTTCTATTGCGATTATTCGTTTCTTCCCGATGCACACGGCCGTCCCGCCCTCGACATGCCCCCGAACCGGGGCACTACCGCTCCTGCCATTTCCATCTCGCACAGTCGGGGATATGCCTGCGCCCTGGTTGCAGCAACCAGGACCTGCGGCATCGATATTCAGCTAATAACAGAGCAACTTGCCACCGTACAGGAACGCTTTGCCTCCGCAGAAGAACTCGACCTGCTGCACCAGATCCCTGCTCCGTTGACCCGCCTGGGCCTCATCTGGACGGCCAAAGAAGCCGTGAAGAAATGCCGGCTCTCTGATCAATCCACCTTCTTCGGCACGATCAGCCTCAAGGAGATTTCGTATGAACCGCAGGAAGCAATCTGGACGGCAAGCTGTCAGGTGACCGGCCCGACGGGGCCCACCGCCTCGGTCCGCATTGCCGAATTCGGCGACTACCTCATCGCCTGCACGGCGGGAGACCTGTATGCCTGAACTCCCGGAAGTAGAAGTGACCCGAAGGGGATTGCTGGAACAGTTGCCCGGAAGGACCATCATGGAAATTAGCTGGAGCGCCCACCGGCTCCGCGCTGAAATCCCCCGCCGATTACTGCAGGAACACCTGACCGGACAGCAAATTCTCACTATTGACCGGCGGGCAAAGTACCTGTTGTTGAGAATGACGAGCGGCGCGGTCCTGGTTATCCACCTGGGCATGACCGGCAAGCTCGGCCTGATACACCAAGAAATAGCGAGGCACAAACACGATCACCTCATGCTGCTGCTGGATACCGCCATGGAGCTGCGCTTTAACGACAGCCGCAGATTCGGCGCCATTATTGTCTGGCCGGCAGGGCAAGCCAGAGAACGGGAACGCGAGTTCTCCAGCAGGGAGGGGATGGAACCCTTCGACCATGCATTCACCGCCGAGCACTTGCTCCGTCTGGCCAAGGGCAGGCAGATCCCGGTAAAATCGTTTCTCATGAACACACGACTCGTCGCCGGAATCGGCAATATCTATGCCAACGAAATTCTGTTCGCCGCCCGCATCCATCCCCTGACGCCAGCAGCGCAACTTCCTGCCGATGCCTGGCAGCGGCTCATAAAGGAAGGCCGGCGTATTCTGCAACAGGCTATTGACGCCGGCGGGTCCACTATTTCCGATTTCCTCGGTGCCAGCGGCCACCCCGGTTATTTCCAACTGCAGTTCAAGGTCTATGGCCGTAAAGATGTCCCGTGTCCGGAATGCGCACGGCCCATTATCAAAACAGCGCTGGCAGGCAGGGCCACCTATTACTGCCCGATCTGCCAGGTACTGCCCTGACCGTCACCCTTCCCCGGCCAAACAACGCAAGCCGCCGTGTTTTCTCGATCAGAGCATCGAACCCCGGTTCTTGCTGTTCTTACAATGCGACCACCAACGGATAGCCATCAGTCTTTGTACAAAGCAGGGACAATATGATGCCGATTGAGCAATTTATAAAAATCCGATCTGTTGCGCTGGGCCAGCCGGGCCGCATGGGAGACATTACCCTGGGTCGTTTGCAGCAGTTGGATGAGATACTGCTGTTCAAACTGCCTTTTGGCCTCGGCAAGCGGTAGTATCTTTTTCTGGTGTTGCTTAATGACACCATAGAGCAGATCTTCAGAGATCAACGTAGAAGTCGCCAGAGCGACTGCATTTTCCACGACATTGTAGAGCTGCCTGATATTGCCCGGCCACGGGGCCTCAACGAGAACCTGCATGGCCTCCGGAGTAAAAAGCTTGCCCGGCCCGTCTTTTTTCTCGGTAAGAATAGCCGCAAAGTGTTCGGCCAGAAGGGGAATATCTTCTTTGCGCTTGTGCAAGGGCGGCAGCAGCAGGCTGACCACGTTCAACCGATAAAAAAGGTCTTCACGGAAGGTGTTTTCGAGAATCGCCTCTTCCAGATTTTTATGGGTGGCCGAAATAATGCGCACATTCACCGAGACCGGATGCGCGCTCCCCACCGGCCGAATCTGCCGGTCCTGAAGAACCCGCAGCAATTTGACCTGAATATGGAGCGGCATATCACCGATTTCATCAAGAAAGAGCGTCCCATTATGCGCGGATTGAAAAAGGCCGGCATAACTCTTCACCGCCCCGGTGAAAGAGCCCATGACGTGCCCGAACAGTTCCGACTCCAGGAGGGTTTCGGGAATAGCGGTGCAGTTGACCGGAATAAACGGTCCCTTCCTGAAATTGCTGGCCTTATGGATGGCGATGGCTAACAATTCCTTGCCCGTACCGCTCTCTCCCCGAATGAGCACGGTAGAATCGCTTTCGGCAACAAGTTTGGCACGGGAGAGCAGCTCCTCCATCACCGCACTCTGACAAATAATCTCCCGCCGCCATTCTTCCCGGTCCCCCATGGCCTCACCGGTACTGCCACGGATTACCTCAATGGCCTTTTCTACTTCCAACAGGAGCGCGCCCCCCTCGATGGGTTTGGTCAAAAACGAAAAGACGCCCTGCCGCGTCGCCTCAACCGCTTCGGGGATAGAGCCATGGGCGGTAATGATGATGACAGGCACCGACTTGTTGAGCTTGCGAATCGCCTCAAACAGGGCCATACCATCAATGCCCGGCATGCGCAGATCAGTCAGCACGACATCCGGCTTGAAGGCTGAAAAGGTGGCCATGGCCTCCTCACCGCTCCCGGCAAGCGCGACATCGTAATCCTTGCTTTCCAGGCGCAATTTCCAGAGACGAAGCAGGTCGGATTCATCGTCGACCAGAAGTATTTTATAATGACGTCCCATGTCAACGCTCCCTGTTTTTGATTATATTTTCAATACCTTTCAACTGTTCTATCTGTTTCTGCAGCTCTCTGATCCGCTCCTGATCCTGTGCCGCTCCTTTTTCAAGAGTCTCGTTGCGCTCCGACAATTCTTTATTCTCAGCCTCCAACCCCTCTTTTTCATCGAGGTTTTTATTGCTTTGGGCCCATTTGACCATTTTTTCCTTATCTATCCGCTGCATCAGCACATGAATACCCTGAAGACGTGCTGCATCATCCGGGTGATCCTTGATATACTTGCCCAGGGTGTCCGTCCCATACTTAAGCTGTTTGCTACTGGCATACTCATGAAGACTCAGGCAGATCAAACGCAAGACACCCACTTCGGCCCCACCGGCAGCCTGCACCGAGGCTGTCGTGTACGCGGCCTTGAAATCCTTGCGGGACATCGCCTGATGTTCAGCCAGGCAGGACAGGATGGTATCGGCTCCGGTCAGAGAGGAAACGACAGACTCCTGGGGTTGATCAGAAGACGGCCGCATCCCAAAGCCCCCTGCGCAACTGCTCAGCAACAGGCCTGACAGCATGACAAGAAACAGACTGAAACCTTTCATCTGGCGCCATCCTTAGCACAGGGTAAAGTTACGGAAAAACGAGCGCCCTGACTGCTGGGCAACAACCGGAGGGTGCCTCCGAAATTCTGAATATATTCTTTACTGATAGCAAGTCCCAAGCCAGAACCCTTGACGACAGACCGGTTCTTCTGACTCCCCTGGAAAAACGGCAAAAAAATCTGGGGACGATCTTCCTCGCTGATTCCCGGCCCTGTATCCTCGACTAGAACATTCACCTTGTTGCCTTTTATTTTCATATAGATCCCGATTTTGCCTTCGTCCGGGGTAAATTTAACCGCATTGGCCAGCAGATTATCGATAACGGCCTTCAGTTGTTTCCGGTTGCCGTTGACAGTCACTGATGCCAGTTTTGTTGCCAGTCTGATGTTTCTGGCGAGCATGGCGTTACGATGATCATCGGCGACCTCGGCAATAAGAGCGTCAACCCCGACATCCTGGAGGTCAAGAGGTATCTCATTGGCCTGGGCCATATTGAAATCCAGGATATTCTGAATGAGTCTTTGCAATTTATTGCAATTCTTGTCGAGAATAGCCACAACCTCTGCCTGTTTGCTACTCAACGGCCCCACCAGACCATCCTTCAGCAAACCAGCCCCTTCTTTGATGGACGACAGCGGCGTTTTCAGCTCATGGGAAATATGGGCCAGCATTTTCACCTTCTCTCGGTCCAGGGTGTCGAGCCTTTTTCTCAACCAATCGAGCTTAGCACCGATTGCTTCGAGATCCCGGGGGCCAAAAACGATAATCGGCGTCGAAAAATCGCCCTCGCCCAACCGCTCAATCCCCTGGTCCAGTTGGCTGACCGGTTTATTAATCAGTGAGATAAAGAGGACCACCAGCAGCACACTGAAGCCGATCAGCCCGGAAACCTGCCAGATCAGGGCTTTTTTGTTGCTCTGCACCCGTTCTTTGAGGATATCAACTTCCCGAAGCATCAGGGTATTACTCAACCGTTCCAGCTCAATAGCAAGCACACCAATCTCCCCGTATCCGGCGAGAGCGGCCTCCAGTTCTCGTTTTCCGGGTGCAGGATCAATGGAGGCCTTGTTCAGGGCTGCCACCAGGCGGTGCTCACTGGCCAATAACTGTTCGATCAACGGGGCTAGATCGTTTTCAGTATTAAGCGTCGCAAACTGCCGCAGCAACTCCTCTACTTCCCGATAGCTCGAATTAACCGCTTGCAAATGTTCCGCTTCCCCAAGGACGCTGTATAAGCGGGCCGCCCGTTCCTGGCCATGGAGCAGGTCGGCCGCCTTTTTGCAGCTGTCGATCCTGTTGACCGACCGAAACACCGCCACGGCACTCTGCTGTACGAGCCCATCAAGAATCTGGATGGAGCTGACCAAGGCGATGACCAAGGGCAAGGCCACGAAGATAAAGCCGGTCAATAACAGGGAAAAAAACGAACGGGGGCGGTAGAGGCGGCTCACAATTGCTCACTCACTGAGATAGACATGATCAAGGCAGATCTCCAGTGGACTCGGTTGCTGCATAACAAACAGACCGAATCCTTCAACATGCTGCATATCCATTATTCGCCCGATGGGGGCATTTTTTACTTTTTCAAGGGAAATGACCAGGTCATTCCATCCCTGTGGGAGGGTGAACGGCTGATTGAAACGATCACTAAATGCAAGACCATGCTCTTTATGATGCACATCGTGGATGCGGCAGTTCAGCACCAGGCTTGCCGCCTGCGGATTATACACACTGAACCGGAGAGTTTGATACCCCTGCCAGTTGCCGGGAAAATGGAACAGAGAAACACCGGAGTACTGTGCCGTAGACAACTGCACCCGCACCGCCTTGGTACCATACCGCACCTTTTCCGTTTCCTCGCTCAGTTGCTGCATATCGACCCAACGATATCGCTCAAAAGGCGTTTCAAAATCGGCAAGTACGGGAAATTGCTTGGCGGCAAGATATTCGTCCAGCAGCGATCTGGACAGCGGCCAAACCGCTATTGCCAGCAGGATCAGGACCATCCCCCTAAACAGATACTGTTGCCACTTACTGCCAAAAGGCATTGGACGGATAAAAAAAGCGAACGCCATTAAACATCCCAGCTGATCACGGAGCACATCAAAAATGTCCGGAGTACGGCCGTCACAGAACATCTGCAGGATTTCAACCGAAGATCCGACCAAGAAAACAATGATAAAGGTAAACAAAAATATCCGGTAAAATGAACGGACGGGAGGTTTGCTCCTTAGGTAGCTGCAAAGTAAACAGGAACCGAGGAAAAAATAAAGAATATGCCCAAGATCCCAGGCAGCATGAAAGGATCGAGCCGAATGATATCCCGGCCCGCCCAGAAAGAAAAAAGGGGCGCCGATCAGCAAAAGCACGATGAGGATGGGGTTAAGATATTTTCCGTTTATCATTGCTGCGACAGGCAAGAAACAATCCTTTTTTGACACAAGGATTGTTCTTTTTGAAAAAAGACGAAAATTGCCTGGTGGCGAGAAATTCGCCGCAGGAGGTTTACCAGCGTAACAAAATGGAATAATTAAACTTAACTGAATGCCCCGGCAAGGTTGTGTATCCAACAAAACTGAGCTAAGGAGAAGGCTTTGAAGCTCACTGAGCAAGATATCATGGTTGAGGGGACGTGTCCAAAGAAGTCTGCCCCCATCTAAACCAATACCTGTCAGTGCCGTTTACCAATCAGGAGAAGCGGTTGGCCGGTTAGGTTTTCAAATATCAGAGGGCTTGGCTTAAATACTCCGTGGCAATCTCCTCATTTTGCAAGAGGCGCGGCTGTCAGCCGAGAAAAACAAGAACCTGCCCCCTACCAATAGGATTATGCTGTGAACGATAGTCGTTCACCTCCGCCAATGGGCAAAAGAGCCTTTCCTGTATCACAAAAAAATTTCGTTCTTGCCGAACCAGCAGAATACGTTTTTCGTTCTTCAATCCCGCCAAATTGAGCTATAAAGAAAAGAATATAACCATCAACTTTTTACAAGTCCATTCCATAACAGGGTAACTATGCCAGCCAAAAGACCACTGCTCTCCACCGCAATTCTTCTGCCGATTCTTTTGTTGCTGCTGTTTTCCGGGTGCTCCGATGAAGGAAAAAATAAAAAACAGCACTATAACAAAGCGATGGTCTACCTGGATGAAAAAAAAGATACAGAGGCGACCTCAGAGTTGCGGAACGCCATCCAGATCGATCCGATGTACGCCGAAGCCCACTATCAGTTGGGGCTGCTGCATCTGAAAACCGGAGAAGCCCGCCACGCCTTTGAGGAACTCCAGCGGGCGGCAACCCTTGATCCCAAAAATATCGATGCCAAAATAAAAACGGCTGAGTTTTATCTGCTCTCCAAGAAGAAGGATGAGGCTCGGAAAAATGTTGCGGAGGTACTCAATCAAGCTCCGGAAAACAAGGATGCTCTAGCACTTTTGGCGAACCTGGAACTGATCGACGGCAAGCTTGACGCGGCCCTGACCGCCATTGACAAGGCCCTGGCCAAGTCACCCAACGAAGACCGGCTCTATGCCATCAAGGGCCACGTCTTGGCCATGCAGCAACACCTTCCGGAAGCGGAAAAAGCCTTCCTCAAAGCTCTTGAATTGGACGGGCGAAAAATTTCCAATTATGCCACCCTGACCGCCTTTTATGTTGAAGGGAAGGAGTTGGACAAGGCCAAAGCCACCTTAAAGAAGATGGCCGTCGCGCTGCCGGGTTCCCCCCAGCCTTTTCTGCAGATGGCAACGCTTGAGTTGATGCAGAACGATATGGAAGACGCCGAACAGCACCTGATCCAGGCCCTCAAAATTGACCCGAAAAACAGCAAACTGAAAGCATCAGTTGCCGAATTTTACGCAAAAAGGGGTAAACTTGAGCAGGCGGAACAACTCTATAGAGACGCTATCGAATCCGCCGAAAAACCCGAGGATCTTGAAGCGGAACTTGCTAATTTCTACTTTGACCACGGTAAATCCGACCAGGCCAAGGCCGAATTGGAGAGAGTTGTCAAAAAGAATGAAAAGAACGCAACCGCCAATCTGGTCAAAGCCAAATTCGCTCTGCAGGACGGCAATAACCAGGAAGCGTTGGCTATCACCACCGAACTGACCCGCGATTACCCTAAATGGGGTGAGGTGTTCTTTACCAAAGCCCTGGCTCTCAGCAATCTTGATGACCAGAAAATGGCCAAAGAGGCTGTGCTGGAGGCGATAAAGTTGCAACCAGGGTTTGACAAGGCCCACTCGTTGCTTGCCCTCCTGGCCCTCCAGGAAGGCGATTTTGCGACTGCCAAAAATGAGGCCGCCACAGCACTCCAAATCAATCCACGCGACTTTCAGGCAGCGCTTATCCTTGCCAAAGGCATGCTCTTTTCCAAGGACTATGCAACCGCTGAAAAAATGCTCAACGGACTCCATGCCTACGCTCCGGAAAACATCGAAATCCTAGGCAGCCTCGGCCTAACCTACATGGCCATGCAAAACACAGCCATGGCCAAACAGACCTTTGAAAAGCTGCTCACCCTGCAGCCCGGCAACGCCAAGGCCTTCACCTTTATTTTGCAGATAGCACAAGAGGGTGGCGCACCAAAAGACGCCCTCATCAAAATGACGCAGGCGCAGATCGAAAAAGTCCCTACCAGCGGCGAATTGCATATCCTACTAGGCAACCTCTTGCTCAGTAATAATCAACCCGACATTGCCCTGGAGACCTACAATAGGGCGCAAGAGCTGGCCCCAGAAAATCCACAACCCTATACCATGAGCGCGCTCATTCTGACCAACCAGGGGAAAACGGACCAGGCCATTGCCGAATACCTGGAACTCCTGGCAAAGCAGCCCGAGGCAATCGGTGCGTATATGGGGCTGGGCAGCATCTATGAGCAGACAGGCAAGGATAACCTGGCCCAAGATGCCTATGAAAAAATCCTGACGATCAAACCGGATTTCGCCCCGGCGGCCAACAATCTGGCGTGGATGCTTGCCGAAAGCAAAGACCCGGATCTCGGTGAAGCCTTACGCCTGGCCATGACCGCAAAACAACTATTGCCTGACGATGCCCATATCATCGACACCCTCGGTTGGGTGTATTATAGACGGGGCTCGTTCGATCGGGCCCGCAATGAATTCGACCAGGCCGTGCAAAAACAAGAAGACATGCCGATTCTGCGCTATCACCTGGCCTTGGCCCTATATGGCGAAGGGAAAAAGCAGGAGGCCATCAAAGAGGTCGAACGAGCCTTGAGCCAGAAGCAGCCTTTCAAGGAACACGAGGAGGCAGCCGCCACCCTACACACATGGCAGAGTGAAAAATAAGCTGTTTTTAACCCTACAATACTACAGGACAATCTCTTGAAACCGTTACGGAAAGAAATCGTCAGCAGCCTGCAGCTGCAGGCAAGGGTCGAGGAGTTGGGTCGACAGATCACCAAGGAGTATCAGGGCAGGCAGATGGTGCTGCTGGGGGTGCTCAACGGGGCCTTCATTTTTGCGGCCGATCTCTGCCGCGCCATCGATCTTGACATGGAAATCGATTTCATCCGGGTGACCAGTTACGGCACCTCGACCGAGTCCTCGGGAACCATCCGTCTCCTCAAGGAGCCGAGCATTGACTTGACAGGCAAAGATGTCCTGCTCATCGAGGATATCGTTGATACCGGCACGACCATGGCCTGGCTCCAGAACCATTTCCGCCAAAGCCCGGCCAACACGGTCAGAATCTGTTCGCTGATCGACAAGAAAGAACGCCGGTCTGTCCCGGTCGATGTCGATTATATCGGTTTTTCGCTCGACAAGGGATTCCTGGTCGGCTACGGACTCGACTGCGCCGAGAAATACCGCAATCTTCCGGCAATATATGCTCTGGACTAAATGCAACTCGGCCTGTCGTCGACCAAACGGGCCGTACCTGTTGAAAACCTGCTGCAATGGAGACTCTTATGCAAAAAAAATGTTTTGCCGTGATCCTTTCCGGCTGCGGCCACCAGGATGGCGCAGAAATCCACGAAGCGACCCTCACCCTCTGGGCCATCCACAAAAACGGCGCTGAATTTCAATGCTATGCCCCCGATATCAAACAGCATCATGTCCTCAACCATATCACCGGCCAGGAGATGGACGAGCAGCGCAACGTGCTGATCGAATCAGCCCGAATCGCCCGCGGCAAGATTGCACCGCTCTCTACCTTCTCGGCCGAGGCCTTTGACGGACTGGTCATACCCGGTGGGGTCGGCGCTGCTAAAAATCTGAGCAGCTACGCCTTTGACGGTGCGGACTGCACGGTGAACAGCGATGTCGCCAGGGCCGTACAAGCCATGCATACTGCTGGCAAACCCATCGGCGCCCTCTGCATCGCCCCGGTCATTCTCGCCAAGGTCCTGGGCAATGTCACCCTGACCATCGGCCAGGACAGCACCACCGCCGCCAATCTGGCGGCCATGGGAGCGCGACACACGCCGACCCAGCACGGGGAAATCATCATCGACCGGCACCACAAGATCGTCACCACGCCCTGCTATATGCTCAATGCGCGGGTCGACCAGATTGGCGACGGTGCAGACAACCTAATCCAGGCGATGCTGGAGATGATGGCCTAGCGCGTTGCAGACCAAGAGATTCTTTTTGTTGGAGAAGGTCTGATGGGGGGGAGGTTGTTTGTACAGCCCTCCCCCTTCTTGACTGGAGCGACAATCGATTTTATCGTTGAGCTAAAAATTACCGGGGTTAATAAACTGTCGGTGATTCGATCCAAACAACCCAAAGGAACCCTTCAATGAATACCATGAAAACCTGCATGCTCATGGCGGCGCTCACTGCCCTGTTCATGATTGCCGGAAAGGCGATGGGCGGCCAGCAAGGCATGACCATTGCCCTGCTCCTTGCCGTTGGCCTCAATTTCTTTGCCTACTGGAATTCCGACACCATGGCGCTGGCCATGAACAAGGCGCGCGAGGTCTCAGTGGAGGAAGCACCCGACCTGCACAGCTTGGTTGCTTCCCTGGCAGCTCGAGCCGGGCTTCCTAAACCCAGGGTTTACGTAGTCGACGATTCCACGCCTAATGCCTTTGCCACCGGACGCAATCCTGAGCATGCGGCGGTGGCGGTGACCACCGGCATACTCCAGGTGCTTGATCGGTATGAACTGGAAGGTGTGATCGCCCACGAGTTGGGGCATATAAAAAATCGAGATATTCTGATCGGTTCGATTGCCGCGGTCATGGCTGGAGCCATTTCCTATCTGGCGACCATGGCGCAATGGTCCATGCTTTTTGGCGGCAGCCGCAGCGATGAAGAGGGCGGCAGCAACCCCCTGGTGATGCTAGTGACTTTGATCGTTGCGCCCGTGGCAGCGTCCCTCATTCAGATGGCCATTTCCCGGAGCCGGGAATATATCGCCGATGCCACCGGAGCAGCGATTTGCGGCCATCCCAAATCACTGGCCAGCGCCCTCAACAAACTCTCCCATGACAATGCCCAGCGGCCGATGGATGTCAATCCGGCCTCTGCCCAGATGTACATCGTCAACCCGCTCAGCGGCGGCGCTATCGCCAATCTTTTTTCGACCCATCCGCCCATGGAAGAACGGATTCGCCGCTTGCTGGCAATGTAATCTGTCGCTGAACCGATGTGGCGCCCTGAAAAAACCTTATAATTGACTGATGAAGCCGGCAAAAGCTCGGGCATCAAGACAGCCCTGACCCAACAGGATTCCCGAGACCCCAGGAAGTTGCAAGACCGACCTGCCGTTGGCCACGGTCACGCCGCCGCCGTACAACACCGGACGGTTGTCTGTTTTTTTGGCGATCTGCACCATCATGGAAGATATCTCAGCCTCATCCCTGGCCATCTCCAAGGCTACCGGCGTCGCCGGGGTATAGGCCCACATCAGTTTACTCAGTTCCTCGATCGCCATGGCTGCAGCCTGTGCCACCAACACCTCCCGATCAATACAGACGATGGGCTGGAGTTCTTCCGTCAAAGATTCATAAACCTGCCGGGCCACATCCTGGACGGATTCATGGAAATAGCGCCGCCGCTCCTGATGACCGACCAAGGCGTACTTAACCAACCCGCGCAACCATGCCGCCGGGAGCGAACCGGTGTAGCTCCCTTGCGGATAGGGTGAGACCCCCTGGGCGGCAAGGGCGACCCCGGCAAGCTTGCGCGTCTTCTCTGCAACGCGCTCCAACAAAAACGCCGGGACCGCGAGGACAACCTCGATATCAACGCACGGCTGATAGGTAGCGGCGAAGGCATCACACCACTGCATTGCCCTCTCCGGGGTGAGATTGGCCTTCCAATTGGCCAGCACTATTTTCTGCATGGATGGTTCTCCTTGATAGACCTTACCGCTGAAGCACATGGCGGGTCAAAAACCGGCAACGCCCTTGTCAGCGTATCTCAACAGCCAGCACATCTGTCAGCAGGGTTCGCACCTGCTGCTCGTCAGCTCCCTTGATAACCACTGTTTTGATCCGGCTTTGCTGGCCGCTTTTGATAACCAGGGCGGACTTGGGCAGGTGAAAAAATTTGGCTAGATAGGCAATCACCGCCTTGTTGGCCTTGCCGTCAACCGGCGGGGTGGTCAGGCGAAGTTTAAGCGCGTCTCCCTGCAAACCGGCCAGCGCATTGGCGGCAGCACGGGGTTGGACATGCAAACGCAGGAGCAGCGAGCCATCCGCCAGGCTTTGCAAACAGGGGATCTCCTTATGAGGCAGCATCGTTAGGTGGAGTTAATGTATGCTTGTAACTTCTGCCGGATACGCGATCGCCTTCTCCATCCCCTTCATATCCTCGATGTCCCCGAAATTGCACTCATGCGAACAACTCCGATGTGTGCAGCAAGGTTCCTGACTGATCTTTGGCCGAAAGTACCGGCAGGGTACTGATGGGCCACTGGATGGCAAGGGTCGGGTCGTTCCAGAAAAGAGTACGTTCAAATGCAGGTGCCCAATAGTCAGTGGTTTTGTACAGAAAATCGGCTGATTCGCTGAGCACCAAAAATCCGTGGGCAAGGCCTTCCGGTATCCACATCTGCTTTTTATTTTCCGCACTGAGGATCTCGCCCACCCATTGGCCGAAGGTGGGGGAACTTGTGCGGATATCGACCGCCACATCAAACACCGCGCCCTGAACGACGCGCACCAGCTTGCCTTGCGGTTGCTGGATCTGATAATGCAGGCCGCGCAGTACATCCTTGGCAGAGCGGGAGTGGTTGTCCTGGACGAAATGTATTTCCCTACCGATGGCGGTTGCAAACTGCTGCTGGTTAAAGCTTTCAAAAAAGAAGCCCCGGGGGTCTGCGAACACTTTCGGTTCGATCAGGAAGACGTCGGCAATGGCAAGCGGCGTAACGTTCATTAGAAGGCTTTATTTTTGAGAATACGTAACAGGTATTGGCCGTAGCCACTTTTTACCAAGGGCTGCGCCAGGTTCTCCAATTGAGCGGCATCGATCCACTGTTGCCGGTAGGCGATTTCTTCCGGGCAGGCGACCTTGAGCCCCTGACGACGTTCAAGGGTAGCGATGAACTGGCCGGCATCAAGCAGGGATGCATGCGTGCCGGTGTCAAGCCAGGCATAGCCGCGACCCATGATCTCAACATGCAATCGGCCCTGCTTCAGATAGAGAGAGTTGAGATCGGTGATTTCCAGCTCACCGCGCGGGGAGGGTTTGAGGCTTTTGACCATGTCAACCACCTGGCTATCGTAAAAATAAAGGCCGGTGACGGCATAACTCGATTTGGGGTGCAGGGGCTTCTCTTCGAGCGAGACGACCGTGCCGCCAGCATCGAACTCGGCCACACCATAGCGTTCGGGATCCTGGACGTGATAGGCAAAAATGGTGGCCCCTTCGCTCCGAGTCATGGCGCTGCCCAACAATTCATAAAAATCATGCCCATAAAAAATATTATCCCCCAGGACTAACGCGGAAGGATGACCGTCAATAAATTCGCGACCGATGATAAAGGCCTGGGCCAACCCGTCCGGTGAGGGCTGCACCGCATAGGACAGGTTCAGGCCCCACTGGCTGCCATCTCCCAACAGCGATTGAAATCGCGGCGTGTCCTCCGGGGTGGAAATCAACAAAATGTCGCGGATGGAGGCAAGCATCAGGGTGGAGAGCGGATAATAGACCATCGGCTTGTCGTAGATCGGCAGCAGCTGCTTGGAGATAGCCTGCGTTACTGGATAGAGTCGTGTCCCGGACCCTCCGGCAAGGATGATGCCTTTGCGTGTTGTCATGATGTCAGGATCTGCTGAAGGACATGGTGGACCCCGGACTGCCACATCGGGAGTTCGAGATTGAAGGTCTGACGAAATAAGGCGGTATCCAAGTGAGAATTGGACGGTCTTCTGGCCGGTAACGGATAGGCTTCGGTGGTGATCGGCCGGATATTCTCCAGCGCCGTTTTCAGAGGTTTGCCCGCCTGAAGCGCTTGCGCAATGATAAAGCAGGCGTATTCATGCCAGGTAGTCACCCCTCCGGCCGTCAGGTGATAGAGGCCAAAAGGGAAATCCGCCAAGCCTTCGCGCCGCACGCGGCCAACCAGTTGCGCGGTAACATCGGCCAGCAGGGCAGCCGTAGTCGGCGCGCCGTACTGATCGGCAACGATGCTGAGGCTGTCGCGTTCACCTGCCAGACGCAGCATGGTCTTGGCAAAGTTATTGCCATGCGCCCCGACCACCCAACTGGTACGCAAGATCAAGTGCCGGCTACAGCTCTGCTGCAGCGCCAGCTCACCATCCCTTTTGGTACGGCCATAGACACTCTGGGGATGGGTGGCATCGCTTTCCAGGTAGGCTGTTGGGCTGTCGCCATCAAAAACATAGTCCGTGGAATAGTGAATCACCCAGGCCCCAAGACGGGTCGCCTCTTCGCCGAGAATACCGGGAGCGGTTGCATTGATTGCGGCAGCCACATTGGGTTCACTTTCCGCACGATCAACCGCCGTGTAGGCGGCGGGGTTTATAATCAGATCCGGCTGGACAGATCGCACCAGGTTTCGGAGGGCCTCAGCATCGGCGAGGTCGCATTCCTGCCGGCCAACGGCAAATACCTGGCCGACCGGTGCCAGGGCGCGTTGCAGTTCAAAGCCAAGCTGACCGTGTTTGCCGGTGAGCAGGATCTTCATGTGCGGGCACCGTAGTTGCAGTCAACCCATTGACGGTATTCGCCGCTGGTCACATGCGCCACCCACTCCTGGTTGACCAGATTCCACTCAACGGTCTTGCGGATTCCGGTTGCAAAAATCTCTGCCGGACGCCAGCCCAGCGCATGCTCAATCTTGCGGGCGTCGATGGCATAACGACGGTCGTGGCCGGGCCGATCCGCAACGTAGGAGATCAGACGAGCATAGCTGCCAGCCGGATCAGGTTTGAGTTCATCCAGCAGACGAATGATGGTAGTGACAATATCGATATTAGGCATCTCGTTCCAGCCCCCGACATTGTAGACCTCACCCACCTGCCCCGCTTCCAGAATGCGGCGGATAGCGCTGCAATGATCCGTAACATACAACCAGTCACGAATCTGCCGCCCATCACCATAGATGGGCAAGGGTTTGCCGGCCAAGGCGTTGACGATAACCAAAGGAATGAGTTTCTCGGGGAAGTGGTACGGTCCGTAATTGTTAGAACAATTGCTGATTGTGATTGGCAGCCCGTAGGTATGGTGCCAGGCACGCACCAGGTGGTCGCTGGCTGCCTTGCTGGCCGAATAGGGGCTGTTGGGCTGATACGGGCTGGTTTCGGTAAAAGGCGGATCATCCAGCCCAAGCGAGCCGTAGACTTCATCGGTACTGACATGATGGAAACGGAATCGCTCCCGGTCCACTCCTTCCAGGGTCGACCAGTACGAGCGCGCCGCTTCCAGCAGCGTGAAGGTGCCATCAATGTTGGTGCGCAGAAAGGCACCCGGTCCATGAATACTGCGGTCAACATGGCTTTCCGCGGCAAAATGGACGAGGACACGGGGGCGGTGCGTCGTCAGCAGGTGATCGATTAAAGCGCGGTCACAGATGTCGCCATGGACGAAGACATGCCGCGGGTCACCCGCTAACGCCGTGAGATTCTCCAGGTTGCCGGCGTAGGTGAGCTGGTCGAGGTTGATAACGGGTTCGTCCGACTGGGCCAGCCAATCGAGGACAAAGTTGCTCCCAATAAAACCGGCACCACCGGTAACAAGTAGAGCCATAGCCCGTCCTTTGAGATATTGCCAATGTCGCGAGGTTCAATAAACAGAACGCAGTGACGACCACCCTTGACCGTTGCGCCGAACCGGTGAATTACTGCAGACTCTGGCCAATCTGCTGCAGGGTCGGCACCAGAAAACTCTGCAGAAAAACAATGGCCAGGATAAGAATCATCGGACTCAGGTCAAAACCGCCCATCGCCGGCAGCACCCGCCGAATCCTTGACAAAAGCGGATCGGTCGCCTGCCGGAGAAACCGGACAATAGGATTATAGGGATCGGCATTCACCCAGGAGATGACTGCACTGCCGATAACCACCCAGATATAGGCGCTGAGAGCAAAATTTATCAGTTTGGCGATGGCCATGAGGAAATTACCGAGCATAAACATAGCGAGTTCCTGAAAAGAATAAAAAGAGAGGTTGAGGGGTCATTCGACCGCTGCAGAACGAGCGCACAGCGGTGTTCACGCTGTTGCGATGCGTAAGCGCTGTACCCATATGGTCAGGCTACCCGGCTGCCGACGGCAATGGGCCCGGCGACCGTTGTCAACACCAGTCGTTCCGAACCGTCCGCCTGCTGCTCTTTGGCGGCCAGCACCATGCCGTGCGACAGGATGCCCATGAGTTTCGCAGGTTTCAAGTTGGCAACAATGATGACCCGCTGCCCGATCAGGGTTTCCGGATTGTAATGTAAGGCGATTCCGGCAACAATGGTCCGTTCCTCTGGCGCCTTCACCGTCAGTTTGAGCAATCGCTCCGATTTAGCCACCTTTTCAGCTGCCACAATCTCCGCCACCCGCAGCTCGACGTCCTTGAACTGGTCAAAGGTGATCAGTCCCGCGCCAAGATCGGTATCCGCTTTGCCAGGCGTTTGCGACTTGCCGGCTGACGGCGCTGGTGCGTCCACCTTCTTTTCCAAGCGCGGAAAGAGTTGCGCGCCTTTGTCGATAACCGTACCACTGGGCACTTCACCCCAGCACCCCACGGCCTCAATGCCGGCGCTGGAGAAATCTTCCTGCAGGCCCAGGGCAGAAGCCATTTTTTCCGCTGTTTCCGGCATGATCGGTTTGAGGACCAGCGCGATCATCCACAAGGCCTCGGCCAGATGATAAAGGACCATCTTTAAGCGATCGGCGTGACGGGCATCCTTGGCCAACTCCCAGGGAGCATTGCCGACGATGTAGCGATTGAGCAAGCCTATGACCTCCCATACGGCCTGCAAAGCCTTATGAAATCGGAAAGTATCCATGCACTCCCGGTACTGGATGACCATGGAGGACATGGCACTCATCAGTTCACGATCTTCCGGTGTAAACATACCGTCGTTGCCGCAGTCCGGAATCCGGCCCCCGGCATACTTATCAATCATGGTCAAGGAACGGGAGAATAGATTGCCGAGATCATTGGCCAGATCTGAATTATGGCGAACGAGGATAGCATCCGCAGAAAAAGAGGCATCCAGGCCGAAACTCATCTCCCTCAAAACAAAATAACGGACCGTATCCACTCCGTACGCATCCACCAGTTCCTTGGGCCTGACTACATTTCCTAGAGACTTGGACATCTTGGTGGCATCCATATTCCAGTAGCCATGGACATGGAGCCGTTGGTAGGGCGGCAGCCCCATAGCCTGGAGCATAGTCGGCCAATAAATAGCATGGGGCTTGAGAATATCCTTGGCAATGACGTGTTCGGCGGCGGCCCAGTAGGTTTCAAAATCCGGACCGTCGGGATAGCCGATTCCGGTCAGATAGTTGATCAGGGCGTCAAACCAGACATAGGTGACAAAATTAGAGTCAAAGGGCAAAGGGATGCCCCAAGTCAGGCGGGAAGTCGGCCGGGAAATGCATAGATCTTCCAGCGGCTCGCTGAGAAAGGACAGCACTTCGTTACGGTAGCGTTCCGGAGTGATATATTCCGGATGGGTCTTGATGTGATCGATGAGCCAGTCCTGATATTTCGACATCCGGAAAAAATAATTCTGCTCGCTGATCGCTTTCGGCTCTACCAGATGATCAGGGCACTTGCCGTCCACCAGCTCCTTCTCGGTCAGGAAGCGCTCGCAGCCCTGACAATAGAGTCCGGAATATTCGCTGAAATAGATATCACCCCGGTCATGCACCAGTTGAAGAATGTTCTGCACGGTCTGGATATGGTCAGGGTCCGTGGTGCGGATGGTGTAATCCTGACGGATGGACAGCAGCGGCCAGGTCTCCTTGAAGGTCGCGGCAATCCGGTCCACATACTGCAGGGGCGTTTCTCCGGCCTTGGCGGCAGCCTCGGCGATTTTCTCCCCGTGTTCATCAGTGCCGGTTTGAAAGCGGACATCGTCACCGCAGAGCCGCTTATACCGGCTATAGGCATCGGTGACAATGGTGGTGTAGGCATGTCCCAGATGGGGCATGGCATTGACATAATAGATCGGAGTGGTGACGTAGGTTGTCATAATGTGAACAAGAGTAACAGCTTTGAGGTTGGTGAGGTCATGCGACGGTACATCTAGCAGACCGAAAACGGGCAGAGCAAGGGACAAGGCCATTCCGCATCACAAACAAAAGGCCGCTGATACCGATCAGCCCCGTTCCCGCACCGGTGCGTGTCCGACACAACGTTAGTCGTCCTGGTCCGAGTCCTGTTCGTGGTCATGCATTCCCCAAATATCGATAGTTTGCTTCCCTTTCCTCCCCGACCCCTTCCGGCCGGCAGCTTTCGGCATCGGATCCGCAGCCCGCCATTCTTCCTCGGTAAACAACCGTTCCTCTCCCTCGGAAGAGAGAGTAACCACTTTGCCAAGCAGAGGCATCTGCCGAGTGACCAGGTATGCCTTTCCCTCGAACTGGATGGAACGACCCACCCGCGGCATCCCTTTTTTCATGGTCCGGTAGGCCTCGTATTCATAGGTGAGGCAACAGAGCAGGCGATTGCACAAGCCGGATATTTTTGCCGGATTAAGCGGCAGGTCCTGAATTTTGGCCATTTTGATCGATACCGAATCGAATTTGGTCAAAAAAGAGGTGCAGCATAACTCTCGGCCACAGGCGCCAAGCCCGCCGATCATCTGGGTTTCATGACGGACGCCGATCTGGCGCATTTCCACCCGGGTGCGAAATTCTTGAACGAGCGCCTTGACCAATTCTCTGAAATCGACCCGGCTTTCGGCCGTGAAGTAAAAAATGATCTTGGAGCCGTTGAAAAATCGTTCCACCCGAACCAAGTGCATCGGCAAATGCAGGAGCTCGATCTGTTTACGGCAGAGTCGAAAAGCATCCTTTTCCGAATGAGGCAAAAGGGCGTATTTTTCCTTTTCTTCGTCACTGGCGCGGCGCTGGATACGGTAGTTCACCGGACGATCGATCCCGTCATCAACCGCTCCGGCAGAACGAATGACGACAACCGCCGGTTCTGGGCCTTGCTCAGTCCGAACCATAACCTGATCGCCCCGGACAAAATCGGCGACATGGGCGCTGGCAATAAACTCCTGCCCTTGCTCGCGGAATCGAATTTTATAATAATGGAGGACTATATCCTTACTGCCGCTTTCCTTGCTACGGGGGAACTCAGCAGGCGGAAGCCCAGTTTGCACGTCTGTCATATCATTTCACGGTAAAAGGGTACTGCAGTCAAAAAGATCCAGGAGGAGTACTTCGCTGGTCAGACCTCGATTGCAGTTTCTGGCAAGCGCTTGTTCCGCCAGGTCAATAGCGGCTATCTTAGCAGAAAACTGCTGTAAATTCCAGCGTTCTCTTGCCCGCATCACCTCCTCGGGGAAGGCGGCGCAGGCTTTAAATGTTCGAGCAGCCATGCTGTTCTTCATAAATATGCGTAAGAGGGTGAGCAACGATTCGCCCCCTTCCTTGCATTCCGCCAACTCAGCAGCAAAGGCCAGAGCTGTTTCGACCCGCTCCGCCGGGCTTCCTGCCTCAGCAACCAAGCTATGAACCAATCGGCGATAGAGCGCCAGGATATCGTCAGCCTCAATGGTCAAGGCCTGACCGGGACACCCGTCGACCAAGGCTGCCAGCGCCATGCAGCCTACGGCATCGAGCTGCGGCTTGTGACAAGCGATAATCTGGGCCGCCAATGGTAACGGCAGCGGCGTGAACGGAATGACCTGACAGCGGGAAACAATGGTGGCCAGCATCGCCCCGGTCGCATTCCCCACCAGAATAAGGAGATTATTTGCGGGCGGCTCTTCCAGCACTTTGAGCAAACTGTTGCCCGCCTCCCGTCGCATGGTGTGCACATCCTCGAGCAAAACGATCCGCTGGTCACTCTCGAACGGCGCGAAGTTCAGCGCTTTTTTTAAGTGACGAATCTGGTCGATCTTGATGGCGGCGCCATCAGGTCGAATACGCACGAAATCCGGATGATTTCCCGACTGAAACTTCAGGCAGCCGGGGCAGGCCCCGCACGGCCGACCGGATTGCGGTTGCCGACAGAGGAGAACGGTGGCCAGATCGAGTGCCACCGTGGTTTTACCGACCCCATCCGGACCGGTAAAAAGGTAAGCATGGGCCAGACGCCCGCTGGCCTGCGCCCGACTCAGAAGGGTGAGGGCTTTGGTTTGGCCAAGAATCGCAGAAAAGGTCATGGCTCAGAACAACGTTTGCTGACGTTTAGCACCTGCCTGGGGTTGCGAAGGCGCAGCGGACTCCTGCCCCTGGAAGGTTTGAGCCTCTCGCGGCTCCTCCACCGCTCCTGCCGGCTCCTCTTCAATTCCGCTTGCCCGAAGATAGAGATACCGCTCCAATGGCCTTTGGTAATCCGTCCACTGCCAGCCGGAACCCGCCATTTTACCCCGAAGCCCCTCCATATAATTCATCTTGGCATCCATATCGTCGAGATGATGCAACAAAATGGCCTCGGGAGTCATCGGCAAGACCGGGCTGCCAAAGGCAAACTGACCATGGTGACTGAGGATGATATGCATTAGCTGATCCACCTGATCGTTGGTGACAGCAACGACTTTCTCTGCGGCCTTGCGCACCAGTTCCACCCCCAGAACCAGATGGCCGACCAGCCGGCCCCGATCGGTATAGCTAAACGGTGGCCGGGCAAAATCAAATTCCTCGATTTTGGCAAGATCGTGGAGCAGGGCACCGGCAATGAGCATGTCCCTGTCCAGCAGCGGATAGTGGGCGGCGGTCTTTTCCGCCATGGCTGCGATCGATAGGGTATGTTCAATCAAGCCGCCAATATAGGCGTGATGCATTTTCTTGGCAGCCGGGGCCCGCTTGAACCGGGCGAGGGTTTTTCCCTGAAAGATTTCACAGATTAGGGCCTGCAAGGCCGGATCGGCAATACCCGCGATGACTGCATCCAACTCAACGGCCATTGCAGCCAACGGCCGGGAGCTTGCGGGCATGAAATCCCCGAGCTGCACCGCATCCTCTGCCACCTGCTGCAGCGAAATCACCCCCAACTGCATCTGCTCACGGAAAGGTTTGGCGATGGCCTGCACCAGCACAAAGCTCCCCTCTTCCGCCAACGCATCAAACTGACGGGCATTTTCCCAGAGTCGGGCCTCAATCTCGCCCGTTTTATCCATCAGCCCAAGGGCGAGGTAGGGCTTGCCGGCCTTGGTCTCAGCCAGCGATTTTTTCGAGACCAGAAAAATATCCTGGAGTTGCTGCCCGGCAACCAACTGGGCGACAAAGATTTTTTTTTCGACGGTATGCGTCATACGGTCGCCTCACCCGCCAACAGGCGTGTCAATCCGCCATCCGTCCCAGAAGGCGATGCCTGATGGGAGCGGAGCAGATCAGACATTGAATCGAAACAGGATGCAATCTCCATCCTGCACCACATATTCCTTGCCCTCGGAGCGCATCAACCCTCTATCGCGGGCAACGGACTCAGACCCGCAGGCAATGTAATCATCATAAGCGATCACTTCGGCCCGGATGAAACCGCGTTCAAAATCGGAATGAATCTTGCCCGCCGCACCCGGCGCCTTGGTGCCTTTTTTGATGGTCCAGGCCCGGGTTTCCTTTTCGCCCACAGTGAAATAGGTGATGAGCCCGAGCAGCTGATAGCCCGCCTTGATCAGACGGTGCAACCCCGGTTCTTCCATGCCCATCTCCGCCAAAAACTCCCGCTGCTCTTCGGTTGTCAGCAGGCTTAATTCCTGTTCGATCGCCCCGGCAATGGTGACTATGGAGGCGGCTTCTTCGGCTGCGGCTTGGGCCAGCTGATCGACATACTTATTTCCCGCGGCCAAATCCTCTTCGCTGACATTGGCGACATAAAGCACCGGCTTGGTGGTCAGCAGACAGAGATCGCGGAGCAATTCGTTCTGCTGGTCGGTTTCGACCACAAGGGTGCGGGCAGGTTTCCCCTGATTAAGCACATCCTGGACCTGCTCAAGAAAGGCCGCCTCAGCAATGAATTTCTTATCGCCCGATTTCGCCTGGCTCCGGGCTTTGGTCAAGCGCTTTTCCACGGTGTCCATATCAGCGAGGATCAACTCCATGGAGATCACCTCCAGATCGCGCAGGGGATCAACGCTGCCATCGACATGGATGATATTGTCATCCTCAAAACAGCGGACTACATGCAAAATGGCGTCAACCTGACGGATATGGCCAAGAAACTGGTTGCCCAACCCCTCGCCCTGGCTGGCACCTTTCACCAGCCCGGCAATATCGACAAACTCCATCTGGGTGGAGACTTTGCTTTTGGTCTTGGCCAGAATGGCCAGCCGATCGAGCCGGTCGTCCGGGACAGGGACAATGCCGACGTTGGGTTCAATGGTACAGAAAGGGTAGTTTTCCGCAGCAATGGCAGCAGCGGTCAAGGCATTAAATATGGTTGACTTGCCCACATTGGGCAGGCCAACAATTCCACAACGAAATCCCATGGGATCCTCAATAGTTCGGTATCGGCAACGGCAGGGGAATCAGAGGCGGATATCGCGTCTCCCTCTTGCTCACCCTGGTATTTCGGGTATAGTTGTCCAGTTCTTACCGGTCAAGCCGGTTCCCTGTGATACACTATCTCTCACTCCTTGTGCAAGCAGTTATGAAAATCGACCTCCTGATAACCGACTGCATTCTTCTCCCCCATCCGGGCAAAGACACGCTGATCGCCCCGGCCTTTATCGCCATCAGCGGCGCACACATCGACCGGATCGGTCCGATGGCGGAATGTCCAACGATCGTTACCGGGACACGCATAGACGGACAAGGACAGCTGGCCATGCCCGGCCTGGTCAACGGCCATTGCCACGCCCCCATGACCCTGTTCCGGGGAATGGCTGATGACCTCGCCCTGACCACCTGGCTCCATGCGCATATCTTTCCTGCCGAAGCGAAATACGTCAATTCTGAGATGGTGTATTGGTGTGCTCGATTGGCTGCCGCCGAGATGTTGCTCGGGGGCATTACTACGGTGGCCGACGGCTATTTCCTCGAAAATGAGGTGGCCCGCGCCTTTGCGGAAACAGGGATACGCTGTGTCGCGGCCCAGGGTGTCATTGATTTTCCGGCTCCCGGGGTGGCCGATCCCGCCCAAAACATCAAGGCGGCGCAATGCTTCCTGGAGCAGTGGCAGGGCCGCGATCCGCTCGTCACCCCAGCGGTTTTTGCCCATTCACCCTATACCTGCACCAACCAGACCCTGCTCCGGGCCAAGGCACTGACCCGCGAATACCAGGTGCCCCTGTTTATTCATGTAGCCGAGACCAAGGATGAAATCCATCAAATCGCTCACCCGCTCGCAGCAACGCCGATCCGCCATCTGGATGCGCTCGGCCTGTTGGACCGCGACACCGTCTGCGTCCACTGTGTCTGGGCGGATGATGCAGATCTGGATATCCTGGCACAGCAGCAGGCCGGGGTGGTCGTCTGCCCGCAAAGCAATCTGAAACTGGCTTCTGGCAGGGCTCCGCTGCTCGCCATGCTGGAACGACAAATCCGAGTTGGCCTGGGAACCGATGGAGCAGCCTCCAACAACAGCCTGGATATGTTTCGCGAAATGGATATAGCCGCCAAGATCCAAAAAATAAGCCCCTGCAACCCGGTGGCGGTACCGGCAGGCAGGATTCTGGCGATGGCCACCAGCGGCGGTGCCGAGGCTTTAGGATTAAGCGCTGGCCATGGGCAGCTTGCGCCCGGCTCGCCCGCCGATCTGATCCTCATCGACCAGCAGCAGGCCCACCTCCAGCCTTTTCACAGCCCCAACCTTCTGGTGTATAGCGCTGGCGCCGCCGATGTCCGCACTGTCATCGTCAACGGCCAGATAGTGATCCAAAACCGGGAATGCCTCACCATCGACCTGCAGGAGACCATGGACCGAGTTCGGCGACTGGCGGTTCGATCGTAAGCCCTCTCCCCGTAGACCACGCCCCTCACAACTCATCCGCACCAACAACCGTTGCTGCTCAGTCTTTCTCGACCCGGATAACCTGGACAGCCCCCATCTGCCTGATGCCGCTGTGGGTCAGACGTGCGCCCTCGACCACCGCAATGATCTCGCCAGCATGAATATAACCCCACTCCCTGGCCATGGCGAGGGAACGGAAAACCATCTCGGTGCGGCCGAGTTCTTCCCGAATGATAAGGGGGAAAATATTGTTATACAGGCTGGCATGCCGGGCCACATGCAGCGACTTGGTGACCAGCAGGGTTGGCACCTTGCGGTTCCACTTGGAGAGCGTCGGATAAAGGGTGCCATCCGGGTCAAGCAACAGGGTGGCGGCATTGGCGCTGAGGTTAGCGACCGCAGATAAAGCGGGATTAACCGCCGCGTCCACGAGCAGTTCCTGATAATGCTCGGCACTGCTCCCTGAATACCGCTCCTCCTCGCAGATAATCGCGGCCATGGTGCGCACCACATTGACCGGATCGACCCCGGTCGCGGTTTCCTGGGAAAGCATCACCGCATCGGTCCCTTCTTTGATCGCCATGCTGACGTCGGTCACCTCCGCCCTGGTCGGGCGGGCATTGATGGTCATGGAATCGAGCATCTGGGTGGCAGTGATCACCGGGGTATTCATTTCCCAGCAGAGCTTGATAATCCGTTCCTGGATGCGAGGCACCCGTGCCGCCGGTAACTCCACCCCCATGTCGCCACGGGCGATCATAATGGCATCGGCAACCTCAATGATCTCTTTGATATTCTGCACCGCCTCGGGTTTTTCAATCTTAGCCACTACCTTGAGATTACGCTTGCCCGAGGCCTTGATGTAGTCTTTGATCGTCCTGATTTCCTCTGCAGTGCGCACAAAGGAAAGGGCAACATAATCGACGGAATGGTTGAGCCCCCAGTCGAGATCGCGCCAGTCCTTTTCCGTGACACTCGGCAGCGACAGGGCGGTTGAGGGCAGATTAATCCCCTTGCTTGATTTCAGCGTGCCGCCGACGATCACCTCGCAATGGACTTCGGAGGTGCCCCCCCTGACCACCCGCAATTCCAGCAGACCATCGTCAAGCAGCACCGGATCACCAACCCGCAGATCGGCAAGAATGACCGGGGTAATGGTCGAGATTCGATCCACGGTCCCTTCCACCGGCTCGGCCTGGATAATGAGTACTTCCCCGGTGATGAGCCGAATAGCGCCGTCCGTCATCAGACCGGTACGGATTTTCGGGCCACAGAGATCCTGAAGCACGGCAATGGGCCTTTCCCAGCTTTTTTCCGCCTCCCGGATTGCCAGCAAGGTCGCTTCGTGGGCCTCATAACTGCCATGCGAAAAATTAAGACGGGCCACATCCATCCCAGCCAGGATCATCTTGCCGAGCATTTCCGGGCTGTTGCTGGCCGGACCGATGGTGCAGACGATTTTCGCCTTTTTATTAACACTGATATGCGCCTGCGTGGGAATACTGGCCAGTTGCTTGAACAAAATATCAAAATCAAAAGGTTTGGCAAGTACCCCGATGACGTTGGGGTACTGTTCCAATCGATCAAGGATCTTCCGGTCATCATGAGAGGAGGTGGTGATAATGATGGGCAGATGCGGATTGACCACCTGGATGGCCTCGATAAACTTGAACCCATCCCAATGCGGCATCTCGATGTCGCTGAGAATGATGTCATAGGCGTTCGAGGTCGCCAGTTGAAATCCCTGGTGGCCATTATCAGCGGTATCGACCGTGATACCGGCCTTTTCCAAGCGAGTTTGCAGCAGGTGCTGGGTGGGTTTGGAATCTTCGAGAATAAGAATACGCATGGCACAACCTCTCATGGGCAGGGGGGGTTACAGGTTGTCTTCGATGGCTTTCTGTAGCATAGTGGAAAATAAGGTAAATGGGAAAAGAGAAATCACCTGCTTGCGTGTGGATGGCGAGTTTCTCGATGGTTTTTGGTAGTGCAATAGCGTTCGGGCCTACCCGATGGATTGGAGGAGAGTATGCAAGTAATTATGGATCTGTGTATTGTACCGCTCGGTGTCGGCGTTTCCGTTTCCGTTTATGTGGCCGAGTGCCACCGGGTGCTGCATGCAGCCGGGCTCAAGACGCAGCTGCATGCCTATGGTACCAACATTGAGGGCGATTGGGATGTGGTCATGGCGGCGGTCAAGCAATGCCATGAGCGAGTCCATGCAATGGGTGCGCCGCGCATCACCACCACCATCAAACTCGGCACCCGTATTGACCGCGACCAGACCATGGCTGATAAAGTGCGGAGCGTGGAGGAAAAGTTGGTGTGAAAGGGCGTTGTCCCCGACGACCTCACCTGAGCAGCAAATCTGTGATGTAAGGGGTGCCAGAATGGCCACACCACCGCATGGAATTTCTTGTCGTTTCACAGCAGAGAGTCATCACGGCTCCAACCGCACCCCTTCGTTGAGCAGCAACAGATAGACGCTGCCGTCCTCCTTCATCTGCCCCGCCTCCATTCCCGCCTGCTCGCCCGATCCCCAGAAAACATCGGCCCGACCCGGCCCGGTTAGTGCAGACCCGGTATCCTGGACACTGACAAAACGCTGCAACCGTTTCCAGTCCACCACCTGTCCGTTTGCCATCACCGGTCTTCTGCTGTCGATAAAGGCCAGGGCTCCAGGGGGATACCACTGCTGATCAGCAGCAATGGAACGCCCTGCTGTCAATTCCTGGCCAAGACTGCCGATCACCGGGCCGACCTTGCTCCAATGGAAAAAGATGAAAGAATCGTTGTGGTGCAGGATTAGATCCCGTTCTTCGGGATGATCAACCAGATATTGCCGAATGCTGTCCATGGTGACATCCGCCAATTGCATCCGTCCGGTGTCGACCAGATATTTGCCGACACTCCGATATTCGCGACCATTGCTTTGCGCGTAATGAACGCCACGCTCGGTGCCATCGGTCAGTTGAATCACTCCCGAACCTTGGACATGTAGGACAAAGACATCAAACGGGTCCTTTAGCCAGACCAACTCCTGCCCTTTCAGCAGGTTATGCCGCTCAATTTCCTTTCGCGACCAGAAGGGCAGAATCCGTCCCCCCTGCAGGCGACCGATGTTTTTTTTCTTACTGCCGACGTCCTGGACCTTGAGGGTTTTGGGGACGGTATAGAGGGGATACAGATAGGGCGAGTGCCGTTTAAGGCTGCCAGCAAAAAGGGGCTGATAATAACCGGTAATCAACATACGGCGTGCTGTCGCGCCTTGGCCGCCATCGATCCGGTACACAGTATAGGAGCGCTGTATCTCCTGATTCAGCTGTTCGGTCGTGAGAGATGTCTGTAATAAGTTTTGGAAAAAAAGGGCGGAATCAATCAGGCGCTGCACAGGAACGGAGACACCGGCAAGGGTATAGCAGGTGGAGGCGGGAACCGTACGCAAAAAATTAAGACTATGGTCAAGCGTGGATTTAAGTTCCTGCAGTTGCAGATCGTCGTGGAAAGAAGGGTACTGCGAGACCTGCAGGGGCACAAGAGAGGGAAAGGCTACCGGTGCCAGCAGAAGAAAGATCACCACACTGATGACAGCCAGGGTCGTATGCTTCCAGCGGTTCACCGTATCGCTCCGACGGTTGAGGCCTCTCTGTTCAGCGGACGAAGGCCTCCGCCAGTTCAGTCACAGCCATGGCATATCGGTTGGAATGGTTCCATTCGGTAATCGCCTGGAAATTCGGATAACCGGCAACAAACCGCTTGGCGAATTCACCGCCAGGCGGCAGTTCCAATCCGATGATGGTGAGCGGCCTGTTTTGCGGAGAAAGGGGGAGCGCCGGATTTTGCAGCTTGCGCACCAGATCGAACGGCACCAGTTCCTTCCGGCCTTTCAACTCGGCTGCAACCAGGAGCGGATCCTTGAGGGCGTACCCTAATTCACCATAAATGGGCGCATTGAGGGTCCAGTTACTCCGTTTCAGGTAGTTGGCAATGGACGCGAGGATATCAGGAACCGAATGCCAGACATCCCGCTTGGCATCACCATCAAAACTGACCGCATATTCACGATAGGAGGAGGGGATGAACTGGGTCTGGCCGAATGCGGCTCCATAGGAGCCCAGAATGCCATGGGGATCGATCCCGTTTTCCCGGCAGAGCAGGAGAAACTCAATCAGCTGTTTGCGATAAAAATCCGCCCGGCGCGGGTAGGCATCAAACAGGGTATTCAGGGTCTGAAGGACCTCAAGTTTGCCCTGGCTGGCACCATATCGGGTTTCCACCCCCCAGATGGCCACCACCACCTCCCGATTGACGCCAAAGGTCGCCTCGATTCTGTCGAGAAGTTGCTTGTGCTCTGCTAATTTCGCCTTGCCTTCTCTGATATTTTCCGGGGTGATAAACCGGGGGGCATACTGATAGTAGGGCTTGGCTTCCCACTGTTTATCCATCAGAACCAACACCTGCCTGTTAATGGTCAGCCCTTGGAAAATTGTTTGCAACTCCAGGGGGGTAAACTGATGCTTCTGGCTGAGCTCGGTGAAAAGCTGCTGGTATTTTTCCTGCTGCAGATTGATGGGTTGCCCATCTTCGACCAGATCCGCCGGCAATTCTTGCGCTGCAACCGGGAAAGGACAGGACATCTGTATCAACAGCAGCCACAGTCCGGCATGGAAGGTCATGCGCATCAAGGCGCTGAACCGCCTGATCAGGGAACAATCAATCATAAGAGTACCAGAAAAACAATTTAACAAAAAAGATGTTGAGAAAACATGGAGAAAAACGTCTCCGACTCGTGCGCAGGCAGCCTGTTGATCCCGGCAGCAGCAGCCCTGCCACCGCCGGTGGCGAATTGACGGCACAGCGTATCAGCGCCCTTGCGGGTTGTTAACGGCGCGCGAACACTGACCCTCAGGCTACCGTCAGGATTTGCCAGTAAGGTTGCATGCGCCATATCGGGCTGCTCCCGGGCCATCTGATTGGAAAAAACACCAACCGCCCTCCTCGACCAAGAGGCCTCTGGAAGCCAGAAAACGCGCCCGGTTGCATAGAGCCTGAAGGGGCGCAACCCTGCCGTCTTGGCCATGTCACGGCCATATTCCACCCGAAGATTCTGCAGCATTACCGAGTCCCGGTAAAAGTTGAAAGGGTCGGGATAGTGCTGCACCTCGTGAAACAAATCGGCGGGATGGACCAGGAGGTCCTCAATTGAGAATCCGTAGCCATTGTAATTAAGGAGAAGACCGATTTCGCGAAGTTTTTGTATCTCTTCGGCTTGCAGATTGATTGCTTCGGCAAACGCGTTAGCTCTTTCATCAAGATTATCGCCAAAAGCCCCTGCAATCGCCCATGTTCGGAATTTCCCTGCCAACAGCCGATCAATAATGAGTGCAGTGCAAAGATGGGGCGAAGGGTCGATGTGTGCCTCCAGAAAGGAGGAGTCGGGAATATCGCCGCTGTAATGGTGATCCGCGTAAAAGACGAGATTCCGGTTCAACAACAGTTGTTCGAGCGCGTCCCGGTTTCGATCCAGCGAGATATCCAGGACGGTGATGCGGCTGTCGGCGATGTCGGTGAGCCTGGCAAGGAGCGAAATGTCGCGTTTGACACCGGTGACGAGTCGTGCCTCCGGTTGCGGCTGATGCAGGCGGAGTTGTTGCAGTGCGCAGATGCCATCCGCATCCCCATTAAACACATCAATGCAGTTCATGGAAAAACGAAGGCGAAGAAAGGGGCCGACGAGCTCTTTTTACAGACCAGGAACATTAAAGCCATTACCGATATTGGCGAGACTAAAGGTGATCATGTAGGTTTGCACTCCCACGGTCGAATTTGATGAAAGCTCGACCGACCAGCACGGTTGATGGTACCGCAACCGAATTTTCTCCTCAATAGTTTCACTCGTCGCAATGGCGCGTTGCAGGCTGTATCCGGCGGCAAAATTATACGGCAACAGATGCCAGACACTGCCACTGACGGAATCGACGTTGGTGAGCGAATTATATCTGTAATCTAAAGCGAACAGATCCCCTCGCCCACTCGCATAATCGGCCTCTATCGAATGCAGATACGCACCTTTACCATACATATCAATGTCCGTTGTGTACATGAGACGGAGGAGTTCAAGGGGATAAAAACCAGTTTTAATTTCAACAGGGGTCAGCGGGCCGGAACCTGGAATCAGAGGGGGGATATCCCCGAAAAAACTGGTTGGTGTTTCAAAAGTGGACAACGGAGAGTCGGGTTCTTTATTAAGCAGATCATATCCCTGTTTCACCTTGAGAAAGGCATAGGTACGTTCATACTCGCGACCATTATGCTCTCCCGAAATATCGAAAAAATTATTCACCCCGTAATAGACGATATTTTGCTCTCTAAGAGCATCAATACTGTCGAACTGCGGCAACAACACATCCTTGGGCATCGAGGTATAACTGTAAGCGACATAGGGACGGACCGTGTGGCTCCAGGCTTTGACATCACCGATGTTGGCCGTGAAATCATGCATCAAGGTGGTTCCTATCTCTCCGCCCAGATTGTAGATATAACGATTTTTCGAATCACTGTCTCCCCAATCGGAGGCTCCATTGCCCTGAATCATATACAGGGTATCCCGCACGCCACCACTGATTGACGCCTCGACATAGGGACTTATGGGCACCCCCGTGGTCACCGTGGGAACGAGGTCGATGCGCTGTGCCCCGACACCCTGCTCCCGCCAAAAATTGGTATAGTTGGCATCCCAGGAAACATCGGGGCCTCCGGTCTTGTAAAGAGGCAGGAGGCCCGAGTAGGTAAGCGAAGGCAACTTCCAGACACGCGAGGGGTTGTCAGCCGTATACACTTGCTGACTCAGATCGTTGACCGCAAAGAACTCCCCTTCCAAGGAGGTCCCGTTGTCCCAGGAACGAAGAAACGCAAAAGTATTGTCGCGATACTGGTTGGCTTTATCAACAAAACCACGCCCAAAGATACCGGAAAATTTTTCATTGCTGGTGGTGAAGCCTGTTGACCCGGAATTGAATTCCTGCAGGTAATCCCGATCGGAAGCAACATCCAGATCCAGACGGGTAATCCATTGGCCAATATTCTGGTCTGCTTTTCCGCGAAGCCAGTAGCGATCCGAATTGGTATGGGTGAAGTGGCTGTCCTTGTAGTAGGAGTCATCGGAAAAATTGGTCAGGGTATCGGCGAGATAATTTCCCATCAGCATACCCTTACTGTTCTCATCGAGAACATAACGGAATTCCGCACCATTCATCATGCCGCGGTTGGCTAAATACCGGGGGAAAAGTGTAATATCCGTATTAGGGGAGAGGTCGATAAAAAAAGGAGTCTCTATGCTGAAGCCGTCTCGACTCGATGTAAAAATGGAAGGAAACAGGAAACCGGTCTGCCGTTTCCGTTTCGCTGGCAGCAGCATGATGGGAGAATACAGTATTGGTACATCTTTGATGCGAAAGGTCGCATGCTTAAGATAGGCATAACCGCCATCAGTAATTTCCACATCAGCCGCCCCGAAGCTCCACGGGGGCGTTTCCCCCTGCTGCAGCTTACAGGTAACAATCCAGCCATCTTCGATGTGGTAGGTAAGGTCGCCTGTTTTCTCTACGACCCTGCCCTCCAAATGCATATCCATATACGGCCCGACGATTACCGCGTTATCGAACATGCCGACCTCGCCCTGCATGTCGATGCTGCCAGATTCAGCGGTCAACTGATCAGTACCGTTGTCGATCAAAAGATTGCCACGAGCTTTTATCTTACCAAGATTGACATCGTATGCTGCCCAATCAGCTTTGACGGTCGTCAGCGTCTTCATTTCGGTAACCGTTTCCGCAGGTGCGCCCTCGACCCGTCCACCCTTTTCTTCTCCCAGCAAACCGCTCCATTGAGAGGAACGTGTATCCTTGGGTCGGGTTACTGATTCTTTTTTCTCGAGGACAACATGGCCTTCAGCGATGACGACAGGAGGGTCTTCATATCTGGTGATTTTATCGGCGGTTATCTCCCATTGGCCTTTGGCGGCCTCTGCCGACGCCAACGTTGCGACCAGAAAGGAACTCGCAACCAATACAAGAAAAAGTGCCAGGATCGGGGATGATGGTTTGATATGCTTCACCTCGATCGGCTCCTTTGAGGGGTAAGGTAAATAGAGGTTGGATTCGTTGCCGGCAACCGTAATCTAGCTTGAAGCGGCAATCCAACTGGTCGTATCGACACAAAAAATAGTAAAGATACTAACCCAAATAACGACTTCGAATGTACGTGTACACCGATGTTGTGTCAAGTGAAAAGTCGTAAATTTGCCTTGCGTCACCGTGGAAATTAGTTTAAGTATCGGAGGTCGAGAATATTGCCTAATGGCCTGATTTTCCATGGCTTGCAGAAGCATCAACCATTCGCAGCGCTGTATGAAATGTATCTTCGGCCCGGTGAATTCCAGGCGACTTGGCCGCTCTCTCGGCATTGATCTGTTTTCAGGGAAGACCTGCAATCTCAACTGTATATATTGCGAAGTAGGGGCTACTGCCTCCCCCGTCCGTCAACGCGCCGTCTATACCTCCACGCAAGCAATCATTGAAGAGATCAATACCTTTTGCGCGGATCCCCGTCGGCTGGACGATGTCGATGTACTCACCGTTACCGCCAAAGGTGAACCGACATTGCATCGCGGACTTGGCGAGATTCTCCGCCATATCAAACGCATGACCGACAAACCGGTTGCCGTTTTGACCAACGGAACAACCCTGATGTACCAGGATGTCCGCCAGGAACTCACTGCTGCCGATATTGTTATCCCCTCACTCGATTCGGCCCGGCGTGAGAGTTTCTTGAAAATTGATCGTCCGGCCGCTGGTATCGATCTGCAGGAAGTCATTCACGGACTGACGATCTTTTCACATGCGTACCTAGGCAGGATATGGCTGGAAATTCTTCTGGTTCAGAACATTAACGATTCCGACCAGGATATCGAGGCGCTGGTAGCAGTACTCAGACTGATGCGCCTTGACAGAATTCAGCTCAACACCGTAGTCCGACCACCTACGGAGCCTTTTGCACGACCAGTGAACCCCGGAAGATTGCAGAAAATTGCCCATTTTTTCCACAAGAAACTGGCAATCCCGGTTGACCTTCCCTTCACTCCGACTGACCAGGACGCCCAGGTGCCCCGGCCTGTTGATAGGAAAACAACCAGTCCCTTGTCATCAGAGAAGATACTGGATGAAATTTTACAGATGTTACAGCGACGGCCTTGTACCGCCGCTGATATAGACCGGACTTTTCAACTAGGCGGTCCGGATAAGGTTGAGCAACTGCTCGAACCGTTTGTAACCTCGGGTGTACTGCAGAAGCAGGACCACACCAACGAATGTTACTTTCAGCAATCGTCAACAATAAAATGACGTGGCAGGTCAATATTACCCATGCGTCAGGACGATGAGGCTACCAACGGGCTCAGTTGCTTTAAAAATTTACACGAAGGCTACTAATGACAGAAAACGAACAAAACCCAAATGAAAACAAGCCCCCCCGTGTGCGCAAGGCCAAAACAGGCGCCTGGTGGAAAAGCGTACCAGGTACCGTTTCGACAGACCCTTTGCAACAAGCAGAATCAACAAGTCCAAGCAGCCAGGCCGCAGAAAAAACCGAAAAAGATGTAATCGCGCCCGTACAGATAATTGTGCCGCAACCACCTCAAGAAGAGGTTGTTCAGGCAACGCCTCCCCCTGTGGCGGATCAATTACCAAGTTCTCAAGAAGAACCGGCAAAAAACGAGATTACGGAAAGTGACGGTCCCGTGGAGGATAAGCCACCGGCCAAGAGAAAAAGAAGGCCGCGCAGGAGTGGTAAAAAACGCCCGAAACCAGAGGACACCCTTAAGCAAGATGCAACTGAAGGGGGTGCGCAAGAGGACGAGGAGGCGCCCGATACTGCTCAGGACGATGATGACCAACCTGTACCGGAGACCACTGAATTCCCTGAAAAGGCTGTTACCTATAAGCTGCTGATCAATGCAGAGGAACCAGAGGAGTGCCGCATTGCCCTGGTAGAAGATGGCCGGCTCGAATCCTTTCATGTCACCACCATCGATCGTGAACCCACGAAAAACAATATTTACAAAGGAAAAATCGTCTCGATTGAGGCGAACCTGCAGGCAGCTTTTGTCGATATTGGTACCGGAAGAAACGGTTTCTTACCCTTCAACGAAATTCATCCCGAATATTTCCGCCAGGACGTCAATGAGAAGAGCCGCAATATTATCGCCCAGCAGCAGTGGAAAAAACTGAAAATTGAGGATGTTGTCCAGAAAGGGCAGGAAGTACTCGTCCAGGTGGTAAAAGAGGTGACCGGTAACAAGGGCGCCAACATGACCACCTTTCTCTCCTTGCCTGGCCGTTGCCTTGTCTTGATGCCAGGAAGCGACAGTGCTGGTATTTCGCGTAAAATCGTTGGCGAGGAGCGCCGGTCCAGCCTCCGTGAAATAATGAGTGAGTTTGAGATACCCGAGGGGATAGGCTACATCATCAGAACCGCCAGTGCGGAAATAACCGCGGTTACCCTGCAAAAGGATCTGCAAACCCTGCTCAGCCTCTGGGAAGAAATCAAGAAGCGCGGCCAGACCATGGAAGCGCCGGCCCTAGTCTATGAAGAACAGGACACAGTCGTCCGCTTTTTGCGTGACCATTTTTTCCAGGAAATTCAGGAAATCATGGTTGACACTCAGGAGTCGCTGAACAACGTCAACACCTTTATCGAACAGTTGCCAGCCAAACAGAATAAGGTCAAGGTCAGGCTGCATCGCGGTACCAAACCCATTTTCAATCAGCATAACATCGAAGAACAGATCGAATCGATCTATAAACCACAGGTTACCCTGCCGTCTGGGGGGTCCATCGTCATCGATCCTACCGAAGCACTGGTCGCTATCGATGTCAACTCCGGTCGGACCTCGAAAAATAGTGATTTTGACGAGACTATTTTTCTCGCCAATATGGAAGCGGCCGCAGAATTGGCCCGACAGCTCAGATTGCGCGACCTAGGCGGCCTGATCGTCGTTGATTTCATCGATATGCGTAATAAAAAGCATATCCGGGAAGTTGAGCGACAAGTAAAGGTCAGCATGAAGCGCGACAAGGCAAAGGTCGATATCAGTAAGATTTCACGCTTTGGCCTCATGCAGATTTCCCGCCAAAAGATGGGCGCTCCTATTGAAAAGGGAAGCTACCGGACCTGCGATTTTTGCCAGGGACGCGGCGTGGTGCGGTCTGTCGAAACCTTGGCCCTCTATTACCTTCGTCGCATCCAAACCGGCATCAGTCGGAAGAGTATAGCAAGAGTTGATTGCCGGCTGCCCCTTGATGTTGCCCAGTATCTGCTGAACAAAAAACGCGCAGAACTGGCCGATTTGGAGGTCAAGCACAACGCCAAGATCGACATCATTCCCAGAGTGGAAATGAAACCAGCTGAAAATCAGATAGATTTCCTGGAGACTGAACCCACTCGATAGACCGTGTCCGGTGGCCAAACGGCGTTTCTGATTAATGACGGGCGAACTGGAAGAAATCACGCAACCGCCCAAGCAGACAGAAACCACTTGTATAAAGCCACTTTTCAGGATATAGAGCTTTCTCATTGCGATTGCGCCAGTAGCTCAGCTGGATAGAGTGCCGGACTACGAATCCGTAGGTCGCAGGTTCGAATCCTGCCTGGCGCACCAAGAAAATCAAGCCCTTAGCTCAATTTGAGTTAAGGGCTTTTTTATTGTCACGAAAAAATGCAAGCACTTTGTAGGCAGATCCGGACAATGCGATTCAATGAACAATATCGATCAGCGGTTCCGGTTTAGAAGATTTAAAGCTGAAGACAAGAGGCAGAGCCGGCCGTTAAGCCCTGCCTCTTGATTTCAATTAGTCAGAAGAATGAATATTTGTTTCTTCCGCTTTTCCTATTTTTCTTCGAGCATAAGGAATTGGCGGCGGATCTCTTCAAGACGGCTACGGTTCTTGCCAAGATCCGAATAGCCCCGTCGGGAAGCGGAGCGGACATGAATGAGCTTTTTTGCCCGGTCCAGCAGGAATTCGCCATCATCGACAAATAAAATTGTCCGCAGTTCAACCCGCAGATAGTCAGGCAAATCATCCACAAGGGTTGTATCGATCCGGCCTGAAATAACCAGTTTCAGGCGAGCAAAAGCGGCATTAGGGTCACCGCTGAATGCCAATGGCGCTATTCGGTGTCGTTCGTTCTCAGCCTGACTCGAAACGCAGTTGGGCGAACTCGGGCACGGGGCGAGAAGCCCCTCCATGGCCCCCAGGTTATTGGGACGCTCACCGGCACAACCTGCCAAACCAAGCAAACCAAGAACCGTAAGGACAATCCTCCCTGTCAATTTTTTCATCGTTGCTCTCCTCAAACATGCAGAGATGCCAATGTCTTTTGGCAATGGAGTCGATATCACTGCAACCAAAGGTGCGACCAAGCTATGTGCAGGATGCTTATGCCACCACCACGGCCAAAGAGAAGAAGGATGGACCTTGCCGAGAAAGCCTTGTTAGCGACCCTTTGGCATGAGGGCTCCTGGTCGTCATGCTGATTTGGTCGAGTTGCTGACAATGGTCCGGGCAAGATCATGCAATGCAAAATGATGCAGTGGCATGACCAGATACCAATACAACCTGCCCAGGATACCCCGTGGCAAAAAATGGGCGGTCTGCACGAGTTGATCGGATTGCACGTCAAACTCCAGCCATCCCTCACCAGGCAATTTCATCTGGGCATAGAGCAGCAGTCTTTTTCCAGGTTTGATATCAACTACCTTCCAGAAATCAAGAGCATCACCGACCCGAAGTTCCTGGTTTAACCGCCTGCCGCGATTGAGCCCATAGCCGCCGACAAGTTTGTCGATAATCCCCCGAAGTTGCCAGAGCAGATCGTACTTAAACCAACCATTGGTACCGCCTACGGTACAGGCTGATTTGAAAACATCCTCCTGACGTTCGCCCTTTGCAAACGGAACCGTCCGAATGTCCCTTAAAACTGCTCCTGCGGGATTGTCGAAAGCCTTAATGTCGCACGCCTGCTGACCGGTGCTGTCGCACCACCGACTGAGGACTTGATTGTGTTCAAGTTCCCGTAAAGCTGCCGCAACCGCTTGCTTGAACGAAAGGGGCTGTATTTCCGGATACAGCTTCGCCGCGTTATCATTTTGCATGACGGTTTCACTCTTGAGGCCCTCAACGAGAGCGGCAGCGAGCTTGTAGGGGATAGGGGTGAAGAGAATCAGCCAGTAGGATGATAAACGAGGGGAGAGCACAGGAACGGGAAAAAGGTATCTTCTCAGCCCCATGACTTCCGCGGCCTGCTGCATCATTTCCTGAAAGCTGAGCTTTTCACTGCCTATGTCGACGACGATGTTCCCCTGGGGCGGGAGTTCTACAGACGCTTGCAGATAGGAAAGCACATCATCAACGCCGATGGGCTGCGTGTGGCTCCGTACCCAGCGAGGAGTAATCATCACCGGCAGTTTCTGGCAGAGATGCCGGATAATTTCAAAACTGGAACTTCCAGAACCAATAATCACGGCTGCACGCAACCAGATCGTCTCGATACAATCGGGTTTTGCTGAAAGAATTTCCCCAGTCTCAATGCGGCTCAAGAGATGTTTGCTGGCACTCTCTTTCACGCCGAGCCCACCGAGATAGACAATTCGCCGTACACCCGCCTCTATGCAGGCATCTCTAAAGTTCTCGGCACTGACACGATCCAGATTCTGGTAATCCTCGGTGCTCCCCATGGAATGGATGAGGTAAAATGCCGTGTCGATCCCTGTCAGGGCTGCGGCAATAGACTCTTTGTCAAAGGTTGAGCCCTCTTGGATCTCAACCTGGTCAGCAATTGAAAGTTGGACTTTGTTGCGGTTCCGCACCAATAATCGAACTTTCAGCGCAGATGTTGCAAGCAGACTATGAGTTAGCCGCCTGCCGACATAACCGGTTGCGCCGGTCACCAGTACGGTTTTGGTCTTCATTGTATCAGTCATGATTGCTAAGTTTCAGCTCGGTTGGATGAGGATTGAGAGTGTACTGCTACATATGCCTTCATTGTATTTACGAATAGAATGATGCACAAGGGTCATAGAAACGAGGACTAGGACATCAAGATGATGCAGAACATCTTGGTCCAAACATCTTCGTACTCGCCTTATGTTCCGCCTGGACTAATAAGATCGAAACGTCGCGCAATAGCCGATTACCAAGCGATTGAATAGCAATTGCCTTCCGGGTAAAAGGGTAATACAGTTTTTTTATCACTATTACAGGCAAGTCGTACATCTTCAACCAAGGAGACAACCATGGGAACCAGGGGAAGAGAGATCGTCGGCATCAATACTGAAAAAGTTCTGGCACTGCTCAATAAGGCTTTTGCCGATGAATGGCTGGCCTATTATCAATACTGGCTTGGAGCCAAGGTTGCCAAGGGGCCGATGAAAGAAGCGGTGATTGCCGAATTGCTACAGCATGCCGCCGATGAATTACGACATGCCGATCTGGTGACTACCCGGATTGTCCAACTGGGCGGTACTCCGCCGACCAGCCCCAAACTGTGGTACGATTTTACTAATTGCGGCTATGATGCCCCGGAAGACCCTTATGTGCTGCGGCTGCTGGAGCAGAATATCAAGGGCGAGCAGTGCGCCATCAGCGTGTACAATTCGATGCTGGCCGAAACTAGGGAAATGGACCCGGTGACCTATAACGTGGCCCTGCAGATACTCCAGGATGAGGTTGAGCATGAGGAGGATCTTCAGGCGCTGCAGGAAGATATCGAACTGATGCTCGTTCGCCGCAGCTGATAAGAGGTCAAGGGGTAGGGCGTTTGGCCATTTTTTGGTCTGCCGCGACAGGCTGAACCCAGTTTTTTAGACAGTGTCCAATATCAAGGTCTCTCCGATCAACACTTTTGGAAGGTGTTGATCGGAGCTTTTCTCTGTGATTATGCCTAAAGCATATCCTGTCAGCACGTAGCCAGCGGTTTTACCGGTGGGTACGTGTTTTCTTATTGGGTAATGAATCGAAAAAATATTGATATCATGCGAAGAGGTCGATGCCTTGCCCTAGGGAAAAACGGGCAAGGCCCCGTGGTTTACTGGATGTCCCGTGACCAGCGAGTCAACGACAATTGGGCCCTTTTATGGGCCCAGCAGGAAGCGCTTATTCATCGGAAAGGGCTGCTGGTTGTCTTCTGCATGATTCCCGATTATCCCGGAGCCACCTCGCGCCACTACAATTTCATGCGCAAGGGACTGGAGGAATTGCGGGGAAAACTCAATCAATACAACATCGGCTTCAGAATACTCAAACAGAGTCCCGAAGCAATACTCCCCCAATTTCTGGACACAATTGACGCCCATTTGCTTGTCAACGATTTCGATCCGCTACGGATCAAACAGCAATGGAAAAAAATGCTGATCGCCAGCCTGAATGTTCCGCTGCATGAGGTGGATACCCACAACATTGTTCCTGCCTGGATCATCTCCGACAAAAAAGAATATGCCGCTTATACTCTCCGCCCTAAGATCAAACGGGGCCTTGATGAGTATTTAACTGATATTCCAGCAGTCCAGCCTCATCCGTTCAACTGGAATAACGCACCCATGGAGGTTCCTGAAACTTTTGGCGGAGAAAACGTTGCCAGCCAAACGACGGAAGCGTATCCCAGGATACAGACAGGAGAGACGGCCGCCCATCTGGCCGCAGTACATTTTGTGCAGCAGAGGCTGGAAAATTATGTCAAGGCCCGCAATAATCCATGCTTTGACGGCCAGTCCGGACTGTCCCCCTATCTTCATTTCGGCCAATTGTCCCCGCAGAGATTGGCCTGGAGGGTCTCCCGTTCAGCCCTACCTGCAGAGACCAAGGAAGCGTTTCTTGAAGAACTTGTTGTCCGCAGAGAACTTGCCGATAATTTCTGTTATTACGAACCGGCTTATGACCGGGTTGCAGGTTTTCCGGACTGGGCTCGCAAAACACTGGACCAGCATCGGAACGACACGAGAGACTATGTCTATTCACTGGCCGAACTCGAAAATGGAACCACCCATGAAATACTCTGGAACGCCTGTCAGCAGGACCTCGTCCAAAGCGGCAAGCTGCATGGCTTTTTGCGAATGTACTGGGCAAAGAAGATACTCGAATGGACACCTGACCCTGAAACAGCCCTTGAGTATGCCATAACGCTGAATGACCGTTACTCTCTGGACGGCCGCGATCCAAACGGCTATGCCGGTATTGCCTGGTCTTTGGGAGGAGTGCACGACAGGGCCTGGCGTGAACGTTCCGTTTTTGGAAAGATTCGTTATATGAATGAGGCCGGCTGTCGCCGCAAATTTGATGTGGAACGTTATATAGAAACTGTTTGCAACAAGGGCTGACGAAATACCGGTTAGTATCCGAAGGCCCGCCGAGGCGATGGAACTGCAGATTCAACGATTTGGGGCCAGAAGCCAACAGCTGGCCTTGAAAGGCTGGCACTATATACAACAAGCTCTTTTTTCAGAAAGGACGCTATTTTGAAGTTTTGTGCTCAGTGCGGTGCCAAAGTGACGCTGCAGATGCCTGCGGGGGATGACCGACTACGTTTTGTTTGCGATGGCTGCCATGCCATCCATTACGAAAATCCCAAAATGGTTAGGCACCATTCCTGTAATGGGCAATGCAATCCTGTTGTGCAGGCGAGCCATTGAACCTCGTCGAGGGCAATGAACGCTCCCAGCCGGATGGCTGGAAAATGGGGAAACGGTTTCAGCCTGCGCCCTGCGTGAAACGCAAGAGGAGGCTTGGGCAGAAGTTGATGATTTGCAGCCCTACGTTCTTGCCAACCTGCCCTTTATCAATCAGGTGTATTTCTTCCTGCGAGCCCGCCTTCTTAATACTGATTTTCATGCCGGCACCGAAAGCCTTGAAGTGAAACTCTTCACTCCTAATGCAATCCCCTGGGACGAACTGGCTTTTTCTGCCGTGCATGAAACGCTGAGATTATTCTGTGACGATGTAAAGAAAGGGGTATTCCCCTTTCGAATTATCGACATAAAGCCGCAACAGAAGAGATCAAACAATATTGGCTGAAACAGCTGAGTACACTTGCACCGAGGTATGAATTCACCTAATGCCAAAGGGCATCAAGGGGACAGGATTGCAGAACCTGCAAATGCTGCAGTCAGTTTTTGGCCATGCTGATTGGTCAGTTGGATTCCAAATCAATATCTGATCCCGACTTGAGCGGCTATTTATCTCCGATGAGCGGAAGTTCCTTCTCAAGAGTGAAATAGACGAGAAAAGCAAGCGCCTCGTTATCATCGCTAAATGTACGGCGTCTGATTTTCTTGATTAATTCCGGGTTATTTTCTTCACGGACTTTATTTAAAAAAAGCCTCTTTCCGCTGTAGCCAGCTTTTTCTTCAATATATAGGAAGGTCGCGGAAGGATTTGATTGAAGGTTGTGGTGGGTCAGACGATCGCGCATGATAAAGGCCATCGTCCCCTCCTCAAGAAAATGCGGACTTGAATAAATTGCCGCATCCACTTTTCCTTCACTGTCAGCTGTAGCCAATACACCTACCCCTTTGGTACTTTCGAAGTATGCTTGTAACTTATTCATATTTTTTCCTTTTAGCGGCAAAGATTTATCTTCTTGGGTTACAGTTTGAGACCATAAACACGGCGCGTGTCTTTTGCGACACAAAGACTAAAACCATTTCAAGATTACAGTTGTAGCTTTGATGTAACTGTTTATTTTTTTTAAAAAATTCTTATTTACGGTAGATTGAGTTGCATCTTGTCAAATATATTTTATCATAATATTTGCTTTGCTTGCCGTCTTCTCTCGTACAATGATAGTTCTCCTTTTGCATCCTTGACCCATTCCATAACGGTTTCTGTAGGGGCTCCTTGTTGTAATCCGTCTACGGCGATACAATGTTTGCACAACTTGTTGTTTAGCGGAGCCCTCAAAAGAAAGCACCAGTGATCAACACATCTCTCGGAAGGAGCAACGAGTATGGAAAAGCTCAAAATCGGGGTTAGTGCCTGCCTGCTTGGCCAGAACGTGCGTTATAACGGCGGGCACCAGCTCAACCATTTCATTCGCGATATTCTGGGGCAGTACATGGAATTCGTCCCTGTTTGCCCAGAGGTGGAATGCGGCATGCCCATTCCTCGCGAGACCCTGCGTCTGGTGGGCAGCGAGGATGCTCCCCGACTGTTGACCAGCCGCAGCGGTGTAGACCATACCGAGCAGATGCAGTCCTGGGCGGAGGAAAGGGTGCGGCAGCTTGAGCAAGAGGATCTCTGCGGCTTCATTTTCAAGAAAGATTCTCCGAGCAGTGGGCTGTACCGGGTCAAAATCTATTCAGAACAAGGCATGCCCCGCAATGTTGGCACCGGCATATTCGCCCGGGCTTTCACCCACCATTTCCCCCTCTTGCCGGTTGAGGAGGATGGTCGGCTCAACGACGGTAGACTACGGGAAAACTTCATTGAATGCGTCTTCGTCCTTAAACATTTTCGTGATCTGCTGGCGGCATCTCCCAGCCGCGGGGCTTTGGTGGACTTCCATACCCGCCACAAACTGCTTCTTTTTGCCCACAGCCAGGAACACTACCGACGGATGGGGCGGTTCATCGCCAATATGCCCGAACCCGTCGAAGAGGCCTACCGCCAATATGGAGTACTCCTTGCCGAGACCCTACAGGTTCGGACCACCGCGAAAAAACATTGCAACGTCCTTCTCCATATTCTCGGCTATTTCAAACGGGATCTTTCATCTGATGAAAAGCAGGAGGTGCTGGAAATGATCGAGGCTTATCGTCTCACCGATGTACCGCTGATTGTCCCCATTACCCTGCTCAACCACTATGTTCGCAAATTCGATCAGCCCTACCTGCGCGATCAGTACTATCTCCACCCACACCCTCTCGACCTGCGCCTGCGCAGCCATTGCTGAAGAAGTATGCAACAACAGGAACAGCATTGTACAAAAGCCCCGGAACAGTTGGCGTTGCAACTGCGCGGTTTGTTTCAAGAGCAACTGCATATGGTGCTCGCCACCCACGACGGCACGGCCCCCTACACCAGCCTGATGGCTTTTGCCGCTACCGCCGACCTCGACCGCCTCATCTTCGTCACTTCACGTGCAACGCATAAATACAGCAATATGGCTGCCAATAATCAGGTCTCGGCGCTCATCGACAACCGGACCAATCGCAGCGCCGATTTCCAGTTGGCCCTGGCGGTCACCGCCCTCGGGCAGGCAAGGGAGCTGCAGGGGAAGGAGAGAGACAGCTTGCTCGCCCTCTTTCTGCAACGGCACCCTGAGCTTGAGCCCTTTTGCCTGGCACCATCGTCTGCCCTTATGGCCCTCATGGTCCGTCGATATATCCTGGTGGGCCGATTTGATGAGGTGCGCCTGCTTGATATTGCGACCATTGCCTGAGCGCGGCATCAGAGGTGGGAGGTTAGATTGTCATCGACAACATGGTTGTATTTGTCCGGGGAATAATTCGATAGCCCTATGATTTCAAGTCTTTGATTGTCCTGGAAACTTGACGATAGGGCTCAGCCGTCCCTCACGGTTTCGCCTGACGGAACATGCTGGATTTGCGGAAAAAAATGAGGGGGCATTTTTATGGCAAAACGAGGCTATCAACCGGAACAAATCATTTCCAAGTTGCGTGAAGTAGAGATTCTGCTGAGTTACTGGGCACACAGTACAGACTGCATCCCGCCATATTAGCGTTACGGAGCAAATATACTACTGCTGGCGAAAGAGTATGGGGGCATGAAGATCGATCAGGCCAAGCGTCTCCAAGAGGTAGAAAAAGAGAACACCAGGCTGAAAAAATTGGTTGCCGACCTCTCTTTGGACAATGCCATTTAAAAAGAGGGCAGCTGGGGAACCTTCTAAGCTCGGCAAGACGATGCCGGGCAATGCACCATATTATCAGCGAGTTTCATGGTCCAGATCGTCAAGAGTATCTTTTTTAAAAAGCGCGTCTTCTCTCACGCCAGAGTTGACAGCTCAAAACTATTATTTTAGCATTTAACCATTAGATTAAATACTAAAACGTTGCGATAGGACAAATATGTTTGGTGCTGAAATTGTTGATCTCCCGAACCTCCTCTAGGTTCGTCTGTAGAAAACAAGAAAGCCTTGACTGGAGCATTGAGGTTTTGTAGGCAATGAGCAGTGTAGGCAAAATCTCGAGCGCTTGCTGGTAATGACGGACAGGCCACCTGCACCCTGAATCGAGGAAGCTTTCCTGACCGTCGTTTGAGATGCTCCTCACTCCCCTGCCAGACTGAAAGTCAGTATTCTAGAACAGGTCTTTGCCACAATGAAAAATCCCGTCAGCAACCTGCACACACTCTTACCCTTCCTGCGCTGGTGGCCGATGGTCAATCGCCACACCCTGCGCGACGATCTTTTGGCCGGGGCTACCGGTGCGCTGGTGGTGTTGCCGCAGGGCGTGGCTTTTGCCACCATTGCGGGATTGCCGCCGGAATACGGCTTGTATGCCGCCATGGTGCCGACCGTGATCGCCGCCTTGTTCGGTTCTAGTTGGCACCTGGTTTCCGGACCGACCACGGCGATATCCGTGGCGCTCTTTGCGGTTTTATCTCCGTATTATGAACCGGGTTCGGCCCAATATATCAGCATGGTGCTGACCCTGACCTTTTTGGCCGGGGTATTTCAGACGGCGTTGGGGCTGGCGCGCATGGGGGCCCTGGTCAATTTCATCTCGCACAGCGTGGTCATCGGGTTCACCGCGGGTGCGGCCTTGCTCATCGCGGCCAGCCAGATCCGGAATTTTTTTGGCATCGAGATCGTGCGCGGCGCGCCTTTGCACGAAATTCTCCACCAGTTATTCCAGCAAATCGGCCAGATCCATTGGCCGGTGCTCTGTATCAGCCTGGTGACCTTGGCCACCGGTATTGTGATCAAGCGCTGTTGCCCCAAAATTCCTTTTATGGTCGCCGCCATGGTCGTCGGCAGCGTGGCAGCAAGCCTGCTGAATTTCTGGCTGGGAGCTGCGACTACCGGGATTCGCACCGTGGGCGCCTTACCCGCCCATTTACCGCCACTGTCGCACCCCGATTTCTCGCTGGCGACCCTGCAACTTGCCTTTGCCCCCGCCTTGGTCATCACCATGCTGGGGTTGACCGAGGCCGTGGCCATCGCCCGGGCCATCTCCGTGCGCTCCGAGCAATGCATTAACGGTAACCAGGAATTCATCGGTCAGGGACTGGCCAATATCATCGGCAGTTTTTTCTCTGGTTATGCCTCATCCGGTTCCTTCAATCGCAGCGGGGTTAATTTCGAGGCAGGCGCCAAAACCCCGCTGGCCTCGGTTTTTGCTTCAATCCTGTTGCTGCTGTTACTGCTATTGGTGGGGCATTTGGCTGCCTATCTGCCGAATGCCGCCATGGCCGGGATTCTATTTTTAGTGGCCTGGGGACTCATTGATTTCCATCAGATCCACCACATCTGGCAGACCAGCAAAGCTGAGGCAGTCATTTTGCTCTGTACCTTCAGCGGCACCCTGGTCAATATTGAAGCCGGCATTTTTAGCGGAGTGTTCCTGTCGCTGGTGGTCTACCTATACCGTGCCTCAAAACCGGATATCATGCCGATGGTGCCGGCCAACGAAGCGGGTGCCTATCATTTTGTGCTTGTTCATAGTGAGCCCGAATGTCCTCAATTGAAAATAGTACGGATCAACGGCCCGGTCTTTTTCGGTTCGGCCAGCCATGTGCAGCAGGCCCTGCGCCGCATCGACGCCGAAAATCCTCAATGCAAATCCGTGCTGATCGCCGCCGCTAGTTTCAATTATATCGATATTGCCGGGGCAGAGGCCTTGGCCTTGGAGGCACGTCGTCGCCGCCGCCAGGGGGGCGGAGTGTATTTCTATCGCCTAAAGGAGTCTATTTACGAATTCCTGCGCCAGGGCGACTACCTCAAGGATTTTGGCGAAGACGCCTTTTTCCCGGTCATGACCCATGTCACCAGCGCCCTTTATTGGAAACTGAATCCGGACATCTGCCGGACGTGCAAGGTGCGCATTTTTGACGAATGCCAACGTGGCGTCTTGCCCGACGGGCTGCGCCGTCAGCGCATTATGTTAGCCACCGATGGCAGCGCCTTCAGTCACGCTCCGGAGGAGGTCGCCATTGCTCTTGCCAAAATTTTTGGCGTCAAGTTGGATTTGATGACCAGTGTCGAATCGTCAACGGCTGATGAAATCGCCGCAGCACGCCTGGCCCATGCCAACAGAAAGGCAGAGGCTGCCGGAGTGGAATGCGAGACCTGGGTCAGTTATGGCAAAGATCCGGTGAAACAGGTAGTGGCCACTGCCCAAAAGGCCCACACCAATATCCTCATCATCGGCCGACGCCCTTTGCGCGGCGACATGAAGGAACGGTTGGTCGGCGACATTGCCGAACAGATCCTCATCGGATCCCCCTGTCACGTCCTGGTGGCGAATTGGCAGGTCAAGCCTTGGCAAAAGCATATTCTGGTAGCCGTCGATGACAGCCAGATCAGCGAAACCGTGATCGAAGTCGCCATCCAAGTCGCCAAGGCTTCAAAACTGCCAGTGACCGTGCTCTCCGGCGTCGCCACCGAATCCCAGCGCGATAAGGCCGAGAAGATGGTGGCCTCTAAACTCAGTCTACTCAAGACGGAAGGGATAGAAGGCAAGGCCCTCGTCGTCATCGGTAAGACGCCGGATCGCGCCATCATCGACACAGCGAGGGAGATCGGCGCCGATCTGGTCATTATCGGCAATGACCAGCGCAAGGGCTTGCCGCGCAAGATCGCCGGTCAAACCACGGACCGCGTGGTAGTCGGCCTCTCCTGTGCCGTTCTGGTGGTCAAGCGCGCCACTGAGCCAAGTTCATTGATTGCCGCGGTACGTCAGCAGGCCTAATGCCTGAATTTATCAACCAGCTAAAATCGTTCAGTGGTGTATATACGAGAGAGGAGATGGACCACAGGAAGGATGCATAATCATTCGACAGGAGAAAAAGACCATGAAAACCGCAAAACGGGACTTCGACAAGGCGGCAGCATCCTGGGATGAGGTGCCATTACGGGTCAAACTGGCGGAGGATGTGGCCAATACCATAGTACGACAGGTTGCAATCTCCCAGGATATGACCGCCTTGGACTTCGGCTGTGGCACAGGGCTACTGACGCTTCAATTGCAACCGCTTGTCAAGTCCATTACCGGCGTGGATAGTTCCCGGGGAATGCTCGATATCTTCAATTCCAAGATAGCAAAGGCTAATATTGACAATGCTTGCACCCTACTTTTGGATTCAGACAAAGACGTCACGTTGACAGGCAAATACGACCTTATTGTCAGCGGTATGACGCTGCATCATATCAGGGGAATAGCACCGCTCCTCGCTCAATTCTACACAGCTTTGGCACCAGGAGGCACTTTGTGCCTGGCCGATCTCGATCTTGATGACGGACAGTTTCATGAAGACAGTACCGGTGTCTTCCATAACGGGTTTGATCGAGCGTCGCAGCACAGATCTTTCACTGATGCAGGATTTGTAGGTGTCCAAGATGTGACTGCCGCGCAAATAGAGAAACAGGCCCGCGACGGTCACACAAGAAAATTTTCCATTTTTCTTATGACCGGTCGAAAGAAATAAACAAAACAATCGAATCCCTTTTCATCGTGGGATCAAACCGTTTACCAATCAGGTACAAGTCTTTATTGGTAAATACATCGGAAGAAATCCTGACGTTAGATTGTGGAATCTGTTATGTACAGGCCATGATATTTAGGTCATTTTCAAGAAAGAAAGGAAAACTTAGACATGATACCTATCCGTATCGCCATCGTTGTTTTGATAATGACGGCTTTTTCTATCGATATTTACGCTGCAAGTTTTAACTGTACGAAAGCGAAGTCGCGCGCCGAGATCCTTATTTGCTCGGATTCTGAGCTATCGTCGCTGGACGATGATTTGGCAAGAATTTATTTAAAAGCCAAGTCGTTAGCGTCATCTCCTGCCGATTTCAAGGCTCAAGGAGAGCGAGAATGGAAAAAACGGGAAACAACCTGTATCGATAAACAGTGTTTACTTGCTTGGTACTCCCAACGACGCGATCAACTATTGAGTGTCATCAATGCTCAAACCTCAACGCCACTGCCTCCCCCTCCCCTACCTGCCAAGGATGTAGCTATTATCGCACAAAAACAAACTAATGGTGTTGAAAAAAATATTACCCCTCCATCCAGCCATGAGCAAAAAACCTATCAGATTATAGATACAGGATATTACGGTTGCATAGACAAGGAAAACTTCAAGAGACTCCGAGACATACTAATGCAAAGGGATGATGCAACTTTTTTGAAAGAGGTAACAGCTAGCGTCAAAAAAGGGGCATGTGTCAAGTTAAACAAGGGCGAGAAGGTTTACTTGGAAGAAGGTACCGTTACATCATCGGTCATAAGGATCAAAAAAGAGGGAAACCCCAATTCATACTGGACAACGACCAAAGCTCTCCTGACTCAACCTGAAAAATAGATATTCTGACGAAATCGTTCACCGCTTGCGATACCATCGAAGAACCCGATAAGGACCGAAAAAACAAGCTAAGAGCGAGGCGCAAGATAACCGGAAACCGATTTTCTTCAGGATGCAAATCGAAAGGACCTAACGGGATTTATTAAATGGCATATTGTATTTATTACCAAGTTGAGCAACACCATCGACCTCAAGCAAGAGAGGTGACATCAACCTGGCGGCAAACAAAAAGCGGTTTTGTTTATATTCCTTATTGCACTCACCCCTCAGGCGAGCTGAGCTTGAGCAATATAAGATTCTGTCCCGATGCCGCTGATATACTGAAGTGCCAAGGCAATGTTTCAAGATGCCAGTTAGAAAACGGCCCGGAATGATTTAGCCCCCCTTCCATTGAGTTCCACCCCAAAAAGCATATAATGGGCAGGACTGTCCTGACTACCCGATAAAAGAAGCTTAAGGCTAGAGCCCTACAACTTTACATCGGTGTGAAATCATAAACATACCACCCGCAACTAAACGGTTTCATGCTCATCATTGTCGAATCGCCAACCAAGGCCAAGAAAATTCAATCAATTCTCAAACTGAGAGCGATGTCCACAGTGGGTCACTTTAAAGACCTTCCTGACGCTCAGATTGGTGTCGATTTAAAGACCTACGAACCAACCTTTGTCTACCACGAGAAAAAAATGCATCTGCCCAATGAACTGCGGGCTGCAGCCAAGGGTGAAACCGTTATGCTGGCAGGTGACCCGGACCGGGAAGGCTATGCCATCAGCTGCCACATCTACGAAGAAGTGAAATCCGTCGCCAAAGAATGTCTACGAATGGAAATTTATGAAGTCACTGAAAAGGGCCTGAAGGAAGCTCTTGCCAAGGCAGTGCCTTTCGAGCAAACGAACACAGGTCTCTACAACGCCTTCCTTGGGAGAAGGATCGGTGACCGGTTAGTGGGCTATATTCTTTCCCCAATCACCAGCAAAAGTCTTCGCGGTAAATATAGCGTTGGCCGAGTGCAATCGCCTGCAGTTCGTTTAGTCGTCGACCGGGAGCGGGAGATCAAGGATTTTGTCCCCTCCCTGTATTGGATGCTTGATATTCAGTTGGACAAAGATGGATCGAACTTCTTGGCTCATCATGCCAAAGGTAAATTCAAGCAGTTGTCAGACGCTGAAAAGATTATCGCTGCCATTCGCGGTGAAAGTCATGCCTTGGCAACAAAAGTTGAAAAGAAGGAGGTTAAGCAGTCTCCCAAACCACCTTTCACCACGGTCGACTTACAGGCCGCTGCGGCTGTTCGCCTGAAGTTCACCCCGGAGCAGACGATGAAACTTGCTCAAGGACTTTTTGACCACGGCATTACCACCTATCACCGCACTGATTCTGTCCGCATGGATGCAGCCTTTATCACTGAGATTCGAGAATTCTTGGGTAAAGCGCTTGGCTCCAACTATCTTCCGAAAAAGCCGAACCAGCATAAGTCAAAGAATTCTCAGGCAGAAGCACATGAAGGCATTCGACCCACACATATGCACTCGACCGCTGACATAGCAGCAATTATCAAGAAGGAAGGACTTACTCAAGACCATGCCAGGCTGTACGAGATAATATTCAAACGTGCTGTCGCCAGCCAAATGGCACCGGCTCTTTTCGATTCCACAACCATGCTCTTTGAGGTAGCTGGGGAAAAGTTTAAAGCCGCTGGCCGAGTTCTCAAATTCGACGGCTTTCTCAAGGTGTACGCTGAGATTGACGAAGAAAAAGAAAAAAAGAAGGATGAAGATACGTTGCAGTTGTTACCCCCGATAGAGATTGGCGACTTAGTCCCAAAACAAAAGGAAATTCTAGAAGAAAAAAAGACCAAAGCTCCTGGAAGATTTACCCTGGGTTCTTTGGTTAAGGAGCTGGAACGGCTTGATATCGGTCGTCCTTCGACTTACGCCGCGATCACCAAGAACATTACTGACCGTGGTTATGTGAAGGAAGAAAAAGGGAAAGTAGTACCTCTCCTCCCAGGGGAAACGCTTATCGACTATCTAAGAGAAAAACATTCTTGGGTGATCGATTACGAACTGACCAGTAAAATGGAAAAATTCCTCGATCAAGTCGTTGAAAACAAGGAGACATGGCAACGATTTTGTAAGGGTGTTCACAACAAGATGGGTTATTTCGAGCCGCCAATAAGAGCTGCTGGTGGTGGCCCAAGCGAAAGTCAACTTAAGTACGCCAAAGACCTCGCTGTAAAAAATAACCTCACCATACCAGAGGAAACTTTAAAGACTAGCAGGGCTCTGTCATTATGGATTGAAGATGTTGCCGGTAAGAACAATAAAAAGAACGCTCACCCCTCGGTTGCCGAACACCTCTAAAAGATTTCAAGAAGACACTCCAGACAAAGAATCCGTAGATAGCTGGTTTGCAGCCTGTCAAGTGCACCAATAATATCAACATGTTAAACGGTTTTTGGCTTAACATGTTGATTGTAGCTTGCAGCGCTGGTAACGTTAAGGGAATACTTGCAGAGAGAGGGGCCGACCTTTACAAAGACACTCTTCCGGTGAAAATCTCTGAATCCATCGAACCAGTATATTGAATATACGTCAAACCAGACATCATCTTTTTTATCAGGAGAATTACCATGAAGCATTTAAATATCGTTGCACTTATTTTTCTTCTGGCGCTTTCCTCATGCGCCAATAATGCCCAGACTGGAGCGCTTGGCGGCGCTGCGGGCGGCGCCCTCATCGGCCAGGCGATCGGCCATAACACTGGAGCAACATTACTCGGTGCTGCGGTGGGTGCGGGGCTTGGTTATATGATTGGCAACGAAATGGACAAAAACGACAGAAGCCGACTCAATAATGTTTATGAGCGGGGTCCATCCAACCAGCGTTCAGAATGGGCAAACCCCGACAGTGGCAACCGGTATACGGTGACACCACAACCGGCCTACCAGAATCCGACTACTAACCGAACATGCAGGCGGGCGGAGATTGAAGCTGTTATCGATGGCAAGCGGGAAAGAACATACAGTACGGCCTGTCGGAATGAGTACGGCGAATGGGAGCTGCAAAAATCATAATTGCACCTCGGCTTATAGAGTATGAAAAACCAAATCCCCTTTATCGAGCAACTCCGACAGAGGGGATTTTTGTATACATCGGGCAGAGTTACCATTTTGACATCGCCCCTTGCCTTCGGTCGCTGTTTATGCTTTTGTAACGTATACGACAAGCTTCACAGGCAAGAGCTTCTTTGCCAGAAGACCGGGTTCCCACCAAATGCAGCTTTTTTTTGACGCTTGGGATGTACATAAAACCAACAAGAAGAGGATATTTTCATGAATAAACGAATAGTTGCACTACTGTTTACAGCAATGATGCTTGGTTCAGTAGCGATTTGCCATGCCCAGGAAAGAGATTGGCACGGAGGAATACGCTCCAGAATTAATGTTGAATATGAGAGAATTGAGCGGGGGATTGAACGAGGGTCCCTTACAAGGCCTGAAGCACATAGGCTTAGGCAGGAATTGGATCATATCCTTAACAAGATTGACCGCATGAAACGTGACGGATATTTAGATCCGAGAGAACGGGAGATTATCAATCGTGATCTTGATAGATTGGACCGGGATATCACGATAGAAAAAAGAAATATGAATCGCAGGTATTATTAGTCGTCAGTCAGTCTTTAGAGAAGCAGATTTCTCCCCCGGTAGCCGGGGCCTACCGGGGGAGAAGAGTATTCAACCCGCAATCATGGTCAACGCGGCTGCACCAGCCTGCCCCATCCTCCTTGTTTCATCATCGTCACAACTCCCGGATTGCCCCTGAAATGTCCTTTTTACGTATTACCTCAAATTTCATTGAACCCACGTGCTTCCCAATCTGAGAAGCACGCCTCTAAAGGAGAACACTGATGTGAGGGTTGCCTCTATTAGCCAGCTAACGGAGGGAATGTGAACCTCAGCGGTAACTATCGCGTCAGCTAAACTCTCTCGCAACAGGGTGGCCGTTGTGACACCGTCAATACTTTAGCAAAACAGACGAACAGGCTGGCGACCGTGGTCGGCGTTGTAACGGATACTCCCCTGGCTATGGGCGCCGGATTGATCGGTACGGCTCGAGAATTAGAAGATGCTTGAGGGAGCGGTTCGTTCAAGGCTGTCTACATGCCGAATAGGCAGAGTATGTCTTTGCGTATTGCCTGGCGAACATTAGGAAATTATTGAACATGCAGTGCAGCAAAAAGGCCTAAAAAAACAATAAACCATTCCCCCCCCTGGTTTAGTATACTTGCAATCATCCGCTGGGTGGTCAAGGAGATATCAATTCATCCGACAGCAAAGGCTCTACAGGGATATTTGCCGAGCGATTGCCAGAAAATACGCTGACAAAACCGACCGAAATAACGACTTTTTTTGACTTTTACAAAAGCTCTGCTATTATTTGCTTACGAGATAAAACTCAGGATAATTATGCGCTTGCCAAAGGAAAACATATGAACGTCAGTACCTCGCTGCTTCACCGGTTCTTCTGGGTATGCTTCCATCTTTTTGCGCTCGCCGTTCCATCCCTGCTCCAGGCTTCAATCAATGATCCCACTTCCATCAATATCGGAGTGTTGGCATCAGGGACCAAAGGCCAATGCTTTGACCAGTGGCGGCCTACCGCCGAGTATCTGCAAAGCGCCCTACCTGGCTATTCGGTAAATATTGTCTGTCTTGAATATCGCGAAGTTGAAAAGGTCGTTTATGATGGCCTGGTCGATTTCACAATCACCAATCCTGCTATATACGTTAATCTCGAGTTTATTTTCGGCGCCTCGCGGATAGCCACGCTCAGGGATCGGCAAGGCCCGGAAGTCTCCGCCCAGTTTGGGGGGGTACTCTTTACCAAAGCTGACCGCAAGGACATACAGACGGCAACCGCGCTGAAAGGAAAACGGGTGGCCGCCGTCGATCCCCTGTCGTTTGGCGGCTGGCTGGTCAACTGGCGTTATCTCAAGCAGCACGGTATTGATCCCTTCAAAGATTTCAAGGAACTTACTTTTCTGAGACAGCATGACACCGTTGTTCTTGCCGTATTGGATGGTTCCTTTGATGCGGGATCGGTACGCACTGGAATCCTTGAGCAGATGGCCGAAGAAGGAAGAATCAATCTCAAGGACTTTGCAGTCATTGATCCACAGATGGCTGATCAATCGGCTGCCTTAGGGATCAGCAGTGCAAAGCAGGAGGATCAGGCTTTTCCGTATGTGTTCACCTCCCTATTGTACCCGCACTGGGCCTTGGCCAAGATCCAGCATGTTGATACCAAGCTAGCGGAGAGGGTGATGATTGCCTTCCTGCAGATGGCACCGGAAAGCGAAGCGGCGCGTGCCGCCCATTTATTAGGGTGGACGATCCCGCTTGATTATTCCCCGGTGCTTGAATGCCTGAAGGAATTAAAAGTCGGTCCTTATAAATATTTAGACACCCCTGTTTCCCTCTATCAACTCTACCGCCAATACCGTTACTGGGTCCATGGCGCCCTGGCCCTTTTCCTGATTATCCTCGGGGGGGCCGCCCTGGTGTTGCTCCTGAATAGAAAATTGTCGTTGACCCTGGCGAATTTGGCCAGAGAACAGAAGGAAAAAGAGAAAATTGTTGCAAGTCTCAATGAATTCAAAACAACCCTGGATAAAACAAATGATTGTGTCTTTATTTTTGATCCAAAGACACTGCTCTTTCTGTATACCAATCAAGGAGGGCTGGAACAGGTCGGGTATTCGCTGGAAGAGATGCTCACGATGACGCCATTGGATATCAAACCTGATTTCACCGAGCAACAGTTCAGAAATCTCCTTGCACCGTTGCTCGACAACACCGAAAAATCTATAGAATTTACAACGCGCCATAAATCGAAACAAGGCGATTTCATCCCCGTGGAAATAGCGCTGCAACACGTCGCCCTTGCTGATGGAACAGGACGCTGTGTGGCGATTGTCCGCAATATCACCCGGCGACTGGCGGATCGAAAAGAGCGGGATCAACTGCAGGCCAGGCTCCTGAATGAGCAGAAACTAGCCTCTGTCGGCCAACTGGCCGCTGGCATTGCCCATGAAATCAATACGCCGACCCAGTACCTGGGCAGCAATATCACCTTTCTCGTTGAGGCCTTTAAGGATGTCGACAATCTAATCACCGGCTATGATCAACTGCTCGCTACTGCGACTAGCGACCCCGCTCCCGGCGATGCACTTCTCGCCCAGATTGCAGAGCTCAAAGACCAAGTTGACTGGGATTACCTCAAAAACGAAATACCTAAAGCGCTCGAGCAATCTCAGGAAGGCATCATCAAGATCAGTACCATCGTCCTTGCCATGAAGGAATTCAGCCATCCCGGAAACAAAGAGAAACAGCAGATAAATATTAACCGATTGATTGAAACAACCGTAACGGTTACCAGCAACGAGTGGAAATACGTCGCTGAAATCGACAAGCAACTCGATGAGCACCTGCCACTGGTACTCTGTCTTCCTAATGAAATCGGCCAGGTCTTCCTCAATATTCTTGTCAATGCCACCCAGGCCATAGCCGAGAAAATAGGCAAGGCTGCGGAAGGGGGCAAAGGCCGCATTACCATCACTTCCAAAGCCCTTGACGACCAGATAGAAATCACTTTTACCGATACGGGTGGTGGCATCCCTGCAAAAATCGGTGATAAAGTTTTCGATCCGTTCTTCACCACCAAAGAGGTGGGACGGGGTACCGGCCAGGGGTTGGCCATATCGCACGATATCATAGTTAAAAAGCATGGTGGAACGCTTGATTTCATCTCGACCGAGGGGCAAGGGACCACTTTTATTATTCGGCTGCCCCAAGTCCAATAAAACTTTCCGAAGAGCAGGGCGCTGATGTCCTTGCCCCATCAATCACTACGGCAAACTCTCTTGCGGCATCTCAGCACCGTCTTGTTGGTGATTCTTATCGCCGTTGTCGCTAGAAAATTTCTTTTAGTGAAAGCGCGGTTCGTTTGAGTGACTTTCTACCCAGCGGTCATGACGGAATCGACAAAATCACTCTTTTCCGGACGCCATTTTTGGTGAAGATGCCGTGCTTTCCGTAAAGGATGACGGGTGCGGCATAGATGGAGACATTATCGGTAAGATTGTAGAATCTATTTCTTTCCACCCAAGGGTTTGCCCAATGTACAGAACCTGGGCTGACTGTTGTTTTTTCACTCTGGCACAAAAGGAATCAGTGCAGAGGCAAGAGGACGATAAAAGTGGTTCCCTTGCCAACCTCTGTTTCAAAACGAAGCGTTCCCTGGTGCTTATCGACGACCGTACTGCGGGCGATAGCCAACCCCTGTCCGGTCCCTTTCCCTATTTTCTTGGTGGTGAAAAATGGATCGAAAATCCGATTCTGCACAGCTACAGGAATGCCACTGCCGGTATCTGCGATACGAATCTCCAACCATCCGTCACGTATGCAGGTTGTCAACCTGATGAGCCCTTTTCCTTTCCTGCCGCTCTCGGTGATATCACCAATGGCGTGAGCGGCATTGATAATCAGATTGAGGAACACTTGACTGATTTCCCCGGCCATGCAGGGAACCAGCGGTAAGTCAGGTGCCAAATCGGACTCGACATCAGCCACGTATTTCCACTCGTTCCGACTGACCGTGATGGTGCTGGTAAGAATACGATTGATATCAACGTGGACCTTTTCATCGGTTCCAGGATGAGAGAACTCCTTCATGGCGCGGACGATCTCACCGACACGGCTGACGCCATCCAGACTCTGCTGAACGGATTTGGGTATTTCCTCAAGCAGAAAGGGGACATCCGCCTGATCAATCACCTCTTCCAGTTCTTCTATCAAAGTCGTGACGGGCTCTGCGTTCTTCACTGCCTTGAGAAGGCTGGCATATTTTTCGTTGATGGCAACCAACTCCCGAAAAGCCTCATCAATGAAACGGATATTGTCGCCGACGTACTGCACCGGAGTATTGATTTCATGCGCAATGCCGGCGGCCAGCTGACCGATAGCCTCCAATTTCTGCGCCTGCCGGAATTCACGTTCTGCCGCCAGTTTATCAGTGACATCTTCAAGAAGTACCACCGCCGCGGTGATGGTATCTGCATCGTCAAAGATCGGCGAGGCGGAGACCCGAAAAATTCGTTCTTCTATCGCGGTACGCATCGTCACCGTGGATTCCTGCGTTTTCCCGAGATCAAAGGCTTTCTTGACAGGGCACCCCTCGCACGGCGCCAGTTGTTGCTGATTGATCAGCGCCTGGAAGCAGTGCATCCTTGTTTTGGCCTCAGCCCCGGAAAACCATTTCCACATTTGCCTGTTGCTCCGCAGGATCTCCAAGGAAGGGCTGACCATCATAACCCCGATGTGCAGATTATCCATAATGGAGCGCAGGTTTTCCTCGGAAAGACGCAGCGACTGTTCCACCTTTTTGAGTTCTGTGATGTCGAACCGCACCCCGACCAGACCGGCAATAACGCCTGCACTATCAAGAAAAGCGGCTCTATGATAGACGCCACAGCCTCTTGAACCATCGGAATAAACAACATCTTTTTCAAATATCTGCACGCCGCCAGCCTGAAGAAGCTCTTGATCTTTTTGGTGGTACTCCTTGGCGACATCAGGAGCAAGAAGATCGCTTGCTTGTTTTCCAATGATGGCTTCTGGCGGACGTTTAAACATTTTCCCGAACGCCTGGTTACAGCCGAGATAGATGCCGTTGAGATCTTTATAGTAGACAGGAATGGGAATAGCGTCGATCAGGGTCTGGAGGAAATGCACTTGCTCATCCAACGATCTGGTCTGAGCGACCACCTCTTGTTCCAGTTGTTGGGTATAGAGTTGCTCCCGCAATTCAAGCCGGTGACGCCTCATGGCGTTTTCCACGGTAATCAGTACCAGATTCCGGGAAAATGGTTTAACGATAAAGCCATAAACTCCCAAGTCTAGTACTTCTTTCGCCAGTTCAGGATCGTCCACCGCAGTCACCATTACCGCAGCTGTCTGGCGATGGTGGGTTTGGAGGTATCGAATCAGATCGACTCCCGATTCTCCCGGCATGTATCTATCCGTGAGCAGCAGGTCAAAGGTTTCTTCCGTCAAAGCCTGTTTGGCTTGTGCTACATTCTCCGCAGTTCTGCAGCGATACCCCCTTTTCTCCAAAATATTCGACAACAGATCGAGTACATGCAGTTCGTCATCAACAATAAGCAAAGAATTCGCGTAACTGTTCATAGTACCTCACCAGAAGTAGGCAACTATCGGCAATGGTTGCAGCCAGAGGGCACAGCCCTACACAGAGATTATTTCCATCGCAGTCAACATGGGTAAGAGTAGTGCCCGCGCAGGATGTACCGACGACCTCGGTAAATGAATAATCCGAGATCCGCTCTGCCACCTTGTTCCTGTAGGTTACAGGACTCTATTGCTATCAACAAAATAAAACCCGTCATGCAATTGATCGATAATCCACGCAGAGGCATCACCGTCTCAATCCATAATCGTGCCTTATGTTGTGATTGTGTTTTTTATTCTTTTGCATCGTGATTGAAATCTGCCTGCACCCGTTACCGGATCGACCTTGATTCGACAGCAACGGTCACCCAACCGAATCACCGCCTCCTGTTCCGTGTCCGCCTCAATGACAGCACACCCAATTGATGCCATTATCCTGATTATAATGGCGCATTACCGGCACTGTAACAAGGCGAGCTGCACCAAAAGGGGTACATCATAGCGAACTTCGCTCTTGCCCCACTCCTTATAGCCGATATTCACCCATTCGCTCTGCTTCTCCCAGAGGTCGAATCCAAACTTCCAGCCGCCGCACTGTTCCGAACAGAGGTATTCCTTATCCGGGCCGTAGTAGAGAAAACGTGTGCCTTTGTCGTCGCCCTGACGGCTCTGACCGATCAACACCTGATCTGCCCCCCGTTTCCCGGCCTCGGCCAAAATGGCGCTTTCGATATCCTTACCTGTTAGCTTGGGAGGTAGCTGCACCATCACTTCGGCAAAGACCCGGCAGGATTTCGGCACCTGGGCCGGCTGAAAAGCAATGGCGACTTGACTGGTAGGCGCATACTTTGGGCCGCTGTAGACGGTCCGGTCTTTACCACCAAGACCTACGAGTTCCTTGGCTTCCTTGACGCCGCCGCAGCCAAAGGTGCTGACCAGAACAAATGCCGACAGGATGATTTGAAAAATTTTATACATGTACAGACTCCACGAGAGTTGACAGTTTTTGCATAAAGAAGGATTCCCCCCTCTTTGTCCTCATTCAAGTGTAATTATTCTTTCAAGAAAACCAGGCCATCCGCAAGAATGCAAGGGGAAAAATAGGGCCTCCAGGCCGATTGGCTGCAGCAGTCAGCTCCAGAGAGAGAGGTCATTGATATTGTTGTTCGGCGGGTCGTCAGGAAAAACAGAACTTGACGGGCCAAAGCCCCCTGACAGGAATTGCCGGATAGGCCTATTACGGTTAGAATAGAGGGTATTGTGCTGGAACGCAGAGTAGTGAGATCTACCCTTGGCGCACAACAAATATACCCTGGCAACAACGCCGAGGCCTGAAAGCCAAGACGTCTTGTTCCTTTATCCCTTTATCAACTTAAGAGGATGCAATAACAGCATGGCCAACGAACCCAACAAAATCATCTACTCGATGATCAAAGTCAGTAAAAAATATGGTCAGAAACAGATCCTGAAAGATATCTCCCTGTCCTATTTTTATGGGGCCAAGATCGGGGTACTGGGACTCAACGGCTCGGGCAAGAGTTCGCTGTTGCGCATCCTTGCCGGCATCGACCAGGAATTCAATGGCAAGACCATCCTGTCAGAAGGATTCACCATCGATTATCTGCCTCAGGAACCGACACTCGACCCGGAAAAAACCGTACGGGAGATCGTCGAGGAGGGCGCGCAGGCCACCGTTGACCTGCTGGCCGAGTTCAATGTCATCAACGAACAGTTTGCGGAACCCATGGATGATGACGCCATGGAGAAGCTGTTGGACCGTCAGGCCAAGGTCCAGGACAAGCTCGATGCCACTGACGCCTGGAATCTGGACTCACGCCTGGAGATGGCCATGGAAGCCCTGCGCTGTCCGCCTCCGGAGATGAAGACCGGCGTACTTTCCGGCGGTGAGAAGCGGCGGGTGGCGCTGTGCCGGATCCTGTTGAAAAATCCCGACATCCTCCTCCTGGACGAGCCAACCAACCACCTGGATGCGGAATCGGTTTCCTGGCTGGAGCAACACCTGCAGAAGTATGCGGGCACCGTCATCGCCGTCACCCATGACCGCTATTTCCTCGACAACGTCGCCGGCTGGATCCTGGAACTCGACCGCGGCCTGGGCATCCCGTGGAAGGGCAACTACTCCTCGTGGCTCGAGCAGAAACAGAAACGGCTGGCCCAGGAGGAAAAGAAAGAGAGCGAACGGCAGCGGACCCTGCAGCGCGAGCTGGAATGGATTCGGATGAGTCCCAAGGGGCGGCGTTCCAAATCCAAGGCCCGCATCACCTCCTACGAAAATCTCCTCAACCAGCAGAGCGAGAAAGCATCCGGCGATCTGGAAATCTATATTCCGCCTGGACCGCGTCTCGGCAAACTGGTGATCGAGGCCGAGAACCTGAGCAAGGCCTATGACGGCAGACTGCTGATGGAGAATCTCAATTTCTCCCTGCCCCCTGGCGGCATCGTGGGTATTGTCGGACCGAACGGCGCCGGCAAGACCACCTTGTTTCGGATGATCACCGGCCAGGACCAGCCGGACGCCGGCACGATCCGCATCGGCGAGACGGTCAAGCTCTCGTATGTCGACCAGTCCAGGGACAGTCTTGATCCCAACCAGACTATCTTCCAGGTCATCTCCGAAGGCCAGGAGACAGTCTGGCTCGGGACCCGCGAGGTCAATGCCCGTGCCTACGTGGCCAAGTTCAACTTTACCGGCAGCGACCAGCAGAACAAGGTGGGTGAGATCTCCGGCGGTCAGCGCAACCGGGTCCACCTGGCCCGGATGCTCAAAGACGGCGGCAATGTGCTGCTGCTTGATGAACCAACCAATGACCTTGATGTCAATACCATGCGGGCTTTGGAAGAGGCCCTGGAAAATTTTGCCGGTTGCGCGGTGATCATCAGCCATGACCGCTGGTTCCTCGACCGCATCGCCACCCACATTATGGCCTTTGAGGGCAACTCCGAGGTGGTCTGGTTCGAGGGCAATTATTCCGACTACGAACGCGATTATAAAACCCGCAAAGGGGCCGATGCCGACCAACCGCACCGCATCCGCTACCGGCAGCTGACCCGGGATTAGGTTCAAGCCAGCGGACCGAGACCAGATTATTTTGCTGGTTTTCACGCTCTGCGTGGGAACCAGCATCCCAACACTCTGCATCACCACACCTGACGCCTGCACAAATCAGATGTCGCTACGCGGGGCCGAGGAAATCAAGGTGCAACTCTAGCCATGGAAGACGCTATGAATATCCGCATCACCCGAACCACCCTTCTCAACGAAGGCGACCCTGAACAGAAGCGAGCCGAAATTCTTGAATATTTCCACAAGACCTTCGACATCGACGAACGACTCTACGAGACCCTGCAATCCGATGCCACCTTTTACCTGCGGGCCGACCGTCTGCGCCATCCGCTGATCTTCTATTTCGGCCATACCGCCACCTTTTTCATCAACAAGCTCAACATTGCCCGACTGATCAGCACCCGAATCAATCCGCAGTTTGAATCAATGTTCGCGGTCGGGGTGGACGAGATGTCCTGGGATGACCTCAACGCCAGCCATTATGATTGGCCGACGCGCCAGGAGGTCAAGGACTACCGCGACAAGGTGCGACAACTGGTCGATGACCTGATCCGCCGCCTGCCCATGAACCTGCCGATCACCTGGGACAATCCGTTCTGGGCGATCATGATGGGGATCGAGCATGAGCGCATCCATCTCGAGACCTCCTCGGTGCTAATCCGTCAACTGCCCATCGACCAGGTGGCCCCGCATCCCTTCTGGGATATCTGCCGCGAAGCGGGCGAACCGCCGCCGAATCGCCTGCTGCCGGTTCAGGGCGGCAAGGTGGTACTGGGCAAGACCGCTGACCATGCCCTCTATGGCTGGGACAATGAATACGGCCACCGGGAAGCCGAGGTCGCAGGTTTCAAGGCCGGGGAGTTTCTGGTCGCAAACCGCGAGTTTCTCGCCTTTGTCGAGGCTGGCGGGTATCGCGATTTGCAGTGGTGGACCGATGAAGGCTGGCAATGGCGCACCTTTAAGCAAGCGGAGCATCCCTTGTTCTGGGTGAAAGACCACGGCGCTGAAGGCACCTGGGGCCTGCGAACCATGTTGGAGATCATCGATCTGCCCTGGAACTGGCCGGTGGAGGTCAACCAGCTGGAAGCCAAGGCCTTCTGCAACTGGCAGGCTGCGCAAACCAATCTGCCAATCCGGCTGCCCACCGAGGACGAGTGGTACCGGCTCCGCGATACCTGCGACATCCCAGACCAACCTTATTGGCAACAGGCGCCCGGCAACATTAATCTGGAACACTGGAGTTCTTCATGCCCGGTGGACCGTTTCCGATCTGGCGATTTCTTTGATGTGATCGGCAATGTCTGGCAATGGACCGAAACTCCGATCTACCCCTTCCACGGTTTCAAAATTCATCCCTGGTACGACGACTTCTCCACCCCGACCTTCGACACCCGCCACAACCTCATCAAAGGCGGATCCTGGATTTCCACGGGCAACGAGGCCACCCATGACGCCCGCTATGCCTTCAGGCGACATTTCTTCCAACATGCGGGTTTCCGCTATGTGGCAAGCAGCGCCCCGGTCGAGATTCACCAGGATCAGTATGAAACCGATACCCTGGCGGCGCAGTACTGTGAGGCCCATTACGGCACAATCTATTTCGAGGTGCCCAATTTCCCCTCGACCTGTGCCGCCATCTGCCTGGAGCTGATGCAGGGCCGCACGACCGGACATGCCCTTGATCTCGGTTGCGCGGTTGGACGGGCCTCGTTCGAGCTGGCCCGGGGCGGTTTTGCCAAAGTTACGGGGCTCGATTTCTCCACCCGCTTCTTCCGCCTAGCCGCACGGATGCAGGAGGACGGCTACCTGCGTTATGCCTTCCCAGAAGAGGGCGAGATCTGCTCGTTCCATGAAATCGGCCTGGCAGATTTTGGTCTGGAGGCCTTTCGCGACCGGGTCGAATTTTCCCAGGCCGACGCCTGCAACCTGCCGGAGAAATTCGCCGGCTACGATCTGGTGCTGGCGGCCAATCTGATCGACCGTCTCTATGCGCCGCGCCAATTCCTTACCACCATTCATGCGCGGATCAATCCCGGCGGCCTGCTGGTGCTCACCTCGCCGTACACCTGGGACGAGGCCTACACCAAGAAGGAGGAATGGCTGGGCGGCTACCGCGATGCCGGCGAACCGGTCTGGACCCTGGACGGATTGAAAGAGGTGCTGACGCCGCACTTCCGCCTGCTGAGCGAGCCCCGTGAGGTGCCCTTTGTCATCCGGGAAACACGCCGGAAATTCCAGCATACCATCGCTGAACTGACCGCCTGGGAACTGAAAAAATAGAATGCATCAAGAATCCAGCTTTGATTTCGATACCCTTATCGATCGCCGCTCTACGGCCAGCGAGAAATGGGACCGGTACAAGGGCCGCGACATCATCCCCCTGTGGGTGGCTGATATGGATTTCCGCTCACCCCCGGCCATTCTCGAGGCCCTGCATGAACGGGTCAACCACGGGATCTTCGGATATACGGCGCCTCCTGAATCACTGATTGCAACGGTCGTTGCGCATCTGCAGCAGCAATACAACTGGGCCATTGATCCCCGTTGGTTAGTCTGGCTGCCCGGTCTGGTCTGCGGCCTCAATGTTGCCTGCCGGACAGTGGGGACTGCTGAGGATGAGGTGATTACCTGCACCCCGATCTATCCCCCTTTTATGAGCGCACCACCTCTGGCGGGACGCACAACCACCAAGGTGCCGCTCAAACTAAACGGCTCACGCTGGGAAATGGACCTGGAGGCGATGGAGCGGTCGATTACCCCGAGGACCAAACTCTTTCTGCTCTGCAACCCGCATAATCCGGTGGGACGTGTCTGGACGCGGGACGAACTGCTTGATCTGGCCGAGTTGGCCGAGCGCCGCGACCTGATCATCTGCAGCGACGAGATCCATGCCGGTTTGATTCTCGACGCTGACAAGCGCCATCTTCCCCTTGCCATGCTGGCACCTGAGATCGCTCGCCGCACCATCACCCTCCATGCCCCCAGCAAAACCTTCAACATCCCGGGGCTGGGTTGCTCGTTTGCCGTGGTTGCCGACCCGGCGCTGCGGAAGTCCTTCAAGCAGGCCATGGCCGGAATCGTGCCCCATGTCAACCTGCTGGGGTATGCCGCCACTGAGGCTGCCTACCGCAACGGGGAACCGTGGCGACGGGAGTTGATTGAGTATCTGCGTGGCAACCGCGATCTGGTGCTGCGGACCGTGGCCAACATGGCCGGACTAAGTGTCACCCCGGTGGAGGCGACCTATCTCGCCTGGATCGATACGCGAGAGAGCGGTATAGACAACCCGGAAATGTTCTTTGAACAGGCCGGGGTCGGTCTTTCCGATGGTGCCGCCTTTGGCCTGCCCGGCTTTGTACGGCTCAACTTCGGTTGTCCGCGTTCGCTGTTGACCGAGGCCCTGCTGCGGATGCAGCGGGCATTGGTATAGAGAACAGATTGTTCGACAATGTGTAAAAAGCTCCCTTACCAGCTTCACTCGGCCACAATCTACCCCCTTTGTCATTCCGAACGAAGGTGAGGAATTACTAGATTTATCCCGAAGGTCGAAATGACAACCCTCCTGGCTATCTGAGGGTGCCTGACATGTGAGCCCCCCTCTTCTTTCCGGTACTGTCTATTCAGGCCATGACGAAATTTCTTGTGGCGCAGTTCCCTGCCTGTGCTTATAACTCCAACCATGAATCGCTTTGGTAAACATATTAGAAAACTCCCACTTTGTGGCATAATCAAGGGCGGTCCGGAGACACAAGAAGTGAGGCAGAGATGACCAATGCCGACGGGGTAGCCCCCAAACCTCTGCTCGTGGAAAGAAAACAGTTCACTTTCGCCCAGAGTCCGGACGAGATGGTGCTGGACTGCGGCGTCCACCTGGGGCCGATCACCTTGGCCTATGAAACCATCGGTGAGCTCAACGCCGACCGCTCCAACGCCATCCTCATCCTCCACGCCTTTTCCGGCGACTCCCATGTGGCTGGGTATCTACACGAAAATGACGATCGTCCCGGCTGGTGGGACAACATGGTCGGTCCGGGCAAACCGATCGACACCAACCGCTATTTCGTCATCTGCTCCAATATTCTTGGCGGCTGCGCCGGTTCCACCGGCCCCTCGTCCCTTAATCCGGAGACCGGCAAGCCCTATGGCCTCGGTTTCCCCATGGTCACCATTAAGGACATGGTCCATGCCCAAAAACACCTAATTGAGCACCTGGGCATTACCAAGCTGATGTCGCTCATCGGCGGATCGGTGGGCGGCATGCAAGTTTTGCGCTGGTGTGCCGACTATCCGGAGATGGTGGTCTCGGCTATCCCGCTGGCCACCACCACCCGCCATTCCGCCCAGGCCATTGCCTTTAACGAGGTCGCCCGGCAGGCAATCATGGCCGATCCGGACTGGAACAACGGCGACTACTACGACGGTCCCGGTCCGGCCCACGGCCTGGCGGTAGCCCGGATGATCGGCCATGTCACCTACCTCTCCGACGAATCGATGCGGGAGAAATTCGGCCGGCGTCTGCACCGCAGCGCCCTGTCCTTTGACTTCACCGGCGATTTTCAGGTGGAAAGCTATCTCCATCACCAGGGCAAGAAGTTCGTCACCCGGTTCGACGCCAATTCGCTGCTCTTCATTACCAAGGCCGCCGATTATTTCGATCTGGAACGTGGCGGCCACCACCTGCTGATCAACGAAACCCTGGCCAATGTCTCTTTTTTGGTGATCTCTTTCACCTCGGATTGGCTCTACCCCACCTATCAATCCAGGGGTATTGTCTCGGCGCTGAAAAAGAACGGCAGTGATGTCAGTTTCTGCGAGATCGAAGCCCAGTGCGGTCACGATGCCTTCCTCATACCGAACAAACGATTGGACGGTTTAATTAGCGGTTTTCTCGATCGGGTCTACCATGAGCACTGTTTATAACCAGGAACTGGGGACCATGCGCTTTGACCTGCAGGTCATTGCCTCTTGGATCGAACCCGGATCGAGAGTACTCGACTTGGGCTGCGGCAACGGCGATCTCCTCGCGTATCTCAAAAAATACAAGCAGGTGAACGGCACCGGCATCGAGTATGCGGAAGAAAAAGTCGCCCGTTGTATTGAACGCGGCCTGACCGTGCTCCAGGGCGATTTCCGCAAAGAGGTCTGTGATTATCCGGAGGGGCGCTTCGATGTGATCGTACTCAGCCAGACCCTGCAGCAGATCCATGATCCCAAGGAGTTGCTTATCGACCTGTTGTGGATCGGCAAACGGGTGATTGTCAGCTTTCCGAACTTCGCCCATTGGTCCGCGCGGCTGCAGATTTTATTGACCGGCATAGCCCCGGTGACCGACCAGTTGCCCTTTGAGTGGTACGACACCCCCAATATCCGCGTCATTTCGATCAAGGATTTCAAGCGATTCCTGCGGATGCTCGGGGTCCGCACAGTCAGGGAAGTCGCCATCAACACCCATCATCACGACTATAAAGGCAATATTGTCAGATATTTCAAAAACCTCCGGGCAACCTATGGCATCATGATGCTGGAGCGCATGCCGTGAACCGTTTTTTTGAGGAAGAATTTTCTATGGGACAGAAAGAAATACTGGCAGGCTCCTGCAGCACGGAGTCGATTTCGGCAAATACGGTACGCAATCCCATACCCGAGGTGGTGTCGCGCTTAAGCAGTGGCTTTAAAAGCGGCCGCTGGGCTAGTCACATCGAGCCAGTGCCGATCCCTTCGAAGAGCGAGATCATCGATTTGATCGAACAGATGCAGCGCCTCCTCTTCCCCGGATTTTTTTCCGCTGTTATACTCCGACCCGAAAATCTTGAATACCACCTCGGCCAGCAGGTCAGTCTGCTCTATGAAAACCTGGCCAGCCAGATCAGTTCTGCCATCCGCCACGACTGCTTCCGCCACAACCAGGAGTGTACCCGCTGCGGCGAGCGCAGTTACGAGACTGCCGCTGCCCTGATCGATAGCCTGCCGGACATCCGCAATCTGCTGGAGTCGGACATCGAGGCCACCCTGACCGGCGATCCAGCCGCAGCCAACTCCGACGAGGTGATTTTCAGCTATCCCGGACTGTTCGCCACCATGGTCTACCGTCTGGCCCACCGGCTTCATGAACTCGGGGTGCCGCTCATTCCCCGGATCATGAGCGAGCATGCCTACCACCGCACCGCCATCGACATCAACCCCACCGCCACCATCGGCGCCCATTTCTTCATCGACCACGGATCCGGAGTCGTGATCGGCGCAACCACCACCATCGGTGACGGCGTCCGGATCTATCAAGGCGTCACCCTCGGGGCTTTGTCACTGCCCAGGGATGCCGGTGCGCGGTTACGCAACGTCAAACGACATCCGACCATTGAGGACGATGTCATCATCTACTCGAACGCCACCATCCTCGGCGGCGCCACCGTGGTCGGGGCACGCTCGATTATCGGCGGCAACGTCTGGCTGACCGAATCGGTCGGCCCGGACACCCGGGTGATGCTGGAACAGCCCAAGCTGGTATATATCGGTCGCGAACCGGGAGGAAAGATATGAATACAACTGTGTACGCCGATCTCACCGATGCGATCGGCAGGACTCCGCTGGTCCATCTGCAGCGAATCGGGGCGGCGGCTGGGGCCGAACTTTTTGCCAAAATCGAGTCCATGAATCCGCTGGGCAGCGTCAAAGACCGGTTGGCCGTGGCCATGGTCAACGACGCCGAACAGGCGGGAATCATCCAGCCCGGCGCCACCCTGGTTGAGCCAACCAGCGGCAATACCGGCATCGGGCTTGCCTTTGTCTGCGCCAGTCGGGGCTACCGGCTCATCCTCACCATGCCGGAGAGCATGAGCATCGAACGCCGCAAACTGCTGATTCACCTGGGCGCGGAACTGGTGCTGACCCCTGCGGCCGAAGGCATGAAGGGCGCAATCGCCCGGGCCATCGCAGTGCGAGAGCAGACCCCGGGCTCCTGGATGCCGAACCAGTTCACCAATCCTTCCAATCCGGCCATGCACCGGCGCACCACCGGGCCGGAAATCTGGCAGCAGACCGGGGGTGACATTGATGTCCTGGTCGCTGGAGTTGGTACCGGCGGCACCATCAGCGGTGCGGGCGGCTATCTCAAGGAAAAAAATCCCCTTCTCAAAGTAGTAGCGATTGAGCCGGCAGCCTCGCCGGTGCTGTCCGGCGGCAAACCCGGACCCCACAAGATCCAAGGCATCGGCGCCGGTTTTGTCCCGGAAATTCTCGACCGCTCGGTAATCGACGAGATTATCCAGGTGGAGAACGACGAGGCGATCCTGCAGGCCAAGGCCTTGGCCCGCCAGGAAGGCATCCTCTGCGGCATCTCCAGCGGTGCGGCCCTGGCCGGGGCCCTACGGATTGCCGACACCGAGGCCTATCGCGGCAAACGTATTGTCATCATCCTGCCGGACACCGGTGAGCGGTATCTGAGCACAGATTTGATGGCCTGAAAAAAAAAACAGATTGTTAGGTTGGTGAGACTGTAGTTTGTTAGGCAACAGAAAGCCGAACAGTGGCGCTTCCTGGAAACCTTGTCTTTTACCTGCAGTCTGCACACCTACAGACTATCCACCTGTCTTCAAAGAGGAACACATGGGCAAAATCATCTCATTAAACATCAGCCGAAAAAAGGGCGTCAACAAGGAACCAGTAGAGAGCGTGGAGCTGAAGGTCGACCACGGCATGGTCGGTGATGCCCACGCCGGTGACTGGCACCGCCAGGTCAGCCTGCTGGCTGAGGAATCCATCGACTTCATGCGGGCCAAGGGGTTGGAACTCACCCCCGGCGCCTTTGCCGAAAACATCACCACCGAGGGGATCGATCTGGCCCATTTGCCGATCGGCACCCGCATGGGCAACGGCGAAGTCGTGCTGGAAGTGACCCAGATCGGCAAAAAATGCCACCAAGGCTGCGCCATTTTCAAACAGGTCGGCGACTGCATCATGCCGCGCGAGGGCATCTTCACCAAGGTGATTGTACCCGGCATGCTCCACCGGGGCGACAGCCTGGACCTGCTGCCGTGAGCAGCCCCGCGGGATGCCAGCGCTGCGGGGCCTGCTGCCGACAAGGCGGTCCGGCCTTGCATGGCGGGGATCTCCTGCTCGTCCGATCGGGCCGGTTGCGCCTTGACGATCTGGTGACCGTGAATTTGGGTGAACTGGCCTTCCAGCCGATGGCCACAACGGCCACCCCTGTCGCTCAAGAATTTCTCAAAATCCAAGGAAAAGACGGTACTTGGTGCTGCACCTTTTATGACGAAACCGCACAGGGTTGCCTGCGGTATGAGCATCGTCCATTGGCCTGCGGCCTGCTCGACTGCTCGGACACCGGGCCACTGCTGGACATAACCGGACAGGACCTCCTGACCCGGTTTGACTGCATTGACCCGGGCGACCCGATCCTAGCGGTCATCCTCAAACAACAGCAGCAACAACCCTATCCGGACATACAGACCATCAACGACGATTTTGCCCAGATCTATGCGCGCACCGAGCTCCTCGCTGGCCTCTTGGAGGACGTCAACCTCGATCTGGCCTTTCGTTCCCGTACGGCCAGCGCCTTTCATCTTTCCGTGGCCCTCGAACTCTTTTACTTCGGCCGGCCACTCTTCCAACTGCTCCTGCCCCTGGGCATCCAACCCGTCAACACCAGCGATGGGCTCCGCCTCAACTACCAGTTCCAATAAACCGGTTCTGCCAGCAACCGGCCTTTTTCCAGCCAACGCCACCAGGATGTCCGGTATCCGAGAGGAGAGCAATCAATTGACTGAACAGACAAAATTTTATAGAGTGCCGCAGTTTTAGTCACCCTTTCCTTCTTCTCCTTTGAGGCAACCGCTATGAGTACACCAGATATCCAAAATCTCCTTTTCCAGTTTGATCGGTTAAGCGGCACCTATATGCAAGCTGAGGTTGAGGAGGCCCTGACGCGGCAGGAAGAAATCACCCCGCATCTGCTTCGTATCCTCGAAGATGTCGGCGAAAATCCGTTGCGTTATTCGCTCGAGGGGGGGAACGCCCACGTCTATGCGGCCCTGCTCTTGTCCCATTTCCGGGAGCCTGCCGCCCATCTGCCGTTCATCCGCGCCTTTTCCATTGCCGAGGAACAGTTGATGGACCTCTGGGGCGATATGACCACTGAAACCCTGCCCACCCTGCTTTACCAGACCTGTGACGGCTCGATTGCGGCCATCAAGGCGTTGATCAACAACCGGGAGGCTGATCAGTATGTGCGCTGCGCGGCAATGGAAGCCCTGTCGTATGTGGTGGCTTTCGATCCTTTGCAAAGAGACGAGGTAGTCAACTTTTTCCAGGGGCTTTTTTCGGGGAGTGAGGCGGATCCCGATTCGTATTTCTGGGGAAATCTGACGGCAACCCTTTGCGACCTACACCCGGAGGAATCCATGGAGATCATCCGCAAGGCCTTTGCCGACGGCGTTGTCCGCCCAGGGTTTATCGGCCTGGCTGATGTTGAACAGGCGGGAGAGCGGAACAAGGAAGAGGCCATGACCTCTCTGCGGTCATGGGTTGCGGCACGCATGCCGACCGACATTCACGCCTATATCTCCTGGTTCTCGGAATTTCATCCGGAGGTACAGACCCCGCCGCCTGCGCCATCCCCTGCCGACCAGAAGAGCCAGGCAGAAAAAAAGAAAAAAACCAGCCCCACGAAAAACAAGACCGCCAAAAAAGCGAAAAAGAAAACCCGAGGTTAACCCCCTCGCAGCACAACGATCGGGCAATTGAACCCTGCGCCCCTCTACTCCTTCAGGACGATCTGCAGGCTGCCGTCACGCACCTGGATCGAGGCTACGCCTTCGGCAAAGGCTTTCCAGAAGCCGGGGTCTGACCCGAATTCCTGGATGAGGTCGATGTTCTTCAGGCCGCCGAGCCAGGCATTGGGCAGGGGTACGCCCATGACCGAAATCCCGCGCAGGATGACCACGGGCCGATCACGACGGAAGGCGAGTTCGGCCCCGGCCTTGACCTTGAGTACCTTGCCTCCCATGATGGGAAAATCCGGGTCTATCGGGATCAGTAGTTTGACGCTGACCAGATCATTGGAGAAATGCACTACCATTCGACTGGCCAGATCGGTGTTCTCGGCGATCATGCCGTTGATCTCCCGCTCGCTCAGACGAATTTCGCGCGAGGCCCCCTTTTCGCTGTAGGGTTCAGGTTTGAGATCCTCGGGCGTGGGCACCTCCCTTTGCCGACTGGGAGCGCTGCGGGAGGAGCGGCCACCCATCTGATTGAATTGCGACAGCTTGCGTTCCAGTTGCTGCGTTTCCGACGGGCTGAGGACCACCGGATCAAAAGGACTGGGAAAGAGCCAGCTTTTGATGATCAGCAGGGTTGCCACCACGGTGATCACCATCGCCCCCACCACGATGCCTGTTACCTGCAAGCCCGATAGTCTCTTCGCTTGTTTGTTCTCTTCCATAGTGTTTCTCCTTGATGAGCGTTTCCTTCCTTTTTCTATACGGCACAGCTTCGCACCTGTCAAATATCGAACAAAATTCCGCGGGGACCGGCGTACTCCAAACAGCGCCCCACTCCCGGCCGACACCCATTGCACTGCGTGGCACGCGCAAACTAGAAAACAGTAAGATATCAAACAGTTAATCATGCAATACTATTATTCTCTTGCACCACCCTGTGATCTCCTGTATTGCATCAGCAATCCTGCACACAATCAATACGCTAGGGCAATAGAATACCGATGACGACGATGAACGGATATCTTGTTTTTATACTGGGAGTTCTTCTGCTGAGCTACCTGCTGGAACTGGTGGTGGCCCTGCTCAACCTGCGTTCGCTGACCCCTCAACTCCCGGAAGAGTTTGTCGGTGTCTACGACCCGGAGCAGTATGCCCGCTCCCAGGAGTATACGCGGGTGACCACCCGTTTCTCACTGGTGGAGAGCACGATAAGCATCATCCTGACCGTGCTCTTTATCCTGGCAGGCGGCTTCAACCTGATCGATGGCGTCGCGCGCAGTTTCGGCCATTCCTCCATTCCGACCGGCTTGCTGTTCACCGGATTGCTGGCCCTGCTTTCAACCGCGCTCAATCTGCCTTTTTCTATATACTCCACCTTTGTCATCGAACAACGGTTCGGCTTCAACACCACCACGGTGAAGACCTTTCTCCTTGATGGCGCTAAGGCGGTGCTGCTGACCGTGGTCCTCGGCGGACCGCTGCTCGCCTGTATTCTCTGGTTTTTCGAGTTCTGCGGCACTATCGCCTGGCTCTACTGCTGGATTGCGGCCGTGGCCTTTATCCTCGTGGTCCAGTTTCTTGCCCCGGTTCTGATCATGCCGCTGTTCAACAAATTCATCCCGCTGGCTGAGGGTGAACTGAAAGAGGCCATCACCCGCTATGCGGCAGGGCAACGATTCGCCATGCAGGGGATTTACACCATGGACGGCTCCAAACGTTCGACCCGGGTCAATGCCTTTTTCACCGGATTCGGCCGTTTCCGTCGCATCGTCTTTTTCGATACTCTGGTGGACAAGCTCTCCACCAGCGAAATTGTCGCCGTACTCGCCCATGAAATGGGCCACTACAAACTCAAACACATTCTCAGCATGATGGTGCTCTCCATCCTGCAGATGGGGCTCCTCTTTTTCATCCTTTCTCTGTTCCTGGGCAACCATGCGCTGTTCGACGCCTTTGGCATGACCCAGGTGTCGGTCTATGCCTCGCTGGTCTTTTTCGGCTTCCTCTATGCTCCGATTTCCACCTTGATCGGCATCGGGTTGAATGCCTTTTCCCGGCGCAACGAATATCAGGCTGACCGTTATGCCGCAGAAAGCGGCGGCGAGGGTGAGGCCCTGATCAGCGGGCTGAAAAAATTGAGCGTCAGCAATCTGGCCAACCTGACCCCGCATCCGCTCAACGTGGCGCTCAATTACAGCCATCCGCCGGTGCTGGCACGAATTCTGGCCCTGCGGCAGCTGCCGCCCCCCAACCAGCCAGGTGTCTGACCGCATGGAGCGGCTCAACGAGCGCGTGCATGCGGGCTGGCTCTGCCAGTTAACTCGGGAATACCATGACATCTGCTACCAGTACGGCCTCCGGCTGCCCCCCCCGATCCTGGCCCTCACCGGCAACACCAAACAGCTGGGCAGCTGGTCGGCCATTGACCGACGCTTGAGCCTCAGCCATTTCCTGATCAGCGCCCATCCCTGGCCCCTGACCCTGCAGGTGCTCAAACATGAGATGGCGCATCAGATCGTCAGCGAGCTCTACGGCCAGGAGGAGGCCGGGCATGGCCCGCTCTTCCGCCAGGCCTGCACCCGAATCGGTCTCGATGCCCCCTTCCAACGGGCCACGGCAGATCTGGCCGAAAGTCTCGAGGCCCTGCCCGCGACCTCGGCAACCACCGAACAGGGGCGACAGATCATCGAGAGGGTGCGGAAACTGCTGGCCCTGGGTAACTCGGACAACGAGCATGAAGCAGGGCTTGCCCTGCAGCGGGCCGGTGAATTGCTGACCCGCTATCGACTCGATCTGGATGCCCTGGCCGAAGACCAGGGGCTGGTACACCGGACCATCAACACCGGCCAGCAGACCCTGCCCGTGCACCGCAAATCGATCTGCAGCCTGCTCGAAACCTGCTTTGCGGTGCGGGTAATCTGCGCCTCGCTGTATGCCCCGCATGCCGACTGCTCCTTTAAAACCATCGAACTGCTGGGCAGCGAGGAGCAGGTGGCCATCGCCGAACACTGCTACCATTTCCTCGAGAACCGCCTGCAAACCCTATGGGGAAAAAACCGAGGCCGATTCGGCGGCAATGGCCGCATTGCCAAAAAGAGTTATTATCTCGGTCTGCTAGCCGGATTCCGTGAAACCCTGGAACGATCCCACGCTGCCAAGGCGACGGAAAACGGGCCGACGCCGACCTCGCTGCCCACCCTCAGGGATGAGCAGCGGCTGGATGATTTTGTCGCGACCCGCTTTCCTCGTCTGCGCCGGATACGGCGCCAGGGCAGCACCATGTATCGGGATGCCTACCAAGATGCGGTTGCCAAAGGCCGGGAGATTACCCTCCATCGCCCGATGGACGGGGGCAAAGAAAAGAAAATCCGATTGCTGGCTTAAGGGACGTGGTATTATTCGATTACGAATAGAACGCTCCGGCAGCCTTGACGCACGGCGGCGGCGTTGATTATAGAAAGAATAGTTTTTATTGGAGGAAAATAATTGGCCAACTACACCATGGAACGTTGGAATTACAGCAAGTCATCAGATCTCTACGGCGTAACCGAATGGGGCGGCGGCTTTTTTTTCGTGGCCGAAAACGGCGACATGATGGTGGCGCCCGAACCCGGAGCCGTTGACCGGGCGGTGAGTATCGCCGCCATTTCCAGCGGCATCCGGGAACGTGGCTTCGACATGCCAGTGCTGTTGCGCATCGAAAACATCCTTGATGCCCAGATCACCAGCCTCAACGAGACCTTTCGTACCGCCATGGACGAGTTGGGCTACACCGGCACTTTCATGGGGGCCTATCCGATCAAGGTCAACCAGCAGCAGCAGGTGGTGGAGAAGATCACCCAGTTCGGCTCCCGCTACCATCACGGCCTTGAGGCGGGCTCCAAGGCCGAGCTGATCGCCGCTATGGGCATGATGCGCGACAAAAAAGCGGTGCTGATCTGCAACGGCTACAAGGACGAGGAGTTCATCGATCTCGGCCTCTATGCCACCAAGATCGGCTTTACCTGCATTCTCGTGGTGGAGATGCCCGACGAGCTGCCGCTAATCATCGAACGCTCCAAGGCGCTTAATGCCAAGCCCATCCTCGGCATCCGCATCAAGCTTTCCGCCCAGGCGGGCGGCCACTGGTCAGAAAGCGGCGGCGAGCGTTCCATCTTTGGCCTCAACACCAGCCAGATCATCCAGGCCGTGGATCTGCTCACCGCAGCAGGCATGCTCGACTGCCTTAAGCTCGTCCATTACCATCTGGGCTCGCAGATCTCCAACATCCGCGAGATTCGCACCGCGGTCAACGAGGCCTGCCGGGTCTATGCCGGGCTGGTCAAGGAAGGGGCGCAGGTCACTTACCTCGATCTCGGCGGCGGCCTGGCGGTCGATTACGACGGCTCCCAGTCCAATTTTCTCTCCAGCCGCAACTATACCCTCAAGGAATACTGCACGGATATCATCGAGGCCGTGATGACCTCACTCGAAGATGAGGGCATCCCCCATCCCATCATCATCACCGAATCGGGGCGGGCCCTGGTCGCCTACTATTCGATCCTGCTGTTCAACATCCTTGATGTCACCCAGTTCCAGGCCGATCCCCTGCCCGAGGTCCTGCCCGAGGATTGCCCGCCGCAGCTCGAATACATGTATCAGGCCTTGAAAGACCTGACGGTGCGCAACATCCAGGAGGTCCTTAACGACACCATCTTTTACCGAGATGAAACCCGGCGGCTCTTCCAGAATGGCCAGATCAGCCTGCGCCAGCGCAGTTTTGCCGAACAGATGTTCTGGACCACCATCAACGAGATCTCCCGGTTGTCCAAGGAATTGAAGCACATCAGCACCGAGCTCACCGATCTCGACCGGGTGTTGTCGGACTTTTACTACTGCAACTTCAGCGTCTTTCAGTCCCTGCCCGATGCCTGGGCCATTGGCCAGCTGTTTCCGATCATGCCGATCCACCGGCTCGACGAGGAGCCGACCCGGAAGGCCATCCTCGCCGACATCACCTGCGACTGCGACGGCAAGATCGACCAGTTTATCGACAAAAGGGGAGTGAAGCGCTACCTGCCGCTGCATGAACTCAAACCCCAAGAGGAATACTACCTCGGCGCCTTCCTGGTTGGCGCCTATCAGGAGACCCTGGGCGACCTGCACAACCTATTGGGTGACACCAACGTGGTCACCATCCGCATCCAGGACAACGGTGAGTATGAATTCGTCAGCGAGCAGGAGGGCGACACCGTGGCCGAGGTCCTGTCCTATGTCCAGTACGACCCGAAACGGTTGTTCGTCCGCTTCCGCAAGACCGCGGAACAGGCAGTGCGCTCCGGCCGGATCACCGCCCAGGAGCGGCGAGAGATCGTCCACGCCTATGAGGCCGGCCTGCGCGGCTATACCTATTTTGAACGATAGCCCAGAATACTCTGAGTAAAGAATTCCCAAGGAGAACCACATGGCCCATGTGCTCATTATCGGCGCCGGCGGCGTCGGCAGCGTTGTCACCCATAAATGCGCCCAGGCATTCGAGGTCTTCACGACCATCACCCTGGCCAGCCGGACCGTGGCCAAGTGCGAGGCCATTGCCGCCTCTGTCAAAGAACGGACCGGGGTCACTATCGCCGTGGCACAGGTCGATGCCGATAATGTGGCTGAAACCGTGGCCCTGATTGGGCGGATCAAACCGAATCTGGTGCTCAATGTCGCCCTGCCCTACCAGGACCTCGCCCTGATGGAGGCCTGCCTGGCCACCGGGGTTGACTACCTCGACACCGCCAACTACGAACCGCCGGATGTGGCCAAGTTCGAATACAAGTGGCAATGGGCCTATAGAGAGCGGTTTGCCAAGCAGAATCTGATGGCCCTGCTCGGTTCAGGCTTTGATCCCGGCGTCACCAATGTCTTCTGCGCTTGGGCCCAGAAACACCATTTCGACGAGATTCACCAGCTGGACATCATCGACTGCAATGCCGGCGACCATGGCCAGCACTTTGCCACCAATTTCAATCCAGAGATCAACATCCGCGAGATCACCCAGCGCGGCCGCTACTGGGAGCATGGCGAATGGGTGGAGACCGACCCGCTGTCCTGGTCGATGAACTATGATTTCCCCGAGGGCATCGGCCCCAAGAAATGCTTCCTGATGTACCATGAGGAACTGGAATCCCTGGTGCTCAACTTGAAAGGGTTGAAGCGGGCCCGCTTCTGGATGACATTCTCCGAAAATTACCTCACTCATTTGCGGGTCCTGGAAAACATCGGCATGACCCGGATCGACCCGGTCGAGTACAACGGGACCCAAATCGTGCCCCTCAAGTTTCTCAAGGCGGTGCTGCCTGAGCCTGCCTCGCTCGGTCCGCTGACCCACGGCCGCACCTGCATCGGCTGCGTGTTCAAAGGCGTCAAGGACGGCAAGGAAAAACAGCTCTACATCTACAATATCTGCAGCCATGAAGAGGCCTACCGCGAGGTCGGCTCCCAGGCCATCTCCTACACCACCGGGGTACCGGCGATGATCGGGGCAATGATGATGCTCACCGGCGCCTGGAAGCGAACGGGCGTGTGGAACATGGAAGAGTTTGATCCCGATCCTTTCATGGACGCCTTGAATAGGTACGGACTTCCCTGGCAGGTGGTCGAGCTGTAATGAACGGCCGTTTTACCTGCCGATTTGACCCGGAGCGGGTGACCACCCCTGCCTTTGTGGTGGACGAGGGACTACTCGGCGACAATCTGGCCATCCTCGCACGTGTCAAGGCACGAACCGGCTGCCGGATTTTGCTGGCGCTCAAGTGCTTTGCCCTATTCCGGGTCTTCCCCTTGCTGCGGGAAATTCTGGACGGCGTCTGCGCCAGCTCGCCCCACGAGGCCCGATTGGGCCGCGAGGAGTTCGGCCGCGAGGTCCACAGCTTTGCTGCCGCCTATTCGGCCGCCGATATCGAGCAGCTGGCTCAGACCAGCGATCACCTAGTGTTCAACTCGTTTGGTCAGCTGGAACGGTTCCGTAGCCTGGCCGAACAGACCGCCCAGGCTGCGGGCCGGACACTCGAATTCGGCCTACGGATCAACCCCGAGCATTCGGAAGGGGCCACGCCCATCTACGACCCCTGCGCCCCCGGTTCGCGACTGGGCATCCGCCGCAAGGATTTCCAGCCCGATAAACTCGCTGGCATCACCGGTCTGCACTGGCACAATCTCTGCGAGCAGGATGCCGACTGTCTGGAACGGACTGTGGCCGCAGTCGAAGCGTCGTTTAGCGATGTCCTGCCGCAGATGGCCTATGTCAACTTCGGCGGCGGCCATCATATCACCCGCGAGGGCTATGACCTGGACCTGCTGGTGGCAATCGTCAACCGCTTTCAAGCCAGCTGGGGCACCCAGGTGTACCTGGAGCCGGGCGAGGCGGTGGCCCTCAACTGCGGTTACCTGGTGACCACGGTCTTGGATGTGGTCCAAGCCGACATGCCAGTGGCCATCATCGACGGGTCGGTGCCGGCCCACATGCCTGATGTCCTCGAGATGCCTTACCGACCTCACATCATCGGCTCCGGTCTGCCCGGCGAAAAAACCTTCACCTGCCGAATCGGTGGGCTCTCCTGCCTGGCCGGGGACGTGGCCGGCGAGTATTCCTTTGACACGCCGCTCGTGGCCGGCGACCGACTGGTGTTCACCGACATGGCCATCTACACCATGGTCAAGAGCAACACCTTCAACGGCGTGCAGTTGCCTGCGATTGTCCTCTACCAGCCGGATACTGACGAACTGACCCTGGTGCGGCAATTCGGCTATGCAGATTTCAAATCCCGACTATCTTGAACCGCCCATGACCGCTATCCCTGATTTCCTTGCCTCCGAATGCGAGTGCCGATCCTCTGCCGACAGCACTTTCCACATCATTCCGGTTCCCATGGAACAAACAGTTTCCTACGTCGGTGGCACCAAAGGTGGCCCTGCCGCCATCCTCCATGCTTCACAGCAGTTGGAGGACTGGGATGGCCGCTCCTGTCCGCTGGAGTTGGGCATCCACACCAGACCCTTTGTCGATTGCGAGGGAACGCCAGGAACCGTGTTGGCCCGGATCAAGGCCGCCACCACTGAGGTCCTGACGGCCGGCAAAATCCCGGTGGTACTCGGCGGCGAGCATACCGTGAGCGTGGGAGCCCTGCAGGCGGTAGCCGAACACTGCCAGGAACCGGTCGGCCTCATCCAGATCGATGCCCACGGCGACCTGCGCGACAGCTTCGAAGGCAGCCCCTACAGCCATGCTTGCGTAGCCCGACGGGCCGTAGTTGATCTGGGTATGCCGCTCTTTCAATTCGGCATCCGTGCCCTGTCGCGCGACGAGATGCTCTTCCGCAAAGCCCACAGCGCTATCTGGCACCTGGACGGGGCCGAGCTGTTTTCCCAAGGCGTCCCGCTGAAACCGCTGCCACCGGAGTTCCCCCGCACCGTCTATCTCACCTTTGATGTCGACGGCCTCGACCCCTCGGTGATCCGCGCTACCGGCACTCCGGTGCCAGGCGGCGCCACCTGGCACCAGGCCCTGGTGTTTGTCGAACGCGCCCTCCAAGGCCGCCGGGTCATCGGGTTTGATGTGGTCGAACTCGCCCCCACCCCTGAAGACCACGGTTCCTCCTTTGCCGCGGCCCTGCTGGTCTATGCCATCATGGGATTTATCCAGAGGGCCTCATAACAGCCACCGAACAACCGACGGGGCAATACTTCTCAGCAGGCACGCAAGATCTGGCTGGCAGGGCAACGGAACCTGACCAGCCCCATTGACAGATCCTTTTTTCTTGAATACCTTGCCACATCTTTGCAATCAAACCAGCACGTTGTTTCGATACTTATCCACAGGGAGACGAATCCATGACGAACATGCTCTACACGCCGAAAAGTGAAATTGACGCCCGCATTCTGGCCTTTCAAGCGACCCTATCGCAAGCGGGCCTGGACGGCGCCTTGATCATCCATCATACCAACCTGTTCTACCTCAGCGGCACCTCGCAAAGCTGCCACCTGTTCATTCCCCGTACCGGCAAGCCCCTCCTCATGGTCCGCAAGAGCTACAGTCGTGCCCTCCAGGAATCGCCGATTGAGGAGATCATGGATGTCAAAAGCCTGAAGATGATCCCCGAGATTCTTAAGGAGAAGGGATTCAGCCTTGAGACCCTGGGCCTGGAACTGGATGTCATTCCCTACAACACCTGGCAGTTCTATAAAAAAATATTCAAGGATTCCAACCTGACCGACATCTCCGATCCGCTCAAGAAAATCAGGATGATCAAGTCGGATTATGAAATCGGTCTCCTCCAGGGGGCCTGCGCTGTTCTCGACCAGGTCTTCGCCGACGTACCCGCCATGGTCCGCGAGGGTATGACCGAAATTGAGCTGGCCAGCCTGTTCGAGGCCGGCATGCGGCGGCGCGGCTACGGCGGCTGCAGCAAGATGCGCGCCTTCAATCAGGATTTCTTCCTCGGCAACGTCACCACCGGCGCCAGCGGCGCAGTCCCTTCCTACTTCGACGGCCCGGTGAGCGGTACCGGCCTGACCCCGGCCAACAATCCCCACGGCGCGGGCTGGAAAACTATCGGCCGCAACGAAATCATCTACATCGACTACACCTGTGTAGTGAATGGTTACACCGCCGACGGGGCCCGGATGTTTGTGATGGGCGGAGTCTCCGAAAAGTTGCAAAAGGCGCACGCCGCCGCCCTGGCCATCCTGGAGGCGCTGGTGGCAATGATCAAGCCTGGAGTAATCTGTGAGGATATCTATCTCAAATCAGCGGAGCTGGCCGAGCAGATGGGGTTGCAGGACCATTTCATGGGCATGGGCAACGACGGGGTCCGTTTCATCGGCCATGGCGTCGGTCTGGAACTTGATGAATACCCAATTTTTGCCAAAGGCGTGAAGATGCCGCTGGCGGTGGGCATGACCTTTGCCCTTGAGCCCAAATTCGTCTTCCCGGAAGGGGCGATCGGCATTGAGAACACCTATGCTCTAACCGCGGACGGCCCCCAGGTCCTGACCCGCGCGCGCCAGGACATCCTCAGCGTGTAACAGGGGGCTGTCGCGCAGTGTACATCGCTATGTCCGGGCCACAAATACGGACGGCGGGAAGGTCGCTCACCGCTCACAGGGCAGCTATGGTTGATTATGTTGCCTCAGTGGGCGGTGATTAAATCCTTGACATCTTTTGCCCGCATGAGAGACTAGAAGTAGGCGATTGACTCGATACAACACGTTAATACATTGAAAGAAAGAGGTTGAAATTGATTCCACGCCGCCCTTTTCACCATCTCACCAAGAGCAGCCTTCCTACTGCTAGCAATCTCACCCAAATACTGCCTGCACCTTCCTTACAACAGGACAAACAGGCGGTTCCATCCGCCTCAGACCAGGATATCGGCTTCCAAGGTAATATTGCCGCCATCGCGCTGGATAATATTTTCCAACTCTTAGAGTTTGCCGCCCTGTCAGGAAAACTGGAAGTCAACTCCAGTGACAACCTAGGCAACTTTTACTTTACTAAAGGGGTGCTCACCTATGGCATGCTGCATATCAATCACCGGAAGATAGGCGAGATTCTGCTTGAATCCCAGCTGATTACCAAGGAGCAGCTGCAAGAATGTCTGGACCTCCATAAACAGGGTAAATTTCAACGTCGATTCGGCCAGATTCTCCTTGAAAAAAATTATATCCAACCCGCTAGATTGGACGATTCCCTGCACCGCCAGATAAAAGAGGCTTTTTTTGAAGCACTTTCCTGGCAGGAAGGCACCTTCGCTTTTTACCAGAACCAGACCCCTGCTCCGGAAGCAACCCGCCTCCAGGCCCGAGTCGATCATCTGCTGCTGGAAGGCATGGTCTATCTCGACAATTCCGCAGCACCAAAGACGTAACCCCCCTGTGCGTGCAGCAAAATCAGGGATGTTGCCGGGGACGCAGCCAAATTTGTCAGGCTGCGCCCTTTCTTGCCTGGTCCCCCCACCACTTTCTATTCGATTATCCTTCTCCCCTGTAGTATAGATCAAGCGGTTTTGTAGGACTCCCCTGATAATAAGGGCTTTGGGTGGTGCATGGCCGCCGTTGTCCATGGACGGGCTATGCGCTACCTCCGTCCTGCGTAATTCGGAAAAACCAACTTGCAAAAACAAAAAAAATTGATACGTTTTCACCCGACAGGTCGTTGTCGTGCCAGATCGCTTACGGCTACGTTTGTTTTGAATCTTTACTGACAACAAACAGGAACACACACAGGGCGTATGGAGCAGGAAAAAATCTTCGAACGACTTCTGTCGATCATTACCCGCTATTATCAAGATCGGGAAAAAGGGCGCTTTGTCGATTATATCGACCCTGGCGAACTCCAGCGACTCCTGGATCTCGATGGCGGCCAGGAATCGGAGAACTGGGACCAGATTTTTTCTTGGGTTGAGAAATATCTGACCCATGCCGTCAAAACCAGCCACCCGAGTTACCTCAACCGCATGTGGGCCGGGGCCAACCTGCCCTCCGTAATCGGCGAGATGGTCACGGCCATCACCAATACCTCTGCCTGTACCTATGAGACGGCACCGGTGTCGACGCTCATGGAGAAATACATGCTGCGGACCATGCTGGATCTGGTCCGCTTCAAGAACGGCACCGGCCAGATGACCACCGGCTCGAGTAACGCCAACATGATCGCAATGATGGCCGCCCGCAACAAGACCAACCCGGAAATCAAACAAAACGGGCTGTTCGGCCGGCCAGAACTGTTCGGCTTCGTCAACGCCGATGCCCACTATTCCATGGACCGGGCCGCCAATATCCTCGGTCTCGGCACCGAGCACCTGATCAAAATTCCGGTCGACGACCACGGCCGCATGAACATCCCTATCCTGGAACAAAGGCTGGACGAAATAACGGCAGCAGGCGGCGTGCCCTTCTTTGTCGGGGCCACCGCCGGCACCACTGTCCGGGGTTCCTATGACCCACTACAACCGCTGCTGGCCCTGCGCGAACGCTACAATTTCTGGCTGCATGTCGATGGCGCCTGGGGTGGATCGGTGATTTTCAGCGACACCCTCCGCCAGCAGTATCTGCCCGACCTCGAACAGGCTGACAGCTTTACCTTGGATTTCCACAAGATGCTGGGCACAGCCCTGATGTGCAATGTCCTGCTGTTCAACAACCGCCCCTCCATTCTTAAAGAGGTCTTAAGCGCCGGTGACGAAAGCTATATTTTCAGGAACGGGGAAGATGGCGATGTCCGCGATCTCGGAACCCTGTCCCTGCAGTGCGGCCGCCGGGTCGACAGCCTCAAATGGTTCCTTGACTGGAAATTTTACGGACAGACCGGCTTTGCCAGGCGGATTGACGACTATCTTGACCTGTGCCGGTACGCTGCGGAACGGGTCCAACAGTGCAGCGAACTGGAAATGGTCGTCCCCCGTGAATCCTTTAATATCTGTTTCCGCTTCAAGACTCCCGTTGGCATCCCCACCGAGGCCTTTAACCGGGATCTGCGAGATCGTATGCACCGCCAAGGCTTGCATCTGGTTGGCACCGGCTTTGTCAATGGCCAGCTAACCCTGCGCCTGCTTATCACCAACATGAATGTCGGCAGACCTGAAATTGACGCCTTTTTGCAGTCAGTCATCCAAACCGGGCGAGAGCTGCTGGCCGAAAAAGCAGGCCGTGACAATGCCTAAAACCGGGACAGACATGACGGACAAGGAATACACGGTAACCCAGAAAGAGGCGGCCGACTTCCTCCATGTATCGACTAAATCCATCAGCAGATACCGCAAACGAGGTCTCCCCTACAAATTGATCCTCAATCCGGTGGCCGGTAAGCAGGAGGTGCGGTTCTGCTACGCCGACCTGGAGCGGTGGCATGAAGGGAGGTTGTTGCTCGCCACCTATGCCCGCGATGGCGGAGAGCCTGCCAACACTAACAGCAAAGCCGGGACCGACGAAGGCCGGTTGCCCGACCAATCCGTCAACCAGACTTTTCTGGCCGATCTGCTGGCCGCTTACAAGGAACAGATCGAGTTGCTTCGCGACCAGTTGGAGGATATGCGGGAACAACTGGGGCGGCGCGACCGGCAGATCGACGACCTGATGCGACTCATGGTCGGATTACAGCTGGAATACAAACCGATGGCCAGCGGACCAACGGACGCCGGTGCACCGATCATGGAGGAAACGCAAAGAACACCCGACATCCTGCAGCAAAAGATGGCTGCCGAACAGCTCTTTGCAACAATCCCTGTGCCGGAGCACTTCCAGCAGGCGCAGACGATTACGGCACGTCCGCCGGCAACACCCGTACAGAGCCCCGGACCCGATAAAAAGATTTTCTCCCGTGAACAGTTGTCTGCCTCGATCCTGCGGCTACGCCGCAAGGGCAAGAGTTATGGGGAAATCGCAGAGGGCTTAAACCGGATTGCAGCAGCCACCCTCTCTGGGAAACAGGAATGGACAATTTCGGAGGTCATGACCCTGCTGCCCGCCCTGGTGGATACAGGTGCCCCAAATCCGCTTGATGAGAATGGACTCTAACCTCCTCACCCAGCGGCTTTTTCCGGCCTGGAAACGATTCCCGGCTTGACTTCACCGGTGCCTGCAGGTACGATGGGGCGCATCAAAGTTCAGGTGTCCGTAGCAACGGATGAAAAGGGAATCCGGTTACATGCCGGAACGGGCCCGCCGCTGTACCCGGGGACGAATTCCGCAGGTTCGCCACTGTTTTCTTCAGGAAAACGGGAAGGCGCGGAAGGAGAATGATCCGGAAGTCAGAAGACCTGCCTGAACAGCAAAACCCCGACCTTTCTGGCAATAAAGGTGGGCGACACAACTCCAGCGGTAAACAAGGGACATCCTGGATCAAGATTTTTTTGGTCCGGGATTTTTTTATTTCGGGCTGGGAACCCTAGGTTAGCCGAGGAAGAGACAGTGCAACAGACTGAGGCGATAGTGCTGGCCATGTTCGGGACCACGGTTGAGCCGGCCCTGCAGGGGCTGCTCGCCATCAAAACCGCTATGGAACACGCCTTTCCGCAGACCCCGGTTACACTCGCCTTCACCGCCAACCAGATCCGCCGCATCTGGCATCGGCGTGCCGCCGATCCGTCCTACCTAGCCGTACACCCTGAAATACCGCAGGAAATCCTCCAGGTGCAAGGCGTCCTGGCCACCATCGCCAATCTGCAGGACCGGGGATACGACACGCTGGTGGTGCAGCCGACCTACATTGCCCCGGCTGAAGAATTTCACGACCTCGCCGCCTACGTCAGAGGTCTGGCCTCCATTCGCACCATGAAGCCCCGCTGGCAACCCTTTAAAAAAATCGTTCTCGGCCGTCCGCTGCTGGGCACCTACAGCCTCACGCATGCCTATAGCGAGGACATCCGAATCGTCGCCGAAGCCCTGGCCGATGATGCCGACCTGGCCCGTCGCCAGAAAGCAGCTCTGGTCTACATGGGCCACGGCAACAACGACTTCCCCTCAGGCGGCCTCTACCTGGAATTCGCCGCCCGCATGCGTCAGCTCTATCCTGACGTCCTTACCTTGATCGGCACAATGGAAGGATTCCCCGGACTCGATGCGGTGCTGGCGGAACTGCGCCAACAGGCCGCGCAACGGGTGGTGCTGAAACCCTTTCTCCTGGTTGCCGGCGAACACGCAACCCGCGACCTGACCGGACCGGCTGACGAATCGTGGCTATCGATCCTGACCAAAGCGGGCCTTGAGGTCATCCCGGGGCTAGGCGCGCTGGGAGAACAACCGAAAGTTGCCCGCATCTTTGTAGCCCACGCTGCCGAGGCCGCGGCCGATGCCGGCATAGCGCTCCGCTGATGAACGACCGATCCGCTTCCACGACCCTGCTCCAGCTGACGGCGGTCCTTGTCTGTGCAGTCGCCCTGGCGGCCACCCTGGGGTTCCTCAAGGTTTCGATCCCCGATGTCCTCAGTATTCTCTTTGCCCGGTTGACCCAGCAACCCCTGCCTGCCGGTATCGACCCGATTGCTGCCACTGTGGTGGCTGATATTCGCATGCCACGGATTCTGGCTGCAGTACTGGTCGGGGGGATGCTCGGCGTCAGCGGCGCCATCTTTCAGGCGATCCTGCTCAACCCCCTGGCCGATTCCTATACCTTGGGCATCTCCACCGGCGCGGCCTTCGGCGCCTCACTGGTGATTGTCCTCCAGATCTTCGGCTTAGTTCTGCCGCCGGTAGTGTCGGTGCCGATCTTTGCCTTTGGCGGCGCCATCGGCACGCTCGCTCTGGTCCTCTACCTGGCCTCAGGCGATCGCCGCCTCTCCTCCACCAGCTTGATCCTGGCTGGAGTGATCGTCGCCGCCATCCTGTCCGCAGCCATCGGTTTTCTCAAATTTCTCGCCGACGAGCAGGTTGGGATCATCATTTTCTGGCTGATGGGGAGCCTCTCGGGGGCCTCCTGGCAAAACATCCTGCTACTGACGCCCACCGCCCTGCTAGGGGTTTTGGTGGCGCTGTTCTACAGTCGCGACCTCAACATCATGGCCACCGGCGACCGGGCCGCCACCTCGCTGGGCGTGCACACGGTCCGGTTGCGGACCACCCTGCTGACCACCGGCACCCTGCTGACCGCGCTGGCGGTCTCAGTCTCCGGGATCATCGGCTTTGTCGGCCTGATCGTGCCCCACATGCTGCGCCATATGGTCGGCCCCGACAACCGTCGCCTGATCCCGCTCTCCTTCTTTACTGGTGGCCTGCTGCTGCTGTTCGCCGACACCCTGACCCGGGCAATACTGCCGGTCGAAGTGCCGATCGGCGTTCTCACCGCCCTGCTGGGCGGCCCCTTTTTCTGCATCCTTTTCAAAAAACGGCAAAAAGATGGCACGACCGCTTTCTGAACAGGACACGGACCGACTCTGGTCGCTCCACGAGGTCAGCTTCGGCTACGGCACGACACCGGTGTTGCACAAGGTCAGCCTTGAACTGCGTCCCGGCAGCTGTTATGGCATCCTCGGCCCGAACGGCAGCGGCAAGACCACCTTGCTCGACCTGCTCAGCGGGCTCTTAATGCCCCAATCAGGAACTATTGAATTCAAGGGCCGCCCCCTACATTCCTGGCCCAAAAAGCAACTGGCCCAGCGGCTGGCCCTGGTGCCCCAGGACTTTATGGTCCGCTTCGGCTATTCGGTCCGCGAGGTGGTGGAGATGGGTCTGCACCCGCACCTCCATCGCTTCGCCGCCCCCAGTGAAAAAGATCAGGCTCTGATTGACGAGGTGTTACGTGTGACCGGGATCACGACCTTAGCGGATCGACCGGTCACCCGGCTTTCCGGCGGCGAGAAGCAGCGGGTGGCAGTGGCCCGGGCCCTGGCACAGCAGCCGACCGTACTGCTCTTGGACGAGGCCACCTCCAACCTCGACATCCACCACAGCCTGGAGATTCTGCAGCTCATCCGGCAGCGTTTTGAACAGCAGGGTATGCAGGTGATCGCGGTCATGCACGACCTCAACCTGGCCTCGTTTTTCTGCGACCACTTGATCTTCCTCAAGCAGGGGCAGGTGGTCTGCCAGGGTCCTACCGATGAGGCGCTGACTCCGGAAACCATCGCCGCCGTCTACGGCGTCGAGGCGGAAGTCACCCCCAATACCTTCACCAACTGCCGGCAGGTCAGCTTCAGGCTGCCGGTCAATCCTTAACCCCATTTTTACGGAACAATGAACAGTAAATCGCTTCTTCTCATCCCCTGCTTTCTTCTCCTTTTCGCCACCGTGGTCTCTGCCGCCACCATCATTGACAGCGAGAAAAAGACGCTGGAATTTGCCAGGCCTTTTCAGCGGATCATCTCGCTCTATCCGGCCCACACCACCAATCTGGTCGACCTCGGTCTTAAAAAGGAGATCATCGCCTGCGGTCCCAGCGACACCCTGCTGCCCGAACTGCCCCGAGTCCAGTTCCAGGATGACCCCGAGCGTCTCCTGGCCCTCAAGCCTGATCTAGTCCTGATTCGGCCGATGGTCAGCAGGGCGTACCCCAACTTGGTGCGCACCCTGGAAAAAAATAATGTCCGGGTTGTGAGTCTGCAGCCGACCGAAATCGCCGAGCTCTTCACCTACTGGGAAACCCTGGGCAAACTGACCGGGCGGGAACAACAGGCCAAGGCCATGGTCGAAACCTTCGGCAAACGGATGGCCAAAATCACCGCAGCACTGCAGCAGATACCGCCGGCAAAGCGCAAGCGGGTCTATTTCGAGGCCATCCACAAGCAGATGAAGACCTTTGCGTCCACCTCCATGGCCATGTTCGTGCTGGAATCGGCCGGCGGCATCAATATTGCCGCTGATGCCGAACGGATGCGCGAAACCAATATCGCCGCCTACGGCAAGGAGCGAATTCTGGCCAAGGCGAGCCAGATCGACTTCTATCTCGCCCAAAACGGCCGGATGAATCCGGTAAGCGTCGACGACATTATCAAGGAACCGGGATTCTCAGTGATCAAGGCGGTGCGTGACCGCCAAGTCTTTCTGGTGGAAGAGGAGATGGTCTCTCGCCCGACCATGGGGCTGCTTGACGGCATTGCCTTTGTCCGCTCTCTGCTCTATCCGGACTTCGACCAGGAAGGGATCTCCAGTCTATGACCAGCCAACCGGCCCTGCTCATTGCCGGGACCCACTCCGGCTGCGGCAAGACCACGGTTACCTTGGCCATCATGGCAGCCCTGGCTCGACGGGGGCTTACGGTGCAGCCTTTCAAATGCGGGCCTGATTTCATCGATCCAAGCCTGCACCAGATGGTGACCGGCCGGATCTCACGCAACCTCGATGTCCGTATGTGCGGGGCTCCGTTTGTCCGGCAGACCTTTGCCACGCACAGCCCGTCCCAGGGCTGCGCGGTGGTCGAGGGCGTCATGGGACTGTTTGACGGCGGCGAGGGATCGGCAGCCACCCTGGCCCAGACCCTGGATCTGCCGGTGATCCTGGTGGTCGATGTCCGCTCGGCGGCCGAGAGTATTGCCGCTGTAGTCAAGGGGTTTGCGATGCTTGATCCGGCACTCAAACTGGCGGGGGTCATCTGCAACCGGATCGGCTCGGTCAAACACCGGGACATGGTCGCCGAGGCTATCCAGACCCACTGTGATGTGCCAATCATCGGCTTTCTGCCGCGCCGGGAAGAGGTCAGCATCCCCTCCCGTCACCTTGGCCTGCACATGGGCGAGGAACACCCGCTGCAGGGCGAAGGATTGGCGCAGCTGGCCGCGTTGGCCGAACAGCACCTGGACCTCGACCTGCTCCTGCGGATAGCCAGTGAGCATCAGACTTACCCCCTTGGTGCAGACACCACCTCCGGCGTACTCTTTGCCGCAGACTCCGACCAGGACCGGGTCCGCATAGGCGTGGCCCGGGATGCGGCCTTCTGTTTCTATTACGAGGATAACTTTGATCTCCTCCGGGCCGCCGGGTCTGAGCTGGTCTTCTTCAGCCCCCTGGAGGATAGCGAGCTACCGCCGGGCTTGCAGGGGCTGTATCTGGGGGGGGGCTATCCTGAACTGTATGCCCGACAGCTGAGCGCCAACCAAACGATGCACAACCAGATCCGCATCTTTGCCGAGTCAGACCGGCCGGTCTATGCCGAATGCGGCGGGTTCATGTATCTCTGCCAAGCCATCATCGACCTGGAAGGGCAGGAATATCCGATGATCGGCCTCTATCCCTTCCGCACGCGCATGCAGCCACGCCTGCGGAGTCTGGGCTACCGGCAGCCGGTGGTGGTGCGGGATTGCCTGATGGGACCTGCAGGCACCGTGCTCCACGGCCACGAATTTCATTATTCCGCCATCGAGGAGGGGCACCCGCAGGTCGAAACAATGTTCCGTTTTGCAGACGACCGCCCCGAAGGCTATCGCCACAACAACACCCTGGCAGGGTATACCCATCTGCACTGGGGCCGCACCCCTGAGGTTGCGTCCCGTTTTGTGCAGGCCTGCCGACCATCACCATCAACCTAAAGAGCATTGATTCATGGTCACCTTGCAACAGATCGCCCCCCAGGAGATAGAAGCCGAGAGCTTTCGTATCATCGAGAGCGAACTCGGCCCCACCGGGTTTTCCCCGGAAGAATTTGCCGTGGTGCGCCGGGCCATTCACGCCACCGGCGATTTTAGTTTTGCCGAGAACCTGCGCTTCCATCCCGAGGCCATCAAGGCCGCTCTTATGGCAATCAGGGAAGGCAAGAATATCCTGGTCGATGTCAACATGGCGGCCAACGGTATCTCAACCTCTCTCCTCACCCCCTTCGGCGGCCGGGTAATCTGCCGGATCAAAGAGGCAGAGACCGTAGCCATGGCGAAAAAAAACCGCACCACCCGCTCCGATGCCGCCATGACCAGGGCCACGAAAGACAACATCGGCATTGTCGCGATCGGCAATGCCCCGACCGCCCTGCTCAAAGTCATGGAAATGATCGATCAGGGCCTCTTTGCCCCAGACCTGGTGATCGGTGTGCCGGTGGGATTTGTCAATGCGGCGGAATCAAAAGAGTTGCTGGCTCAAAAACCCTACCCGTTTATCACTTCGCTGGGGCGCAAGGGCGGCACCCCCGTGGCCGTAGCTGCAGTCAACGCCCTGCTCCGCCTGGCCTAAGCTCACAATAATGGCCACCCGATCCGGCAATAAAAAAGCCCTGCGTAGCGGCTATACCACCGGCGCCTGTGCAGCGGCGGCGGCCAAAGCAGCGGTCCTCTGCCTGCTGGGCCGGGAGAATCCCGGATCGGTCACCATTCCCTTTCCCGACGGCTCCCGCCACAGCTTTGAACTCTGCCGCTACAGTGGTGGCATGGCCACGGTGGTTAAGGATGCCGGCGATGACCCCGATGTCACCAACGGCGCGGAGATCGGGGCTGAGGTGCGCTGGCTGCCCGAGGCACGCGGCGAGCAGATTGTCCTGGTCAACGGCCCAGGTGTCGGCATCGTCACCAAACCTGGCCTGCCGGTTGCGGTCGGCGAGCCAGCAATCAATCCGGTGCCGCGCCGGATGATCGGGGCCGCAGTAGTCGAGGCCCTGGCCGACAGCACGCACCAAAACGCCGCCCTGGAAGTCAAAATTTTCGTCCGCGACGGTGAGGCCCTGGCCGCTAAAACCCTGAACAAGCGGCTGGGCGTGATCGGCGGCATCTCGATCCTCGGCACCACCGGCATTGTCCGCCCGGTATCGGCGCAGGCCTGGACCGACACCATCGAGGCCTCGATGCGAGTCGCGAGAGCTGCCGGACTCACGGAAGTGCTGCTGGCCACTGGCCGAACCTCGGAGGCAGCGGTGCAACGCAGGCTTCATTTGCCGGAGGAGGCCCAAGTGATGATGGGCGATTACCTGTTGTATGCCCTGGAAGCAGCACAGCGCCATGGATTTTCCCAAATTCACCTGGCGGCGATGTGGGCCAAGCTGATCAAGGCAGCCCTGGCCGTGCCCCAAACGCATGTCCGCAACGGTGCTTTGGAGACCAGGCAGGCGGCCGAACTGCTCGGCCGGTTGGGGCTGGACGAACAGGCAACCACTGCCATGGGCGAGGCCAATACCGCTCGGGAGATCTATGAACGGCTGCACCGTCTGGAGCGCCACGACCTGATCAAAGCCGTCTGCCGCAAAGCCCAGGCCCAGGCCGAGCTCTGGTCGGGCCTGCCGGTGCAGGTCTATCTGGTCACCTCGGAACAAGGAGTGGTGGTTCATGTCGCAGATTGAACTGATCGGCATCAGCGGTCCAGCCCTGACCGAGGCGCAACAGGCGTTGGTGCGCTCCTGCGCCGCTGTCGTGGTCTCCCGCCGCCACCAACCGCTGGTGGCCGAATTGGGTTGCCGCCTGATTGCTATGACCCCCATGCCTGCCATGCTGACTCAGGTGACCGAGGCGTTACCCACGGGTAAGGTCGCTGTGCTGGCCAGCGGCGACCCCCTGTTCTACGGCGTCGGCCGCACTCTGATTGCCCATTTCGGCCCGGAACGGATCACTGTCCATCCAGCCCTTTCCGCAGTGCAGCTGGCCTGTGCCCGCTTTCGCATCCCCTGGGACGATCTCACCCTGCAGAGCCTCCATGGCCGATCAGGCCAGGATATCCCCGGCAGGATCCTTGGCAATGCCAAGGTGCTGCTGTTCACAGACCTGCACAACAGCCCGGACCGGGTAGCCGCAAGCCTGCTCACCGCCTTGAAGGCCTGTGACGACCAGCAAGGGATCGAGGGAATCCGCCTCCGGGTAGCGGAAAATTTGGGCTTGGCCGATGAGCGGTTGACCAGCGGCAGCCTGGCTGAGATTGCCGCGCAAACCTTCGCCCCTTTGAACATGCTGCTGGTGGAGCAGCCGTCTCGGCCCGAAACCATCCGTTTCGGCCTCAGGGAAAACGAGATCCACCACTCCCGCGGCCTGATCACCAAGGACGAGGTTCGCGCCGCCACCCTGCACCGGCTGCGCCTGCCAGCATTAGGGGTCTTCTGGGATATCGGCGGCGGCTCGGGCAGTGTCTCTCTGGAGGCCGCCCGACTCAACCCGGAGCTAGCCGTGCATACGGTGGAAAAAAACCCGGAAGCCTTACACAATATCCGGGCCAACATGAAAAAATACGGCACCTACAATATCCACCTGCTCAGCGGCGAGGCCCCGGAGGCCCTGGCAGGCCTGCCCGCACCGGATCGCATCTTCATCGGCGGCAGCGGCCAGCGGCTGGAGGCGATCATCGAGACGGCCGTAGCTCAGCTGGCCGAGGGCGGCCGTATCGTCATTAATGCGGTCCTGGCAGCCACTGAAACCAAGGCCCTGCAGTGCTTGCAGCGCCTGCACCTCAAGGTGGCAAGCAGTACCCTGGCTGTAACCCGCAGGGAATATCCCGGCGGAGAATCTCGCGTCTTCAACCCCATAACCCTTATCACAGGCGACAAATGAGTATCGAAACAGCATCCTCGCAGACGGGCCATCTCTACCTGGTCGGAGTAGGTCCCGGCGACCCGGAACTCATGACCTACAAGGCAGTGCGCATCCTGACCGACGCCAAAGTCTGGGCCGTACCCAAGGCACATGAGAACGGCACCAGCAGTGCCCTGCAGATCGCCGGCCAGATGGTGCCCAGCAATGGCCGGAAAATCCTTGAACTCTGTTTTCCCATGAAAAAGGTCTTCCTCGGCCAGGAGATCGATCACCATCTGCTCCAGGCCTGGGGCAAGGGGGCGGACGAGGTCATCACCTATCTCGATCAGGGCCAGGATGTCGCCTTTCCTACCCTGGGCGATGCGACCCTCTACTCTACCGCCTTTTATCTCCTGCCCATGATCCTGGAACGACGTCCGCAGACCAGGGTCACGGTCGTTCCCGGCATTACCGCCATGGCCGCCTGCGCCGCCTCCCAGTCCAGCCCCCTGGCCCTGGGCGACGATGTCCTGGCTGTAGTCCCGGCCGCCTTTGAAGACGACCGCCTGCGCCACATCCTCACCAGTCTCGACGCAGTGGTGCTGATGAAGGTCTACCGCAGAATTGATGCCCTGATCGACCTGCTGACCGAACTCGATCTGGTTGACCATGCGGTGCTGATCGAGCGCTCCGGCATGCCCGACGAACGGGTCTATACAGATATCCGTCAGGCCCGGGGCCTCAAGCTCCACTATTTCTCAACCATGCTGATCCGCAAAAAACAGGTGCAAATGTAAGATGAAAAATTCGCAGAAACAGCCCGGCACAACACGCTTTCCGGTCGTCTTCCTCGGCGCCGGTCCGGGCGACCCGGAACTGATCACCCTTAAAGGACGCCGCCTGCTCGATACCGCCGATCTGGTGGTCTATGCCGGCAGCCTGGTCAACGTTGCCCTGCTGACCGGCATCAAAGCTGCCTGTCACGACAGCGCCACCCTCGATCTGGAGGCCATCATGCAGCTGCTGGCCCAGGGGCATCGGGACGGCTTGCGGGTGGTCCGCCTCCACACCGGCGATCCCGCCATCTATGGGGCGATCCGCGAACAGATGCAGTGGCTGGACAAGGCCACCATTCCCTACGAGGTAGTGCCGGGGGTCAGCTCCGCCTTTGCTGCTGCGGCGGCTCTGAAGAAGGAACTGACCGTACCCGAGGTCACCCAGACCGTGATCTTCACCCGCCAGGCCGGCCGCACGCCCGTGCCGGAGCGGGAGTCGTTGCGCAATCTGGCCAAGGCCCAGGCCACCATGTGCATTTTCCTCAGCGTGTCGATGATGGCACGGGTGGTCGACGATCTGCTGGCCGGCGGCTATCCGGCCACGACCCCGATTGCGGTGGTTGAGCGGGCCAGCTGGCCGGACGAACAGATCCTCCGCGGCACTCTGGCCGACATCGCCGAAAAAATCCAAAATTCGCAGATCAAGAAAACCGCGATGATTGTGGTCGGCCCGGCCCTGGCCGAGGACAGCCTTATTGCCTCCAAGCTCTATGACGCCGAATTTTCGCACGAATACCGCTGATGGCCGCTGACGCTCCTAACGCTCGGCGCTGCGCCGTGCTGGCTCTGACCAGGGGTGGTTGCGACCAGGGACAACGACTGGCCGAATCCCTGCACGGCGATTTTTTTGCCTGCAAGGGGCGGCTTGCCGAGGTGTTCGCCCAGGTCTGGCGAGAGTATCAGGAGATCGTCTGCATCATGGCCACCGGCATTGTGATCCGGACCATCGCCTCGCTGTTGGAGGACAAATACCGGGATCCGGCAATTGTGGTCTGCGATGAGCAGGGCAAATTTGCCATATCGCTGCTCTCCGGCCACCTCGGCGGCGCCAACCGGCTGGCGGACGTGGTTGCAACCCACACCGGCGGCCAGGCGGTGCTTACCACGGCCTCCGATGTCCTGGGCCTGACCGCGCTGGACCTCTGGTGCCGCGACCTGAAACTGATTATCGGTGACAAAGATGCCTTCACCAAGGCCATGGGGAAACTGGTGGATCAGGGTTCGTTGAACATCTGGAGCACGTATCCCCTGCCGCCCTTACCCCCGGATTTGCAGACGGTGGCCGACCAGGAGGAGGCAGACCTCATCATTGCTGCCCGCACCGAGGGGCCGGTCAAAGGTGCGCTTCTCCACCCCAAAAGTTTGGTGATCGGCATCGGCTGCAATCGCGGCACCTCGAAAGCCGACATTGCCCGGGCAGTGGCCGCAACCTGTGCCCAGCATCAGTTGGCGTCCGAGGCCATCGCCCGGCTGGCCTCGATCGATCTCAAGCAGGATGAAGAAGGTTTGCTGGAATTTGCCCGCAGCCATGACCTGGCTCTCGATTTTTTCACCAGCGATCAGCTCAACCAGGTCGAGGAGGTCAGCACCTCCCTGGTGGTGCTGAAGGCGACCGGAGCCAAAGGCGTAGCCGAACCGGCAGCCCTGCTCAGCGCCGGACCCGGCAGTACCCTGCTGGTTCCCAAAATGAAATGGACGGACGTGACCACCGCCGTAGCGGAGATGAGCGACCCGTTGGGTCGCCAGGTGGTTTAGGTGGATAGACTGTAGGCTGTTAGGGGAGGTAGCGGGGGGCGACCCGCTCACTGACCGCGATCAGCCTTCTGCCCGGTCTTTGCTTTTCCTAAAAGTCTAAACACCTACAGCCTAACAACCTCAATATTCAAACAAGTAAGGGAAAACAGCATAATGACGACAGCAGCAAAAAAGGACACCGGCTCTCTAACCGTCGCAGGCCTCGGCCCCGGCGCAATTGATCTCATGGCTCCCCGCGCCCGAACAGCCCTCGAACAGGCGGAGATCGTGGTCGGCTACCGCACCTATCTCGATCTGGTCCGCGACTGCCTCAATCCGGCCAGCGAGATCATCTCGTCTTCAATGATGCAAGAGATCGACCGCTGCCGCAAGGCCCTGGAACTGGCGACAGAAGGTAAGCGGGTGGTGCTGGTCTGCGGCGGCGACCCGGGGATCTACGCCATGGCCGGCCTGGTTTTTGAATTGGCCAAGTCCATGGATTCCAAAGTCGCAATCGACATCATTCCCGGCATTGCGGCCCTCAACTCCTGCGCCGCCATCTTAGGGGCGCCCCTGATGCACGATTTCGCCGCCATCAGCCTCTCGGACCTGATGACCCCCTGGGAGATGATCGAACGTCGCCTTGAGGCGGTGGCCCCGGCCGATTTCGTGGTGGTGATCTACAATCCCAAATCCAAAAAACGGACCGACCAGATCGTCAGGGCCCGCGAGATCCTGCTGCAGCACCGCTCCTCCGCCACCCCGGTAGGTATTGTCAGCGGCGCCACTCGGGAACACGAGACCGTGCGCCTCACCACGCTCGGCACCATGCTCGATGAGGAGATCGGCATGCAGACCACGGTGATCATCGGCAACTCCCAGACCTTTGTCTGGCGGAATAGGATGGTTACTCCGAGGGGATATAGTAAGAAGTATGGGTTGTGAGGAGGGGATTAAATCGTCCCCCTTTTCCTCCCCAATATTTGCAAATAGGCGTTTGCAACTTTACCCTCGTCCCCTCACAATCTATTTGGAGCCAAGCCTATTACTATAAAGGATATTTTAAAGGGGACAGATTTATTTTCAAGGCAGTCTGCGAGGTCTGAAGAACCTCGCCTGGACACAAGGATCCCATTACCTCCTCGCCGAAGGTTCAATACAACTCCAGCAGCTTGTCCAACTCTTCCGATTTCATGGTGAAACTGTGGGCCTCGGTGGGGAAGGTCCGGTTTTCGACCTCGGCCTTGTACTGGGCCAGGGCGGCGGCAATAGGCTCGTTGATCTTCGCATACTGCTTGGCGAATTTTGGGGTAAAGCGGTCATAAAGGCCTACCAAATCGTGGATCACCAATACCTGACCGTCGCAACCGAGCCCAGCGCCGATGCCAATAGTGGGAATACCTATATTTCTGGTGATATGTTCGGCCAGGGGCGCGGGAATCGCCTCCAGCACTATCGAAAAGCACCCGGCCTCTTCCAGGGCCTGGGCATCCTCGAGCAGCTGCTTGGCCGCCTGGGCGCTCTTGCCCTGGACCTTAAAACCACCGAGGCTGGTGGCGGTCTGCGGCGTCAAGCCGATATGGCCCTGCACCGGAATACCGGCGCGAACGATGGCCTCGACCACCGGGGCCATGGCGACCCCACCCTCAAGCTTGACCGCATCGGCCCGGCCCTCCTTGAGCAGGCGGGTAGCATTATTGATGGCTGCCGGAATCGAGCTGTTGTAGGAGCCAAAGGGCATGTCGGTCACCACCAGGGCATGCTCGACCCCGCGCACCACCGCCTTGGTATGGTGCAGCATCTCCTCCATGGTCACCGAGACCGTATCCGTATAGCCCAGCACCACCATCCCCAGACTGTCGCCTACGAGCACAATGTCGATCCCGGCCGCATCCACCATCTTGGCCCAGGGGTAGTCATAGGCCGTGAGTACGGAAATAGGGGTTCCGTTTTTGCGATTTCTGATATCGGGAATGGTCAGCTTTTTTGGTGGCATAGTCGTCTCCGTAGCTCAATAGGGGGCATCGTAAAAAACGTTTAGACCCGATAGGGGGCTGTGGCCTCCAGGGCCTTGATCAATTGGGTAAGGAACAGATTTATCGGGGTGGGGATGCCGACCTCCTGTCCCTTGGCAACAATAGCGCCGTTAATAACATCGATTTCAGTGGGTGCACCCCGGAGGATATCCTGGAGCATGGACGCCCGATTTTCACTGGTGACGGCGCAGACCTGCTTGACGCGATCCAACTGCTGCGCATAAGGAAGCTTGATGTGCAGAGCGCGGGCCACGGCCACGGCTTCGTTCACGGCCAGGGCCATGAGGCCTTCGCATTCAGGCAATCGGGCAAGGATGCCGTTAGGCACCCGCAGCAAGGCCGTGAGGGCATTGATGCCGACATTGATGATCAGTTTGGACCAGAGGAGGCCGCCCGCCTCCTCGACGATCCGGGTGTCGATACCCGCCCGATTGAACAAAGCAACGATGGTAGCCATACGAATGAATTGTTCAGGTCCGGCGGCCAGCACGGTCGGCCCGTTACCGGCATGGCGAACCTGCCCCGGCCCGACCAGGGTGGCGGCTTGGGAGGTGATGCCGGCCACCGCCCGTTCAATACCGACCACGGCAGCGATCCGCTCGAGATTGCCGAGCCCGTTCTGCAGCGTCAGCACCAGCCCCGCCTCGGCCAGCAGGGGCAGGGCCGTCTGGGCCGCTGCGGTGGTGGAGCCGGCCTTGGTGCAGATAAGGACCAGATCGGCCTGCCGGTTGTACTGGTGCGGGTTGGAGATAATCCTGATCGCGCTGCGACGCAGCACGCCGTCCTGGCCAATGACCGCCAATCCTTCCCGGTTGATGGTCGCCACATGGTCCGGGTTGGTGGTATAGAGGCACACCTCGGCAAAAGGAGCGAGCAAAGCTCCGAACAGGCCGCCCATTGCTCCGGCGCCGATGATCAGTATCTCCATCTATCTCTCCTTTCTGGCCCGCTTCCTGCCGAGCATCCGGGGGGAACAGCCATGGCCAACGCCATCCGCCTGTCACTGGCTGACAGTTATAAACCATCGCCAAAAAAGATCAACGCAGAACGCTTTCCGGGTCAGGAAGAAACGGAGGATTTGCGCTTGAGCGCGCAACAGGGTAGAGTGCAACGGGTACCACAATTGCTGTCCGGCTGCCCATCTTTTCTCGGAGGATGACGATGCATCTCTTTGTCTGGCGTCACAGCAAACGCTTTTCCAGCTGGTCCATGCTTGATGAACCCCACATCCATAAGGAAAATTACCTTCAGGCCGATGTCACCGTCCTGGCCGCCTCCAAGGCTGAGGCCCTGCAACTCCTTGCGCGCAACGGCAACTGGAATATCGAGGATCTGCAGCGGATCGAACCAGAGGTTATCCCCCTGGATGCGGGTCGCATCATCACCAGTCATGTTGACTTTCAATAGACGGCCGACCTGCGCCTGGGGCAAACCCTCTTTCCCCTGTGCATCACGCTGAAAACACAGTATGATGCTTCGTATTCGTGAAGGGAGGGGACTGAAAAGTCAGAACCCTTCCCTGCTGGCAACCCGGTCATTCCGGCTGCTGACGACCGGCTCTGCAACAGGAATTCTTTTTAACAAGCAAAGGATCTCCCCATGGTACAGTCTGGAACTAACATGCTCGCCAAAAAAGTTGCCTGGTACGAAACCATGGCCATCTTGTTCGTCATTACCCTTTCCTGGCTCGATGAAATCCTCGATATCCCCTATGTCCTTCTCGGCGGGGAGGCAACCCCGATCAACTGGCGGGAATCCCTTTTTGAAAGCGTGGTCATTGGTATTGTGGGAGCGGCGATCATCCGTCATACCTATAAACTGCTGGTGCGGGTGAGTTATCTGGAAAGCATCCTGCCTTCCTGTGCCTCCTGCAAAAGGATCAAGACGGACTCGGCATTCTGGCAGGATATCGAACAAATTATCCAAGAACGGGCCAAGGCCGAGTTCATCCACGGTATCTGCCCGGACTGCATCAAAAAATACCACCCGGAACTGACCATAGAGGGAAAAGACAGCGCCAACGGCACGGAATAATCCCGCATGAGCGCCCCTGTTCAGCCCCTGGCTCTCTCCCCAACAGCGCCTAACTGCCGAAGCTTTCGATCCCTCCAAGCGGACACTGCACACCCATGAGTAAACTGCGCGCCCTCTGCATTGCCGAACGATTTGAGTTCGACACCCTGTATGAATTTCTGTCCCGCCAGATACATGCCTCGCGGATGCGCAATGTGATCATCGTCACCCCCGGCGAGGGAACCTTCGCCTTTATCTTCGACTACGGTGTCTGCGTCCTCTGCCAGTACGACTATGAATCGGAAAAACGACTGATCGACCTGCTGTTGAAATATGCGGTCAATCCGCTGGAGCCCTTTATCGAGGAGGAGCTGGAGTATCAGCAGAGCGCTAAGGACGGCATCCGTATCCGCCACGATCTGATCGAGGTCGACGATGTCACCGAGCTGGCCTGCCTGTCGCTCGGCCATGCCCTGGCCCAGTCCACCAAACTCGCCTCCTTTGAGACCTCGATCGAGGAGACCATCAAAAAAACCAAATACATTCCCGAAACCTTGGCGAAAAAAGGCTCCATCGCGCTCTCCCGCACCCAGCTGGCCAAGGAGCGAGGCCGGGTCTATCTGGAAAAATCCCACATCATTCTCCAGTTCAATCTGCTGGACACCCCTGAATTCATCTGGGAGTATCCCGAACTGGAGCACTATTACCTGGCACTTTCCCGGTATCTGGAGATCACGCCCAGAGCCACGGTCCTCGAAAACCGCCTGGAGGTGATCCAGGAACTGCTGCAGATGATGGCAGACGAACAAAAACACAGCCATTCCAGCATGCTGGAGTGGATTATCATCATCCTCATCGCCATCGAGATCGTCCTCTTCTTTGTCAAATAGGGGAGCCGCACCCTCATGAGCGGGAGGGATAAACTGACCTTTCCCTTTGCCCTCCCGATTCAGGATGTATATTCTAAGACATAGACGGATCTTTCTTCTCCCCCCCACTCTTGACAGGAGGCACCCATGAAAATTCTGATCACTGGCGGTACCGGTTTTGTCGGCTCAGGCTTAAGCCAACGCCTGCTGGAACTGGGGCATGAGGTCACGGTCATCGGCAGCAGCAACCACTGTCGCCTTGCCAGCCATCCGCAACTGACCTACGTTTCGGCTGATACCACCCAGCCGGGCGACTGGCAACAGCGGGTAGCGGAGCAGGACGGGCTGGTCAACCTGGCGGGCCGTTCGATCTTCAACCTGTGGACTGCTGCCTACAAAAAATCGATCTACAACAGCCGCATCCTGACCACCAAAAATCTGGTGGCGGCCTTGCCCGCAAATACCTCGGCCGTCCTGCTCAGCACCTCGGCTGCCGGGTATTACGGGGATGGCGGCGAAACCGAAAAAAGCGAGACCAGCAGCAGCGGTACCGACTTTCTTGCCCAGGTCTGCCGCGACTGGGAAGGCGAAGCCGACAAGGCCACCGCGAAGGGGGCACGGGTGGTGCTGATGCGGTTTGGGGTGGTGCTTGGCAAGGGCGGCGGGGCCATCGCCACTATGAAGACCCCGTTCCAAATGGGGCTGGGAGGGCCGATCGGCAGCGGCAACCAGTGGTTCCCCTGGATTCATCGGGACGATCTCGTAGGCGCGATCCTCTTTCTCCTCACAGCTGAGGAATGCCGAGGCCCCTTTAATTTTTGCGCCCCGCAACCGGTACGCCAGAAAGACTTTGCCCACCAGCTGGGGGCTGTGCTCCATCGACCGGTCTTCCTGCCGACCCCGGCCTTTGTCATGAAACTTATTTTGGGCGAGTTCGGCCGCTCCCTGCTTCAGGGACAGAAAGCCATCCCCCGAGCCCTGACGGAGAGCGGCTATCTGTTCACCTACCCTGAGCTGCAACCGGCCCTCAAGGAGATTTTCGGTGGCTGACAACCGTTTTACCGCCGCCACCCTGTTCCCCTGTACGGCGCGCGAACTCTACGACTGGCACAGTCGGCCAGGGGCGCTGGAACGGCTCATCCCGCCCTGGGAAAAGACCTGGGTGCTGTCGCGGACCGGAGGCATTGACTCGGGCGGTCAGGTGGTGATGCAGATGCATGCCGGGCCAATACCCTATCAGTGGCAGGCCCGCCACATCGAAAACATTCCTGGAACGATGTTTAGGGATATCCAAGAGCATGGTCCCTTTGCCCGCTGGATCCATACCCACCGCTTCACCGATACCCCGGACGGAGCGCGGCTTGAAGACCAGATCGACTACGCCCTGCCCGGCCAGCCGCTTCTCCCCGGTTTATCGACCGCCCTGGTCAACAACACCCTAGAACGGGTCTTCCGTTACCGGCACGCTACCCTGGGTGACGACATCCGCCTGCATCAACGCTGCAGCCGCACGCCGCTGCGCCTACTCGTCAGCGGCGGCAGCGGGGTACTGGGCTCGGCCCTCCTGCCCCTCCTGACCACCGGCGGCCATGAGGTCTGGACCCTGGTCCGGCGGCAGCCCGATCGCAGCAAAGGGGAGATCTACTGGAATCCTGAACGCGGCGATCTCAACCTTGCCGGTCTACCCGCCTTTGACGGAGTCATCCATCTTGCCGGCGACAATATCGGTGAGGGCCGCTGGACCCCTGCCAAAAAAAAACGGGTCATCGACAGCCGGGTCCTGGGCACCGGGCTCATCGCCCGCACCCTTGCCGGCCTGCCGATACGCCCCAAGGTTCTGCTCAGCGCCTCGGCCGTCGGCTTTTACGGCAACTGCCTGGATTGCTGCATGCGCGAAGAGGACAACGCCGGACCTGATTTTATCTCCGATGTCTGTTCACTGTGGGAGCATTCGGCCCTTCCTGCCCAGGAAGCTGGTATTCGCACGGTCTTCATGCGTATTGGTGTGGTCCTGAGCCCCAGAGGCGGCGCGCTCAATCGCCTGATGGCCACCTCAGCCCTAGGGTTTTTCAGCCGTTTCGGCAGCGGCGAACAGTACCTCAGCTGGATCGGCATCAATGACATGGTTGCGGCCATACTCCACGCCCTGACCTGCCCCACCCTCGCCGGACCGGTCAACATTGCTGCCCCGCAACCGGTAACCAACAGCGAACTGATGCGCATCCTTGCTTCGGTTCTGCGCCGCCCCCTGCTGCCTCCGGTTCCAGCGGCTCTGTTGAAAACCCTTTACGGCCAGATGGCCTCCGAGGTATTACTCGGGGGTTGCCGGGTCGCCACTGATAAACTGCAGCAATCCGGTTACACCTTTCGCTACGCAAACCTGGAACAGGCATTGCGGCATCTCCTCGGGAAATTTGAGGACAACAGTCAGGCCGGAGAGTTGCAAGAGTGAGCTGGAAATTCAAAAGTGTCCTGCTGGTGATGATGACCACGGCCTTGGCCTGCGGTTTTCTCCACCATCTCGTGCCGCCGGCAACCCTCAACTTCGAACGGTTGCATATTTTTCTTTTCAACCTGTGCAGCGGCGGCACCCTGCTGCTCTATTTTACCGAAGGCGGCAAATACCTGTCGCGGCGAGGAATACTCTTTCTCGTTTGTGCCATCGCCTTTGCCCTCTGCACCTTTCTGCAGTGGTACCTGCCGGCACTGCTCATTCCTTTGATTCTGGCAACCCTAGTCGAAGGGGTGCGGGTCGATCACTTTGGCAGCCGTTTCCCCCGGGCCCTGTTCTCCGCGAAAGAGCCGGTTGCCCGCAAATTTCACCAGGCAGCACTGCTGTGTCTCTCCCTGGGCCTTTTGTTGTCAAGCCCGGTGATCCTCAATTCAGTGTACCTCAAATGGTTCACCCTCGAAAAACTGAAACTCGACACCTTCTTCCTCGGTTTTTCTTTCCCGATCTCGCTGATCTCGATGTCGGTCATCTTCGCCCTGATGAAAAAAGAAGAATTCCGCCTGACCGCCCTGCTCAAGGAGTTGGCCTTCTGGATCATCAACCTGGGAGTCATCGTCTTTTTCCTCTTCATCCTCGCCGGGTTGTTCAAATCTCAGGTGGCCATCGCTACCCTCCTCTTCCTGACCGTGGCCTTCATCCTCTACCTCTACTGGCATGAGGGCATCCAGTTGCAGCAAAAAGCCTTTCTCACCTCTGGCATCCTCTTTCTCGTGATCACCTCGATTACGGGCATTGCCTATATCTTGCTCACGTTTTCCAGCTACTACACACCGGAGATCAGCCAACCCTTGCTCCGGCTCCATGCCTTCACCGCCCTCTACGGCTGGAATATCAGCGGCCTGGTGGTGATCAGCCGTCACGGGGACTTTCCCCTCCAGCTCCATTCCCGCAAGGTGATCCTCCTCCACTGGTTGACCGTGCTCCTGCTCTGCCCGCTCGGTTATTTCCTGCCGGTATTTGCCGTGTTCGCCCTGCTCGCCTACAGTTGGCTGCTGGTCCAACTGTTTTTCAACCAGGGCACAGTGGACGAACGTTTGACTGCTGTTCAGGATGAAACGCTCAAAATCGCATCGCCCTCAGGCAATCAGGATTGATCAAGGCGCAAATCGGACCGACCCGCTCCCAAGGAGAGACCGATGGTTTCTAACCGCTTTTTTCTGAAAACACCCTCGACAGAAAAGCGGGGGGTATTTATTTTATTTCTACAAAGTTCTGTTCATTTAAAGTGCTATTTACCGCAGGTGCCAGGAGGGTTCAGTCATGGAATCCGGAATAATTCAAAAATATTTCGTTAACCAGAAAGAAGACGTGACCGTCAAATGCCCGGCCTGTGGCAGGATGAAGACCTTATTTGTTGCCCGCCTCAAGAATGCACAACACTCGATCAAGATCGACTGCCCCTGCCATGAATCCTTTGAGGTATTTCTCGAATTCCGAAAGGATTACCGAGAAAAAACCCTCCTCATCGGCCACTTTCGCGCCCTCTCGACCCCAAGGGTACGAGCGAAGCGCTGCATTATCGCCGACCAGTCCAACGGCGGCCTGCTTCTGCTTACAACGGAAGATGTGCCGATCAAGAAAGACGACCAGGTGATTGTCAGCTATCGATCGGGAAGATTTGCCCTGATCGAAACCGAGAAGATCATCAGCGTCCGTCACTACGATCCGGGACATTGCATTGGCGGTGCCTTTATCGATACCCATCCCCAGCGTGGCGCCCGGCCGCTCAATACAGCAGCATCACCTTGGTCGTGACCGCCTCTCGCAACAGGACAAAAAAACTTCCTTAAAATGAGCAAAGAGTGCAGGCCGCCTTTATTCAAACGCATTCCATAACGCTGGCCCTTCCATGACCGTTGCTTGAGACTGAATCGCACCGCCAGAGGCCGCTCATGCCGCCTGCCGTCCCTGCGCCTCGCATCTGCCTGTTCGTTTTGCGCCCCTTGGGCAACGAACGGGAGTGAGACGGGCTTGTTGCGTTTCTCCATGATATGCTGTATAAGTTGGCATGAACGCTTCAAGCGTTTACTTTCCACTCAAGTTTTGAACATTCCAAGACGGTTGCCTGACCAATTCCGGTCAGGCGTTTTTTGTTGTAGTATACCGGCCCTCCCCTCTTTGACTCTGCCCGAGCCGGAGAGGGAAAAACGGCCGGGATTGACAGTCAGGCTCTTGCATTCTGGATGGGGTCGTCTGTTAACGGACAACAGGGACATACCCCGCAAGGCGTAGACCCACCCCAGGATATATCAAGACACTGCCGCTCTAAGGAGTAGCCTGATGACAACAGACAATTTCGCCCACTTCGGCCTGCACCCCGACCTTTTGCAGACCATCACTGAACTTGGATTCACCGATCCTACCCCCATTCAACAGGCGACCATTCCCCTGCTGCTGGCCGGTCAGGATGTCATTGGCCAGGCCCAGACAGGCACGGGAAAAACGGCCGCCTACGGCCTGCCTCTGCTGCACCGGATCAAACCGCGCCAAAAAGGTGTGCAGGCGCTTGTCCTGGCCCCTACCCGCGAACTGGCTATCCAGGTTGCCGACGCTATCCAGCGCTACGGCAAGCAACTGGGTATCACCGTGCTCGCAGTGTACGGCGGTCAATCCTATCAGCTCCAGAACCGCAGCCTGCGCCAGGGGGTCGAGGTCGTTGTCGGCACTCCGGGACGCCTGCTCGATCACCTGAAGCAGGGGTCTCTTGATCTGAGCTCGGTCCAAACCGTGGTTCTGGACGAGGCTGATGAGATGCTCAGCATGGGCTTTGTCGAAGATATCGAGCTGATTCTCGACCGCATCCCGAAAGAACGACAGACCATGCTCTTTTCCGCCACCATCTCCAAACGAGTCATGGGACTTTCCGCCCGCTATCTGAGTGCTCCGCAAACCGTCTCCATCACCCCGAAACAATTGACCAGCACCACCATCGAACAGCGGTACTATCTGGTCAATCATCAGGAAAAGATTGCAGCCCTAGCCCGACTGTTTGAAATGGAAACCATCGACAGCGCCCTGATCTTTGTCCGCACCCGGCTCGGCACCGGAGAACTGGCCAATCAGCTGAGCTCCCGCGGGTTCGCTGCCGAAGCCCTCAACGGCGACCTCAGCCAAGATGCCCGCATCCAGGTGCTCACCCGGTTCCGCAACGGCCAGGTCAAGGTCCTGGTGGCCACCGATGTCGCCGCCCGCGGCCTGGATATCGACGATATTTCCCATGTGTTCAATTTCGATCTCCCCGATGACCCCGAGGTCTATGTCCACCGAGTTGGGCGCACCGGCCGGGCCGGACGAGAAGGGATCGCCATTTCCCTACTCTCCCCCAAGGACCGCTGGCAGCTCCGGAGAATCGAAGAGTACACCCGGTTTAAGCTCAACAAGGCCGAGCTGCCCACCATCCAGCAGATCGAGAATCACCGCCAGGCCCTGCTGATGGAACAGCTGGAGGTCTGGATTAATCGAGGCCGTTGCCGCCGGGAACGGGAAGTGGTGGATATGCTGGTGGCGACGGGGCATGCTCCTGAGGATATCGCCGCAGCTGCCCTGAAACTGGCGCGAGGAGACGAGAAGAAGCGGCCCATTGATCCCATCACTCCCATCAAAGAAGAGCAGTTCAGTTCTCGAGACCGGGATCGCAAAAACGACCGGTTTCCCAAACGCGCCGGGCAGGGCAGCCCATCTGCCGGCCGCCGCGGATCGGACCGGGATAAGGATATGGTCTCCTTGAGACTCGACGTCGGCACGGCCGACGGCGTCGCTGTTAACCATGTGGTGGCGGCCCTGGCCCATTTTTCAGGCATCACCGGCAGCCAGCTGGGCAAAATCCGACTGGAAACGAACAGCACTCTGGTCGATGTTCCGGAGCAGATGGTCGGCAAATTGCTCTCAAAAAACGGTGCCTACCGGATCGGCCGGCGGACGATTAATCTCGAACGGGTCTAAGTCGATCGCGCAAACGAAACAATATTAAAGGGCGAGGAGTCTCCTGGGCCTACCGGGAAACACCTCGCCTTTTGCCCCTTCCGTTTCCATCAATGAAATTGTAGCCCTTCTTCTTTTTTTTTGATGGCCCATCGCTTGATGTCGCGCTATATTGCCCCCCAAATTACCCAATACGTTCTGCACCAGGGGGCACGCAATGACCATAATGATCGGCATACATCAAAAACAGGACAAGGTGGATAAACTCTACGAGTCCATGGGCCTTCATGCCGCATCGCTCTCGGCGATCGGACCTTTTGCATCAAAGGAGGAAGCCCTGGCCTGGCAACAGGATCTGACGGATAAAATTACTGACAGTAAAATTATCGATCCTGCCGGCCCCGAAGATGAACATCTTCCTTGGTACGGTTTTTCTTTTGAAAAATGAATAATCGATGCGATCAGTGTATTGTTGGCCTGAACACCGACCAACGTTTCGCAACTCGCCTCTTCCTTCATTTGTCCCAACAAGCAGAATATGCTTCGGGATCTACTGTTGCAAACCATTGTTGCCAGTACCCTTCCAGCCGCTCCCCCTCAATATCCAGATGCCATGCACCACCCGGCTCGATCTCTGTCAATCGAGCCTCCGGCATACCGACTTAGCAGTTCTCGTTTCTCTCTTTTTTCCATGAAGACGACTTCTTGGTCGCATAGAATGCATGCCGTCATGAACACCTGATAAGGGTCAGCCTACGCAAGGCCGACCTCAATGAGTTGCACGTACAATGTGGAAATTAAGAAACCAATATAGCCCAAAATGGACTCAAACATGTCTTTAACTATTGCCCAATTGGCTGTTCTTGCATCTTTCCTTTCTGCAATAGTCCCTCTGTTATTCCTACGGCATCCGCATCTCCTTGTCAGAACATCCTTTTTCCTGCTTGGTCTTTCCGGCATTGCCTCAGCATGGGCGGGCGGAATGACACTGTTAACAAACCATGCTGAGCAGATTGTCCTGCCGATAGGTCTCCCTTGGCTCCATGTTTTTTTACGCATCGATCCGCTCTCCGGCTTTTTTTTCTTTATCGTCGGCTTTATCACTTTTACAGCGGCCTGCTATGGTCCCACCTATATACGGGAACATATTGGTGGCCAACATCCCATCGGCACCTTAACTTTTTTCACCGGCCTTTTTGTTTGTGGCATGCTGCTGGTGTTGCTGGCCGCGGATGCCTTTTCTTTTATGATCGCCTGGGAACTGATGTCAGTTGCCAGCTATTTCCTCGTCGCCTACCAGCATGATCAAGCCGAGAATCGCAGTGCAGCTTTTATCTATCTGCTGATGGCCGTCGTAGGCGGGGCCTTTATTCTGCTTGCCTATGGCGTTCTCGCAGGATTTTGCGACAGTTTCAGCTTTGCTTCCATGGCTGCTGCTCATTTGAGCCCGACTTGGGCAACCATCGCATTTTTGTTTGCCTTTATTGGCTTTGGCATGAAAGCCGGCATCGTTCCGTTGCACGTATGGCTTCCACAAGCCCACCCGGTGGCCCCATCGCATATCTCCGCCCTCATGTCCGGCGTGATGCTCAAAGTTGCAATTTATGGATTCATTCGTTTTGTCTATGATCTGTTAGGGGTGATGCATTGGCAATGGGGTGTCCTGGTATTACTGATTGGAGCAGTTTCAGCCGTCTTTGGCGTCCTGTACGCCTTCATGCAGAACGACCTCAAACGTTTGCTGGCATACAGTAGTGTGGAAAATATTGGAATTATCTATATAGGCCTTGGCTTATCCATGATTTTCCATGCAACCGGTCACCTGGAGGTTGCCGCCCTCGCCTTGATCGCCGCCCTCTATCATTGTTTAAATCATGCTCTTTTCAAAAGTTTACTCTTTTTGGGCGCGGGTGCGGTACTGCAGCAGAGCCATCAGCATGATATGGAGAAGATGGGCGGTCTGATCAAGAAAATGCCGGTGACGGCTACCTGCTTTCTGGTCGGCTGCATCAGTATCTCCGCCCTCCCTCCTTTTAATGGATTTGTTTCGGAATGGTTGACCTATCAAGCAGCCTTGCAAGGGCCGGTCCTGCGGAGCGGTATTCTTGGCGCGATGATCCCTGTCGCTTCGGCTATGCTTGCCCTGACAGGTGCACTGGTGACGGCTTGCTTCGTCAAGGTCTATGGCGTCATTTTCCTAGGACTTCCTCGGAGCCCCCAGGCTGCTGAGACACAAGAGACGTCTTTTGGTATGCAGTTTGCCCAAGTAATACTCGCTCTCTGTTGCTTATTTTTTGGCATCTTCCCCACCTGGACGGTCAGTGCCATCAATGTCATCGCTGAAAATCTTATCGGTACCGGCTTGTCCAAAGCTGCTGGCGATGGCTGGTTATGGCTCACTCCAATCGGTAAACAGACCGCCTCTTACGGTGCCCCTGCTATCCTTTTGGGACTCTTGGCCAGTTGGCTGATTGTGTATGTTCTCCTCCATTCCCGACGTGACAACCAGACACGCATTGGCCCGGCCTGGGATTGCGGATTTGGGCCACTGACCCCCCGTATGCAGTACACCGCATCAGCATTTGCTATGCCGATCCGACGAATATTCTCGTATGTATGGTGTATCGTAGAAAAAATTGAGCCCGCGCATCACGGTAAAGGGCCACGATACTTCCTGCAAACATATGACTGGATCTGGCTGGTCATCTATGTCCCTATAGGCAAACTCATTCTCCACCTTGCGAAGCGGGCCTCTCTACTCCAAGGTGGTAATCTTCGTGTCTACCTCTCCTATTCCTTTTTCACCTTACTGTTCCTGCTTTGGGTGATAGTATGAACGGCTGGATATTTGCAATTATTCAAACCCTCTGTGTGGTTTTGTTTGCTCCCTTTATGGCGGGTTGGGTCAAATGGCTCAAATGTAAACTGCAAAATCGACAGGGAGCGGTGCCTTGGCAGCCCTATCGAGATCTGCTACGGCTCTCCAGGAAGCAAGTGGTCCTGGCAGAGACAGCATCGCCTATCTTTCGGGTGGCACCCTATCTAGTTTTTAGTGTCACGGTTGTGGCGACCTCTATTGTGCCTATATTTTCGGTGCAAATACCGACGGCCGCCCTGGCGGACGTCATAGTGCTGGTCGGGTTTCTCGCCCTTACCCGCTTTTTCCTGTCCTTGGCAGGTATGGATATAGGAACAGCTTTCGGCGGCATGGGCTCGTCGCGAGAAGTAACGATTTCCTCTCTTGCGGAACCAGCTCTGCTTATGGCTTTTTTTACGCTGGCCATGAACGCTTCCAGTACCAACTTATCAAGCGTCATCTCCCATCTCGCCCAATCTCAATTTATCCTGTACCCATCACTCATCTTTTCCTCAATGGGCTTTATCCTCGTTGCGCTCGCTGAAACCGGCCGTATACCCATCGACAACCCCGCCACCCACCTCGAATTGACCATGATCCATGAAGCCATGATCCTTGAATACAGCGGTCGCCATCTTGCGTTGATGGAATGGGCCGCCATGCTCAAGCTCACCCTCTATGCGGTCTTGATTGCCAATTTTATCGTTCCATGGGGAGTGGCCATGACCCTTGCGCCCGAAGCAATCGCGATCGGTGTGTACAGCATCACCTGTAAGCTGTTGGTGCTGGGATATTTTCTGGCTGTTGCCGAAACGGTACAAGCCAAAATGCGCCTCTTTCGGGCACCCCATTTTTTAGGATTGGCGTTTATTCTATCTCTGCTCGGCATGATGAGCCACATCGTCCTCGAGGTGCGTTGAAATGCTTTTAGACACCTTGTCACTCCCGGAACAACTGGTTCTGACCCTGGCGGCCTTGATCTTGCTGACCTCTTTTATCATGCTCGCGCAAGTGCGACTGGACAGTCTGATCAATACCTTTGCCATGCAGGGCCTATTATTATTTTTTGCAACCGTGCTTATGGCCGTTATTTCCGGGGAATATCACCTGCTCATCTCTGCCGCATTAACGTTATTTCTCAAGGTCTTCTTTATTCCCATCCGATTGCGACGCCTAGTCGTTGATCTCGATGTCCACCGTGAGGTAGAGGTCCTCGGCAACCCTTTTTTGATTATGCTTTTCGCCACCAGCCTGGTGCTCTTCAGCTACTACGTCGCCCTACCGATTCGGGCGTTGTCACTCTTATCAACACGGAACACGATCGCCATTTCCCTGGCAGTGATCTTGATCGGTATGTTGATTGTTATTTCCCGGCGCAAAGCAATCACCCAGGTTGTGGGTTTCATGTCCATGGAAAACGGCCTGTTCTTTGCAGCGGTGGTATCCACCCATGGCATGCCGATGGTCGTGGAACTGGGCATCGCCTTTGACGTGCTCGTCGCAGCTATCCTCTTTGGTGTTTTCTTTTTCCACATTCGTTCAGAAATAGGCAGTCTTGATACCGATCGCCTCAATCGTCTGACAGAGGTCGAAAAATGATCGCTCTTGGCTTGACCTTATTTTTTCCTCTTGTAGGCATTTTATTGTTGGGATGCATCGGCCATTGGCGATCTGCAGGAGGTGTTAACCTGGTGATCAGCACAATCACCTTTGCAGCAGCCTTGTTTTTGGCCATTAACATATTTCAGCATGGGCCGATCCTTTCCACCGGCAAACACTTCTACATTGACGCATTCAACGTCTATCTTATTCTATTGAATGCCTTCGTCGGTATGACCACTGCCGTTTTCTCGGGACCCTATATGGCTCATGAACTGGAAATCGGGCGGGTGGATGATGGGCGAATGCGGCTGTATTATTCGATGTATCAAGGCTTTCTCTTCACCATGCTCATAGCCCTATCGACCAATAATCTCGGTGTTCTCTGGGTCTCTATTGAAGGGGCGACCCTCGCGACCGTCCTTTTGGTCAGCCTGTATCGAACCCGTGAATCCATTGAAGCGGGATGGAAATATTTCATTATTTGCGGTGTCGGCATTTCCCAGGCCCTGTTTGGCACGATCCTTGTTTACTTTGCGGCTGCAAAAACACTCCCGGGACAAGAAGAGGGATTACTCTGGACCGTATTGCAGGAACATGCCGGACAGATGGATTCCGGCGTCATGGCCCTGGCTTTTGTTTTTCTTCTTATCGGCTATGGAACCAAAGTCGGCCTGGTCCCCTTGCACAACTGGCTCCCCGATGCCCACTCGGAAGGACCGACCCCCATGTCAGCCATTCTCTCAGGGCTGCTGCTCAACATTGCCCTCTATGCCATTGTCCGTTTCAAGATGCTGGTCGACCCCTCTCTGGGTAATCATCTTGCCGGCAACCTCATGATGGGCTTTGGCATGCTCTCATTTTCAGTGGCCGGGCTCTTGCTCCATCGCCAAACAGATATCAAACGGATGTTCAGTTATTCTTCCATTGAACATATGGGATTGATGACCTTTGCCTTTGGCATAGGGGGCCCCCTGGCCACCTTTGGAGCGCTCCTGCATATGATCGTTCATTCGCTGACAAAATCTGCAATTTTTATCACGGTAGGGCATGCCGCCCATATTGCAGGCACGCAAGCAATAATCCAGATACGCGGCCTGATTCGTACCCAGCCCTTTGTCGGATGGGGGTTTTTGATTGGAACGTGTGCTATCGCCGGATTTCCTCCCTTTGGTGTATTTACCAGTGAATTCCTCCTATTTTCCGCCACGATAAAAAGTTATCCCTGGCTGGTACCACCCCTTCTTATTGGCCTGGCCGTTGCTTTTGCCGGGTTGTTTCGCAATCTCCAGCCAATGGTGTATGGCGAACCTCCGCTTGGCCAGCAACCAGTACCCGCCAATATGTGGCCGGTTATTATCCACCTGGCTCTGGTGCTCTGGCTCGGCATATCGATTCCGACGGTCTTGGCCGATTGGCTTAATCAGGCGACCATTATGATCGTCGGCAAGGGGGTACTATGAACACCAGGGTTCACCAGGGGCAACTTGCAGCCCCTTCGGTCAATGCGCTGCTGCTGTTGCTCGAGCAAGCCGGGATACCGATGCGAGAACTCTCCGATTTCAATGGCCCTACCCAGGCTGTGGCACTAGATGCCCGTTTTTGGGGACAAGCGGCTGCCGTAGCAGCAGCACATCATGTCCGCTGGTGTGCCGTTTGGGGTGAACACAGGCCTCCGGAGATCGATATTTCCGCAGTACTCGCTGGTAAAAATGGCCATCTGCTGATTCGCACGACCATACCCGACATCCGGGGAGAGCTTCCGTCGCAAACCCCTTCTTTTCCGGCAGCCAACCGCCCAGAACGGTATCTTCAGGAGATGTTCGGGATGCATTTCACTGACCATCCTGATCAACGCCGGTGGATGCGTCATCAGGCCTGGAATGCTGATCAATATCCTTTGCGTAAGGATTTCCCCAAGGCAGGAACAGCTCCAGAAGAGACCCCACCTGATTGTGAGTATCCTTTTATTCCAGCCGAGGGCGAAGGCGTTTATGAGATACCGGTTGGTCCGGTGCATGCCGGCATCATTGAACCCGGCCATTTTCGTTTCCAAGCAATGGGTGAGGATATTCTCAGTCTTGAAGAGCATTTAGGGTATGTCCATAAAGGCATCGAAAAATGCGCCGAAGGCCGGGATCTCGCTGGCCTTGTCCGCCTGGCCGCACGCGTTTCAGGAGACAGTACGGTAGCCCATGCATGGGCAGCTTGCCAAGCCTGTGAAAATGCTCTCGGCCATACCGTGCCCCGACGGGCGTTGGTGATTCGGGCAATCTTAGCGGAAAGAGAACGGATAGCCAATCATCTCGGGGATATGGGCGCCTGCTGCAACGACGTCGGCTTTGCCTTTGCCCAGGTGCATTTCAGCCGTCTCCGTGAACTCTGGCAAAGGCAGAACGCCGCTATCTTTGGTCATCGTTTGTTAATGGACATCGTGATTCCCGGCGGGGTGACACGTGACCTCGGACCTGTACAGATTGGTATGCTGCAGGTGGCTGTTGCGCAGTTACGCCATGAATTGAATTTTTTACTCCCTTTGCTGTATGAATACCCTTCCCTACAAGATCGTTTGCGCACGACCGGTATGTTATCCCTCGACATGGCCAGAAGCCTTGGTGCGCTCGGCTATGTAGCCCGGGCCAGCGGGGAATGCTGGGACCTACGCCGGGATGCTCCCTATGCCCCCTATGAAAATGCTACGGTCGCCGTCCCTTTCTCGTCTGGAGGCGCCTCGTCTAGTCGGATGCGTGTTCGCGGTGGTGAGATTCTTGTCTCTCTTGATTTGCTGGATACTTTTTTGACAAAGACAAATCTAACGGCGGGGGAGGTCTGGAAGGCATTGCCGCCCATACCCGCAACCTGCTGCGGAATGGGATGTATTGAAGGCTGGCGAGGTGAGATCCTTGCCTATGTTCGATTGGAAGCGGACGGCACTGTTTCCAGATATTTCCCCCGCGATCCAAGCTGGCTTAATTGGCCGGCGCTTGAGGTCCTGATCCTTGGGGAAATCGTACCTGATTTTCCGCTCTGTAACAAATCAGTAAACGGCTCGTATTCTGGACATGATCTGTAAAAAAAACCACCCGTGAAAAATATGGCTATCTCTTGGTCGCAACACCCAACGCTCACCAATAGAAGACGGCCAAGAGTGCATCTTCAATGCGGTGTCTCTTACATTGCGACTCTTCAACAAGTATTGTTTCAGGTAAATTGCAATGTTCAGCGTTCTTGGTAAAAGCTTCAAAACTGGCTGTTTGACGGAAAGACTCCCTGTCCGCGATAAAACAACGGTGCAACTCGGATCAGAATGTCAAAAAGAGATTGCACGCATCTTTGGCAAAAGCCTGGCGATCCGCATGGTCGATGCCGGCTCCTGCAACGGCTGCGAGTTGGAAATGCATGCGGTGAACAACGGTTTTTACGACATAGAACGGTTTGGTATCCATTTTGTCGCCTCTCCACGTCATGCAGATCTTCTTCTGGTAACCGGACCAGTCTCTCGACATATGCAAGCGGCACTCAAACGTACCTATGAGGCCTTGCCTGCACCCAAAATCGTTATTGCCATGGGTGATTGCGGTGCCGATGGAGGAGAGTTTGGGGTTTCGTATGCCAGTTGCGGTGCGGTTGCCAATGTCATTCCGGTCGATGCGGTGATCCGCGGCTGCCCGCCGACCCCACTGCAACTCCTCTTGGGAATTTTAGAGGTGCTGCAGCGATACTAAACCGGGAGATCGAGAAAACCGGAAAAATCTATATTGTACAAAAATACCCCTGCAGGAGTTGCGTTGCAGAGCCCTCTTTTTTTCGGTGGCTCCCGCTTAGGCCTCAATTTTGTTGCCTCACCCCGGCATCCACGTCACCGGCCCTGCACGGCCGGATCTCACTTAGCAAGCAGGCGGAAACGCTCCCAGAAATCAGGGAAAGATTTAACGACGCAGTCCTCGCCAGTAATCTCTACACCCGGGATGCGCAGGCCGGCCACCGCAAAACTCATGGCCATGCGGTGATCGTTGTAGGTGGCAATAGTCGCGCCGTGGAGATTGCTGCCGCCGTTTTTACCGTGGATGATCATCCGTCCCGGCTCTTCTTCAACATCTGCACCCAGTTTGCGCAGTTCACTGACCACCGCCGACAACCGGTCGCACTCCTTAATCCGCAGATGGGCAATATTGTTGATCACCGTGGTGCCTTCGGCAAAGGCCGCGACCACTGCCAAGGTCGGGGCCACATCGGGCATATCACCCATATCCACCTCAATCCCTTCCAGCTGTTCCGCACCGGTTACAGTTATCCCCGCGCCGCTGCGATCAATCCGACAACCCATCCGTGCCAGATAGGGGAGCAGATTGGCATCTCCCTGCAGCGAAGGGATGGGAACATTGGCAACCGTCACCCGGCCGCCGGTCACAGCAGCGGCCGCCCAGAAATAGGAGGCGCCTGAGGCATCGCCTTCAATGGCATAGGTTCGCCCCCGGTACGGCCCCCGCGGAATCCTGAAATAGTTGAGTGCGGGCGCAGCCTCCACCCGGATGCCGAAATCGGCCATCACCGCGAGCGTCATCTCCACATACGGTCGGGACAGAATTTCTCCGCGGACCTCAAGCTCCGCCAGTGTCAGGGCATATGGGGCCACCAGCAGCAACGAGGACAAATACTGGCTCGATTTACCTTCCGGCAGAACAGTCCTGCCGCCGGCCAAGCCCTTGGCCAAGATAGTCAGTGGCGGGCACCCGTTCCGAGCATCGCTGTCGAGCTCAACCTGCCAGCCGCGCAGGGCCTCCATCAAGGGTAAAATCGGCCGCTCGGCCATTCGTTCGCTACCGGTGATATGAAACCGACCCTGGCCAAGCGCGGCCACCGAGGTCAGAAAGCGGGTCGCGGTGCCGTTGTTGCCCAGAAAGATATCCCCTTCGGGCTCGCGAATCTGGCCGCCGGTGCCGTGCACCAACCAGCAGTCTGGGTCGTGGTCGTCACAGACAACGCCCATGGCCTGCAGGGCACTCATGGTAAACCGGGTATCTTCACTGGCAAGCGGCCCGATGAGTTGGGAGGTGCCTTCGGCTAGGGCTGCAGCTATCAGGGCCCGTTGAGTCAGACTTTTGGAACCAGGGACCTTGATCGTGGCATCAACGGTTCGGACAGGTGTAATGGTTATCATGACGGTATCTTTTCGGTGAGAAGACAAGAGGGGAAAACGATTAGTGGTGCCTGGCTTGCAGTTCAGCCAGCAAGGCCGTGCGCATGACAGCAAGGGGGGCTTCCTGCCCCGTCCATAGGGTAAACTGTGCGGCCCCCTGGCATTGGAGCATTTTCAAGCCATCGATGGTCCGGCAGCCGCGCACGGCCGCCTCCTGCAGCAACCGGGTTGCAAGCGGGGCATAAACAATATCCATGACTACGGAAAAATGGACCAGCAATTCGGGACGAATCGGCAAAGCGTCATGATGCGGCGCCATACCCACAGAGGTGGTATTAATCAGCGCATCGGCCCGCACCTGCGCTACATCGTGCGCCGGGATGAAGGCGCAGTTGAGCTGCCCAGCCAATTCCCGCCCTTTGGCCTCGGTACGATTAGTGAGCATAATCTTAGCACCTGCTTCAAGTAGACCAAAGCCCACGGCCCTGGCCGCACCACCAGCCCCAATAATCAGGACCGTACTACCTCTGGGATCGATCTCTGCAGCCAAGGCCTGATTCGAGCCTAGCCAATCGGTGTTGTAGCCCTTACAGAAAGGCTCGCCATCGATATTCCGATCGAAATAGAGGGTATTGACGGCTCCAATTTTTCGGGCGACCGGATCAATCTCGTCCAGGCAGTCCATGATGGCCACTTTGTAGGGCACGGTGACAGACACGCCGATAAATCCCAAAGCACGCAACCCGCGAAATCCATCAGACAAATCATGCGGCCGCATGGGGATATAGACACCGTTGATCCCAAGGGCGGCAAAAGCGGCATTGTGCATGGCCGGGCTCAAGGAATGCTCCACCGGATTGCCAATAATACCAAAAAGTTGTGTGCTGCCGTTGATCATGCGCTGTCTTCAAGAAGATTAATCAAAGTATGCAAGTCATGCACCGAGAGTTGTCCGGGGGCAGTAGCCTGCTGGGCGGTGATGGCTGCATAGGACATAAAGCCGCCTAGATAGAGGGTCGCCAGGCGGCTGATTTTTCCGGCTGCCCCCATAGCAAAAGCGCTCAAGGGAAAATGGCTGGCAAGAGCCTCCTGCTGCAGGGAAAGAATGCGGACCGCCTCCTCAGCGTTCATGGCAGTCGTCACAATTTTGCCGACATCGGCCCCACTGGCGGTCATCTGGCGAAGCGTCTCCTTAAGGACCGCAAAGGAGGGGGTACCCTGGAAATCATGACTGGACATGATCACACGCGTCCCGTGTTTGCGCGCCACTTTCTGCACCTGCTCACGCAGATCCACATCGGTCCGCAGTTCGATATCCACATACTGTGCACCGGATTGGATTGCTTGGCACAGCAGATCAATGCGATCCTGCTCGCTCCTCGCATACTGCCCGCCTTCCCAGGTCGGTCGATTGGTGACCAGCACTGGTCGGGGGATGTTGGTGACACACTGCTCGATCCGGGGATCAATCATGCCGTCCAAGCGGATCTCGACGACATCGACCAGCTGCACCACCGGCATCACGGCCGCGATGATACCGGCCGCATCTTCGGCCGCTATGGAAACGCAAATAAGACCAGTCGGTGCCATACCTACACGCCTAAACGAAGCGAACCGATAATGGCGCGAACGGATGATTCGCCCTGCTGTCGCAAATAGCTATCAATTCCTGAAAGAATCTGCCCGGTAGCCGCTGGATTAAAAAAGTTGGCGGTCCCTATCTGCACGGCGGTAGCGCCGGCCAGCAGGAATTCAATAGCATCTTCAGCCGTGCTGATACCACCGATGCCAATAACGGGAATGGATAGGGCTGAGGCTACCTGCCAAACCATCCGCAAGGCAATTGGTTTGATGGCCGGTCCGGAAAGCCCGCCGATGATATTGGCCAGCTTCGGTCGACGCGTTTGCGCATCAATGGCCATACCAATAAGGGTATTAATCAGGGAAACCGCGTCAGCGCCGCTTTCCGCAACCGCTTTGGCCATGGCCACGATGTCGGTTACGTTGGGCGAGAGCTTGACGATAACTGGCAACTCTGTAACGTTTTTAACAGCAAAGGTCACTGCCGCAGCCATTTGAGGAACCGTACCAAAAGCCACTCCACCTTTTTTTACATTCGGGCAGGATATATTGATCTCAAGCGCATCGATGCCGGTCACATTGGACAATTCTTTGGCGAGTATCGCATATTCCTCAATGGAATCGCCAAGGATGTTAACAATGATGCGGCTACGGCAAGTTCTAAGAAAAGGCATTTTTTCGGCAATAAAACGTTCGAGCCCAACATTTTCCAGGCCAATAGCATTGAGCATCCCACAAGCCGTTTCAGCGATTCGGGGTGGTGGATTACCCGGACGCGGTTTAATGGAAATACCTTTCACGACCAAGGCACCTAAGCGATCAAGATCGACAAGGTTGGCAAACTCAGCCGCATAGCCGAAAGTACCCGAAGCGGTCATAACCGGGTTGGTTAATTGCAGCGAGCCGATGGCCACAGTCAAATTGACGTCGGCTACGGACTTAATCGCGTCCATACCACCTCCTCAGCCTTAAAAACCGGACCATGTTTGCATACATGCTTGTAGCCCCCACCAACCCCATGAACTGTACAGCCAAGACAAGCCCCAAGACCGCAAGCCATGTGTGCCTCCAGCGAAACCTCACAGGGCACAGCCGAATCCCGGCTAAGTTTAGCAATAGCAGCCATCATCGCAAAGGGCCCACAAACAAACACCTTTTTGGTGGTCGAAAGGTAGGGTGGAAGGAGGTCACTGACCAAGCCATGATGACCGAGACTGCCGTCGTCGGTAGCGATACGGACTAAACAGCCGAGGTCAGCGAAGGCTGCAGCGAGTTGCGGGGTATCAGCAGCCGACCTGGAACCGAGCAAAACGACACATGAATCCGGCAAAAGGGGTTGTTCCAAAATTGTTTGGGCCAGGAACAATAGAGGCGCGATTCCCATCCCACCTCCAACGAGACAAACGGGAGACTCTTTCGCAAAATGGAAACCACGTCCCAAGGGCCCGATGAGACTAACAACATCCCCTGGCAGTAACGTGGACAAAAGCTTAGTTCCAGTGCCGATAACCTTAAAAAGCAACTGCAGGGTACCAGCCTCTGCTGCAACTTGATGGATAGAAAAAGGGCGACGAAGCAGCGGATCATACGATGCTCCGCAGGCAGCCATAACAAACTGCCCCGGCTGAGCGGCGGCACTGATTGCCGGAGCGAGAAGGGTCAGGCGATAGGTAGCATCGACCAACTGCTCAATCTTCTGTACTACTGAATTTTCCTGGTACTCAGACATAGAAAACGATACAAAGAATCACTTAGGAATAATTAGGAACTAATGATTGACGGGGTCTGCATAATGGAATCATCTTTGATAGTGTTAGCGACAGTTTTCGGGGCTATTGTCGGCTCATTTCTTAATGTCGTCATCCTGCGTCTGCCCAAAGACGACGAATCCATCGTTTTCCCCGGTTCGCACTGCCCGACATGCCAACAGCCCCTGCACTGGTATGAGAACATCCCCATCATCAGTTATGTGGTGCTCCGCGGGAAATGCCGAACCTGCAACGCCTCAATTTCATTGCAGTACCCACTGGTCGAGCTGTCAATGGCGGTACTGGCGGTAGTTCTTTACCTCAGATTTGCCTTGAGTTTTGAATTTTTATTCTATTTTGTCTTTTTCGCTGCCCTGTTGGTTATCATATTTATTGATATCCATCATCAAATAATTCCGGATCGCATCAGCCTGCCAGGCATCATAATCGGTTTTACGGGGTCTTTTTGTAATGACTTGGTCACCTGGCAGCAATCGGCTCTCGGCATAGTGTTGGGCGGTGGAGTTTTGTACGCAGTGGCCTACGCCTATTATGCCGTAACAAAAAGAGAAGGTATGGGCGGCGGCGACATTAAACTCCTGGCGATGATCGGTGCCTTTCTCGGCTGGCAGAGTCTTTTGTATGTCGTCTTTTCGAGTTCCTTGGTTGGCAGTGTGGTCGGTGTCGCGGCGATGTTTAAACAGAGAAAAGGCGGACAAACTAGAATACCATACGGGCCGTTCCTTGCGTTAGGTGCAATCTCCTATCTAGTCTTCTCTCGCCAACTCTTCCAACTTTGGCATCTGTACCTGCAGGCAAACGGTGTTCGATGAAGGCAAAAAAAAACCCCCGATTGCTCGGGGGTTTTTAAAAAGCACAATCCAGATCATGCTTCTATTTCGTGTTCCACCCCGATAGCAATCTTGTATAGGACGGTCAGTATAAAGAATCCGGTGGCCCATATACCGATGGTAATAAACAGTTCATTTATTGTCGGAATATACTCAACGATTTCTTCAGTAGGTGTCGGGACAAACCCACCAAGAACAAAACCGATCCCCTTATCCAACCAAAAAGCGAAGAAAATAGAGGCGCAGCCAACACCAAGCCAGAGATCGCTTTGCTTTCTGGTATAGGGATTGACAAGCAGGGCTATTCCGACAAAGAACAGGGCAACAAAGGCCCACATGAACGGCACCAAATTATTATACACATGGCCATGATGCTCAAGGCCAAAGAACAGGTACTGGAGAGTATGCATATGTCCTGGAATGTTAGAATAAAAGCCAACAAAAAATTCCAGGCAGACGAAAAACATATTGGCAATGGCAGCATAAATGATGATCGTTACCATTTTATTCAGCGCTTCCTTGCCGGCGTCGAAATTAGCAACACGCTTCAGGATTAGGGCAATGACCACAATCAAAGCAGGACCGGCGGCAAAGGCTGACGCCAGAAAGCGAGGAGCAATAATGGCAGACAGCCAGAAGTGCCGCCCCGGCAGACCACAATAAAGCATGGCGGTAACTGTATGGATGGAGAAGGCAAAGGGAATTGAGAGATAGACAAAAAAGTAGATCCATTTCGGAGGATGAACACCTTTACGCTCCGCCGTCAATATTACCCAACCACAAAGCGCATTCAGAATCAAATAACCCCAAAGAACACACATATCCCAAAACAACATGGATCCAGGTGTCGGGTAGAGCATAACGTTCAAACCACGAAGAGGCTGCCCCAAATCGGCCATGATAAACATCAGACACATAAGCAACGCTGATATCGCCAGAAATTCTCCCAAGATAGTGATTCGCCCGAACACTTTATAATTATGTATGTAATAGGGCAGAACAAGCATTACACCTCCGGCGGCAACACCGACCAAGAAGGTAAATTGTGAGATGTAGAGCCCCCAGGATACGTCACGGCTCATGCCGGTGAGACCCAATCCGTAAAAATATTGTCTGAGGTAACAGACAGCGGCTATGGCGATGAAAAAGCCGAGAAAGGCCAGCCACATCCAGTAATAATTATTTCCTTTTAATGCTTTCTCAAACATGACGGCCTCATACAATATAAAAGACTGAAGGAAAGGTGCCGAGAGCTGGATTTCGCTGAATCGTATGATTTTCTTTCAGCATTTTTCTGATCTCGGAATCAGGATCGTTAAGATTGCCGAAAACCAGCGCTTTACTCTCTCCACAAGCTTCGACACAGGCAGGAAGTTTGCCTGCGCCTACACGTTCATCACAAAAATTACACTTTTCGACGACACCACGCGTTCTCCTGGGATAAACATGGTTTACGTTCTGTACAAATTTCTCAGGATCGCGCCAGTTAAAACTCCGGCTTCCGTATGGACAGGCAGCCATGCAAAAACGACAGCCAATACAACGATGGTAATCCATCATTATAATACCGTCTTTATTTTTAAAGGTCGCCTTGGTGGGGCAGGCACGCACACAAGGCGGCTGATCGCAGTGGTTACAGAGTATGGGAAGCTGATGGGTCTCGGTCGCTTCGTCATTGTACTTATTGGCTTTATCTGGGAAAGCATTTTCAAAATTGGTCATCCAAATCCATTTGATTTCGTCCTTCTTATCCGGAAATTGAGGGACGTTATGGGTAGAATGACACGCAGCAACAATTTTCTCTCCAAGACTTGGATCTTGTTGAAACTTTTTAATGTCAATGATCATGCCGTAGCGGTTACCGCTCGGTTTGATCTGTTCTCCATGACCTTTGGAGCCTTCTTCCTGATCGACATTATGACCAGCAGCAGAGGCATGAGCGATGCTCGATCCTGCTACCAACCGGTCAACGACAGCGGTACCTCCAAGGCCAGCCAGTGTTGATATACCGGCAACCTTGAGGAAATTTCTTCTATTTTTGTCCATCTTGTATATCTCCTCCTTAGCCGTTCACTCAACAGGAGCTATGTGGCAATCCCAACAATATGGTTTAACCGATGAATACGTGTGGCAAGTGTCACAAAATTGTTTTTTGCTCGTATGGCACTTCATACAGGTCAACATCAGACTTTTTTTGTATTGTTTGCCTTCAATCTCAAAAGTACCTCGATCCCCAGTGCGTATAACCTCATCTCGCCAGCTATTCAGCAGCACCATGTGCTGAGCGCGTATTTCAGCTGCCGGCAAAACACAGGTTTTAGCATCTTTGGGTAATACAGGTTTTGGTACTGACCCGGCGCCGCCACGGTTGTACCAGATGGGTATCGTGATAAACAGGACAAAAATGATCAGTCCCGGGATAATTTTACCACTGTCATACATCGCTATTCCTCCAATTCCTGCCGGTAAATTAAACCAAGGTCCTGAGCCCTTCGGTCAGTTCTTGTCGTTGCTCACCTTCAATCACCAATGCGTTGCCGACGAGTTCACTCAAACCAGCTACCTGTACTTCAGGCACCCAATAATTCATCAGGGTGGTCAGGGTCGCTCTATCAATCGCACAAACACATCCGAGCGTATTAACGCCATGTTTCTCATGGACATACTTGACAGCGTTGGCACGAGGTAAGCCGGAACGCATACGGAGTTCCATGATCTCATCAGTATTAAGCGCTGTACCTGATCCACAGCAAAAGGTTTTCTCGCGGATGGTGTTCTCCGGCATTTCAACCCAATTTTCCACTACATTATCAAGTATATATCGCGGCTCATCAAGTAATCCCATGGCCCGGGCCGGGTTGCAGGAATCATGGAAGGTTGCTTTGACATGAGCATTGCGGCTCTTGTCGAGCTTAATTTTGCCGTGCTTGATAAGATCAGCTGTAAACTCAGAGATATGCACCATTTTTGTGGATCTGGCATTTTCGAAAATAGTACCGGTAATCGGTGAACGGGGTACTTCCATAAAATCAGTAGGCCCGTTCATGGTATCCATGTACTGATGGAGCACTCGCCACATGTGCCCACATTCGCCGCCAAGAATCCATTTGACGCCAAGCCGTTTGGCTTCCGCGTAAATTTTGCCGTTCAGTTTTTTCATCAACTCGTTGTTCGTGAACAAGCCGAAGTTACCACCTTCGGAGGCGTAGGTCGACCAGGTGTAATCTAAACCAATGGCTTCAAAGAGCAGAAGATAACCCATGCAGGTAAAGATTCCCGGTTCGGCAAAAACATCGGCTGACGGGGTGACAAAGAGCACCTCCGCACCTTTACGGTTAAAAGTTGGGTTGACACGAATACCGGTCAGGGTTTCGATATCATCGCAGAGAAATTCAACATTCCCTTTAAATGCCTGAGGCGTCAGGCCCATATGGTTGCCGGTTCGATTCGAATTAGAAGCCGGTTCCATGGCCCAATTGATACCGATACCGACCAGATGCAACAATTCGCGAAGCATCATGGTAATCTCTGCTGTATCTATACCGTAGGGGCAGAAAACAGAACAGCGGCGACATTCGGTGCACTGGTAGGCATACATGAACCATTCTTTTAATACGCCCACCGTCATCTCGCGACCGCCAACCAACTTGCCGAGGATCTTGCCGGCCCGCGTAAATTCCTGGCGATACACAGAGCGGAGCAATTCCGCCCTCAGGACCGGCATATTTTTAGGATCTCCGGTACCCAGAAAAAAATGACATTTATCTGCGCACGCTCCACAGCGAACGCAGCAATCCATGAATATTTTTAAGGAACGGAACTTATCAAGCCTGTCTGCTATACCCTTTAGAATGATTTCCTTCCAATTCTCGGGAAGTTTCCAATCGTCATCCTCAGGATTCCATTCACGCGCATTAGGGAAACTGAGCCCTTTCTGACTATCCAGATATCTAAGCTTTTCAGGCTTAGTCGGATAGGCGTAATTTCCAGGCTTGAATACCGCGGGGACATCCATCCAATCTTTAGTTGGTATGGAGCCAGTCATCAGCGAAGGTCCCTCGGCAACGCTCCGTGCCAACTTATCTACCTTTACTACTGCCATTGCTCTATCCTTATACTCTAAAATTTTCCAGCGTTAGTCATTAGCCTTCGGCGGCAACTCTTTTTCAACAGGAATGCCTTGCTCAATCATATCTGCACGAAATTCATCTTCATAGCCCGCATAGGAGTGCGGTTTGATGTCCGGATTCCATGGATTGATATGGCGCTTCATTCGCGTATCGTTGGCCATGTTTCTGGTCGGGCTGAGAAAGACCCCACCCATATGCATAAGCTTGCTGAAAGGAAAGTAGGCAAGCAGAGTGCATACCAAAAAAAGATGTACATAAAATAGAGAGCTTATTTGGGAAACGATGGTTGGATGAAACGTCACCAACCCCACCGCCAGTTGCTTGATGGCATTGATATCGACATTGGTCCGCAGGAAAAAACGCATCAGAATGCCGGTAAAAGCAATGGCGAGAATGAGAAATATTGGGAAATAATCATTCGCTAACGAGATATAGCGAACCTGCGGATTCATTAACCGACGGCCAAATAGAAAGAGCAGGCCCAGTACGATGGTGACATCCGTTGTATACATCGTCGGTGCACCAATTTGTAGCAAAGAGTCTCCGACTTCTAAGAAGGAAACAATCCCCGGTACCGGATCAAGAAAAAGCCGCATATGACGAACAACGACAATCAAAAAGCTGTAGTGAAAAAGGATACCAAATAGCCACAGCCATTTACTTGATTCATACGTCAGCTTAGGCCCATCATAAACCGTGGCCTTCGTGTTGCGCCAGAGTGAGCGAAAGAGAAAAATCTCCAGAAACATCCGGGCAACGACTTGGGAAGTGTTGACAGGGGCCTCCAGTTTGTCCTGTTTGATCCAGGGAAGAGAGAAGCCCTGGCCACAGGTAGTCGGGATTTTGAAAGGCACCGGCGATTTGGCCCAATGAATTATCCGGTAACAAAAACCGCCTAAAAACAACGCCATAGCGAGATAGGGGACAGCCACACCAAAGAGGTATTGCATACCCGGAATCTGTACCGCTAGAAGCGCAATCGACACCAAGGCAATTACTGCCGCCAAAGGGAAGGCGTACTTCATTGATCACTCCTTCGCATTCAAGTTAAACAATGATTTATAAAAAATACGATAAAAGCCACATTGGATTCAAGAGGCATCCCTGAAGCCAATCAGCCGGTCACACTCAACAATCTTTCAGGCATTCTTGCCGGCATCACTCATTTCTTGCCGTATCAGGGCAGAGGGGCAGGCGGCATCCGTCAGGATGGCGCTCCCGCTTTTCAATTCGCGTATGCGATTACGGTACAGTTGTTCCCTGCATTCTGCAAAAATATCAAAAGCAGCCAAGGCCATTCTGTCAATGTCACAATCGAGCGTATCGAGCATCTGGAGCAGAGGCTGAGTTGCCTTATCACCTGACAAAACATGTTTCACTACCCACTTCAACTCGAGAAAGGGTGCCATTGCCTGGGACGGCGTGAAATCTTGTACCGCACGAATTCGAACGACCTGATCCAATGGTTTGAGGTAGGCCTGTTGCTCTGCGTTGTTCAGCAGAAGTTCTAGAAGAGCGGTGAAGCCATTAGCAATATTGACACCAACCGGATTGGCAAACGGATCTTTAGATTTTTTAAAAAAGCCCGGTGCAGTATAACTGTCGAGAGTTCTTTCTATCCATAAGGAAAGTATCTCTTTTTTCTTATTTGATAGCGCTTCGATCAGTTCCATTGGTTTTGAATAATAGTTGGCTTCTCAGCCCTAAAGGTTATGCCCTTGATAAAAATGCAGTTAATTCAGCACATCAGTAATCATATATTCATTAAAAAAATGAATGGTGATTCATGCAACGCATGCTCTAGCACGATTGGAAATTTGTTTCAAGCTAAAAATTTATTGCGATAATCCTACTGAAGCATCACCCTTGATGGCGTCCTTCATCAAAAACAAGGCGACCTGGACAAACGGATCAGTGGCCAGTGTTTCCTCCAGCTTTTTACCCTTACTCGGCTTGACTTCTTCGTCTGTCTCATCTTGTATGATCCCGGCAGACAGCGCTTCCTTGCGAGTGGCATCGAGGTCCTGGCGGTACTGCCACATCCCGTCCAGGAAAACCGCGATTATGGTCTGTTCGCTCCGGGCTTTGGCCTTACCGGTCTCTTCTTTTATCTTCTTGAACAGCGCATTTCCTTCTACCCATTGTTTTCCATCCTGCTGCACCTTATACGCATCAAAATGGGCGCCCCGCCACTGGGTATAGGCGACACTTTGGACCTGATCCCAAGGAAGGGAATAGTCCATAAATTTCTCGCCGCTTTCTAGATAATCAAACATGGATGGAACAACAAGATTAGGTTCAACCCCTTTGTATTGGGTCGAGCCACCGTTGATTCGATAAAATTTCTGTATTGTCAGCTTCAGGGCTCCAAGATCATCATATTTCTGTAACTGCAGCAAAGGCAAATTCTTGTTCATATCCATCATCGCCTGAACGGTTCCTTTGCCATGGGTGTGCTCGCCACCGATAATGAAAGCACGCTTATAATCCTGTAGGGCCGCAGCAAGAATTTCCGAGGCGGATGCACTGAATTGGTTCACCAGAATAATCAATGGACCGTCATAGGCGACATCAGGATCGTCATCCTCAAGGACCTTAATGGTTCCCTGTGAATCTTTAACCTGAACCACCGGCCCCCCAGGAAGGAACAAGCCTGAGATTTTAACCGCATCGGTCAACGCGCCGCCGCCATTGTTACGAAGGTCAAGTATAAGGCCATTGATCTTCTGTTTTTTCAGCTTGATAAGTTCAGCTAAAGTGTCATCAGTGACATTTCTGCTGCTTTTGCCATCGTTTTGCGCAGCAAAATCACGATAGAAGCTCGGGATGCGCAGGTAGCCGATAACACTATTTTTTTCTGTTTTCAGGACGGAAGACTTCACATAGGTTTCTTCAATTTGCACCACATCCCGGATAATCTGAATAGTGCGCTTGGAACCATCTGGTTTTTGTATGGTCAAACGTACCGCTGAACCTTTTGGACCACGAATGTAACTGACCGCTTCACGAATCCGCATCTCAGAGATATCGGTGAGTTCGCCATTTTTTTCGGCAACGGCCAGAATGATATCTCCAGCCTGCAACTGTCCTTGTTTTTCAGCCGCACTACCCGGAATAATGTTGATTACCTTGATCAGCCCTTCATCTTCACGGAGGACGGCGCCGATCCCCTCCAGAGAACCACTCATCTGAATATCGAAATCCTCCTTTGAGGCGGGAGCCATATAATCACTATGCGGATCAAAGGCCCGGGCAACCGCATCAAAATAACGGTCGAAATGATCCTGCCTGGATTGCTGCAGTAATCGGTTAAGGGCGCGGTGCGAACTTTGACGGACCTTATTGACCGCCTCTTTCAGTTCCGTCGCATGATGGTCGATTGAGATATCCTTGAGGCCTTCAGGTTGTTGTTTGCGCTTGGCACCGAGAGCCTCAAAATAAGAATCAAGCACTTGCATTTTCAAAGACAAACGCCACCGCTCCCGCAGTTTCTCCATATTCTCCGCGAAATCTAGTTTTTTGGGCTCAATTTCCAGGTACTCCTTGTTTTCGAAATCAAATCCCTGGTCAAGAATGGGATCGATCAGTTTTTCAACCTGTCGAATACGGTCATTGAGCAAATCCATCCCGGCATCGGCAAGGACAATGCTGCCCCTTGTCAATTCATCATCAATATGCGTTGCAAAGGCATTGAGTTGCTTAACATCGACCAGAAGAAGAAATCGTTTTCTGGGATCAAGCTGACGGAGGTACAGGTCAAAAGCCTTGCGCGAAAGGTTGTCATCCAAAGGTTGATGGCTGAAATGTTGCGCGGGGAGCTGACGACTGAGCATGAGGGCTATCAGCCGATTGCGGTCTTCATTAAACGCATCAGCGGTTGCCTTCTTGGCCAGACAATGGGTTGTTAAGGACAACAGGAGCAACACGCATGTCGCAATCGCGAGCAGCGAACGTCGTATCGTGTACAGAGAGGAATTTCGTGTCATAGTGATCGGGTTTGGCTCCCGGAATGGGCGAAGGCTTGTAGTCATTCGGTGATCAGTAACCGAAAAGACCGTGAATTAATAAGGGCTGACGATCTTATCGGCGTTGGTCATAGAATTCATGATATCGTACATATTGGAAATCTGCCCCACTTTGATCGCGGATTTCAATTTAAAATAGTCAAGGCACGTACCGCAGGCGAGGATTTCAACCCCTTGAGTCTGCAAATATTTCAAGGCTTCGAGTGCACCTGATTCAGTCGCTACCTGCTTGACCCCGCTGTTATAAAAAATGATTTTTTCAGGCAAAGGCTGGATATCTTTGATCGTCTGAATATAGGTTTGCAAGAGAGCCCAACCCAATTCGTCATCACCGCGCCCCATGGAATCGGAGGAGATAACATACACCAATCGCAATTTTTTAGGAATTTCACAACAATTTTCATACTGCTCAGGCAAGTTGAACGTTTGAGGAGCGACTACAGTAATCGTAATCCTGAAATGCCCGTGCTGCAGCGCGGTAATATCTACCTGGTGCCCCTGATTCTGGGCATAGCGAACGACATTATTCCGGGAGGCTTCGTTATCGACGAGTACATCGATCAAGTCAGCCCCTTGTTCAAGGGTTTCTTTGGTCCGCAAAACAGGTTGAGGACACGGGAGTCCGATACAATCGAGTGTTACCTGTGCCATGTTTTTCTCCTTTTTGGGAACACCCGGTTCGCAGAACCAGGAATAAAGCTCTACAAGATGATTTCCTGGCCTTCGCGGGCAAAAAAGATCTGCATGGAGTCTGTATCCTTAGAGGTACAGTAGATGTTAGCCATTGCATCGATTTGATCGTCGGTACGTTCCGGGTCATGATGAAAGAGTGCCAGCCGTTTAACCCCCGCTCTTCTAGCGGTGGCAATAGCCTCTTCGATGGGACTATGTCCCCACCCGACCTTGCCCTTCTCATATTCGTGCCTGGTGTACTGGGAATCATGGACCAGCAGATCAGCTCCTGTAAAAAAATTCTCCAATACCTGATTCTGCTCGCGAGCAGCTTCTTCTCCTTCGAGAGCCATGAGTTCGTCGTAGGAGGGGTCGTTCGGATCCGTCACAAAAAGATTACGAAAGGGCTCGGTATCATAAGCGGTACAGAAGACCGCTCCCCGGAACGTGAAGCGGTATCCCAAGGCGGTAATCGGATGATTGATAATCGTTGTCGACAGGATAATACCGTCGCCCAGATCAATTTTTGGTTCTTCCTTCAAACGACAATATTCGATCTTGCCAGCCAATTCACCCATATTGACCGGGAAATACCGGTATTTCATCTGGCCGCCGACCACTGCCTCCAGAGGTTCATCTTCGTAGGTGACCGGCCCGAAAACCTTGATCACCGTACCTGGAATATACATAGGCACAAAAAAAGGAAAGCCCATGATATGGTCCCAGTGGGTGTGGGACAGATAAATCTCGGTAGCAATGGGCCCTTTGGGTAAATCGTTTGCCAGCATGAAGTTGGCCAGATCGCGAATGCCAGACCCAGCGTCGATGATAATGTGACGATTAACCTCTGGAAAACGCAGTTCGATGCAGGCCGTATTGCCCCCATATTTCATGGTCTTCGGCCCCGGACAGGGGATGGAGCCCCGCACTCCCCAAAACTTAACCTGTATCATCCCGCCCTACCTGTTATTGCGGTGAAATGCTCACCGATTAGATTTGCAGAAAGATCTCAGCCTTTTTTATTTCAGCATCGACCGCTTCAGACAGATTGACAATGGCACTCCACTCCAATTCACACATCTCAAGAAGCGGTACCAGTTGCTCTTCATCAGGAAAACGGTTGCCTGCATAGCCTATATCAAAAAGACAGATATAAAAATCAGCTAGGGCAACAGTGGCGACCAGCGCCTGATTTTCGGGAGCAGCAAGCATCGGAGAATGGTGGTGACAAATGGCATCGGTAATGACAGCATTCAGTTTCCATTTGGAGGCAATCATATACCCGACTTCCTCATGGTCGATTTCCATAACGCGCTGTTCGAGATGAATAAGCGGTTCCTGGGTGGTCTTAACATGAACGAGAACATCGGTGTACTCATCACCAAAGGGTATTTTACCGAGATCATGCAACAACCCGGCAACAAAATATTCTTCCCTATCAGCTAAGGGCATACCACGCTCAACGGCCAGCAACTTGGCCATGACCCCGACACCGATGGAATGTGCCCAGAAGTCCTTAATGGGAAGGGCTTTGGATTTTTTCGCCTGGCCGACACTTCTGATGATCGCCGTTGATAAGGCAAGGTTTTTAACCGTGTTCAGCCCCAGCATGATGATGGCCCTGGTCAGGGAAGTGACCTTATTAACAAGGGAGTAATAGGCTGAGTTGATTAACTTGAGTACTTGACCGGTTAATACCGGGTCCAGCGATATAACCTTGTTTAGATCGTTGGGTGCGGTGTCCGTTCTGCTGCAGATCTCCAAAACCTTGCTGACCGTGGTGGAGAGACTTGGCATTTTATCAACAAAAACATGGATTTTATCCAGTTTTGCCTTTCGTTCTCGTTCACTCATAAGGGTTTCTGCAGGGACGAGTATAAGGGGGTCAGCTCGGCATCTGCCGATTTCAGGTTAACTGATTATAATAAATGAAGGTCTGATACAGGTCAAGCGGACGGTGTTTTTTTTGCACTGCCGCTCAGCAGCCGTGTTTGATCAGAAAATCACGGATGACCTCCTCCATAAGATGCAGCTGTGTATCTCCAGTTTCGTTGATTCGCATCCACACGCAGCGCTGGAAGGCGCGATAAAGATCTTCGGGAATCAATAATTTCACCTCAACAAGATGAGCTACAGGGTCCGATTGCTCACTATCCAAGGCATTCATGGAAAGAAACCACATCTCTATAACGCAAACCTGAACCTCCGAAAATGTCAAGAGCCGAACCCACGGTAACATCAATGCGCCCCTGCCCGACCGTATGGATAAGCTCAAGATCAGACACCGATGCAATGCCTCCAGCATAGGTGGTGGGAACCGGAACACTGACAGCCAACAATTCGAGTAATCGTGTATCGATGCCCATACATTTGCCTTCGACATCGACGGCGTGCACAAGGAACTCGTCACAATACGCCGCAAGTTCATCGAGAATTGTCTCGCTGATCCTCAGCTTGGTGAATTTCTGCCAGCGATCGGTGACCACGTAATAGCCGTCACCTCGCCAGCGGCAACTGAGATCGAGTACCAGACGATTTTTTCCGACCAGGCGGTTAAGATCACGCAACCGGTCCCAATCAATTAAACCATCGTGAAAAACATGTGAAGTAACGACAAGATGGGAAGCGCCACGATCAAGCCACAAAGGAGCATTAGCACTGGTGATGCCGCCACCCAGCTGCATGCCTCCGGGCCAGGCTGACAGCGCGTCAAGAGCGGCAGCTTCGTTGCCAGCACCGAGCATAATAATATGGCCACCAGTCAGGTTGTCCTGGCGGTACATCGTGGAATAATAAGAAGGGGGGAACACTGAGGAGAAATTCGTCTGCAGAGCGACGCCAGTGCCCTGAAGAGTGGAGCCGACTATCTGTTTTACTCTGCCGTCATGTAAGTCGATACAGGGCCGGAATCGCATAATACGGATAATCTCAGGAATAGAGGGGCTCGTGGCGGTCAGCCGACAAACCCCTCACCAACCTAGAATAGGTTACATTTCCTTGACCATCATGGTGGTAGGATCCAGGCGTAAGCCCTTGCCGCCCTCCACCTGTGCGCCGTAATTACGGATGATGTCGAGCTGAATGGTAGCATCGCGTTCCGGTTTCAACAGGATAATCGTATCGAAAAGGTCATCAATCTCATGGCAGGGTGCCGGCACGCCGGTAGGCGAGACGCGGGTATCGTCACGGTGGCAAATGGCGGAAAACCATGCCTGCATATTCATGCTTTCCGTAAGATTTTTGATGTCTTCTAGAGCCTCGCGATCAGTCGCTTCAAAATCGAAGCCGTCGACGATCAAACAATTTGGCCTAAATATATCCTGGAGTACAAGATCATTGAGCCGCTCTTCCAGTCTGGATCTGGTGAAAGCTGCAACCTTAAAGGTCATGATCATTCTGTGACGCGCCACCATATCGATGAGTTCGTGCGGCCGGGTGACGCTGTGCTCCTGAAGGATGAGCTGCAAGATGTCCCCATACCAGGTCTTTGTTTTTTCAATGGATTCTCCAATGCTGACATGGATAACCCGTTTGCCCCGCAAAATAGCGTCTAAGGCTATCTGCACCAGCAACGCAGTCTTGCCGAGGCCCGCACGGGCCATGACCAAACCCATCTGGTTATTTTCCTTGCCTATATTCAGAACCCTGAGCGGATTCTGCTGTACCAGTGGTTCATATCCCATAATTCCACCTCGTAACGATTAATTCTCTCATTCAAGCCACTCTACACTACATGACAGCCAGCAGGTCTACTACGCTTCCTTTTTCTGCGCTTCAAAGGCCTTGATCAATTCTTCAGCCACGCTTTTCGGAACCTGTTTGTACGTCGCAAACTCCATGGTGAACTCGGCCTTACCCTGGGTCAGGGAACGGAGGGTCGTTGAATACCCGAACATCTCAGCAAGCGGCATTTCTGCCTCAACAACAGTATAACTCCCTTCTTCAAAGGTGCCAACAATGACACCCCGACGTTGGTTGAGACTCCCCATCACCCCACCTTGGAATTCGGAAGGCCCTTCCACCGCCACCTTCATAATCGGCTCCATGATGACCGGGCCGGCTTTACTGTAGCCCTGTTTGAAGCCGCCGATGGATGCCAGCTGGAAGGCGATGTCCGATGAATCAACGGCATGAAAACTACCGTCATTGATGGTCACCCGGACGCCGGTAATCGGTGCGCCGGTGAGCGTACCCTTGACCATCGATTTCTGAAAGCCCTTGTCACAGGAGCTGATATACTCTCTGGGGATGACACCGCCGACGATATCGTCGACAAATTCATATTCGCCCTCTTCCAGCGGTTCAAGGAAACCGCCGACACGCCCGAACTGACCGGAACCGCCGGTCTGTTTCTTGTGAATATAATTAAAATCGGCCCGCTGAGTGATGGTTTCACGATAGGCGACCTGCGGTGCCCCGACTTCGACCTCAGCATTGTATTCCCGCTTCATCCGTTCGATATAGACCTCGAGATGCAGCTCCCCCATACCGGAGATAATGGTTTCACTGGTTTCGTGATCGACAAAGGTTTTGAAGGTGGGATCTTCCTTGGTGAATCGGTTGAGCGCCTTGGACATATTTATCTGCGACTTATTGTCCACCGGCTTGATTGCCAAAGAAATAACCGGCGCCGGAACGTGCATCGAACTCATGGACCAGTTGGCACCGCCGCCGCAAAAGGTATCACCGGAGGCGCAATCAATGCCGAACAACGCCACAATATCGCCGGAACCGGCACCATCGATTTCTTCCATCTCGTTGGCGTGCATACGCACCAATCGACCGATTTTTGCCTTTTTCCCGGTACGGCTGTTAACAATGGTATCGCCTTTCTGAATCACACCCTGGTAGGTACGAATATAGGTCAGCTGCCCGTAACGACCGTCCTCAAGCTTAAAAGCCAGGGCCACCAGCGGATCTTCAGGATTGTTACTGACAACGACCTCGGCCTCGTCTTTTTCGAGATCCAAAGCCGTATTTTCAACGTCGGTCGGACAGGGGAGATAGGCATTGACGGCGTCGAGCAGCAACTGAACGCCTTTATTCTTATAGGCGGAGCCAATCATGACCGGTGTCAATTCCAGGCTCAAGGTCCCCCGACGGATAGCGTCCTGGATCATGGCTTCGGGAATCTCGGCTTCTTCAAGCATCGACTCCATCAGTTCATCCGAAAACATGGAGACGGCATCAAGCAGTTCTTCTCGCTTTGCCTCGGCATCATCCCGCAGATGAGCTGGAATCTCGTCGATACGAATAGTTTCGCCCTGATCGCCGTCGAAATAGACAGCCTTCATGCGGACCAAATCAATGATACCCTCGAGATCGCTCTCCAGACCGATAGGCAGCTGGATCATCACCGCATTTTGGTCGAGCTTATCGCGGAGTTGCTGGGCGACGCGAAAAGGATTGGCACCTGTGCGATCACATTTATTGATAAAAGCAATCCGAGGCACTTTGTAACGGGTCATCTGCCTGTTCACGGTGATGGATTGCGACTGAACACCACCGACCGAACACAGGACAAGAACCGCGCCGTCAAGCACCCGAAGAGCTCGCTCAACCTCAATGGTGAAATCGACATGGCCGGGAGTATCGATGATATTTACATCATAGTCCTTCCAGGAGCAATAGGTGGCTGCGGACTGGATAGTGATGCCACGCTCTTTTTCAAGTTCCATGGAATCCATGGTCGCGCCGACACCATCCTTACCCCGCACCTCGTGGATGGCATGAATCCGTTGGGTGTAAAACAGAATTCGTTCCGTCAGCGTGGTCTTACCCGAATCGATATGAGCACTGATTCCAATATTACGTACTTTCTTAAGATCTTTTTTCATCACACGTTCCTCAATTCCCACCTACAAATCGCTTATTTCTTTTTTGCACAATAGAGTGGAGCCGTAAACAATATAAAAATAAAAAAAGGAGTTACAGCTGGTTCTGCAACTCCATACTTAATGCGCTGGTGGTGCTCGCCAAGGTGGGGGGCGGGGGAGAACCCTCGATCACTCAAAAAACGTTCACCCGCATTCCCGTTCACTGCCACTCAAAGGGAGCGTTCACCTTATATTTTGAATAAATCGCATTTTATAATACAAGCCCGCAGGCAAGTAAAGCATTTTTTATGCTATAAGTCCCGGGAAGAAGCGAAAGACAAACCTTTTCCACGGCAGAGCCCTTGCAGGGGTGCGCGACCCAGTGCGCCAACCTGTACGAAGATCTACAAAAAAGAAAAATGAACGACAATAACCTACTTTTTTGTCGTGCTTGAAAAATAAAACCGCGGCGCAATAAAATGGTATCTATGCGTAACTCCATCACCTCGCCCCTACTGTTCCCCACTCTCAAAAGTGGCCCTTCTTTTGCTTAGTTATCACTATGCAGTCCATGCTGGTGCTCGTACTTCTGATTCCCGGAACAAGGCAAGCGATCGGTAAAAATGAAAACGACGGAGACGGTCATGTCAAAAGAAAAGGTAGAAGAACTGTTGATTGCCGGTGGCGCTGACGAGAACATCCGCAGAAAATACGATGCACTGAAAACCAAGGAGGATTTTGTGGCCTTAGCCCATACGGATGGGTATGTTTTTTCAATACAGGATCTCGATAATGTGTTGCGAGAATCGGGGGATGCCTTCGAATCCTTCGGCAATCCTCCCAAGCGAGTTATCTGGTGGCATTAACCGGCCGTGCCACCGTCACCCCCTATGAATTAAGCATAGCGAAGAATCTTCTATTGATGGCCAGGTCACCTGCTCACGCAAGATGAAAAAGATACGGTCTGGCTCATTACGGGGTATCAACAAACAGCTGCGTGCTGTAATCCTTAACCGGTAATCGAGTCAGCACTTTATTTGAACGGGGCAACCTTTCGACATATTGGAGAAAAGCTTCCGCATAATCCAAGCCAACCTCCACCCGGCGTTCACCCGTGATATTTTTCAGCGAGGTGTACGAATCGTTGCCATCGGCGAGAAAGGAGATAGTGACAACCTTGTAGGTTTTGCTGAGATCAAAGGGTTGGTATGAACCATCCGCAGCCCTGATTTCTAGATGCGAAAAACGTGAGCCTTTGGGTTTGTTCAGATCCAGGTTCCAGCGCAAACCGCCGGTGTACGGATAACAGCCTGTATTGAGTGAAGGCCCGACCACCCCCTCAACCGCATCCTCCAGAGCTGCCTTGACTTCAACTCCGGTTGCATTGAGCTGAATAAGCGTATTTTTGAAAGGGAGCACACTATATATATCTTTTACCGTGATCTTGCCTGGCGGTAGATCGATCCGCACACCACCACCGTTTTGAATCGACAGATCAGCATTGAAGTAGGTTTTCCCCTGTTGCAGGAAGGCTTCAGCAATGATCTGCTGGATATCGCCGCCGTGCGCATTAACGGCCTCGTTTTTATTGCAGAGATCGCCCAGAACTGAACGGGAGGCATCACGTTGGCTGCCCGGCACCCTACGCAGGCAAAGATTGTCGTTCGTGGTTGCGACGACCGTTGAGCCCATCGCTTCTTTTTGCTTTTTATAAGGGGTAAGGAGGGCAGTGGCTGTGGCGTCAGGGGCAGTAATACGCAAGAATTTGCTGGCGGCAATATCAGCACGGATTGCGGTCATCTCACCTGCGGTAAGAAGAGATGCATCAGGGCGGCTGAAGTTGTCGCCGATTAAGACCCACGGAGTGCCGGAGCAATGGGTGACATCACCATCTTTGTCAAAACTGACCTTAGTCTCACCCACCACATACCCATATTGCCATGCTTGCACAATACACACTGGTTTGCCATCTTTATCGGTGCTTTGGGTCGGATAGGGCCCTTCAGGTGAAATGCCGTAACTTTTCAGCGCCTCCGGGCCGAGCAGCGTGTGGGAATCTGCCCCCACTACCACATCGACCCCGCTGAGTTTTTGCACCAAGGCTTTGTCCGCTGCATAGCCGATATGGGTGGAAAGAATGATCTTATTGATGCCTTGCGCCTTTAAATGGTCTATTTCCGCCTGTGCCGCAGTGGCTTCATCTATAAAGGTGGTGTCGCTGTTGGGGCGGGAAGAGTTTTTAGTCTTGCCGGCCACAATCAGACCGATTACCCCGATTTTCTGACCACTGCGTTCAATAACCACCGAGGGTTGAACCGTTTCCGGGGCGACCATGCCATACATGGGCGAACTGGGCCCGAATCTGACGTTGGCGCTAAGGATCGAGGTTTTGCAAGTGCCCGCATGCAGGAAGCCCATGAGTTTTTTCACACCAGCGTCTGCGTTGTCAAATTCATGATTACCAAGGTTAAAGGTATCGAAACAGACCGTGTTCATCATATCTGCATCCGCCAGGCCTTCGTTCAAGGTGTAATACAAATCTCCGGTACTGGCATCACCACTATGAATTTTGAGCACATTGCGAGCGTCCTTTTCCAGCTCTTTAATGGCAGCGGTTATACGCGGAAAGCCTCCGCGCTCTACAATGATAGCCTCACGCTTATCGGCACCAGTGGCGAGTTGGAACGTGGCGTTTTCTGCGTCGAGATGCGAATGATGGTCGTTGATGTGCAACAAGGTCAGTTCCATCGGTTCAGACACAGTAATCGCTGCGTCAGAACCACTCGTCCCCGCGCAGCCGTCCCCTGAGATCAGGGAGGTCAGGCTCAGGATGAACACCAGGGTCTTAAGATTCATAACCTCTCCGTGTGTTGAATTATATTCAAGAGTATCGTTTATATTGTAGCCTCAGGTTTCCCAACGAACCTCATGCTCCCGAGGAATCTATCAAAAGAGTGCAAATCCGTATTGAACACGCGACCTGACCGGATCCAAACCAGACATCAGACAACATATTGGTCTTGTTGAAAATAGCTCCTCATATACGGGATATACTTTTTCCTGGCCAGTGCCGTCAATAAAACGTTCTTGAATTTTATAGCCCTTTCGGGTAGCCTTGCTAAAATTTTTTCAACCTTGCCCTCTACTTACAAGGACTCTTGTGGCAAAATACACTCAGCAGACGCCAAAATCAGGGTTACGGGAGAATATTGAAGCAATTATCATTGCTGTTCTGCTCGCCCTTGTCATCCGGACATTCATTATCCAAGCCTTCAAAATCCCTTCCGGTTCGATGTTGCCAACGCTCCAGATCGGCGACCATATCCTGGTCAGTAAATTTATCTATGGGGTAAAAATACCGATCACCGGAGCGACACTGATACCGATCTCTGATCCCAAACCTAACGATATCGTGGTGTTTCAATTTCCCAAAAACCCGGAACTGGATTACATCAAAAGAGTCATCGCCATTGCAGGTGATATCGTCGAAATCCGGGATAAAAAAATATCTATCAACGGCAAACCCTTTATAGATACCCACGGAGTCTACAAAGACCCCCTTATTCTCCCGGCCGCTGCTGCTCCGCGTGATAACTTTGGGCCGGTGACGGTACCGGCGGGCAAAATCTTTGTCATGGGAGACAACCGGGACAATTCCTATGACGGCCGGTTCTGGGGTTTTGTCGACCTCAAGGCCGTCCGGGGTAAAGCCTGGGCCATCTACTGGTCGTGGGATGTGCAGCAACCCTTGTTCTCACTGGACCGACTTCGCTCCATCCGCTGGGGTCGGCTTGGAGATATCGTTCATTGACCACCGGAGGCACCATGGCTACCGGCTCTACTTTTTCTCATCACCACATTCTGGGTATTGAACAGCTCTCAACGGAAGACATTTCATATATCCTCAGCACTGCGGATTCTTTCAAGGAGATTTCGGCTCGACCCATCAAAAAAGTGCCGACCCTGCGCGGCCACACCATCATCAACCTTTTCTTCGAGCCCTCGACCCGGACCCGACTCTCCTTTGAAGTCGCTGCCAAACGGATGAGTGCCGATACCTTCAATATCAGCCCCTCCACCAGCAGCACCACCAAAGGGGAAACCCTCATCGACACCGCCAGGAATATCTCGGCGATGCATCCGGACATCATCATCATCCGCCATTCCTGTTCTGGTGCGCCGCATCTGCTCAGTCGATACGTCGATGCCGCCGTGATCAACGCCGGTGACGGCGCCCATGAGCATCCCTCCCAGGGCTTGCTCGACCTCCTCACCGTCAAGGAACACCGGGGTACTTTAAGTGGGTTGAAGATCGCCATCATTGGCGACATTTCCCACAGTCGGGTGGCGCACTCCGATATCGTCGGGTTCACCAAGATGGGATCCGAGGTCTTTGTGTACGGACCCTCTACCCTGATCCCCAAGGGCATCGACCAGCTGGGCGCCGTGGTCTGCACCTCGCTTTCGCAGGCGGTTCGCGATGCGGATGTGGTGATGACGCTCCGTATCCAGAAAGAGCGACAGGATGACCCGCTCCTGCCGTCCCTGCGCGAATATTCCCGGGAGTTCGGGATTTCTCGCTCGGTGTTGGCACTCGCCCGTCCGGACGCCCTAGTTATGCATCCCGGCCCGGTCAACCGGGGCGTGGAATTGAACCCCGACGTTGCCGATGGTCCACAATCCGTTATTCTCGATCAGGTAACCAATGGGGTGGCGGTGCGTATGGCCCTCCTTTACCTGGTCATGGGGAACATGTAATGCGTCTTTTATCCGTATCACCCTACCGACCCTCCCGTTCATTTTCCGAGACACACCGCCGATGAATACGACCTGGCGAATAATAAACGGCCGGATAATTGATCCGATCAACCAAACCGATCAGGTCAGAGATCTCCTCATCATCAACGGGCGCATCGCCGAGCCCGACCAGACCGTAGCGCCGGATGTGCCGGAGATTGACGCCGCAGGCTGCTGGGTCGTGCCGGGATTGACCGATATGCATGTCCACCTCCGCGAGCCCGGCGAGGAATTCAAGGAGGATATCCTCTCAGGCGCACGCGCGGCAGCTGCCGGCGGCTTTACGGGTGTCGCCTGCATGCCCAACACCCAGCCGGTCAACGATTGCAAGGCCGTAACCGCTCTGATTCTCGCCCAAGCCGCCCAGGCCGCTGTCCGGGTCTATCCCGTGGGAGCCATCAGTAAAGGCCTTGAGGGGCTTCAGTTGGCCGAATTCGGCGAGATGCAGGCCGCAGGCGCGGTAGCCGTCTCCGATGATGGGCGCCCGGTCCGCGACAGCCAGTTGATGCGCCGCGCCCTGGAATACGCCAGCGATTTCGGCCTGACAGTGATAGCGCACAGTGAAGAACCGAGCTTAAGCAAAGGTGTGATGAACGAGGGTGCGATGTCGACCCGACTCGGCTTGAAGGGCATCCCCACCGCCGCCGAATCAATCATGGTCTACCGAGAGATAGCCTTGGCCGAATTCACCGGCACCAAGGTCCATATTGCCCATGTAAGTACAGCCATGTCCCTTGACCTGATCCGGTCGGCAAAGGCGCGTGGCGTTCGGGTTACCGCCGAAACCGCGCCCCATTACTTCACCCTGACCGATGAGGCGGTAGCCGACTATGACACCAATGTAAAAATGAACCCGCCGCTGCGCTCGGCCGCGGATCGGGAGGCGATCAAACTGGCCCTGGCAGACGGCACGCTGGACGCCATTGCCACGGATCACGCCCCCCATTCCATCCTGGAAAAAGAATTGGAATTTGATACCGCGGCCAACGGCATCATCGGCCTGGAAACAGCTCTCCCCTTGACGCTGGCCCTGGTACGCGACCAGGTGATCGATGCCAGGAGGCTCGTGGAGCTACTGGCCGTCAATCCACCAGCCATTCTCGGTATCCCTGGTGGAACGTTACGTCCCGGAGCCGCAGCCGATGTTACCCTCATCGATCCGAAACGCGAGTTTCTCTATAGCGAAGAGCAGGTGGTTTCCAAAAGTCGCAATACCCCTTTTCTCGGTTGGCAGCTGCAAGGCCGAGCCGTGCTCACCATGGTCGGCGGCGAGATCAGGTATACACTGTTGGGTTGACCCGAGTCCGTCTACCGGCAAAAAGCCTCGGTCACATATCCTACCGGGTCGACGAGCCCGGCATCGCGGAATCCTTGTTGCCTGAGCCTGCAGGCATCACAACGACCACAGGCCAAATCTCCTACAGGATCGTAGCAACTGTGGGTCAGGCTGTAGTCCACTCCCAACTCTTTTCCCTGAAGAATAATCTCTTTTTTGCTCATTTGCAGGAGCGGCGCATGGAAACGAAAGGGTCTGCCCGTTACGCCCGCCTTGGTGCCGAGATTGGCCATCTGCTCGAACGCTTTCAAAAATTCCGGCCGGCAGTCCGGATACCCGCTGTAATCGACCGCGTTTATTCCCAAAAAAATATCGGCAACCCCCAACACCTCAGCCCAGGACAGGGCATGGGCCAGAAAAAGGATATTACGGCCGGGGACATAGGTTGTCGGGATCTCCTTATCCATAGCACTAAAGGGGCGATCTTTGGGGACCTCCAGTTCAGTGGTCAGGGCCGAGCCGCCGATGGCATCAAGATCGACCCGCAGAATCAAATGCCGCTCTACAGCGTAGTGCTTGCAAATCCGACGGGCACGATCCACCTCAATGGCCTGACGCTGGCCGTATTGAAAGCTGAGGCAGTTGCAGGTAAATCCTTGGGATTCGGCAAGAGCCAGCACCGTGGTAGAATCAAGGCCACCACTCAATAACACAACCGCTTGTTTCTCTTTCATATCGAAGCTATCCGTTGTTTATTGCATAAATAAGGTATTTTTTTGGAGGGATATGAGGCAAAAAATTCGCCTATTAAGCCAGAAGCTGTCCGCCTCGTTTGCCCGTGCCTGGATGACGGAGGTTGGTCACGACATGGCAGATAACGCGATCTGAACAATAAAAGATAGAGCACCTTTTTTTTACAGAAAAAGAGAGGGGAAATGTAGCGACCGTCCTGCGTGATCGTGGTACTTTTTGCTCAAACTATCTATCTTTACAACATTTTCAATAATGCATATAACTAGATGTTTTAGCACGGCAGGGAGGGCTTTTTGCGCGACCAACAAGTTATACTTTCAGCCCTATCTTTTTTTTGCTACAATAGTGCTATTCTTATAAAAAATACTATTTTCCCTGCCGGAAAGTCGGGGGCGCAAGACGCCATCTTTCTCGGCATATAACAATTTCCCACCCATAATCCAACCGTAAAGGAGAAATCCCTAATGAAACTCGGACTCAATGGCCTTGGACGCATTGGTAAATTATCGTTGTGGCACCATGTCTCCCGCCAGTTCTTTTCTGAAATCATCGTCAATCTGGGAAGAAATGTCGGTTCAGGACTCGAAGACATTGCAGCAGCCATTGAGAAGGATTCCACCTACGGTCGACTCAGCCTCTATCTGCATGGATACAAAGGGGGGAGGGTGATTGAAAACCTGAACGAGGCCAACGGCACCATGACCATCAACGGTATCCCAGTAACCTTTCTCCGCAAGGCAAGAAATCCCAAGGATATTGATTGGCAGGGTAATCAGGTGCGGCTGGTAGTGGATACTACCGGCGCCTTCAAGGATCCGACCGCTGACGCATCCGAGGGAAAAGGCTCGGTGCGCGGGCATCTGCAAGCGGGTGCTGAAAAGGTTATGGTCTCCGCCCCATTCAAAATTCAAGCTAAGGGACTGGAGATGCCAGATGATGCGGTGACCACCGTCATGGGAATCAATGACGACGATTACGATCCGGTCCGGCACAACATCATTTCCGCGGCCTCCTGCACCACCACCTGTCTGTCTTATATGATCAAACCGCTGCTTGACCATTTCGGCGCAGGCAGAATGCTCTCCGCCTCGATGGTCACGGTGCATGCAGCCACCGGCAGCCAACAGGTGCTGGACCGGTTACCGGGTACCGGAGCAACGGATCTGCGTAAGAACCGTTCCATTCTCAACAATATTATTCTAACGACCACCGGAGCGGCTAAGGCGCTGGGACTGGTGATCCCGGAAATGAAATCCATCGGTTTTATCGCCGAGTCCGTGCGCATTCCGACCTCCTCCGGCTCCCTGATAGTGCTGGTGCTTAACCTGCAGGATGAACTGGACAATCCGGTCAAGCGCACCCTGCTCAATTCGATCTATGAAGAGTACGCAAAAACCAATCAGTACCTGATCTATTCGGCGGAACAGAATGTCTCCTCCGATATCCTTGGCATGCCCAAGGCCGCAGTGGTGATCGAATCCACGGAAACCCACACACGAACCGCCTCCATCCGGGTCAACCTGCAGAATCTGAAAAATTTTAAATTTGAAGCCGGCTCCATTCCACCTATCCTGGAAGTACCGCTCACCCAGGCGGTAATTTACGGCTGGTATGACAACGAGTTGGGCAGTTATACCAATATGCTCGGAGAGTTGACCGTCTCCGTGGCCGAACGCATGGTGTGAGAATCCGGCCATTACAGGCCGCTGACCTCTCCGAGGTACGGCGCATCGAGCAGCAGGTCATGACCGACCCCTGGAACGAGGAACTGCTCTTGGCGGAATTTGAGGTCACCAATGGGGTAAGCCTAGTAGCTGAGGAGGATAACCAGATCTGGGGCTATGCCTTTTTCAGGATCTGTGCCCCGGAGAGCGAATTGCTCCGACTGGCCGTTGCCGGGGACCGGAGGCGTAAGGGGGCGGGCCAGGCCCTTTTGGATCACGCGTTGCGCGACTTTACCGGGCAAGGCTATACCTCCTGTTTTCTTGAGGTCCGCTGCTCCAATGAGGAAGCGCGCCGTCTATATATGAAAGCCGGCTTCCTCCAGGTGGGGATTCGCAAGAAATACTACCATCAACCGGTCGAAGACGCCCTGCAACTATGCAAGGATCTGAACGACCCCAGAAGAGGGAATCCATGAAAATATTACGAGATATTATCCTGGCTGGCAAAAAGGTACTGGTACGCGTGGATTTCAATGTACCCATGAATGAAAACGGCGAGATTACCGATGACCTGCGGATCAAAACCGTCCTCCCTACCCTGCAGTATCTGGTCGCCCAAAAGGCTCGGGTGATTCTCTGCACCCACATGGGGCGGCCCAAGGGACAGCGGGTGGAAAAATATTCACTGGCCCCAGTGTCGGCCTATACCGCCAAGCTGTTAGGCCAGTCGGTACCGCTCGCCCCCGATTGTATCGGACCGGAAGTGGCAGCCTTGGTGGACGGCTTGAAAGACGGCGAGATCCTCATGCTGGAAAATCTTCGCTTCCATCCCCAGGAGGAAAAGAATGATCCGGAGTTTTCACGGCAACTGGCCGCTGTGGCCGATATCTATGTCAATGACGCCTTTGCTGTTTCCCATCGCGCCCACGCCTCGGTGGTAGGGGTTACGGCCTTTGTTCAGGAAAAGTCTGCTGGTTTTCTCCTGCAGAAGGAGATGGAATATTTCCACCGATCCTTCGATACTCCCCAACGCCCCCTGGTGGCCATCATCGGCGGCGCAAAGGTTTCGGGAAAGCTGGAGGCCTTGCAGAATATGCTGGAGAAAGTGGACAGCATGATTATCGGCGGGGCTATGGCCAACACGTTTTTGAAAAGTCAGGGCTATGATGTCGGCGCCTCCAAGGTCGAAGATGACCTGATGAGCCAAGCAACCGACCTGTTACGCCAGGCCCGCGAGAAAAAAGTAAAGGTCTATCTGCCCGTCGATGTTATCGCCGCGGATCGCTTTGCCCCGGATGCCGTCTGCAAGCAGGTCACCATACAAGATATACCTGATAACTGGATGGCTCTGGACATCGGCCCCGCTTCGGTGATCTGTTTCAACGAGGTGTTGGCTGACGCTAAAACCATTGTCTGGAACGGCCCAATGGGAGCCTTTGAGATGAATGCCTTTGCGCGCGGAACCCTCGCCCTGGCGCATACGGTCGCCGCGTCCCATGCTTTGAGCGTTACCGGGGGCGGTGATTCCAATGCCGCCATCACCCTGTCCGGCGAGGCCGATAATATTTCCTATATGTCGACGGGCGGCGGCGCTTTCCTCATGCTGCTGGAAGGCAAGGAATTGCCGGGGATCAGGGCGTTAGCCTAACTCCACGAAACGGATTGGGACATCCAACATCATGTGCCTGAACACTGGACACATCAAGAAAAGGAGAAAACCATGAGCAGGCGTCCATTAATAGCCGGAAACTGGAAGATGCACTTGACACTCGGCAAAGCTGTTCAGTTGGCCCAGGCGGTGGTCACCACCTGCGGTACGTGCACGGATCGCGATATAATGATCGCGCCGCCGTTTACCTCACTCGCCTCGGTTGTCGCCGCTGTTCAAGGTTCCAGCATCCAGGTCGGAGCTCAAAACGTTTGCTGGGAAAAAGAAGGGGCCTTCACAGGTGAAATTTCTCCGCTCATGCTTAAGGATTTAGGGGTAAGCATGGCTATAATCGGCCATTCCGAACGCCGGCATATTTTCGGTGAAGATAATGTCATGATCAACCGCCGACTGCGCGCTGCCCTCGACGCTAAAATTACTCCGGTCCTCTGTATAGGAGAGACTCTGGATGATCGTGAAACTGGGGCCACATTGACCGTCCTCGAAACCCAACTTTGCAAGGGATTGGAACAGGTCACCCCTGAGCATATCACCGATGTGGTGCTGGCCTATGAACCCGTCTGGGCAATCGGCACAGGTAAAACTGCCACCAATGAACAAGCTCAGGAGATCCATGGTTTCCTTCGTGGATTAATGACAGGTTTGTATGAAAAAAACATTGCCGAAACCGTAAGAATACTCTATGGTGGTTCGGTTAAACCTGAAAATATCGATACCCTTATGGCTCAGCCAGACATCGACGGTGTACTTGTTGGTGGTGCAGCGCTGAACGCCGAATCGTTTGAACGGATTATTCGTTTTAGATGACATTACTTATCGTACTTCACACAATTGTCTGCCTGTTTCTCATCTGCATCGTTTTGTTGCAGCATGGTAAGGGTGCAGATATAGGGGCGTCATTCGGCGGCTCCAGCCAATCGCTCTTCGGTACCGAGGGCCCCCTGCCTTTATTGAATAAAATCACTACATTGGCTGCCATTATATTTATGGGCACCTCGATCAGCCTGGCTTATCTTTCCGCCAACAAAAGCACGGGATCGGTGATGAGTAATGTCAAGATTCAGGAACAGCAGCAAACTCCGGTTAAGCAGACCCCAGTAACGGTTCCGATACCTTCAGCGAAAACATCGGTTCCAGATCTGCCGAAGGAGACACCGAAAGGTTCGAATACTAAATAAATTGAGTGCCGAAGTGGTGGAATTGGTAGACACACTATCTTGAGGGGGTAGCGGCCCACGGTCGTGCGAGTTCGAGTCTCGCCTTCGGCACCATATATAAGTCCGACATAGTTCACTTATGGTTTCCAAACCCGTAGCCAGCAATGGTTGGCGGGTTTTTTGTTTCCAGCGCCTTATCCATTGACGGCGGTTAGGTAACCAAGAAAGAAAAGTAAAATCTCAACACACCCTCCCCACCGAGAGGAGCTGCCTCGGCCCGTCTCGGTACCGTGAAACGTCGCATTTTAGAAACCACTAGGGAATATTCTATGTCATTTGATCAATTTGGCCTTCGGGTCGAACTGCTTAAAGCAGTACAAAAAACCAAAGGGTACGCCGCCCCGACCGCCATTCAGGCCAAGGCTATTCCTGTTATTCTCGATGGCCGGGATATCCTTGCCCGCGCCCAGACCGGAACCGGGAAAACAGATGCATTTGCCATCCCGCTGGTCGAAATTCTGAGCCGGAATGTTGGCAACGGGCACGACCCACGTGCACTGGTCCTGACACCCACGCGAGAACTGGCACTTCAGGTGGGAGAGAGCATCAAGGCTTACGCACGAACGGTTTCCATGCGATGCACTGTAGTCTACGGCGGGGTTCGCATCGAACCGCAAATCGAGCGGTTAAAACGCGGTATCGATATTCTTGTGGCCACACCTGGCCGCCTATTGGATCTTGCCGGGCAGAATCATTTGGATCTTTCCCAGATACAATTTCTGGTATTTGACGAGGCGGACAGAATGTTGGATTTAGGATTTCACGAGGAGATTTCCAGGATCCTCGAGTTTGTTCCAGCGGAGCGCAGAACCATGCTTTTTTCCGCCACCTACACCCAACAGATCCGGAACCTTGCCAGCATAATGTTGCAGAATCCTGCATACATTGAGGTGACACCTAGTAATACGGCGGCAGAATCGGTCGTGCAAAAGGTGCATCTGGTGGCGCAATCAAATAAACTTGCCCTGCTCATCCATCTGATATCCAGGGAAGATTGGAGCCAGGTTCTGGTCTTTACCCGCACAAAACATGGGGCCAACAGGATCACGGAAAAACTTATCGCCCAAGAGCTCAGCGCAGCCGCATTACATGGCAACAAAAGCCAATCTCTCCGAACACGTACGCTCGCTGAGTTCAAAAGCGGAGCGATCCGAATACTTGTAGCAACGGATGTGGCCGCAAGGGGCCTGGACATCACCAATCTGCCTTACGTGGTCAACTACGATATGCCGAGCATCCCCGAGGATTACGTGCACCGAATCGGTCGCACCGGCCGCGCTGGGGTTATCGGCATTGCGGTCTCCCTTGTCAGTCACGAGGAAGAGACGCACCTGCGGAACATTGAAAACTTATTGAATCAAAAAATTTCAGTAGAAAAAGTGTTTGGGTACACAGAGGATAGCGACGTTCCTGATTTTGTACTCTATCGCCCCAACAACGCATCCAGCGAAAAAAAGGCCAGCAAGGACATCAAAGAGTTGGTTGCCAACAGAAACGCTGCAAAACAACGATTGAAAACCACTAGCGTAAAACCTACAGAGTCCGCTAAACGCTCGGAGCCGAGATCGAAAGCAGAATCCGGCAGGAGAAGCGATAAGTCGGCAACAAAGCCAACCCGTTCAGGAACACGCGCATCCCAATCTTCTCATCAAAACAAGCCCAAGGGGAGGAAATAGGGGGGCATGCAACTTTGTAAGCAAAAATAACGTCATGATTCGACGATATTTGGCAATTCAGGAGATTTCCCTTCTTTCATATTTTTAATAATCAGCTGACTTTGATTTTCCGCATCCATATCGTTTTTTGCTAGGATGCTGAGAACCGATTGATTTTCTTTTTGGATCAATTCATACTTGCCATCATCGACATATTCCAAAACCCAATCTCTCCATTGATGAATAATTCTATCCTTCATACGTAATCTCCAAAAGTTCCATAATATATCTCAATCGAGATTTTGACATAATTTTACTCAGAAAAACAATCGTGACAAAATTCACTTTCTAATGAAAATTATTACCCTTCACTCTCCCCAAACATACTAACAGCTTGTCCATAAAAGCTTTTAGGGGATCTCTTCCGGAAAAACAGTGAAACGTTCTCCAGAATCACACCATCCGTTCCTGCGACCAATCGTTGTGCTCAAATTCGGTATGATCCGGTTTCGGTGGTTTAAGTTCTGCCATCCGCTGACGGAGCCAGAACTGCACTTTATCGAATTCTGCTGCAAATTGAAATAATGCCCGGCCCCTGTGACTGACGCGGCCTTTCTCTTCCATGGTGGCCTCGGCAAAGGTTTTTCCGAATTCAGGGCAAAAAAACACGGGATCATAACCAAATCCCGATTTTCCTCGGCGTTCCGAGATAATTTCCCCATCGCAGCGACCTTCCCAGGTCAAAGCCGGACCAGCCGGAGTCGCCAGGGAGAGTACACAGACAAAGTGAGCGGAACGATTGCCCTGACTGGCCATTTCTCCCAGCAATTTTTCACAGTTGTCCCAATCCGTCGCCTCCGGACCTGAATAACGGGCCGAGTAGACGCCCGGTCTTCCTTCCAACGCATCAACGACCAAACCGGAATCATCAGCCAGGCAAGGAAGCCCCAGCACCTTGGCATAATGGAAGGCTTTTTTATAGGCGTTCTCCTCAAAGGTTGCACCATCCTCAACAGCCTCAGGCATAGGGCCGAAGTCAGCAAGTGATTTAATGACCACAGGGAAACCTTTGAATCGTTCCTGAAGTTCCTTTAACTTATTTTTATTGCTGGTGGCCAGCACAATGATGTTATCCATAACTGCCTCCTTACGCCCTTAACCAAACAGGCAAACTTCACGATAATAAAGAATAATACGCTAAACGCTGTTACATAAATCGGTACTCACCGGGAAAGGGACAAGCAGGTCACCTGCCCTCAACTCAAATGCCAACGGTTGTCTCGGTTCGCTTGTGACGTTGCCGGAATTGTTTATCGTAGCGTTCCTGTTCACTGTAGATACAACCGCAGTACGGCTGGCGGTATAACCCCATCTGGCGGGATGAATCTATCCCCTGCTGCCAGCCGACACGGAAATCCTCGTAATAAAACGTAATTCCGTATTCCTTGGCCAGTTGTTCGCATCTGTCGATGAGCAATTGATGGTTCTGGTACTTGGAATACAGCAGCGTAGTGGAAAATGCCTCAATCTTTTTTACGGCAGCGGTCTGCACCGTACGCAGAAGCCGCATATCGTAACAAAGGGGGCACCGCTCCTGTTCATGGAACACAACCCCTTGGAGAAATGCGGTAAGGCCATAGTGTTCATCGATCTCAATGGAGCATCCCGTATGGTTACTGAACTGCTTGACTGCGTCGATGCGACGGCGGAACTCCTGATAGGGGTGGATGTTGGGATTATAAAAATATCCGGTGACATCATGCCCCTGTAAGCGTAGCTGCTGCAAGGGATAGACAGCGCACGGGGCGCAACACATGTGCAACAGCAACCGCATTACTTGACCTTGAAGTGCTTGGGTTCGATACTGTAACTATGGATTTTATAGTTGATGATCCGCAAACTGGTGTCCAGAGTTTTTGCCGCTTTGGTCTGGTTACCATTGTTCTTTTTCAATGCCTCAATAATAAGTTCCCTTTCATAATTTTCAACCGCTGTTGCCAGCGAAAGCGGCTTGTTCGACGGGATACTGTCCGGACTTTGCAGCGAAGGCGGCAAATGGATGGATTTGATGGCAGAGCCATCACATATCAGCACCGCTCGCTCCATGCAGTTCTGCAGTTCCCTGACATTTCCCGGCCAATGGTACTGCACAAGCAGATCGATCGCTGGCGTGGAGATGCGCTTGATCTGTTTATGGTTTTCCTTGGCGTATTTTTCCAGGAAATATTCAGCCAGCAGCAGGATATCGGTGCGACGTTCCCGCAACGGCGGCAGATAAACCGGAAAAACGTTGAGCCGGTAGTACAAATCCTCGCGAAAGAGCATCTCCTTGACAGCCGCTTCCAAATTACGGTTGGTAGCGGCCACCAACCGTATGTTGGTTTTGATGATTTTGGGTGAACCGAGCCGCTGTAGAGTCCGCTCCTGAATGACATTCAGCAGCTTGACCTGAACAGCCTGACTTATTTCACCGATTTCATCCAAAAACAGGGTCCCACCTTCGGCAAGTTCGAACCGGCCCTTCTTACTTTCAATAGCACCGGTGAAGGCTCCCTTTTCGTGCCCAAAGAGTTCGCTCTCCAGTAAGGTTTCTGGCAGGGCTGAGCAGTTTACCACCACAAAAGGGCCGCTCGATCGATTGGAATTATGGTGCAGGGCTTTCGCCACCAGGGTTTTCCCGGTCCCCGACTCCCCCCTGAGCAGCACGGTGGCGTTGGAATCAGCCACCCTGTGAACCATATCGAAGACCTCCTGCATCCGGGACGAATTACCGATGATCTCCTCAATACGATTCCGGGCGGACAATTCCCGCCGCAGTTTCGAATTTTCCTGACGCAGCGCCTCTTTTTCCTCGTTGACCCGCTGGATGCGCTGGACCGTTTCGGCGATCAGGCCGCTGACCACGGTGAGAAAGCGGAGATCATGCTCGGATTCAGTGCCAAATCCTTCCTTGTACACCCGATCGATGGACAAGGCCCCGATGGATTGTTGCGCCGCCCTGATCGGCACACACAGGAAGGAACTTTTCTTTTTCCATTCGTCCCCGCGGGTCCTGGTGCGGTTCAAAAAAAGCGGTTCATCGCCGATCTGCGGGACGATAATCGGCTCGCCAGTGGCCACCACCTTGCCAGTGATGCCCTCACCCAGCTTGTACCGTCCCCGTCGTTTTGCCTCCGCAGTAATGCCGTGGGCAACTTCGATTTCCAGTTCGCCGGTGGCCGGATTGATGATGGATATGGTACCGTTATCCATATTCTTCAGCTCGGCCAGGGTGGTGACGATCATTTCAAGACAGTCCTGGAGACTGATGGCCGACGCCAGATGCCTGGTTATTTCATAGAAACAGGTCAGGTCGATAAACTCCCGGTCCTGGTTCGCCTTGATTTTACTGTTCGTTGCTTTCATAAATACTGTTCGAGGAGTTTATTGACAGTGTCCCTGTGAAATGGTATTTACTCTTGGTCGTGGAGGGATGGCCGAGTGGTTTAAGGCGGCGGTCTTGAAAACCGTTGTGCGAAAGTACCGTGGGTTCGAATCCTACTCCCTCCGCCACGAAAACACACAAAATGCCTCAAGGAGAGATGACCGAGTGGCCGATGGTGCTCGCCTGCTAAGCGAGTGTGGGGGTTATACTCCACCGAGGGTTCAAATCCCTCTCTCTCCGCCATAACAAAACCCCAAGCTACTGAGTTGCTTGGGGTTTTCTTTTTTACCCGTATCACAGCATACACTCCAGCCTACACTTCGGAAATGGATGCCCTCGGACTCCAATGGACATTTTTAACACTTCACCGACAATCTTGAAGCCGCAATTATACAATTTTGTTACAATACTGCGCCTTCCAGGTTAATTCAAGTCAAGAATCCTCACGAAACGACTTTATTGCTAGATAGGACACCTTCAGTCCTACAAACTATTCAAATATCATTCTCTAAAATTCTTAGAGTGTAAATATATCTGAACGGATGTGCGATTGACTTAAGATAACGCTGAGCGTGGTCCAGTTGGTAATTCTGAGATGTTTAGAGAGTTAACCGAAAGGCTATGCTTGATGAATCTTAGAGATAGCGGCCCAGTTGTGGACGCCTTGGACTTCCTGACGGTTACGTATTCGGAAAATAACGCTTCGTTAAATCTTCCGTAGCCTCCAGTTCTTTCAAAATCGAGGCGAGTCCCATAGGTTTCCATTTTAACTTCTCGGATTCTTTTAGACTTTTACTTGTTTTGAGCCAGTCGTCAGACTCTACAAGGATGCAGGAGAAACCGGGTTGCCAATTTTTATAGCGAGGTGCACAGTCCGTTGGGATTATTAAGCACCCTTTGGCACCGCTTCCTAAATTGAATTCCGCATCAATATACGGTTTTATATCTGATTGCTCTTTTTCCTGGAGCAAGAGTTTGATCGGCTCTCGGTTTGAGGTCAATGTGGCGAGCATGGTCTCAGTCATGCCAACAATACTTGCTTCCTTCACCGCAAGTTGACCATCTACCAGCAAGAGAACTGCACCCGCCATTTGTAACTTCGAAAAAATTACTCCAGTATCCATTGTCGGTCCTCAGCCCTTGGTAATTTTCATAGTGCAAAACATTTCGTGTCCAATGCAGTCCAATGATATCCATGAAGGCCTGTGATCGTGGAAAACTGAACAGCGTCTGTATTGAGTATCAAGCAGGGTCTAAAACCTGCTGTTAGAGGTGTTCAATCTGTACTATTGCGGGGCTATACAGGGTGTTTTAGTTTGATGATGCATCAAGTGAAATTCACATCGATAGAAAACAAAAACCCCTTTGCCATGCTGAAGGGGGATTCAGGCAAAGGGGGGTAAAGGAGAGGTTCTCAGAGAGAGGTATTGAATATTACCTCAGTTCAAATCAAAAAATAAAGGTAAATAACTCTCAATATCAGCTGACTCTATCAATTGATTCGATGCGTTTGTCACCTCGCTATTCTTCACTGGCAATAGAAATAAGTGTATCATTTATCTTTTTGCCCGTCTTCATATCAGTAAACGGATTCTGGATCGTCACATTGATTTTATCGCCTTTCTTGAACATTGCACTTTCTTGCTTTGTCGATATGGATATGACTCGAAGATCTTTCTGGATTTTATAGAAATCTATCACTTTAGCTGGATTTTCATTTGTACGGTATGCCGTACCTTTAATCTTAAGACTATCTTGGATAAACTTCGTTGTTTCGGCGTCTTGTGCGGCTCCTGGATAGACCTGAATGCCAAATTTTTCTTCTGCATAACCGGTCTCGAACAAGGCCAAAACAAACAGAATCAAAATTAAAACAGCAGTTTTTTTCTTTGACATAACCTCTCCCCTTTTTCTCGGATTCATTTCAAAGGACCAAAGACATATCTAGTAGACTAGCCACCACAAAGGCTTTCATCCATTTTCGACCTGCCGGTTTTATTCTGGGAAACAGTTTTAAACCAGATCCTCACGAGCCAAATATCAATAATGAGAAATATCATCACAATAGACCGTAAAAACAGAGCGTTCGCTCTATTGTTCTAGCTTGCGGATTGTTGTTAACCTCCGTTAAGGGTGGCTACGCAACGTTTATTGGATCGCTATTTCTACCAATTCAACTCGTCGGTTCTTGGCCCGACCATCGTCGTTTTTGTTAGATGCTTTTGGCGACCAGGGTCCGGCACCAAAAGCGACCAAGCGGGCTGCGGCGATGCCGTGCTTAGAGACCAACACGGTGATGACGGACTGGGCACGCGCCTGGGAGAGCTTCATGTTGGCGGTGGCATCACCAACCATGTCGGTATGGCCGACGATCCCAACCTTGAGTGCGGGATTGTTGGTGAGCAGCTTGGCGATCTCGCCGATGGCTGGCTCGGAATCAGGCTTGAGGGTGGAACTGGCGGTGTCGAAGTTGATGCCGTAGATGGCCACGCTGCCGGTATCGGCGATACTCGAGACCATGGCGGCGGCATCAATGGTTACTTCTTGCTTCATGGCCTCTTTTTCTATGATGGTCAAGTCGTATTCATAACCGACATTGGTATGAATCTCCAACCACAACTCTTTTCCGCCTTTGTTAAGATGTATGGTGGTGTAGCCATTCTCATCGATCAATACCTGCCCTCCAGCGGAACTCGCGGCATTCTGATAGTTGCGCATAATTTGCAGGGGGCTGGGTTGCGTCACGCCTTCCTTGAGCCTATACCGGAAGAAGTATTTGTGGCCTTCCTCTGACTGCTGAATATTCTTGTCGCTTTCTTTAACCCAGAATTTATAAGCATCGAAGGCGGTTTCCACGCAATCGCCATATTCGCGAAGGATGAATCCCGGCACACGGGGTATTCCAGGGTAATCCTTATAGCCAGCGCGATCTACTTGCGGGTTGGCGGCAAAGGCCGTTGACATGATTGTGACTGCGGCGAGAGCCATGAGCAGAGTACGAAAAATGAGTTTCATGAGAGCTCCTTGAAAAATGTTGTTTATCGATTGAAAAAAGGGCAGGCGTCCACGACTCCTGCTGTCAGACGAATGTGCGTAAAGTCAGCGCAGTTAGCCCATATTTTTCCGGTAGCTTCACCCGTGGTCTTGCGGTATTCAGGTCGACCGATCCCGATCCATGCGCCTCGACATTGCTCTCGAAGTAAGAGCTGATACTCGTGGCGGATCACTCGCCCAGAGCCTGCGTCGGTGATGAACAGTTGTCCCTTTCTGAGTTCCTAAAAAAGCCCTTTTCAACGAAAGATCACCTAGCTTGAGGATTTAAATACCCTTTCAGGGCTGCTTTCACAATAATTTTTCTTTTACGCTAAAACCAATAACGGTGTACTTGAAGTATTTATTCAGGACACATCAGGGATGTGGTGTTATGGATGGGCAGGAAGATCTCTTGCCTGCTAGCAAAAGACTCAAATGGGCATTGGAAACAGAATCTCGATTTTCCAGCTGGCAGCTACAAGGTGTTGAACACCAAAAATAAAGGATTTCCAGACATCGAATTTGCAAGGGCATGGTACTTGTAATCCAATTTGGCGGTGGGACGTAAAGCATACGACATCTATAAAAAATATGGCTCTGAAGGAAACTCAGCCAGATTGATCGCTCTCCGGCTTTATCAGTGCATTCTTGTCTACATTGGGAGATGGTATTAATTTTTTGGTGCCGTGCCAGCATTAGCGGGGTTCCGCCCCAATTTTTGCTGAGTATTATACAGATCCACTATAAAAAATGTGATTGATACCTCTAAATAGTTGAATTCAAACGATCATCAATAAAAAATATCAGAGACAATGATTGGAAAAACAAACACATTTTTTTTCATCGGAGCTCTTGTTGTAGTTTTGTTTTCCATGTCTGCTGTGTCTGCCGCAGATTTGAAGCCGATACACGTTTCAGGTAAGTACGTAAGAGAAAAGGATAACGAGAGATCAAAACTTGAAATAACGCAACTCCCAGGAGGAAAAGTCCATGTAGATGGTATCTCTCTGTATGGAACGAGCAGAGAATCCGGACCAAATATTGGTGAACTTGATTTTGTATCTTCGTTACATAACGGCTGTATCACGTACAATGAAAAAATTGGAAAAAATTATTACAAAATTAAAATTACACTTAAAGATAACGTCCTGATAGTTATGGAAAATGGTGTTGTTGGCAATTTTGGGATGAATGTTTCTTTTGCAGGTGAATACCACAAAGAACCGTAATTGTGACATGTGCCTGAGCGCCCTCCAGACGATGTTGGATAAAGGTTGGCAAGGGAGCAATGCGAGAGAAGGCATCCATTGGCGGCTACCTTTGTACTGCCAATTGGAGAGATTGGGCGTATTTTGAGCGGAAAGGAAATGAGCCAAGTCAATCGGTAAGTCGGATAAAAAAGCCTCTTTTTGGTAAAGCCTATTTTGCCTTTGACTTTCAACGTAATATTATTGTTTCATGTAAACTGGCTTAATACGTTCTTATTTTTCTCTGTCAAAGTATGGAAAATTCCTTAGGAGAAGCGTGCATGATTAATCGAGTTTTGTGTAAGAGCTTAATGGTAGGATTGGCTTTATTCTTTGCATGTAGCGCGTATGCGACTGAGAACATTGACAAGCCGGACATCCACGTTGGTGATCGTTGGGATTTTCAACACACGAACGGTTTAGCAAATGAAAAAGATTTTACACAGATCGACGATGTCGTTGAAATTACTGATGATGAAATTAGAGTCCGATCCCGAATCAAAGGTAAGCCGGGCAACGGTATTGGTACATATACCCGTGAATGGAATGCGGTTGACGTTGGCTCTGCCCGCTACCAACCCAATCTCAATGTCTTTGCTTTTCCATTACAAGTCGGAAAAAAATGGGATGGCAACGCAGACAAGATGCTTTTCACAAACGGAAAGCATGGCAAATTTCAGCTAAAGGGAGAGGTTGTCGCGTTTGAGAAAGTTACGGTTCCAGCGGGAACATTTGATGCGTACAAAATTAGTATCGCCATTGATGCTGTAGCGACTGATGAGGATGCGAACATCGGTCATACCGTTGAAACCTATTGGTATGCTCCATCTGTAAAACGATATGTCAAATCCGAGAATGTGTTTAGCCGAGATGGCCGTCCGAGGAGTAAAGATATTTATGAGCTTCTTGACTTCAGCCTCCGATAACTTGAAAAATGGCACCAAAATTCTCTGCACGATCTTGGCTTTAATATTAATATCCGGCTGCAAAGAGCAGCCGGAACACATTTCGCCGTCTCAAAAACCTGTGGTTAATACATCAAAATACGAACAGGCGCCATTGACGGAGGTGCCTACCAAGGGTGTATTCACACCACCACTGACACCAACCCCTAACCCACAAACAGCTCAGGAAATACAAGTGGGCACGTCTCCCAATATTGACTCATCAACTATTGCTCCAGAATAGGTTCTTATGTTTCAAAGAATAACGATTATATCCTTGTTCATGTTTATGGCCTTTACGAATGCCTGGGCTGACGTTCAAATGGGCCAACCTGATATTCATGTCGGAGCCATATGGCAATACCGCAAGATAGATGGATTTACAAATGAGACTGTGTACAAATTCTCGCAACGCGTTGTTAGCGTCAATGATCATGAAATTGTAATTCAGTTGAAAAACACGATCAAAGAAGGGGCTTGGCTTCGATATTTTACCCGAGAATGGAATCCTGTCGATGTTGGCGATATAAAGTTCGATCCATTTCGCCCTGAGTTTAAGTTCCCGATGAGTATTGGGGGCACCTGGAACTTGAACTTCGGCCTTACAGAGCACGGACGATCTTTTTTATCACTTTTTAAAGGAAAGATCGTAGCCTTGGAGAAGGTGACTGTTCCAGCGGGAACATTTGATGCGTATCGGATCGAGATCGATGCAGAGACGCGCGGTACAGATGCCAACGCTCATGTATCTAATAGCCACATAATTACGTGGTATTCACCGGAAGTACAAAAATACATCCGCCGCGAATCAACTACTTCTTCAGATGGCAGAGTACGGAATAAAAACATTGATGAACTTATCGAGTATTCGCTGAAAGCAAACCCTGGCACAACCAACGAGAATACCTCTGAATCGGGAGCACCATTTTAACCGTCCAACATCGATATTGTTAAGGCGGAGGTGCAATTCTGACGGTAACCACAACCAATCACAAGCCAACAGCACACCCTTCAAGTGGTTCAACATCGGTTGTGTATACGGCCACTACTGATACCAACCCCTAACCCACAAACAGCTCAGGAAATACAAGTGGGCACGTCTCCCAATATTGACTCATCAACTATTGCTCCAGAATAGGTTCTTATGTTTCAAAGAATAACGATTATATCCTTGTTCATGTTTATGGCCTTTACGAATGCCTGGGCTGACGTTCAAGTAAGCCAGCCTGATGTTCATGTCGGAGACATATGGAAATACCGCCATATAGATGGATTTACAAATGAGACTGTGTGGGAATACTCGCAACGAGTTGTCATCGTCAACGATCACGAGATTGTAACCCGGTTAAAGCACCCAAATGAGAAATTGACTTCACTTCGATATTTTACCCGCGAATGGAATGGCGTCGATGTCGAGGAGACAAAGTACGATCCATTTTACCCAGAGTATAAGTTCCCTATGAGTATTGGTGCTAACTGGAAACTAAGTTGTAGCTCCTCAGATATACACGGAATTGCCTATTCATTATTTTTTAATGGCAAAATCGTGACATTAGAGAAGGTGACAGTCCCTGCGGGAACATTTGATGCGTACCGGATCGAGAATGATATAGAGACCCGCGGTGCAGGTATCAATACCCTTGTAATCAAAAGCCATATAATTACGTGGTATTCACCGGAAGTACAAAAATTCATCCGACGCGAATCAACTACTTCTTCAGATGGCAAAGTACGGAAAAACAGCATTGATGAACTTGTCGAGTATTCACTGAAAGATAACTCCAGGACAATCAACGAAGATATAGCTGGTTCGACAACACCGTAAGTCGTCTTGAGAATTGACTATACAACGCTGGTCACTAATCAGGACCCGATATCTTCAGGTCTAAGGTCCAATCTCATCGGTAACCATAATCGGTTAGCCACCAACATACTTTTTTATGTTTAAGAGACTCATGTTGTTATCCTTGGTTACATGTGTGGCGCTTACGAATACCTGGGCTGATGCTCAGGTTGGACAGCCTGATGTTCATGTCGGAGATTTATGGAAATATCATGAACTTGATGGGCTTACAAATGAGACAACAAATGAATTTTCGCATCAAATTGTTGAAATCAATGATCATAAAATTACTATTCAATTAAAAAATAAAAAAATGCCGGGGTCGGCACTTCGATATTACAATCGAGAATGGAATCCTATCGATAATGGCGTTGTGAAGTACGATCCATTTTACCCAGAATATAAGTTCCCTATGAATATTGGGGTTACCTGGAAGCTGGACTATCGCTCCACAAACACGCAAAGACAATCCTTTTCATCCGTTTCCAACGGCAAAATTGTAGCGTTAGAGAAGGTGACTGTTCCAGCGGGAACATTTGATGCATATCGAATTGAAAACGATATAGAGACGCGCGACACAGGTGCTGATGCCAATATCACTAAGGGGCACATAATCACATGGTACTCGCCAACAGCACAAAAATACATTCGACGCGAATCGACAACCTTCTCTGGGGGTAGAGTACGAAGTAATAGCATTGATGAACTTGTCGAGTATTCTCTGGAAGATAACTCTGGTAGAGTTAACGATATATAACTTGATTCGACAATCCAATAAGTCGCCGAATCCCTGAACGTCCCGATCCTGTCGGTTTAAGCTGCGCATATGCTTGTACATATAGAGAAAACAATGCGCAAATTGACAATTGTATCAACCGCTGCCTCCACACCAGAAACCGTGGGAACCTATCCTGTCGAATGTGGCAGCGAAAAGCCCGTTGCGGTAAAGGAGGCACACTTGAGGCCGGGGTAGTGGAACGTAAAGATGGCTGGATATCTGGAAACCCATGTCGGTTCGATTCCTGAATTCGAAACATGGTTCAAGCGGTCCAGCTTGGCCACGATTAACTTGGCACCCTTCAACCGGCAATCCCGGATTGCCTTCTGCAGTTCGGCCTTGTTTTTCCCTCGTTGAGTATCATCTCCCCAAAAACTATTTCGGATTGAACCTATAGCCAGTTCCCCAGAGGGTTTCGATATACGCCGGATTAGCCGGATCGGATTCAATCTTTTTGCGAATCTTCTGGATATGTACAGCTATGGTTGCGGTATCTCCATAATATTCATTTCCCCATATGGCATCCATCAACCGCTCCTTGGTGAAAACGACGTTCGGATGTGAGGCCATAAACGCCAGTATCTCATACTCTTTCGTCGTCAGTTGCACTTCCTTGCCGTTGACAAAGACCTGGTGAGCAGCCGTGTTGATTTCCAAGCCCTTGTACAGCATCGTCTCGTGGTTGTCGGCGTTTCCTTTGAGCCGCTTGTACCTTTTCAGGTGTGATTTGATCCGCGCCATGAACTCGGCTGGGCTGAACGGTTTGGTCAGATAATCATCGGCCCCGAAATCCAGACCCCTGATTTTATCGATATCCTCGTTTTTTGCTGAAACGACAATAACCGGGATCTCGAGTTTTTTGCGAATTTCTCGAATGATTTCGTAACCGCTTTTTCGGGGCAGCATCAGGTCGACAACGACAATGTCGAATCGGCCGGAAACGGCCATTTTAAGACCATCCGCCCCGTCATGAACGATCTCTGCGTGATAGCCGTTCAGTTGGAGATAGTCTTTCTCCAGTTCGGCGATATCCAGGTCATCCTCGATGATCAATACTTTTTTCATCTGGCATCCTCGCTCTCGATGCTTTCAGGCAGCAAAATGGTAAAGCATGTTCCTTCGTCTTTGCGGCTCGTGACGGTGACCTCTCCACCATGTGCCTGGACCAGTTCCTTCGTGATGGCCAACCCCAGGCCCGTACCCTTGTAATCCTTGGCACGTTCCGTGTCGATCCGGTAAAAACGATCGAAAATATACGGAAGTTTATCCTTAGGGATGCCCGGCCCGTTATCCACGACATTGATGGCAATCCAGTCGTCCTGCCTGTACAGCTTCACCCTGAGGCACAGCCCCTGGTCTGGTCCATGCTCCACCGCATTACGGACGATGTTGTTGATGGCCTGGTAAAAGCGTTTGCCATCCAGAGAGACATACGGATCATCCATCAACTCATCAGTAAACCCGAACTGTATCTGGCGGTCGACCAGTTCAAGCTGGTACTCCTCCATCATATCGGTGAGGTACTTGCGAAGAGAGACCCTCTCAAAGTGAAAGTCCAGTTTTTGCATGTCGAGTTTTGAAAACAGAAACAGATCGTCGATGAGCCGGTTGAGGTAATCGACGTTATGATGGATGATCTTGAGATATTTATCACGCTTTTCAGGGGAATCGACCGGGCTTTCCAGCAGCGCTTCAATATATCCCTGGATCGAGGTGATGGGGGTTTTGAGGTCATGGGAGATGTTGGCAATCAGTGTTTTCCTGTTTTCCTCGTATTCGGCCTTCATCTTTTCTCCCTGCTGCAGCTTGCCGGCCATTTCGTTAAAAGAGGAGATCAATAACCCGAGATCGTTAGGAAGATGGCATTCGACACGGACATCATAATTGCCCTTGGCAATCTCATCCACCCCCTGCCGCAGCTCCTCGATGGGCGTAATGATTCTCTTCTCCAGTCGCAGCAGAAAGATAAATTGGACGATTTCCTTGATGACAATCAAGACGGCAAAACATATGCCTACCGCCTTGATGCCGACCCAACTAAACAGCAGGTAGAGAATGATCAAGTTGAAAAGCAAGACGGCCGGGCGGGCATAGCGGAACCAGAGATGATACTGCATAAATTCGAGATGATGCCGATGAACGTGGTCATGGAATTTCTTGAGGGTCCCGCAACATTCTGCATCCGCCTGTCTCTTCCCCTGGTCATTGCCGCTGCACATAATGATTTTCCCCACCTCGCTCCAAGTTATCTTCAGGGACGCACAATGCAAAGCATCCTGCGTCCCTGTTTTTCATATTACCAGGCAAACTGCAATTCGGCACTTGCTGCCATTGTATGCTCCTTGCTGTCTGCGTCTTGTGCCCTACCGTCCAGGTTGACGGTCACATTGTCGATGGCGTGTTGCTCATTGACGGTTATTATCACGAGTCCATTCAGCAGCTCAACGTTCTTGCACCCTTGCATGCAGCAACAATCAGGGGTGCAAGCATGCTTTTGCTGCATTTTCTCGAGCAACAGATTTTGTATTTCAGCGGGAATGTCGCTCAAATTGAGCGATATCGCAGTGGTCCCGTTTGCCTGATCTTCCACCTTCAGGTTGCCCAGAAGGCCGAGGGCAACGGAAATCCGGTGAAACACTCCCTTGATCCCGCGAAAGCCGGTTGTGCCATGATGTCCATGGAACGACTTCCACATCATGCACGGACAATGATCGCTCGTCAGGGTGAATTCCGTTGTGCTTTCCCTGGATAAATCCTCGCCGTTCAGGTTCGTTTTTGAAGAAACATGAGCCGTAACTTTTCCTGCTTCGTCTTTTTCGAACTTGTTTCGCAGGGAAAATACGGCCTCCTGATCTTTCCGGACATCGGCTGTAATAACACCGTCGATCTTCGCCATGTTCTTCATGGTCCTGGCCACCTCGTACAACATCTTGATCTTTTTCATACAATAATCACCTCGGTTATGAGCCTCTTGCAAGAGTCCAAAATTAGTACTCATCCCAACTGCCACGAAAAGAGATGTTTCGTGATTCCATCAGATCTCTGAACACAATGAAACTCTCGAGTGACACTGTATGATTCTTGTGCAAGAAGCTCTTTTAGTACGATTACTATACGAAAGGATTCTAAACTGGTTCTAAAGGGGATATAAATATTCTATAAAGTTCCTTAAAGAAACAGCTCGAACAAACGACAAAAGACAGAAAACGGACAGGAGTTGGGGGTAGGAGTTACCGAAAAATTACGCCTCACTCATTCGCTGTCCTTTCAGAAAATGGATTTTTCTTTAGACGCCTCACTATTGACGTTGGCGCTTTTTAAGTCAATGAACCGGACTAGAAAAAGGAGGTGTACATGCAAGACATAAAGGTGAATGTTGAACTTGTCGCCTATTGTGGGCTTTATTGTGGTGCCTGTAGGTCCTACTTAAAAGGGAAATGCAAAGGATGCCATGAGAACGCGAAGGCTATTTGGTGCAAGGTACGCTCGTGCTGTGCGGAGAAACAGATAATGACTTGTGCTGAATGTGTCGAATTTTCCGATCCACATACATGCAAGAAATTCAGCAACTTCATGTCCAAGTTGTTTGGGCTAGTTTTCAAATCCGATCGTGCTGCGTGCATATCACAGATCAAGCATCTCGGCCTTGATGGTCACGCAAAGGCCATGGCTGAAATGAGATAGTTTCGACTTGATCTGACACCTCACTTGAAAAGATGAGGGTTACCAGTTTTGATAATGGTGCGAACCAACCATCAAAACAAATGGAGGTAACCCTCATGCTGCATGGTAACGAACGAATC